>Ga0194128_10000038_pt1 | contig 199017 bp, 204 predicted proteins | sample TA2KigCa65mmetaG_FD_148650 | JGI IMG/M metagenome (GOLD analysis project Ga0194128, IMG submission 148650) | Freshwater microbial communities from Lake Tanganyika, Tanzania - TA2015037 Kigoma Deep Cast 65m | ecosystem: Environmental > Aquatic > Freshwater > Lake | place: Tanzania: Lake...
GACCGCGGTGGGCATTGAGACCTCCTGGAGTGCCAGCCGGCACCCGCCGGCAACTAGACCGTACGGTCAAGTGTAGACACGGACCCCGCACTACTGTCCACGCCCGATGCGAAACATGGACCGATCCCTCGGCGACGGCGGGATGCCTCTGCTCGGACAGCTCGGCGTGACCTTCGATCGCTACGGCGAGGGCTGGGCGGAAGCCACCTGGGTGCCGACCGCCGACGCCTGCAACCCCGGGGGGCCGGTGCACGGCGGCGTGTATGCGGTCGTCCACGACGCGGCGATGAACTTCGCCACCAACGCTGCGCTCGAACGCGGCGACCGGGCCGCGACGATCTCGATCACCTACGCGACGATGCGTCCCGCCGCTCAGGGCCACCCGCTCGCAGTGCGCGGCGAGGTGACCCGCATCACCAAGCAGGTGGCGTACCTCGAGACCACGATCACCAACGCCGACGGCGACGTGGTGAGCAAGGCGACCGGCTCGTTCATCCTCCGGCGCCGCGAGTCCGCGCCGGTCGAAGCACCGAAGGAGCGGGCGTGAGGACCGTGGTCGTGGGTGGCGGGATCATGGGCGCGGGCATCGCGTACGAGGCGCGAGTGGCAGGGTTCCCGGTCACGATCGTGGAGGCGACCCCCGAGCTGTGCGAAGCCGGCGCCCAACGCGTCGCGCACTACGAGGAGAGAGCGCGCGCGAAGGGCGCGGCACTCGAGGACTTCGGCTCGCTCGATCTCGGCACCGACCTCGCGGCCGTGGTCGCCGATGCCGACATAGTCGTCGAGGCGGTGTCCGAGGACCTCGACCTCAAGTCGCGGATCTTTGCGACGCTCGGCGGAGCCGCGTCCGACACCGCCGTGCTCGCATCGAACACGAGCGGCCTGCCGATCGAGGTGCTCGGCGCGGCGAGCGGCCGGCCGATGCAGGTAGTCGGCACACACTTCTTCAACCCGGTTCCGGCGATGCGACTCGTCGAAGTCGTGCGCTCCACCGAGACGAGCGACCCGACCCTCGCTCGGGCGATGGAGTTCGCGCACGCTCTCGGCAAGCAGACGGTGGAGGTGCGCGATTTGCCGGGGTTCGTCACCACCCGCCTCGGGGTGGTGTTGCTCTGCGAGGCGATCCGCACCTACGAGCAGGGCGTCGCGAGCGCGGAGGACCTCGACACCGCCATGAAGCTGGGGTGGAACCATCCGATGGGCCCGCTCGAGCTCGCGGACCGGATCGGGCTCGACACCATCCTGTCGATCTGCGACGACCTGCGCGAGGCGTTCGGCGACGCCTTCCGCGCTCCGCCGCTGCTGCGCCAGATGGTGGCCGCAGGCAAGCTCGGCCGGAAGTCAGGCCGAGGCTTCTACCGCTACTGAGCCCGCGGCCGCAACGGTGAACCGGAAGGTCGAGCCCTCGCCGGGCCGGCTCTTTACCCACACCGTCTTACCCTGGAGCTTTACGAAGCCGCGGACGATCGCGAGACCGATGCCCGTGCCCCGCCGACGTCGCGATGGGCGTGACGGAGGTCCGATACGAGCGGGCGGTCGACGTGACCTTGTCCCCTGGAAACCGACCTGTCGACCCGCAGGCTCGGGCCAGCTCGGGGGCAAAGAGGTGGACGTGATGAGAGCGGTCGGCGTCTACGAGTCGATGTACGGGAACACCCACCTGATCGCCGAGGCGATCGCGGAAGGACTCGGCGCATCGAACGACCTGGTGGTCGTCTCTGTCGAAGGAGCCACCCAAGGGAGTCTGGCCGCTGCGGACCTCGTCGTGGTGGGTGGGCCGACCCAGGCGCACGGCATGAGCCATGCGAGCACGCGCAAGGCTGCGGTGAAGGCCGCGCAGAAGCCCAACAGCGACCTCGGGCTCGATCCGGACGCGGGGGTCCAGGACTGCGGGACTGGTTCGCGTCGCTCGGGCAAGTGCACGCACTCGCCGCGGCGTTCGACACGAGGATCGACGCGCCGCCGGCGTTTTCCGGGCGCGCGTCGAAGGGGATAAGGCGCAAGCTCGGTCACCACGGCTTTGACGTGGTGACCGAGCCCGAGAGCTTCCTCGTCACCGAGGACAGTCACCTCGAGCCTGACGAGCAGGCTCGGGCCCAAGAGTGGGGAGGGCGTGCTCGCCGCGAAGATCCCGGCGAGCACGCCCTCCCGTTGACGCGTCTCGCAACGCTCTCGGGTGCTGCTCGGGTCAGATGACCCGGACGTTCTGGGCTTCCTCGCCCTTGCGGCCGGGGCCAACGTCGAACTCCACCCGCTGCCCTTCCTCGAGCGTCTTGTAGCCCGTTCCCTGGATCGCGGAGAAGTGGACGAAGACGTCGTCTCCCTGCTCGCGCGAGATGAAGCCGAAGCCCTTCTCTGCGTTGAAGAACTTCACGGTGCCTGTAGCCACAGCATTCTCAATTCAGCAAGAGGGCCGGTCCGAGTGACCGGCCAGCACCAAGACTAGGGCCCAGCGGCTCGTCGCCGCATCGTGCCCGCTCGCCATGACCATCCGGGCTTCACCGGCCTCTCCACGGGCCGCTCGCCGGGTCGCCGTGGCGAAGCCGAGTCTCTCGACCATGTCGTAGAGTCCGACGCCCTCGGCGTGCCCGGGCAGGACTCGGGCTCCGCACCGCGGGGTCGGCGAAGCGCTGTGCGGCACGCTTTACTGCGACGATCGTGGGTCCCATCTCGCGCTCCCCTCCCGGCTCGAGCTGTCCGTGGCAACGGGGCGTCGGAGCCCTGTCCATAGGCGGGCTTGCGCCGGCCCTCCGACCCTCGGGACACCCCCGACCAGGGGTTGCCCGAGGGCGTCACGCCGCTCGTCTCCGCACCATAGAACGTATAGGGTGAGGCGCAGCTTCAGAAACCACGCACCTGCGGCTCGTCGTCGTCCGATCCGGTGTCGGCTGGAACCCGACGTCGGCACGACCGACGTGTCCTTCGAGGGACATCCGCCTTGTTGCGGCTCCTTGAGCAGCTGATGCAGACGAGAGCGAAGGTAGGGCAGACAGTGAAGACGACGTTCAAGGGCACCGTGGTGGCACTCCTCGTCGTTGCCGGGCTCGTCATGACGGCATGCTCGTCCGACGACACCAGCGACGCGCAGCCTTCCGGGTCCAGCGGGTCTCGCCCGAATGCGCAGCCCGCGGACACGAACCTGCCGTGGTATCCGTCGCTGCAGGGATTCGAGCACTACGACTCGGGCCGGTCGCACGTCTTCCCGCTCGCCAAGTTCGGCGGCTCGTTCCGCGAGCCGAACAAGGTGAGCCTGGTCAAATCCGACAAGGGCGCCTACCCCTCCGGATACAACATGTCCTACCTCGATAACAAGGCCGCGTTCATTCAGGGCGGCAGCTACGGCAACCTCGAAAACTCGATCGGCCCCTTCGTCGCCAAAGTCGACCCGAAGACGCTCAAGCCCATCTGGTACACGCAGCTGCTGAACACCGTGCAGACCGGCGAGTGGGACTACCCGGGCGCCATGGCCATCATGAACGACGGCTTCATCTACGTCGTGTCCAGCTACCGGATCTTCAAGGTCGATCCCGCCAACGGGACCGTCGTCGCGACGCTCCAGCTGCCGACGATGGTCAACATGCGCAACAACTATCCGGCGACGCCGGCGACGTATGACTCGACCCCGACCGAGAACGCGGTCAATACCTCCTACAACGGCATCAACGCACTCCCGGACGGGACGATCGTGGTGAAGTCGCTCTACCGCGTCGCCGGGTGCACCATGAACGGCCCGACGGCGATCCTTTCCTGCCCCGACTCCAGGAACGTTCCGGCCTCCAACCTGATCTCGGTCGACCCGAAGACCATGCGGATCGTCGACAACATCACGCTGCCCGCATTCGCCGGAGCTCGACCGACCATCACGCGGTACCGCGGCGTCGACTACGTCTACCTGTTGGAGCTGACCTCCAACCCAGTGCGCTACTCGGTGAAGAACGGGATCTTCACCCTGGACACGAGCTGGACCCCCGCCGCCGTTCCCTACGCGGGCCAGACGACCGGCGGCTCGTTGATCGTCATGAACGACTGGATCCTCGGCGCGACGAACTCGGTACCTGCCACCGGCGCGCTGACGATGTTCGCGATCAGTCAGAGCGACGCCTCGAAGGTGCACCTGCTGCAGCCTTACGTCGACGACCCGGTCGCGCCCGAGCTGGCCAAGGCCTTCGCCACTGCGGCCGCCGGAGCACCGGCCGTCAGCTGGGCGGGGATGTCGCTCGAAGCCGATCCAGAGAACGGTCTGATCTACGGGGTCGAGACCCTGGCGCGCAAGGTTGCGGCATTCCGGATCACCGACGCCGGCCTCGAGACCGTCTGGAAGAAGAAGCAGACGACTACCGAGTGGGCAACGCTGATCGGACCGAAGAACCAACGCGTCTGGGTCGGCACACTGATCCCGGGCGCGGAGATCCCGGGCAAGAACAAGACGGACATCGTCGTCTTCCGCGATGCCGCCACTGGTCGAGAGCTTGCACGATCGGCCCGGTTGCCGTACATGACACAGGGAAGCGCCATTCAACCCGGGTACGGAGGCAGCGTCTTCTTTCCCGGCGCGGAAGGGACCCTGGTCAAGGTCACACCAACACCCGAGAAGAACTGACACGGTCGCGACCGAGACGTTCGCGGCCGTTCTCACCCGTCCTGTTCGGCGCCGCCGTGTACCTCACTGGCCTGTGGTCGGTTTCGCGATGGCTGGCGGTGCACGCGCCGGAAATCCTGGCCAGGATCGAGGGCAGAGGTCGACGCGGTGAGAGGTTTCTCGGCCAACTCACGCCAGGCGCTGCGGCGACCAGTCGCGACTCTCGCGCTTGTTCTGGTCGAACGAGTGGAGACGATGGGACTCGAACCCACGACCCCCTGCTTGCAAAGCAGGTGCTCTAGCCAGCTGAGCTACGTCCCCGAGACACACGACGGTACCGCGTCCACACCCTGCCGGCGCCACGCGTCCCGACGCGCGTTCTGGTCGTCGGGGTGCGCCGCTCCGGCGTCAAAGCAGGGCGTCTACTGGTAGCCCACCATGATCTGCTCGACCCACCACGCCGGGGCCGCGTTCATCAGGGTGCCGAGGTCCCAGTAGTCCCACCACCGGGTGACCCGACCGTCGTGGACCTCGTGCACCGACACGAACGGCAGGCGCACGTGCTCGCCGGTTGGCCAGTACCAGTCCTCGGAGTGCTCGGTGATCACCATGTCGCCCTCGGCGACCATCGGCCCGCCGTTCAGCACGTAGCGCTCCAGCGGCTCGAGGCCCAGTCGCAACCTCGCCTCGATCGCCGCGGGCCCACGCGCTCCGTCTTCCGGGGCGGGCACGTCGGTGTAGTGCCCGTCCTCGGAGAAGCACGCCGCCACCGCGGCGAAGTCCCGGCGCGCCAGGGCCGCCCAGAGCTCCTCGATCAACGCCTTGTTCGCATTCGGGTCGCTCACGGGCCCGCACGCTAGCGGAGGCCGACTCCGGTCAAGCCGGTCGCTCCCGGCGCCGACAAAACAGCGAATGTCCTCGCCCGAGCTACGTCCGAGCGACCTCGGGGTCGCAGCCGCGTCTCGGTTCGCGGCCGCCCTCGGCGAGCGTCTGGGGACCGTGCTGCGAGGCAAGCCCGAGCCGGTCCGGCACGCGCTGGTCACGCTGCTCGCCGGCGGCAACCTCCTCGTCGACGACGTCCCCGGCGTGGGCAAGACCCTCCTCGCGAAGGCGATCGCTCGCGCCGTCGGCGGCACGTTCCGCCGCATCCAGGGCACGCCCGACCTGCTTCCCTCCGAGCTCACCGGCGTCTCGGTGTTCCATCTCGCCGGCAACGAGTGGGAGTTCCGGCCCGGCCCGTTGTTCGCCAACGTGGTGCTCGTCGACGAGCTCAACCGCGCCACGCCGCGCACCCAGTCTGCGCTGCTCGAGGCGATGGAGGAGCACCAGGTCACCGTCGACGGCGTGAGCCGCCCCCTGCCCGTGCCCTTCTTCCTCGTCGCGACGCAGAACCCGTTCGAGACCGCCGGCACCTTCCCACTGGTGGAGGGCCAGCTCGACCGGTTCATGATCGTCACCGAGATCGGGCCACCCGACCCACTCACCGAGCGCTCGCTGCTCCTCGGCGAGGGGGGCGAGCCTGCACTCGCCGAGCTGCCCGCGCTCGTCGAGCCGACCGCGCTGCTCGCTGCGCGTGGCGCGACCCAGCGCGTGCACTGCAGCACCGCGCTCGCGGACTACGTGGTCGCCGTCGCTAACGCGACCCGTTCGCACGCCGAAGTGGTGATCGGCGCGAGCCCACGCGCCGCACTCGCGCTCCTACACGCGGCCCAGGCAAGTGCGGTACTCGACGACCGCGACTACGTCGTTCCCGACGACGTGGCGCGGCTGGCCCCGGCCGTACTGGCCCACCGGCTCGTGCTGCGTGACCCGGTCCGCCTGCGGGAAACCCGGACGCTCGTCGACGGGCTCGTCGGGACGGTCCCCATCCCGAGGCCGTGAGCGGGCGCGGGCTGCCCGTGCCCGCGGCCCCGCGCCGCGCCACCGTCGTGCTCCTCGCGGTGTCGTTGGCGCTCTACGTCATCGCCCGCACCACCGGCGCCGGGTGGGACGTCGTGCTGATGTGCGCGGTTGCCGGCACGCTCGTCGTGGCCGCCCTCCTCCCCGCGTGGGGGCTGCTCCGCACCGGCGCCGCCGTCGAGGCTCCCCGCGACGCCATCGCCGGCCACCCGTTCGCCTGCACCCTTTCGCTGTCGGGGCACGGACCGGAGCTCGTCGTGCGCGTCGAAGACCCTCCGGGCGAGCGCGTCCGAGCCCGCGCCGGCACGCGCGGGACCGTCACGGTCGTTCCGCCGGAGCGCGGTGTGCTTCACGGCGTGCGGGTCGAGCTGCGCCACGCGGGGCCGCTCGGCCTCTTCGCGTGGCGCCGGTGCATCCGCGTCCCCCTGGCGTTCGGCGTCGAGGTGGCCCCCCGACGGAGCCCCGTCGCGCTCCCTGCACTCGCCGGGGCCGGCCACACCCCCCTCGACGACCCGAGCGCGGGGTCGCCCGGCGCTGAGCTGACCCGCGGCGCGCGCGCCTACGTGGACGGAGACCCGATCCGGCTCCTGCACTGGCCCGCGACCGCGCGCACCGGCACCGTTCTGGTGCGTGAGATGGAAGGGCCCCGTCGGCCCCGCGTGGTCGTCGTCGCGGACTTGCGCGGTCCTGATCCGGAGAGCGCAGCCTCGCGCGCCGCCGCGATCGCGGACGATGCCCTTCGCAGGGGCGCGCGTGTCGAGCTCGCCACCGCCGAGCCCGACGGACCGTGCCTTGGCGAGGTGGTGAGCACGATCGACGTCGGTCGCCGCCTGGCCCGGGCCGTACCCGGCGTACCGGCAGCGGTCGGCTTCCCGAGCGGCGCCCAGGTGCTCCACGTCGGGAGCACGGCGTGAAGGCGCGTGCCCCCGAGCAACCCGAGGACTCGATCGCGCTTCGCGCGGCGGTGCTGGCCGCGCTCATGGCCGCGGCGATTGCGGTGCTCCGCGAAGGCGTGGGCCGCTCCTCGCTGTGGCCCGTCGTGCTCGTGGGCTACCCGCTCGCCTTCACCGTCGCCCACCTCACCCGCCGATCCCGGCCGTTGCTGCTCCGAGCGGCCGTCAGCGCGATCGCGATCGTCGTCGTCGTGCTGTTCGCCGCGTCGATTACCGTGGGAACCATCGCGGCCGTGCAGGTCCCGCTCGCCGAGGTGTTCATGGTGCTCCTCGGGCTCCAGGCCCTCGAGGCTTCGGGACGACGGGGGCTCATGGTGTCGCTGCTCGCCGCGCTCGTGCTCGTGACACTGGCCGGTGTGTTCTCGATCTCGACCGCGCTCGCTCCCTGGCTGGCTGGGTGGGCGTTCGCCACGCTGCTCGCGCTCGCGCTCGCGCACCGCTCGGAGCTCGAGCGCCTCCCCCGGCTCGACGGTGCCGCTTCTCGCCCCTCGGCGGGCATCCGGACGGCGCTCGGCATCGCCGCTGCGGTGTTCGCGGTCGTGACCCTGCTCGGCGCGGCCGCGTTCGCGGTGGCACCGGTGGCCGGTACCGACCGATCGTTCACCTTCCCGGCCGAGCTCCCGCCGAGCGAGGCGGTCCCGGAGCCGGGCGGGCTCTCCAACCCGAGTCTCGGAGGAGCCGATCCCGCTCGTCGAGCCGCTCCGGGCGAGCCCGGGGGCAGAAGGTCGGCGTTCGGCTACTTCGGCTTCTCCGACGAGCTCGACACCGGCGTACGGGGCCGGCCCGACGACACGCTCGTGATGCGGGTGCGGGCCGCATCCCCCGACTTTTGGCGCGGCCAGACCTTCGACCGCTGGGACGGGCGCACCTGGCGGGCGTCCGACGATCACCCCCGTCCGGTTCGCGGCGGACAGCCGATCGGGATCCCCCGCGTCCTCGACGACGGCCCCGCGAACGACTTCGCGGCCGTGGACCAGCTCGTCCAGACCTACTACCTGGAACAGGCGGGCCCAAACGTGATCTTCGCTGCGGCCACCCCCACCAGGCTCTACTTCCCCGAGCGAACGATCTTCCAGATGCCGGACGGCGCGCTACGCGCGGGAGTGCGACTCGATCCCGAAAGCGTGTACACGGTCGTGAGCCAGCGGAACCTCGTGACCGAAACCGCGCTCCGGGTCAGCGACGCCACCCAGGTTGCACCGGAGATAGCGGCGAAGTACGCCGCACCACCGGAGACGACGGCGCGTGTCCGAGCGCTCGCCGCGTCGGTCGCGGCCGGTGCGCCGACGACCTACGACAAGGTGCGCGCCCTCGAAACCTGGATCGGCGCGCATACGCGCTACACGCTCGACATCCCGCCGCTGCCACGAGGGCACGACGCGGTCGACCAGTTCCTGTTCGTCGACCGGCGCGGCTTCTGCGAGCAGATCGGTACGAGCCTCGTGGTGATGCTGCGCGAGCTGGGGATCCCGGCGCGCCTCGTCGTCGGCTACACACCGGGTGAGCGCAACCCGTTCACCGGCCTCTACGAAGTTCGGGCGAGGGATGCCCACGCGTGGGCCGAGGTGTACTTCCCGGGCGTGGGCTGGCAGGGCTTCGACCCGACCGCTTCCGTCCCGTTGGCGGGTGATGCCGCGATCGACGGCGCGGGCACAGGCGCGCTCGCGTACCTGAACGCACGGATCGACCTGCCGGCGTGGCTCGGCCCGGTGCTCGCGTTGCTCGCAGTCTTTGTCGTCCTTTCGTTCGCGGCCCGTTCCTGGACGCGTCGGACCCGTCGGGTGCGCGCGGCGAGACCGACGAGCTGGGCCGGAGTCCGCCTCGAGCGGCTGGAACGCCTCGGTCGCCGACGCGGTCGCGATCGCGCGGCGGCAGAGACCACGCCGCACTACGCCGCGGCACTCGGCGCGCTCGATCCTATCCACGCGCCTGCGCTGGCGGCGGCGGCGCGGGTGCTCGACGCGTCGATGTTCTCCGGTCGTGCCGTCGACGAGGCCGCCGCGAGTGCCGTCGACGGGCTGCTCGAGCTGCTCGACCAGAACTGGGACCGCGCCCGTCACCCCGAGGATCTCGTCCCCACCCCGAGCTGACCGCCGAGCTCGGAGCGAGAGCAGCCGCGGAGGGATCAGGCGACGGGGACGCCCTCGAAGACCGCGGCCTTCACGCCGCGGCCCGCGAGCTCGGCGAGGAACGCCCGGGCCGCGACGATCTCGCCCAGGCCGTGCGTGCCGACCTCGGGCAGCAGCAGCCCCGGGAGCGCTCCCGCCAGCGCGGCTGCCGTGACACCAAGCACCGCGCCGGCCGCGATCGCGGTGCGCTCGATCACGCCGTAGACGAGCACCTCGCGCAAGCGGCCCCGCCGCCCCCACACCTCGACCCGCAGCGCACCCCAGCTCTCGGCGTCGGCCTTGCGGGGCCACTGCCACCACGACCGCGCCTCGGGCTCGGCCATCCGGACGCTGACTCGCTGCGCGTCGGGGAACGCGTGCTGGAGCAATGCCACGCCCGGCGCCACGAGCTGGCACTCCTGCGCGCCCACCGGGTCGGGAAACCACACGAGCTCGTGACCGGTTCGCTTGGTCGGCACGAGCAGGCCGTCGCGCACCTCGGCCGGGCGCTCGCGCCGGGCGCGGCGCGAGCTCGCGACACATGCCTCGCCTCCCGCCCCGAAGCGGGCCACGCCGACCTCGTCGACGTGCTCGAGTGCGTCGGACGCGTGACGGGCGAGCACATCGGCCAAGCCGGGTGCGAGACCGGCACCGGCGGCGACGAGCACACCAGCCGCGCGAGCGGGACCGTCGAGCACCTCCAGCCCGGCCAGACCGACGGAGTCGTCCCCGGCCGAGACAATGGGGATCCCCGCGGCGATGGCCGCCTGGGCGACCGCCGCGTCCGCCCCGGTCCGCAAGGCGCAGGCGATCGCGCTGAGCCCACCGGGCAGCGGACGCCCGGGCTTCCAGTCGAGCGGTTCGGCATGCGGGGCCATCACCGTGGACAGCCGCTCGGCACGCTCGAGGTCGCGGCTCGCGACGAGCAGCCGCGCGATGCCGGGGGTCTCCACCAGTTGGCGGGCGGCGCGGCCACCAACGGCGCCGGCGCCGACCAGGAGAACCGTCGCGCCGTCGGTCAACGTCGGGTCACCGGAGGTCGGGTCCGGTGAGCTCCCGCCAGCCCCCGCTCGTGGGCGGTACCCCACCCTTGCCCCGCAGCTTGATCAGCGCACCCGCGAGGGCGGCCACCAGCAGCACGACCACACCTCGACGGAACGCACGCACCCCCGGAGCATACCCAGCGACATGACTGTGGGGCACCAACGACGACTGCCGCTCGGTAGACGCTTCCCGGTGCTCAGGCTCGCAAGGCACGGCGCCGGGCCACCCAGCGACATGACTGTGGGGCTAGCTGGAATCGAACCAGCGACCTCATCCTTATCAGGGATGCGCTCTAACCGACTGAGCTATAGCCCCGGTGGGAGCGAGCAGGCTAACAGTCGGGATCGGCTGCGAGCTCAGCGGCGGGGCTCGGACTCCGAGAGGGTGACCTCGAAACCGCCGAGCACCTCCGCGAAGAGGTTGTAGAGCGCGGCGCCGACGACGGTGAGGATCGTGGCGAGGGCGACGAACACGACGCCCACGAGCGCTGCGCCCTCGAGGATCTGCACCGGGACGAGGCGGTAGTTGTTCGAGGTGAGGATATTGCCCATGAACTTCTCGACGTCGTGGATCGCGCCGAGCCCGTCGGCGATGAGCCAGAGCGCGACCCCGGCCGCCACGACCACGAGCACCGAGGCGAGGTAGAAGCAGAGCGCGATCTTGAGGACGGACCACAGGTCGAACTTGCTCACCCGGACCCGGGACTGGCGGACGACGGGATCGGGCTCGGTCTCGGGCTCGGTCTCGGTCTCGGTGACTGCGACCGCCGCCTTGCGCTTGCGCTGCCGCTTGGACTTCGCCACCGGGGGTGCGGTCACGACCGGAGCCGGGTCCATCGTGCTACGCGTCCTCTCCGTCTTCGGCCTCGAGCACGGGTGCGACGGCCACCACGCTGTCGCCGGAGCCGAGCGCCGCGACCTTCACGCCGGTCGCGTCACGACCCTGACTCGAGATGTCCTTCACCCCGGTGCGAATGATATTGCCGGCGGAGGAGAAGACGAGGATCTCGTCGTCGGGCTGCACGGTGAAGGCCGCCACCACACCCTGGCGGCTGGCGGTGATCTTCATCCCGCGCACGCCCTGGCCGCCGCGCCCCTGGCGGTTGAAGCGGTCGAGCTTGGTGCGCTTGCCATGCCCACTCTCGCTCACGAACAGCATCACGGAGTCGTCCCTCGCCACGTCGCAGGAGACGACCGCATCCTCGGCGTTCTTGAGCCTCATCCCGCGAACGCCGGCGGCAGCCCGCCCCATCGGGCGCACATCGACCCCGGAGAACCGGATCGTCATGCCGTTGCGGGACACCATGAAGATGTCCTCGGCGCCGGTCGTCTGGATCACCCGGACCAGCTCGTCGCCCTCCTTGAGGTTGATAGCGATGAGCCCGGTGCGCAGTGACGAGTCGTACTCGCCCATCTTCGTCTTCTTCACCTGGCCCTGGCGGGTGGCGAAGAACAGGAACGCGCCCTCTTCGTAGGTGCGGGTGTCGATGATCGCCTGGATGTGCTCCTCGGGAGTGAGCGCGATGAGGTTGACGAGCGCGGTGCCGCGCGCGGTGCGCTCCTTCATCGGGATCTCGTGCGCGCGCAACCGGTACACCCGACCACGATTCGAGAAGAACAGGAGGTACGAGTGGGCGGTGGTGGTCAAAAGGTGCTCGACGTAGTCCTCTTCCTTGAGGCTCGAGCCGCGCACGCCCTTGCCGCCACGCCCCTGCTTGCGGAACGCATCGGCAGCGACCGTCTTGACGTAGCCCTTCTTCGAGAGCACGACGACGACCTCCTCGTCCTCGATGAGGTCGAGGACGTCGATCTCGCCCGAGTCGAACGTGATCTGCGTGCGGCGCTCCGATGCGTACTTCTCGCGGATCTCGCGGATCTCGGTCTTGATCACGCCTTCGAGCTTCTTGCGGCTGTTAAGGATCGACTCGAGCTCCTTGATGGTCTTGGTGAGCTCTTCGTACTCGTCCTTCAGCTTCTGGTGCTCGAGCTGGGCGAGGCGGCGCAGCTGCATGTCGAGGATGTGGTTGGCCTGGATCTCGGTGAACTCGTAGGGCTTCGCCATGAGCGCGCTGCGGGCGGCATCCGCGCTCTCGGAGCCGCGGATGAGGGCGATGATCTCGTCGATGTGATCGAGCGCCCGTAGCAGCCCCTCGACGATGTGCGCGCGGTCGCGCGCCTTGTCGAGGCGGAACTGGGTACGTCGGGTGATGACATCGACCTGGTGGGCGATGTATTGCTCCAGCGCCTCCTTGAGGTTCAGCACTTTCGGGACGCCGTCGACAAGGGCCAGCATGATCACGCCGAAGGTGGTCTGCATCGTCGTGTGCTTGTAGAGCTGGTTGAGCACCACTTGCGCGTTCGCGTCGCGCTTCAGGTCGATCACCAGCCGGTACTCGCCACGAGACGTCTCGTTGCGAACGTCGCGGATGCCCTCGACCTTGCGGTCGCCCACCAAATCGGCGATCTTCGTGCCGATCGCCTCCACGGAGGTCTGGTACGGCACCTCCGTGACCACAATCCGCTGACCGTTCTTGTGCTCCTCGATCTCGGCGATCGCGCGCATCTTGATCGACCCGCGCCCGGTGCGCGCAGCGTCTTGGATCCCCGAGCGACCGAGGATCAGCGCACCGGTCGGGAAGTCGGGTCCAGCCACGATGCCCATCAGGTCTTCGACCGTCGCGTCGGGATGGTCGATGAGGTGGACCGTCGCGTCGATCACCTCGCCGAGGTTGTGCGGCGGGATGTTGGTGGCCATTCCCACGGCGATGCCGCCACCGCCGTTGACCAGCAGGTTGGGGAAGCGCGACGGCAGGACCTCGGGCTCCTTGGTCTTGCCGTCGTAAGTGTCGACGAACTCGACGGTGTTCTCGTCGATCCCCTCGAGCGTCTGCATCGTGATCGGCGCCAACCGGCATTCTGTATATCTCATGGCCCCCGGACGGTCGTTGGGGTCGGGGCTGCCGAAGTTGCCCTTGCCGTCGACGAGTGGATGACGCAGCGAGAAGTCCTGGGCCATGCGCGCGAGCGCGTCGTAGATCGCCTGGTCGCCGTGCGGGTGGAAGTTGCCCATCACGTGGCCGACCACCTGCGCCGACTTCGCGCGTTGGCGGTCGGGGCGCAGCCCGCGGTCGTACATGCCATAGATGATCCGGCGGTGCACCGGCTTCAGGCCGTCGCGCGCGTCGGGCAGCGCGCGCGACACGATGACCGACATCGCGTAGTCGAGAAAGCTGCGCTCGACTTCTTCCTGGATCTCGATCGGCTCGACGTTCGGCTCGAGCGTGGGTTGGGTGCCTTCGGGCACGCCGTACCTCCCGGTGCGTGATGGTGGCTAGATGTCGAGGAAGCGGACGTCGGTGGCGTTCTGTTGGATGAACTCGCGGCGAGCCTCGACGTCGTCGCCCATGAGCCTCGAGAAGATGTCGTCCGCGATCGCGGCCTCCTCGACCGACACGCGCAGCAGCGAGCGCGTGGCCGGGTCCATCGTGGTCTCCCAGAGTTCCATGTAGTCCATCTCGCCGAGACCCTTGAACCGCTGGAACTCGATCTTGCGGTCGGGGTTCTCGACGACGAACGCGGCCCGCGCCGACTCGTCCTTCAGGTACACCTTCTCCTTGCCCACCGGCACGGAGAACAGTGGTGGCTGCGCGACGTAGACGAACCCCTGCATCACCATCTCGGGCATCTGCCGGTACAGGAACGTCAGCAGCAACGTACGGATGTGTGCGCCATCGACATCGGCGTCGGTATTTTCTCCCAGGACGCCGCCACTCGACCCGACGACGAAGTTGTGGTCATCGGCGACCGACAGGTCGTACACCGGACCGTCGAAGGGCGTCGCCACGTTGGACCGCACGGGCAGGGCGATCAGGTCGTCGGAGATCTCGACGTAGCGCGGGCCGGGGCCCTTCCGGCCCTGCGCGATCCGTTGTCGCCGCTCGTCGGCGTTGGCGGTCTTGCGCCAGAGGTGCTCGAGCCGTGCGACCTGGTAAGCATGCACCACGGTGATATTCGTGCGCGGCCGCATCGACAATGGGTTTGGGGCCGGGTCATAGGTCGACCGCGACGCCACGACGCCGAGCTGGCCCAGCAGGTAGCAGACGCCGTCGGCAAGCGCGCTCGACGCGGCCGTGAACGACAGCCGGTTCAGCGCCGTCTTGCATCCGTCGCCGAGGAAGTAACCCTCCAGGTACGCGAGGCGGCAGGGCTCGTCGACGTTGAGCATCAGGTCGGGGACACGCTTGTCGTGCGCGCGTCCGGCCAGGCCGAGTGCCTGGATCATGCGGGCCGCGATCGCGGAGTGGAAGTAGAGCTTGCGGGAGCTCGGGAGCCGCTTGTCGACGTGCAGCCGCGGCGTCTCGCCGAAGGTCTCCTCGATCGCTTCGACGATCGAGGGGAGGTAGGGCTCGTCGTCCTCGACGAGCGAGAGCGCCACCTGCGACCCGCGCGCGAGCGTGCCCTCGGCCGTGTACCAGCCGAGGAAATAGCAGAGCGCCTCGGTCACCGGGAGCATCCGGGGTACGGCCCGGTCCCGATGGGCCTGCGGCACGAGCTCGACCGCGCGGTCGAGGAGGAACACGTCGTCCCAGCTGAGCTCGTCGACGCGCCTCGAGCGCCCGACACGTCGCCAGCGGCCGTTGCCGGACTCGTCGGGGAACGAACCCCTTCGCTCCACGTGCAACGGGACCGTGAGCGCGTCGTCGGGCCACGTCGTGCCCAGCATTGCGAGGTACGCCGCTAGCACCGACTGGGCCGGGCGGCCGCGACCAGTCTCGAACTCCGAGACGGTGCAGGCCTGGCGGTGCCCGATCGCCTCGGCCATCGCCTGCTGGGTGATCCCGAGAGCCCGACGGCGCGCGGCGAGCTGCCTCCAGGTCGATGCCGGCAGCTCGACCCGCGCCTCCGGGTCGTGCTCGCACGCGCTGTGCTCACGGGAGAGCGACCGAACCGATTCCCCGTCGACCCGCAAGCCGCGACCGACACCGGCGGTGACGAACAGCTCCAGGAGGTCGAGCTCGCGGGTCGCCACCTCGGGAGTCGGCAACCGCCGCGGCGCGACCACCAAGTCTCCGGGCACGATCTGGTCGCCGGGGCGCGTCGTGATGCGCCCGTTGTCGTACACGTGCACCGCGTGGCCTCGGGTCACCGAGACGGCGCGGCCGTACGCCGTGGTGATCCGGTGCATCCAGCCGCGATAGTGGTGGCGGATCACCTGCTTCAAGGGTGAGATTCGCGGTGCGCGGCCGAGCCGATCGACCGAGACCGTCGAGATCGGCGGAACGTCGACGCCCTCGGAGAGCCAGTAGTCGACCTCGGGACCGATCTCGACCAGGCGCAGCCGGCCTTCTTCGTCGGTCAGCAGCACCGGCTCACGGCCGTCGACCGAAAGAAGGATCACCTTGCGGTACCGGGCCTTCTCGAGCTCGAATTCCTCGCCGATGCCTGCGCCGATCGCCGTGATGAGCGCCTGGATCTCCTCGTTCTTCAGCATCTTGTCGAGGCGCGCGCGCTCGACGTTGAGGATCTTGCCGCGGATCGGCAGGATCGCCTGGTACTCGCGGTCACGGGCCTGCTTCGCAGGGCCGCCGGCGCTGTCACCCTCGACGATGAACAGCTCCGAGCGTTCCGGATCGCGCGACTGGCAGTCGGCGAGCTTGCCGGGCATCGACGCCGAGTCGAGCAGGGACTTGCGGCGCGTGAGGTCGCGCGCCTGGCGAGCAGCGACGCGCGCGCGTGCCGCCTGCGTCGCCTTCCCGACGATCTGCTTCGCCTCACCCGGATGCTCCTCGAGCCACTCCCCGAGCTTCTCGTTGGTGGCGCGCTCGACCAGCGAGCGCATCTCGGTGTTGCCGAGCTTGGTCTTCGTCTGGCCCTCGAACTGCGGGCTGCGCAGCTTCACCGACACGATCGCGGTGAGACCTTCGCGGATGTCCTCGCCGAGGAGGTTGACGTCCTTCTCCTTCAGAAGTCCCTTGCCCCGCGAGTACTTGTTGATCGCGTTGGTGAGGGCCTTCTTGAAACCCTCTTCGTGCATCCCGCCCTCGGTGGTGGCGATGTTGTTGGCGAAGCTGTGGATGCCCTCGTAGTACCCGGTGTTCCACTGCATCGCGACGTCGACCTCGGAATCGTCGGTCGTGTCCTCGAAGGAGATCACGCGCTTGAAGATGGGCTCCTTGGTCGCGTTGAGGTGCTTCACGAAGTCGACGATGCCGCCCGCGTACCTGAAATTCTGTTCCGTGACGGGGTCGGTGCGCTCGTCTTTGAAGCGGATCTCGAGCCCCTTGTTGAGGAAGGCCATCTCCCGCAGGCGCTCGACGAGCGTCTGCGCGCGGAACTCGGTCTCCTCGAAGATGGTCGGGTCGGGCCAGAAGGTGACGACCGTGCCCGTGCGCTTCGAGTCGGCCTTCTTCGTGAGCTTTCCCCTGGGGTTGCCGCCGTTGGCGAACGACATCTCCCATCGACCGCCGTCACGGTGGATCTCGAGGTCGAGCCGGGACGAGAGCGCGTTCACCACCGACACGCCGACGCCGTGCAACCCGCCGGAGATCTTGTAGCCCTCGCCCCCGAACTTCCCGCCGGCGTGGAGCACCGTGAGCACGATCTCGGCCGCGGACTTCTTCTTGTCCTCCGGGTGCGGGTCGACGGGAATCCCGCGCCCGTTGTCGGCTACCCGACAGCCCCCGTCGGCGAGGAGTGTGACGTCGATGCGGGTCGCGTGGCCGGCCATCGCCTCGTCGACCGCGTTGTCCACCACCTCGTACACGAGGTGGTGGAGCCCGGTGAGCCCGGTGGAACCGATGTACATACCGGGGCGCTCCCGGACCGGTTCGAGGCCCTTGAGCACCGTGATGTCCTTCGCCGCGTATGCCACGCGCGAGCACCCTTTCGACGGTCAACGAGTGGGCGTTTCGGGCCTTGCACCTCGGACGCCGGTCCGGTCCCGCGAACCCGGTGCGCCGGGGGTCGAATTCCGGGTAAAACCGCAGGTCGGAGGCCCAATTGCCGTGACAATAAGCCTACCAGACCCCTGTGACGCTCTCAGGTCTCCACGAGCCGGAATTTCCGGGGGGTCGCCGCCGGCGGGCGCGCGCCGGACCCGCGGGTGTCAGGGGCTCCTGAGGGGCCCGACCGACACCCGTACCTCCCGCACCTCGACGCCTGGCACCTCCGTTGCGATGCGCTCCACCAGCACCCGGTCCAGGTACCGGAGCTGACCGGCCCAGGCCGGGCCGTCGGCCACGATCGCGAGCACGCCGTCGCGGACCGCCCGCGGGCGCGTGTGCGCGGCGAGTGCCGGTCCGACGAGCTGCGCCCATGCCGCACCGAGCGCGGCGAGCCCTCCCGGACGGCCGAGCCCGAGGTCTCTGCGCACCGCACCGAGCGCGTCGGCGATCGGGCGCGGTTCGTCGCTCGTCACGGCTCCAGCACCCGGCCCGCCTCGACGCCGACCCACGCGTCGGCACGGACCCCCTCGGGCACCGCAGCTGCGGTCGTGAGCAGCGTCTGGGTCTGCGGGAGGTGCAGGACCAACGCGGCGGAACGCTGCGGGTCCAGCTCGCTGAACACGTCGTCGAGCAGCAGCACCGGCTCCGCCCCGGCCAGCTCAGCGACCACCCGGTGCCCGCCGAGACGCAACGCGAGGGCGAGCGTCCGCTGCTCACCCTGCGACGCGTGGTTCCGCGCGTCGAGCCCGCGCAGCTCGAGTGCCCAGTCGTCGCGATGTGGACCGACCAGGCTCACCCCCCGCTCGAGCTCACGCCGGCGCAACGCCTCCAGAGCCGCCCGCATTCGCTCGTCGACGTCGTCGACGTCGAGCGGGCAGTCGCTCCAACCGGGCGAGTACCGGGCCGCAAAGCCCGGCGCGTCTCCCGCGAGCGAGCAGTAGGCGTCCTCCGCCTCGGGAGCAAGGCGCGCCGCGAGCCGGAGCCGCCCGCGCACGAGCTCACCCCCGGTCTCGACCAAGCGCTCGTCCAGCACGTCGAGGGTGCGTCGGTCGTCGTCGTCACGCACACCGGCGCGCAGCAGCGCGTTGCGTTGTCGCACGACGCGCTCCACGTCGCCGCGTACCCCGGCGAAGCGCGGGATGCTCGCCTCCAGGAGGTCGTCGAGGTAGTCGCGACGCGCGGCTGGCCCGCCCTTGACGAGGTCGAGATCGTCCGGTGCGAACACGGTGACCCGAAGATGCTCGACGAGATCTCGCCGCCGTTGCAGCGGCTGCTTGTTCACCAGGACCCGGTTGCGCCCGACCGCCCGGATCGCGGCTTCCACCAATGTCGCGTGCTCGTCGTCGTGCGCAATCTCCGCGCGCACGATCGCCTCCTCGGCACCCGCGCGCACCAAGGCCGCGTCGCTCACCGCCCGCATCGATCGCCCGGTCGCCACCCACGCAACCGCTTCGAGCAGGCTCGTCTTTCCCTGCCCGTTGGTGCCGGTGATCACGGTGCACCCCGGCGCGAGCGCGAGGTCGAGCGATTCGTAGCAGCGGAAGTCGCGCAGCCAGAGGTGGCTCAGCCGCATCGCGGCTCCCCGCTCAGGAGATGCGCACGGGCATCAGGAGGTACAGGAACTCCGGGTGGTCCGAACCGCGCAGGGTTGCCGGCTTCAAAGGGTCCAGCGTCTCGAGGACGGCTTCCTCGCCGTCGATCGCCAGCAGCCCATCGAGCAGGAACTGTGGGTTGAACGCCACGGTGAGGTCGGTGCCCTCGAACTTCGCGTCCAGCGCCTCGACTGCGTCGGCGCGTTCTTGGGCCGTCGCGGAGAGCTCGAGGCAGTTGGCCGACATGGCCAGCCGAACCGGCGTCGTGTCCCGTCCTTCGCCGACGATCTGCATCAAGCGGACCGCTTCTTCCAACGCCGCGCGCTCGATCGTCAGGCGATTCGGGTAACCCGCCGGCACGAGCTGTTCGTAGTTCGGAAACTCGCCCTCGATCAGGCGTGTCGTCACCGAGCGGGCTTCCGATGCGAACCGCACCTCACGCTCGCCGAGGGTCACCTGCACGTCACCTGACGAGAAGACGCGAGCAACCTCGTCGAGACCCCGCGCGTTCACCAACACCTTCTGTCCCTCGGCGAGCATCCCGACGCCCGCCAGGTCACGCACCGCGAGCCGGTAGGAGTCGGTCGCGACGAGACGCAGCCCACCGGTGGTCGCGGTGATCAGCACACCCGTGAGGATCGGTCGCGCGTCGTCCTTCGACGCGGCGCGCGTCACCTGCCGCAGGGCCTGTGCGAAGGGACCCGCGTCGATCGTGACCGTGGAACCTCCTGGATCGGGTGAGCGCGGGAATTCGTCGGCCGGCAGCAGACGTACGCTGGCTCGGGCCGGACCTGCAGAGATACGAGCGTCGTCGCCTTCGACCTCGAAAGTGACCGCGCCGGGTCGCAGCCGCGTCGTCAGCCCGTCGAACAGCTTGGCGGGAACGACGGCGTCACCCGGTGTCTCGACCTGGGCCGGCACCTGTACCCGGATGGTCAGGTCCAGGTCGCTTCCCACCAGCTCGACGTGGTCGCCGACCGCGCTGACCTTCACGCCCGAGAGCACCGGCAACCCGGCGCGCTCGGCTGCCGCGCGCTGGGCAGTGCCGATGGCCTCGGCGAGGGTGTCGCGCTCGCAGCGGAACTTCACGATCCACCTCCGGGATACGAGTTCAAAGAGTTTGCTAGCATCAGTAGTAGAGCCTGTGGATTGTGGATGACCAGCGGTCGGTGCTGGTCAGACCGGGAAGCGTCGTCCCGTGGTCGTCCACCGTTTCCCCAGGGCGGTGACGGCAAGATGTCGCGTGGGTGTGGTTCCCCACCGACGCGCCGAGATTTCCCCACCGGTCCAAAGGCTTATCCACCGGTGAGCGGCTCATGCGCCGGTGCCGAGCCGGACGCGACTCATGAGCTCGTTCACCTGGGCGAACACGTTGTGACGCTCGGTCATCTGCGACTTGATCTTCTCGACCGCGTGGATGACGGTCGTGTGGTCGCGGCCTCCGAACACCTCCGCGATGCGCGGGTACGAGAAGTCGGTGAGCTCCCGGAAGACGTACATCCCGATCTGGCGAGCGGTCACAAGCGGCCGCCGCCGGCTCTTTCCGCAGAGGTCCTCGACGGTGAAGCCGAACATCTTGGCGGTCTCGTCGAGGATCAGCTCCGGGGTGACCACCCGCGGGGTCGCCGGCGGAAGGAGGTCGGCGAGGACCTGCTGGGCGACCTCCTCGGAGAGGGGCTCCCGGTTGAGGCTGGAGTACGCTGCGACCCGGATCAGAGCTCCTTCGAGCTCGCGTACGTTGTCCGAGATGTTGGAGGCGATGAAGTTCAGGACCTCGGGCGGGATCCCGTCGAGGCGCTCGGACTCCGCCTTCATGCGCAGGATCGCCAGTCGGGTCTCGAACTCGGGTGGTTGGACGTCGGTGATCAGGCCCCACTCGAGTCGAGTGCGGAGGCGGTCCTCGAGGCGGGGGATCTGCCGGGGCGGCCGGTCCGAGGACAGCACGATCTGATTGCCGGCGCCGTGCAGCGAGTTGAAGGTGTGGAAGAACTCCTCTTGGAGCTGCTGACTGCGCTCCAGGAACTGGATGTCGTCGACGAGCAGCACATCGACCTCGCGGTAGCGACGTCGGAACGCGTTGCCGGCGTTGTTGCGGATTGCGTCGACGAACTCGTTCATCATCGTCTCGGTGGACACGTACCGAACCCGGGTGAGCTTGTGTACGTCGCGTACGTAGTTGCCGATCGCGTGCAGGAGGTGGGTCTTGCCCAGCCCCGCGGGTCCGTAGATGAACAGTGGGTTGTAGGAGCGAGCCGGGTTCTCGGCCACCGAAAGGGCTGCCGCGTGGGCGAAGCGGTTCGAGGCGCCGATCACGAACTGGTCGAAGGTGTAGCGCGGGTTGAGTGCGGTCCATGGGGCCGGGGGCTCGTCGGAGCCGAAGGCCGGCGCCGGTCCGGTGGGCGGGCCCGGCACCGCGCCCGGTGCGGCCGAGGCCGGCTCGGGGCGGTACAGCTCGTGGGCGGCCAGCTTCACCGGCTCGTCGGTGCGGGGCGTGGACTCGACCACCAGCTCCACGGCGATCTCGTCTCCGCTCACGTCGTGGAGCAGGTCACGCAGGAGGCCCGCATAGCTGGAGCGGATCCGCTCGGCCGCGACCGAGCTGGGCACGCCGAGGATCAGGACGCCGTCGGCGTAGCGGACCGGCTGGACGTCACGGAACCATGTGGTCCAGGTTGCCTCGGTGAGTTGGGCGCGTAGCGCCGTGGCACCCGAGCGCCAGAGGTCCTGTGCCGCGGTCGCGCCGCCTTCGATCTTTTCCACAGCCCCGTCCACACGTGTGGAGAAACGATGGATGACGGACCCGAGGGCCCGCATCACCTGTCTCCGCTCCGTCGGCCTGCCGCGGACCTGACGGTCCGACGGGGAAGTGCGCCGCATCGAGGCCGATGCGATCGGCGCGCGGGCGACCGTAGCAAAGCCGCTCCGCGAGTCACAAGGGGAGCGGTCCAGATCGCGTTGCGACATTTCTCGCCCGTTCGTGGGGAGATCCCCAAAACCTGGGACCGATCGCGCGGTTGGTGGGGAGATGTCCACCGTGGAGCACGCTACGTGACGTCGACCGGCGGTCACGGTGAGCCACGCCGCTCGACAGCGCTGGCGTCGCGTTGCGAGCACCGGTTGCCGCGCCATACACTCTGCCGTTTCGCCGATCCCCGCCGGGCCGGCCCACCCCCTGCTGCAGGGCCCGCCCCACCCACGGGCGACCCCTCCGAGGAGGCCATGCGTGAAGCGGACCTTCCAGCCGAACAACCGGAAGCGCAAGAAGAAGCACGGGTTCCGCCTTCGGATGAAGACCCGCGCCGGGCGGGCCGTGCTCAAATCGCGGCGCGCCCGGGGCCGCGCCCGCCTCTCAGCCTGATCTGGCGAGTCCGCGGTCATGGAGCGTTCCGGGACCTCTTACGAGCGCCGATGCGCAGAGACGGACCCCTGTGGCTACGGTTCCGGGCCGGCGAGGGGCCTGAGCCCCCGCGGGTCGCGTACGCGGTCGGTCGCAAGGTGGGCCCCGCTCCAGTGCGCAATCGGCTCCGACGTCGCCTCCGAGCGGCCGTCGACGAGATGGCCGGCGAGCTGTCGGCCGGCGCGAGCTACCTGTTCGGTGCGGAGGCCGCGGCCGTGAGGCTCAGCCCCGACGAGCTGCGAGCGGCCGTGCGCCGACTGGTGAGCGGAGCGCCGCGATGACGGCTCCGATGATCACACGCCGCCCGAGGCTGGCCGCGCGCATCGGGATCCGGTGCATTCGGGGCTACCAGCACCTCATGGCGTGGGCCCCGCCGCGCTGTCGCTTCTTCCCCACCTGCTCCCAGTACACGCTCGAGGCGATCGAGGGTCACGGGTCGTTGCGCGGGACCTGGCTGGGTCTCCGGCGCATCGGACGGTGCCATCCCTGGCATCTCGGCGGCGTCGATCATGTTCCCGAGCCGAACACACGTTCGCATCCATCGAGGTAGGTCTCGTGCAAGAGGTCTGGGACGCTATTCGAGAAGGCCTGGGCTGGCTCCTGGCCTTCTTCTACTCGATCATCCCCAATACGGGCGTCTCGATCATCATGCTCACCGTCGTGGTGAGGTTGGCCCTGTTCCCGCTGACGGCCAAGCAGGCGAAGTCGATGATCGCCATGCAGAAGGCCCAGCCGGAGATCAAGAAGATCCAGGCCAAGTACAAGAACTCCAAGGACCCGCAGGCCCGCCAGAAGCTCAACGAGGAGCTGATGGCGTTCTACAAGGAGCACAAGATCAACCCCCTCGGGGGTTGTCTGCCGATCCTCGCTCAGATGCCGGTCTTCCTCGCGCTGTACCAGACGCTGAACCAGATCCAGAAGTTCATCCCCACCGATTCGCAGATGTTCGCCGACGTCTGCGGATCGGCGACGACGGCCGCGCAGTGCAAGAACCCGCAGCTCATCTTTTTCGGGATGGATCTCACCCAGTCCGCGAGCGCGGCCAAGGGCGGCTTCGGATCCGCGCTCCCCTACTTCGTGCTGGTCGGCCTGGTGGTCGTGACCGCGTACCTGCAGCAGCGCCAGACGATGCGGGCCCAGACGCAGGCCAACCCGCAGATGCAGGTGATCGGCAAGGTCTTGCCGGTCGTGTTCGGGTTCATCGCCCTCAGCATGCCGGCGGGCGTCACCCTCTACTTCTTCACCAGCAACCTCTGGCAGCTCGGCCAGCAGGAGGTCGTGTACCGCAAGTACCACTCGCCGCAGGGCGCGGGTGGTGGGGGCAGGGGCGACGCCGGAGGAAAGGGCGGCGGCGCCGCGATCGAGGCGAAGAGCACCGAGGTCACCAAGGACAAGAGCGGCGGCAAGACCAACGCCGCCAAGGGGGCGGACAACGCTGCGGCCAAGGGTGGCGGCGGAACTGCCTCGGGAGGCGGATCCGGTGGCAGCGGCGGGACGAACCGCCGCCGGAACAACCGAAAGCGGAAGCGATAGATGGAGTGGGTAGAGACCACCGGGCGTACGGTTCCAGAGGCCCTCGACGCTGCCCTGGACATGCTCGGGGTGCACGAGGACGAGGTCGAGTTCGAGGTGCTCGTGGAGCCCAAGTCGGGGTTCCTCGGCCGGTTCGGCGGGGCGGACGCGCGCATCCGAGCGCGGGTGAAGCCGGTGTCGCGGGAGAAGCCAGGTGACCGGCGCCGGCGCAAGCAGGGACGAAGGCGTGAAGGCGGGGGTGGCGATCGGCGTAGCGACGGCCGTCGTCCGCGAAACGGAGGGCGGGGGGCAAAGCCCCGCGCGGACGAGAAGGCACGACCCAACGAGGGAGAGCAGCAGATGAGCGAGTCGGCGACGATCCCGATCGAGGAGCAGGCGGCAGCCGCGGTGGAGTTCGCCGCCGGTCTGGTCGACGCTTTCGGCTCTCGGGCCGAAGTCACGTCCGTGATCGACGACGACGTGATCAACGTCGACGTCGCCGGCGACGATCTCGGACTGCTGGTCGGGCCGAAGGGAGCGACGCTCCAGGCGATCGAAGAGCTCGTGCGTGCCGTCGTCCAGCGCGAGAGCGGGGGATACGGTGCCCGGGTCTACGTCGACGTCGCCGGGTATCGGGCCAAGCGTCGGATCGCGCTCGAGGCCTTCACCCGGAAGATCGTGGCCGAGGTCGTCGAGTCGGGCGAGGAGCAGGCGCTCGAGCCCATGGGTGCGGCCGACCGGAAGGTCGTCCACGACACGGTCAACGAGATCGACGGGGTGGAGACCCTCTCCGAGGGTGAGGATCCGCGCCGCTACGTCGTGATCCGTCCGCTCTGACGGTGACTCCGGGGTCGGCTCCGGAGCTCGTGGAGCTGCTCGAGCATGCCCGGGAGATCGGCCTGCTCGGACCCGGGCCGATCGGCAAGCACTTGGCGCACGCATCGGCCTGGGCGTCCGCGCTGGGGCCCTTCGGAGGTCGGCTGCTTGATCTGGGCAGCGGGGCCGGGGTGCCCGGCCTGATCCTGGCCCTGGCCTGGCCGGACTGCGAGCCCGTTCTGCTGGATGCCTCCAGGCGCCGAGTCGCGTGGCTGCGCCACTCCATCCGGAAGCTCTCGCTCGAGGATCGGGCCGTGGCCGTGGCCGCGAGGGCCGAGATGGCCGGACACGACCCGCGGTATCGGGAGCGGTTCGATCTCGTGGTCGCGCGAGGCTTCGGCCCTCCGGCGGCTACCGCCGAGTGCGGTGCCGCGTTCGTGACCCCCGGGGGACGGCTGAGCGTGAGCGAGCCCCCCGGTGAGGCGCCCGGCCGGTGGCCCGAGGGCCGGCTCGAGGATCTGGGATTCGGGCCGGCGTCCCGAGTCGTGCACGGGCGCGCCTCGTTCGTTATCCTGCCGAAGCGGGGGGCGATCGCCGAGCGCTGGCCGCGCCGGAATGGCCGCCCGCACCGTCGCCCGCTCTGGTAGCTGCACGCGGACCACCTCACCGGCGCCGCGTGGAGCCGGAATGTTTCACGTGGAACATGCTCGAAACCCTTGACCAGCGCCTGAGGGTGGTCGAGGATCCAGTCCGACGAGGAGGTCAGATGGAGGGGAGCGACGGAAAGCGTCGAGGACGCCGCCTGTTCGGAGCCCGGCGTCGCCCCGACGAGCCGGTCGAGACCCCTGCAGACGATTCGGAGGTGAGCGATCTGGCCACGCCATCGACTCCCACGAGCCCGTCCGAGCCTGCTTCCGCAGCCGCGGTCCCGGGTGCGGCGCCCGCACTGCCGAATGCCGCCCAGCCACCTGCCGCCGAGCCAGCGCGCAGCGACCGGGTCGCGGCCTCGGCGAGCGTGGTGGTGCCATCACCCGATCAAGGGACGGTCGATAGTCCCGGCTCCGCCACTGCGGACGCGGCCGCGCCTCGCGCCGTGCCCGGTCCCGAGGTGACGCGGGCGGTGACGGAGCCGTCCGCCCCACCTGCCTCCGCCCAGATTGTCGGGGGCTCGGTCGAGCCGACGCCACCCCAGGCGCCCGAGCCGGCGGCGGATTACGAGCTGCCGCGGATCATCGCTATCGCGAACCAGAAGGGCGGGGTGGGCAAGACCACCACCTCCGTGAACCTGGGTGCAGCGCTGGCCGAGCTCGATTTCCGGGTCCTGGTGATCGACCTCGATCCGCAGGGGAACGCGACAACCGGGCTCGGGATCAACGCCCGCAACCTCCAGGCCTCGATCTACGACGTGGTCATGAACGACGCCGCGCTGGAGGACTGCATCGAGCCGACGTCGTTGAAGAACCTCTTTCTGGCTCCCGCCACGATCGATCTGGCGGGGGCGGAGATCGAGCTGGTCCCCGCGTTCAGCCGCGAGCTCAAGCTCCGGCGGGCCCTCGAGGAAATCAGAGACGAGTACGACTACGTGATCATCGACTGCCCCCCTTCGCTCGGCCTGTTGACCGTCAACGGGCTCGCGGCGGCCGACGACGTGATCGTCCCGATCCAGTGCGAGTACTACGCGCTCGAAGGTCTAAGCCAGCTCGTTCGCAACGTGGAGCTCGTCCAGAAGAACCTCAACCGCGGACTCGACGTGAGAGGCATCGTCCTGACGATGTACGACGCGCGCACGAAGCTGGCCGACCAGGTCGAGAAGGAGGTGCGCAACCACTTCGGACCCCGGGTCTACCAGACGGTGGTGCCCCGGACCGTGCGGCTCTCGGAGGCTCCGTCCTTCGGGCAGCCGATCATCCTGTTCGACCCGACTTCCCGCGGCGCGGTGGCGTACCGGGAGCTGGCGAAAGAGGTGAGCAGTGGCGCGACGCGGCGGGCTGGGTAAGGGACTGGGGGCACTGATCCCCGCCGGTTCGACGGAGGGGTCAGGTGGGCTCGAGGAGATCCCGGTGGCCGCGATCCGGCCGAACCCCTATCAACCCCGGGAACACTTCGACGAGGAGGAGCTGGCGGCGCTGGCGGAGTCGGTGCGCGAGGTCGGGATCCTCCAGCCGGTTCTCGTGCGGTCGGTGGGCGACGGCTTCGAGCTGATCGCCGGCGAGCGGCGGTGGCGGGCCGCCCGCAGGGTGGGGCTGCAGCAGATCCCTGCCTTGGTGCGCGACACGGATGACGCGTCGGCCCTCGAGCACGCCTTGGTGGAGAACGTGCACCGTGCGGACCTGAACTCCATCGAGGAGGCGGCCGCGTACCAGCAGCTCGTCGAGGACTTCGGCCTCACCCACGAGGAGGTTGCGGCACGAGTCGGGCGGAGCCGGGCGACGGTGTCGAACACCCTGCGCCTCCTGCAGCTTCCCCCGACCGTGCAGCGCATGGTCCGCGACCGAGCGCTGTCGATGGGACACGCCCGCGCCCTGCTCGGCACCCCCGACCGGGCCCTCCAGGAGCAGCTGGCCAAGCGGATCGTGGCCGAGGAGCTTTCGGTGCGAGCGGTGGAAGAGCTCCTGCGCACCGAGCCCGAGGTCACGGCGAACGACTCGGCCGTCGATGCCGCCGTTGCGACCCGGCGCCTTCGTCCCCCTGGGCTGGTCGAGCTGGAGCAGCTGCTAGGCGACCATCTCGACACCCGCGTCAAGATCGACATGGGGACCAAGCGAGGGAAGGTCGCCATCGAGTTCTCCACCCTCGAGGATCTCGAGCGGATTTACAAGCTGATCACGGAGTAGTTGCCGAGCGGCCCGGCGCAGCCCACGGTCACTCGTGGTCGGTGGGTTCCTCGATGCCGCGACGGATCCCGCGCGCGATCGCGTGCGCGATCTCGGCCGCGCGCTGAAGCGCCTGGGCCATCGCCGCGGAGTCCCCCTCGGCGATGAGCGCGCAGACGACGGCCGCCATCCTGGTCTCGCGCAGGATCGCGTACGTCCGACCTGTGACCGTGCCCGGCTCGGCCGCTCCGACGACCGGACCGAGCTCCTCTCGGATGCGCAGGGCGACCTGGCGGCCGGCTTCGGAGCGGAACTGGCCGGCTCCGTAGTGCAGACAGCGGCAGCCCGGTCGATCGCCCGAGCGTAGTGCCACGATCAGCTGCGCGTCCCAACGGTTGGCTCGCGCGGCCAGCTCGGAGTCGTCGGCTCCCGAGGTGTCAGCGATGACCTGTGCACCCGCGGTCGCGAGCTCGCGAGCAACCAACGTGCTGATCTGGTCGAAGCCGGGCGCGATCGCCAGGAAGACCTTTCGGCCGTCGAGCCGGCCCGGAGCGCGAAGGGCCTCCCGCTCGCGGATCGCGGCGACCGAGCCCGGGGCAAGGCGGGTGACGCGCTGCAGCGCGGTCAACGTGGCGGGCCCGGCGACCCCGTCGACCTCGAGGCTCTGGCTGCGCTGGAACTCGCGCAATGCCGTCGTGGTGTCGGGCCCGAGGATCCCGTCCTCCCGGCCGGCGTCGAAGCCGAGCCGGTTGAGGTCGTGCTGGAGCGCGGCGACGTCGTCGCCGCGCAGGTTGGGTCGGCCGAGGTAGAGCAGTCGGTCGCCGAGCTCGAAGCCACTCTCGACGAGCGCGGCCCAAGTCTGGGTACCGCAGAGCCCGTCCACTCTCAACCCGCGGGCGTCCTGGAACGCGCGGACTGACGCCTCGGTCGGCGCGCCGAATCGCCCGAGCTCGTCGTTGGAGGGATGGCCGGCAGCCGCGAGGCGTTGCTGGAGCTCGCGGACCGCGTCACCGACGTCTCCGTTGCACAGGACCGTCGGAGTGCTCATCGAGACTCCGACCCGGCTCAGCCGATGTACTCGGAGAGATCCTGGAGGAGCTGCCCCTTGCCCTTGGCGCCGACGAGGCGCTTCACAGGCGCGCCGTCCTGGAACACGAGCAGCGTCGGGATGCTCATCACGTCGAAGTGCCTGGCGATGTCGGGGTGGTCGTCGATGTTGAGCTTCGCGACCGTCAGCTTGCCGTCGTGTTCACTGGCAATTTCTTCCAGCGCCGGGGCGATCATCTTGCAGGGCCCGCACCATTCGGCCCAGAAGTCGACCACGACGGGGGTCTCGGACGCGCGCACGGTCTCGTCGAAGGTGGCGTCGGAGAGGGTGAGGATGTGGTCAGACACGAGCAGTCCTTTCGAGCGGGGAGAGGGAACCCTGTGGTCGGGGAAGTCTAGCGACCAGCGAAACGGGACCACGGGCCCGAGCATTCCCGGCGCGCGCTCATCGCGCCGCCGCCGGGTGGCGGGCGCCCTCGATCCAGCGTTCGGCCTCGATCGCGGCCATGCAGCCGCTGCCGGCGGCCGTGATCGCCTGGCGGAACACATGGTCCTGCACATCGCCCGCGGCGAAGACACCCTCCACAGAGGTGCTCGTCGAGCCGGGTGCGGTCACGATGTAGCCGTTCTCGTCGAGATCGAGCTGGCCCTCGAACAGCGAGGTGCTCGGCGTGTGACCGATCGCCATGAACATCCCGGTGACCGCAAGCTCGGAGCACTCGCCGGTCACCGTGTCGCGCAGCGTCGCGCGCTCGAGCTTGGTCTCGCCGTGCAGCGCCTCGACGACCGCGTTCCAGCGGAGCTCGAGCTTGGGGTTCGCGAACGCGCGCTCCTGCATGATCTTCGAGGCCCGTAGCTCGTCGCGTCGATGGATCAGCGTGACCTTCGACGCGAACTTCGTGAGGAAGACGGCCTCCTCGACGGCGGAGTCGCCGCCACCGACGACCGCGATCTCCTGATCGCGGAAGAAGAAGCCGTCGCAGGTCGCGCACGTGGAGACGCCGTGTCCGAGCAGGCGAGCCTCGTCGGGAAGGCCGAGCATCCGGGCCGACGCACCCGTGGTGATGATCACGGCCTCGGCGGTGTACTCGGCGCTGCCGACCGTCACCCTGAACGGGCGAGAGGAGAGATCGACGCGTTCGGCGTCGGCGGTGACGAGCTCGGCCCCGAACCGCTCGGCCTGCTCGCGGATGCGGGCCATGAGCTCGGGGCCCATGATCCCCTCCGGGAAGCCGGGGAAGTTCTCCACGTCGGTGGTGAGCATCAGCTGGCCCCCGGCGGCGAACCCCTCGACGACGACGGGGTGCAGGTTGGCGCGTGCCGTGTAGAGGGCGGCGGTGAGGCCGGCGGGCCCGGAGCCGACGATCACGATGTCGCGCGGGTCAGACACGGAGCGCTTCCTCCTCGCGGATGGCGCGGCGGGACCAGCAGAACACCCCGGCGACCACGAAGATTCCCCCGAGCACCATCCAGGCTGCCCAGACCGGCAGCGGGATCGTGAGCACGCGGAACAGCAGGATCCCGAGGAGCACCGCCGCGGTCGTCGCGAAGAACGCGGCGAGCAGTCCGTAGACCACTGCCTTGGCGGCTCGTTGCGCGGGCAGCACCGTGCGGTCGCGAACGAGCACGACCGCCTGCTCCACGACGTCGGCGGCACGGTCGGTCCAGTCTGGGCGTGCGTCGGTCACGAGGTCCTCCCTCTCGGCGGGGAAGGAGCGTAACCGAGAGGATCCCCGGGCTCACGTGGCCGCGGCCCGGTCCCGCGGGTGGGGTGACTCGGCGAAGCCCGAAGCGGACGCGAGCGTCAGCGCGACACCGATGTGAGGACTCGGCAGTCCTCCGCGGCGACGACGAAGACGATCGTCCGACCACCGACGCGCATCCCGACCAGCACGGCGGGCGTGCCCTGATAGGCGCCCGTCGCGCGGAAGACCTCCTCGCGGTCCTGGGCGAGCTCCTCGGCGCATCTGGACGAGGCGTCGGCCGGCACGGGCGCGGGCGGCGAGCTCGACGGCAGCCCCTTCTCCGGCGCGTCGGCCGCGGCCTCGCTGCTCGCGACCCGGCTGCTCTCGTCGCCCAGGAGGTCCCGGATCCGTGCCGGGTCGGTCACGTCCCCCACGTCGCCGAGGTCGCCCCGCGCGTCCGTGGCCTCGGTCGCGGTAAAGCTGGTGGAGTCCTCGCCGTCCTGAGCCACGAGGAACGCGCCCAGCCCGAGGACGACGACCGCAGCGGCCGCGACGGCGAGCGCGCGCCGGAAGCGGTGACCGGTGCCGGTCTCGGACGCCGCGACAGGCGTGCCGAGCGCGGTGTGCACGAGGCGGCGTCGACCGAGGTCGTCGAGCGGCACGGGGGTGGCGAGTGCATCGCGCGCCCGGGCGAGCGCGTCGCGTGCTGCGGGTCCGGGCGGCCAGTCGACGAGGAGATCGGTCGCCTCGGCCTCGGTCAGCGAGCGCTCGGCCGCGAACGCGGCCAGCTCGCCGTCGAGCCAGGCACTGACCGCCTCGTCGGTGTCGTCGCCGAAGGGCGGGTCGTCGCGGGTGTCGTCGGCGTCGTTCATGGACGACTCGTTGGACGAACGCCGGGGCCATCGGGGTTCCCGAGGAGCTTCGCGAGCGCGGCGCGACCGCGAGCGATCCGGGACCGGACCGTGCCGGGGGGCACCTCCAGCACCTCGGCGATCTGGGCGTAGTCGAGGTCGCAGAGGTCGCGGAGCACCACGGCGACGCGGAACTCCTCCGGCAGCCGCGCGAGGCCGGCGTCGAGGTCGAGCCGGTCGGCGACGGCCTCGGGTCCGGGATCCACAGTGGCCGGTTCGGCGAGCCGGTCGCTGGGGAGCGGCCGACGGGCGCGCCGACGCATCTCGTCGAGCGCGGCGTTGACGGCGATGCGGTGCAGCCACGTGGTGAACGCAGCGCGCTCGTCCCAGCCCCCGATGGCGCGAATCACCGAGCAGAGCGCTTCTTGAGCCGCGTCCATCGCGTCATCGGGGCCCAGGATTCGGTAGCAGACCGCATGGACGCGCTCGACATGGCGCTCGAGCAGGGCTTCGAGCGCGCCACGGTCACCGCCTGCGGCCGCTCGCGCGAGCGCCGCGTCGGCGCGACGGTCATGTCGAGCCAAGGACGCGCACTTCGGAGACGGCGAGCTGATACCGGTCGTTGCCGACCGGTGGGAGCTCGGTGAGCCAGAACAGCACGTAGCGCGCTGCCCGCGCGGGCTCGATGTCGGCTGTCGAAGGAGCAAGGACCATCGGGATCCCGACCTGGCTCCCGCCCAGCGTGCCTGCCGGGGGACCCCAGCCGTCGAGCTCCTCCGCGACGGTGTCCCCCAGGTACACCTGGGCGCTCCACGGCTCTGGGCCGGTGGTCGTCATCTCCGCGCCGCTCACCGAACGCGTTGCACCCAGGTCGACGACGAAGCCGACACCGCGCTTGTTTCCACCGACATCCGGTTGGAAGTAGGTCGTGGTCTCCCACCAGGTCGCCACGTCCTGATCGATGATCGCATCGATCTGATCGGGGTTCTCCTCCCCGTCGTCGCCCTCGGGGTCGTAGTCGGTGACGGAGACGATCGGCAGCGCCTCCACCTTCGGCGCGCCGGGCGGGGACGCCCTCGCTCCGTCGTCCTCGGCGACGGAGCGGTACCCGGCGTAGCCGAGGCCGGCACCGAGGGCGAAGGCCAGGACCCACAGGATTCCACGGGCGAGCGACGAGCCACCCGGAGTGGCGGCGACGGCTGCGGGGGCGGGCGCAGCCGCTCGGGGTGGCAGCCGCACGGGCATGGTCGCGTCGGCGCGTGCCGCGGTCGGCGCACCGGAGGCCCCACCGTCCCGGAACGGCCCCAGCGCGTCGCGCATAGCCGCCGCGGTCGGCCAGCGCGCCTGCGGATCGCGGGCGAGCGCTCGCTCGAGCACCTGCTCCAGGCCCGACGGGACGTCGGGACGGGCGGTCGTCACCGGGCCGGGGGGAGCGGTGAGGCGCGCCACCGCGGTCGCGATGTCGGTCTCGGCCTCGAAGGGGGCCTCGCCGGTGAGCATCTCGTAGAGGACGAGTCCCAGCGAGTAGACGTCGGAGCGCTCGTCGACGTCGTGCCCCTCCACCTGTTCGGGTGCGAGATAGCGCGCGGTGCCGACGACCATCCCGGTTCGGGTGAGCTCGTCTCCGCCGCCACCGGCGACCTTCGCGATCCCGAAGTCGGTGACCTTCGCCCGGCTGTCGGGCTGGACGAGCACGTTGCCGGGCTTGACGTCGCGATGCACGAGACCCCGGGCGTGCGCGACGGAGAGCGCGTCCGCGACCTGAGCGGCGATGTCTGCGGCGCGACCTACCGGCAGCGCCCCGGTGGTATCGATCATCCGGCGCAGCGTCACGCCCTCGACGAGCTCCATCACGATGAACGCGATGCCATCGTCCTCACCCGTGTCGTAGGTCGCGACGATGTTGGGATGGGCGACCGCGGCGGCCGCGACGGCCTCGCGGCGGAAGCGGGTGCGCAGCGCGTCGTCGCCGCTCAGGGCCGGATCGAGGGTCTTGACCGCGACCTCGCGGGCCAGCAACGGGTCGGAGGCCTGCCAGACGGTCCCCATGCCGCCCTTCGCTATGACGCGCTCGAGGCGGTAACGGCCGCCGAGGACGCGTCCAGGCTCGAGCGGATCACCCACGCCGGAACGCTAACGCGCCCGCCGGGGGGTTCGACTTACCAGTGCTCCACCCAGCCGAGCCCGATCGTCCGCGGACCGGCGTGGGTGCCGATCACGGGACCGATGATCCCGATCTCGATCTGTTCGCGGGGAACGGTATGGGCGACCAGGTCGAGGAGCTCGTCGACATCGGGTGCGTGCGCGTGGAACATGTAGACCCCGTCGGGTTTCACCGCGCCGGCCACCTTGTCCGCGAGGAACCGGAGGCTCTTGGACCGCGTGCGGACCTTGCCCGCCTCGGCGACCACGCCGTCACGCACCTCGATGACGGGCTTGATCGACAGCACCCCGCCGAGCAGGGCCTGAGCGGCCCCGATCCGGCCTCCCTTCTTGAGGTGCTCGAGCGTGTCGAGCGTGCCGAAGAGTCGGGTCCGGTGAGTCTGGTCCTCCACGGCGGTCGCGATCCCGTCGACGTCCTGGCCCGCCTCGGCGAGCCGCGCCGCGGCGATGCATTGCAGGCCGAGGCCCATCGACACGCTCATGGAGTCGACCACCCGCACGGGGCACACCCCTTCCAGTGCCTTGGCCGCGAGCTGGGCCGACTGCATCGTGGCGGAGAGCCGCGACGAGAGGTTGATGCAGACGATCCCCTCGGCGCCGTCGTCGGCGAGCGCCCGGAAGCGCTGCTCGAACGCGCCGGCCGACGGCGCGGCCGTCTCGGGCAGCACCGAGGAGTCGGCCACCTTCTTCCAGAAGTCGTCGTTGGAGAGCTCGATCCGGTCGACGAACTCCTCGTCCCCGAACCGGATCGTGAGCGGCACGATCTCGATCCCGAGCCCGTCGGCCCGCTCCTGGGGCAGGTCACACGAGCTGTCGGTGACGACGCGAACCCCCACTTGGCCTCCTCCTTGGACGTAACGACGGCGCGGGTGTTGGACCCGGGCCGCGGGCAAATGGTTACACGCGTTCGACGCTCGCCGCTCGGCTGCGGGGCCGGAGCGCCGCACCCAGCGCGGCCAGCTCGCCGTGGCGGAGCAGGGCCAGGACGCCCACGAAGACCGCGCCACCCGCCGCGGTGGCGGCCACGGTGGCGACCATCGCCTGGCCGGCCGTCGCGTCGCCGACGGCATTCGCCACCCCGTAGGCGACGACGGCGAGCGCGGCGGACGCCACCGAGACCCGCAGCAGCGAGGCCACGATCCGGCGGCCGTCCAGGCGGTGCAGCCGGGCTCGCATCACGGCCAGCGCGGCGACCGAGGCGACGGCGTAGGCGATCGACCACGAGAGCGCGAGCCCTTGCACCCCGAGCGACGGGTAGAGCGCGACCGCGAGCACGATGTTGGTGCCGTTCTCGAGCACGTTGAGCAGGAACGGGGTTCGCGTGTCCTGCATCGCGTAGAAGCCCCGTAGCGTGAAGAGGTACGCCGAGAAGAAGAAGAGGCCCAGCCCGAAGGCCGCGAGCGTCTCGGCGGTGAGATCTGCCGAGCGTGTTGTGAACGCGCCGTAGTCCAGGAGCGCGCGGACGATCGGGCCGGCCAGGACCACGAGGATCGCGGCGGAGGGCAGCACCACCAGACCCATCAACCGGAAGCCGCTGCCGAAGGCGCTGCGCAGGCCGTCGGTGTCGCCGGCCTGCGAATGTCGGGCGAGCTCGGGGGCGAGCGCCGTCATGATCGACACTGCGAAGAGGCCGTGCGGCAGCTGGAAGAACGTGAAGGCGGCGAGGTACACGGACGCGTCGCCGCTCTCGCGATACGCGAGGACGAGCACGATGAAGAACGCGACCTGGTTGGCCGCCACGTACCCGAACGTCCAGCCCGACAGCCGGGCGAGCTTGCGGACGGCGGGATGGCGCCAATCCCAGGCCCACCGGAATCCGGCGCCGGCCCGTGACAGCGCGGGTAGCAGCACGAGCGCCATCGCGACGATGCCGGCCGTGGTCCCGAGTCCCAGCAGGAGGACCATCCAGGGATCGTCGAGCACGGACTCCACCGTGGGCTCCGCCGTCATCACCCGGGGGAGTGCGAGCAGCACCGAGATCACCACCACGTTGTTCAGCACGGGAGCGAACGCAGCCGCGGCGAAACGGCGCCGCGCGTTGAGCATCGCGGTGGCCAGCGCGGTGAGGCCGTAGAAGAACATCTGAGGCATGAACCAGCGCAACAGGTCGGTCGCGAGTTGCTGCTGGTGCTCGACCCCCGGACCGTCGGGCAGCCGAGCCGTGTAGAGCTCGACGATCCAGGGCGCCGCGAGGACACCGAGCACCGTGATCACGGCCAGCACGGCGATCGCGACCGTGTTGATCGCATCCGATGCCCGCCGGTCTCGGTGCTCGAGATGCTCGACGTAGAGCGGCACGAGCGTCGCCGTGAGGATGCCGCCGAGCAGGAGCTCGTACACGATGTTCGGCATCGAGTTGGCGACGTTGTAGACGTCGGTGAGCCTCGCGAAGCCGAGCGCCGCGAGCGCCGCGAAGCGGAGCACACCGGTGACGCGCGAGAGCAGGGTGCCCAGGCCGACGACCGCGCTCGATCGCACGAGCCGGTCCTCCGCCGAACGCGGGCTCATGCGCGTCTCACGTCGGGACCGGCGCGACCGGCAAGGGGTTGCGCCGGGTCCGACGCCAGTGCGTGAGCCACCAGATCGCGAGGAACAGCCCAGCGCCGATGGTGAGGATCACGCCCACGCCGCTCACGACCGTCGATCGGACGGTGTAGCGCGCCTGCTGGAGGTTGAGCGCACCATCCTCCGACGTGATGGTGACGCGCAGCGGGAAGGTGCCCGACGCCCGCGACTCCACCGGGAGCCGGACGGTCGTGTTGCGGCTGGGCAATGTCAGCACGCGCGCGTCGCCGTCGGGGAACTCGAGCTTTTCGCTGTCGAGCTGTACTCGGATCGTGACTTCGCGTCCGGTTGTGTTGAGGATGCTGATCGGTATGTCGGAGCGGCGCGAGATGAGCGTCACCGTGCGCGTGTCCGGCGCGATCACCTGATTGGCGACGCTGTGGATCTCGTTGTCCACGTGGTTGAGTCGAGCGGACGATCGTGTGCGCGCCGTCGCCGGCGACCAGGCCGACGTGAGTGCGACGAGCAGCGAGTCGCGGCCGCGCTCGACCACCGGGTCGGTCGCGCCCACCATGCTGGCGAGTCCGTCGAGGCGTCGACTCGTCGCGGTGAACGCGATGGCGCTCACCGACGGGGGCCCCGGCGCGATGGGCACGAGCTGCCGGACGACGGGGCCCGCCTCACCCTCGCGGGGCGGAACCGTCGTCATCAGCTCGTCGAGAGAGCTCGCCTCGATCAGCGGGTTCTCGCGCAGCCCGGCGAGGACGGGGTTGATCACCTCGGGATCGGGGTTCCAGCGCCGCGCCGTGTCGACCACCACGCCTCGCAGGTCGTTCGGCTGCTCGAGCGCGACCACGCTCAGCCCGGCGAGGAAGCGCTGCGCGCGAAGTGCCGGCGTACCGGCGGTGTCCAGGAGCGCCGAGAGCTCGGGGCGCGTCTCGACCGCTGCGAAGAGCTGACCGAGGTTCTCGAGGGCGAACGGGTGGGTCGGCGTGTACTGGCCCGGGTCGTCGAGCGGCGCGAGCGCGCTCGGCGGCACGACCACGCGGTCGACACCGGCCGTTCGGAGGCGTTCGAGGTAGGCCGCGTCGAGGGGGGTGGCATCGGTGGTCCGCGGGTCCACGCGGGTGCCGAGCACCGCGTCGAGCGAGCTGGTACCGACCCGTAGCTCGTGTACCGACTCCGTGCCGAGCCCGACGGTCTCGAGGCTCGGGCCGTCGATCGGGACGAACGGAGCGGCGAGCACTTCGTGGGTGGCGGCCGCGTCGCGGATCGCAGCGCTTCCGGCGGCCGCCGTGGAATCGCGCCGTCCCTCCGCCTCCCAGGTGGCGACGGTCTCCGGCCCGGGAGCAAGGACGATCGGGATCCCGACGGCCGCGGGGAGCAGCGACGCGATCCGGTTCAGACGGCCGCCGAAGCCCACGGAGCGCGTGAAGGCCGCGGTGACGGTTCCGTCGACGCGGGTCGCCGGGTTCGCAGCGATGCGCCAGATCCAGGACAGGCGGAGCTGCTCGGCGACCAGGGGACCCTCGGCGACCGGTGCCGTCGCGACGAGATGGGTGACGAAGCCCGCGAGGACCTCGCCGCGCTCCGGGTCGCGCAGCTCGATCTCCACCGGGTAGACGCCCGCGGCCACGGTGCGTGGCAACGAGATGCGGAGCCGGTTCGGGTCGCGGGGCGCGCTCGGGTCCTGCAGGGGGAGGGTGAGGACCCGGCCGCCCTCGGGCGAGGCGGGCAGCAGCTCGACGGGCTGGGCGACCGTCCCGATCTCGGAGCCGAGCCGCTCACCCTCGAGCGTGCGCTCGAACGCGATCCGGCTCTGCACGTAGGTGTGCACCACGGCGCGCACCTCGAGGCCCGGCGTGGCACCGGCTAGGTCGACGCGCACGGGCACGTCGCTGCCGAGCGGTGACCACGCGGGCTGGGAGAGCAGCGCGATCGCGGGGGTGGTCGAGGTACCGGTCGCGCGCTCGGTCTGGCGGGTCGCGCTGGCGGGCAACGCCATGAGCGCCAGACCGACCGCGACCATGATCGCAACGCGCACACGCCGCGCCGCCGCACCGGGCGAGCGCCTCGGGAGTGCCCTCCCGGGTGGGCTCACAGAGCGCGGCCCATGACGCACAGCCCCGCGGGCAGCGGCCGGAACCCGCAGGCGCGGTAGAGGGCGAGTCCGGCGTCGTTCTCGAGCTGGGTGTTGACGAGCGCCCGCCCGACGCCGTGCCGCCGGAGCCAGCGGAGACCGTCGGCCACGACTGCGCGCCCCCAGCCCTGGCGTTGGGCTTGCGGGCGGACGGCCACCCGCTGCAGGTAGCCTTGCACGCCGGCGCGGCCCGTGATCGCGTAGGCGGCCACGGCTCCGTCGTCGCCCGCGACGCGAAAGCGCGCCGACGGCGTCGCGCCGATCGCGTTGGTGAGCCCCGTCTCGTCGAGGCGCCAGAACGGGCTGAACGCCAGGTGGTCCACGGCGAGCACCGCTGACCGATCGGAGCGACGGGCGCGCCGCGTGGATCGGTCGACCGGCGGGAGGTCGTCGAGGTCGTGCGCCAGCAGGTGTAGTCGCTCCCGCACCGTGAAGCCGGCATCCACGAACGCGAGCGCGTCTCCGAGAGCGAGCGCGCTGGTGACGACGGACGCGTAGCCGCGCCGGCGGAGCGCGCCGACGCACCGCTCCACGACGTCGGTCGACAACGGTCGGGTCGCGCCGACCGAGAGGTAGCCGACGTCCGCATGGCCGCGCCAGGGGCCGAGCCGCGCCCAGCCGCCACGCCAGCGGAGGGTGTCCTCGCTCATGATGGGCATGCAGCGTAGGCGCCGGTCGTCGAGATGTCCCGGCTCGCGCGGGCTACCGTGCGCGGCGTGCTGGTCCTGGCGACAGACCCGCTCTTCGAGCGGCACGACACCGGCCGGGGCCATCCCGAGCGAGCGGCGAGGCTGGGCGCGGTCAGCGACGGCATCGCGGCGTCGGGAGTGGTCGACGGCGTGCACCGGCTGGAAATCCGCGACGCGACCCGGGCCGAGCTCGAGCGGGTCCATCCGGCGGCGTACCTCGACGGCCTCGAGGCCCGCTGCGAGGCCGGCGGTGGGTACCTCGACGCCGACACGTCGATGTCCGCTGAGTCGTACCGGGTCGCGGTGGCCGCGGCGGGAACCGGCCTGGCGGCGGTCGAGGCGCTCGCCGACGGGCTGGGCGACGCGGCGTTCCTGGCCCTGCGGCCGCCCGGGCACCACGCGCGCCCGAGCCAGGGCATGGGCTTCTGCTTGCTCAACCACGTTGCGATCGCCGCGGCCGCGTTGGCGGCGCGGGGCGAGCGGGTGCTCGTGGTCGACTACGACGCGCATCACGGCAACGGGACCCAGGACACGTTCTACGACGACGGGCGTGTGCTCTACGTGTCGTTCCACGAGTGGCCGCTGTATCCAGGGACGGGTCGTCACGACGAGATTGGGCGGGGCCCCGGTGAGGGGACGACGTGCAACCTGCCACTCCCCGCGGGAGCGACCGGCGACGTGTACCTGCGAGCGCTCGACGACGTCGTGGCGCCGCTCGCCGACGGCTTCGCACCGACGTGGGTGCTCGTGTCGGCCGGTTACGACGCGCACCGCGCCGACCCGCTCACTGGCCTCGGGCTGAGCGCCGGCGACTACGCGGCGATCACCGCCCGGGTCGCCCAGTGGGCCCGGCCCGGAAGGCTCGCAGCCTTCCTCGAGGGCGGCTACGACCTCGTCGCGCTGCGCGACTGCGTCGCTGCCAGCCTGTCCGCGCTCGTCGGGGTCACCGGCGCGGTGCCCGACGGCGAGCAGCAGACCTCCGGCGGGCCCGGGCGTGACGTCGTGGAGGCCGTCGCGGACCTCTGGTCTCGCCGCGCCGGCTGAACCCGCTCGAAGCCCCTACAGGGGCCCTCGGGAGGCGTCGATATCGCCTACCGGAGCCGGCCCCAGGAGGAGGAACTCGTGCTCGACCTCGACAACCTTCTGCATGAGGCGGTCCGGCTCGACGCGTCGGACATCCACATCAAGGTCGGCTCCCCGCCCTACCTGCGCATCGACGGTTCTCTCGTGGCTTGCGACCTCGACCCGGTGAAGCCGGCCGACACCGAGCGCATCGCCTTCGCGATCATGCCCAAACAGCGGGCCGACGAGTTCCTGGAGCACAGCGAGGCCGACTTCGCGCACACCCTCGCCGGGCTCGGCCGCTTCCGCGTGAACGTGATGCGCCAGCGGGGCTCGGTCGCGCTCGTGCTGCGGCGGGTGCTGCCGGGGATCCCGAGCTTCGAGGAGCTCGGGCTGCCTCCCGTGGTCCGGCGGCTGGCCGAGGAGGGTCGCGGCCTCGTGCTCGTGACGGGACCGACCGGCTCGGGCAAGACGACCACCCTGGCCGCGATGATCGATCACATCAACGAGGTGCAGGCGCGTCACATCATCACGATCGAGGACCCGATCGAGGTGTTGCACCTCGACAAGCGCTCGATCGTGAACCAGCGCGAGATCGGTACGGACACCGAGGACTTCCACGCAGCACTCAAGCGCGTGCTCCGTCAGGACCCCGACGTGATCCTGATCGGCGAGATGCGTGACCCGGAGACGGTGTGGGCCGCGCTCTCGGCGGCCGAGACAGGCCACCTTGTGTTCTCGACGCTGCACACGATGGGCGCGACCGAGACGATCAACCGGGTCATGGACTTCTTCCCCTCGTTCCAGCAGCAGCAGGTGCGCATGACGTTGGCCGGGACGCTCAAGGGCATCCTGTCGCAGCGGCTCATCCAGCGTGCCGGGGGCGACGGGCGGGTCCCCGCGATGGAGGTGCTCGTCGCGACAGGCCGGGTCTTCGACAAGATCGTCGACGCCGAGGCGACGCACGAGCTCGAGGAGATCATCGCGGAGGGCGAGTTCTACGGCATGCAGACCTTCGATCAGTCGCTGTTGGCGCTCTACGAGCAGGGCGTGGTCAAGCGACGCGACGCCATGACCACCGCGACGAACGCGCACGACCTGCGACTCAAGCTCGACGCCCTCGATCTCACGCGAGCGCAGCAGCAGCTCGAGAACGAGTCGACCGTCTCCTAGACCGACAGGCCGCTTGACCCGGCACCGCGCATTGGTAGTGGCTCGCGTGTTCTCCCGTGCGAGCATGTGACCCATGACGTCGGTCCCGCCGCGGCTCGCCCCGATGCTCGCGCCCGGCTCGCCGGTGCAGCGCGTGGCGACGGCACTCGCCGACGCTGGCCACGAGTGCTACCTCGTGGGGGGAAGTCTGCGCGACGCGATCATCGGGCGGGACCCGGTTGAATTCGATTTCGCCACCGACGCCCGCTCGGAGCAGATCGAGGCGCTCTTGCGCCCGATCGCCGAGCACGTGTGGCTCCAGGGCGCGAAGTTCGGCACGATCGGCGCGCAGGTCGACGGGGTGCCGTGCGAGGTGACGACGTTTCGTGCCGACGTGTACCACCCTGCGAGTCGCAAGCCAACGGTCGAGTTCGGCGACGACGTCGAGACCGACCTCTCGCGCCGCGACTTCACCGTGAACGCGATGGCTCTGGCGCTGCCCGAGCCGCGCCTCGTCGACCCGTTTGACGGTGCCGTCGACCTCGCCGCGCGTCGGCTGCGAACTCCGATGGAGCCCGAGGTGAGCTTCGCGGACGACCCGCTCCGGATGATGCGCGCGGCTCGGTTCGTCGCCGCGTTCGGTTTCGCTCCTGCCCCCGAGCTGGTGGGCGCGGTGCGTGAGATGCACCATCGGCTCGAGATCGTGAGTGCTGAGCGGATTCGCGACGAGCTCTCCAAGCTGCTCCTGGTCGACGACCCGGGTTCCGGCCTCTGGTTCCTCGCGAGCACGGGCCTCTCCGACGAGTTCCTTCCCGAGCTCAACGCGATGGAGCTCGAGCAGGACCCGATCCACCACCACAAGGACGTGCTCGCCCACACGATCGCGGTCGTCCAGAAGACGAGCCCCGACCTGGTGCTGCGCCTCGCCGCGCTGATGCATGACGTCGGCAAGCCCAAGACGCGCTCCTTCGAGCGCGGGCGCGCGACGTTTCACCACCACGAGGTGGTCGGAGCCCGGATGACCCGCGAGCGGCTGAGCGCGCTGAAGTACCCGACCGAGATCGTTCACGACGTGACCCAGCTCGTGTACCTGCACCTGCGGATTCACACCTACGCCATGGGCTGGACCGACGCCGCGGTGCGCCGCTACGTGCGCGACGCGGGGCCGCTGCTCGAGCAGCTCAACGAGCTGCAGCGCTGCGACTGCACCACGCGCAACGAGCGCAAGGCCCGCGCGCTCGCCCGGCGCATGGACGAGCTCGAGGAGCGCATCGAGGTGCTGGCAGCGCAGGAGGAGCTGCGCGCGATCCGCCCACCGCTCGACGGCTGGCAGGTCATGGCGTTCCTCGGAGTGGAGCCGGGGCGGGTCGTGGGCGAAGCGCTCGCGTTCCTCCTCGAGGCCCGCCTTGAGGAGGGCCCGATCGAGGAGGCCGACGCCTACGCGCGCCTCGCGGCGTGGGCACGGGAGCGCGGCATCGAGCCCGTCGGTTAGCTACACGCCTTCCTTCTTCGCGCGCCACAGCACGGCTTCGGGGGTGAGTACGCGGCCCGCGGCGCCACGCGGCGGCTCGGGCTCGAGGAGCGTGTCGATCCGGAACCCTGCGCGCTGCAGGCTGGTGAAGACGGTGCCGATCTGGTGCGGGTACACCGTCACCGGCTCGGCTTCGGTCCCCCTGTTCACCTGGCCGTCGTCGAAGTAGGAGCGCGTCAGGCTCGGGCGGGTCAGCGGCAGCGCGCCCTCCGGGGTGGCCTCCGCGGGCATGCACAGCGCCATCGGATGCGGGAGGGCGAACGCGAAGATCCCGCCGGTGCGCAGCACCCGGTGCACCTGGCGGAACACGCGGTCGAGGTCGGGGAGTCCGGCCAGCGCGTCGGCTGAGACGGCGACGTCGACGGAGTCGGCGCGCAGGAACGCGAGGTCGGCCAGGTCGGTGGCGTGGAACTCGAGCCGGACCTCGGCCTCTTGCGCTGCCGCTCGCGCCGCGTCGGCGTGGGCGGCAGCGCTGTCGATTGCGATCACCGTCGCGCCCTCCCGCGCGAGGCCGATCGCCGCTTCGCCGGGACCGCACCCGAGCTCGAGCACGCGCTTGCCGGCGACGTGGCCGAGCATGCGGCGGAGGGCGGCGCGGGGTGTCTCGTCTGCCATGCGCCGGTTTCTACACCTGGCGTGGCCGCCTGACCACCACTTCGCCGGCCTCGAGGGCTCAAACTCGGCTCGCGAAGTCCTCGACCATCTGGTGGGCCTCCTCGTCGCGGTACTGCACCGGCGGCGACTTCATGAAGTACGCCGAGGGCCCGAGCAGTGGACCGCCGATGCCGCGGTCCTTGGCGATCTTGGCGCAGCGCAGCGCGTCGATGATCACGCCGGCCGAGTTGGGCGAGTCCCAGACCTCGAGCTTGAGCTCCACGTTGAGCGGCACGTCGCCGAAGTTGCGGCCCTCAAGGCGGATGTAGGCCCACTTGCGGTCCTCGAGCCAGGCCACGTGGTCCGACGGGCCGATGTGCACGTCGTCGGCCTCGATGCCGTGGTCGAGCTGGCTGGTGACGGCCTGGGTCTTCGAGATCTTCTTCGACTCGAGCCGCTCGCGCTCGAGCATGTTCTTGAAGTCCATGTTGCCGCCGACGTTGAGCTGGTACGTACGGTCGAGCACCATGCCGCGGTCCTCGAAGAGGCGGGCGAGGATGCGGTGCACGATCGTGGCGCCCACCTGGCTCTTGATGTCGTCGCCGACGATCGGCACGTTGGCCGCGGTGAACTTCGCCGCCCACTCGGGATCCGACGCGATGAACACCGGGATCGCGTTGACGAACCCGACGCCGGCGTCGAGGCACGCCTGCGCGTAGTGCTTCTGGGCTTCCTCGGAGCCGACGGGCAGGTAGCTCACGAGCACGTCGGCCTCGGTGTCACGCAGCACCTGGGCGACGTCGACGGCCGGTGCCGGGCTCTCCTCGACGGTGAGCCGGTAGTACTTGCCGAGCCCGTCGAGCGTGGGCCCGCGCTGCACGAGCACGCCGGTGTCGGGGACCTCGGAGAACTTCACGGTGTTGTTCTGGCCCGAGAACACGGCCTTGGAGAGCGGCAGACCCACCTTGGCGGCGTCGACGTCGAAGGCGGCGACGAGTTCGACGTCGCGCACGTGGTAGCCCCCGAGCTCCACGTGCATGAGGCCCGGCACCGACTCGATCGGGTCCGCGTCGTTGTAGTACTCGATGCCCTGGGCCAGGCTGCTCGCACAGTTGCCGACGCCGGCGATGGCGACTCGGATCTTCGAACCGCTCGTGCTCATGCGGAAGCTCCTTTTCGGGTCGGGGTGTCGAGCGCGTCGCGCTCGGCCCGGATGAGGTCGTCGACCCACGCGAGGTCGAGCTCGGTGGACGAGGTGCGGTGCTCTACGAGAGAGCGGGTGTAGCGGTCGAGTGCGGGTCCTCGGCTCCGACGGGCGCGCGCCAAGCGATCGGTCAGCTCGGCGCGGCGGCGCTCGAGCAGCGCGAGCCGGGCAGCCGGGTCGAGGTGGCGGCAGAACGCGAGCTTGAGCGAGAAGAGGCGCTCGTCGTCACCGTCGTCGTCGGCGGCGAGCAGCTCGGCGAAGTGGCGCTCGCCGGCCGGTGTGATCCGGTAGGCCTTGCGTGCCCGTCGGCCCGTGGCTCCCGCGACCAGGCGCAGGCGCGCGGCGGCGGCCTCCCCGTCGACGGACCCGGTGGCCGGGACCGCCCGGGAAGTCGGGCCCCCCATGGCGGTCGCGTCGCCGGTGACCACCGCGATCGCGCCGGCGCGCTCGAGGCGCCGCAGCGCCGGGTAGAGCGAGCCGAACGACACGCCCCAGAAGGCGCCCAGCATCTCGCCGAGGCGCTTCTTCAGCTCGTAGCCGTGGAGCGGCTGCTCCTTGAGGAGGCCGAGGACGGCCAGCTCCAGCATTCTGGGGCTCCGTTCGAGTATCCGGCGATATATCGAAACGATATATCGAAGAGCAGTATACGCGTCTCTGCGTGCATCTGCAAGCACCCCCGTTCCCGCTCCCGCGCCTTCGGCGCAGGCCGCTCGGGCCCCGGCTCGGGGTCCGCACGGTACGTGCGGGCCTGGTCCTCGCCTTCGGCATGCGGTCGGTCTCCAGAGTCCCGAATGCTGCCTACACTGCGGCGGTGCCTCGCGGTACCGACTACGCCCTGGCCCGCCGGGCCGTCCTGCGGGACCTGCGCCTCGGCACGCGGGCCCGCGAGGACGTCTGCGACGCCCACCCCGAGCTCGTGCGGGCGGCCCGCAACGTCGGTGAGCCGGCGACCGCCGACTGCCCGGTCTGTGGCGGCGGCGAGCTCTACTTCGTGTCCTACGTCTACGGCGACGGCCTGAAGGCGGCGAACGGCTGCTGCCTGTCGTATCCGGGCGAACTCGACAAGCTCCGGGCCAAGCACGACGAGTTCGACTGCTACGTCGTCGAGGTCTGCGTCGACTGCCGCTGGAACCACCTCGGCCGCCGCGAGCTCCACGGCCGCCGCCACGCGGGTTGACACGCATCTCGCTGACCGGCCCGGGCTCCGGGTGGTCCGGGCCTGAGCACCGGCACCGAGGTCACCGAGCGGTGGCCGTCGTTGGTGCCGCTCAGATTCCGGCAAGTTGGGCCGGGGTGACGGCGCGTTCGTAGCGGGTCTACGATTCTTCTTGCCGCCGGGAGCCGTGGGAGCCCTGGACGGCGGAGGTACACCATGGCGCCGACCGCGTCCACGCGACCCCGTCCTCTCAGCGCGCCCGACATCGCGGCCGCGAAGGGCGACGGCCATCCGCTCGTGATGGTCACTGCCTACGACGCGCCGACCGCGCGCATCGTCGACGAGTCGGGGGCCGACATGATCCTCGTCGGCGACTCCCTGGCGATGGTCGTGCTCGGCTACGACGACACGCTCCAGGTGAGCACCGCGGACATGGCGCACCACGTGGCCGCGGTTGCCCGCACCAAACCTCGGGCCCTGATCGTGGGCGACCTGCCCTGGCTCAGCTACCACTTGTCGCGCGAGGAGACGGTGCGCAACGCGGCCACCCTGGTCCGGGCCGGCGCGGGCGCCGTGAAGCTCGAGGGCGGGCGCAAGCGCCTTGACTCGGTGAGCGCGATCCTCGACACCGAGATCCCGGTGATGGGCCACCTCGGCCTCACTCCCCAGTCGGTGCACGCGATCGGCGGCTTCAAGGTGCAGGGCCGTGAGCTCGATGCGGCGCGGGCGATCGTCGACGACGCCGTCGCCCTGGCCGAGGCGGGCTGCTTCGCCATCGTGCTCGAGTGCGTGCCCGACGGTGTCGCGCGGATGGTCACCGACGCGCTCGACGTGCCGACGATCGGGATCGGTGCCGGTCGGCACTGCGACGGTCAGGTGCTGGTGTTCCACGACCTCGTGGGGCTCGAGGACCGCAAGGTGCCGAAGTTCGTCCGCCGCTACGCGGACATGCTCGGGATGGGGCTCGACGCCGTCGGCCGGTTCGTCGCCGACGTGCGCGCCGGGACGTTCCCGTCGAGCGAGGAGACCTACCACATGACCGACCGGATGGCCGAGGCCCTCGACCTCTACGGCGAGGCCCCTCCGGTGAGTGTCACACCCCCCGCGTAGGGTTCACCCCGATAGGTCAGCGTCGGAGCTCTACCGGGAGGGGCTGCTAGCCTCCTCCGGTTCCACCGGGCCCTGGGTCCGGACAACCAGCCCTGCTCCCCGGCACCGTGGTGAGGCTTGTCGCCTCGGTGAACCTGGGAGCCCGCAGGCGGATCGCCTGCGGTCCGAAGGAGGTGACGGCCCATGCGGCCGTACGAGGTCATGGTCATCCTCGACGCGGACCTGGAGGAGGAGACCATCCGGTCCGCCGTCGATCGCTATGTCGCGCTGCTCGAGTCGAAGGGCGCCCAGAAGGGCCCGGTCGACCTCTGGGGCAAGCGGCGGTTCGCCTACGAGGTCAAGCACCGCTGGGAGGGCTACTACGTCGTCCTCCAGGCGAAGGCCGAGCCCGCGGCGATGGACGAGCTGCACCGGACGCTCTCCCTGGCAGACGAGGTCATCCGCCACAAGGTGCTGCGCATCCCCGAGCACGTCTACGGGAAGCTCGGCGGCACCCCCACGGCGGAACCGACAGAAAGAGCAGCAAACGATGGCTGACAACGCGATCACCGTGGTGGGGAACCTCACCCGAGACCCCGAGATCCGCTACACCGCCGGAGGCCAGCCCCAGGCTCGCCTGGGGGTGGCCGTGAGCCGGCGCTGGCAGAACCGCCAGACCAACGAGTGGGAGGAGCGCACCAGCTTCTTCAACGTCACCGTGTGGGGCGACCAGGCCGAGAACATCTCGTCGTCGCTCTCGAAGGGCAACCGCGTCATCGTCAACGGCCGGCTCGAGCAGCGCAGCTGGGAGCCCGAGCCGGGCGAGAAGCGCTCGGTCGTCGAGATCGTCGCGGACGAGGTCGGCCCGAGCCTGCGCTGGGCGACGGCGGAGGTCAACCGCACCGAGCGCCGGGGTCCCGGTAGCGGTGGCGGGGACTTCGGCGGTGGGGCCGGCGGTGGCGGTGGCGGCGCGAGCCGGCCCGCCGGGGGCGCCGGGGGCGCGGCTCCGGCCTACGAGGATTTCGGGGACGAGGAGCCCTTCTAGGGCTGCGAGATCGCGGGAGAGCGAGACGATGGCGAGAGACAGAGACCGGCGAAAGGGTGGCGCCGCCGCAGACCGGCGGCGCCAGCCCAAGAAGAAGATCTCGATCCTGACCCAGGAGAAGATCGACTGGGTCGACTACAAGGACGTGAACCTGCTGCGGCGGTTCATGTCGGAGCGGGCCAAGATCCGGGCGCGCCGCGTGACCGGCAACAGCACCCAGCAGCAGCGCGCGGTGGCGCAGGCGATCCGGGTCGCCCGCGAGATGGCGCTGCTGCCCTACAGCGTCCGCCAGGTGACCCAGCGCGGTGGGCGCGGACGCCGTGACCGGGACCGCCCCGACCTCTCCGCTCCGATGCCCACCCCCGATGCGCCGCCGCCGGTCGTCGTCGACGACGACGTCGATGGGCCCGAGGGCGTGTCGTTCGAAGCCGGTGCGACCGAGGTCACCGAGGTGCTCGACGCCTCGGCGGAGGTCGTGGAGGCTGCGATCGAGCAGGAGGTCGGGGAATGAAGGTCGTGCTGCGCTCCGACGTCGAGTCGCTGGGCAAGAAGGGTGACCTGCTCGAGGTCGCGAACGGCTACGCCCGCAACTACCTGGTACCCCGGGGTCTCGCGATCGTCGCGACGAAGGGCGTCGTGGCCCAGGCCGCGTCGATGCGGCGCAACCGCGAGGTGCGCGATGCCCGCGACCGGGAGGCGGCCCAGGAGCTGGCTGGGCGGCTCACCGCCGCGGCCGTCCAGATCAAGGTGCGCGCCGGCGAGGGCGGCAAGCTGTTCGGCTCCGTGACGGCCGCGGACGTCGCCGCCGCCATCGCGGCGGTCTCGGGCGTCGAGCTCGACCGGCGCAAGGTCGAGCTCGCGGAGCCGCTCAAGGCGCTCGGGCCGTTCGAGGTGACCGTCCGCCTGCACCCCGAAGTCGTCGTCGCGATCCCGATCGAGGTCGTCGCCGAGTAGCCGCGTTCTCCCGGGATCCGCGTTTGCTGTCACACCCCTGAACGACAATGGGTTGCGCGCGCTTTCGCCCCGACCGCCCACCCGATCGGCTTGGGGATGACGGACCGCGTGATCCACAGGTCATCCACAGGGAATTCACACGAGAAACCGGGGTTTTGCCTCTTCCTCCCCACAGGGGGTGGATGCGACCATGCCCGGGGCCCACGGCGTAGAGCCGGCGTCGAACCAGGGTCGGCGGAAAGCGGTCTGCACCACCGCCCTGGGCACTCGGAACGCTCGTGTGCGGACGGGCAGGATCGAAGGGGACGCGTGGTCCAGATCGACGACGAGCGGGCGAGTCGACGCGGTGCCGGCCGGGTCCCGCCGCACAACCTCGAGGCCGAGGAGTCGCTGCTCGGAGCGATGCTCCTGAGCCGCGACGCGATCACGGCCGCGGTGGAGGCCCGGGTCGACGCGGCCGACTTCTACAAGCCCGCCCACGCCCACGTCTTCGAGTCGATCTGGTCGCTCTACGAGCAGGGTGAGCCCGTAGACCCGGTGACGGTCGCCGAGGAGCTCCGGCGCAAGGAGCTGCTCGAGCCCCTCGGCGGCAAGGGGATGCTGCTCGGGATCCAGGCCGCCACGCCGGCCTCGGCCAACGCGGGTCACTACGCAAAGATCGTCAGCGAGCTCGCGCTGCTACGCCGTCTGATCACCGTGTCGGGCGAGATCGCCGAGTCGGCCTACGCCCAGCCCGACGACGTGACCGCGACGGTCGACCGGGCCGAGGCGATGGTCTTCGAGGTCGCCGAGAAGCGCATCTCCGAGTCGCTCGTGCGCGTGTTCGAGTCGATCACCCAGACCGTCGACCAGCTCGAGGCCCTCTACGGCGAGGACGACGCGCTCACCGGTGTGCCCACCGGCTACAACGACCTCGACGGGATCCTGCTCGGGCTCCAGCCCTCGACGCTCGTGATCGCCGCGGCCAGGCCGGGGATGGGGAAGTCGAGCTTCGCGCTCGGTGCCGCCGCGAACGTCGCGATGGTGAGTCGGCGTCCGGTCGTCTTCTTCTCGATGGAGATGGGCTCGCTCGAGCTCACCAAGCGCATGCTCGCGGCCGAGGCGCGGGTCGAGGCGCGCAAGCTGCAGACCGGCAAGCTCAACGACGCCGACTGGGGCCGGCTGCACACCGCGATGAGCCATCTAGGTGATTCGCCCATGTTCATCGACGACAACCCGCACTGCACCGTGATGGAGATGCGGGCGAAGGCTCGCCGCATCAAGGCGCGCTACGGCGACCTCGGGCTGATCGTCGTGGACTACCTGCAGCTGATGAGCTCGCCGCACCGGGTGGAGAGCCGACAGGTGGAGGTGTCGGACTTCTCGCGAGGCCTCAAGATCCTCGCCCGCGAGCTCGACTGCCCGGTGCTCGCGCTCAGCCAGCTGAACCGCCAGCTCGAGTACCGCCAGGACAAGCGCCCGATGCTGGCCGACCTTCGTGAGTCGGGATCACTCGAACAAGACGCGGACGTCGTGCTGTTCATCTACCGCGACGAGGCGTACAACCCGGAGTCCGACCAGCGCGGTGTCGTGGAGCTGATCGTGGCGAAGCACCGCAACGGCCCCACCGGCTCGGCGCGCCTCGCGTTCCTCGACCACTTCGTGAAGTTCGCCAACATGGCCAAGGACTGACCGCCGGCGCCCGGAGTCAGGTGGGCCTCGACCAGTCTCGATTCGGGTCAGCGGGTGGTGCCTGGAAGCCGGGCCGAGGCCGCCAGCCCGATTCCTGGAGATCCTCGAGCACGTGGACCATGTTGAGCAGGTCCTCCTCGTAGGAGAACTTGCCGTTGCCCGCGTAGACGAGCGTCGAGATGCCCGACTGCCGGTACTCGGAGCCGTCGGCGCGCGCCCCGGGCGTGACCTGGGCCCACTTGACCACCACGTGGTCCCCGTCGATCGCGCTGAACTCGATCGGGAAGCGCCAGTCGTCGAGGCCCCGCATCGACTCGTCGAGGAACGCACGCAGCTCGACGATGCCCTCGACGCGGCCCCACGCCGGGTCGAGGTAGACGACGTCGTCGGTGAAGAAGTCGGCGAGATCGGTCCACGTGGCGTCGCCGGCTTCGATGCTGGCGCGCAGCGCGCAGTATCGATCGACCGTGGCCTGGACTTCTTCACGGGGATGGGACATCGATCGCTCCTCTCTCGTGGGCGCCTTCGCCGCCGCCCGGGGCGGCCGGTGTCGGTGTGGGCGGCTTCGGCTCCTGACTGCTCGGTCGGCTCAGAACAGCTTCATGGTGGGGCTATCGTGCTCGCGCAGGTCGGCGAGCGCCACCTCGACGCACTCAACCCCGCGGCTCTCGGCGAACACGCGGGCCTGCGGCTTGATGTGGGTCGCGACGAACATGCCGCGTGTCGGCGCCAACCGCGAGTCGAGGTCAAGGCGCTCCTGGTAGCGCAGCAGCTGCTCGACGCCGGCGATCTCGCCGACGCGCTTGATCTCGACCGCGACGGCTCGACCGTCGGCGTCGCGACAGAGCAGGTCGATCGGGCCGATGTCGGTCGGGTACTCGCGGCGCACGAGGGTGAGGCCGTCGCGCAGCGCCTGCACCCGCGCCGCGATGAGCTGCTGCAGCTCGGCCTCGACCCCCTCTTTCTCGAGCCCCGGGTCGTCGCCGAGCTCGAAGCGCCGGTCCTCGATCACCTCGTGCAGCTCGACGCGCAGCACCTCGCCCTTGGGGCTCTCGGCGACCAGGACGCCGTCACGTTCCCGGATCTCGCAGGGGGGGCTCATCCAGTTGAGCGGCTTGTACGCGCGTGCGTCGCAGTGCACCGCGATCGAGCCGTCGGCCTTCAGGAGTACCAGGCGCAGCGCGGGTGGGAGCCGGGCGCCGAGGCGGCCCTCGTAGGTGACCGAGCAGCGGGCGACGATGACGCGCACGGCCGGATGTTGGCACAGGCATCCGAGGGATCCACTTGGTGCGGGAACCGCAACGGTTCCAAGCAGCGTCCAACGCCACGCGAGAGGAACCAGACGAGACGAGGAGGTGCGCGATGGGCGCCAGGCGTTGGTTCGGAGTCGCAGCAGTCGTGGTGGTGGTCCTGTTGGCCACCGGGGGCATCGTCGCGTCGATCTCGGGCGGGGACGGCCTGCGGCGGGCACGAGACACGAGCCGCTCGGACCCGATGGTCGTGGCCGAAGACGGGATGGCGCCCCACGCGCCCGCGGGGTCGGCGGCCCTCGTGGACGAGACGACCTCGAGCGGTGACGAAAGCACGGCCGCGCAGAGGGTGGTCAGGTCGGCCGATCCGATCCCGGTCCTGCCGACGCGGGTGGTCAAGACCGCGACGCTCTCGCTCGACGTGCGGCGCGGCCGGCTCGACGACGCGTACGCGTCGGTGCTCGGCACCGTCGAGGGTAGCGGTGGGTTCGTCGCGGGAAGCAGCCGGTCGAAGGGCCGCGCCGAGCTCACCCTTCGGATCCCGGCCACTCGGTTCGAGACGACGGTCGCGGCGCTGCGGGGGATCGGCGAGGTGACCGACGAGTCGGTCTCGGGTGAGGACATCACCGCGCAGTACGTGGACCTGGAGTCTCGCCTGCGCAACCTTCGCGCTCAGGAGGCGGTGCTGCTCGACCTCATGCGCCGGGCCGAGACCGTGCAGGACTCGATCGCAGTCCAGCAGCAGCTCTCGGGCGTGACCGCGCAGGTCGAGCAGCTCGAAGGCCAGCGCCGGTTGCTCGACGACCAGTCGGGGTTCGGCACGCTCTTGGTGGCGCTCGCGGTGACCGGCGTGCCGTCGGGATCACCGGCGCAGCCGTCGACGCTCGCTCGGGCCTGGGAGGACGCGACCGGTGTCGCGCTCGACGTCGTCGGTGGCGTGATCGTGGTCCTAGGCGCGTTGGTGCCTCTTGCCGTTCTCGGGGCGCTGCTCGGATTGCCGGTGTGGCTTTTGCTGCGAGGCCGTCGCAAGCAGATCGGTACGCTGGCTCCGTGAGCAGTTTCTACGACGACGTGCTCCGGGAGCTCGTCGTTGCCCTCGGCGCCGCGCTGTTCGTGGCCAACGTGCTGGCGCTGCTCCGCCGACGTCGCGACGCCGAGGAGCGGGGCGCGAGGAGCAAGGCGCGAAGTGCGAAGGCCAAGGGCAGCTCTCGGGTGGTCACGACGGGCCGCACGCGCGAGGGCGAGCTCGTGCAGGCCCCCGTCGCCCGATCGCTGGTGTTCGCGATCCTCGGTCTCGTGATGACGATCGCCGGGCTCGCCGCGATCGTGGCGCAGTAGCCCGGCAGACCCCGGTACATCCAGGTCGGCCGTGCCTTCGGCGTAGATCAGGGAGATGCCGGGAGCGCCTGAGCGTCCACGGCGGGCTCGTCGGGCCCACCTCCCCAACCGAGGGGCTCTGTTGCGTTGAGTCGGATCTGGGCGCGGTGGGGTGTGAGTCGCCGTCGGGTTGCAGCTCAGATCGTGGCGGCGAGGTCGGTGAACGCTTGCTCGACTCGTCGGTGGATGACGCGGACCCCGGTGGCGCGTTGACGGTTGTCCTGGCCTGAGGGCTTGGGGCATGGTCGCTCACTGAACCTCGAAGGAGGAACGTGAGCGAGAAGCGCAAGTACCGGACGTTCAGCCCGGAGCAGAAGACCGAGATCGTTCTCGCGGGTCTGCGCGGTGACCGCACGGTGCGGGATGTGTGCCGCGAGGCGGGGATCGCCGAGACCCTCTACTACCAGTGGCGTGACCGCCTGCTGGAGGGTGGGAAGGCGGCCCTGGCGACGAGCCGCGATCGGGGCAAGGACCCGACCGAGCTCGAACTCCGCGAGGCGAAGAAGCGGATCGCCAAGCTGGAACGGTCGCTCGGCCGCAAGACCTACGAAGCGGAGGTCGCGGGGGAACTCTTGCGGGACTGGACGTGAGCGTCCGCGTGTCCAGAGCCCGCGCGGTCGTCGCCACCGGACGACGCCCCATGGTGGTGGCGAAGGTGGCGGGCATCTCTCGGCAGGCGATCTACCGGCCACCGACGCGTCGGCCCGCCGCGGCTGGTCCCGGTCGGGTGGGTCCGGACGATCAGGCGATCGTCGAGGTCGCCAAGGCCAACGCGACTGACGGGACCCGGATGGTCGCGGCGATCGCGTCTCGGGAGCTCGGGAAGCCGGTGAACCGCAAGCGGGTGCAACGCGTCATGCGTACCCACAAGCTGCTCCAGCCGACGCGCGGGTCGGGCCGCCGGCGTCGGCCGGGGTTCTTCCGGGTGACGCGTCCGGACGAGCTGTGGCACATCGACATGACCAAGGTCTGGACCGCGCAGCACGGCTGGGTCTACCTGCACGCGATGGTCGACTGCTGCACCCGGGAGATCACCGGCTGGAACCTCGAGCTGCGTTGCCGTGATGACGAAGCCATCGACGCCGTGGAGGAGGCGGTCCTCGCGCGGGGTGTTCGGCCCGGTGAGCTGACCCTTGGCAGCGACAACGGCAGCCAGTTCACCAGTCGGGACTTCCGCCGGCATCTCTCGGCGCGGGGGATCACCCACCGTCGTGGCGGCTACCGCGACCCCGAGAGCCAGGCGTTCATCGAGAGCTGGTTCGGGCAGTTCAAGAAGCGGTGCGCGTGGCGCGCCGAGTGGGAGACCATCGACCAGGCGAGAACCGAGATCGGCGCGTACATCGACGCGTACCACCACCGGCCCCACTCCGGGCTCGGCTACCGCACCCCCCGAGAAGTCGCCAGCACCTGGCGAGACACCCCAGATCTACAAACCCGAGCGACCTGAACCGACAACCAGAACGGGGTCCACGTCAGGAGGCGTGCCGAAACCGGCGGACACCCGAGCCGACGGCGACACGACCTCGTTAGGTCACGCGAAGGTCACGGTGCCGATCTTGGCGTCGCCCACGACGAAGGCCCAGGCTCCGGAAACCCCGGATGACCTGGGCCTTCATGTTGGAGCGGGTGACGAGAATCGAACTCGCGTTCTCAGCTTGGGAAGCTGATGTTCTGCCTCTGAACTACACCCGCGGAGCCCTCGAACCTAGCAAAGCACCCCTGCAATGGGATCCCGTCGGCCGATCTGACGATCCGGGGCGCGGCAAAGGGGGCGACATGGGAATTACCAGCGGGGTCTACAAGGTGCTGCTCGTCGCGCACGTCCTGAGCGCGATCGTCGGCCTCCTCACCGTGTTCCTCAACGGGCTATACGCCCGGGAGTCGAAGCGCCGACCCGAACCCGGTGGCCTGGCGATCTCGCGGGCCAACCTCACGGTGAGCCTCGTCGCGGAGAAGGCGATCTACGCGGTCTTCCTGCTCGGCGTACTGATCCCGACTTCCAAGCGCATCAACGTGTTGTTGGACGAGAGAGTGAGCGCCGGCCCACCGGCGGGCGCGGCTGCTGGGCCGCCGCCCCAGGTCGCCCAGGTCGAGGCCCTCGACAGGCGCGCCGGCAGTCCGCCATGGCCTTGCCCCTGCTCCTCGTCGCCCTCCTCTGCCTGATGGTCTGGCGACCGGGGATCTGACTGACACGGCCCGGCTGGGCTCGGCGGTCGGTTGCTAGCGTCCCCGCCCGTGATCCTCTCCGACCGCTCCATCAAGGAGGCCCTCGTTTCGGGCCGCATCGTCGTCGAGCCGCTCGACCCGCGTGACGTGCAGCCCAGCTCGGTCGACCTCCACATCGACAAGTACTTCCGGGTCTTCCGCAACGACACGACGCCCTACATCGACCCCAAGCAGGCCCAGGAGGACCTCACCGAGATCGTCGAGGTCGAGGAGGGCAACGCGTTCATCCTCCACCCCGGCGAGTTCGTGCTCGGCTCCACCGCCGAGTGCGTGCAGCTGCCCTCCGACCTCGTGGCGCGCCTCGAGGGGAAGTCGTCGTTGGGACGCCTCGGCCTGCTCATCCACAGCACCGCGGGATTCGTCGATGCCGGATGGGACGGGCACCTCACGCTCGAGCTGTCGAACGTTGCGAACCTGCCGATCGCTCTGTACCCCGGCATGAAGATCGGCCAGATCTCCTTCTTCCAGATGACCACCGAGGCGGAGCATCCGTACGGCAGCAGCGAGAAGGGCTCGAAGTACCAGGGTCAGCGGGGACCGACGCCGAGTCGCTACTACCTCAACTTCCGCGACGACCGGTGAGCCCGCGCGCAGTGGTGCGCTGCAGCTGGGCGGGCAACGACCCGCTGATGGTCGCCTACCACGACGACGAGTGGGGGGTTCCCGTCCACGACGACCGGCGCCTCTACGAGAAGATCACGCTCGAGGGCGCGCAGTCCGGGTTGTCATGGCGCACGATCCTTGCCAAGCGCGAGGGCTATCGCGCCGCCTTCGCCGGCTTCGACCCGGCGAAGGTCGCGCGCTTCACGCCGGCGCGCGTCGAGCGCCTGCTGCAGGATCCGGGCATCGTGCGGAACCGCATGAAGGTCGAGTCCACCATCGACAACGCGCGCGCGGTCCTTCGCCTGCAGCGCGACGAGGGCAGCCTCGACGCGTACCTCTGGGGCTGGGTCGACGGCACGCCGATCGTCCATCGCCGGAAGGGCCTCGGCGACATCCCCGCGCAGACCGACCTCTCGAAGGCGATCAGCAAGGACCTGAAGCGAAGGGGCTTCCGCTTCGTCGGCCCGACGACGGTCTACGCCATGATGCAGTCGGTCGGCCTGGTCAACGACCACACCGTCGACTGCTTCCGCCACACCCAGCTCGCCGGCTGACACCGCCGACCACGTTCCTGCGCCGAAAGCGCGCGCCCTGGTGCTCGGATTCGGCGCCGAATGTGAGCACTGGAGCGCGCGAATCGCGCGTCTAAACGGGGCGGGTCAGCGGGGGTAGAAGGCGTTCGTCGCGTCCTCGACGGCGATGAGCTCCTCGACGGTCGGACGCCCGGCGCTCCCGGCGCGCAGCGCGGCCGACGTCGCCGCCCGGTTGTTCTTGCACACCGCCGCGGCGTCGTCGGCGTCGGGGCTCACCCACACCGCCGCGATCAGCACGAGCCGGCCGACGGCGCCCGGTGCGATGGTGCGATCTGCGAGGGCGTCGCGCACCCCGAGTGCCAGCCCTGCCTGTGCCGCACCCCAGGTGAGCTCGGCGTGGCGCCCGCCCGTGATCGCGGCCTTGTTCACGAAGAGCGTCGGCGGAGTCAGGGCGAGCGACGGTCGGAGCGTGGCCACGAAAGGGGCGTGCCCGGACGTCGGGGTGGCCAGCGCCGTTGCCCACGCGGTGCCCACGGGTCCGTCCCGCTCGCCCAGCACCGTGTTCACGTGGGCGGCGTTGACACCGTCGCCGACGAACGACTCCCCGATCTGCATCATGTCGGTGTGGAGAGGGCCTCGGTGCGGCCGTAGCGTACGAGCTTGAGCAAGTCGGAGCTCTCGGTCCCGGGAGCGGTGTCGTAGCCGAGGAGCGCGACGATCCGTGCCACCGGTCCGGTCACCGGGCTGACTCGGTGCAGCGAGCGGCGACCCTCGAACACCATCAGCGTTCCGGGTTCCATCGGGTACCGCACCACCGACGCGCCCGCCTCGCCGGCGAGGATGCGCGCGACGTCGTCGTAGTTCTCGTCGTCGTCGGTGCGGGTGGAAGGCGCGCATTCGAAGTCGCCACCTGACTCGCTGCTGCGGATCGCCACGGAGACGACGAAGTCGGTGGAGTCGTAGTGCCAGCCCTGGACGTGTTCCTCCTCCATGCGGGTCAGGTTGAGCGCGCCGAGGGGGTCGTCCATGCGATACAGCGCGCCGCGCCCCACGATGCCCGCGATCCAGTCGGTGAGCCGGTCCCACTCGTAGAGCACGCGGATCGGGCAGTCGCGGGGTACGAGGTCGTACGCGAGCACGCGCGTCAGGCTGTGCACGGAGGTCCGCTGTGGGTGTCCCTCCGGGAACGAATCGTCGGGGAGCCCCAGGTACGGCGTTCCCCACACGTCCTCCAGGTGCCCGCCCGCCGCGCACCGGTCGACGTCTGCCGCGACCGCGGCGACGGCCTCGGGCCGCAGGAACCCGGGCAGGCGGGCCACGCCGTCGGCGGCGAGCGTGGCGTGCAACGAGGCGACCACGTCACGGCGATGCGGGTCGTCGTGGGGCGCGCCCACCGGGTAGCGATCGACGGCGACGTACGACGCCGGGTCCCAAGCCATGACCACCTCCTCGGGGCTCGGTGGCGCAGAAACCTGCGGGTTACACGCCGGGGTCGAAGTCGGCGCCGGCGGGTCCGGTGAGCGACGGTTCGCTCTCCAGCGCCTCGACGAGCACCTCGGCGATGTCGGACACCACGACGTCCTCACGGCCTTCGCCCTTGATGCCGTCGTCGAGCATCACCCAGCAGAACGGGCAGGCGACGGCCACCCGGTTCGCACCGGTCGCGAGCGCCTCCTGGGCCCGCTCCGTGTTCACCTTCTTGCCGATCGACTCCTCCATCCACATGCGTGCCCCGCCGGCGCCGCAGCACATGCCACGCGTCCCGTTGCGCGGCATCTCCACGATGTCGATGCCCGCGAGCGTGCCGATCACCTTGCGCGGCGCGAGGTACACGTCGTTGTGCCGGCCGAGGTAACACGAGTCGTGGTAGGTCACGCGGTCCGCGAGCGACGCGCCGGCGAGCGAGAGCCGCCCATCGGCCACGAGCTCGGAGAGGAACTGCGAGTGGTGTACCACCTCGTAGCTTCCGCCTAGCTGCGGGTACTCGTTGCGCAGCGTGTTGAAGCAATGCGGGCATTGCGTGATGATCTTGCGCACCCCGAGCCCGTCGAGCGTCTCGATGTTCTGCATCGCGAGCATCTGGAAGATGTACTCGTTGCCGGAGCGGCGAGCGCTGTCGCCGGTGCACAGCTCGCTCGGACCGAGGATCGCGAAGTCGATGCCGGCGCGCTGGAGCAGCTTCGCGAGTGCGCGCGTCGTCTTCTTGTTGCGGTCGTCGAAGCTCCCGGCACACCCGACCCACATGAGGTATTCGTGGTCGAACGCCCCTCCGGGCTCCACCACCTCGACACCCTCGAGGTCGCCCACCCAGTCGGCCCGGTCGCCCTGGTTCATCCCGTAGACGTTGGCCGAGTTCTCCATCGACCGGTACACGTTGCCGAGCGAGGCCGGGAAGTTGCTCTCCATGAGCGAGAGGTACCGGCGCATGTCGAGGATCTTGTCGAGGATCTCGATGTTCACCGGGCAGATCTCGTCGCACGCCTTGCAGGACGTGCACGACCAGAGCTCCTCGGCCGTGATCCGCTCGAACAGCGAGTCGGCCGAGACCGTGATCTCCATGTCGACCCCGATGGGCGGTGAGACCGGCGGGGAGCCGGTGGCGTCCATCACCTCGCCGGTCTTGAGGACGATCTCGCGCGGATCCAGCGGCTTGCCGGTCGCGTGCGCGGGGCACACCGAGGTGCAGCGCCCGCACATGGTGCACGCGTCGGTGTCGAACAGCTGCTTCCAGGTGAAGTCCTCGACGGTCGCCGCGCCGAAGGTCTCGAGCTCGGTCTCCATGAGGTTCGGCATCTCGCGCATCGCACCCTTGGGGCGGGGCTTGTCGCTCAGATACATGTTCATGGGGCTCGTGATCATGTGGCGCAGCATGGTGGTGGGCAGGATCACGAGGAACGCGAGGAACGCGACCACGTGGACTGCCCACGACCACCGGTACAGGTCGGAGAGCCCGCTCGTCGACCAGTCCTCGAAGAACCCCGAGAGGCCCCAGCTCAGGAACGACCACTTCTCGAAGTCGGCGGCGTTGCCGACCGTCGCCCGTAGCTCGGCGATGCGGAGCGTCTCGGTGCTGAACCCGGTGAGAGCGATGACCAGGAACACGCTGAGGATCGCGAGGTGCTCGGGCTTGGTCTTGATCCGGATCCGGTAGGGCCGCTGGCCGTAGCGACGAGCGAAGGCCCAGACGATCCCCACGACGAACACGATGCCGGCGACCTCGGCGAGGAACGCGTAGGTCTGGTACACGCGCCCCTGGAGGAACTTCCAGCCCGTCGGGAGCTGGTGGTCGAGCTCGAGGAGCACCGTCGCGACGAACAGGACGAGGAACCCGAAGTAGATGAACGAGTGCATCACCCCCGCTGCAGGGTCGCGCAGCAGCGTGCGCATCCAGACGCCGCGGCGGAAGTCGCGCATCCGGCGGTGGACGTTGCCCTTCGTGGTCTTGCGGTCGTCGGGTCTGCCGCGCTCGTAGTTGCGGACGCGCAGCGACACGAGCCAGGCGACGGTGAACAGCGCGACCGAGACCACTGCGTAGAAGGCCACGAGCATCGCGTCGGGGATGTTGACGAACACCTCGCGGTCGATCGGGACGTCCTCGTGCCATCCCGTGATCTCCGGCGCGATGCCCGACGCGACGGTGCCGATCGCGGCGAGGACGCCGACGGCGAGCACGAGCTGATGTGGCTTCGGCAGGAAGCGACGCATGCGACCCCCAAGGAGAGACCGCGGAAACCTACCTACTGCACGGACTTCGCATCAGCATCGCGAAGGCGCTTGGCCATACCGGCGAGGAGCTTGCGTGCGAAGCCGGGAACCTCGTCGATGATCCCGCCGAACTCCCGCTGGCCGAGCACGACGACCTCCATGGGCGTCTCGGCGACCACCGTGGCGTTGCGGGGGGCCTTGTCGAGCAGGGCCAGTTCGCCGAACGCGTCGCCCGGTTTGATCGAGGCGACCTTGCGTCCCCGGCGGGTGACCTTGGCGGTGCCCTCGACGATCACGAAGAACTCCGAGCCGGTGGTCCCTTCGGTGACCAGCACCCGCCCGGCGTCGACCTTCACGTCCTCGGCCCGGCGCGCGATCAGGGCCAGCTCCTTGCGGGAGAGGGCCGAGAACAGCGGCACTTGGGCGAGGTGGTCGAGGAAGGCATCGCGGCGGGCCATGCGGGGAAATCTAAACCGCCGGGAGAGCCAGGGGAAGGAGATGCCTCGATGAGCCGGGAATAGCAGCCCTCTGATAGAAGTTGCCAACTCTCGACTCAAGGTTCCGCCCAACGGGGCGCCCAATCCCACCAACCCCCACTACCACGGAGGCAACACCCATGGTCAAGGCCGTCGGCATCGACCTCGGCACCACCAACTCGGTCGTCTCGGTCCTCGAGGCGGGCGAGCCCGCCGTCATCCCCAACGCCGAGGGCGCACGCACGACGCCCTCGGTCGTCGCGTTCTCCAAGACCGGCGAGGTCCTCGTCGGCGAGGTCGCCAAGCGCCAGGCGATTACCAACCCCGACCGCACGATCCGCTCGGTCAAGCGCCACATCGGCACCGGCTGGTCGATCGACATCGAAGGCAAGGCCTACAGCTCCCAGGAGATCTCCGCTCGGATCCTCCAGAAGCTCAAGCGCGACGCGGAGGCGTACCTCGGCGACGCGGTCACCGAGGCCGTCATCACCGTCCCGGCGTACTTCGGCGACGCCGAGCGCCAGGCCACCAAGGAGGCGGGCGAGATCGCGGGTCTCGAAGTGCTGCGCATCATCAACGAGCCGACCGCGGCGAGCCTCGCGTACGGCCTCGACAAGGACCACGACCTCACAATCCTCGTGTTCGACCTCGGGGGCGGCACGTTCGACGTGTCGGTGCTCGAGCTCGGCGAGGGGGTGTTCGAGGTGAAGTCGACCGCGGGCAACACGCACCTCGGTGGCGACGACTGGGACCAGCGGGTCATCGACTGGATGATCGGCGAGTTCAGAAACGCCCACGGCGTCGACCTCGGCGCCGACAAGATGGCGGCCCAGCGGCTCAAGGAGGCGGCCGAGAAGGCCAAGATCGAGCTGTCGTCGTTGCAGGAGACCTCGATCAACCTGCCGTTCATCACCGCGACCACCGAGGGCCCGCTCCACCTCGAGCTGAGCCTCTCCCGGTCGAAGTTCCAGGAGCTCACCCACGACCTGCTCGAGGCGTGTCGCGGCCCGTTCGAGCAGGCGATCCGCGATGCCGGGCTCACGAAGGACCAGATCAGCCGGGTGCTGCTCGTCGGCGGGTCCACCCGCATGCCGGCAGTGTCCGAGCTGGTCGTCGAGCTCACCGGCAAGGAGGGCGACAAGGGAATCAACCCCGACGAGGCCGTCGCGGTCGGCGCGGCGATCCAGGCCGGCGTGCTCAAGGGCGACGTGAAGGACGTGCTCCTGCTCGACGTCACGCCTCTGTCGCTCGGCATCGAGACCAAGGGCCAGATCATGACGAAGCTGATCGAGCGCAACACCACGATCCCCACCAAGCGCTCGGAGGTGTTCACGACCGCCGACGACAACCAGCCGTCGGTGGAGATCAAGGTGCTCCAGGGCGAGAGCGACATGGCGTACCGCAACAAGACGCTGGGCACCTTCCAGCTGGTCGGCATCCCGCCGGCGCCGCGGGGCGTGCCCCAGGTCGAGGTCACGTTCGACATCGACGCCAACGGAATCGTCCACGTGACCGCCAAGGACTTGGGCACCGGCAAGGAGCAGGCGATGACGATCACCGGTGGCACCGCGCTCGGCAAGGACGAGATCGACCGGATGATGCGTGACGCCGAGGCGCATGCCGAGGAGGACCGCTTGCGGCGCGAGGAGGCGGAGGTCCGTAACAACGCCGACTCGCTCGTGTTCCAGACCGAGAAGCTGCTCGCCGAGCAGGGCGACAAGGTCGAGGCGGCAGAGCGCGAGCAGATCGAGGCCAAGCTCAAGGCGCTCAAGGACGCCCTGGCGGGTACCGACGCCGAGGCCGTGAAGCGGGCGCACGAGGAGCTCATCGCGGCGAGCCAGGAGTTCGCCCAGCGCCTGTACGCCGCCGCATCGGCCGCCTCCTCCACGGGTGCTGCACCCGGTGGTGACGCGGGCGCGGGTGGTTCGGGGCCGGGCCCCGCACCTTCTGACGACGAGGTGGCCGAGGCCGAGATCGTCGACGAGCCCGGTGAGGCGACGGGCTCGTGAACGCGTCCGACCAGCCGGAGCCGGCTGACGCGCAGGCCGACGCGCAGGCCGACGCGCAGGCCGACGCGCAGGCCGACGCGCAGGCCGACGCGCAGGCCGACGCTGTCGTCGTCGAGGCCGATTTCGGGCGCCTGATGGGCGAGCGCGACGAGATGCGAGCGCTCGCTCAGCAGGTCCAGGCCGACTTCGAGAATTTCCGCAAGCAGTCGCTCAAGCGGGAGACGGCGGTGATCGAGCGAGCGACCGAAGGACTCGTCGAGGCGCTGTTGCCGGTGCTCGACAGCTTCGAGCTGTGCGTCGGCCAGTTGGGCAACGACACCGACCCGCCGGTGCGCAAGGGCGTCGAGCTGGTCTACGCGGAGTTGCTGAGCGTGCTGGAGAAGGCGGGCCTCGAGCGCATTGACGCGCTGGGTCACCCGTTCGACCCGAACGAGCACGAAGCGGTGATGTCGGAGGCGGGCAACGACGGCGACGACGGCCCGGTCGTCAGCGACATCATGCGCACGGGGTACCGGCTCAAGGGGCGCGTGGTTCGCCCGGCGATGGTGAAGGTGGCCGGCTAGCCGATGGCCCCGCAGCGGGAGTGGTTCGAGACCGACTACTACTCGGTCCTCGGCATCGCGCACGATGCGTCCGACAAGGACGTCACCCGCGCCTACCGCAAGCTCGCGAAGCGGTACCACCCCGACGCCAACCCCGGCGACACGGCCGCCGAGGAGCGGTTCAAGGAGATCTCGGCGGCCAACGACGTGCTCGGCGATCCCGAGAAGCGCAAGGAGTACGACGAGGTCCGGCGGATGGTGGCCTCCGGCGCGTTCCGCGGCGGCCCGGGCGGGTTCGCCGGCCCGGGCGGGTTCGACGTCGACGGGGAGTTCGATCTCTCCGACCTCCTCGGTGGTCTCTTCGCGAACGCAAGGCGCGGCGGCCCGGGTGCGGGTCGCGGCCGGCGTGGAGCGCGCCGTGCGCCGCAGCGAGGCCAGGATCTAGAGACCGAGCTGCACCTCGACTTCCTCGAGGCCGTCCACGGCGTGACCACGTCCGTCGGCTTCACCGCGGACGCGACATGCTCCGCGTGCCAGGGGACGGGTGCCGAGCCGGGCACCATGCCCGAGCCGTGCCCGGACTGCGGCGGGAGCGGCGAGGTCGCGATCGACCAGGGGCCGTTCTCGTTCGCGCAGGTGTGCCCGACATGCGGTGGGCGCGGCGCGATCGTGCGTACGCCGTGCAAGCGCTGCCGCGGCCGCGGCGCGGAGGTTCGTCCCCGGGAGGTCAAGGTCAAGATTCCGGCGGGCGTCGACGACGGTCAACGCATCCGGGTCAAGGGCCGGGGTGGCGCGGGGATCAACGGTGGTCCACCGGGCGACCTCTACGTGGTCGTGCACGTTCGCCCGCACTCGTTGTTCGGTCGGAGGGGCAAGCTCGACCTCACGGTGCACGTGCCGGTGACGTTCGCGGAGGCTGTGCTCGGGGCCAACGTGAAGGTGCCGACGCTGGCGGATCCGGTGACGCTGAAGGTGAAGCCGGGGACGGCCTCCGGCACCACGCAGAAGGTGAAAGGTCGGGGCATCCAGCCGGCGAAGGGCAACGCGGGCGACCTGCTCGTCACCTTCGACGTCGAGGTGCCCACGAAGCTGAACACCGAGCAGCGAGCCGCCGTCGAGGCGCTCGCAGCAGAGTTCCCTGGCGACCCCCGCGAGTCGTTCGACCTGTAGCCGATCAGGAGGCGATGGTGATGGTGCAACACGACGAGAGGGCGCTGTACATCATCTCGGTGGCCGCCGATCTCGCCGGTGTGCACCCGCAGACGTTGCGCATCTACGAGCGCAAGGGACTGATCGAGCCGGCCCGCACCGAGGGCCGGAGCCGGCGCTACTCCGAGCGCGACATCGCGCTGCTGCGTCACATCCAGGCCCTCACCCAGGAAGGGGTGGGGTTGGCCGGCGTTCGGCGCATCCTCGACCTGGAGGCCCGGGTGGCCGATCTCGAGGACGAGCTCGCGCAGGCCCGAGTCGAGGCGGTGGCCGCGGTCGACCGGGTGCACCGTAGCTACCGGCGCGACCTCGTGCCGCTCAGCCGAACAGTCGTCCCCTCCCGCTGCCGAGCGTGACACAGGGGAATGCCGACCTTGGCAACGTCGTTGTCACGGTGCGATCTCGAACCGAGGGAGCCGCATGGCGCTCGATCCCAACAAGCTGACCCGCAAGACCCAGGAGGCGATCGGCGCCGCACAGGCGCTCGCCCACGAACGGCACCACTCGCAGGTGGACAACGCCCACCTGCTGGCCGCGCTGCTCGGCCAGCCCGAAGGCGTCGTGCTCCCGGCGCTCGAGCGGGTGGGGGTCGCGCCGAAGGCGGTCAAGGACCGGGTCGAGGAGGCACTGGGGCGGATCCCCCGGGTGTACGGGGCCACGGCCCAGCCACCGCAGGTCGCTGCCGACGCCTACCGCCTGCTCGAGGCGGCCGACACGGAACGGGCCGATTTGTCCGACGACTACCTCTCCACCGAGCACCTGCTGCTCGCGATGACCAGGGTGTCAGGAGGCGTGGGCGACCTGCTGCGCGGCCTCGGGGTCACCACCGACGCGGTGCTCGACGCGTTGAAGCAGGTGCGCGGCTCGCACCGGGTCACGAGCGAGAACCCCGAGGAGCAGTACCAGGCGCTGGAGCGCTTCGGTCGCGACCTCACGGAGGAGGCACGCCGGGGCAAGCTCGACCCGGTCATCGGCCGCGACGAGGAGATCCGTCGCGTCATCCAGGTGCTCTCGCGCCGCACGAAGAACAACCCGGTGCTCATCGGCGAGCCGGGTGTAGGCAAGACTGCGATCGCGGAAGGACTCGCGCGCCGCATCGTCGAGGGCGACGTACCCGAGAGCCTGCGCGACAAGCGCCTCATCGCGCTCGACATCGGAGCCATGGTTGCCGGCGCGAAGTACCGCGGCGAGTTCGAGGAGCGGATGAAGGCCGTCCTGAAGGAGATCACCGACTCGGACGGCGAGGTGATCACCTTCATCGACGAACTGCACACGATCGTGGGTGCGGGCGGCGCCGAGGGCGCGGTCGACGCGGGCAACATGATCAAGCCGATGCTGGCTCGTGGCGAGCTCCGCATGGTCGGCGCCACCACGCTCGACGAGTTCCGTAAGCACATCGAGAAGGACCCGGCGCTCGAACGCCGGTTCCAGCAGGTGTACGTGGGGGAGCCGTCCGTCGAGGACACGATCGCGATCCTGCGCGGTCTCAAGGAGCGCTACGAGGTGCACCACGGCGTTCGTATCCAGGACGCGGCTCTCGTGGCGGCGTCGGTGCTGAGCCATCGGTACATTTCCGGCCGGCAGCTTCCCGACAAGGCGATCGACCTCGTGGACGAGGCCGCCAGTCGGCTGCGTATCGAGATCGATTCCATGCCGTTCGAGATCGACGTCGTCGAGCGACGCATCCGCCAGCTGGAGATCGAGAAGGCGGCGTTGGCCAAAGAGACCGACGAGGCGTCGCGAGCTCGTCTCGAGGCGCTCGAGGCCGAGCTCGCGGAGCTCAGCGAGTCGCGTGACGCGATGGTCGCCCACTGGCAGCTCGAGCGCGACGCGATCACCGAGATCCGCGAGCGCAAGGAGGCGCTGGAGGCCACGCGCACCGAGGCTGAGAAGGCCGAGCGGGAAGGCGACCTGCAGCGAGCGGCCGAGCTGCGCTACGGCACGATGCGCGATCTCGAAGCCGAGATCGAGGTGAAGACCGCAGCGTTGAACGAGCTGCAGGCTGACCGCCAGATGCTGAAAGAGGAAGTCGACGAGGAAGACGTCGCAGAGATCGTCTCCAAGTGGACCGGCGTCCCCGTGAGCCGGTTGATGGAGGGCGAGATGCAGAAGCTCGTCCGGATGGAGGACGTCCTGCATGATCGCGTCGTCGGTCAAGACGAAGCCGTCACCGCGGTGGCCAACGCGATCCGGCGCTCGCGTGCCGGGCTCTCCGACCCGCACCGACCGATCGGCTCGTTCCTGTTCCTCGGTCCCACCGGTGTCGGCAAGACGGAGCTCGCCCGTGCTCTCGCCGAGTTCCTCTTCGACGACGAGCGCGCCATGGTGCGCGTCGACATGAGCGAGTACATGGAGAAGCACTCGGTGTCGCGCCTCGTAGGTGCCCCCCCGGGGTACGTCGGCTACGAGGAAGGCGGCCAGCTCACCGAGTCGGTGCGCCGGCGTCCGTATGCCGTGGTGTTGCTCGACGAGGTCGAGAAGGCTCATCCCGACGTGTTCAACGTGCTGCTCCAGCTGATGGACGACGGTCGTCTGACCGACGGCCAGGGACGGACCGTCGACTTCACGAACACCGTGCTCATCATGACCAGCAATCTCGGCGCCCGTGCACTGGTCGACGGCGCAGGCCACGGTGGTGACGAGGCCACCGTGATGGCGGCAGTCCGAGCGCAGTTCAAGCCGGAGTTCGTGAACCGCATCGACGAGCTGGTGATGTTCCACCGTCTCGACGAGTCGCACATCGCGCGGATCGTCGATCTGCAGGTCGCGTTGCTGCGCGAGCGGCTCGACCAGCGCGGCATCGGTCTCGAGCTCACCGACGCCGCTCGCCAGCACGTGGCGCGCGTCGGCTACGACCCCGACTTCGGGGCCCGGCCGCTCAAGCGCGTCCTTCAGAAGGAGGTCGCCGACCCGATCGCGCTTTCGCTGCTCTCGGGCGAGTACCGGGAGGGCGACGTGATCCAGGTCGACGCGTCGGCCGACGGCAGCCTCGTCTTCCAGCGCGCCCAGCCGCTCGGGGTCGGCTGACGGGCAAGGGGACCGGAACGCCGGGCTCGGGTCCGGGGGTGTCCAGCGTCGACTACGCTGTACCCAACGTGAGTGCTGTCGCGTTCCTGGCCGTGCCTCCGAGCGCAGCCCTTTGCGTTCTCGGCGGTCGCGTTCCCGACTCCGGCCGTCCCGGCAACAGGTCGGATCGTCCCAAAGGTGTCCAGTGCCCGGCGCGGTGATCGTGGGCACCCAGTGGGGTGACGAAGGCAAGGGCCGGTTCACCGACTACCTGGCCAAGGAGGCGTCGCTCTGCGTGCGCTACCAGGGCGGCCACAACGCCGGCCACACCCTGGTGGTCGACGGCGAGGTCTTCAAGCTCCAGCTGGTGCCGAGCGGGGTGCTCTACCCGTGGGTCGTCCCCGTGATCGGCAACGGCGTGGTTGTCGACCCCGAGGTGCTGCTGGCCGAGCTCGACATGCTCGAGGGCCGGGGCATCGACAGCCGCCGCATCCGGCTGTCGGGCAACGCGCATCTCATCATGCCGTACCACCAGGAGCTCGACCGGCTGAACGAGCGCTACCTCGGCAAGGCGAAGCTCGGCACCACCAAGCGCGGCATCGGGCCGGCCTATGCCGACAAGGCGATGCGCGTCGGCCTGCGGGTGCAGGACCTGCTCGACCCGAAGATCTTCCGCGAGAAGCTCGATCTCGTGCTGCGCGAGAAGAACGGTGTGCTCACGAAGGTCTACAACCGTCTCCCGGTCGACGCCGCCGCGCTGGCCGAGCAGTACATGGCCCTCACGCCGAGGCTCGAGCCGCTCATCGCCGACACGGTCCACCTCGTGCACCAGGCGCTCGACGCGCAGCAGTGGGTCCTTCTCGAGGGCGCCCAGGCGACGTTTCTCGATCTCGACCACGGCACCTATCCGTTCGTCACCTCGTCGAACCCGGTTGCCGGCGCGGTCGGGGCGGGTGCCGGCGTGGGTCCGCGCGACGTCGAGCGGATCGTCGGCGTCGTCAAGGCCTACACGACCCGGGTCGGCAGCGGTCCGTTTCCGGCCGAGCTCCCCGAGGGTGACTCGGTGGGTGACCTGCTCGTCGAGCGCGGCGCCGAGTACGGCACGAACACGAAGCGCCGGCGCCGGACCGGTTGGCTCGACCTCGTGATGGTGAAGCACGCGCTCCGGCTCAACACCTGCACCGAGATCGCGCTCACCAAGCTCGACGTGCTCTCCCCGTTGCGCGAGCTCAAGGTGTGCGTGGCCTACGAGGGCGATGACGGCGCCCGTTACGACCACGTGCCGTACCACCAGTCGGTGGTCCACAAGGTGCGTCCCGTCTACGAGACCCTGCCGGGCTGGGGCCACGACATCGAGCGCGCCGAGCGGCTCGACGACCTGCCCGCGGAGGCGCAGCAGTACGTGCGCTTCATCGAGGAGGTCGCCGGGGTCGCGGTCACCTTCGTCGGGGTCGGCCCCGGTCGCGAGCAGACCGTTGTGCTGCCGCGGGCCGCGTAACCTGAGCGTGTGAACGTCCTCGTCGTCGGGTCGGGTGCACGGGAGCACGCGCTCGCATGGGCGTTCGCCCGGTCGCCGGTGGTCGACGTCGTGATCACCGCACCTGGGAACCCGGGGGTCGCGCGCCACGTCGGTCCCTGCATGGACCTCGAGCGGGCGATCGAGAACCTCGACACGTTCGATCTCGTGGTCATCGGTCCCGAGGCGCCGCTCGTCGACGGGCTCTCCGACGACCTGCGAGCGGCCGGCGCCCGGGTGTTCGGTCCGTCCTCGGCCGCGGCTCGGCTCGAGGGCTCGAAGGTCTGGATGAAGGCGGTGCTCGCCGCGGCCGGCGTGCCCACGGCCCGCCATGCAGCGTTCGACCACTCACGCGAAGACGAGGCCCTCGCGTTCCTCGAGACCCTGCCGGGGCTGTACGTGGTCAAGACCAACGGCCTCGCAGGAGGCAAGGGCGTCGTCGTCACCGAGTCGCTCGCGGACGCGCGCGAGGTGGTGCGCGCCTACTTGTCGGGGGATGCTTTCGGTGACGCGGGCCGGACGATCGTGATCGAGGAGGGCCTCACCGGTCCGGAGCTCTCGCTGCTGGTCCTGTGCGACGGCACGCTCGAGGGCATGCCGCTGGCGCCGGCACAGGACTTCAAGCGCATCGGCGACGGGGACACCGGGCCCAACACCGGGGGCATGGGTGCCTTCTCGCCGGTGCCGATGGCCGGCCCGGCCGTGGTCGAGGAGGCGATGGAGCGGGCGGTGGCCCCGACGCTGGCCGAGCTGAAGCGACGAGGGATCGAGTACCGCGGCGTCCTGTACGCGGGCCTGATGCTGACGCCGGACGGTCCGAAGGTCATCGAGTACAACGTGCGCTTCGGCGACCCTGAGTGCGAGGTGGTCATCCCCAGACTCGCGAGCGATCTCGCGATCCACTGCTCGGAGGTTGCGACCGGTCGTCTGCGCACGCCCGTCCAGTTCCGCGCCGACGCATGCGTCACGGTCGTGTTGGCATCCGAGGGCTACCCCGCGTCACCGCGTACCGGCGACGTGATCGAGGGGATCGACGAGGCCGAGGCGCTCGACGACGTGGTGGTCTTCCACGCAGGTACCCGCCTCGATGACGAGCGGGTCGTGACGGCCGGCGGCCGGGTCCTGGCGGTGACCGCGCTCGGCGCCGACGTGGCCTCCACCCGGGCCCGCGCGTACGAGGCGGTCGAGAAGATCTCGTGGCCCGGCATGCAGTACCGGACCGACATCGCCGCCGTCGCTTGATCGAGATGGAGCCTTCGTGATCCCGCGCTACTCGCTGCCCGAGATGTCCTCGCTGTTCACCGACGAAGCCCGCTTCGGTGCCTGGCTCGAGGTGGAGGTGCTCGCGACCGAGGCCTGGGCCGATCTCGGCGTCGTCCCCCGGGCCGCCGCTGCCGCGGTGCGGGATCGGGCCGGGTTCGACGCTGCCGCGATCGACGAGCGCGAGCAGGTGACCGAGCACGACGTCGCTGCGTTCGTCGACGTGGTCCAGGAGCGGGTCGGTCAGCCGGAAGGCGCCTGGGTCCACTACGGACTCACCTCGAGCGACGTGGTCGACACCGCGCTCGCGTTGCAGCTGACGCGCGCCGCTGACCTCCTGATCGAGGCGGCCGAGGCGCTCGAGCGGGCGATCACCGCGCGTGCCCACGAGTTCCGCGACACGCCGATGGTGGGTCGGACGCACGGCATCCACGCAGAGCCGACCACCTTCGGGGTCAAGCTGGCGCTCTGGGCCTTGCAGGTTCGCCGCGACGTGGAGCGCCTGCGCCGTGCTCGGGTGGCGGTGGCGGTCGGGAAGCTCTCGGGCGCGGTCGGCACCTACTCGAACGTCGACCCGCTGGTCGAGGCGCAGGTGTGCGAGGCCCTCGGTCTGCAGCCGGTGCCCTCGACCCAAGTGCTCGCGCGCGATCGTCATGCCGAGCTGCTGTACGCGTGTGCGTCGGTCGGCGCGACGGTCGAGCAGTGCGCGCTCGAGGTCCGTCACCTGCAGCGGACCGAGGTGCGTGAAGCCGAGGAGCCGTTCCGAGCCGGGAAGCAGAAGGGCTCCTCGGCGATGCCTCACAAGCGCAACCCGGTGAAGTGCGAGCAGCTTTGCGGCCTCGCCCGGGTGCTCCGGGCCGACCTGATGGCCGGCCTCGAGAACGTGGCGTTGTGGCACGAGCGCGACATCTCCCACTCCTCGGTCGAGCGGATCATCCTGCCCGACGCGTGCCTGCTCGCGTACTACATGCTCGTCAAGATGCGCGGCATCGTTGAGGGGCTCGTGGTCTATCCCGAGCGGATGCTGGAGAACCTCGACGCCAGTTACGGGCTCGTGTTCAGCCAACCCGTGCTGCTCGCCCTCGTGGAGGCGGGCGCGACGCGCGACGACGCGTATCGCATCGTGCAACGCAACGCGATGAAGACTTGGGACGAACGCCGCCTCTTCGTCGACGTGCTGCGCGAGGATTCCGACGTGACCGCGGCGCTCTCCGACGAGCAGCTCGCGGGTTGCTTCGATCTGAAACGTGCGATCGCCAACGTCGGGCGAGCCTTCGAGGTGCTCGACAGGTCGTGAGGGCTCGATGACCATCACTCTCCCGCATCTGTACCGGGGCAAGGTCCGCGACCTCTACGAGGCCGGAGACGACCGCCTCCTGATGGTCGCGTCCGACCGGGTCTCGGTCTTCGACGTCGTGCTGCCCGACCCGATCCCTGACAAGGGTCGCGTCCTCACCGCGATCTCGGCGTTCTGGTTCGAGCGCACCGCGGCGGTGTTCCCCAACCACGTGATCTCCTTCGACCCGGCCGACTTCCCGGTCGGTGCCCGACCCGACGCGGACCGACGGGCGACGCTCGTCCGCCGGACCGACCCGATGCGGATGGAGTGCATCGCGCGTGGCTACCTGTTCGGTGGCGCGTGGACCGAGTACCGCCAGCACGGCACGGTCCAGGGCCGGCGCATGCCGGGAGGGATGCAGGAGGCCGAGCCGCTGCCCGAGCCCCTGTTCACTCCGACGACGAAGGCCGAGTCCGGCCACGACGTCCCGCTCGGCGACGACGAGGCGATCGCGCTCGTCGGTGAGGAGACGTTCACCCGGGTGCGCGACGCAACGCTTGCGGTGTACGCGGTCGGGGCCGCGCACGCCCAGGAGCGAGGGATCATCCTCGCCGACACCAAGCTCGAGTTCGGCCTCGACCGCGAGGGGACGTTCCTGCTCATCGACGAGGTGCTCACGCCCGACTCCTCCCGCTACTGGCCGGCCGAGGACTACGCGCCGGGAGGGTCCCCGCCGAGCTTCGACAAGCAGTACGTACGCGACTACTACCTGACGGTCGACTGGGATCGCACGCCGCCCGCGCCGCCGGTACCACCCGAGGTCGTCGCGGGGACGCGCGCGCGCTACGTCGAGGCCTACGAGCGGCTCACCGGGCTCGACTTCGCCGACTGGTACCGCGGGTAAGATCCCCACAGTGTCCACCTATGCCGTCACCGTCGACGTCACCCACCTGCCCGGGATCCTCGACCCGCAGGGCGCAACCATCGAACGGGCGCTGCCGGCCCTCGGGTACACCAACGTGTCCGAAGTGCACGTCGGCAAGACGATCCGGCTCACGATCGAGGCCGCCGACGAGCCGGCCGCACTCGCACAGGTCGACGAGATGTGTCACCGTCTGCTCGCGAACCCGGTGATCGAGGCCTTCGAGATCGCGATCGAGGAGCCGGCCCGCGCGTGAGCACGCGGGTAGGCGTGGTGCAGTTCCCGGGGACGAACTGCGAGCTCGATGTGGTGCACGTGGTCGAGCAGCTCGGGGGCGAGGGTGAGATCCTCTTTCACGCCGAGCGCACGCTGCGCGGGGTCGACGCGGTCGTCGTTCCCGGCGGCTTCGCGCATGGCGACTACCTGCGCACCGGAGCCATCGCCCGGTTCTCGCCGGTGATGGACGCGGTATCCGAGTTTGCGGCGGCCGGCGGTCCGGTGGTCGGGATCTGCAACGGCTTCCAGGTGCTCTGCGAGGCCGGGCTCCTGCCGGGCGCGCTGCAGAAGAACGCGGGTCTCAAGTTCCTGTGCCAGGACACCGTGATCCGGGTGGAGACCACTGATTCGGTCCTCACGAGCGAGGCCGCGGTCGCCCAACACCTCCGGGTGCCGATCAACCACTTCGAGGGCAACTACGTCTGTGACGACCCTACGCTCGCCGTGCTGCGGGCGGAGCAGCGCATCGTGTTGCGCTACGTGGAGAACCCCAACGGGAGCCTCGACGACATCGCCGGCATCTGCAACGAGGGCCGCAACGTCGTCGGGCTCATGCCCCACCCGGAGCGGGCTTCCGACCCGCTCCTCGGCTCCGCCGACGGCCTCTCGCTGCTGCGCTCGCTGCTCGCCGCGGCCGACCGGGCCGCGGCGTCGGCGGCATGAGACCCGCGCAGACCGCACTCGCGGCGGCGCTGCGCGAGCACGCGATCGAGGAAGGCGAGTTCACGCTCGCTTCCGGCCGCGCCTCGACCTGGTACCTCGACGGCCGTCGGGTCACGTTTCGCGGTGACTGCATCGAGATCGTCGGTGAGGCGATCGTCGACGCGTCCGCGGTGGCGGGCATCGGCGACTTCGACGCGGTTGGCGGCCTGGCGGTAGGGGCCGTGCCGGTAGCGTTGGCGGTCGCGCTGGTCACGGGCAAGCGGGGCTTCGCGGTGCGCAAAGAGGCGAAGGGCCACGGCGTGGGTGGTCGGATCGCGGGCCCACTCGAGCCGTCGGACCGGGTTCTCGTGGTGGAGGACACCGCAACCACAGGAGCGTCGCTGCTCCAGGCGGTCGACGCGATCGCCGAGCTCGGCTGCACCGTCGTGGGCGCGTCGTTGCTCCTTGATCGTGGCGGTGAGCTGGCGCCGACGCTCGCCACGCGCGGCATCCCGTACGCCCCGGTCCTCACCGCCCCCGACCTCGGCTACGCGTTCGGCAGCTGACGCCCCTCAGGTGCCGCGGGTGATCCCGGCTCGCTTCAGCACGTCGGCGGGAACACCCGCCTCGCGCCAGGTGGCATAGGAGATCCCCTTGCGCTGCGCGTATCCCTTGGCGGCCTTCACGAAGCCCTTCTCGACCACCGAGAGGTCGACCTTCGCGTCCATGCCCTCGAGCTCGGCCGCCAGGTCGCGCCGCTCCTGGAGCAGCTCGACTCGCTTGATGCCACCGGCAGCACCCAGCTCGGCCTCTACCGTGGCCAGGCGCTTGCTCACCGAGTCCGGGGTGCGCTTGCGCCCGCGCTTGGGCCGCCTGGCCTCGAGCGCCTCGAGGTAGTCGCGCACGGCGCGGCCCTGGGCGCGACCTTTCGCCAGCGCGGCCTTGTGCTCGTCGGTAATCTTGGTCTTGGGACGTGCTGCCATTGTGGAAATCCCTCGGTCGGCGATATGAAGGAAATCACCCCGCCCAGAGCGCCATTCATATCACATAGAAGCGGGCCCGAGGGCGGTCGCACCGGCGCGAATCGTGACCTACGTCCCTGCCGATCCGGGGCCGGATCGCGCGAGACCCCCGGCGCCTCGACGCACACACGTCGCCCGTCAGGAGACGCCATGGTCGTCACCGAGCCCTAGGTCACGCTGAGTCGCGAGTCCGCAAAGCTGCTCCAGCAGGTCCACCGCTTCGCGGTAGAGGTCATGCGGCCGACGGGCACCGCGCTCGACAACCTGGCGGATCCGGCCGAGGTGATAGCGCCGGGCTCGGTGCTCTGGGACGCGTACGACCGCCGGCGCCAGCTCGGCCTCGACGAGCTCGACGATGCCGAGCTGCCACCCGGCGAGAAGGTCGCGCTTTAGGGTGCGATCAACGAAGAGTTCTGCTGGGGTGACAGCGGCCTGGCGATCAGCTTCGGGGTCGCGGGTGTCCATCGGGTCTTCGCGCTCCCGACCGGCCGCCCCGAGCTGATGGAGCGGTTCTGCGCGCCGGGGAGCACCGAGATCGGCTGTTGGGCGATCACCCAGCCCGATCACAACAGCGACGCCCTTACCTTCACCGAGGGCCACTGGAGCGATCCCGGCCTGCGCCCGAACTGCGTCGCGGTCCCCGACGGCGACCACTACGTGATTCGGGGTCAGAAGTCGTCGCGGGTCTCCAACGGCACGATGGCGACGGTCGCCACCCTGTTCTGCACGATCAAGGGGGACGAGGGCTTCTCGGGCGGGGGCGTGCGCCTCGTTCCGCTCGACCTGCCGGGGGTCAGCCGGGGCAAGCCGCTCGACAAGCTCGGGCAGCGGGCGCTCAACCAGGGCGAGATCTTCTTCGACGAGGTGCGGCGCCACCGGCATCGCGCAGCTCGTCGAGCTCACCCAACAGCTCCAGGGCCGCCGCGGCGCCCGGCAGGTCGACACTGCGAGCGCTGGGCTCGCCCACAACGGCGGCGGCACGACCGGCGCCGACGTCGCGGCCCTGTGCGTCACGATCCTCGCCCGGTGAGCGCGCCCGAGCTCACACCCGGACCGTCGGGCACGCGGTCGTCGACGCGCGTGACACACGAGGCGACCGCACCTACCTCATGTTCGGCGACGACGAGTACACCTACGCCGATGTCGAGGAGGACTCGGCCCGCGTCGCGAACGGACTGCGTTCGCTCGGTGTCACCAAGGGCTGCCACGTCGCGCTGATCCTGCACAACAGTCCCGAGTATTTGTGGGCATGGTTCGGCGCGGCGCGCGTCGGTGCGCCGGTCGTGCCGGTGAACACCGCGCTCGAAAGCGACGGGCTCGTCCACATCGTCGAGAACTCCGACGCGCAGACCCTCCGTGCACCGCGACTTCCTCGACCGGTTCGCGCAGGTTCGCGACCGCCTGCCGAAGCTCGAGCGGGTCGTGGTGGTCGGCGGCGACGACGTCGCCTGGACGACGTCGCCTGGACGACGCCCCGGCCGACGGTGCCGACGACGCGTCGATCCAGCCGACCGACCTCATGCTCGTGATGTACACCGCGGGTACTACCGGCCTGCCCAAGGGGGTGGTGATCCCGCAGAGACAGATCATAAGCGGCGCGCTGCTGCTTTCGCTCGAAGGCGGGTCTGCGAGCAAAAGGCGCCGCGGCCGACGCCTGGGACCGCGACGCGGCCGACTACGAGCCGCGCCGTTAGTCTCGCCGCCATGACCGGGGACGTCGCCGAGGAGCCGTTGCACCGCCAGCTCGGCATGACCGACGACGAGCTCGCGGCGGTCGTCGGCGAGCTCGGTCGCGCACCCACCACCCTCGAGCTCGCGATGTACGCGGTGATGTGGTCCGAGCACTGCTCGTACAAGTCGTCGCGGGTTCACCTCAAGCGGTTTCCGACCGAGGCGCCGTGGGTGCTCGTCGGCCCTGGCGAGGGCGCGGGCGTGATCGACGTCGGCGACGGCATGGCGGTCGCGGTGCGGATCGAGAGCCACAACCACCCATCCGCGGTCGAGCCCTATCAGGGCGCGGCCACAGGGGTCGGTGGGATCATCCGCGACATCTTCTCGATGGGTGCCCGGCCCATCGCGCTCATGGACCCGCTGCGCTTCGGGCCGCTCGACGACCCGCGCACCCGCTACCTGTTCGAGGGTGTGGTCAGTGGCATCAGCGGGTACGGCAACGCGGTCGGAGTTCCGACCGTCGGCGGCGAGGTGGTGTTCGACGAGTGCTACCGCGACAACCCGCTGGTCAACGTGTTCTGCCTCGGGATCCTGCCCCAGGATCGCCTGGTGCTCGCGCGGGCGGAGGGGGTCGGCAACCTCGCGGTGCTCCTGGGTGCATCGACGGGCCGTGACGGCATCGGGGGCGCGAGCGTCCTCGCGTCGGCGGGGTTCGGGGAGGGCAGTGAGGCGAAGCGCCCGAGCGTGCAGGTCGGCGACCCGTTCGAGGAGAAGAAGCTGATCGAGGCGTGCCTCGCGCTGCTCGACGCCGGGCTGGCCGTGGGCGTGCAGGACCTCGGCGCCGCCGGCCTCTCGTGCGCGGCGAGCGAGACCGCGGCGAAGACCGGCGCCGGCATGGACGTCGACGTCGCGCGCGTCGCGAAGCGGGAGCCGGGCATGACGCCCGTCGAGGTGCTCACCTCCGAGAGCCAGGAGCGAATGCTGGCGATCGTCACGCCGCAGAACCTCGGCGAGGTGCTCGCCTTGTGCGAACGCTGGGAGATCCGCGCGGCGGTCGTAGGCCGGGTCACCGACACTGCGCGCTTTCGCGTCTACAACGGATGGTTCGACGCTCTGAATGTTCCCGGCGAGAACCCGGCGCCGCCGATCGGCGACGCCGCCCCCGAGGTGTCATCGGACCGGGCTCCGATCGCCGACGTGCCGATCGGCAGCCTCGGCGACGGCCCGTTGTACCACCGTCCGTTCGCGCCGCCGGCCGACCTGGTCGCGCGGCGCTCGGCGGACCCCGCGGTCGTGCTCGTGCGCGACTTCCCGCCCGGCACGGACTGCTCGTCGGAGCTGCTCGCGCTCCTGGGCTCGCCGAACGTCGCCGACAAGGCGTGGGTGTCGCGCCAGTACGACCACCAGCTGTTCCTCAACACCGTCGTCGGTCCCGGTGGCGACGCGAGCGTGCTGCGACTCAAGGAGACCAGAGGCCGCGCGCTGGCGCTCTCGGTCGACGGCAAGGCGCGGTTCTGCGCGCTGGAGCCGCGCACGGGCGGCCGTCTCGTCGTGCTCGAAGCAGCGCGCAACGTCGCCTGCAGCGGGGCGCGCCCCGTCGCGCTCGTCAACTGCTTGAACTTCGGAAACCCCGAGCATTCCGAGGTGATGTGGCAGTTCTCCGAGGTCGTCGACGGGCTGAGCGAGGCCTGCGCCGCGCTCGGCATTCCCGTGATCGGCGGCAACGTCAGCTTCTACAACGAGAGCCGAGGCGCCGATATCGACCCCACCCCGGTGGTGGGCGTCATCGGATTGATCGACCGGCTCGACACGAGCCCACCCGGCCTGGGACTGCGCGCCGGTGACCGGATCGTGCTGCTCGGCGAGACCCGCCCCGAGCTCGGCGGTTCGGAGTGGGCGACACGGCAGGGCTACCGCGGCGGGGTGCCACCGGTCGCCGACCTCGAGGCGGCCCGGAGGCTGCACGAGCTCGTGGCGGCGCTTGTCGCCGAGCGCGTGCCCGCGGGCTTGCACGACTGCGCGGACGGTGGGTTGGCGGTCACGCTCGCCGAGATGGCGATCGCGGGGGAGACGGGCTTCCAGGTTTCGATCGGCGGTCCGGTGGAGTGCTTCTCGGAGTCGGCGTCGCGGGTCGTCTGCTCGGTCGCACCCGACCGGGTTTCCGAGGTGCTCGGTCGTGCGGGGGCCGCGGGCGTGCCGGCGGCGGTGCTGGGAGACGCGGGCGGTGCTCGGCTCCAGGCCGAGCGCGCGTTCGACGTGCACCTCGACGACGCGACGCACGCCTGGCGCGATGCCCTCCCGACGATCATGAGCGCGGTCGTCGAGCACTGACACCTCGACGGCCCGGGGTGCCCCACCGGTCTCCGGCTCTGCGATACTGGACGGCGATGCTTGCGAATCGGCCCCTCGAGTCGCGCCCGCCCTCCGACCGCCAGATCGGTCATGCCTGCGGGGTGTTCGGTGTCTACTCCCCCGGCCAGCCGGTCGCTCAGCTCGCCTATCTCGGCCTGTTCGCCCTGCAGCATCGCGGCCAGGAGTCGGCCGGGATCGCGGTGAGCGACGGCGAGACCATCACCGTGGTCAAGGACATGGGTCTCGTCACCCAGGTGTTCGACGAGCGCCGCCTCGCTCCGCTGTACGGGCATCTCGCGATCGGTCACAACCGCTACTCCACCACCGGCTCGTCGTCGTGGCAGAACGCCCAGCCCGTGTACCGCTCGGTGGGTGACGCCGGCTTCGCGCTCGGACACAACGGCAACCTCACCAACACCGCGGAGCTCGCGGAGGGCCTCGGCATGCTGCCGGGGATGACCGCGGCGGAGACCGAGGTCGACTCCACTACCGACTCCGCGCTCGTGGGCGAGCTGGTGGCTCGGGAGTGGCCCATGGAGCCGCGCAGTGACGGCCGCGACCTCGAGCTCGCGCTCGAGAAGGTGCTGCCCCGTCTCCGAGGCGGGTTCTCGTTCGTGCTCATGGACGACTCCCGGCTCATCGGCGTGCGTGATCCGCACGGCTTCTGGCCGCTCGTGCTCGGGCGCCTCGACGGCGGAGGGTGGGTGCTCGCCAGCGAGTCGGCCGCGCTCGACATCGTCGGCGCGCACTACGTGCGCGACGTGCAGCCGGGCGAGATGGTGGTGATCGACGCGTCCGGCCTGCGTCGGGAGCACCGCTTCGCCGAGCCGGACCCGAAGCTGTGCCTGTTCGAGTTCGTGTACTTCGCGCGACCCGACACGGTGCTGTACGGCCAGAGCGTGCACGCTGCCCGCCAGCGGATGGGTGTCGAGCTGGCCAGGCAGGCTCCCGTCACTGCCGACATGGTGATGCCTGTTCCCGAGTCGGGGATCCCGGCCGCCCAGGGGTTCGCGCGCGAGTCCGGTATCCCCTACGGCGACGGCCTGGTGAAGAACCGCTACGTCGGGCGTACGTTCATCCAGCCGAGCCAGCAGGCACGCGGGCTGGGCGTGCGCCTGAAGCTCAACCCGCTGCCGGAGAACATCCGCGGCAAACGGCTCGTGGTGGTCGACGACTCGATCGTCCGGGGCACGACGACCCGTCAGGTCGTAGCGATGCTGCGCGAGGCCGGTGCGTCCGAGGTGCACTTCCGAGTGTCCTCGCCGCCGTATCGCTGGCCCTGCTTCTACGGGATGGACACCGGTCGATGGGGTGAGCTGCTGGCGGCCGACCTGTCGGTCGGCGAGATCCGTGAGTACCTCGGGGTCGACTCCCTCGCCTACCTCGACCTCGACCGGCTCACCGCGGCCACCCAGGCGTCGCCCGAGTCGTTCTGCACCGCGTGCCTGTCCAATGAGTACCCGGTGCCGGTCACCCTCACGGACACCGACGCCAAGCTGGTGCTCGAGGAGCCGGTCCTGGACCTCGGCGCCCCGACCATCGCATCGCCGTGACCGGCAACGAAGGTCGAGATGTCGACGCGCCTCCGCTCACGTACGCGGCGGCCGGGGTCGACATCGCGGCCGGTGAGAAGGCCGTCGAGCTGATCAAGGCGCACGTACGCAGCACGTTCCGACCGGAGGTGGTCGGTGATTTCGGCGGGTTCGGTGGCCTGTTCTCGCTCGGCAAGCTGACCCATCGAAATCCGCTGCTCGTCGCGTCCACCGACGGCGTGGGCACGAAGTCGCTGATCGCCCGGCTGACGCACCGCTACGACACGATCGGCATCGACCTGGTCGGCACCGCGGATGACATCGCGGCCCAGGGCGCGGAGCCGCTCTTCTTCCTCGACTACATCTCCGTGGGCAAGCTCGTGCCCGAGATGATCGACGACCTGGTCAGCGGCATGGCGGAGGGTTGTCGGCGCGCCGGCTTTGCGCTCATCGGAGGCGAGATGTCCGAGCACCCCGACGCGATGGTACCCGACGACTTCGATCTCGTGGGCTTTGCGGTCGGCGTGGTCGAACGCGACAAGGTGCTCCCGCGTGGTGTGCGCGCCGGTGACCGGATCGTGGGCATCGAGAGTCCCGGGCTCCGGTGCAACGGCTATTCGCTCGCTCGCCGCGCGCTGCTCGACCGAGCGGGCCGATCGCTGGACGAGCCGGCCTGGAAGGGCGCGGCGTCGACGCTGGGCGACGAGCTGCTCCGTCCGAGCGTGATCTACGCACCTGCACTCGGTGCCGTGCGGCGGCACGCGGAGGTCCACGCGTTCGTGCACGTCACGGGGGGCGGGATCCCAGGGAACCTGGTCCGGGTGCTGCCCCACGGCTGCGACGGGGTGATCCATCGGGGACGATGGGAGGAGCCACGTATCTTCGCCGAGGTGCAGGCCGCGGGCGACGTCGCCGACGACGAGATGACCCAGGTCTTCAACCTGGGCCTCGGCATGCTCGCGGTGGTGGCCGCCCAGGACTCCGAGCGCGCGATCGACGCCGCTCGCGCCGCCGGTCACGACGCCTGGCTGGTCGGCGAGGTCACCCCGGGCCGCGGCGAGGTCCACCTCACCCGGGCGTAGCCGAGCGGCTTCGCCGGCGTTCGTCAGTTGCCCGCGCCTACCGGTGCTCCGTCTCGATCGGCCCCGAGTCCGGGCCGCTCGGGATGTGTCAGCCGAGCCAGTGGGCGGCGACCCAGGTTCGCCGGTCGCAGGCGGGACAGCGAAGGTACCGCGAGTGCCGGCGCCAGGGCACCCATGCGGTGATGGGGAGCATCCGGCGGGTCAGCTCGAGGTATGAGACACGCGTCTTGCGGCCGCACTGCTCGCACTCGACGACGAGTGTGCCCGGTCGACGCCGTGCGGCGGAGAACAACGCTTGCCTCCCGTCCCCGCTCACGGGGCCTCCCTCACCAGGTCCAGCCGCTGCGCGACCGTGTGCGCGAGCTCGCGGTAGGCGGTCGCGCCGGCCGACGCCGGTGCGTGCTCGAGCACCGACCGCCCGACCGCGGGAGCTTCGGCGAAGCGCACCGAACGGGGCACGACCGGCTCGAGCACGGGAAGTCCGTAGCGATTGCCGATGTCGGCGACGACCTCGCGCGTGTGGCGGGTGCGGCCGTCGTACATCGTGGCGACCACCCCGAGCACCCGCAGGTCGGGCTGGGTATAGGCGCGCACGTCGGCCACGGTCTCGAGCAGCTGGCCCACGCCGCGGTGGCTGAGGGTCTCGCACTGCAGCGGGATCACGAGGTGGTCGGCCGCGGTGAGGCCGTTGATGGTGAGGATGCCCAGCGACGGCGGGCAGTCGAGGAGGACCACCTCGTAGCGCTCGGCCACCGGTCGCAGCGCCCGGGAGAGCGCGTGCTCGCGACCGACCTTGGTGGCGAGGTGCAGCTCGGAGGCGGCCAGGTCGATCGAAGCGGGCACGACGCTGATGCCGGTCGTGTGCACGAGCGCGTCCTCGGCCTTGTTCCGCCCGATCAGCACGTCGTGCAGCGACACGGGGAGCCGCTCGGGGTCGAGGCCGACCGAGTAGGTGAGGCAGGCCTGCGGGTCGAGGTCGACGAGCAGCACCCGGTGCCCCCGCTCGGCCAGTGCCGTCCCGAGGGTGTGGGTGGTGGTGGTCTTGCCGACGCCGCCCTTCTGGTTGGCGATGGCGAGCATGTGGACCACCTCGGGAGTGTACCGATGGGGGTTTCCGGCGTCGCCAGGAGCACGACACAGCACGCGCGATGGACTAGCTCGATGCGTGACCAGACTGCTACGATCGGGGCACTCGCCCGGATCACGACGAACCGTCGCTCCGGGGCGAAATCGGACAGGTTCCTGGTCCCGCCGAGCGGAGGAATCGATGGTGACGCCCCAGAGGAACGACGACGAGCTCCTCACGCCGTCGGAGGTGGCGGCGATGTTCCGGGTCAACCCCAAAACCGTCACCCGGTGGGCCCGCGCGGGCAAGATCTCGGCGATCCGGACCCTCGGCGGGCACCGACGCTTCCGGGCCTCGGAGATCCGTTGCCTCCTGGAGCAGGTCGAGGAGCACGACGAGGTCTGAGCGCTCCGAACGCCGACGGATCTCGAAGGGGCAGAGGACCCGGACGAAGGCCGGGTCCGGTCGTGTGGGGCTCCTGGGAGCCGGAGGGGTGTGGCCGGGACCGGCGTCGATCCGGTGACCTCGCGCTTTTCAGGCGCGCGCTCTGCCAACTGAGCTACCCGGCCGGGTGGGTGGATCCGGAGGGATCACACCCGGCGGTCCTGACGGGATTTGAACCCGCGGCCTCCGCCTTGACAGGGCGGCGTGCACTCCAAACTGCACCACAGGACCGTGCCGGTCGCCGACGGTGTCGGCTCCCGCGGTGCCCCCAGGGGAGTTCGAATCCCCGTTACCGCCTTGAAAGGGCGGCGTCCTGGGCCACTAGACGATGGGGGCTCGAACCTCGCTGGGAGGCGTCGCATCGTAGCAGTGCGCGCCCCCGGACCCGCCAGCCGCGGGACCGGTCGGCTCCCTCGCTAGCGTTCGCCCGTCCGAACCGGCCCTTCGACCACCCGGAGCGAGTGATGACCCAGGACGGCCCGGCCCCGATCGCCGGTCGCTACGAGCCCGGACGCCGAACCCGGCGACGGCCAGCGCGACCCAGCCCCGCTTGGCGCCGAGCAGACGTCCACCGAGGAAGGTGACGAGCACGATGGTCGGCAGGCCGAACACGACCCAGCCGGCTGCGGTGAGGATGCCCATCAGATGGCCTCGCGCCGCTGGAGGGCCCGGAGCGCGAGCCAGCCCGGCAGGATCGGGAGCCAGAACGTGGCGAGCCGGAACAGGAACACCGACGGGAGTCCGACCTCGTTCGGGAGGCCCAGCACGGAGAGGCCGGCGAGGAGCGCGGCCTCCGTGGCGCCGAGTCCGCCCGGTGTCGGCGCCGCCACGGCGACCGCGCCGGTGTCCGCGATCGCACGCCGCAGATCCCGGTCGACCCCCGCGATGACGTACTGGACCTGGATCGCGGTGGCGGTGCGGTGCCGGTAGGCCACGAGGAGCGCCAGGGTGATCGCGCCGACGATGACCGCGAGGTTCGGGGTCAGTGGCTGCACCTCGCCCGAGATCGGATCGGTCCGCAATGAGAGGAGGGCGAGGGCCGACAGCCCGATGCCGACCACGAAGGCCGCGATCGTGCACTGGGTGATGGGATCGGCCATGAACCGACGGATCAGACGCGGCCCCATCTGCCCGACGGCGGTCTGCAGCACGAGCATGGTCACCGAGAAGACGACGGCGAGCACCGTGGCCTCGGCCCCGAGGATGGCCCCGAGGACGACCCGCCAGTCGGCGGTCGACAGGCTCGGCAGGAGCGCGAGGTCGGCGTCGGCCAGGTCGAGCAGATCGACCGCGACGAACAGCAGGAGGCCGGCGGTGATCGCGACCGCGGGAGCGAACCATAGGCTCGTCCGCAAGGGGATGCTCCGGCGGCGCGGACCCCTGGTCACGACGTCATCGTCCTGGCCGCGCGCAGCGCTCGATCCCTGTGGGCATGGCGGGGGACGTTGCCCGGGTACCCGGCCGGTCGATCCCGTCCCGACGGTCCGATGGGGGGTCGCCCGCTACCGTGGCGTGCGGGTCGCTAGCTCAACTGGCAGAGCACCGGGCTTTTAACCCGTTGGTTCAGGGTTCGAGTCCCTGGCGACCCACCCGTTGTCGAAGACACAACGCGGGGGTCACGGTTCGGTTCGCGTTCTCGGGCGAGGCGGCCATGCTCGGGTGTCACGGGCAAGGACAGACTGGTGGGGTGACCTTGGAGTTCTGGCGTGCGATGACGCCGGCGGAGATCGCGGCTGCGTAGCAGCTCCGGCACTCGGTGTACGTGGAAGAGCTTGGAAGGTATCGGGCTGCAGTGGCCAGTGACCGTGCGCGACGCGCAACATCAACAGTCCCGAAGCCGGCTATCTCGTTCCGCTGGCGAACTTCGTGCCTGATGTCGATGCCTTGCGCGGCATCGGGAACGACGCGCAGCCCGGTGACCTGGCGCCCTGTATCGAGCGCGTGCTCGCGCAGAAGGGGAGCATCCGTAGCCAGTGGCTGAGCCAACCCGACACCTGCTGGGACGAGATCCGGGACACGCTGGAGACCCTCCATGCGCAACGGGTCTCGGCGTCTGACGGATTCACCGACGACGAAGCGAAGCGCTGCATCGCCCGGAGCAACATCATCGAATGCGCGGCCACATGATGGCGGCCATGGAGGAGCTCGGCTACCAGCAGGCCGAGCGCGACGACGTGCTGAGCATCGCGTTCTCCCTCAAGGACGGAATCATCCGCGTCTGAGCTCAGCCGGCCGTCTCGAGGCCGCGGAGCGCGAGGCCGGCGTACGTGGCAACGCCCGCGGCCATCGCGTTCTCGTCGATGACCATGCGGTTCGAGTGGCACGCGTGGGCAAGGGCGGGCGACGTCTCCGGCGGGCAGACCCCGAGGAACGCGAGCGCGCCGGGCCGTAGGCGAAGTCCTCGGCCCCATCATCGGCGACGGCAGCTCGACCCACCGGTCCTCGCCGAGCACCTCGCGTGCAACCGCCTTCATCGTGTGGACCGGCTCGGCGTGGTTGACCGTCGGCAGGTAGCCCTCGGTGACGGTCACCTCGGCCCGCATCTCGTGGGCCGCCGCGATGCCCGTGGCCAGCCGCTCGATGCCGGCCAGGGCGCGACGGCGCGTCCGCTCGGACAGGCTCCGCACCGTCCCGACCATGTCGACGTGCTCGGGGATCACGTTGTTGGTGGTTCCCGCGGTGATCTTGGTGATCGTGACGACGGCCGGGTCGAACGCGTCGAGCCTGCGGGTGGTGAAGACCTGGAGCGCCTGGACGATCTCGGCGGCGACCGGCATCGGGTCGTTGGTCAGGTGGGGTTTCGACGCGTGCCCGCCTTCGCCGACCACCCGCACCTCGACGACGTCGGCCGAGGCCAGGATGGGGCCGAACCGGCTGCCGAGCATCCCGGCGGGCAGGTTTGGGGTCACGTGCAGCGCGAAGGCGAGGTCCACGGGAGGGGGGTCGAGCACGCCCTCCTCGATCATCACGCGCGCGCCGTGATGGCCCTTGTCGCCGGGCTAGAACATGCAGCGGACCGTGCCGCGGAGCTCGTCGTAGCGCTCGATCAGGACGCGGGCGGTGCCGACGAGCATCGCGGTGTGCGCGTCGTGCCCGCAGGCGTGCATCGCACCCGGGTGCTCGCTCGCGCAGGGCTGCCCCGTGTCCTCGGTCATCGCCAGCGCGTCCACTTCGGCGCGCAGGAGCACGACGGGTCCGTAGCCGCCGCGCGGATCGCCGACGACGGAGCCGATCGTGGCACCGGGCCGGGTGTCGAGTGGCAGGCCCGCGAGCGCTTCGATCACGGTGGCCTGGGTGCGCGGAAGGTCGAGTCCCAGCTCCGGGTGGCGGTGCAGCTCGCGTCGCAGCGCGCCGACGTCGGGGAGCAGCGACCGTGCGTGCTCGAGCAGGTCGGGGGCGGGTGTGGTCGGCACGGGCGAGACCTCCTGGGCACACGCGGCGTAGGTCGCGACGCCTCCTGCCGATGCCGGTGGGGCGGGTCGGGATCCGGTTCCCGTCGGCACGCCGGGACGAGGCACCGGCATCGAACCGCAGGTCGATACCATCCCGCGTATGGTCACGCAGGCGGGCCCTTCGGTCGTCGTGGCCGACGTCGTCCCGCTGGTCCGGGCAGGCCTCGCCGCGGTCCTCTCCACCGCGGGCTTCCGGGTGGTCGGTGATGCTTCGTGCGCGGCCGATCTGCCAGACCTCGTGGGGCAGCTGCGCCCGGGTGTCGTCGTCCTCGGGGCCGTCGCCGATCTCGGCCCGGCCGACGCGGTGCGCCGCCTGCGGGCCGACGCGTCGCCGACGTGCATCGTGCTTCTGCTCAACCGGGCGTCGCGGGCGTCGCTGGCCGAGCTCCTGAGCCTCGACGTCGAGGGTCTGCTCGCCCGCTCGACCCAACCCGACGCACTCGTGGCCGCGCTGGGCAAGGCGTGGCGAGGCGAGCGGATCGTCGACCCGGCTCTGCTCGCCGACGACCGGCCGGACGACGACAGTGAGGCGACGGCCCTCACCGGCCGGGAGCGCGAGGTGCTCGAGCTGCTCTCCGGTGGGCAGTCGAACCGCGAGATCGCGGCGGTGCTCTACATCTCGCTACCGACGGTGAAGACGCACCTCGCACACATCTACGCCAAGCTGGGCGCGAAGAACCGCAACGAGGCGCTCGGGCGCGCGATGGCGCTGGGGCTGCTCGGCAAGCTCCCGCGGTCGGTCCCGCGGCCACCGTATGCTGAGTGATCGGGCGGGCGGACCACGGAAGGGAGATCCGGCGTGCTCGTGCTCACTCGTCGGACGGATGAGAGCATCATGATCGGGTCCGACGTGGTCGTCACGGTCGTCGAGATCCGCGGCGACCAGGTGCGACTCGGAATCACGGCGCCCCGCGACGTGACCGTGCACCGCGAAGAGGTCTTCCGCGCGATCGAGGAGGGTGGCGCGCAAAGGCCTCGAGAGAGGGAGTGAGGTAGGGGTGGCGAGCAGGAAGAAGCCGACCTCCACGTCGAACTTCGGCGTCTCCCGACGGGAGAACCACGACGCGACGGAGTTCTATGCTCGCTTCACCTCGCCGGAGCTGTCGGACGACGCGCTGATCGATCCGCGAAAGGACATCGACGAGATCTTTTTCGGGAGCGCGGTGTCGATGGCCGAGGTGCCCGATCGTTCGGTGGCCCTGGTTGTCACCTCGCCGCCGTACTTCGCCGGCAAGGAGTACGAGGAGGCGCTCGGTGAGGGCCATGTCCCGTCGACCTACCTCGACTACCTCGGCATGCTCGAAGAGGTCTTCGCCGAGTGCGTCCGCAAGCTCGAGCCCGGCGGTCGGATCGCGGTCAACGTCGCCAACCTCGGCCGCAAGCCCTACCGCTCGCTGTCCGCCGACGTCACGACGATCCTCCAGGACAAGCTGCGGTTGCTGCTGCGCGGCGAGGTGCTGTGGCAGAAGGGCAAGGGCGCAACCGGCTCGTGCGCCTGGGGATCGTTCCAGCGCCCCGCGAACCCGGTGCTGCGCGACCTGACGGAGCGCGTCGTGATCGCGAGCAAGGGCCGTTTCGACCGGGCGATCCCGGCCGCCCAGCGGCACGCTCAGGGCTTGCCGTCAACGTCCTCGTTGTCTCGGGACGAGTTCATGGAGGCGACGACCGACCTCTGGGAGATCCCGCCTGAGAGCGCGACCCGGGTCGGGCATCCCGCACCGTTCCCGGTTGAGCTTCCCGAGCGGCTCATCCACCTCTACACCTATTACGACGACCTCGTGCTCGATCCGTTCATGGGATCGGGGACCACGGCGATCGCTGCGCTCAGGACCCGTCGTCACTACGCCGGATACGAGACCGATCCGGAGTACTGCGAGCGCGCGCGTGCGCGCCTGGAGGCCGAGATCGAACGGCTCGCGAAGTTGCGGTCAACCGGCGACGAGCCACTCGCGTTCGTGCTCCCTGCGGTTCCTCTGCCTGATGATGACGACGAGGACCTCCAGGCGCAGGCGGTGCGCGAAGGAAAGGCGGCCAAGGATGTCGCGCGCGCGCTGCTCGACGGTTGCGGTTTCCGTGACATCGAGCCGGACGTGCGCTTCGCCCAGGGCGTCGAGGTCAATTTTCGCGCTTACGACCAGACTGGTCAGCCCTGGTTCTTCGACGTCTCTGGTGGCTTCACGAGCAGCCGGGCGGGTCTGCGGCGTACCGACACGCTCTGGAAGTCGATAGGCAAGGCAGCGGTCCTTCAAGAGATCGAACGGAAGGTGCCTCTCGTGTTGCTCACGACAGACGCGCCCGTTCGCAATAGCGCCGGGGACCGAGCGCTGCGGGTGATGTCGGGCAAAGGTCAGCCCATCTTCGCCGTCGTGCAGATGCAGCAGCCCGAAGATCAACGCCGACTGCGCGCCTTTGGAGAGCGGGGATTCCGCTGCGCTTCGAGGTCGACCGATTGAACACCCGCGCGCCTACGCCGCGAGCGCCTCGTGCAGGGGTGTCGCCGGGCGTCCGAGTGCCTCCGCGACAGTCGGATGCGTCACCGCGCCGCCGGCCACGTTGACCCCGTGGGCGAGGGCGGGGTCGGCCACGGTCGCCGCCTCCACGCCGCGGCTGGCGAGCGCCAGCGCGTAGGGAAGCGTCGCGTTCGTCAGCGCGTAGGTGGAGGTGGAGGGAACCGCACCCGGCATGTTGCCGACGGCGTAGTGGATGACACCGTGGCGCTCGTAGACCGGGTCCGCGTGGGTCGTCTCGTGGGTGGTCTCGACGCAGCCACCCTGGTCCACCGCGACGTCGACGATCACGGCCCCCGGCTTCATCGATCGCACCATGTCCTCGGTCACGACGACGGGCGCGCGCCCCGCGGGAACGAGCACCGCACCGATCACCAGGTCCGCGTCCGCGACCGAGCGGGTCACCGCGCCGCGGTTGCTGGCGAGCGTGACGATGCGGCCCTGGTGGATCTGGTCGACCCAGCGCAGACGGTCGAGGCTCTTGTCGAGCAGCAGGACCTCGGCTTCCATGCCCTGGGCGATCCAGGCCGCGTTCCAGCCGACGTTGCCGGCGCCGAGTACCACGACCCGAGCCGGCCGTACGCCGGGCACGCCCCCGAGCAGCACCCCGCGCCCACCGAGCTCGCGCTCGAGGAACCGCGCGCCGACCTGGGTGGCCATGCGTCCGGCGACCTCGCTCATCGGCGCCAGCAGAGGCAGCCCGCCGTCGATCTGCACCGTCTCGTACGCGATGCCGGTGACGCCGTGCGCGAGCAGGGTGTCGGCGACCACCGGGTACGCAGCGAGGTGCAGGTAGGTGAACATCACGAGCCCGGGGCGGAGGAAGCGGAACTCGTCCGCCTGGGGCTCCTTCACCTTCAGGACCATGCCTGCCCGCTCCCACACCTCCTGGGCTCCGGCGACGACCTCGGCGCCGGCCGCGGCGTACTCGTCGTCGGCGATGACCGAGCCCGCGCCTGCGCCCTGCTCGATGACGACTTGGACGTCGTGTGCGACGAGCTCGTGGACGCCGTCGGGTGTGATCGCCACGCGGTGCTCGCCTTCCTTGACCTCGAGCGGGACGCCGACGACGAGCGGGTGCGCAGGCCGGGAGCTCATCCCTGCAGCCTCTTCCATGCCTCCGTGAGCACGGTGCGCAGGATCGTCTCGATGGTCTCGAACTCCTCCGAGCCCGCGATCAGCGGAGGCGACAGCTGCACCACCGGGTCGCCGCGGTCGTCGGTGCGGCAGACGAGACCGGCTTCGTACAGCCGCGGCGAGAGGAACCCGCGTAGGAGGTCCTCGCCTTGCTCATGGGTGAAGTGGGCCTTGGTCTCGGGGTCCGCGACCAGCTCGAGCGCGAGGAAGTAGCCGTCGCCGCGCACGTCGCCGACGATCGGCACGTCGCGCAGGCTCTCGATCCGCGTCCGGAGCTCGGCCGCGTTGGCCTGCACGTGCTCCAGCACGTGCTCGGCCTCGAAGAGCTCGAGGTTGCGCAGACCCACGGCGCAGCTCACCGGGTGGCCGCCGAAGGTGATGCCGTGCAGGAAGCTCGACTTGCCTTCGAGGAAGGGCTCCGCGAGGAAGTCGCGACAGATCACCGCGCCGAGAGGCGAGTACCCGCTCGTCAGTCCCTTCGCGGTGGTGATCATGTCGGGCAGGTAGTCGTAGCGCTCAGCACCGAACATCGTGCCGAGTCGTCCGAAGGCGCAGATCACCTCGTCGGACACGAGGAGCACGCCGTAGCGATCGCAGATCTCGCGCACGCGCTGGAAGTAGCCGGCGGGCGGGGTGAAGCACCCACCCGCGTTCTGGACAGGCTCGAGGAACACGGCGGCCACGGTCTCTGGTCCCTCGAACAGGATCCGCTGCTCGATCGAGTCGGCGACCGACTCCGCAAAGGCCTGCTCGTCGTCGGCGAGGGGGTGCCGGTACCGGTTGGTGTTCGCCACATGCGACGCTCCGGGCGTGAGCGGCTCGAACGGCGTCCGCAGCGCGGGGACGCCGGTGATCGCCAACGCCCCGAGCGTCGTGCCGTGATAAGCGGTCTCGCGGGCGATCACCTTGTAGCGCTGGCTCTGCCCGATGGAGCGGAAGTACTGCCGGGCGAGCTTCCAGGCCGACTCGACGGCCTCGGAGCCGCCGGTGGTGAAGAAGACCCGGTTGAGGTCTCCGGGCGCGAGCTCCGCGAGCTTCGCGGCGAGCTCGATCGCCGGTGGGTGCGCGTAGTTCCAGATCGGGAAGTACTCGAGCGTCTCGGCTTGCTTCTTCGCGGCCTTCGCGAGCTCCTTGCGACCGTGGCCGAGCTGGACGGTGAACAGGCCGGACAGCGCGTCGAGGTACTTCCGGCCGTGTGCGTCCCAGAGATAGCAGCCCTCGCCGTAGGCCATGATCGGGACCTCGCCGTCGCCGAAGGCGCCGAGTCGGGCCATGTGCATCCACAAGTGCCGGCGGGCGAGGCGATCGAGACGATCGACGTCGTAGGTCGGATGTTCGTGGCTCATCGAGTACCCCAGGCGAAGGTCTGCTTGTAGAGGCGGAGATAGGTGAAGGTCTCGGTGCTGCGGACCTCCGGGATCGCGCGCACCTTGTCGTTGAGCAGGGCGAGGAGATGGTCGTCGTCCTCGCAGACGACCTCCATGAGGAGGTCGAAGCTGCCGCTCGTCACGACGACGTAGGAGACCTCCGGGATCGAGACGATCGCGTCGGCGACCACGCGCAGGTCGCCCTCGACCTTGAGGCCGATCATCGCCATGCGACGGAAGCCGAGCGTCAGCGGGTCGGTCACCGCGACGATCTGGACGACGCCCGACTCGACCAGCCGCTGTACCCGCTGGCGCACCGCGGCCTCGGACAGGCCCACCGCGGTCGCGAGGCGGGTGTAAGGCAGGCGGCCGTCGTGCTGGAGGGCCTCGACGATCGCCTTGTCGGTGTCGTCGATGACGACGGGGTCGGTGCCGCCGCGTCTCGTCGCCGCCATTCTGGTCCCGTCTGTGAGCTGTCCGGCCGATCAAGTGTGCCCGGGAATTGGCCAGCGAGCAAGGGAATCCGTCGCCAAGTCGCAGGAAGAATGCGAAATCCTGGGCAGAATTCCGCTCAGACAACGGAAATCTGGGGTCGGGATCGGTTTCCGGGTCAGGTGCGGGAGCGGGTCTCGGCCAGCGCGTCGGCCAGACCGCCGGGCTCCGCGTACACGTGGAACCCCGCGTCCTCGAGCCAGGTCCGATTCCGACGATGGAGGTCGTCGGCCGGGTCGAACCGGTTGAGGGCCACCGCGACCTCGAAGCCCCGGAGCACCTCGGTGCAGCATCGCACCGCGTTGATGGTGCCGAGCCCGGCGTCGGCGACGACGATCACGAGGTCGACGCCGAGGACACGGGCGAGGTCGACCGTGTCGCCGTCGGAAGCGAGCGGGGAGCGCGGGCCGCCCGCGCCCTCGACGAGCACGAAGGCCGCGCCGGGTGCCGGCGCGAGCTCGGCGGCGAGCTCGGCGATGTTGAAGGCCGACCGACCGAGGACCTCCGCGGCCATGGGCGGAGCCATGGCCAACGGGTACGACCGGTGCCGCGGGCACACGACGCGTGGATCCTCGCCGGTCGCGGTGGCGAGCACGTCGGAATCGTGGGGATGGTCGTCGCCGGGGTCGAAGGATTGCGCCGGCTTGCGGGCCGCGACCTCCCACCCCTGGTCTCGTAGTCGGCGCGCGATCCCCGCAACCCACCACGTCTTGCCCACCTCCGTGCCCGTGCCCGTGACGACCACGATCACGGCGAGATCCCAGGGCCCGCGTGCTCGGCCGGTTCGATCGGGAAGCCGATCTCGATGAGCGCGTCGCACAGCGCTCGCACCTGGTCGGGGGTGTGCGCGGCCGAGAGCGTGACCCGCAGGCGGGAGGTGCCGGGCTCGACCGTCGGCGGCCTGATCGCGGGGACGAGGATCCCTCGCTCGAGCAGGGCGGCGGCTGCCTCCAGGGCCCGCCGCTCCTCGCCGCAGACCACGGGCACGATGGGTGACGGGTGACCCGGTGCCAGCAGTTCGATGTTGGCGCGCAGGAGTGCCTTCAGGATCTCACCTTCCGACGACTGCACCACCCGCAAGGCGGCGAGGGCGGCGGCGGTGTCAGCGGGGGTGGGTGCCGTGGTGAAGATGTACGAGCGGGCCCGGTTCACTACGAGGTCGGTGAACCGGCGCGGTCCCGCGACGAACCCGCCGAGCGCCCCGAGCGTCTTCGACAGGGTGCCCACTCGGATCACTCCGTCGTCTTCGATCTCCGGCCCGAGCACTGCGTGGGCCTCGTCGACGAGGAGCAGAGCGTCGTGCTTCGCGCAGCACTCGACCAGCGCGTCGACATCGGCGAGGTCACCGTCCATCGAGAACACCGTGTCGGTCACTACGAGGGCGCGTCGTCCGCGGCCACGATCGGCAAGGAGGCGGTCGAGCGCGTGGAGGTCGCGGTGCGGGTAGATCGCGACCTCGGCCCGCGAGAGTCGGGTGCCGTCGATGATCGACGCGTGGTTGAGCTCGTCGGAGCAGACGAGCGTCCCGGGTCCGGCCAGCACGGTGAGCGCACCCAGGTTCGCGGCGAACCCGGTGGGGAACAGGACCGCGGCCTCCGTACGCTTCCAGGTTGCAAGCTCGGCCTCGAGCTCGGTGTGCAGCGGGCGGGAGCCCACGACCAGACGGGCCGCGCCGGAACCGGCGCCCCAGCGGTCGAGCGCGGCGTGCGCCGCGGCGACCACGGCAGGGTGCTGGGTGAGCCCGAGGTAGTCGTTCGACGCGAACTGGACGACTGCGCGCCCATCAGGAGCGAGCTTGCCTTCCGGCCCCGCGCCATCGAGGTCGCGCGGCGCGCGCCACTGGCCGGCGCCGCGGATGCGCTCGGACTCGCGCCGCACCCACTCGGCCCAGCTCATGCCGTGACCTCGGCGATCGCCTCGGTGAGCACGTGCACGATCCGGTTGATCTCTTCGGCCGTGACGGTCAGCGGCGGCATCACGACCACCACGTCACCGAGCGGCCGGAGCAGCACGCCGCGTTCCACGGCGGCCGCGCACACCCGTCGACCCCAGCGCAGCCCGTCGGCGGGCGGCGCGAGCTCGACGCCGCCCATCAGGCCGCACAGGCGAACCTCGTGGACCGCCGCGAGCGGCGTGACCCGGTCGTCGAGCAGCGCGCGTAGCTGCTCGGAGCGCTCGCGGACGTTGGCGAGCACGTCCCACGCTTCGAGCAGCTCGAGGTGACGCAGCGCGACTGCGGCTGCGAGCGCGTTCCCGCTGTAGGAGTGCCCGTGGTACAGCGTCTTCTCCGACAGGTCGGGCCCGAGGAAGGAGTCGAACACTGGCCCGGCCACCGCGGTGGCCGACATCGCGAGGTAGCCCGCGGTGAGCCCCTTGCCCAGGCACAGCAGGTCCGGACGGATGTCGGCGGCCTCGCTCGCGAACAGCGAGCCGGTACGGCCGAATCCCGTCGCGACCTCGTCGCAGATGAGCAGCACGTCGTGTGCGCGACAGGCGCGCGCGAGCGCGGCGAGGCCCTCCGGATCGGCGAGTTGCATTCCGGCGGCTCCCTGCACGAGCGGCTCCACGATGACCGCGGCGAGCTTGGACGCGTGCTCGGCCACGATGCCGCACGCGACGTCGAAGCACCCGGGATTGTCGAAGCCGGGGGCGCGCAGCACGGGGAAGCGCAGCGGGTCGAAGAGGTCGGTCCCGAACCCGCCCGCGCCGACGCTCAGCGCGCCGATCGTGTCGCCGTGGTACGCACCACCGAAGGCGAGGAAGGTGTCGCGGCCCTTCACGCCGCGGTTCACCCAGTGCTGGAACGCGATCTTGAGCGCCTGCTCGACGGCGCACGCACCGTCGGACGCGTAGATGAAGTGGGGCGCGTCGACGGGGACGACCCGCGCCAACGCCTCCGAGAGCTCGACGACCACGCGGTTGCCGTTGCCGAGCATCGTGGTGTGCGCGCCGCGATCGATCTGGGCTCGCAGCGCGTCGTCGAGCTCGGGGACGCGGTGACCGAGGGTCGTGACCCACAGCGAGGAGATCGCGTCGAGGTAGCGGCGGCCGTCGACGTCGACGACCTCGTGGCCTTCTGCGTGGTCGACGACGACCGGTGCGTTGTCGGCGTATGCGCCCATCTGGGTGAACCCGTGCCACACCACCGCCGCGTCGCGCGCCACCCACTTGTCGTGTCCGGACACGCCGGCGATCGTAGGACCCCCTCGAGCTCCCGGCCGAAGTCGTCGCGGGAACGAGACCTCCAGCCGGAACGTCAGGGGTCGTGTTTGGGGTGGAGTCAGGGCGCGAGGGCAGCGCAGAACTCGACGAACTGGTCGACGTAGCGGTCGATGTCGGTCTCGGTGTGCTGGACCGAGATCGTCCACTGCTCCTCGTCGCCCGGCGTCATGAAGATCCCGCGGTTCATCGCCCACGGGTACGACGCCAGGTACAGCTCCGGCGTCGTCTCCAGGAAGTCGCGGTAGCCGGTGAGTGGCTCCGGGCGGTACGAGACGCAGCCCTTCGCTCCGAGATCGACCGCATGGGCCGGGATGCCGTGCTCGTCGATCGCCTTCGCGCACCCGTCGGCCAGCCGGGTGCCGAGATCGCCCAGGTGCTCGTACGCGTCGGGCGTCAGCACCTCGGTCAGCGTCGCGAGCCCGGCTGCAGCCACGAGCGGGTTGCCGTTGAACGTGCCCTGGTGTGCGGCACCGGTCTCGATCGAGGCCATCACGTCGGCGCGTCCGCCGAACGCCGCCCCCGGAGTCCCGCCGCAGATCGCCTTGGCCCAGCACGCAAGGTCGGGCTGCACCCCGTAGCGTTCGGCCGCGCCGCCGTACGCGATCGTCGCGCCGCTCTTCACCTCGTCGAAGATCAGCAGCGCGCCGTGCGCGTGGAGCAGGTCCGACAGGGCCTGCAGATACCCGGGCTGGGGCTGACAGATGCCGATGTTCATCATCACCGGCTCGAGGATCAGGCACGCGATGTCGCCGCCGCGCTCCGCGAGCAGCCCGCGGAGCACCTCGAGGTCGTTGAAGGGCACGACGTGGGTGTACTCGGCCATCGCCGCGGGGATGCCCTTCGACATCGGCGTCGTCGCGGGTGCCTCGCGCCCGCCCATGTGCTCGGCGTTGGGGACAACGGAGAACATCACCGCGTCGTGGTGCCCGTGGTAGCTGCCCTCGATCTTCACGATGTGGTCGCGCCCGGTGGCAGCGCGCGCGACGCGGATGGCGCTCATCGTCGCCTCGGTACCCGAGTTCGCGAAGCGCACCGAGTCGACGCCGAAGCGCTCGCACAGCACCTCGGCGAATCGGACGGTCGTCTCGGTCGGAGCGGCGAAGTGGGTCCCCGAGCGAGCGGCCCTCTTGATCGCCTCCGTGACCTTCGGGTGAGCATGGCCCACCACCATGCAACCGAAGCCGTTGTGGAAGTCGAGGTACTCGTGGCCGTCGACGTCCCACACGTGCGCGCCGCGGCCTTCCCGGAGGTACACGGGGTACGGCTCCCAGGCCTGGAACGACGAACCCACGCCCATCGGCATCGAGCCGACCGCCTGCGCGTAGAGCTCCTTGGAACCCGGCGTGCGCTCCCACAGCCGAGTGTTCTCGGCCGCTTCGATCTGTGTCGCCTTGTCGATGATGGGTGCACCCATCGGTCTCACACCCCTTCGGCTAGTGCTTGATCATCACGTGCTTGAGCTCGGTGTAGTGCTCGAGAGCGTAGATCGACATGTCCTTGCCGTAGCCGGACTGCTTGAAGCCGCCGTGCGGCATCTCGCTCACGATCGGGATGTGGTCGTTGACCCAGACGCAACCGAACTGCAGCGCCGCCGTCATCCGCATGGCGCGGCCCACGTCGCTGGTCCACACGCTGGCCGAGAGGCCGTAGTCGACGTCGTTCGCCCAGGCGACGGCTTGCGACTCGTCGGTGAACCGCTGGACGGTCACCACCGGTCCGAAGAGCTCACGCTGCACGATCTCCGCGTCTTGGGCCGGGGCCGCGATCACCGAGGGCTCGTAGAAGAAGCCGGGCCGGTCGATGGCGTTGCCCCCGACCGTGACCTCGGCTCCGGCCTCGACGGCTCGCGCCACCATCCCGCTCACCCGATCGCGCTGCTCCGCGGAGATCAAGGGCCCCATCGCGGTCTCCGCTTCGAACGGGTCGCCGGTCACGATCGTCCCGACCGACTCGGTGAGTCCGCTCAGGAAGTCGTCGTACACACCCGGACCCGCGATGATCCGGGCCGGCTGGGTGCAGTCCTGGCCGGAGTTGTAATACGACATCTCGGTGATGCAGGCGATCGCGGCTTCGACGTCGGCGTCGTCGAAGATCACCACTGGGGCCTTCCCGCCGAGCTCGAGATGCACGCGCTTGAGGGTCTCGGCTGCGGTACGGGCGATGACACGGCCGGTCTCGACGCTGCCGGTGAGCGAGACCATCGCGACCTTGGGGTGGCGTACGAGCGCGTCGCCAGCGATCTCACCCTGGCCGCACACCACGTTGAACACGCCGTGCGGGAGGATGTCGGCGGTGATCTCGGCGAGGCGCAGCACCGAGAGGGGGGTGAGCTCGCTGGGCTTGAGCACGACCGTGTTCCCGGCGGCGAGCGCGGGGCCGAGCTTCCAGGTCGCCATGTTGAGCGGGTAGTTCCACGGCGCGATCGAGCCCACGACGCCGAGCGGGTCGCGTCGGAGGTACGACGTGTGCTCTTCCAGGTACTCGCCCGCGGCGCGACCCTCCAGGAACCGCGCGCCACCGGCGAAGAAACGCCAGTTGTCGACGGTCAGGTCCATCTCGAACTCGATCATCGAGAGTGGCTTGCCGCAGTTCTGCATCTCGATGCGTTGGATCTCTGGTAGGTCGGCGGCGATGGCGTCCGCGACCCTGGCCAGGAGCTCGCTGCGGGCGCGGGGGGTTGTGGCGCGCCACGTCTCGAACGCCTCGGCCGCCGCCGCGACGGCTGCGTCGACGTCGGCCGCGTCGCTCGACGGGACCTCGGCGATCACCCCGTCCGAGGCCGGGGCGAGCACCTCGTCGGTCTTCCCGGTTCTCGCCGGGACCCAGGCTCCTGCGATGTAGTTGGCGTGCGGCATCGGCTGCTCTCCCGTGATGGGTGGTGGATGCGGGGCCTGGTTCGTGACCTTGGACCGCCGTAGCAACGATGTTGCGTCTCGCGAGGGGACTCGCGCAAGGGATTCCGTCGAGAATCGGGGTCAGAGTTACGAAATCCCTTGCCGTTGCCTTGCATCCTGGCATCGAACGTGCGAAGGTGCCCCGCAGTCGCGGGATCAGGGGGCGCACTGCCGAGGTGAGCGAGATCCAGCCGGAAGGGGGCCGTCCGCTGCCGCCGCTCGAGGGCGCGCGGCCGGAGGCCGATGCGGTCATCTCGATCGACCATGTCACGAAGCGCTTCGGCGCGTTCGTCGCCGTCGACGACGCCCACTTCGACATCGCTCGGGGCGAGTTCTTCTCGATGCTCGGCCCGTCGGGCTGTGGCAAGACCACGACCCTGCGGATGATCGCAGGGTTCGAGCAGCCGAGCACGGGTGAGATCCGCCTCGACGGCAAGGACATGTCGCGAGTCCCTCCGTACAAGCGCCAGGTCAACACCGTCTTCCAGCAGTACGCGCTCTTCCCGCACATGAACGTGTGGGACAACGTCGCGTTCGGGTTGCGCGCCACAAAGGTCCCCAAGCCCGAGATCTCGAAGCGGGTGAACGACCTGCTCGGCGTCGTGCGGCTGGCCGGCTTTGCCGAGCGCCGGCCGGGCCAGCTCTCCGGCGGACAGCAGCAGCGCGTCGCGCTCGCCCGGGCGCTCGTGAACTACCCGAGAGCGTTGCTGCTCGACGAGCCGCTCGGCGCGCTCGACCTCAAGCTGCGCCAGGCGATGCAGCTCGAGCTCAAGCGCATCCAGCGCGAGTTGGACATTACGTTCATCTTCGTCACCCACGACCAGGAAGAGGCGCTCACGATGAGCGACCGGATCGCGGTGATGAACGAAGGTCGAGTCGAGCAGATCGGAACTCCCGAGCAGATCTACCACGAGCCCGCGAGCGTGTTCGTCGCCGGGTTCATCGGGATGGCGAACCTGCTCCCCGCTCGCGTCGACGGCCGCGATGGCGAGCTCGCGATCGCCCGAGTTGCGGGCGACCATTTCGTTCGGGTCGAGGCCGCGCCCGGGGTCGCCGACGGCGCCGAGGCCACGCTGATGGTCAGACCCGAGCGCGCCCACCTCCGGGTCGACGAGCCGCCGGCCGGGCTGATCGGGATCCCGACCGACGTGGTCGACCTCGTGTTCCAGGGCCCGGTCGTACGCTTCGAGCTGCGCATCGCCGACGGCACCACCCTCGTCGCGCACGTGGGGCCGGAGGACGACTTGCCGCTGCTTCGCCCCGGCGATCGCGTATGGATGTGCTGGGAGCCGGGAGCGGGGCGGCTGCTGGCGCCTTCGGGCCACTCGGCACCCATGCCCGGAGTCGACAACACCAAAGAGCTGAGCACGATCGTGAGGAGCCACCAATGACCGACCGTCAGGAACACATCCGGAAGGAGGCCCTGCGCCTGGCGCGCCTGGCGGGGGCACCGCGGCTGAACCGTCGCCAGTTCCTCGGCCGCGCCGGAGCGCTGCTCGGCGTGGCGGCGGTGGGCCCCACGTTGCTCGCGGCGTGTGGTGGAGACGACGACTCGTCCGGTGGCGGTGACGGGGGCGGTGGCGGTGGCAAGTCGGTCGCCATCTCCAACTGGGTCGACTACATGGCGCCGGAGTCCAAGCAGGCGTTCACGAAGGCGACCGGGATCTCGCTCGACTACAAGGAAGACATCAACGACAACAACGAGTACTTCGCGAAGGTTCGTCCGAACCTCTCAAAGGACCAGAGCATCGGGAGCGACGCGTTCGTCCTCACCGACTGGATGGCGAACCGAATGATCAACGAGGTCAAGTGGGTCCAGCCGCTCGACGAAGCGAAGTTCCCGAACAAGGTCAACCTGCGGCCCTCGCTGCAGTCGCCCGCGTTCGACCCGACCCGCAAGTACAGCGCACCCTGGCAGTCAGGGATCACGGGTATCGCCTACAACCTGATCGAGACCGGCCAGGAGATCAAGACGATCGACGACTTCCTTGCCGTCGAGGGCAGCACCACCGTGCTGTCCGAGATGCGGGACACCGTCGGCTTGTTCATGCTCGCGACCGGTGCCGACCCCACGAAGGCGACGTATGCCTCGGCACAACCGGCGTTCGAGAAGCTGGCGAAGGCGTTCGACGACGGGTCCATCGACGGGACGAACGGCAACGAGTACGTGAACGACCTCGCGTCCGGGAACCTCGCCGCGGCGATGGCATGGTCGGGTGACGTCGCCCAGATCGCCCGCGACAACCCGGACGTCCGCTTCGCAGTTCCCGAGGCCGGCGGGATGCTGTGGTCCGACAACTTCATGATCGTCTACACGAGCGACAAGCCCGACCTGGCGTCCGAGTTCATCGACTTCTTCTACGACCCGGCCAATGCCGCGGTGCTCACCAACTACATCCAGTACATCGCGCCCGTCGACGGCGTCGATGCCGAGCTCGTCAAGATGGGCGGGGACGCGGCCAAGCTCGTCGACGACCCGCTCGTGGTGCCGACGCCCGAATTATTGGAGAACGTTTCGATCTTCGGGCCCCTCGACGAGAACGAGGAGGAGCAGTTCGACGAGCGCTTCGCCGAGATCACCGGCTCGGGCTGAGGCCGCCGGAGCGGGAAGCCGGGGGTGGCCGACGTGAACGAGCGAGACGACCAGGGGCGCAAGCAGGCGCGCGCCTCGCCGTGGCTCCTGCTCGCGCCAGGCGTCGTGTTCCTGTTCCTCTTCTTCTTCTTCCCCCTCTTCACGCTCTTCCAGATGTCGCTCTCGTACCGGCCCAGCCGGTTCGAGGACCCGGTCTTCGGCTGGGAGTGGTCGAACTACTCCGAGGCGTTCTCCCAATACGGCGAGCAGTTCTCGCGATCGTTCGTGTACGCGGGTCTCGCCACGCTCGCGGCACTCGCGATCGCGTACCCGCTCGCCTACGTCATCGCGTTCCGAGGTGGCCGCTACAAGAACGTGCTGCTCGGGCTCGTGGTGGTGCCGTTCTTCACCAACTTCCTGATCCGCACCCTCGCGTGGAAGACGATCGTCGGAGACCAGGGCTGGGTGGTCGACACGCTGCGCTGGATCGGGATCCTCGGAGAGAACGAGTCGTTGCTGCGACGACCGATAGCGGTCGTCGGCGGCCTCACCTACAACTTCTTGCCGTTCATGGTGCTGCCGATCTACGTGGCGCTGGAGAAGATCGATCCGCGTCTGGTCGACGCAGCCCGTGACCTCTACTCGAACACCTGGCGCGCGTTCCGCAAGATCGTCTTCCCGCTCTCGCTGCCCGGCGTGTTCGCCGGGAGCCTCCTGGTCTTCATCCCCGCCGCGGGCGACTTCGTGAACGCGTACTACCTGGGCAGCGCGAAGACCACGATGATCGGCAACGTCGTGCAGAACCAGTTCCTGGTGCAGGTCGACTACCCGGTCGCGGCGGCGCTCTCGTTCGTCTTCATGGCAATCGTCATGATGATCGTGGTCGTGTACTCGAAGATCCTCGGCACCGAGGACATCGCATGACCGCCCTCGCGCCCACGACCGCGCCGCGCCGCGAGGCGATGACCGGGACGGTCACGTCACCTTCGGGGCGTGTGGGCAAGGCGCTCGTGAACGTGATGGCCGTGCTCGCCCTCGGCTACCTGTTCCTGCCGATCTTCGTGATCGTGCTGTTCAGCTTCAACGAGCCGAAGGGCAAGTTCAACGCGGTCTGGCAGCAGTTCACGCTCGAGAACTGGTTGCACCCGTTCTCCGACACTGCGCTCACCGACGCCCTGATCCTCAGCATCGAGATCGCCGTGCTCGCGAGCCTGGTCGCGACTGTCCTCGGGACCTTCCTGGCCATCGCGCTCGTGCGCTACCGGTTTCGTGGCGGATCCGGCGTCAATTTCTTCCTCGTGCTGCCGTTGACCACACCGGAGATCGTCCTCGGGGCGTCGTTGCTGACGCTGTTCCTCGAGCCGCACCTCGTGCTGGCCAACCAGCAGTTTACGCTCGGCTTCACCACGATCCTGCTCGCGCACATCATGTTTTGCGTGAGCTACGTGGCGATGACGGTCAAAGCACGGATCCGAGGCTTCGACTGGACGCTCGAGGATGCCGCGATGGACCTCGGTGCTTCGCCGTCACGCACCTTCTTCAAGGTCACGCTCCCACTGATCATGCCCGGGATCCTCGCCGCGTTCCTGTTGAGCTTCGCGCTGTCGGTCGACGACTTCATCATCACGTATTTCGTCTCGGGTCCGAGCACCACGACGTTCCCGGTGCGGATCTTCGGGCAGTCGCGCACCGCCACCCCGCCTCAGATCAACGTGCTCGCCACGATGATCCTCGTGGTGAGCGTGTCGGTCATGTTCGTCGCGACCTGGTTCGGCCAGCGCCGGCAGAGGCGCATGGGCATCTCCTGACCAATCCGGAAGGCACTCGAGTGATGCGTACCATCTCGCACTGGATCGACGGCAAGGGATGGGACGCGCCGGCCGAGCGGACCGCCGACGTGTTCGACCCGTCGAGCGGTGCCGTCGTGGCACGCGTAGCGCTCGCCGGGCTCGCGGAGATCGATGCGGCCGTCGCCGGGGCGAAGCGCGCCTTCGCCGAGTGGCGCGAGGTCTCGCTGTCCCGCCGCGCCCGGGCCCTCTTCGCGTTCCGCGAGGGCCTGGAGCGACGCAAGCTCGATCTCGCGCGGGCGATCAGCGCCGAGCACGGCAAGGTGTGCTCCGACGCGCTCGGTGAGGTGGCACGAGGCCAGGAGGTCGTGGAGTTCGCATGCGGGATCCCGCATCTGCTCAAGGGCGGGTACTCGGAGTCGGTGTCCAGCGAGACCGATGTCCACTCGATCCGTCAACCGCTCGGCGTGGTCGCGGGCATCACCCCGTTCAACTTCCCCGCGATGGTCCCGATGTGGATGTTCCCCGTGGCGATCGCATGCGGGAACACGTTCGTGTGCAAGCCGAGCGAGCGCGACCCGTCGGCGTCGCTGTTGATGGCGGAGCTCTGGGCCGAGGCCGGGTTGCCCGACGGGGTGTTCACGGTGCTGCAGGGTGACAAGGAGGCGGTGGACGGCCTGCTCACCCATCCCGACGTGCGAGCGGTCAGCTTCGTCGGCTCCACGCCCATCGCGCGCTACGTCTACGAGACCGCGGCGGCGAACGGAAAGCGGGTTCAAGCGCTGGGCGGCGCCAAGAACCACATGGTCGTGCTCCCCGACGCGGACCTCGAGGCCGCCGCCGACGCGGCGGTCAGCGCCGGCTTCGGCAGCGCGGGCGAGCGGTGCATGGCGATCTCGGTGGTCGTCGCGGTCGGCCGCATCGGCGACGAGCTCGTCGACGCGATCGCCGCCCGGACCCGATCGGTGCGGGTGGGGCCGAGCCTCGACGACGCTTCGGAGATGGGACCGCTCGTCACCGCGATCCACCGCGACCGGGTTCGGGGCTACGTCGACGCGGGTGTCGCGGAAGGGGCCGACCTCGTCGTGGACGGGCGAGGCCTGCAAGTCGCCGGCCACGAAGGCGGGTTCTTCTTCGGCCCGTGCCTGTTCGACTGCGTCGCGCCGTCGATGTCGATCTACCGCGACGAGATCTTCGGCCCGGTGCTGTGCGTGGTGCGCGTCGAGACCTACGAGGAGGCGACGCGCCTGCTCTCGGACAACCCGTACGCGAACGGCGTCGCACTGTTCACGCGCGACGGCGGGGTCGCGCGGCGCTTCGAGCACGAGGTGGACGCCGGCATGGTGGGGATCAACGTGCCGATCCCCGTGCCGATGGCGTACTACTCGTTCGGTGGCTGGAAGCAGAGCCTGTTCGGCGACACGCACGTGCACGGTCCCGAGGGCGTGCACTTCTACACACGGGGCAAGGTGGTCACGAGTCGTTGGGCCGATCCCGCCCGGCGCGGGCCCGACCTCGGCTTCCCCACCACCCACTGAGCCGGTCCCCCGCCCGCCAACCCCCGCCCCCCGCTCCACCACCCCGCCGATCCGCCACTCTCCCCGGGTCTGTGCAGAAAAGCGTGCATACCGCTCCTCGACGCACGATCTCGGGTGGGGACGCGCCGCGTCAGGCGGTGCGGACGGTCGGGGCGACCTCGGCCATGAACTGCGCGACGGTCTCGGGCCGACCGAAGTCGCTGCACTGCACGACGAACCCCTCGACGCCGCTCGCCGCCTCCGCGCCCAGCGCGTCCGCGACCTCTGTCGCGGTCCCGCCCACGAGCCCGCCCCACGCGCCGAAGCGCCGTTGGGCCGCCGCGAGTACGTCGTCACGCGCCGCCGCGTCGGGTGCGAGCGCGACCGGGTGCTGGACCGAGACCCGCGCGTCTCCCGCCAGCGGCCGCAGCTCCTCGAGGCGGTCGATCGCGTAGCTCGGACAGTTCCACCAGTCGGCGTGGTCGGCCACGATCGGCATGGTGAGCACCGGCCCCGCGCCGCCCACGTGGAGCGGCGGGCGCGGGCACTGCACGGGCATCGGACGGCCGATCGCGCCATGCAGCGTGAGGTGCGCGCCTTCGTAGTCGAACGGCTCGCCGGCGAACATGAGATTCAGCACCTCGATCGACTCGCGCATCCGCGCGGCGCGCTCGCGCCTGTTGCCCCCGTCGATCCCGAAGGCGGCCAGCTCGGCGTCGACCGAACCCCAACCCAGTCCCAGCTCCAGACGCCCACCCGAGCACACGTCGACGGTCGCGGCCATCTTCGCGAGCACGGCGGGGTGGCGGAACGGGTCGGCGGTCACGAGGTGGCCGATGCGGATCGTGGTGGTGCGGACCGCGAGCGCCGCGGCGAGGGTCCAGCCCTCGAACGTGTCCTGGTCGGGCGCGGCCGGTGCCGCCAGGTGGTCCATGAGCCAGACCGAGTCGAACCCGGCGGCCTCGGCGGCCAGCGTCCGCTCGAGGATCGTGTCGAAGCTCATGCGCAGCTGAGGCAGGAACAGCCCGAACCAGGGGCCGGTCCGGTCGCCGCCCGGCGGCGCGCTCACTGCGCCGTGCTGCCGCCGTCGACGGCCAGCGTCTGACCGGTCACGTGGCGGGAGTCGTCGGAGAGGAGGAACGCGACGGCCGTCGCGAGCTCCGACGGGTCGGCCACGTTGCCGATGGGTATGAGCCGCTTCATGCGTGCGCGGGCCGCCTCTCCGTCCCAGGCTCCGGCCGCCATCGGCGTGGCGACCGCACCCGGGCAGATGCAGTTCGCGCGTACGCCGCGCGGTCCGTACTGCACCGCGACGAGCCTGGTGAAGGCCTCGACGCCTCCCTTGCTCGCGGTGTAGCCGGCGCCGAAACCGTGACCTCGGAGCGCTGCGGTCGAGGCGATGGTGACCACGCTCGACCGCTCGGGGCCGTCGTCGCGCACCAGGTGCGCCAGCGCGTGCTTGATCGCCAGGAAGGTCCCGACGAGGTTGACCGCGAGCACCTGTTGGAACGTCTCGAGCGACACGTCGGCGATCGGCTGGAGGTCGGGGCCGTGGACGATCCCGGCGGAGGTCACCACGCCGTCGAGCCGGCCGAGGTCACGCACGGCCGCCGCGACGGCGTCGGCGACCGCGGGCTCGTCGCTCACGTCGAGTGCGTGGTACACGGTGCGCCCGCCCGCCTCGGCGACCAGCGCCGCGGTCTCTTCCAGGCCGTCGGCCGCGCGGTCGAGGCATGCCACAACCGCACCGCGCCGTGCGACCTCGAGCGCGGTCGCACGGCCGATACCGCTCGCCGCTCCGGTGACCAGGACCGCCCGACCGTCGAGTGTCTGCATGGCCGTGACGGTAGCCTGACGCCGACGTCAGGTAGGCAAGAGGCGCAGGCGCCAGTGACCTCGCGCCCGCCATGGCGGGCGCCGGAGCCGACCCAGTGAGCGAGGAGCGCGAGGGTGAACGCGAGGGAGAGGTCGTGATCGACCCGATGGCAGCCGCGATGCACGCGGTGGACGGCAAGGTGGTGATCGTCACCGGCTCGGGCCGGGGCGTGGGCCGGGGTATGGCGCTGCACCTGGCCAAGGGTGGCGCCCGCGTGGTCGTTGCCGAATGGAAGCCGGACCTGATGGCGAGCACGGTCGCAGTGTTGGAGGCGCTCGGTGCCGAGACGCTCGGGGTGCAGTGCAACATCATGGAGCAGTCCGAGATCGACGCCCTCGTGGCCACGACCGTCGAGCGCTTTGGCCGCGTCGATGGGCTGATCAACAACGCGCAGACGTTCCGGCCGATGGCGCCGCTGGCCGAGGTCACCGAGGAAGACGTCGACGTCTTCTACCGGTCGGGGGTGAAGGGCACGCTGTGGGCGATGCAGGCGGTGCGCCCGCACATGGCCGCGCAGGGTTGGGGTCGCATCGTGAACTTCGCCTCGTCGATGGGTATCACGGGGGGCCGCGACTTCGGCGCCTACAACGCGTCGAAGGAGGCGATCCGCGCGCTCACCCGCACGGCGGCCCGCGAGTGGGCGGCTGACGGCATCGTCGTCAATTGCATCGCCCCCGCGGCGGCCGACCACCACGGCGAAGCGGGAACACAGAGCGAGGGGTACCGGATCTTCGTCGAGAACTGCCCGATGCACCGCCAGGGCGACCCGGAGCTCGACATGGGGCCGCTCGCGTGGTTCCTCTGCTCCGACGCGTGCCGGTACCTCACCGGGCACACGTTCATGGCCGACGGCGGCGCGTTCATGTGGGCGTGAGCGACTGCGCGATCCCCGAGACCGTGTAGCAGGCCGGCGCGGCCGCGAGCCGCGACGTACCGCTCGCGTGGCTGCGCCTGGAGCCGCTCACCGACGGCCGGGCTCCACGGCGGCCCCGTGACCTGGCTCTCCCGAGCCTCTCTCGGGGTTTTGGCGTCACGAGACCGCGATTATCGCGGTCTCGTGACGCCAGAACGCTGGGTGACGGCGAGTCCGGCGTCGAGGGAGTCGAGCAGCTCGGTGAGGCGGTCGACGCTGCGGTGGACGGCGGCTGCGTAGCCCTCGGCCTCGATCGCCGGTCCGATCAGCTCCAGGTCGAAGCACCCGACGTATCCGGCTGCGAGCACCCGGCCCAGAATCCCTTCGAGCGGGATGTCGCCGTCGCCGGGAACGAGCCGGTTCGGCGTGGACAGCGTGCCCACCCGGAAGTCGCTCACCTGCACCAGACGGAGCGTGTCGACCCCGGCGTCGATTGTCGCCGCGAGCCCCCGTTCGGCCCAACACGCGTTGACCTCCATGCAGACCCCGGTGCACAGCCGGCGCGCCAAATCGACGTCGTCGGCGAGCGTGTGCACGAACCCCACGTCGACGCGCAGCGAGTTCGTGTGCTCGATCGCAAAGGGCACGCCCCGAGCCTCTGCCTCTCTGAGCACCGGGGCCAACGCCTCCTTTAGCGCGTCGGCCGCCTCCTCCCACGAGAGCGGACCCGCTGGCCCCGTCGTGAACACGAGGCACTCGGCGCCGACCGCGACCGCGGTGTCGAGCGCGCGGACGAGGCGCTCGCGCTGGCGCTCCCACCTCTCGGGCGTCGCGAGGTGGAACGGGCCGAGGCCGATCAGGTTCGTGACGCGCAGGCCGGCGTCGACGACCCGCGCGGTGCCGTCGTCCCATCCGTGGCGCTCGAGCTTGGCCACGGAGATCCCGACGTTCGTGATTCCGGACCCGGCGTAGAAGGAGAGGTCTTGTTCGAGCGGCCAGTCGAACGTACTGATCGCGCTGACCGAGATCCGGTCGTGCATCAGCCGAGGACCAACCCGCGTGCAGCGCTGCTCCCGCCGTCGAGCGGGAGGTTGATCCCGGTCAGGAACTCGCTCTCGCGCGACGCAAGGTACACCGCCGCGTACGCGACGTCGTCGGCCGCGCCGAGCCGGGTGAGGTGCATGCTTTCAAGCCGCGCCTGACGGGCCGGGAGCATGTCGGCGTCGCGGCGCTCGTTGAGCACGTAGCCCGGACTGATCGTGTTGCAGCGGACGCCATGACGCGCGTAGTCGACGGCGATCGCGCGCGTGAGCCCGTTCAACCCGGACTTGCTGGCGATGTACGCGGTGAACCCGGGCGCGGCGCGCTCGGCCTGTCGGCTCGATACGTTGATGATCGAGCCGTGCCCCGCGCGCAGCATGTGGGGGATTGCGCTGCGACAGCACCACATCGGCGCGCTCAGGTTCACGCGCAGGGTCTGCTCCCACGTGTCGGTGGGCATCTCGGTTACCGCTGCATCTGACGTGTCGACCGACCCGGCGACGGCGCTGTTGACGAGCACCGTGAGCCCGCCGAGTGCCGCGGCGGCACGCTCGACGAGCTCGACGCACGCCGGCTCGGATCCGAGGTCGGCGAGGAGCAGCTCGGCGCGCCCGCCCGCGCCGCGGATCCCTTTCACCACCGTGCTCCCGCGGCGCTCGTCGCGGCCGGTGACGACGACGGCCGCGCCCTCGGCGGCGAACCGCTCGGCGATCGCGCGGCCGATGCCCGACGTCGAGCCGGTGACGAGCGCGAACTCACCCGCGAGGCGCATCCCCGGAGGTTATCGGGGACGGTGCGGTCAGTGGCCCGGGCCGTCGAGCAGTCCGGCTACCACACCGCGTCGGACACCGGTGACCGCGGTGGTCGCGAGGAAGATCGCGCAGGCCACGAGCACGATGGCCCCTCCGGGTGCCAGTCCCCACGCTCGGGCCGCGGCGAGTCCGAGCACGGCGCTCACCACCCCGACCGCGGACGCGCCGAGCAAGGTCGCGCGAAACGAGCGCGCGACGAGGCGGCTCGACGCGACCGGCAGCACCATGAGCGCGGCGATGAGCAGCACTCCGACCACGTTCATCGCGGCCACCACCGTGACCGCGGTCAGCACCGCGAGCAGCCCATTGAGACCGTCGACGGGGAGGCCGGCCACGCGCGCCGACTCCTCGTCGAGCACGACCGCGAGGAGTGCGCGGCCGCTGAGCGCGAGCAGGACGAGGATGGCGATGCCGATCCCGGCGATGACCCACACGTCGGCGCTTCGCACGGTCAGGATCGAGCCGAACAGGTAGGGCAGCACGTTGACGCTCGCCCCCTCGGCGGCCGCGCGGCTCGCCAGCACCGCGCCGGCAGCGATGCCGCCGTAGAAGAAGAGCGCGAGCGCCAGATCGCCGCTGGTCCTCCCCCGGGAGCGGAGCCACTCCACGGCGAGCGCTCCGAGCACCGCGACGGCCATCGCGGTCCACAGCGGGGCGAGCGCGAGCAGCAGGCCGGCGGCGACGCCTGCGAAGGCGAGATGTCCGAGGCCGTCGCCCAGCAGCGAGAGCTGCTTCTGGACGAGGAACGCGCCGACGAGCGGGGCGCAGAGGCCGATCAATAGCCCGACAACGAGCGCGAGTTGCATGTAGTCGCGGTCGAACGGCCATGGGAGTGGCAGACCCATCAGCCGAGCCCTTCGAGCCAGAGCGGAAGGTCCTGGGCGTGGATGCCGAGGCTGACGCCGGTCGCCGCGAGATCCTCCGGCGCACCGTCGAAGAGGACGCGGCGCTTCAACACGATCACCCGGTCGAGGTCGTCGGCCACCGCGCCGAGCTCGTGCGACACGAGCAGCACCGCCGCCGCGTGCTCGCGCACGAGGTGAACGTCGAGTCGCGGAACAGGTGCTGGGACTCGACGTCCACCCCGGCGATCGGCTCGTCGAGGATCAGCAGCTCCGGGTCGCTCGCGAGCGCTTTCGCGATCAGCACTCGTTGCTGCTGGCCACCCGAGAGCTCCGTGACGGGACGGCCGCGCAGTTGGGTGAGCGCCACCGCCTCCAGGGCGTGGCCGACGGCGGCCCGGTCGGTCGATCGAGGGCGGCGCCACCAACCGCGGCGGGCGAGCCGCCCGGTCGCGACGACCTCCTCCACGGTGGCGGGCAGCTCGGGCCGGAGGCGGGCCCGCTGCGGCACGTAGCCGATCCGCCCACGCTCGGGGAGGTGGCGCGGGTCGGTGCCGAAGCAGCGCACGCTGCCCGACGCCGGTCGGGACAGCCCGAGGAGCACCCGCAGGAGCGTCGACTTGCCCGAGCCGTTGGGGCCGACGAGAGCGACGAACTCACCGGCCCGCACCGTGAGCGAGACCGCGTCGAGCACCGGTTCGCGCCCGTAGGCGAACGAGATCGCGTCGGCCTCGAGGAGGGCGGCGGTCATCCCGTCATCGTAGTTGAGAGTGATTCCCAATTCATCATAGGATTGATTCTCATGAAGCGACTCGGAGCCGTGACGCTGGTGTTCGCGCTCCTGGGCGGTGTCCTGGTCGGCTGTGGCGGTGGCGAGGGGGACGGCGGCGAGGCGGACGGTCGACTCCCGGTCGTCGCGGCCTTCTACCCGCTCGCCGAGGCGGCCTCGCGCGTCGGCGAGAACCGGGTCGCGGTGACGAACCTCACGCCGGCGGGCACCGAGCCCCACGAGCTCGAGCTCACCCCCGACCAGGTCGACCGCATCCAGGACGCGGCGGTGGTGCTGGTGATGGGCGACGGGTTCCAGCCCGCGGTCGAGGCCGCGGCCGCGGCGCGCGACGGCCAGACCGTCGAGCTGCTCGCGGAGGTGGCGCCCCCCGGCGGTGCGGCCGATCCCCACGTCTGGCTCGACCCGGTGGTCTACGCGCGCGTCGTGGACGCCGTCGCCGAGGCCCTCTCCACGGCCGACCCGGACGGCGCGGAAGAGTACGCGGCCCGCGCGCGCCGCCTCGCAGACGAGATCGCCACGGTCGACCGGGAGTACGCCGCCGGCCTTGCCCGCTGCGATCGCCGGACGATCGTGACCGCGCACGAGGCGTTCGGGTGGCTGGCCCGCCGGTACGACCTGACCCAGGAGGGCATCGCGGGCCTCGCGCCCGACCAGGAGCCCACACCCAAGCGCCTGGCGGAGCTGGCCGACCTCGCCGACCGCGAGGGCGTCACCACCGTGTTCACCGAGGAGCTGGTCTCGCCGCGAGTCGCCGAGACGCTCGCGCGCGAGGCCGGTGGTCTGCAGACCGCGGTCCTGCACACGCTCGAGGGGCTCTCCGACGAGGAGCTCGCCCGCGGGGACGACTGGGCGTCGGTGATGCGGTCGAACCTGCGCGCGCTGCGGCACGCGCTCGGGTGCTCGTGACGACGGAGGACGTCGAGCTATTCGGCGACGCCCGCCGCGCCGCGCGCTCGTAGCGCGTCTCGCAGCCGGACGGCCGCGTCGTCGAGCGCGGCCGAGTCGGGGTCGCGCTCGGCGTTGCCGAAGTCGAGGTCGTGGACGCCGTCGATCGGCACGACGTGCAGGTGGACGTGCGGGACCTCGAGCCCGGCGATCATCAGACCGATCCGCATCGGCGAGAACGCCTCCTGCTGCGCCGCGCCGATCTCCTGAGCGACGCGCATGAGGTGCGCGTTCGCTCCCGGGTCGAGGTCGATCCAGTGGTCCACCTCGGCGCGGGGCACGACGAGCGTGTGCCCCGGCTTCAGGGGGTTGATCGACAGGAACCCCACGCACACCTCGTCGCGCCAGACGAAGCGGCCGGGCAAGTCGCCGTCGATGATGCGGGTAAAGATCGTCGCCACGTCGCAAAGGCTACGCGGTCTTGCGCTTTCGCAGCAGAGCCCAGATCGCCACGATCCAGCCGACCACCGCGGCCACGATCGCGACGATCGTGATCGCGTCGGAGTCCTCGGAGTCGTGATCGTCGCTCTCGGCGCCGGTGGCCTGGTCGGCGGCATCCGCACCGGCGGACTCCTCGGCGTGCTCGTCGGTCGCGGCCGCCTCGTCGCCGTGCTCGTCCTCGCTCGGCGCGACCACCATGAGGGTGGGTGCCGGGCTCTCGGGTTCGGCACCGCCCTCGGGCGTCGACTCGATCCAGCGGGTGACGTCGCCGTTCGCGAAGTACTGCAGCGTGGGGAACTCGAGCGTGACGTCCTCGTCGGGCAGCGGGCCGAGCGACATCGGGAGCTGCGCCTCCCCGTCGGGCTCGATCGTCCCTTCCCACGTGACCGAGGCGACGGCCTCGGTGTACTCCTGGCCGCCGACCGTCAGCGGCTCGGCCAGCGCCCGCTTCTGCACGGTCACGGTCCATCCTGGGATCGGGAGGTAGCTCACCAGCGGGATCGCGTGCTCCTCGGGGAACGTGATCTCGACCTTGCTGGTCGTCGTGTCGGCGGGGTGGCTCGGTACGGTGAAGATCACCGACGCGTACCCGCCGTGGTGGGCCTCCGCGGGCTCCACTTCGACGTGCGCGCCCGCCGGCGTGGCCAGCACGAAGCACACAGCTGCAACGACGATCCCCACGGCGATTCGCCGCATCATGACCTCCCCCGAGTCGGTGTCGAACGAGGGGTAGTCGTCGCGCGGAGCCGATGAGTTCCCCGCGCTTCAGATCTTCGGTGCCCGAGCGGGGGTGCCGACGGTGGTCGGTGTGGGATCGACCGGCGCCTCGTTGTCCGGCGGTGCTGAGCGCAGCCGAAGGGCCGCACCGACCGCCAAGCCGGTGCCGAGCCCGAGCGCCGCGGTGACGGTGAGGCGGGCGAGCCCAGGAGCCAACGTCGTGGGCAGCTGGGATCGCGAGAGCACGGCGAGATCGGACACGCCCCCTGCGATCGCCATGAACAGGCCGGCGATGAGCACCGCGGGCGCCGCGACCCAGGCGTCGCTGCGCCGCACCCAGATCAAGGCCGCCACCGCCAGGAGCACCGCGGTGACGGAGTACGCGTTCTCCCCGAGCCGGTTCCCGATCGTCGCGTCGGATCCGACCCACGTCCCGAGCACGTGGAGCGACTCGGTCACGACGAGCACGGCAAGGGCCGCGGCCGCGATCGTCGACCACGCTCGAGTGCGGCTGCCGACGATCACGGCACCGGCCAGGAGCGTCGCGCTGGCGAGCCACGGCCAGGCCGACGGGCCCGGCACCCATCGGGCGTCGCCTGCGATGTCGAGGTCCCGACCGTTCCAGCGCACTGGGATCCGCCAGTCCTCGATGATCGTGTGGGCGCGGTCCCGGTCGGAGCGCACCTCAGGTGGCAGCGCGTCGGCCATCCAGTGCGTCCGATGGTCGTGCCAGCGCGCGACGTTGCCCTCGGAGATGCGCTCCCACACGGGCGGTGCGCTCGCGTCGTAGCGGCGTGGGGCCTCGGTGGTCGGGGTGCGTGTGCGGTTCAGGAACACCGCCGGCGATCGGCGGTTCTGCCAGACGCCGTCCGACTCGACGCGCAGGTACGGCTCGCCCTCGTATCCGAGCACCACCGCGGCGTGCCCGGTCTCGTTGCGCAGCTCGATGCGCTGGTCCGAGGTGACGCCGGCGGTGAGGCCGTGGACGTCGGGCACCACCCCGCGCACGATCGTCTCGAAGTTGGTGGGTTGCGCACCCCCCACCCCATGGGCCGACGCGGGTCCGGCACTGGCGACGACGCCTGCGAGCGAGACCGACGCGACGAGCGCCAGCCGCACGAGCGCGCCGCGCGGAGGCCGGGTCATGCGGTGTCGGCGGCGCGCACCTGCTCCACGAGCTCCGCGCGCGCCCGCGCGACGCGCGAGCGGATCGTACCCACCGGGACCCCGCAGACCTCGGCGGCCTCGGCGTAGGAGCAACCGACGACCTGTGTGAGCACGAACGCCTCGCGACGCTCCGGGTCGAGGCGGGTCACGAGGTCGGTGATGCCGGAGCGATCCGCGGACGACGGCGTCGCGACGGCGGCCTCGGCTTCGGCGCGAGCCGAGATGCGCCGCCGTCGCCGCGCGCTGCGAATCGCGTCGGCCGCGGCGCGCCGGGCGATGGAGAGGAGCCAGGTGCGGGCGCTGGCCTCGGCGCGAAATGCGGGGAGGGCCCGATAGGCGCGCAGGAACGTCTCCTGGGTGACGTCGTCGGCATCCTGGCGACCGACCAGATGGGCGACGAGGCGCCACACATCCGGCTGGGCCTTGCGGATCGCCGCCGCCAGCGCACCGTCGTCGCCGTCACGGGCCGCCACGAGCAGCCGGGTGAGGTCGTCCACGACCGGCAACGCTACCCAGCGACCCGGCGTGCAGCCGAGCCGGGATCATGGGAACCATTCGCGCCGCCGCGACGACTACCACCGCATGGACTGTGACGTCGTTCGCTCCGCGATCTCGGCGGCGCTCGACGGCGAGGACACCGGCATGCTCCCCCCCTCGGTCGACGCGCACCTCTCCGCGTGTCACGCCTGCCGCTCCTTTGCCGTCGACGCCGCCGACCTTCACCGCGCGCTGCGCGTCAGCGCCGCGGAACCCGTACCCGACCTGACGGCCGCGATCCTCTCCTCGATCGAGTCGGCTCGTCCGCGCGCGCGTGTCGAGCGCTCCCCTTCAGAGCAGCGCGTCCGAGTGCTGCGCGTCTGCCTCGCGCTGGTGGGAACGCTCCAGCTCGCGCTCGCACTCCCGGTTCTCGTGCTCGGGGCCGACGCCGGCCTTCCGGTGCACTCGGCCCGCCACATCGGCTCGTTCACCGTCGCCCTCGCCGTCGGTTTGCTCGTGGTCGCGTGGCAGCCCGCGCGCGCCGTCGGGCTCCTGCCGGTCATCGCCGTGCTCGTCGCGTGCCTCGTCGGCTCCGCCGTCCTCGACGCCGTCGCGGGGCGCGCGGTGGCGGGTGCCGAGCTTGGTCACGCGCCCGAGGTCACGGGCCTCGTCGCGGTGTGGCTCCTCGCTCGAGCCGAGGGGCTGACGCACGGGAGGCGTTCGGTCCCCGTCCTAGGCTGACCGCGTGAGAGGGATCCGCAGCGGTCTGGGCGCGCTCGCGCTCGGGTTGCTGCTCGCCGGACTCTGGGTGGCGCCGGCCGGAGCCCACGCGTCGCTGGTGAGCACCGACCCTGCCGCGGGGGCGACGGTCACGACGTCGCCCGCGGCGGTGACCCTGTCGTTCTCGGAGCCCGTCGAGTCCGCGCTCGGTGGTGTGCGGCTGTTCGACGCGCGGGGCCGAAGGGTCGACGGGGTGGGCACGCCCCACCGTCCGGCCGGCGCGAGCGACGTGCTCACCGCGAGCCTGCCCGATCTCGACGACGGGACCTACGCGCTCACATGGCGCGCCACGTCGGCCGACTCGCATCCGGTCAGCGGCTCGTTCACCTTCTCGGTCGGGGCGCCGAGCACGTCGGCGGCCGCGGCGGAGTCGCTGGCCACCCGTTTGCTCACCGAGGGCGGTGGGAGCTCGACGGTGGGCGTGCTCGCCGCGTTGGCACGCGCAGGTACCTTCGTGGGGGTCACCGTGCTGCTCGGCGCGGCCGCGTTCCTCGTCTACGCCTGGCCCGCCGGACGGGCCGACCGCCGCGCCCGGCGGGTCGTCTGGACGGTCTGGTGGGTCGCGTTCGTCGGCACCGCGGCCGCGTTCCTGCTCCAGGGTCCGTACGTCGCGGGTCTCGGGCTCGGCAGCATCTTCGACACCGAGCTGTGGTCGGGGGTGCGCGAGACGCGCTTCGGGCAGGTCGCGCTGGTCCGCCTCGTGCTCCTGCTCCTCGCGGTGCCGCTCCTCAGGGTGCTGCTCGTCCGGCGGGGCCCGGCGGTCGAGCATCCGCTGCCCCAATGGTGGTTGGCGCCGGCGCTGCTCGTCGGCCTCGGCCTGGCGGCCACGCCGGGCCTCGCCGGTCACGCGGCAACCGGGTCGGCGATCCCGCTCGCCCTCACGCTCGACACGCTCCACGTCGCGGCGGTCGGTTGCTGGCTGGGTGGCCTCGTGCTGCTCCTGGTGCCGCTTGCCGGGCGTGACGAGCCGACGTTGCGCGCGGTGGTCCCCCGTTACTCGCAGCTCGCGCTGGTCTCGATGCTGGCGATCGTGCTGACCGGCGTTGCCCAAGCCGTGCGTCAGGTCGACGCGCTCTCGGATCTCGTCGACACCGACTACGGACGCCTGCTCAGCGCGAAGGTGCTCGTGGTGTGCGTGCTGCTCCTGGTCGCGACGGTCAGCCGCGACGTGGTCAACCGGCGTTGGCGGGTCCCAGAGCCGGTGCTCGCGGCGGAGCTCGTGCCGGCCGGCAGCGGTCCGCCGCTCCCGGCCGACGAGGCCGACGAGTACCCCGAGGGCTACGTGCTCGACGAGCCCACCGCCGAGCGACGGCTCCGGCGATCCGTGTGGGCCGAGCTCGCGATCGTCGCCGTGGTCGTCGCGCTCACCGCGCTGCTGGTCAACGCGCCCCCGCCCCGGCAGGAGTCGGCGAAGCCCTTCCTCGCGACGCTGCCGGCCGAGACGATCGAGATCGAGACGTCGCTCACTCCCGCGGCGCCCGGAGCGAACGAGCTCCACCTCACCGCGCTCACGGAGACGGGTGCCGTCACCGACGTGATCGACATGACCGCGCAGCTCGCGCTCCCCGAGAAGGGGATCGCCCCGATCGACGTGGAGCTGCTGCGCGCCGGGATCGGTCACTACATCTCTCGCGACCTCACGGTCCCGTTCGCGGGCGACTGGGAGCTCACGGTCACCGCGCTCGTCACCGATGTCGATTCCCAGAAGGCCTCGGTGACGGTGCCGATCCGGTAGACGCCGAGCGCCGAGCTCGTCGGTCAGGCGCAGCGCCGGCAGAGGCCGAGGAGGTCGACGCGGTGGTGCTGGGTGTGGAACCCGGTGTCGCGCGCGATGGCGTCGGCCGCGGCGCGAACGGACCGTTCGAGCCCGGGCGCGGCGGGCACGTCCTCGACGGTGCCGCACGACCGGCAGATCAGGTGGTGGTGGTGCTCGGTGAGGTCCTCGGCCAGCTCGTAGCGCGCGAAGTCGTCGTTGGTCACGATGCGGTGCACCAGGCCGGCTTGCTCGAGGGCCTGGAGGTTCCGGTACGCGGAGCTCTGGGCGAGGGTGCCGGCCGCCTCGATGATCTCGGGGATGGTCAGCGGCCGGCCGGCCGCGGCGAGCACGGCGACGAGCGTCTCCCGGTTGGCGGTGACCCGCTGGCCGGCCCGGTGGAGCCGTTCGGTCATCAACGCCCGCAGCTCGGCGCCCAGCGCTGGTCCGGCCATCGGGCGAAGTGTACCGACGCAGGTACCGTCATCACCGTGGATCCGAACCCGGCTACCGAGCGCTTCGCCGCGTGGTTGCGCACCCCAGAGGGGGAGGCGCATCTCGACGAGGGCGCGCTGCTCGTCGCCGCCCACGCGCGTCCGGGGCTCGACGTCGCCGTGTGGCTGGCCCGGCTCGACGAGCTCGCGCACTCGGTGGCGAACGCCACGTCCGCGCCGGCGCTCGCGCACGCGCTGTTCGTGGAGCACGGCTTCGCCGGCAACACCGACGACTACGACGACCCGCGCAACTCGATGCTGCCCGACGTGCTCGACCGTCGCTTGGGCATCCCGATCACGCTGAGCGTGCTCATGATCGAGATCGGGCGCCGTCGCGGTCTCGCACTGCACGGCGTGGGGATGCCAGGGCACTTCCTCGTCGGCACCCGCGACCGCGACGTCTTCGTCGACCCGTTCCACGCCGGCGCGGTTCTCGACGCAGCCGGGTGCCGAGACCGCTTGGCGGCCCTCCACGGGCACTCGGCGGGTTGGGACCCGCGCTACCTGGAGCCGGTGGGGTCCCGGGCGATCCTGTTGCGAATGCTCAACAACCTCGAGCGTGCCTATGGCGGTCGCCGGGACGCGAACGGGGTGTGGGTCGCGCGGCTGCGCCTGCTGTTCCCGGAGCTGCCGTCGGCCGAACGCCGGAGGACCGCCAACGTGCTGGGCGCGCTCGGCGCGTTCGCCGAGGGCGCCGCGGCGCTGGAGGCGATGGTCGGCGTGCTCGAGGGAGACGCGGCGGTGGAGGTGGCCGCGGAGGCGACGGCGTTGCGGGCGCGGGCCAACTGATCGTGGAGGGCACCGGCGAGCTCCCGATGTTCCCGCTCGGCACCGTGCTCGTGCCGACCGGGGTCCTGCCGCTGCACGTCTTCGAACCGCGGTACCGGGCCCTCGTGGAGCGGTGCCTGGCCGGCGAGCCGGAGTTCGGCGTCGTGCTGATCGAGCGCGGCTCGGAGGTCGGCGGCGGCGACGTGCGCTTCGAGGTCGGCACCGTGGCGCGCATCGTGGAGGCCGCGCGCTACGACGACGGTCGGTTCGCGTTGGTCACCGTCGGCGCGCAACGGGTCCGCGTCGAGCGGTGGCTCGACGACGACCCGTATCCGCGCGCGGTCGTGACCCCGGTGCCCGACGCACCTGCGGGGCCGGGCGACGTGCGCCGGCGCGACGCGGTCGAGGCCAGTCTGCGTCGTGTGCTCGCGCTCGCATCCGAGCTCGGCGCTGCGATGCCGGCGGGGTTGGACCTTCCGGCCGATCCCGTGGCGGCGGGGTGGCGCGCCGCCGCGCTCGCGCCGCTCGGGCCGCTCGACGCGCTCGCGCTGTTGCAGGTCGACGAGCCCGCGGCGCGGCTCGACCGGCTCGTCGCGATGCTCGACGACCTCGCCGAGCTGCTCACCCTGCGGCTCGAGTCGTGAGCGGCGCGAGGACGGCGGTGGGTGAAGGGTCCTTGGACCGTAGTCCGGGCGCGCGCCGCTCGGTAGCCTGAGGGCATGGAGAACGAAGAGGCCCGCCGCCGGCTCGAGGAAGAGCGTGCGCGCGTCAGCGGGTTGATCCGCGACGTGCGTCACGAGCTCGACGACGAGATCGCGAGCGAGTCCTCGGAGCTCGCCCACGTCGACCAGCACCCGGCCGACGACGCGACCGACACGTTCGAGCGTGAGAAGGACCTGTCGATCCTCGACGGGCTCGAGGCCGAGCTGGCCGAGATCGAGGCGGCGATCGCCCGCATCGACGCGGGGACCTATGGCGTCGACGAGGTGACCGGCGAGCCGATCGACCCCGAGCGGCTCGAGGCGCGCCCCGAGGCGCGCACCAACGTCACCCGCAACCCCTGACCCACCCCCGACCCACTCCACCCGACCCACCCTTCGCGACCCCCACCCAACGCGACCCCCACCTTCCCCGGGTTTGTGCTCTGAGGAGCGCTGGGCGCTCCTTTCGCAACAGACCGGGAAGGGGAGCCGGTAAGGCGCGGCCGCTAGCATCCGCGCTCCGGAGATCGAGAGGAGCACGTCATGGAATTCGCGGTCGAGAAGCTGGGGGAGTGGACGGAGGGCCCCGAGTTCGCGGTCGAAGCAGAGCGCACGAAGGCCTACGCCGCGGCCACGAACGACCCGACCCCCGCGCACCGCGACGGCGAGATCGCGCCGCCGGTCTTCGCGGTGGTGCCGATCTGGGACACGATGGCCGGGGCGATGGCCGGCGTCACGCCGCCGGAGGTGCTCCTCCTCGTCGTGCACGGCGAGCAGGACATGCGCTTCCACAAGCCGATCACCCCGGGGATGGTGCTCAAGTCGTCGGCGGCGCCGCTCGGCATCCACGTGAAGCCGAACGGCACCACCGTGGTCGTGAAGGTCGAGTCCCGTGACCAGACGGGCGACCTCGTCGTCGAGCAGTACATGACCTCCTTCTTCCGCGGCGTCAACGAGGGCGACAGCGGCGGCGAGGAGGCTCCGGCGCACAAGCTCGACGCCGCGACGAAGTCGTCCGACCCGGTCGCGACCGTGCACCAGAAGCTCGACACCGACCAGACCTACCGCTACGCGGAGGCGTCCGGCGACAACATGCCGATCCATCTCGACGAGGAGGTCGCGAAGCAGGTCGGCCTGCCCGGGATCATCATTCACGGTCTCTGCACGATGGCGTTCACGTCGTGGGCCGCCGTGGGCGAGCTCTGCGGCGGCGACTCCACCCGCTTGCGGCGGCTCGCGGTGCGGTTCTCGCGTCCGGTGCTCCCCGGCCAGGAGATCACCACGACGTTCTGGAAGGCGGGTACCGAGGACGGCGCGACCGTCTACGGCTTCGAGACGCGCAACGACGACGGCGACGTGGTCATCAAGGACGGCCTCGCGACCGTCGCGGGCTAGTCCCGTGTCCTCGGTCCGGCTGCGCTGCTTCGCGGCGGCGCGGGAGGCCGCGGGCACGACCGAGGTTATTTTCGACGCGGCGACGCTGGGCGAGCTCCTCGGCCAAGCGCGCGCTCGGTATGGCGAGCACTTCGCGGCCGTGCTCGCGGGGGCGCGGGTCTGGGTGAACGGCGACGAACCGGCAAACGGCGACGAAACCGCGTTGGCCGAGGGCGATGAGGTCGCGGTCCTCCCGCCGGTGTCGGGGGGCTGACCCCCGCACACCTGGGAGTCCAGCGAACCCCGGGGGTGGATGTAGCCTGCTTGCACCATGGCGCAGCAGCGGCGGCTCGACCGCGTCCTCGAATCCGGCTACCTCGACGGCCTCGACGCCCGCTCGGTCGAGGCGCTGCGCGAGATGCGCCAAGAGTGCGGGGAGGTGGAGACGGAGGTCTCCTACGTGCGCCGCCTCGCCCACGCGCGGATCGAGATCCTCGAGGCCGAGACCGAGCGCCGCGCGAACGGCGGGTCGCTCGGCGATCTCATCGAAGCCCTCCCGCGGATCCTCGCCGACTCCGGGGAGCGCACCGCGCCGGCGCGGACGCGCCTGCCCGGACCGCTCGCCCCGTCGATGAGCATCGAGTGGAACCGCGGGCTGGAGCGGTTGATCTCCGACGCGACCCTGGCCAACCTGCCGTCGATCTCCGACGCCGAGCTGGCGAGCACGATCGAGCAGCTGCGTGACCTCGACCGTGAGGTGTCGGCCACGCGCAAGTCGGTGCACGCGGTGATCGACGCGGTCGATCGCGCGCTCGCGGCGCGGCTCGCCGTCGGCTCGTCCTGACGTGGCGCCGACGCCGGCGGACGCGGTCGAGGCGCGCCTGCGCGAGCTCGGCGAGTTCATCCGTGACCAGCGTCACCGCGATCGTCTCTCGTTGCGGAAGCTGAGCGAGCTCGCCGGGATCTCCAACCCGTACCTGAGCCAGATCGAGCGCGGACTGCGCAAGCCCAGCGCGGAGATCCTCCAGGCCATCGCGAAGGGGCTGCGGATCTCGGCGGAGAGCCTCTACGTGCGGGCGGGAATCCTCGACGAGCGCGACGGTGAGGCCGACCTGGTCGACCGCATCATGCGTGACCCGTCGATCACGGAGCGCCAGAAGCAGACCCTGGTCGAGGTGTACCGGTCCTTCCAGCGGGAGCGGGAACGGGAAACCGAGTCGGCCTCGTGAGGTCGCTTCCCGGTGCGGCTGGTCCGGAATGGATCGGGATGCCCTCCGGTTAGGATCGCTTCGCGATGTCGCTGCGCAGGCTGGCCGTTCTAAGCGTCCACACGTCGCCGCTCGCCCAGCCCGGTGCGGGCGACGGCGGCGGGATGAACGTGTACGTGCGCGCGCTCGCGAGCGGCTTGGCCCGCGCCGGCGTGGAGTGCGACGTCCTCACCCGCCGCGACCATCCGGGGGAGCCCGACGTGGTGGAGGTGGAGCCCGGGTTCCGGGTGGTGCACCTCGACGCGGGCCCGGCCGAGGCGGTGCCCAAGCACGACCTCGTCGACCTCGTCGACCCCATGGCGGAGGCGGTGCTCGCGCGCCTCGCCGAGGGCGATCTCCCCTACGACGCGCTGCACGCGAACTACTGGATCTCGGGTGTTGTCGGGCACAGGCTCAAGCACGAGCTCGACCTGCCGCTCGCGGCCACCTTCCACACGCTCGCGCGGGTGAAGGCCGAGGCCGGGATGGACGACGACCCCGATCGACGGGCCCGGGTCGAGCAGGAGATCATCAGCTGCGCCGACCTGATGCTCGCCTCCACCGACGAGGAGCGCGACCAGCTCCGCTCGCTCTACAGCGCGAAGTGCGACCGCATCGAAGTGGTCCCCCCGGGTGTCGACCACGAGGTGTTTCGCGCGGGCACCGCAGCGGAGCGCGCGGCGGACCGCACCGCGCTCGACCTCGACGGTCGCCACGCCCTGCTCTTCGCCGGGAGGATCCAGCCGCTCAAGGGCGCCGACCTCGCAGTGCGCACGCTGGCCGCGCTCGACGACCCCGATGCCGTCCTGCTCGTCGTCGGCGGGCCGAGTGGCGGCGCGGGCGCAGCCGAGCTCGAGTACCTGCACGAGCTCGTTTCCGATCTCGGGCTCCGGTCCCGGGTTCGCTTCGTGCCGCCCCAGCCCCACGAGCGCCTTGCTCGCTTCTACCGCGCCGTCGACGTGTGCCTGGTGCCGAGCCGTACCGAGTCGTTCGGGCTCGTCGCGCTCGAAGCCGCCGCGTGCGGTACGCCGGTGGTCGCGGCCGCGGTCGGCGGGCTGTGCTCGCTCGTGCACGACGGCGTGACCGGGTTCCTGGTGGAGGAGCGCGACCCGATCGACTTCGCGGGCCCGGTGTCGACGCTGCTGCGTGACCCGCTGCTCGCGTCCGAGATGGGCGCGGCCGCGGAGGCCGCGTCGCGCCGGTACGGCTGGAGCATGACCGCGGGCAAGCTGCGGCGGCTCTACAGCGACCTGCTCGCGCGCGAGCCGGTCTCGTGTCGATGACCCCCGACGCGGCCGACCTCGAGGCCGCGCGCGCGTTGATCGGCGCGCATTTTACCGGCCCGGTGCGCGCGCAGCCGGCGATCCAGCACGTCGAGTACGACCCGGAGCTGTCGCGCTGGTACGTGCGCTTCGGCTGCGACGGACGCGACGCGGCGACGATCTACTTCGACCTGCACCAGCGCACGCTGCGCTACGAGCTGTACTTCCTGCCCGCGCCCGACGACCCGGAGCGCCGCGCCGAGCTCGACGCCTGGCTGCTGCGCCGCAACCACGACCTGTACGGAGCACGGTTCTCCACCGGCCCCGACGGCGACGTGTACCTCACGGGCCGTCTCGCGCTGGAGCATCTCTCGGAGGCGGAGCTCGACCGGGTGATCGGCGTGCTCTTCGAGCTCACCGAGCGTTGGTTCCAGGCGGCGGTGCGGATCGCGTTCCGGCCCCGCGCCCAGCACGCCTCCTAGGCTCCCGAACCCTGCGGTTCCATCGAGTTCCATCCATTTGCCCACGCAGCATCGGGCGGGCTACGTTGCTGCGCATCGCTCCCCTCGGGGGCGGCGCGGAGGCCCGAGGTGCAGGAGGCCGCTTCGTTCGGGGAAGTGCGAAGCGGACCAAGCGTTCCTCGGGCCTCGCCGCGTCTGGGGGCAGAATCGGCGCACTGAGGATCTGGCGAGGGGCTACCAGCGCGACCGGGAAGCAATCCGACCGCCGCAAGCGGCGACCGTGCTCCACGGATCGATGGAACGGCAATACTGAGCTCGAGCGTGACTCCTGATTGCCGCGCTGGGTGACCTCGGGGCCAATACCCTCGTCGCGTCATGCGTGTGGCGCTGCTCGGTGGTGGACGGATGGGCGAGGCCCTGCTCGCGGGGCTCGTCGACGGTGGCTTCGACGCGGAGGACCTCGCGGTCGCGGAGGTCGACGCCGACCGACGCCACTCCCTCGAGGGGCGGCTCCCCGGCGTGCGGGTCGCGCCCAACCCGGCGTGGGTCGTGGGTGATGCCGACGTCGTGATCGTCGCGGTCAAGCCGCCCGACGTGGCGAGCGTGCTCGAGGTCGCCGGCCCCACCCTGCCCGAGGGCGCGCTCGTACTCTCCATCGCCGCGGGGGTCACCATCGCGGAGCTCGAGGAGCTCGCTCCCGGCCGGCCCGTGGTGCGCGCGATGCCCAACACTCCGGCGCTCGTGCGCAAGGGCGCGGCCGCGATCGCACCCGGTACTCGGGCCACCGACGTCGACCTCGACACGGCCGAGCGTCTCCTCGGAGCCGTCGGCATCGTGGTGCGCGTGCCCGAGAAGCTGCTCGACTCGGTCACCGGCTGCTCGGGCTCCGGTCCTGCCTACGTGTTCCTGCTGGCCGAGGCGATGATCGAGGGCGGCGTGCTCAACGGCCTGCCGCGCGAGACCGCGACCGCTCTCGTGCACCAGACGGTTCTCGGCTCCGGGATGCTGCTCGTCGACGGCGACGAAAGCGCGGAGGCGTTGCGCGCCGCGGTCACCTCGCCCGGCGGCACCACCGCCGCCGGGCTGCGCGCGCTCGAGGCGCACGGCGTGCGCGCCGCGGTGCTCGAAGCCGTCACCGCGGCCACCGAACGCTCGCGAGAGCTCGGGCGCGCGTGAGAGGACGCGGATGAGCAGGCGAGCCGCCCGGCGACCCCCGAAGCTCGACGACGTCCGCGCCGTCGCCGCGCCGCGCTCCCGGCGAACACCGACGTCGCGCTCCCAGCTCGTGCGTGCCCACGTGTTCGGTCGTCACGACCGCCTCGGCGGTGCCGAGGTGCAGTCGGTCATGCGCCGGGTCGTGGCCGGCGATCCGAGCGCGCTGCTCGGCATGGAGCGCATTCCGGGCCTGAGCATCGACGACCTCGCGGAGGTCGCCCGCAGCATCTGGGGCTGGGATCTCGGCGACCCCGGCGGCTCCATCGACCCCGACCTCGGCCTCGCCGCCTTCTCCCGCGCCCGCGCCCGCGTGCTCGACGTCGCCCGTCGCGGCGGCCGCATCGCGCTCGGGACCACGCGGCCCGCGTCGCTGCTCGGCCTCCACCTCGGCTTCGCGCGGCTTGCCCGGACCGAGGGTGCCGACGTGCTCGAGGTGCCCCAGGCCGGACCGTTCGCCACCGCCCGCCGACCACGCGTCCGCTGCTGGTGGATCGACGGCGTGGCGGTGGTCACCGACGGCGAGGCGCTCCTCGCCGACCCCGCGCCCGAGGCGGCCCGGGAGATGCTCTTCGACCTGCCGCCGCCCGACCTCGTGGTGGGTGACCGCGGCATCGCTGGCGGCGCCGCGGCCGCCGGCATCGAGGTCGTCGCGCTGGCCGACCTCGACGCGATCGCGCTCGGGCTCGGCGCTGCGCGCGGTCTGCCGGTGACGGTCGTCCCCCTCCAAGATCACCGACCGCCCTCGGCGTACGCGCCGCTCGTCCGGATGCTCTCCCTCGAGGCCTCCCCAACCTCCTGAGGACACTCGGGTCACATTCGACATCATCCCTTTCGCGGCCTACGCTCTCCTCCAACGGAGTAGGGGGAGAGCTGCCGCGTGGCCCAGTCGTTCTCGAACTCGCGCTTCCTGACCGTCCAGGAGGTCGCCGACCTGGTGCGCGTGTCGACCATGACCGTCTACCGCCTCATCAAGGCCGGCGACCTGCCCGCGGTGCGGGTCGGACGCTCCTTCCGAGTGCGCGAGCAAGACGTCGACGTCTACCTCGCAGGCCGTTACACCAGCTGAGCCCGGCTCCGTCGCCGCTCCCCCGAGCGGATACCGTCGCCCCGTGGCTCCCCGTGTCGTCTCGTTCCTCTCCGACTACGGCCTGACCGACGAGTTCGTCGGCGTCTGCAAGGGTGTGATGCTCGGCCTCGCGCCCGACCTCACGATCGTCGACGTCACCCACGACGTCCCGGCCCACGACGTGCGCGCCGGCGGGCTCGCCCTCGTGCGGGCCGTGCAGTACCTGCCCGAGGGCATCGTGCTAGCGGTCGTCGATCCGGGAGTGGGCACCGGCCGTCGGGCGATCGCGGTGGAGACCACCTCGGGAATCCTGGTCGGGCCCGACAACGGCCTGCTCGCGCCCGCGGTCGCGATGATCGGCGGCGCGCATCGAGCCGTCTCGCTCACCAACGAGGAGTACCAGCTCCCCGCGCCCGGCCCCACCTTCGCGGGGCGCGACGTGCTCGCGCCCGCCGCGGGCTACCTCGCCGCGGGCGTGGCGCTCGCCGACCTCGGAGACGAGATCGACCCGACGAGTCTCGCCCCCGGCCTGGTGTCGCTCCCCCAGGACGAACCGGGTGGGATCGCGGGCGAGGTCTGGTGGGTCGACCGGTTCGGCAATTGCCAGCTCAACATCGACCCCACCGCGCTGGCGGCGCACGGCGTCGGCCCCGGTGCGTCGCTCGAGCTGCGGATGGGCGAGCATGCCCGCATGGCCCGATGGGTGCACACCTACGCCGACGCGAAGCCCTCTGAGCTCGCGCTGCTCGTCGATGCCTACGGGCTCATGGCGATCGTGCTCGACCGCCGCTCCGCCGCGGCCGAGCTGGGCCTGCGCGCGGGTGGAGCAGTCACGGTGTCGTTCGCCCCGCCGGGCGCAGCGGGAGGCGCGGGATGAGACCGGGAACCACGATCGCGATCACGGTGCTGCTGGTGCTGATCCTCGGCAGCGCCCTGCTCCAGTTCGTCTTCCGCATCGGCCCCTGACGTTTCCGATCTCGGCACGACTCGGGCCCTCTAAGGGCCCCGAGCGTGCCGAGAACGGGCGGCTGCGGGGCGCCCCTACACGAAGCGGTAGCTGCGGAAGGTGTAGGTACGCGGTGGAGGCGCCGGGACTACGGCCGGCGCAACCTGGGGTGCAGGTGTCGCCGGCCGCGTCCGCGGCTGCGAGGTCGGGGTCCCGGCAGTGGCCGAGGGCATTGGGGCGGGCTGGGAGGCTGTTTCCATGAACACCTCGGAGACGTACAACGTCCCGTTGGCGCTCACGACGCCCACGCCCACGTACCGGAACCCCGGATCTGTGAGATTTGCCAAGTGACTCGGAGAGGCGACGAGGGCCTGGTGGATGGCGTCCACCGTCGGCCCGCGGCCCACGTTCTCGCCGAGGCGCTGCCACTCCTGGGGCGCGCCGTCGGGCAGGTTCGAATGGCTGATGCCGCCCACGTCGGCCATGTGCTGGGCCCAGCCGCGGGCCTTGGCCACGAGGGCACCGTGTACCGCGACCGGTGGCAGGCCGCGGCTCGCTCGGAGGGCGTTGGTCTGCGACACGAACGCGGCTTCCGCGCCGGCGTCGACGTCGGCGCCGGCCGGTGCCGCGACCAGGCCGATGGCGGCGAGGGCGCACGCGACGAGCAGCGCCATGCTGCTGCTGCGACTGCGCACGACTCCCTCCCCATGGTCCCGTCCCCTTCTCCGCCGGACAGGTGTGGTTTCGGCCCCGGGGGGTGGCAACTTGAGGGAGAAATCTCACGTAGCGTGAACGCTTGGTGGGGGGCACTCCGGGGCAGCAGACTCGAGCCCGATGGCGACCCCGAGCGACCCGGCAGCGGTGACGATCCCGGTCCGTGAGGCCCCGGTGCTGGCCCACGCCGACGTGGTCGTCGCCGGCGGAGGGCCCGCCGGGCTGGGTGCGGCGCTGGCCGCGGCCCGGCTCGGAGCCCGGGTGGTCCTCTGCGAGCGGTACGGGTTCCTCGGCGGCAACTTCACCGTCGCGTCGGTCGGGACGATCTGCGGCCTGTACCGCAACGACGGGGGTGGTGTCTTCACGTCCGTGGTCGGCGGCATCGCCGGCGAGCTCACGGCGATGCTCGAGCGCGACGGCGCCGGTATGGGTCCGGTGCCGTTCAAGCAGACCGCGGTGTTTGTGTACGTGCCCTGGGCCGCGAAGCGCGCGGCCGACCACCTGGTGACGAGCGAGGAGCGCGTCGACCTGCTGCTCCACGCGCTGGTCGCCGACGCGCTCGTCGCCGACGGGCGGCTGCGCGCGCTCGTGCTGGCGACGAAGCACGGCCCGCGCGCGGTCACCGGCTCGGTGTTCGTCGACTGCACCGGCGACGCCGACGTCGCGACCTACGCGGGAGTGCCGACCGTGCTCGGACCGCCCGGCGCGCGCCAGCACGCGTCCATGCAGTTCTGGCTGCAGCACGCCGACGGCGAGCGTGCGATGGCCGCGATGGGCTCGCTCGGCGATGCGATCGCGGCGAACGGTGCCTACCTGTCGCGTGACGGCGGCGTCCTGATCCCGACGCTGCGACCGGGGGAGTTCCTCGGTGCGATGACCCGCGTGCGCAACCCCGACGGATCGCCGATCGACGCGACCGACCTGCGCCAGGCCACCTGGGGCGAGCTCGAAGGCCGACGGCTCGCCGAGGAGGCCGCCGCGTTCGTGCGCGAGCACGTCGACGGCTTCGCCGACTCGTTCCTCGCCGACACGGCGACCGCGCTCGGCGTGCGCGAGTCGCGACGGATCGAGGGGGTGACCACGTTGACCGGTGCCGACGTGCAACGCGGCGCGCAGTTCGCCGACGCGGTCGCCGAGGGCGCGTGGCCGCAGGAGTACCACGTGCACGACCGGAGCACCGAGTACCGCTTCCTCCCCGACGGCACCAGCTACCAGATCCCCTTCGGCGCGCTACGCGCCCGTGAGGTCGCCAACCTCCTCGTGGCCGGCCGCTGCATCTCGGCCGACCACGACGCGCTCGCGTCGACCCGGGTGATGGCCCCCAGCCTCGCCCTCGGTCAGGCCGCCGGAACCGCCGCCGCGCTCGCGGTGCGCGACGGTGTGACCCCCGACGCGGTCGACGTGGTCGAGCTCCAGGCCACGCTCCGGAATGCGGGAGCGCTCATCTCCTAGTCGCCCCATGGCGTCGGCTCTGCGAGACTCCCGGCCGTGAACCTGGTGTCGCTCCTCCTCTCGTCGGCAGAAGAGCGTCCCGACGCGCCGGCGATCGTGGTCGGCGACACCACCCTCACGTTCGGCGACCTCGAGGCCCTCGCCGCGACGACGGCGGGCAGCCTCGCCCGCCTGGGCGTGACGCCCGGCGACCGGGTCGCGATCGTGAGCCCCAACGACGTCGACTTCGTCGGCGCCTACCTCGGCACGCTGTGGGCAGGCGGCGTCGCGGTGCCGCTGAACCCCAGCGCGCCCCAGGCCGCGCTGGAGGCGGAGGTCGCACGCGTCGGCGCGAAGCTCGTCGTGCTCGGACCGGCAGCCCATCACCTGAGCGGCATGCCGGGTGCGCACCCCTTCGAGGAGCTGCCGCCGGGGCCGGCGATGGCCGCGGAGGTCGAGCTGGACGACGGCGAGCTCGCGGTGCTCCTGTACACATCTGGCACCGCGGGCGCGCCGCGTGCCGCGATGCTCACTCACGGCAACCTCGCGGCCAACATCAGCCAGGTGCAGGGCCACACCGGGCTGCGGATGCGCTCGGACGACGTCGGACTCGCCGCGCTGCCCTTCTTCCACGTGTTCGGTCTCAACGTCGCGCTCGGCGTCGGCCTCGCCGCGGGGATGCGCACGGTCCTGCTCGAGCAGTTCGACGCGGCACGCGCGGTCGAGCTCGTGCGCGAGCACCAGGTCTCGATCCTTGCCGGTGTGCCCACGATGTTCGCCGCGATGCTCGCCTTGCCCGAGGAACAGGCGCCGCGTGACGCCCTCGTGTCCGTGCGCCTCGCCGTCTCGGGTGCGGCCGAGCTGCCGCGCGAGCGCGCCGAGCAGTTCCGCGACCGCTTCGGCGTCACGATCTTCGAGGGCTATGGCCTCACCGAAGCCGCGCCCATCGTGAGCACGACCGCGGTCGAGAGCGCCCCGCACTGGGGTTCGATCGGTCCGCCGCTCCCCGGCGTCGAGGTGCGCCTCGTGGCCGACGACGGGAGCGACGCGCTCGTCGGCGACCCCGGTGAGATCTGGGTGCGCGGGCCCAACGTCTTCGCCGGCTACTGGGACGATCCGGAGACGACGGCCCGGGTGCTCGACGGCGGGTGGCTGCACACTGGCGACGTCGCGGTTGCCGACGACGGGGGCTACCTCCATCTCGTCGACCGGATGAAGGATCTCGTGATCGTGTCGGGGTTCAACGTGTACCCGGCCGAGGTGGAGGACGTGCTGTTGGAGCACCCCGACATCGTCGATGCCGCGGTCACCGGCGTTCCGAGCGCGCGTACGGGCGAGGCGGTCGCGGCCTGGGTCGTCGTCCGGTCGGGCGCCGCGCTCGGCCCCGACGGCGTGCGCGACCACGCCGCCGCTCAGCTCGCGCGCTACAAGGTGCCGATTACGGTCGAGCTCGTCGACGCGCTGCCGCGCAACGAGGCGGGCAAGCTCCTCCGCCGCGAGCTGAGGCTCACGAGCTGAGGCTCACGAGCTCAGCGAAGTGTCCTGAGCGACGGCGACGACGTTCGCCGCTCGGTCACCGCTCACCGGTGCTCGGTCTCGAGTGCCAAGCGGTCCGGGCCGCTCAGCGAAGTGCTCGCGATCAGAAAGCCGGCGTAGATCACGCTGATCCCCACGGCGAGCGAGAGGACGAACGTCTCGTCCTTGCCGGCGACGCCCTGGAGCAGCCCGCCGCTGGAGAGCACGATCGTTCCCACCGCGATCAGCAGGTTGGCGATCGCGCGCCGGGCGTTGCCCGGAACGGCGCGGGCCCGGGCCAGCCGCCATGCCGACCAGATCGCGCCGCCGAAGATCACGAGCGCGCCCACGCCACTGCCGACCGCGGCGAGCACTCGGGGGAAGACCCCGAACACCTCGCTACCCACCGGGATCGCCTCGCCGGAGATCGTTCCGTGGATCGGTGCGGCTACCACCACGCCCGCGGCGAAGCCGGAGAACAGCACCACGCCCCACTCGCAGCGGCGCCCCATGGCGGCGCCTGCCAGCAGGTACACGGTGCCCAACGCGAGCCAAGGGACGTCGACCACGGCACCGAGCAGGTAGAAGACCCGGAACGTGCCGTTGTCCCAGCCCGTCGAGACGCCCACCGCGCAGGCGGCGGTGGCCAGGGCGAAGCAGGTCAGCGCGATCGTCCAGGCCCGGTCCTGGGGCCGGCGGTCCCGCGTGTAGCGGACGAGGGTCGCCTGGGCGAAGAGCGTGGCCACGGCGGTGGCGCAGAAGGCGAGGGCGACGACCACGGCCCGGATCGTACCGGTGGACTTTGTGAACAAGTGCACAAGTCGGTGTAGCCTCGTCGTCTCGGCCCGCGTGCCCCCGTGGGCCAGTCGTGAGAGGTGAGCGCACGTGGCCGACCGTCCCGCAGGACGCCGGATCCCGGAGGCCACGGTCACGCGCCTGCCCCTCTACTACCGGGCCTTGCTCGAGTGCGCTGACCGAGGGACGGAGACGGTCTCCTCGGAGCGCCTCGCCGAGCTCGCGGGGATGAACGCGGCGAAGGTCCGAAAGGACCTCTCCTACCTCGGCTCCTACGGGACCCGGGGCGTGGGCTACGAGGTCGAGTTCCTCCTGGGCCGGATCTCCGGTGAGCTGGGGCTCACCCAGGACTGGCCGGTCGTGATCGTGGGCGTCGGCAACCTGGGCCAGGCGCTGGCCAACTACCACGGCTTCGGCGCGCGGGGCTTCCGGGTCGAGGCCCTGGTCGACGCCGACCCGGCCAAGGTGGGCGAGCAGGTTGGCGAGCTCGCGGTCGAGTCCCTCGACGACCTTGCCGAGGTGGTGGCCGAGCGCGGCATCCGGATCGCGATCATCGCGACGCCGGCGCCGGCCGCCCAGGAGGTGGCCGGCCTGCTCGTGGCCGCCGGGGTCGCGTCGATCCTCAACTTCGCGCCGACCGTCGTCTCGGTGCCGGACGGGGTGTCGTTGCGCAAGGTCGACCTGGCCACCGAGCTGCAGATCCTGTCCTTCTACCAGGCCGAGCAGGGCAACTGGAGCGGCCGGAAGGGATCGAAGCGCGCGCCCGGCTCCTCGAGCCCGGTGATCCCGGAGGTCGCGTCGTGACGGGAGCCGGACCACCGCGGTCGGCGCTCTCCGGCTACCCCGCCAACCTGGTCGTGGCGGGCCGCGCCTGCCTGGTGGTCGGTGGCGGACGGATCGCGGCCCGCAAGGTAGCGGGCCTGCTCGACCAGGGGGCGCTGGTCACGGTGGTCGCGCCCGAGGCGGGCGACGCCGTGCGCACGCTGGCCGACGAGGGGCGCCTCGACTGGGTGGCCCGCCCCTTCGAGCTGGCCGACCTCGACGGGATGTGGCTGGCCGTGACCGCCACCGACGACCCCGCGGTCAACCGGGCGGTGTTCGAGGCCGGGGAAGCCCGCCGGGTCTGGGTCAACAGCGCCGACGATCCCTGCAACTGCTCGCTCACCCTCATGTCGGTGGTCCGGCGCGGGGATATCGTGGTCGCCATCGGCACGAACGGACGCAGCCCCGCGCTGAGCGCGTACCTGGCCGAGCGCGTGCGAGACGATGTCGGACCGGAGTACGAGTCTCTTCTGGAGCTCCTCGCCGAGGCCCGAGGCGAGCTGCAGTCGGCCGGGCGCGCTACCGAGGGCGCCGATTGGCGAGCGGCCCTGGATTCCGGCATCCTCGACCTGATCCGTGCCGGCCGCGTGTCCGAGGCGAGGGAGCTGCTGCGCTCGTGTCTGTGATCGTCGTAGGCATCAACCACCGGACCGCGCCCGTGCAGATGCGCGAGCGCGTCGCCGTGCCCGCGTCGCGGATGACCAAGGCCGTCCACGACCTCGCCGGCCGCGAGCACCTTGCCGAGGTGGTGCTGCTGTCCACCTGCAACCGAACCGAGGTCTACGCGCGCTGCACCAAGTTCCACGCTGCGGTATCCGATGTGCTCGACTTCCTGGCCGAGCAGGCCTCCGCGACGCCAGACGACTTCGCGGAGCACTTCTACACGTACTACGACGACGGCGCCGTGGCCCACCTGTTCGGCGTTGCCGCCGGCCTCGACTCGATGATCGTGGGCGAGGGGGAGATTCTCGGCCAGGTGAAGGACGCGTGGCGGCTCGCCGAGCGCGAGTCCGCGTCGGGTCAGGCTCTCGCGCGGGTGTTCCGCCATGCGGTCGAGGTCGGCAAGCGTGCCCGGACCGAGACGGCGATCGGCCGTCGGGCGCTCTCGGTGTCTTCTGCAGCCGTGGCGCTCGCGGAGCAGACGATGTTCAGCTTGCGGGGCCGATCGGTCTTGATCCTCGGTGCGGGCGAGGTGGCCGAGGGGATGGCCCGAGCGCTGCGCAGCGCGGGTGTCGGTGAGATCGTGGTCGCCAACCGCACCCACGCTCGCGCCGTCCAGCTCGCGAGCCAGGTCGACGGCCGCGCGGCCGCACTCGGCGAGCTGCACGAGGTGCTCGGCACGATCGACGTGTTGCTCACCGCCACCGACTCGACCGAGGTGCACGTGGAGCGGGGTGACATCGAGGCCGTCATGGCGCGTCGCGACGGGGCGCCCCTGCTCGTCGTCGACGTCGCGGTTCCTCGCGACGTCGACCCGGGCGCAGACGACGTGCCGGGCGTGACGTTGCTCGACATGGACGATCTGATGGCGTTCACCGAGTCGTCGCTGCACGAGCGCCGCCGCGAAGTGAGCAAGGTCCAGAGCATCATCATCGACGAGCTGGAGCGCTTTCAGCTCGAGCGCACCGCGCGGGAGGTCGCGCCACTCGTCGCATCGTTGCGCGCGCGTGGCGAGGAGATCCGAGCCAGTGAGCTCGCAAGGTTCCGTGCCAAGCTCGACACGCTCGGTCCGGAGGCCCGCAAGACTGTCGACGCACTTACTGCCGGCATCGTCAACAAGCTGCTGCACGATCCAACGGTCCGGATCAAGGAGACCGCGGGCACCGCGCGGGGCGAGCTCTACGCCGACGCGCTGGCCGCGCTGTTCGATATCGACGACGGCAGCGAGCCGGCTGACGAATGACCGACACCCTGCGGGTCGCGACGCGCGGCTCGGAGCTGGCCCGGCTGCAGGCGGGTCGGGTTGTCGATCTGCTCGCGGTCCCGGCCGAGCTGGTGGTGGTCAGCACCCGCGGCGACCGCGACAAGACCTCGCCGATCCACGCGATCGGCGGTGCCGGTGTCTTTGCCAAGGAGGTGCAGGAGGCAGTGCTCCAGGGCGACGCCGACGTGGCGGTGCACTCTGCGAAGGACCTGCCTGCCGTGACGCCGTACGGCCTGACGATCGGCGCGGTCCCCGAGCGCGCCGACCCGCGTGACGTACTCGTCGGCTCCAGGCTCGACGACCTGCCGACGGGGTCACTCGTGGGAACCGGCGCGGTGCGACGACGCGCGCAGCTCGCATCGCTGAGGCCCGACCTGGCGTTCGGCGAGCTCCGCGGCAACATCGCGACGCGGCTCGCGCAAGCGGACCGGTTCGGTGCGATCGTGGTCGCACTGGCGGCGCTCGAGCGCCTCGGGCTCACCGAGCGCGCGACCGAAGTGTGCTCCACGTCGACGCTGCTGCCGCAGGTCGGCCAGGGTGCGCTCGCGGTGGAGTGTCGCGCCGACGACCAGGCAACGCTCGACGCGCTCGCGACCGTAGACGACGCGCTCAGCCACGCCGAGCTGCGGGCCGAGCGCGCCTACCTGGCCCAGCTCGGCGGCGGGTGCGATCTGCCGTGTGGCGCGCTGGCGCGCGCCGATGGGGACGGGTCGCTGGACCTCGAGGTGATGCTCGCGTCGCTTGACGGCCATGTCGTCTTGCGGCTCCGCGGGAATGGTGACGACCCGGAGGCGTTGGGATCCGACCTTGCCCGCCGCCTCGTCGACCACCACGGCGGCAACCTCCTGCTCGAGGAGGCGGAGGCGTTGTGACTAGCCGTCGGCTGAGGACGTGGAGCCGGAGCCGACCATCCAGGGAGGCGATGTCGTGACGGTCTACCTGGTGGGGGCGGGTCCTGGTGACCCCGGGCTGCTCACCCGGCGTGGGGCCGAGCTGCTGGCGCGCGCCGAGGTGGTCGTCTACGACCGGCTCGCGCATCCCGCGCTGCTCGACCTGGCCGCGCCCGAGGCCGAGCGGGTCGACGTCGGCAAGGCCCCGGGCGACGTGACGCTCGACCAGGAGGGGATCAACGCGCTGCTCGTCGATCGTGGCCGTACCGGGCGAACCGTCGTGCGCTTGAAGGGCGGCGACCCGTTCGTGTTCGGTCGGGGGGGAGAGGAGGCCGAGGCCCTCGCCGCGGCCGGCATTGCGTTCGAGGTGGTGCCCGGCGTCACCAGCGCCATCGCGGCGCCCGCCTACGGCGGCATCCCGGTCACCCATCGGGGGCTGGCGACGCACTTCACGGTGGTGACAGGCCACGAGGACCCGGCCAAGGGCACGACCGACACCGACTGGGAGTCCCTCGCCCGGGTCGGCGGCACTCTCGTGATCCTGATGGGTGCGGGTAACCTGCCCGAGATCGCCCGGCGACTGATCGCCGGCGGCCGGTCGCCCGACACGCCGGTCGCGGCGGTCCGTTGGGGGACCCGCCCGGAGCAGGCGACGGTACGCGCCACGCTGGCGACGATCGCGGCGGCCGGGGTCGCGGCCCCGAGCGCGATCGTGGTGGGCGCGGTCGCCGGGCTGGACCTCGCCTGGTTCGAGGCCCGCCCACTGTTCGGCCGGACCGTCGTGGTCACCCGGGCCCGAGAGCAGGCGAGTGCGCTCCGGTCGCGGCTCGAGGAGCTCGGCGCGGCGGTGATCGAGCTGCCGACGATCGCGATCGAGCCGATCGACTTCGAGCTGCCTCCACTTGACCGCTACGCGTGGCTGGTGTTCACGTCGCCCAACGGGGTCGACGCGTTCTTCACCCGTGGGCTGGCCGCGCGCGGGCTCGACGCGCGTGCGCTCGGGCATCTACGGATCGCGGCGATCGGTCCGGGTACCGCAGCGGCACTCACCGAACGGGGCTTGCGGGCTGATGTCGTCCCCGAGCGCTTCGTCGCCGAGTCGCTGCTCGAGGCGTTCCCGGCGCCCGGCGCACCCGGCGAGCGGATCCTGCTCGCACGCGCCGAACAGGCGCGTGAGGTGCTGCCCGAGGGGTTGACCGACCGCGGCCACGTGGTCGACGTGCTCGACGTCTACCGGACGGTTCCGGCCCGGCCCCTCGCCGCCGATCTGACCGTCGTGCGCGAAGGGCTGGTCGACGCGCTCACGTTCACGTCGAGCTCGACGGTGACGAACTTCTGCGACCTGGTCGGTCCGCTGTCCGAGCCGGCGCCGCTCGTGGTGTCGATCGGTCCGATCACCACGCGCACGGCGGGAGAGCGGGGCCTGCACGTCGACGTGGAGGCCGAGCCGCACACGATCGACGCGCTGGTGGAGGCGGTCCGCGCGGCCCTCACCGGGCCGCGCCCATGAGCCGTTCGGAGCTGGTGGACCCGTCGGCCTAGCCTTGGTGGCGTGAGCTTCCCCGAGCACCGGCCCCGTCGCCTGCGTCGGACCGACGCGATGCGCCGCCTGACCGCCGAGGCCCGTCTCTCGGTCGACGACCTGGTCGCCCCGCTCTTCGTGAAGGAGGGCATCGACGCGCCCGAACCCGTCGTCTCCATGCCGGGGGTCGTGCAGCACACCCAGGAGAGCCTCCGCAAGGAGGTGCGGGCGCTCGCGGACCTCGGGATCCCCGCGGTGATCCTGTTCGGGGTCCCGGCGGCCAAGGACGCCCGGGGGTCGGGTGCCGACGATCCCGACGGCGTGGTGCAGGTCGCGCTGCGGAACCTCCGCGACGAGGTGGGCGACGACCCCGTGCTCATGGCCGACGACTGCCTCGACGAGTACACCGACCACGGCCACTGTGGGCTGCTCAGCGCGAGCGGCGAGGTCGACAACGACGCCACGCTGGAGCGCTACGCGTCGATCGCCATCGCGCAGGCCGACGCCGGCGCCGACGTGGTCGCGCCGAGCGGGATGATGGACGGCCAGGTCGGTGCGATCCGCACCGCCCTCGACGCGAGCGGGCACGCCGACACCGCGATCCTCGCGTACTCGGCGAAGTACGCCTCCGCGCTCTACGGACCGTTCCGTGACGCGGCCGAGTGCGCGCCGCAGTTCGGCGACCGGCGCGGGTACCAAATGCACCCGGCGAACGCGCGCGAGGCACTCGACGAGACCGCTGCCGATCTCGCGGAGGGCGCCGACATGGTGATGGTGAAGCCCGCGCTCGCGTACCTCGACGTGATCGCGTCGCTTCGCGACGCCTTCGACGTCCCGGTCGCGGCATACCATGTGAGCGGCGAGTACGCGATGTTGAAGGCCGCGGCGGCCAACGGGTGGATCGACGGTGATGCGGTTGCGCGCGAGCACCTGCTCGCGATCCGGCGGGCCGGCGCCGACTTCGTGCTCACCTACCTCGCCCGCGAGGTCGCCGAGCACCTCCAGTCGTGACTTCAAACGCCGGCCTGGTTTGTGCGCCGAGGAGCGCATATCGCTCATCTTCGAACAATCCCGGGGGGCCTTCGGGGGAGGGTCAACCGTGAGCGTAAGCCCCAGCGGTAGCAACGCGGAGTGGTTCGCCCGGGCGAACGAGGTGATTCCCGGCGGGGTCAGCTCTCCGGTGCGGGCGTTCGCCGCGGTCGGCGGCACTCCGTTCTTCGTGGCGCGCGCCGAGGGCGCGCACCTTGTCGACGAGGAAGGCCGCCGCTACCTCGACTTGGTGCAGAGCTGGGGTGCGTCGATCCTCGGCCACGCGCACCCGGCCGTGGTGGAGGCGGTGCAGCGCGCCGCGGCCGACGGCACCAGCTACGGCGCGCCCACCGCGCGCGAGGTGCGCCTGGCCGAGGAGATCGCGGACCGGGTGCCGAGCGTCGAGAAGGTGCGGCTGGTGTCGTCGGGCACCGAGGCCGCGATGACCGTCGTGCGGCTCGCCCGTGGGGCCACCGGGCGCGCCAAGGTGCTGAAGTTCGCGGGCTGCTACCACGGTCATCTCGACGCGCTGCTCGTGGCGGCCGGTAGCGGGGTCGCGACCCTCGGGCTGCCCGGCTCGGCGGGTGTGACCCCGGGGGCCGTCGCCGACACCGTCGTCGTGGCGTTCAACGACCGTGACGCGTTCGACGAGGCGCTCGCGGTGCACGGCGACGACCTCGCCGCGGTACTGGTGGAAGGTGTGCCGGCGAACATGGGCCTGGTGCCGCCCGAGGTCGGGTTCCTCGAGCACCTGGAGCGGCGTTGCCGCGAGGTCGGCGCGCTGCTCGTGTGCGACGAGGTGATCACCGGCTTCCGGTTGGCACCCGGCGGTGCGCAGCAGCACTACGACCTCGCGCCGGACCTGTCGATCTTCGGCAAGGTGGTGGGCGGCGGGCTGCCGCTCGCGGCGGTCGGTGGACCGGCCGCGCTGATGGACCGCCTCGCGCCGGTGGGCGAGGTGTACCAGGCGGGCACGCTGTCGGGGAACCCGCTTGCGACGGCTGCCGGGTTGGCCGTGCTCGGGCACCTCGACCCTACGGCCTACGAGCAGCTCGAGGCCCGGGTCGCGCTGTTCGCGAAGGCGCTGGACGACGCGGTCACGAGTGCCGGCCTCGCGCTGCAGGTGCCCCGGGTCGCGACCCTGCTCGGCCTGAGCTTCGCCGACGCTCCGGTCCGCGACTACGAGTCGGCGAAGGCGTCCGACCACGCGGCCTATGCCGCGTTCTTCCACGCGATGCTGCGCCGGGGCGTGTACCTCGCGCCGAGCGGCTACGAGACCATGTTCGTGAGCCTCGCGCACACCGACGCGGAGCTGGCCCGTACCGCGGAGCACGCCCACGATGCCGCCCTCGAGGTCGCCGGGTCTCGCTGAGAGATTCACCCGCGCTCGCTCAGCGAGATGTCAGTCCTCGGGGGCCTTCTTCTTGCGGACCTTGTCCATGTAGAACAGCGAGCCGATGAAGAGCCAGAAGAACACGGCGAGCAGCACGAAGGCTGCGCCGCCGCCGCCGTTCTCGCCGGCCGCGTCGACGAGCTGGCCGTCGGAGCACCCGGCGGCGAGCACCGCGAGGGCGAGGAGCGGCAGGAGCCGCGTGGTGGAGCAGAGGATTCCCTGGCGCTGGTGTCGGGTGGGGCGCTGCAGGCGGGTCATTGTGCTCCTCAGACCGTCTCGGGCGTCTTGTCGTCGGCTGCGTCCCTTGCGACGCGCTCTGCCGCCTCGGTCAGCGCGGCGGCTTGGGCTTGGAGATCGCGCTCTCGCCAGTGCAACCCGAGCAGGAACAGCACGAACAGCGTGCCGGAGCCGAGGAACGCGACCGTCGGCGGTACCCGCATCGAGCCGAGGTCACGCACGTACACCAGGGCGTCGACCGGCTTGGAGGTGTCGCACTTGGGCGCCGGGATCGGGTCGCCGAACGGGACGATCTGGGCGTCCTTGTCGACCGGGCAGATGAACGCGACCGCGTACAGCGGCTCGTGCAGGCTCATGTGGATCCACGGCCAGCCGGCGCCGGTGGACACGTCGACCTGGCTGAAGGTGCTGCCCCCGCCCGTCTCGTACGCGCTCTTCACGATGTAGTCGGTCGCCGCGGAGTAGATCGCGAACTTGCTCGTGGCGCCGGTCTCCTCGGAGATGGCGCCGGTCTCGGTGGGTGCGACGAGCGCCGCGTCGACGGCGGCCTTCACGTTGGCCAGCTCAGCTAGGTCGACCTTGTTCGCGGGGGTCTTCGCCGTCTGCACCGGCTCGTACTTGGAGCGGGCGAGGTCGCCGCCCGAGATCGACTCCAGCGCGACCCACTGGGCGCTCCGGCCCTTCAGCGTGTTGCGCGGGGACGCGGTGGTCATCCACAACAGCGAGAGCAGTATCATCAGCCCGGCAAGACCGGCGCCGATGACGAGGAAGCCGAGTCGGGCGCCGAGGTTGGTGGCGAGCAACAGGTACACGGTGCCGCAGAAGAGGGCCACCGCCGAGATCGGGACGAGCACGCCGAGGATCGTCGGGTACCAGAGGGTGCGCTGGGTCAACTCGCTCGCGAGGATCAGTGCGTTCGGCAACGCCGGCTCCTAGAGGTTGCGCTCGTACGTGACGACGGCGTCGATCTGGTCCTGGGTGAAGATCTGGCCGAAGTGAGGCATGCGGCCCGAGGAGATGCCCCGCACCCCGTAGCCCTTGTTGTTCTCGACGCCTTCGCCGACCCACGCGTACTGCTTCTGGTAGCCGGGGGTCTTCGGATCGTCGGCGGGCTCGCCGGGGAACTGCTCGAGCACCGAGCCCCCGGTGAGCGACGGCCCGAAGGCGCCACCTCCCATCGGGCCGGGTAGCGGCACCAGGGCGTTGGTCGGGTCGTTGTACGACCAGCCGTTGGTGTGGCAGCGGGCGCACTGGGTCATGAACAGCAGCTTGCCCTGGCTCGCGCGGTCGACCTCGGTCTTGAAGGCGCGGGAGCGCACGATCGCCTCCTCGGCGCGGGCCACCTTGATCTCGGCGGCCGCGCGGGCCGTGACGCTCTCTGCTGCGGCCAGGTCCTCACGAGCCGCGGCCAGGTTCTGTCGGGCGGTCTTCAGCGCGCTGGCGGCCTGGTCCTGGAGGGCGACGACGTCCTTGCCGACCTGCGCCTTGGCCTGGGCCGGGCTGACCTGGATGCTCTTCAGGTACGCGACGAGGTCGCTGACCGCCTGCGCGTTCTTCGGACCGCCGCCGGCGATGCCCCAGGCCGGCATCGGCGTTCCGGGCCGCCCGTAGGTGATGATCTGGGTCACCTGCTGCTCGGCACGCGCGCAGTTGGCGGCTTCCTCGGCCAGCTCCTCGGCGGTGCAGTCGTTGAAGCGGTAGAAGACCGTGTCGAGCGCCGGTGCCGCCCAGCTCACCTGCACCGGCCGGGCTTCCGTGTCCCCCTGGGCCTCGGGCGTGATCACGAACGGCGCCGAGCCGCCGGCGGAGTCGGTGCCGTGGCAGGTGGCGCACAGCAGCGACTTGGCCGCGTCGTACTCGGGCATCTGGTCGTTGGCGTAGAGCGTTGCACCCCGCTCGATCGCCCGCTCCTCAAAGCCCTCGGCCTCCGCGCTCTGCCGGCCGGGCTCGAGCACCCAGTACAGCGGTAGCACGATCGCCACGATCGAGGAGAACAGCAAGGTCCACCGCAGCACGCGGGTGAGGTGCTCGTTCTCGAGCGTCTCGTCGTCGTAGAACGGCGTGAGGTTCTGAGGCTCGACCTCTTTCGGCGCGCGCCGCACCGAGAGCACCCGGTACGCCAGCACGCCAGCGATCACCAAGACCGCGATGATGTTGACGGTGAAGACGAGCGTCCGGAGGGTGATCGCCAGGGTCAAGGTCGCCTCTTCGGGTCGATCCGGTGGGAGTGCACGCTGCTAGCCGACGCAGGGCGGGCCCTCGGCGCCCTGCCCGGTGGTGTCGGTGCCGATGGGGGCGCCCTCGGTCGGCAGGCCGGTGTCGATCGTGAGCTTCTGGCCGCTGATCTCGACGACGAAGTGGTCGAGGCCACGCGGCGCCGGCCCACCGGTCTTCTCGCCGACGCGGTTGTACTTCGAGCCGTGGCACGGGCACTCGAACCACTGCGAGCTGGGGCACCAGGGCACCTTGCAGCCCAGGTGCGGGCACTTCTGGTAATGGGCCACGATGCCCTGCTCCATGGCCGGGATCAGCAGCGTGTACTGGGGGACCTTCCTGGCCTTCGGGACCGCCGAAGTGGGGTAGGGCACCAGGTAGCTACGCGCCTCGGGCACGTAGTAGGGCTCCTTCTTCTCCTCGTTGTAGGCGAGCACCTCGTCGAGGCCGACGCCGGCGTCGATCTTGCCGCCGAAGCCGCCGGCCGACTTCGCGTAGAGGAAGCTGATGCAAGCGGCGGCAAGAGCACCGAGGCTCACTGTCATCGTGACGACGATGCCCCGGTTCAGGAACTGCCGGCGGCTGACCTGGATCTCCTCCTCGTCGACGGGCTGACGCTCAGCGACCCCGGACGGCGCCCGAGTGGCGGGCACCGCGGCCTCGGACGCGGCCTCGTCTGCGTTCCTCGTCGCGGCGCCGGCCGTCACCGCGGTCTTGCCGGCCTCGGCGTCGCGTTGGCGGGTCTCGGCCGACAGCGTGCCGGTGACGCGGCCCGACGCGTCGGAGGAGGCCCGGCGGCGGCCGGTGGCGAGGACCATCACCGCGGCCAGGATTAGCAAAACCGGGATGGCGATGACGAGTGCGGTGGACACAGGACTCCTAGAGCTCGAAGAAGATGCCGTCGTTCCAGGGGAACACGAAGTTGAAGCCGGCGCCCCGGAAGAACGAGCCGATGATCACGAGCACCGTCCAGAACATGAGGAAGACCGTGAAGATCGAGATCGCGAACTTCCGATCCTCGGGCTTGTTCGACGGGTTCTTGTCGACGTACGGGGCGATGATGAGCAGGAACAGGGCCATGCCCGGGATGGTCACACCCGCGATCATCGGGTGGAACATCGTGAGCAGCTCCTGGAGCCCGAGGAAGTACCAGGGCGCCTTCGAAGGGTTGGGCGTCTGGTTCACGTCGGCGAGCCCGAGCAGCGGGGCGCGCACCAGGGCCGAGAAGATGAGCAGCATCGCACTCACCGACAGGGTGGCCGCGAGCTCGATCACGAGCAGGTGCGGCCAGGTGTGGACCTTGTCCTGGGCCTCGCCCCGGACCTGCTGGATCGACCCCGACTTGACCACCGTGAGCAGGCGCTGGGTGTGGCCGCCCGGACCGGTGCCCGACGGAGTGGCGATCGGCGCGGCCTTGACCGCGGTCGCGGTGCCTCCGCCTCCGACGGATGCGGCCTCTCCGCCCTCCTTCGCGGCCTTGCGGCGGCGTGAGCGCTCGAGCAGGTGCGCGGGGACCCCGCCCTTCGACTCGGTGATCTCCTCGCCCGCCGCGGCGGCCGGCGTTTGGGACGGCGTCTCGGCGGGCGTCTCCGGCGCCGGCGCCTCCTCGGTTGGCGCCCCGGCCGAGGCGTCTTCGGTGCCGCCCTCGGCGGCGCCTTCGGTGTCGCCGGACAGCCCGAGCTGCTTGCGCCGCTCGGCGGCACGCCGCTTCAGGTGTTCGGGAAGTTCGGGCATGGTGGCGCTTCCCCCTAGAGCGTTCCGGGCGCGGCGACGTTGGGCCTACAGCGGTCCACTGATGCCTCCGTCCTTGCGGACCCTCCAGAAGTGGACCGCCATGAAGATCACGATCACGAACGGCAGCAGCAGCACGTGCAGCGTGTACCAGCGCAGCAGCGTGTCGCCGCTGATCTCCTTCGAGCCGAGCAGCGCGTAGCGCACCTGACTGCCGAAGACCGGCGTGTAGCCCATCATGTTGGTGCCGACCGTGACTGCCCACAGCGCGAGCTGGTCCCAGGGGAGCAGGTATCCGGTGAAGGAGAGCAGCAGCGTCAGCGTGAGCAGGATCACGCCGATCACCCAGTTGAACTCGCGTGGCGCCTTGTAGGCGCCGTGATAGAAGACGCGGCTCATGTGCAGGAACACGGTGATCACCATGAGGTGCGCGGCCCACCGGTGCATGTTGCGCACGAGCGAGCCGAACCACACCGCGGTCTCGAGCTGCTGAACGTTGTTCCACGCGAGCGCCTCGGTCGGCCGGTAGAAGAACATCAGGAAGATGCCGGTGACAGTGAGCAGGATGAACAGGAAGAACGACAGCCCGCCGAGGCAGAGCGTGTAGCTCACCTTCACCGCGTGCCGCTTCACCTTCACCGGGTGGAGGTGGTACAGCACGCTGTTCATGATCACGTACGAGCGGTTTCGCGGGCTGTCGGTGTAGCCGCGCCGAAAGATGGATCCCGGGCGAAAGATCGACGTCAGCACCTGCGAGCTGCCGAGCTGGTCGCCGAGCGCCTTCGAGCGCTCGCGCAACTTCGTTCCGAGCCCCCCGCTCCCGTTGCTCCCGTTGCCGTTGGCCACGAGTGCCTCTCCTGCTTCCGTGTCCGTGCCCGACCGATGAGCCGGGCGAAGTTGGGTGCTAGAACCTCACGCCGTACGCGTATCCGTTGCGCGGTGTACGGGTGTGCGGATCGCCCGCCGCACCTTGCGCCGTCACCTTGCCGAGGACGATCACACCGGTCGGGCACCGGTCGACGCAGAGCGCGCAGCGCGTGCACACGTCCTCGTCCACGATGAACGCCACGTGGTCGCGGGGGTCCTCGCCCGGGCGGTCGGTCCCGACGGCCTCGGTGATGGCCGAGACCGAGACCATGTGGATGCACTTCCACGGGCAGATGTCGACGCAGCCCTCGCACATGATGCACTCGGCCTGGTCGATGTGGAGGAACTGCTTCGGCTTGACGGCCTGGGTCAAGAAGCCCGGGTCGACCTCGGCGAGCACGTAGTCGGTGGCGAACTCCGGCATCGTCGGGTTCGCGTCGGTGCGGGCCACGGCGCTACGCCTTCGCCCTCAGTGGCCGGCCGAAGGGCGACCGGCCGACCTTCACCGGCGCGGCGGTCTCGAGCTCGCTCGCGGTCTTGCGCTTCTGCCACAGCACGATGAACGCGATGTTCGCCGCGAAGAACACGAGGTAGATCCCGACTACCAGCAGGTCGCGCACCCCGTGCTGCAGGTCGATGGAGAACGGCCAGTTCCACGACTTCATCACCGGGATCGCGGTGGTCGACTTGATGATGAACCGGTTGGTCGACAGGCCCCAGTACTTGTCGGACGCGGTGATGAACTCGTGCGGGATCACCGCGTAGGCGAGCAGCATCATGGTGAACGTGTAGACCGCCCCGGCCATGGCCTGGGCCCAGGTGGTGGGCTGTTCAGGCTTCGGGCGTCGCAACAGGACCACGAGCGGGATGGTCATCACGATCAGCAGCAGGGTCGCCCAGATGAGGCGGCCGTTAGGTCGGAGGAACGGTAGCCAGTCCGGTAGCAGGTTAAGCATGTGGCCGCTCGGTCTCCTTCGCCGGGCCCCACGCGCGCTCCCCCGTCGCGTGTCGAGCCCCTGATCTGACGATGTTCTCTACCACGCTAGATCGCGGAAAGACACATCGGCGGGTTGGTGACCGGTGCCCGGCCGATCGGTCGCGCGCGGTGCCGGGTCGCACCCCGATTCGCGCGACGATGCTGGGCATGTCCGTGCCTTCCGGCGACCGCTATGACGCGCTCGTGGTGGGGGCCGGGCCGTCCGGGGCCGCGGCCGCCTACTGGCTCGCCGAGCGCGGGCGACGGGTCCTGGTGGTGGAGCGGAAGCGCTTCCCGCGGGAGAAGACCTGTGGTGACGGCCTCACCCCGCGTGCCGTGCGTCAGCTACTCGACATGGGCCTGGGCGAGCCTCTCTCGGAGTTCCACCGCTACGAGGGCCTGCGCTCGATGGCCCACGGTGTGACGCTGGAGCTGGCCTGGCCGTCCCATCCCGTCTACCCCTCGCACGGGTACGTGGTGCGGCGCCGAGACCTCGACCTCATGGTCGCCGAGCGGGCGGTGAAGGCGGGAGCCACGCTGTGGCAAGCCACTGAGGCCCTGGAGCCGTCCCTCGACCGGGGCCTGGTGACCGGGGCCGTCGTACGGCACACGGAGTCGGGGACCACCGAACGGGTGTCGGCCCGCTACGTGGTGGTGGCCGACGGTGCCAACTCACGGTTCGGTCGTGCGCTCGGCACCGCCCGTGACCGCTCCTACCCGATGGGGATGGCGATTCGCGGCTATTACCGCTCTTCGCGCCATGACGACCCCTGGATCGAGAGCCACCTCGACCTGCGGGACCGCGAGGGGAACCATATGCCCGGATATGGGTGGATCTTTCCGGTCGGTGACGGCACGGTCAACGTGGGTGCCGGTCTCCTCGACACCTTCACCGGCTTCAAGGCCGTCAACACGACCCGGCTCATGGAGGCCTTCACCGCCACCGCGCCCTCTTACTGGGGGATCTCGGAGGCGACCGCGACCGGGCCATGGACCGGGGGGCGACTCCCCACCGGCGGGTCGGTGCTGCCCAAGACCGGCCCCACCTGGATCGTGGCCGGCGACGCGGCCGGGTCGATCAACCCGTTCAACGGGGAGGGCATCGCGTATGCCTACGAGACCGGGCGGATGGTTGCCGAAGCGGTCGACGACGCGCTCGAGGCCGGCGACGGCCTCGCCCTGGCCGCGTACCCCGAGCGGCTGGAGGCCGTCTACGGCCTCTACTTCAGGGTCGCCCGCCTCTTCGTGAAGGCGATCGGCAACCCGGGGGTGATGCGGGAGCTGACCCGGGTCGGGTTCCGGTCGCGGACCCTCATGGAGTGGGTCCTGCGGATCATGGCGAACCTGTTGCGTCCCGACGAGCTCGGCCCGGCCGAGGCCGCGTACGCGGTGGCGGCCCGGGTCGTGGCCGCGCTGCCCGAGCCGTAGCGACCTCAAGCGCCGGGGGCACCGGGACGATGGACCATCCATGGGGACTGCGCAGCACACCGCCGGTGACGCGGGTCCCGATCCCTGGCGGCGGCTGTACGCGGTGAGCGATCCCCGCGCCGACGGCGCCCGGTTCCCGGGGCTCGGTCGACTGCTGTTCCTCAACGAGAACCTCGGTGGCCACGCCACCATGCACCTGCACATGTTCCGTGCCCTCGCGGAGCACCCCGAAGTCGACGCGGTGCACCTCGACGTGCCGCCGGCCGGCCTCGTCCGCCGCATCGCGGGCGCGCAGGTCCCGGGCCTCGCGCGACTCGACCTCGACCTCGGCGCGCTTCGATCGCAGCTCGCCCTGAGCCGGGTGGCCGACCGGATGCTGCGGCGGGCCATTGCCGAGGGCCCGGTGGGCGCGATCCACGCCTACTCGCAGCACGTGGCGATGCACTCCTCGAAGACGCTGGCCCGCTTTCCGAGCGTGGTGTCCACCGACGGGTCGGCGGCCCAGAACGCGAAGCAGCTGCCGTTCCGTCACCCGACCCGCTTCACCCCAGCGGCGACCGCGCACGCCGAGCGCTACGAGGCCAAGGTGTTCGCGGCGGCCACGATCGTCGTGGCCCAGAGCGAGTGGGCCGCGGGCGCGATCCGCGACCGGTACGGGCTCGGAGAGGAGCGGCTCCGGGTGATCCCGTTCGGGATCATGCCGCCGGTCCTCGTCGAGCGGAAGGTGCGCGAGCCGTTCGAGATCACCTTCACCGGCAACACGATGCTGCGCAAGGGTGGCACCCAGCTCCTGCGGGTCTTCCGGGAGCGACGGTGGCACGAGCGAGGCGTGGTCCTCAACCTCGTGACCCGCGACGAGGTGCCCGACGAGCCCGGGGTCCGGGTGTACCCCGACCTCCGGCCGGGCGACCCCCGTCTCGTCGAGATGCTGGCGCGGACCGCGGTGTTCGTTCTGCCGAGCGAGATCGACAAGTCGCCCTACTCGGTCCTCGAAGCCATGTTCGCGGGGGTGCCGGTCGTCTCGACCTGGGTCGGCGGGGTGCCGGAGATGGTGCTCGACGGCGAGACCGGGCTGCTCGTACCGATCGGCGACGACGAGGCGCTCGCGAGCGCGATCGAGCGGCTGCTCGACGACCCGGCCGAGCGCGAGCGCATGGGCGCGGCGGCGCGCACCCTTGCCACGGAGCGCTTCGACGCCCGCAAGACGACGCTCAACCTGCTGGCCGTGATCGCCGAGGCCGAGTCGGTGTTCGCTCGCTAGGCGTGGGCTAACCCCTCCAGGCCCTGAAGGGCCGGGCGAGGTGATAGGCGAGGCGGGCCCGGTGATGGCCCGGCCCCATGCACAAGCGCGGGATGGCGAACGGGTCCGTGCCGGGGACGACCCGGCCGAAGCTGAACGTGAACGCCGCGCGGTACCCGGCCTCCCGCGCGGCTGCCCGTGTCGGCGCGTCGTGGTGGCCGAAGGGGTATGCGAGCAGGTCCACGTGCCGCCCGGTGATCTCCTCGAGGCGTTCGCGCGATTCGAGCAGCTCGCGCGACCGGACCGCGGCGGTGACGTCGGGGAGCGACGCATGGGTGGTGGTGTGGGATCCGACCGTCAGGCCGGCTTCCACCAGGGATCGGAGCTCCGTGGGGGCGAGGGTCGGCGCGGCGCCGGGCCAGAAGTCGGGCTCGCGTCCGAGCACGCCGGCGACCGCGAAGACGGTGGCGGGCACGTCGAGCGCTCGGAGCACCTCGAGCGCCTGTCCGAGCACGCCGGCGAGGGCGTCGTCGAAGGTGACGGCGACCAGTCCGTCGAGCGCGGCGCCGGTCTCTAGCCGGGTGACGATCTCGTCGAGTGCCGTGAAGCGCAGGCCCCAGCCGGCGATCGCCTCGAGCTGGTCCCGGAACCGGCTCGGCGAGAGGTAGTACTCGGTGTGGTTGGACGGGTCGGTGCCGACGTCGTGGTAGCAGAGCACGGCCGCGCCGAGCCCCTGGGTCGGGAGGTCACGTCCGAGCAGCGAGCATCCCGCGCCGAGCAGTCCGAGGCGCTTGGACCACAGGGCCTCGACGTCCACCCACGCGAGCGTACCGGTGCGTGCTTTGCGTGCCCGCGGAGCACGCGCGGTAGCGTGGTGGCCGAGCGCTTTTGGAGCACACGAGAGGGGAGCGAGGTGATCCAGTACCTGCCGATCCTGGCGATGATCGTGCTGGTGATCCTGTTCGTCGCCGTCTCGTTCGCCGCCTCGCTCCTGCTCACCACCAAGCGGCCGACGCGTGCGAAGACCGCGCCGTACGAGTGCGGGATCGTCCCCGAGGAGGAGCCGGCCGAGCGCTTCCCGGTGCGCTTCTACCTCGTCGCGATGGCGTTCATCGTTCTCGACGTCGAGATCATCTTCCTGTACCCGTTCGCGACGGTCTTCGAGGACCTCGGCGGCTACGGGCTCGCGGTCATGGGCGTGTTCCTCCTCGTGCTGCTGGTTCCGTTCGGCTACCTGCTCTCGGTCGGCGCGCTCGACTGGGGCCCGGCCCGACAGGTCGCCGACCGCCTCGTCCGCCCGGTGCTGCGCGCGGCGGGACTGCCGTCCGGTGTTGCGGAGCGTCCTTCACGCGCATCCGAGACCGAAGCGGCGTAACTCCTCATGCCGCTCGACGCGATCCCCTACAACTTCCTCACCGGCCGCCTCGAGGACGTGGTCCGGTGGGCGCGACGCAACAGCGTCTTCCCCGCGACCTTCGGCCTGGCCTGCTGCGCGCTGGAGATGATGGCCACCGGCGCCGCGCACTACGACCTCGCGCGCTACGGCATGGAGATCTTCCGCGCGAGCCCGCGTCAGGCCGACCTCATGTTCGTCGCCGGGCGGGTCTCCCAGAAGATGGCCCCGGTGCTGCGCCAGGTCTACGACCAGATGGTCGAGCCCAAGTGGGTGATCTCGATGGGCGTGTGCGCGAGCAGCGGCGGGATGTTCAACAACTACGCGATCGTGCAGGGCGTCGACCAGATCGTCCCGGTCGACGTGTACGTTCCGGGCTGCCCGCCCGGACCCGAGACGCTGATGCACGGGATCCTCGCCTTGCACGAGCAGATCCGCACCGGTGAGCTCCTGAAGCGCCGGCAGGCGTCTCCCACCGGCGGCGCCGGCATCGAGATCGCTCAGCGCGACGGCGCGCCTGCGCCGTCGCTCACCGCGAGCACGCGAGCCTGAGCCCCGATGTCGGATCCGACCCCCGCGCCCGCCGACGACGCTCGTGAAGACGTTCACGAGCCCGGTGCCGCGCCTGCGCCCTGGGACGAGGTCGCCGCGGCGCTCGTCGCGGCCTTCGAGGGCGCCGTGTTCCACGACAGCCACGGGCAGCCGGTCGTCTACGTCGCTCCCGCGCGGCTGGCCCACGTCGCGACCTTCCTGCGCGACGAGCAGCAGTTCACGACCTGCCTCGACGTGACCGCGGTCGACCACCTCCTCGACGGCGAGCGCCTCGTGGTCGCGGGGGTGGAGCCCGAGCGCTTCGAGGTCGTCGCCAACTTCCTCTCGCATCTGCGCAACCGCCGCATCCGCGTGATCGCCGAGGTCCCGGCGGCCGACCCCACGGTCCCGAGCCTCACCCCGATCTACCCCGGCGTGAGCTACGCCGAGCGCGAGGTGTACGACCTGCTCGGCATCGTCTTCGAAGGCCACCCCGACCTCACGCGCATCCTCATGCCCGACGACTGGTCCGGCCACCCGCTGCGCAAGGACGACGCGCCCGCGCGCGTTCCCGTCACGTTCAAGGGCGACCCCGGCCCGAGAGTCGGGAGGGTCGCGGAGTGAGCACGAGATGAGCGACGTGTGGGAGGAGGTCGAGCGGCTCGGTCGTCAGACCGACGAGGGCGCGCAGGAGCTGCGCCCACGTTCCGAGCTCGTCGTCACCGGTGGCCCCTGGCCCGAGGGCGAGGGCGAGGGCGAGGGCGAGACCATGATCATCAACATGGGGCCCCAGCACCCGTCCACCCACGGGGTGCTGCGCGTGATGATGGAGCTCGACGGTGAGACGGTGGTGCGGGCGAAGCCGGTCATCGGTTACCTCCACACCGGCATGGAGAAGACGGCCGAGCAGCTCACCTACGTGCAGGGCAGCACCAACGTCACCCGCATGGACTACGCGTCGCCGATCGCGAACGAGCTCGTGTTCTCGACGGCCGTCGAGCGGCTGCTCGACGTCGAGGTCCCGCCGCGCGCCGTCTGGGCGCGCATGCTCCTTGCCGAGCTGAGCCGCATGGCGAGCCACCTCCTGTTCCAGGCCAGCAACGGCATGGACATCGGCGCGGTGTCGATGATGCTCTACGGCTGGCGTGAACGTGAGGAGACGCTGCGGGTCCTGGAGATGATCACGGGACTGCGCATGAACCACAACTTCGTGCGCCCCGGTGGCATCGCGGCCGACCTGCCCGACGGCTGGCAGCGCGCGGTGCTCGAGCTCTGCGAGATCGTCGAGCGCGGCATCGACGACTACGACACGTTGCTCACCTCGAACCCGATCTGGGTCGAGCGCACCGTCGGAGTGGGGGTCATCACCACGGAGCAGGCGTTGGCGCTCGGGATCTCCGGACCGATCCTGCGCTCCACGGGATTCCCGTGGGACCTGCGCAAGGCCCAGCCGTACCTCGCGTACGACCAGGTCGACTTCGACGTGATCTACACGGAGAACGGCGACTGCTTCGACCGCTATCGCATCCGGCTCGGCGAGATCGCGGAGTCGATCAAGATCGTTCGCCAGTGCGTGGACATGATGCCCGCCGGCGACTACCGGACCCAGGACAAGAAGGTCACCCCGCCGCCGCGTGCTCGTATCAATGAGTCGATGGAAGCGCTGATCCACCACTTCAAGCTCTTCACCGAGGGCTTCCGTGTCCCGGCCGGCGAGACCTACGTGTCGGTCGAGTCGCCGCGTGGTGAGATCGGCTGCTACCTCGTCTCCGACGGGACGGGCAAGCCGGTGCGGATGCACATCCGCGGACCGTCGTTCTACAACCTCCAGTCGATGGAGCCGATGATGGAAGGCCGCCTCGTGGCCGACGCCGTCGCGGTGATCTCGAGTGTCGACCCGATCCTCGGAGAGGTGGATCGGTGATGTTCACGCCCGAGAACCTCGAGCGCGCCCGCGCGATCGTGGCCCGCTACCCGCGGGCCAAGTCCGCGATCCTGCCGCTCGCGCACCTCGCCCAGGACCAGGACGGCTGGCTCTCGCCCGAGGCGATGCGCGAGATCGCGGCGCTCACGAGAGTCGAGCCGGCCGAGGTGCTCGGCACCTGCAGCTTCTACACGATGTTCAAGCGCGATCCGGTCGGCCGGCTCGTGGTGTCGGTGTGCACGAACGTCACGTGCCTCGTCACCGGCGGGCCCGAGGTTCTCGAGCACCTCGCCCGGCGCTACGACGACGACGACGTGTATGTCGAGGAGGTCGAGTGCCTCGCGGCGTGCGGGGGTGCGCCTGCGATGCAGGTGAACTACGAGTTCCACGAGGGTCTCACGCCCGAGATGGCGGAGGAGATCGTCGAGGCCTACAAGCGGGGTGAGCTCATCCCGCGCGGCGTGAGCGGAGGCCGGGTGTCGTGACCGTCACCGAGACCCGCGTCATCACGAAGCGGATCCACGACCGTCCGGAGGACAGCTGGACGATCGACGGCGCGCTCGCGTCCGGCGCGTACGAGGGCTTGCGCGCGGCGTTCGCCATGGGGCGTGACGCGATCGGCGAGGAGCAGGTGAAGGCGTCCGGTCTGCGTGGCCGGGGCGGCGCCGGGTTTCCCACCGCGACGAAGTGGTCGTTCCTCCCGGCGGGTTCGTACCCGCGCTACCTCGTCGTCAACGCCGACGAGGGTGAGCCGTCCACCTTCAAGGACCGCATGCTCATCGAGCGTGACCCGCACCAGCTCATCGAGGGGATCGCGATCGCCGCGTTCGCGATCGAGTGCAACCTCGCGTTCGTCTACATCCGCGGCGAGTTCGCGCTCGGCTACGAGCGCCTGGAGCAGGCGGTGGCGGAGGCGAAGGCGAAGGGCTTCCTCGGCATGAACATCCTCGGCTCGGGCTTCGACCTCGACATCGTCGTGCACCGCGGCGCGGGCGCCTACATCTGCGGCGAGGAGACGGCGTTGCTCGAGAGCCTGGAGGGCGAGCGCGGCATGCCGCGCATCCGCCCGCCGTTCCCAGCGATCGAGGGGCTCTACGCGAAGCCGACCGTGGTGAACAACGTCGAGACGATCTCCACGCTCCCACACATCGTGCGTATGGGCGGGGAGGAGTACGCGAAGCTCGGGGTCGACCGCTCGACCGGCACGCGCGTCTTCTCGCTCTCCGGTCACGTCAAGCGTCCGGGCAACTACGAGGTCGAGCTGGGCGTCACCTTCCGCGACCTCCTGTACTCGCCGGAGCTCGGTGGCGGCATCACCGACGACCGCAAGGTGAAGTTCTTCATCCCCGGGGGCGCGTCGAGCCAGTGGCTCACCGGCGCCGACGAGCACCTCGACGCCCCGCTCGACATGGACTTCTTGGAGCAGAACCTCGGCGTGATGCTGGGCTCCGGCGCGGTGATGGTCTTCGACGAGACTGTCAACCCGGCGCTCGTGGCCTGGCGCCTCGCGAAGTTCTTCGCGGACGAGTCGTGCGGCAAGTGCACGCCGTGCCGGGAGGGAACCGGCTGGGTCGAGAAGGTGCTGTACCGGATCGCGCACGGCCAGGGTCGGCCACAAGACTTCGACATGCTGCTCGACGTGTGCGACAACATCTCGCCGGGCGTCACCACCGCCCCGTTCGCCCAGACGACGATCTGCCCGCTCGGGCCGTCGGTGGTCAGCCCGGTCGCGAGCCTCCAGAAGTACTTCCGCGACGAGGTCCTCGCGATGTGCACCGGTCCGTCGACGATCCCCGTGAGCGCGTCATGAACCTGGTGAGCGTCACGATCGACGGGCGCGAGGTGCAGGTGCCCGCCGGCGAGTTGCTGATCAAGGTCGCGCAGGAGCACGGCACCTACATCCCGCGCTTCTGCTGGCACGAGCGGATGAAGCCGGTGGGGATGTGCCGGATGTGTTTGGTCGAGGTCGAGGGCGTGCGGGGGCTTCCGCCGGCGTGCACCACCCCGGTCACCGATGGCATGGTCGTGCGCACCAAGACGCCGGCGGTGAAGAAGGTGCAGGACGGCGTCCTCGAGCTCCTGCTCGTGAACCACCCGCTCGACTGCCCGGTGTGCGACCGCGGCGGCGAGTGCCCGCTCCAGGACACCACGCTCGCGTTCGGTCCGGGAGAGTCTCGCTTCGTCGAGGAGAAGCGGCACTGGGAGAAGCCGATCCCGGTGTCCGACCTCGTGCTGCTCGACCGCGAGCGCTGCATCCAGTGTGCGCGTTGCACACGCTTCGCCGACGAGATCGCGGGTGATCCGCTGATCTCGTTCGGGGAGCGTGGTGGCCAAACGGAGATCATCACCTTCCCCGACGAGCCGTTCGCGTCGTACTTCTCGGGCAACACGGTCCAGATCTGCCCCGTCGGCGCGCTCACCGCGAAGCCGTATCGCTTCAGGGCGCGCCCGTGGGACCTCACCGGGGCCGAGACGTCGTGCGTCACCTGCGCGGTCCACTGCCGGGGCGCGCTCGAGTCCACCAGCAACCAGCTGGTGCGGCTCCTCGGCGTCGACAGTGAGCCGGTCAACCAGGGGTGGCTGTGTGACAAGGGCCGCTACGGGTACGAGGCGGTCAACGCCGACGAGCGCGTGCGCCACCCGATGATCCGCAAGCGCGGCGAGCTGGTGGAGTGCTCGTGGCCGGAGGCGCTCGACGCGGCAGCCGACGGGATCCAGCGGGCGCTCGACCTCAACGGGCCGCAGTCGGTGGCGTTGCTCGGCGGTGCCAACGGCACCAACGAAGAGGCCTACGCCTGGGCCCGCCTCGCCAAGAGCGTGCTGCGCACCGACAACGTCGACGCGCAGCTCGGCGACGGGCTGCCCGCCGAGGTCGTGCTGGGTCTCCCCCGCGCGCTCATCGCCGACCTCGACCGGGCGCGCGGCATCGTGCTGCTGGGCCCCGACCTCAAAGAGGAGCTCCCGGTCCTCTACCTGCGCATGCGGCGCGCCGCGGTGGAGCTCGGCGTCCCGCTGATCGAGATCGCACCTCGCGACACGGGCTGCTCGCGCTACGCCTCGGCCCGGCTCCGGCCCGTGCCCGGAGAGCAGGCCGGCATCGCGCGCCGGCTCGCCGCCGCCGTCGGTGGTGCACCCAGCGGCGACGCCGACATCGACGAAGCCGCCGTGCTCCTCGCGGGCAGGGACGGCGACGTCGTGGTGGTTCTCGGCCGCGGCGACCTGGCCGAGTCGGCCGCCACCACCGTTGCCGCGGCCGCGGAGCTCGGCGCTCTGCCCGGCGCGAAGTTCCTCGTCGCGCTCCGTCGGGCCAACGTCCGCGGCGCGCTCGACCTCGGCCTGGCTCCCGGGTTCCTGCCCGGTCGGGTCACGCTGGCCGAGGGAGGCGACCACTTCGCGCAAGCCTGGGGTGGGGTCCCCGCGGCCCCGGGCCTCGGTGCGCTCGGGATCCTCGGGGCCGCGTCCGAGGGGCGCATCCACGCCCTCGTCCTAGCCGGGAGCGACCCCGTCGGTGGGTGCCCGGACCGCTCGCTCGCGCGTAACGCGATCGCGGCAGCCGGCTTCGTGATCGCGGTCGACACGTTCGTGACCGAGAGCAACAAGCGCGCCGACGTGTTCCTCCCCGTCACGATGTGGGGCGAGGAGTCCGGCACGGTCACCAACGTCGAAGGGCGCGTGCAGCGGGTCGCGCAGAAGGTCTCGCCCGAGGGCATCGCGATGCCCGAGTGGCGCATCGCGGCGGAGCTCGCACTGCGGCTGGGGGTCGACTTCGGTTTCGAGGCGGTCGAGGAGGTCACCGACGAGATCGCCCGGGTGGCTCCCGCGCACGCGGGCGTCGACACCACGCTCCTGCGTCGGGCGCGCGATGGAGTCGTGCTGCCCGTCGCCGAACACCCCGACGAGCTCCACTTCGGTCGCGCCGGCGTGGGGCTGGCGGGGGCCTCGTGGGACCCGATCCTGCCGACACCAGCGGAAGTGGTGGCCGACGCCCCGGTCGAGCCGGTCGAGCCGGTCGAGCGGCAGATGCCCGCGCTGCACGTGTGGTCGCGCGAGGTGCCGGACGGGTCGGCGTCGGCGCCGGCGCGTGACGCCTACGCTCTGCGGCTCGTGAGCGGGCGCACCCTCTACGACGGCGGCATCACCGTGACACTTTCGCCGTCGATGGCGCAGCTTGCACCGCGGGCCGTGCTGCTCGTGAACCCGCACGACCGCGATCGCATCGGGGTGAGCGACGGCGACGAGGTGCGGGTCACGTCTGCCCGCACGAGCATGAACCTCGTACTGCGCGGCGACGCGGCCACGTCCGCAGGCTGCGCGTTCCTGCCCTTCAACCTGCCCGGTCCGGGTGCGTCCGACCTGATCGACGCCTCGGCGCCGGTGACCGACCTGCGCGTGGAGTCGATCCGATGAGGCTCCTGGCCGCGGGCGATCCGCTGTTCGCGGACGGGCTCGATTTCGGCATCGTGCTGATCGTGATCGTGAAGACGGTCGTGACCTTTGCGCTGCTGCTGGTGCTTGTCCTCTTCTACATCTGGTTCATGCGCAAGGTCATCGCCGACATGCAGAACCGGATCGGCCCCGCACGCGCGGGCGGTCGGTTCGGGATCCTGCAGACTCTGGCCGACGGCATCAAGCTGTTCTTCAAGGAGCAGTCGGTGCCGGACAGCGCAGACCCCTTCGTCTTCCGGCTCGCGCCCTACCTGTCGATCATCCCGGCGTTCCTCGCGTTCTCGATCATCCCCATCGGCGGCGAGGTCTCGATGTTCGGTCACGAGACCTACCTGCAGCTCGCCGACCCCGAGATCGGCGTGCTGTTCCTGCTCGCGATGTCGGGCATCGGTCTCTACGGCGTGATGCTCGCGGGGTGGGCGAGTGGGTCGAAGTACCCGCTGCTGGGCTCGGTGCGGGCGTCCGCGCAGATGCTCTCGTACGAGGCCGCCTTCGGGCTGGCCGTCGTCGCCGTGCTCCTCCACGCGGGCACGCTCTCTACCCGCGGCATCGTGAACGCCCAGGCGTGGACGAGCTGGGACAGCTTCGCGACGAGCTGGTACTGGACGGTCGCCGTCGTTTCGTTCGCGATCTTTTTGGTCGCAGCGATCGCGGAGACGAATCACCCGCCCTTCGACTTGGTCGAGGCCGAGCAGGAGCTCGTGGGCGGCTTCGTCACCGAGTACACGGGCATGCGGTTCGCAATCTTCTTCCTGGCCGAGTTCATGAACCTGATCACGATGTCGGCGATCGCGGTCACGCTCTTCCTCGGCGGGCCGTCGGGTCCCGCGCTCGGCTTCCTTCCCGCGGACGGCACCGTGAACGTCTGGCTCATGCCGGTGTTCTGGTTCTTCGCCAAGCTCCTCTTCCTCCTTTTCTGCACGGTGTGGGTGCGCGCCTCCCTGCCGCGACTGCGCTACGACCAGCTCATGGACCTCGGGTGGAAGTGGCTCATCGAGCTCGCGTTCCTCGCCGTGATGGTGACGGCAGTGGTGCTGGTCGGGCGCGACGAGGGATGGAACCGCTGGGTCGTGGTCCCGGCCTCGATCGCAGGTGCCGTCGCGGTGCTGGGCGCTCTCCGGCTCTGCATGCCGAAGCGTTCGGAGCTCGTGGAAGAGGAGGCGTAGGTGCCCACTCTTCGCGATCGTCCGCGCGTCGGGCACCTGAGCCGACCAATGAGGGAGGAGGCGTAGGTGGGTCTTTTCCAAGGCTTCGGCGTGACGTTGAAGCAGATGTTCAAGCCGCGCCTCACCACGCCCTACCCGGATGCCAAGCGGCCAAAGCCGCCGCGCTTCCACGGGCGCCACGTGCTCAACCGCTACGACGACGGCATGGAGAAGTGCATCGGCTGCGAGCTCTGCGCCGGCGTCTGCCCGGCGCGCTGCATCTACGTGCGTGGCGCCGACAACCCACCGGACGCGCCCGTCTCGCCCGGTGAACGCTACGGCTTCGTCTACGAGATCAACTACCTGCGCTGCATCCACTGTGACATGTGCGTCGAGGCATGCCCGACCGAGGCGATCACCGAGACGAAGCTCTTCGAGTTCTCGTTCACCAACCGCGAGGACGCGATCTACACCAAGACCGAGTTGCTCGTCGACGACGACGGTCGGGCGCGCCGCCAGCCCTGGGAGTTCTGGATGGGCGACGAGGACGACCATACGAGCGCCTGGATGCGCGCCACCGCACCGTCGGGCGCCGTGGGCTACGAGGACCGGGTCGTCTGGTCGGAGGAGCTTGGGTTCGGCTACCGCGATCCCGAACGTGGTCAGCACACCGCGGCCGATGCCGAGGACCACACCACGAACGACGCCGAGGATGCCTCGTGAGCGAGGTCGTGATCTTCTTCCTGATGGCCGCGCTCGCCCTCGGCGCCGCGCTGGGTGTCGTGCTCGCGAAGAACCCGGTGCACAGCGCGTTGCTCCTGGTCACCGTCCTGGTTGCGATCGCGGTGCTGTTTGTCGTGCAGGACGCGCAGCTCCTCGCTGCTGTGCAGGTGATCGTCTACGCCGGCGCGATCGTCGTGCTGTTCCTGTTCGTGATCATGTTGCTCGGTGTCGACGAGCAAGAGAGTCTGTCGGACCCCGTGCGGATCCAGCGGCCCGCCGCGATCCTGCTCGGCGTGATCGCCCTCGCGGAGGTGCTGTTCCTCACCGGGCACCACTGGGCCACCGGAGCGGAGAAGGCCCGCGGTGCGCTCGACGACGGTTCCGGCGGCAACGTCGAGCGGGTCGCCCGTAGCCTCTTCACCGAGTTCCTCTGGCCCTTCGAGGTGACTGCCGTCCTGTTGGTCGCCGCGGTGATCGGCAGTGTGGTGCTCGCGCGGCGCAGTAACCGGCCCACCACCGACGACGTCGACGAGTCGAGTGGCGAGAAGGTCTCGGCGCCGTGAAGCTCACCGACACCTACTTCCTCACCTTCGCCGCGCTTCTCTTCACGATCGGTGCGGTCGGCCTGCTGGTCCGTCGCAACGTGCTCGTGATGTTCATGTGCGTCGAGCTGATGCTCAACGCCGTCAACGTCACGTTCGTTGCCTTCTCGAAGACGTTGAACGACATCAGCGGGCAGGCGATCGTGTTCTTCGTTCTCGTCGTGGCCGCAGCCGAGGTCGCGGTCGGCCTCGCGATCATCGTTGCCATCTTCCGGCGGCGGCGCAGCGGTGTCACCGCCGACGACATCGACCTCCTGAAGGGCTGAGGCTCCACCGATCATGAACGCGCGCGATCTCCTGGACACGATCTGGATCGTTCCCGCGCTCCCGCTGCTGGGTGCGGTCGTGCTGGGTCTGTTCGGCCGTCGCATCGGCGACCCGAGAGCCGGCTGGATCGCCACGGGCCTGCTCGGCGCGGCCTTCTGCTGGTCGGTGGTGATGTTCGCGGCGCTGCTGTCGCTGCCCGACGAGGCACGGCGAAACACCGTCGAGCTCTACACGTGGCTCCGGGCCGGCGCGCTCGAGGTGAACCTTGGGTTCCTCGCCGACCCGCTCTCGATCACCTGGATCCTGTTGGTCACCGGCGTCGGATCGTTGATCCACCTCTACGCGATCGGCTACATGCACGGCGACGAGCGGTTCAGCCGCTTCTTCGCCTACTTCAACCTGTTCGCGGCCTCGATGCTGGTGCTGGTGCTCGCCAGCAGCTTCCTGCTCACGTTCCTGGGCTGGGAGGGTGTCGGCCTCTGCTCGTACCTGTTGATCGGGTTCTGGTTCCAGCGTCGCCGGGCGTCGAGCGCGTCGGTCAAGGCCTTCGTCACCAACCGGGTCGGCGACTTCGGCTTCATGCTCGCGATGTTCTTCATCGTCGGCGCGCTGGGGAGTCTCGACTACGCGGCGATGGACGCGAAGGCCGGAGGCATCGCCCAGTCGACGGCCACCGTGATCGCGCTGCTGCTGTTCCTGGCCTGCATCGGCAAGAGCGCGCAGATCGGGCTGCACCTTTGGTTGCCCGACGCAATGGAAGGACCCACGCCCGTCTCCGCACTCATCCACGCGGCCACGATGGTGACCGCCGGTGTCTATCTCGTGTGTCGTACGGCACCGTTCTTCGAACGAAGTGGCGACGCGATGACGGTCGTCGCGATCTTCGGTGCGCTGACCGCGCTGCTCGCGGGCACCGTCGCGCTCGTTCAGCCCGACATCAAGCGCGTGCTGGCGTACTCGACGGTGAGTCAGCTCGGCTACATGTTCCTCGCGGCGGGGGTCGGTGCCTACTCGGCCGCGGTGTTCTTCGTCCTCGCTCATGCGTTCTACAAGGGCACGCTGTTCCTCGGCGCTGGAACCGTCATCCACGGCACCCACGACGAGCAGGACATCCGGCACATGGGTGGCCTGCGCAAGTACCTCCCGTTCACCGGGATTGCGTTCGTGATCGCGTGGCTCGCCATCTCGGGCGTCCCACCTCTGGCCGGGTTCTGGGCCAAGGACGGGATCCTGGCGAGCGCGTTCTTCGACGACGCGTACGTCGTCTACGCGATCGGCCTGTTCGCCGCCGCGCTGACCGCGATCTACGTTACACGCGAGACGTTGCTCGTCTTCTTCGGCAACGAGCGCTTCCACCCGGCCGTAGCGACAGCCGCGGGGAGTGACGTCAGTGGCGAGACCGGTGCCGGCGAGGACGGGAGCGCGCCCGCAGCCGCCGAGGAAGTGAGCGCGGCCACGACGTCGGCGGCGGAGGGCGCCATCGTGTCGGAACCTGCCTTGGCACACGCGCACGTCGAGACGGCTTCGCCGACCGTCGACTACGGGACGCACACCGCGCCGACGCACCTTGAGGGGAACCCGCACGAGGGAACCTCGGTGATGGTGTTCCCGGTGCTGGTGCTGGCGACGTTCGCGATCTTCGCCGGGCTGCTCAACCTCCCGTTCAAGAGGCTGGAGTTCCTCACCGAGTTCCTCGACCCGGTGTTCGGCCGCTTCTACTCGCCATATCCCACGTCGTTCGTCGCGGGGCTCACTCTCGACCTCGTCGCCATCGCGGTCGCCTTCACCGGGGTGGGGATCGCGTTCTGGCTCTACCGCAAGGGCCTCGCCGATCCCGAGCTCGATCCCCTGAACCAGCGGCTCGGCGCGCTGGCCCGACTGTTCGGCAACGCCTGGTACTACGACAAGGCGATCACCTACCTGGTCGGGGGTCCGATCCGGCGGGCAGCCGACTGGCTGGCGGGCGTGTTTGACCTGAAGATCCTCGACGGTGCCGTCAACGGCGTCGCCCACCTCTTCGGGTTCGCGTCGCGAGGCCTACGGCGGGTCCAGACCGGTCTCGTCCGCCAGTACGCCCTCGGGATCGTCCTCGGTGCCGTCCTCCTCCTGCTCTACGCAGTTGCACGGGTCGGTATTTCGTGAACGACCTCGGATTTCCGATCCTCACCGCATTGATCGGCACCCCGATCGTCGGGGCGCTGCTCGTGCTGTGCACGCCGTCGAGTCGCCCGGAGATGGCGCGTGCGGTGGGCTACATGGCCAGCGCGGCCACGCTCGGCCTGGCGGCCTGGCTGCTCTGGGAATTCGACACCGCCTTCGGCGGCTTCCAGTTCGTCGAGGCGAACCGCTGGTTCGACGCGCTGGGCGTCGGCTACATCGTCGGGGTCGACGGGTTCAGCATCTTCATGGTCGCCGTGACCGCGCTGCTCTTTCCGATCGGACTGCTCGCGTCCTCCACGATCGAGCATCGGGTCAAGGCCTACACGTTCTGGTTCCTCCTGCTCGAGGGCGCGATCTTGGGGATCTTCCTGTCCTTGGATCTCATCGCCTTCTTCGTCTTCTGGGAAGCGATGCTCGTCCCGATGTACTTCCTCATCGCGGGCTGGGGCAGCGCGAACCGCGTGTACGCGTCGATGAAGTTCTTCATCTACACCGCGGCCGGCTCGGCCTTCCTGTTGGCGTCGATCCTGGTCCTGGGCTTCCTGCACCAGGCCGACACGGGCAACCTCACGTTCGACTACCGGGTCCTGGTCGCATGGAACGGCCTCGCCGGGAGCACGGCCGCGTGGCTCTTTCTCGGTTTCATGGCCGCGTTCGCGATCAAGGCGCCGCTCTTCCCGTTTCACACCTGGCTGCCCGACGTGCACACCGAGGCGCCCACTGCCGGGTCCGTGGTGCTGGCAGGTGTGATCCTGAAGATGGGTGCGTACGGCTTCATGCGCTTCAGCTTCGAGTTGTTCCCGCAGGCGTCAGTCGACTTCGCCCCCCTGATCCTCACACTGGCCGTGATCGGGATTGTCTACGGGTCGGTGGTCGCAGCGATGCAGCGCGACGCAAAGCGGGTGATCGCGTTCTCGTCGGTCGCGCACATGGGCTTCATCCTGCTCGGGATCTTCTCGATCACGGTCTTCGGGCTCGACGGCGCCACGTTCACTATGATCAGCCACCCGCTCACCACGGGCGCGCTGTTCCTGGTGATCGGGATGCTCTACGAGCGTCGGCACACGCGCCAGATCGACGCGTTCGGTGGCATCTGGCGCTCCGCCCCCGTTCTCACCGGGTTCTTTCTCGCGGCGATGTTCGCCGGCATCGGCGTTCCCGGCTTCTCCGGCTTCATCGGTGAGTTCCTCTCCGTGCTGGGGGCGTTCGTCTCCCATCGTTGGTGGGCGGTGGTCGCGACCACCGGTGTGGTCCTGGCGGCGGTGTACATGCTCTGGATGTTCCAACGGGTGTTCACCGGCAAGGCCGAAGGCGAGAACGTCACCGTGGCCGACGTCACGATCCGCGAGGTGGTCGTCGTCGCGCCGCTCCTGTTGCTCAGCCTGTTCATCGGCCTGTTCCCGCAGCCGGTGCTCGACCGCATCGAGCCGACGGCCAAGCGCGTGGTCGCCAACTTCGAGCGCAAGACCGACTACGTGCGCCCCGGACCCGATCGCATCCCCACCAAGGCAGAGCGCGAAGCAGAGCGCGAAGCAGAGGCTGAGGCCGAGCACGACGGCGAGACCACGGAGCCGACCAAGTGATCGCCACCCAGACCCCGTCGATCGACTGGCTCGCGATCGCGCCCGTCATCGCACTGGTGGGTGCCGCGCTCGCGGTCATCCTCGTGCGAGCGATGATCCGCCATGCCCCGCGTGTGTACGAGGCGTCGATCGTCGTTGGGTTCGTCGGGCTGACGGTTGCCGCGTTGTTCCTCGCACGGCAGTGGTCCGAGGTGCGCGACTCCGGTTCGTACCTCGCGATCTCCGACATGGTCGCGGTCGACGGGTTCGCGGTGTTCGTAGGCACGGTGGTGCTGATCGCCACTGGTCTCGTGCTGCTGCTCTCGAGCAAGTACCTCGCCAGGCGGGGCATCGAGTCCCGCCCGGAGTACGTCGCCTTGTTGCTCCTGTCGGCGGCCGGGATGCTCGTGATGAGCACTGCCAATGACCTGATCGTCGTGTTCGTCGCGCTCGAGACGCTGTCGATTCCGCTGTACGTGCTCTCGGCCTACGATCGGCGCCGCTCGCGCTCGCTCGAAGCGGGTATGAAGTACTTCGTGCTCGGCGCGTTTGCGTCTGCCGTGCTGCTCTACGGCATCGCGCTGGTGTACGGGGCCACCGGCACGACGTCGCTGCTCGGCAGCGAGGGCAACGTCGGCATCGCGCAGTTCCTCTCCCAGGTGACGCTGCTCGAGGAGGGCACGCTGATCGCCGGCCTGATGCTCCTGCTCGTCGGTCTCGGCTTCAAGATCGCCGCGGTTCCGTTCCACATGTGGACGCCCGACGTCTACGAGGGATCGCCGACCCCGGTGACCGCATTCATGGCTTCGGCGACCAAGGCGGCCGGGTTCGCAGCCCTGCTCCGAATCCTCCTGACCGCCTTCGTCGACTACCGCTCCGACTGGCGCCCGGCCATCTGGGGCCTCGCGGTGCTCACCCTCGTGGTCGGCTCGGTCGCAGCGCTCGTCCAACGCGACATCAAGCGAATGTTGGCGTACTCCTCGATCAGCCATGCCGGTTACGTGCTGATCGGCTTGGAGGCGGGGACCCGCCAGGGCCTCGAGGCGGCGCTCTTCTATCTGTTGGTCTACGCGTTCATGACCGTGGGCTCGTTTGCCGTGGTGAGCGTGGTCGGGAGGAGGGACGACCGCCACCTGATCGAGGACTACCGCGCGTTGGGAAGGGACCGACCGGCGCTGGCCGCGCTGCTCGCGTTCTTCCTGCTGGCACAGGCCGGCGTGCCGCCGACCGGTGGGTTCATCGCGAAGCTGGGGGTGTTCGCCGCCGCGGCCGACGCCCGCAGCTACGCCCTGCTGCTCGTCGGTGTCGTCGCCTCGGTGATCGCGGCGTTCTTCTACCTGCGGGTGATCGTCGTCATGTACGCGAGCGAGGACGTCGAGGAGGCGACCGAGGCCCCGGCCGCGGCGCGTGCGCGGGTCGACGCGCCCACCGCCGTGGTGCTGGCCGTGTGCGCCGCGTTCACGCTCTGGGTCGGGATCCTGCCGACGGTCACGCTCGAGTTCGCGCGCCATGCCCACCTCGTCAACTGATGCGCTCAACGATGCTCCACGGGTGCTCTGAACTGCACGAATGGCCCCGCCCGCGGGTTGCTGCTGCGAGAAAGGGCCGGTATATGCTCGCCCGGTTCCAGGGTGCCGGGGTGGAGAGACGCGCGTGACGGAGTACTACCGCCAGTACCTCGCGGTCGCCGTGCTGATCGGTGCAGCGCTCCTGATGGTCGGGGGCATGCTCGGCTTGGGTCGGTTGATCCGCCCGCGCCGTCCCCAGCCCGAGAAGTACGTCACCTACGAGGCCGGCTCCGACCCGATCGGGATGTTTGGCCAGTCCAACGTGCGCTACTACGTGTACGCGCTGCTCTTCGTGATGTTCGATGTGGAAGCCGTGTTCATCTTCCCGTGGGCCGTCGACGTCGAGGGCCTCGGAGTCCCGGCGCTCGTCTCGATGATCGTCTTCATCGTGCTGCTCGCGCTCGGCCTGGTCTACGCGTGGCGCAAGGGGGTGCTGCGGTGGGCCTAGTCGAGAAGGGCGTCCTGGGGCGCAAACCGCTCAAGCCGGTCACCTGGCTGCTCAACTACAGCCGCAAGTACTCGCTGTGGATGTTCCAGTGGGGACTTGCCTGCTGCGCGATCGAGATGGGCGCGGCGCTGGCGAGCCCACGTTTCGACATGATGCGGCTCGGGGTGATTCCGTTTCCGGCCAGTCCTCGCCAGGCCGACCTCGTGGTGATCTCCGGCACCGTCACCGACAAGATGGCCCCGGCCATCAAGCGGCTCTACGAGCAGATGCCCGACCCGAAGTACGTGATCTCGATGGGCAGCTGCGCCAACTGCGGCGGCCCGTACTGGGACTCGTACTCGGTCACGAAGGGGGTCGACCAGATCATCCCCGTCGACATCTATATCCCGGGCTGCCCACCTCGCCCCGAGGCACTGCTCGACGCCATCGTGATGCTCCAGGAGCGGATCCAGAACGAGGGGATCGGCAACGACGAGCTGGCCTCTCGTTGGCGCGGGGAGCCGGTCGAAGTTGCCTGACGAGACCCCGACGACTGAGCCGAGTGCCGACGACGCGAGTGCCGTGGTCGCGACGGCCGAGGTCCCACCCGAGCCGGACCCGGTCGTCGCGCAGCTCGCCGCCCGCTTCGAGGTGGGACTCGGCGACGGCCTCCGCGACTGGGCCGACGCCTTCGGCCACCTCGTGGTCCGGGTGCGGCGCGACGCCTGGCGGCCCGCCGCCGAGCTCGCCAAGCGCGACCTGGCGTGCGACTTCCTCTCGTTCGTAGCCGGGATCGACTGGCGGCCGGCCGACAAGTCGGAGGGCGACGAGGGCGGCGACACCAGCTCGCCCGTGCAGCCCACGGAGATGACGTTCGGCGCGGCGGGGGCCGAGGGCCGCTTCCAGGTGTTCGCGCACGTCGAGTCGACGAGCCGGCACTGGGGCGTCACGATCAAGGTCGACGTCGAGGAGGCCAACCCGCGCGTGCCGAGCTGGGTCGGGGTGTACCCGGGCGCCGACTGGCACGAGCGCGAGTGCTGGGAGATGTTCGGCATCACGTTCGACGGCCACCCGAGCCTGCGTCACCTCTATCTGCCCGGCGGTTTCGAAGGCCACCCGCTGCGCAAGGACTTCCCGCTGCTCGCGCGCGAGGTGAAGCCCTGGCCGGGGCTGGTCGACGTGGAGCCGATGCCCGGTGGTGACGAGGAGGGCGGCGAGTGACCACGACGCAGCCCCCCTCGCAGATGCCCGGCTTCGAGGTCGACCGGGCCGCGCTGGCCCACCTCGCCGACGCCCAGGTGAACGTCGAGCTCGACACCGGCGACATGATCCTCAACATGGGACCGCAGCACCCCGCCACGCACGGGACCCTGCGGCTGGTGGTGCGCCTCGACGGCGAACGGGTGATCGCGGCCGACCCGGTGATCGGCTACATGCACCGGGGCTACGAGAAGCTCACCGAGTTCCGCACCTACCCGCAGGTCACCACGCTGATCAACCGCATCGACTGGCTCTCGTCGTTCGCGAACGAGGTGCCCTTCGTCCACGCGGCGGAGCGGCTCATGGGCATCGAGGCCCCCGACCGGGCGCGCTACGTCCGCACGATCCTCACCGAGCTGTCCCGCATCGCGACGATCTACCTCTTCCTCGGGGAGATGGGGCTCCAGGTCGGCGCGCTGACCCCGGCGTTCTGGGGCTTTCGCGACCGCGAGCACGTGCTCAACCTCATCGAGGGCGCGACCGGTGGGCGCTTCCACCCCAACTTCAACCGAATCGGCGGCCTGAAGGACGACCTTCCCTGGGGGTGGGTCGCAGACTGCCGCGCCGCGATGGACCGGATCCTCACCGGCTGCGACGACTTCGAGAAGGTGCTTGTGGGCAACGAGATCTTCGAGGCCCGCACCCGGGGCGTGGGGATCATTCCGGCCGAGCTCGGCGCTGCCTATGGCGTGTCGGGTGCCAACCTGCGCGCCTCGGGGATCGACTGGGACCTCCGCCGCGACGGCCAGCCCTACCTCGCCTACCCCGAACTCGACATCAAGGTCTGGACGCACGCCGACGGCGACTCGTTCGCCCGCTACTGGGTGCGTCTCCAGGAGACGCGCGAATCGGCCCGCATGGTGCTCCAGCTCCTCGAACGCCTGCCGTCGGGCCCGGTGATGGCGAAGGTGCCGCGCATCATCAAGGTGCCCGAGGGCGAGTGCTGGGTCGAGACCGAGAACCCGCTTGGCCAGATGGGCTACTACGTCGTCTCCAAGGGCGCGACGGGCCCGTTCCGGGTGAAGATCCGCTCGGCGAGCTTCAGCAACGTGTCGATCCTGCCCTGGCTGTTGCGCGGGGTCTACGTGCCCGACGTCGTCACCATCCTCGGCAGCCTGTACTTCATCCTCGGGGACATCGACCGATGACGTTGGCGCTCGACATCGGCTGGGGCACCACCCTCGCGATCAAGGGCTACGCGGAGCGGAGCTACCCCACGATCGCGTGCCGCGCGGTGCGGAGCGCAGCGTCATGAACGTCAGCCTCGCGCTCGACATCGGCTGGGGCACCACCCTCGCGATCAAGACCGTGATCGTGCTCGCGATCATCCCGTTCGGCGCGCTGGTCCTCGGCTACACGTTCCTGCTGAAGATGATGAGCCACATGCAGAGCCGGCTCGGTCCGATGGACCCCGGCGGCTTCCACGGCTGGTTCCAGCTCGTGGGCGACGGCATCAAGTTCCTCCAGAAGGAGGACATCATGCCGGCCGAGGCCGATCGCCGGGTCTTCGCGATGGCACCGGCCGTCGTCGTGATGTCGACATTCCTCATCTTCCTTGTCATCCCCGCGGGCCCGCGCCTGGTGGTCGAAGACCTCGACGTCGGCGTCTTCTACGCGCTGGCGGTCTCGAGCCTCTCGGTGATCGGGGTCCTGATGGCCGGCTGGGCGAGTGCCAACAAGTTCGCGCTGCTCGGTGCCCTCCGGGCTGCGGGGCAGCTGATCGCGTACGAGCTCCCGCTGCTGCTCGCGGTGGTGGGAGTGGTGATCGAGGCCGGCACCATGAGTCTGCAGGGCATCGTTGTTGCCCAGCAGGAAGGCGCGATCTTCGGATTCGACGCGATCGGCAACCCGTTCGTGCTGACCCAGTTCGTGGGCTTCGCACTGTTCCTCGTCGCCGCGCAGGCCGAGCTCACCCAGCCGCCCTTCGACATGCCCGTCGCCGAGAGCGAGCTGATCTCGGGCTACATGGTCGAGTACACGGGCTTCCGATTCCTCTTCTTCTTCATCGGCGAGTTCGGCACCGCGTTCGCGTTCGCCGCGCTCGCGGCCACCCTGTTCCTGGGCGGCTGGGCGATCCCGGGCGTGCACGGGGCGACGGCCGACCTGCTCGGTCCGATCGTGCTGTTCGTGAAGCTCATGGCGATCGCGTTCCTGATGTTCTGGGTCCGCTTCACCTATCCCCGCCTGCGAGAGGACCAGCTCCAGGCGCTGGCCTGGAAGGTCCTCATCCCGATCGGGCTGCTGAACATCATCGCCACCGGAATCATCAAGGTCGCCGTGTCATGAAGAAGCCGAAGATCCCCGGCGTCATCACCGGTCTGGGCGTGACCTTCCGAACGATGATGGAGGGCGCGGTCACGGTCCAGTACCCGCACGAGCGCGAGGACCCGCCCACACGCGCGCGTGGTGTGATCGCGCTCAAGGAGGAGAACTGCACCGTCTGCATGCTGTGCGCACGCAGCTGTCCCGACTGGTGCATCTATATCGAGGGTCACAAGGAGCAGCGCCCGCCGCGCCGCGAAGGCGGACGCCCCCGCACCATCGGCCTTCTCGACCGCTTCGATATCGACTACGGGCTCTGCATGTACTGCGGGATCTGCGTCGAGGTCTGCCCGTTCGACGCGCTGTTCTGGAGCCCGGAGTTCGAGTACTCCGAGTCCAACATCGCCGACCTGCTCCACGACAAGACCAAGCTCGGGGAGTGGATGCTGACCGTGCCCGAGCCCGAGCCGCTCGAGCTCGGGGCCGCGGTGAAGGCCAAGAAGTGATCGCCCAGAACGTCACCTTCTGGATCCTGGCCGCCGCGATGGTGCTCGCGGCGATCGGTGTCGTGCGTTCGCAGAACGTCGTGCACGCGGCGCTGTACCTGGTCGTCGTGCTCGCCGGCTCGGCCGCGCAGTTCATCCTCCTCGCCGCCGAGTTCGTGGCGTGGGTCCAGGTACTCATCTACATCGGTGCGGTGATCATCTTGTTCCTGTTCGGGATCATGCTGACGCGAGCGCCGATGCGAAGCGACACCGACCTCGACAACGACCAGCGGTGGCCTGCCGCGGTCGTCTCGCTGTTCCTCCTGGGCGTGCTCTCGACTCTGCTGATCCAGGCGTTCGGGGACAAGGAGATCGACATCAGCGGCGGCCACGGGGCCGAGCTCCTGGCGCAGGGCCGGGCCGGCAGCCTCGCGGAGTCGATCTTCGCCGCGTACGTCGTTCCCTTCGAGCTGGTTTCGATGCTGCTCCTCGCTGCACTGGTGGGCGCCGTCGTGATTGCGAGGAGGGACTGATGGTCCTCAACCAGTTCCTGGTGCTCGCGGCCGCGCTGTTCTGCATCGGCATCTACGGGGTGCTCGCGCGCCGCAACGGCGTCCTGGTACTGATGAGCGTCGAGCTGATGCTCAACGCGGTGAACCTCAACCTGATCGCGTTCTCGGCGTACCTGCGTGAGGTTTCCGGTCAGGTGTTCGCGTTGTTCGTGATCACGATCGCGGCCGCGGAGGTCGGCGTCGGCCTCGCGATCGTGCTGCTCATCTACCGGAACCTGCACAGCCCCGACCTCGACCGGGTCGACGAGCTGAAGGGCTAGACGTTGCTCGAGTACGCCTGGATCATCCCCGTCATCCCGACCGTCTCGTTCGTGCTGATCCTGTTCTTCGGCAAGCGGATGCCGAGGCAGGGCTCGGAGATCGGCATCGCCGCGCTCGGGGCGTCGTTCGTGTTGTCCTGCGTGGCCGTCGTCCAGTGGATCCAGCATGTCGACGACGCGACGAGCGAGCACGGTCTCGGCGCGCTGCGGTCGCTGGGCAAGAGCCTCTTCCTGGCCGAGAGCGGCGCCTACGCAGCGGTCGGCCCGGTCGTCAGCACGGTCGAGTGGTTCAAGATCGGGGCCGTCGAGGTTGCGGTCGGAACGCAGATCGACGGGCTCGCGGTGATGATGCTCTTCGTCGTCACCATCATTTCCCTGCTCGTGCACGTGTACTCGACGGCGTACATGCACGGCGACGTTCGCTACACCTACTTCTACGCCGCGCTGAGCCTGTTCACGGCGTCGATGCTCACGCTGGTGGTCGCACCCACGACACTCCAGCTGCTCGTCGGCTGGGAGCTCGTGGGTCTGTGCTCTTTCATGCTGATCGGCCACTGGTGGGAGGAAGGCGCCAACACCAACGCCGCCATGAAGGCGTTCCTCACCACCCGCACCGGCGACGTCGGGCTCATGATCGGTGTGATCGTCACCTTCTTCGCGGCGGGCCAGACGTTCGACATCGTCCACATCAACACGGTCGCGCTCGAGGGCGTCGGCGGGCACACCATCTGGGTCGTCGGTGCCTCCTGCCTCATGCTCGGCATCATCGGCAAGAGCGGCCAGTTCCCGCTGCACACCTGGCTCCCCGATGCCATGGCCGGCCCGACGCCGGTCTCCGCGCTGATCCACGCCGCGACGATGGTCGTGGCCGGGGTCTACCTGGGCGCTCGGCTGTACGGCGTGTTCTGGCAGGGGTTCTCCATCGGCGACGGCGGGGTCAACTTCATGGCGCTCGTCGGTGGGATCACCATCCTCATCGGAGCCGCGCTCGCCTTCGTGCAGGACGACATCAAGAAGGTCCTCGCCTACTCGACGATCAGCCAGCTCGGGTACATGGTGATGGGCCTCGGGGTGGGTGCCTGGGTCGGCGCGGTGTTCCACCTGTTCACACACGCCTTCTTCAAGGCGCTGCTCTTCCTGGGTGCCGGGTCGGTGAGCTACTCCGCGTCGCATCACTCGTTCGACATGCGCGAGGACATGGGCGGGCTGCGCAAGTACATGCCGATCACGTTCTGGACGTTCCTGATCGGCTCGTTCGCGCTGGCCGGGATCTTCCCCCTGGCCGGGTTCTGGTCGAAGGACGAGGTGCTGGCCACCGCGGGCCAGGGCAACTACGAGATCTTCATGGTCGTGGGCCTCGTCGGCGCCTTCCTCACCGCGGCCTACATGACCCGCTGCGTGTGGCTGACCTTCTTTGGCGAGTACCGGGGCCACGGGCACCCGCACGAGTCTCCACGCGCGATCACCGTTCCGTTGATCGTGCTCGCGGGCTTCAGCATGGTGGCCGGGCTCGCCAACGCCACCGCGCTCGGTATCGAGAAGTTCGTCGAGTACGTGGAGCCGCACGGCGAAGGGTTCCCCGAAGTGTTCACACCCGACTTCGACCTCGGGCTGGTGGCGCTCTCGAACGCCATCGTCGTGATCGCGATCGGCATCGGCCTGTTCTTCTGGCTCGACCGGCGAGAACTGCGCGGGCTCAAGGGCCTCACCGAGCGAAGCGGGGCCGCCAAGGCGGGCCACACCTTCCTCGTCAACAAGTACTACCTGGATCACCTCTACGAGCAGGGCATCGTGGGGGGCATCAAGGGCCCGATCGCCCGTGCGTCCTACTGGGTGAACCAGCGCGTCATCGACGGCGTCGTGAACGCAGTCGGCAAGGGTGCGACCGCGTTCGGTCGGGTCGTGTACCGATACGTCGACCAGGATGTGGTTGACGGCGCCGTCAACGGCATCGCGCACGAGACGGACCAGGCGGGCGGCCTGCTCCGGTACGTGCAGTCAGGTCGCGTGCAGCGCTACGCGCTCATGCTCTTCGCCGCGGTCGGGCTGCTGGCCGTCGCGCTCGTCATTTTCAGCTAGGAGAACTCAGGCGATGAACTGGTTCCAGGAGTGGGCGCTGACCCTGGCGATCTTCCTCCCCGCGGTCGGGATGGTGATCATCCTGGCGATCCCGCGTGCGGAGGAGAACGCGATCAAGGTCGTGGCGTTGCTCACCTCGCTCGTCACGCTCGGCGTCGGCATCGGGATCCTCGCGGACTTCGACTACGACCGCGCCGGGATCCTGCAGTTCCGGGTGAACGAGCCCTGGATCGACATGATCCAGTCCCGTTACCACCTCGGACTCGACGGCATCTCGCTTCCGATGCTGATCCTGTCGATGGTGGTGACGGTGCTGTGCATCGTCTACTCGTGGAACCACTTCCCAGAGCCGCACAACCCCAAGGCGCTCCTCGCGCTCATCCTGCTGCTCGAGGTCGGGATGAACGGCACCTTCCTCGCCGAGGACCTCATCCTCTTCTTCATCTTCTTCGAGATCGTTCTGCTCCCGATGTTCTTCATGATCGGCGTGTGGGGCGGACCCAACCGCGAGTACGCGTCGATCAAGTTCTTTCTCTTCACCTTGTTCGGTTCGGCGCTGATGCTCCTGGGGTTCCTGGCGCTGTTCTTTCTCGAAGGCACGTTTCAGATCCCCGAGCTCACCGCGAGGGCCGGCGTCAACATCGCCGAGGTGACCCAGAACCTGATCTTCGCCGGGTTGTTCCTCGGCTTCGCGATCAAGGTGCCGATGTTCCCGTTCCACACCTGGCTTCCCGACGCGCACACCGAGGCGCCGACGGTGGGCTCGGTGCTCTTGGCCGCGATCCTCCTGAAGCTCGGCACCTACGGGTTCATCCGCATTGCGATGCCGACGTTGCCTGACGCGGCGGAGACCTGGGCACCGTGGATCGGTCTGCTCGCGGTGATCGGCATCATCTACGGGGCGTTGTGCTGCCTCGCCCAGACCGACATGAAGCGGCTGATCGCCTTCTCGTCGGTCTCCCACATGGGCTTCGTGATGCTCGGGATCGCGACGCTCACCGACTTCGGGATGAACGCGGCGATCTTCGGCATGGTCGCGCACGGCCTGATTACCGGGATGCTCTTCTTCCTGGCCGGCTCGGTGCAGCACGCGTACGGCACGCGCGAGATGTCGAGGCTCGGTGGTCTGCTCCAGCAGGCACCGAAGATGGGCTGGATCCTCGGGTTCTGCGCGATGGCTTCGCTCGGCCTGCCCGGGCTGGCCGGGTTCTGGGGCGAGTTCCCCGCGGTGCTGTCTGCATACCAGCCTGCACCCGGGCTTCCGGTCGAGGCCTTCCGGACGTTCATGGTCCTTGCCGCGATCGGCACGGTGCTCGCGGCGGGGTACCTGCTCTGGATGTACCAGCGCGTCGCGTTCGGCACCCCGAAGGCCGAGTTCGCCGACGCCCACATCCACGACGTATCGGTCCCGGAGTGGATCGCCTGGACGCCGCTGCTGCTCGGGATCGTTGCGCTCGGCGTGTACCCGGAGATCATCTTCGGGCTCACCGACGCCCCCGTCCAGCGGCTGTTCGGAGGCTGATCCGTGAACCCAGGGTGGGACTTCCACGCCCTCGCGCCGATCATCGTCATCACGGCCACGATCGTGGTCGTGCTCGTCGCCGACTTCTTCTTCGAGTACCGCGGCCGGTTTCGCACGTCGCTGCTCGCCTCGCTCGGCGTGCTCGCGGCGATGGTTCCGATCGTGACGATGGCAGCCGACGGCGGAACGCGCGTGCTGTTCGGAGGCGCGATCGTCGTCGACGACTACACGCTCGCGTTGCAGGGCTTCTTCCTGGCCGTGACCTACGTCACCCTGCTGCTCTCCGTCGACTACATCGGTGACGGCGACTACTACCAGGGCGAGTTCTACGTCCTCCTGCTCACCTCGCTGCTCGGCATGATGGTGATGGCCGCCGCGCGAGACCTGATCAGCATCTTCGTCGCGCTCGAGACGGTGTCGATCCCCACCTTCGTGCTCGCGGGCTGGCGCAAGCACGACCGGCGCTCCAACGAGGCGGCGATCAAGTACTACCTGATCGGAGTGCTGTCGTCCGCGTTGATGCTCTACGGGATGTCTCTGGTGTTCGGGCTCACGGGGTCGACGCTGCTGGTCGGAATCAAACCAGTCATCGGTCGCATCGACGAGCCGTTGCTGATCGTCGCCGTGTTCCTCACCCTGGCCGGGTTCGCGTTCAAGGTGAGCGCCGTACCGTTCCACTTCTGGGCACCCGACACCTACGAGGGCGCTCCGACTCCGGTCACGGCCTATCTCTCGGTCGCCTCCAAGGCGGCGGGCTTCGTCGCGTTGCTCAACGTCGTCTACTTCGGCTTCTTCGACGCACCCGACACCTGGCAGCCCGTTCTCTGGGTGCTCGCGGCGGCGTCGATGCTGCTCGGGAACCTTGCGGCGCTGCGCCAGACGGACATCGTCCGGATGCTGGCGTACTCGTCGATCGCCCAAGGCGGCTTCATCCTCGTGCCGTTCGCAGTGGCTGGCAGCGGTGATGCCCGCGTCTCGTCGTTCGAGGCGGTCGTCGTCTACCTGCTGATCTACGGGGCGATGAACCTCGGCGCGTTCGCGGTGGTCATCGCGCTGGCGCGCCGCACCCGGAGTACCGAGATCTCCTCGTACGCGGGGCTCGGGAGCTACGCGCCGGGTCTCGCACTCGCGATGAGCATGTTCCTGTTCTCGCTCGCCGGGATCCCGCCGTTCGCCGGCTGGTTCGCGAAGTTCGTGATGTTCCGGTCCGTGCTCGACGCCACCACTCCGGCCGCCACGGTTCTCGGAGCGATCGCTGCGGTCAGCTCCGTGATCGCGTTCTTCTACTACGCCCGGGTCGCCCGGGAGATGTGGTTCCACCCCGCGCCCGACGGTGCCGACACGACGCCGATGCGACTGCCGGTAGCGCTCGACGTCGCGATGGTGATCTGCGGGGTGGTCGTGCTCGTCGTCGGCGTGTACCCGCAGCTCTTCGCACGCATCGGCGAGCTCGCAGCCGGCGGCTGACGCCGTGGAGGTGCGCTCGGGGCTGGCGGAGCGGATCCACCGTGTTGGGCCGGTGCCGTTCTCGGTGTTCGTCGACGCCGCGCTGTACGACCCGGTCAACGGCTTCTTCGCCCGGGGGAAGGGAGCTGGTCGCGGCGGTGCCGACTTCCTCACCAGTCCCGAGGTCGGCCCGCTGTTCGGTGCGTGCGTGGCGCGCGTGCTCGACGGTTGGTGGCGCCGGCTGGGCGAGCCGGATCCCTTTGTCGTGGTCGAGGCGGGCGCCGGGGCGGGCCGGCTGTGCCGCGAAATACTCCGACCCGACCCGGTCTGCGCACCGGCCTTGCGCTACGTGATGGTGGAGCGCAGCGAGGAGCTGCGCGAGCGTCAACGTGACCACCTCGTCGTGGAGCCGTTCGAGTTCGCGCTCGGGCCCTCGGCTCCCGGCGGCGAAGGGGAGCCGGTCGAGCTCGTGGCGCGTGTCGGGCCGATCGTGAGCGCGCTCGACAAGCTGCCCGCGGTGCCCTTCGAGGGTGTCGTGTTCGCGAACGAGCTGCTCGACAACCTGCCGTTCGACCTGGTCGAGCGCACCGACGAGGGCTGGGCGGAGGTCCGGGTCGGTGTCGACACCGCCGGTCGGTTCCACGAGGTGGTGCTGCCCGCGTCGGAGGAGCTCGTGGCCTGGATGGCCGGGATTGAAGTGCCGGTGGGAGCCCGGCTCCCGGCCCAGCGCGAGATCGAGACCTGGATCGACGCGGTCGCGGGCGTCGTTCGGCGTGGGGTGCTGGTGTGCGTCGACTACGCAGCAGATGCCCAAAAGATGGCGACGCGCGGGCGAGGGTGGCTACGCACCTACCGTGAGCACGGGCGCGGCGTCGACCCGCTCGACGCTCCGGGCAGCCAGGACGTCACCGCCGACGTGCTACTGGAGCCGATGCGCCGGGCGGCGCGCCAGGCCGGCCTGACCCTCGTCGCGGAGACCACCCAGTCCGAGTGGCTGGCCGGGCTCGGCATCGACGCATTGGTGGAGAAGGGAGCCGCGATCTGGCGGGCGGGCGCGGCGCGCGGGGACGTCGACGCGATCGCGGGGCGAAGCCGCGCGTCCGAGGCTGCGGCGTTGACCGACCCTGTCGGGCTGGGAGCCCATACGGTCCTGGTGTGGACCAAGGCCCTCTGAGCGTTGGTGCCCCAGCCTGTCGTAGCGACGGTCTCGGTCACCGACTCTGGGTGGGGAGGCCGCGGGTAGCCTCCCGTCGACGGTGACCTGAGGGGGAGACGATGGCCGACGTGACGCTCGAGGCGCTGCTGGAGGAGGGTCGCACGTTCGCACCTTCCGCCGAGTTCGTGCGCGACGCGCTCGTGCACGACGGCTCGCTCGCCACCGCGGCCGATGCAGACGTCGAGGCATTCTGGGCGGCTCAGGCTCGGGACCTGCTCGACTGGGACCAGGACTTCCACACCGTGCTCGAGTGGGACCTGCCGTACGCGAAGTGGTTCGTGGGCGGGAAGCTCAACGTCTCGTACAACTGCCTCGACCGCCACGTTGCGGCAGGCCACGGCGCCCAGGTCGCCTTCCTCTGGGAGGGCGAGCCCGGTGATGCCAGGGCGATCACCTACGCCGAGCTGTTGGCGGAGGTCTGTCGAACCGCGAACGCGCTGCGCGCGCTCGGTGTGGAGAAGGGCGATCGGGTCGCCCTCTACCTGGGGATGGTGCCCGAGCTCCCAATCGCGATGCTCGCCTGTGCCCGGATCGGTGCCGCCCACTCGGTGGTCTTCGGCGGATTCTCGGCCGACTCGCTGCGTGACCGCATCAAGGACGCCGATGCCAAGCTGCTGGTCACCGGCGACGGCGCGTGGCGTCGTGGAAGTGTCGTACCGCTCAAGGAGATCGCCGACGAGGCGATGGCCGAGGCGCCGTCGATCGAGCGGTGCCTGGTGCTGCGCCGGACCGCGCACGAGGGCGTGCCCATGCAAGACGGGCGCGACGTGTGGTGGCACGACGTCGTCGCCTCGCAGCCGTCGGAGTGTGCCCCTGTCCCGATGGACGCCGAGGACCTGCTCTACCTCCTCTACACGAGCGGGACCACCGGCAAGCCCAAGGGCATCATGCACACGACGGGCGGCTACCTCACCCAGGTCGCGTTCACGCACAAGTACGTGTTCGACCTGCATCCCGACACCGACGTGTTCTGGTGCACTGCCGACTGCGGCTGGGTGACGGGGCACTCCTACATCGTGTACGGACCGCTCGCGAACCGGACGACGAGCGTCATCTACGAAGGAACGCCGGATCACCCCGACAAGGACCGGTTCTGGTCCATCGTCGCCAAGTACCGGGTGACGACGCTCTACACCGCGCCCACCGCGATCCGCACGTTCATGAAGTGGGGCACCGAGTACCCCGATCGTCATGATCTCTCTTCGCTGCGCCTGCTGGGCTCCGTCGGTGAGCCGATCAACCCGGAGGCCTGGGTCTGGTACTGGCAGCACATCGGTGGTGGCCGGTGTCCGGTCGTGGACACGTGGTGGCAGACCGAGACAGGCGCCATCATGATCAGCCCGCTGCCGGGCGCGACGGTGGCCAAGCCGGGGAGCGCGACCTTTCCGCTGCCCGGGATCGGCGCCGAGATCGTGAACGACGAGGGCGACGCGGTGAGCATCCCAGGCGGTGGCTACCTGGTGCTCACACAGCCGTGGCCGTCGATGCTGCGCGGGATCTGGGGTGACCCGGAGCGCTATCGCGAGACCTACTGGTCACGCTTCTTCGGGCGGTACTTCGCGGGCGACGGCGCGAAGCGCGACGCTGACGGGTACTACTGGCTGCTCGGCCGGGTCGACGACATCATGCTCGTCGCCGGCCACAACATCTCGACGACGGAGGTCGAGTCGGCGCTCGTGTCGCATCCGGCTGTCGCGGAGGCCGCGGTCGTCGGCAAGACCGACGAGACCACGGGGCAGGCGGTGGCCGCGTTCGTGATCCTGCGCTCGGGCAACGAGGCGAGCCACCGGCTCGTGGGCGAGCTGCGCGACCACGTGGCCGAGGTCATCGGTCCGATCGCGAAGCCGAAGTCCGTTCTCTTCGCCGAGGACCTGCCGAAGACCCGCTCGGGGAAGATCATGCGCCGGCTGCTGCGCAACGTCGCCGAGGACGAGGCCCTCGGCGACACGACGACGCTCGCCGACCCGAACGTCGTCGCGGGCATCAAGGCCCGCTACCTCGCCGACGCTCCGGATGACGAGGAGTGACAGGACCCCGGCTGGATCGGGCCCTGTCTGCCGGGTCGGGGCCTTCGCGGTGAGGCGGCGGGTCCCACCCGAGCACTGGACCTGGCGTGACGGCCCGGTCGAGCCCGGATCCGCGGTGGTGGTCGACATCGACGGCGTCCTCTCGGACGCCGCGATCCGCCAGCACTACATCGAGGCGCCGCGGCGGGACTGGCGTGCGTTCTTCGACGCCTGCGGTGACGATCCGGTCATCGAGGAGGTCCGCGTGATGCTCGACCTGCTCGATGCCGCGATGCGCGTGGTGCTGTTGACGGCGCGCCCGCAGCGAGTGCACCACCTCACCGAGGCCTGGTTGCGTCGCTACGGCATCCGGTGGGACGTGCTCATCATGCGCCCGTGGGGCGACTACGAGCTCTCACGCGACTACAAGCAGTCGACGGTGTGGGACCTGCGCGACTACGGCTTCGACCTCCGGCTCGCGATCGAAGACGACCGTCGCAACGTCGAGATGCTGCGCGCCGAGGGGATCCCCTGCATCTACCTTCACTCGGGCTACTACGACTGAGCTCTGCCAAACCTCCTGTTCGGACCGGTGAAAACGTCCGAACCGACGAAACTCCGCCGTTCGACCAGTTGCAGTGGCGCGTGGTCGTCTGCAAAAGTAGGCTCTTATCTGGCAGGGAGGGAGGTCGTTCGGGCTCTAGGAGTCTGGACCTGTACCCTGCGCCAAGGCTGGCCGCGGAGGACCCATGACAGCGCTTCGGCGCACACGCTCGGCACAGGGACTGGCCGTTGCGACGATCGCGACCTTGATGCCGCTTGCGGCTGTCGTCAACGGGGGAACTCCCGCGAAGGCGAACTCGTTCGCGCACCGAGGCATCGTGTCGGAGCGTCCGAGCGACCGGACGCCGAGCTTCGTCGACGGCAGCGTCTTCGGGATCGCCCAGGTCGCCAACCGCGTCGTCGTGGGCGGCACCTTCACCAAGGCCGGCCCCGGCATCCGCGGCGCTGCAGCGCCGGTCGACACGGTGGCGGGGACGTTCAGCGTCGGGTTCCCCGACGTCGCCGGAGCGGTGTTCGCGACTGCTCCCGACGGTGCAGGCGGATGGTTCCTGGGTGGGCGCTTCACCTCGGTCGGCGGTGTCGCGCGCACGAACCTCGCCCACGTTGACGCGGCCAACACCGTCACCGGCTTCGTCGCGGACGCCAACGGCGCGGTACGCGATCTGGAGCTCATGGGCACGGAGCTGTATCTGGGCGGTGAGTTCACGACGGTCAACGGCCAGTCCGCGCAAAGCGTGGCCAAGGTCGACGCGGCAGTCGGGACGCGGATCTGGGGCGCGACGATCAACGGAGCCGTTCGCGCGATCGAGCCGAGCGCCGACGGGACGCAGCTCTACGTTGCCGGTGAGTTCCTCAAGATCGACGGCGTCGCCCAGCGACGCCTCGGCGCCATCGGCACCACGACTGGGGCCAGGGTGGCGTCCTTCACCCCGGGCACGGTGAACGGAACCGTGCGTGCCCTGGAGCTCGCGAACGGGGCGCTGTTCGTGGGTGGCGACTTCACGACGGTCAACGGTCTGACCCGCCAGCGCCTTGTCCAGGTCGACCCGAATACGGGTGCGGTCGGAAGCCTGAACGTCACGATCAACGGTGCGGTCTACGACCTCGAGCCCAACGCTGCCGGATCGACGATCTACCTCGCCGGGCGGTTCTTCACCGTGGCCGGCCAGGCTCGCAAGTACCTCGCGAGTGTCAGCGTGGGTGTGGGCGCGGGCTCGGTCGGCTCGCTCAACGTCGCCAACATCAGCTCGGGCGGCGTGAACACGGTGCTGCTGGACGAGGCGGCGAACGATCTGTACGCGGGCGGTGACTTCATCCTCACCCCGGAGAAGACCGCCCCGGCGAAGCTGGCGCGCGTCGACCTCGCGACGAACGTGGCGGAGCGTGTCGTGAGCGCGTACGAGAATCCGGAGTCGTTCGCGCGCGCACCACTCGAGGCATCGGGCATCTGGACGCTGGGTCGCGACGGCGATCGGCTCATGGTGGCCGGCGACTTCTCCGACTACGGGCTGGTCGACCGCGCGCGTCTCGCCGCGTACGACCTCAACACGGGGGCGCTGGACCTCGGGTTCAACCCGGACCCCGACGCGGACGTGAACGTCGTGCGGGCGACGCCTGACAATTCGGCGGTCTACGTGGGCGGCGACTTCTCGAACATCGCGGGGGTCCCACGCCGCGGCCTGGCGAAGCTGGATGCGCAGACCGGTTCGGCAGTCCCTGGATTCACTGCTGACACCAATTCCTACGTGAAGGACATCGCCGTTCGCGACGACGGCACCGCGGTCTACGTGGGGGGGAACTTCCTCACCGTCAACGGTGCCCGTGCGGAGCGCCTCGGGGCCATCGCCCCGACGACCGGTGCACTCCTCCCGGGTGTCGACCTGAACCTGACCGAGCCGACGAACGACCAGTCCGAGGGCGGTGCTCGCGCCGTGACGTTGAGCCCCGACCAGAACCGCCTCATGGTGGTCGGCAACTTCCGGAGGATCGCGGGGCTCGAGCGCCCGCTGGTCGCCCAGGTCGACGTCTCGGCGCCGCTGCCTACGGTCACGGACTGGAGGACCGAGGTCTACGACGTGCCCTGCGCCCGCAACAAGATCGGTTGGATGCGCGACGTCGACGTCTCGCCCGACGGCCAGACGGCCTACGTCGTGAGTGCCGGGCACTTCTACTATCCCGCTTGCGACTCCGTGAACGCGTTCTCGATGACGCCGACCGGCGGGGACCTCGAACCGCTGTGGACGAAGAAGATCGGCGACACCCTCGAGTCGGTCGCTGCGACGGAGGACGCGCTCTACATCTCGGGCCACTTCCGCTACCTCGAGACCGAGACCCAGAGCGACGACAGGTTCCAGCTCGCGGCGCTGGACCCGGCCACGGGCGCAGGGCGCAACTGGGTGCCGAACGCGGGCGGCTTCCGCGGCGTGCTCGCGCTCGAGTCGGAGCCGGCCGGGCTGTTCGTCGGCTCCGACGGCGACACCGTCGGGAAGATCCCCCACGGGCGCTTCGCCCACTTCCCTGCGCCGGATCCCGGACTCTTCGTCCACAAGTCGCCCGATCCGAGCGTGAGTGCAGCCTCCGGTGGCACCGTCACCTACCACTTCTCGCTCGAGAACACCTTCGACGACCGCACGATCGAGCTGACCTCGCTCACCGACACCCGGCTCGGCAACCTCGCAGATGCCTGCTCGTTGCCGCTCACGATCGCGCCCCTCGGGGCCGCTTCCTGCTCCGCGAGCGAGTACCTCTCGGGCTCCAACCTGGCCCAGATCGCCGGGACGGTCACCGCAGCGGGCACCGAGAACGGCTCGCCGGTGTCCGACACCGACACCTCCACGGTGAAGCTCGTGTCCTCGCCTCCCACGCTGCGCGTGCGCAACATCAACGGGCCGATCTCGGTGCCCTATCCCGACGGCCAGACCCAGTTCGCGATCAGCGTGATGAATCTGGACATGCGCCGCCCGATGACCATCACGTCGCTCTCCGCTGACCGCTACGGCGACCTCAACGGCGTCGGCAGCTGCGCGACGCCCCACGTCGTCGCGCCGAACGAGCTCTACCACTGCAACTATTGGGGAGAAATCGACGGGCCGATCGGTTCGCGCGTCACCGTGCGGAACACTGCGGTGGCCGAGTACCAAGGCAGCCCGACGTCGGCAAGCGCGACTGCGACGACCACCGTCGCAGCGCCAGTGGGGGGCGCGCCCGTGCTGTACGTGGTTGCGAACCCGAGTGCCTTGACGGCGTCCGAGATCAAGGTCCGCAACCGACTCGCGACCAGCTACAACGTGACGCCCGTCGACGACAACACGCTGACGGCGGCCGATGCGACCGGCATGGCGCTCGTGATCGTGTCGAACTCGGTCAGCGACAGCCGGGTCACGAACAAGCTCAAGGGTGTGGAGACTTCCGTGATCTGGACCAAGGCGTCGCTCTACGACGACAACGGACTCACGGCCGCCTCAGCCAATCAGGGAACGACCTCCGCCCTGGCGATGACCGTGACCAGCACGCCTCATGCGCTCTCCACAGCGCGGACCGGATCCCAGACGTTGCTCAACTCGTCGCAGACGATGAACTGGGCCGACCTTGGCGGCGACGCCGAGGAGGTCGCGACCCTTCCCAACGGTCAGGTGGGGATCTTCGCGTACCACGCGGGGTCCGAGCTCGCTGACGGGTCGACGGCAGCCGGGTGCCGCATCGGGGTGCCGTTCACCAACGCGGCGTTCAATGCGATCAACACGACCGGCTGGGCGTTCTGGGACTACGCCGTCGCCTATGGCGCGGCCGAATGCGGTACGGGGATCATCCAGACGATCGCTGGGAACGGCAGCCAGACCTACCTCGGCGACGGTCTCCCGGCGACCGGCAACGCGGTGCGGCGACCCTACAATGTCACGCTCGACCCGACCGGCCAGTCCTTCGTGATTACCGACGCCGACAACAACGCCGTGCGACTCGTTGAGGTCGCGACGGGGATCATGACCACGCTCGCCGGCACCGGCACTGCTGGCTCGGGAGGCGACGGCGGCCAGGCCACGTCGGCCCAGCTCCGTGCGCCGCTGCGCAGCTACTACGGCCCCGACGGCCACCTCTACATCGCCGACACCTCGAACCACAAGATCCGCCGGGTGAACACCTCGACCGGTGTGATCACGACAGTCGCGGGTACCGGGAGCTCGGGCTCTCAGGGCGACAACGGCCCAGCGACCTCGGCCAGGCTCAACAGCCCGTCCGACCTCGCGTGGGACGTCGCCGGCAACATGTACGTCGCGGATCGCGGCAACAACAAGATCCGCCGGGTGACCACGGCGGGGACGATCTCGACGTTCGCTGGCACGCCCTCCTCGGGTTTCAACGGCGACGAGATCGCGGCGACCAGTGCCCGCCTGAACACGCCGTACGGCGTCGCCGTCGGTCCCGACGGGACGGTCTACATCGCCGACTACAACAACGAGCGGGTTCGATCGGTGGACGCCGGTGGTGTCATCCACACGGTCGCCGGCACCGGTATCGCCGGCGCCGGTGGGGACGGCGGCCTCGCGATCGACGCGGACCTGCACAAGCCGATCCACGTCATGGTCGATCCGGCCGGAGGCCTCTGGATCAGCGAGGTGAACAACAGCTGGGTGCGCTACGTGGACCCGAACGGGATCATCAACGTCATTGCAGGTACGACGACGCTCGGGTTCTCCGGTGACGGTGAACAGCCGATCTTCGCCGTGCTCAACCGGCCGAGCGCTACCGCCATGGACGCCGCGGGCAACGTGTACGTCGCCGACCGTGACAACCGGCGGATCCGCCTGATCCACCACAGCTGAGGTCGGTGCCGCGGCGGCACCGACCTCAGTCGCGGAAGTTCGTGAACTGCAGCGGGATGCCGAAGTCGTGCTCGCGCATCGCGGCGATGGCGGCCTGGAGGTCGTCGCGCTTCTTCCCACTGACCCGGAGGTGGTCGCCCTGCACCTGGTGCGACACGCCTTTCAGGCCCAGACCCTTGACGAACTTGCCGACCGCGCGCGCCTTCTCGTCGTTGATCCCGACCTGCAACGTGACCGTCTGACGCACGGTGCCCTTGGCGGCCTCCTCCACGTTGCCGTAGCCGAGCGCCTTCAGCGAGACCTTCCGCTTCACCATCTTCTCCTCGAGCACCTGCGTCAGCGCCTGGAGGCGCGCCTCGCTCTCGGTGTGGAGCTCGATCGTCTGGTCCTTGAGCGCGATCGACGAGTCGGTTCCCTTGAAGTCGAAGCGCGTCGCGATCTCGCGCGCGGCCTGGTCGACCGCGTTCCGCACTTCCTGCATGTCGACCTCGGAGACCACGTCGAAGCTGGGCATGATGGCGTCGAACCCCCGGATTCCGGCAACAAGGCGGCTGCTACTGTACGCCCGGGTCCGTACCCGAGTGGCCAAAGGGGACTGGCTGTAAACCAGTTGCGCAAGCTACGGAGGTTCGAATCCTCCCGGGCCCACCAAGCTCGTGCTCCCGGCGGGTCAGAGCATCCGCTGCATCACGACGAGGTCGAGCCAGCGGCCGAGCTTGCGCCCCACCTCCCGCTCGGTGCCGACGATCTCGAAGGCGCAGGCGCGGTGCAGCGAGATCGAGGCGTCGTGGCCACCCACGATGCGGGCGATGACGGAGTGGTACCCGTACCCGGCGGCGAGCCGGACCAACTCGGCGAGGAGCGCGGCGCCGACACCCGCGCCTCGCTGGTCGCCGCGCACGTACACGGAGTCCTCGACCGTGGGGAAGTACGCGGGCCGATCCTTGTACGGGCTGAGCGACCCGAACCCCACCACCTCTCCGGCCGCGACCGCGACCACCGCCGGGTGGCCACCCGAGTGGCCCGCGATCCACCTCCGTTGCTCGTCGAGCGTCCGTGGGACGAGGTCGAAGGTGACCGTGGTGGTCTCGACCTCGAGGTTGTAGATGTCGCGGATCGCCGCGGCGTCGTCGGGTTCGGCCAGGCGGATCTCGATCGTCACGGCGGCAGGGTACTCGGGGCCCCGGATCGGGTGGGTGCTGTCCCGCGCCCGGGCGCTATCCTGGCGGGTTCCGGTGAACGGCCGCAATGATGCCCCCTTAGCTCAGTCGGCAGAGCACTTCCATGGTAAGGAAGGGGTCTACGGTTCAAGTCCGTAAGGGGGCTCCATCACTGGCGGGGTAGCTCAGTCGGTTAGAGCACACGGCTCATAATCGTGGTGTCGCGGGTTCGAGTCCCGCCCCCGCTACCAAGAGAGGGAGCGCATCAGATGGCGAGCGACAAGCGGGTCAAGGTGACCCTGGCCTGCGAGGACTGCAAGCGGCGGAACTACATCACGATCAAGAACAAGGTCAACGATCGTGAGCGCATCGAGATGAAGAAGTACTGCCGCTTCGACAAGCGTCATACCGTGCACAAGGAGACCCGGTAACGGGCGTAACCTCCGCGGGGAGGGAGGGGTCGAACCCCTGCCCATATCGACCGGAGCGCCCATGGTGGACCAGGCCGAGCTGATCGTCGCCGCGCAGACCGGCGACCGTTCGGCCTTCGACGAGCTGGTGCGACAGACCTACGTCGACACCTACACCCTGGCGTTGCGGTTGACCTCGAACGAGGAGGATGCGCGCGACGTGGTGCAGGAGACGTACCTGCGAGCCTGGAAGGCCCTTCCCCGCTTCCGCGGTGACGCTGCGCTGTCGACCTGGCTCCACCGCATCACGGCGAACTGCGCTTCCACCTACCTCAGTCGCCGCCGGCGCCTCCGCACCGAGCCCCTTGGTCCCGGCCACGACGCCGTCGAGCTTCGGATGGAGGTCCAGCCCGAGCAGATGGCGGAGTCGTCCGCCGAGCTGGAGCGAGTGGGCCGGGCCCTGGAGTTGCTGCCGGCCAAGCTGCGCGCGGTGGTGGTGCTGAAGGACGTGTACGGCCTCAGCCACGAGGCGATCGGCGAGGAGCTCGGTATCTCGGCGGGCGCCGCAAAGGTGCGGCTCCACCGCGGTCGCCGCCGTCTCCAGGAAGCAGTCAGTGAGGATCCGAGGACGGCCCGTGCGGTATGAGGACGTCGCCGAGCTGCTTCCCGGGATCGTCGACGGGACGGTCGAGATCGACGATCGGACTCTGGCCTTCGTCGAGTCGGACCTGCGCTGTCAGGCCGAGCTCGCCCGCTACCGGCGTCTGTTGCGTGCCCTGGAGCAGCTCCGGTACCGGTATTCGGAACCGGCCCCGGGTCTCCTCGCCGCCACGCTAGTGGCACTCGCCGAGGAGGGGGAGCGCCGCGCGATCCGATCGTTGCTGAGTGGACGCCGACTGGCCTACGCCGGCGCCGCGCTCGGCGGGGTGGCGGTAGCGGGAGCCGCCGCCACCGCGGTCCTCCTGGCGAGACGACTGCGCGCGGCCTGAGTGGGGTCGGCGTGAGGGGCCGGAGTGAGCGTGAGCGGGGCTCTCGGCTAACCTGACCCACCCGGCCCTTGCGCGCCCGGAGGGCAGTAGCTCAATTTGGCAGAGCTCCGGTCTCCAAAACCGGCGGTTGGGGGTTCGAGTCCCTCCTGCCCTGCTCGTCCTACCGACCACGACGACAGCACCAGAAGGCCCCACGGTGAACCGACAGACCAAGCGCATGATGCAGCGCCAGGGTGCCGACCAGCCGCGCGCGCCCGAGCGCCGAGCGGCGCCGAGCAAGCAGCAGAGCGACCGCACGGGCCCCCGGCAGTTCTTCTCCGAGGTGCGCGGTGAGCTGCGCAAGGTCGCGTGGCCCACCCGCAACGAGGTCGTCAACTCCACGATCATCGTGCTCATCGCGGTCACGTTCATGATGGCGCTCATCTTCGGCTTCGACTACCTGTCGGCCAATTTCGTCCTCTTCCTCTACGACTGATCCGATGACTGACGACTCGACCTTCGACCCCTTCGCGCCCGAACCGACCTCGGAGGCTTCCTCCGGGAACGGCTCGGGCTCGACGCTCGCGGCCGCCGACCCGGTCGGCACCGGCCCTGCCCCCGGGGCGCCCGGCCTCGAGGCTCCCGACGCCGTGCCCGACCTCGGCCCCGAGGTCGGGTCCGAGGTCGTCCTGACCGGCGACGAGGAGCTGGTCGAGGTCATCGACGAGGAAGACGAGACCGAGCTGGAGCCGAGCCCGTACGACCGCCCGGGCCGCTGGTACGTGGTGCACACCTACGCCGGCTACGAGAACAAGGTGAAGCAGAACCTGGCCAGCCGGGTGCGCTCGATGAACGTCGAGGAGCGCATCTACGAGGTCGCCATCCCGATGGAAGACGTCATGGAGTTCAAGAACGGCCGGAAGGTCGTGGTTCAGAAGAAGGTCTGGCCCGGCTACCTGCTGATCCGCATGGCGCTCGATGACGAGTCCTGGTACGTGGTGCGCAACACCCCCGGCGTCACCGGCTTCGTGGGCAGCGGTGCGAAGCCGACGCCCCTCACGCGACGCGAGGTCGAGGAGTGGATCGGCACCGGCGAGAAGGTCGAGGGCGTCACCGAGAAGAAGGCCCGGCCCCGCCTCGAGTACGAGGAGGGGGAACAGGTCCGCGTGGTCTCCGGTCCGTTCGCCGACTTCAACGGCGCGATCAGCGAGATCGACGTGGAGCGTTCGCGCCTCAAGGTGCTGGTGAACATCTTCGGCCGTGAGACCCCGGTCGAGCTCGAGTTCAGCCAAGTAGCCAAGCTGTAGGAGACGGGAACTGAGATGGCCAAGAAGAAGTTGGCCGCAATCGTGAAGATTCAGATCCAGGCCGGTCAGGCCACCCCGGCGCCGCCGGTGGGCACTGCGCTGGGCCCGCACGGGATCAACATCATGGACTTCTGCAAGGCGTACAACGCCGCGACGGAAAACCAGCGTGGCCAGGTGATCCCGGTGGATATCTCGATCTTCGAGGATCGGACGTTCACCTTCGTCACCAAGACCCCGCCGACCCCGTTCCTGCTCAAGCAGGCCGCAGGGATCGAGAAGGGCTCGTCGGTCACGCCGCGCGAGAAGGCCGGCAGCGTGACCCGCGCGCAGGTGCGCCAGATCGCCGAGACGAAGATGCCCGACCTGAACGCGATCGACCTCGACGGGGCGATGGCCCAGGTCGAGGGCACGGCCCGCTCGATGGGCCTCGACGTCGTCGGCTGACCAGCAAGGCCCGCCGGCAGAGGACCTCGCTGCCGGAACCGGGTGTTCGAGGGACCAGAACCGGCGTCGTAGCGGAGCGGAGACGTATCCAGCTCCGAACGGCCCGGAGGGCGGCGGCCGGTATCCGGGCGCCGAGTGAGGAGCGACCGAACAGATGGCGAAGCACGGCAAGAAGTACACCGACTCGGCTCGGCGCTACGACCGCGACCGTCTGCACGACGCGACCGAGGCGATCGAGCTCGTGAAGGGCTTCGCGACGAAGCGCTTCGACGAGACGATCGAGGCGGCGTTCCGGCTCGGGGTCGACCCCCGTAAGGCCGACCAGATGATCCGGGGCACGGTCTCGCTCCCGCAGGGCACCGGCAAGTCCGTCCGGGTGGCGGTGTTCGCCGCGGGCGACGCAGCCCGCCAGGCCCACGAGGCCGGTGCCGACGTCGTCGGCTCCGACGACCTCGTCGCGAAGGTCGAGGGGGGCTTCCTCGACTTCGACGTCGCGATCGCGACGCCCGACCTGATGGGACAGGTGGGCAAGCTCGGCCGAACGCTCGGACCCCGGGGCCTGATGCCGAACCCCAAGACGGGCACGGTTACGACGGAGGTGGGCAAGGCGGTCGGTGAGTTCAAGGCCGGCAAGGTCGAGTACCGGACCGACCGCTACGGCAACGTCCACGTGCCGATCGGGAAGGCCAGCTTCGACGTGGCCGGGCTGGTCGCCAACTACGACGCGGTGCTCGACGAGCTCATGCGGGCCAAACCGGCCTCGGCGAAGGGTCGCTACCTCAAGGCGGTCACCGTGAGCTCCACCATGGGACCCGGAGTCAAGATCGACCCCACCCGCGCGATCGATTCGGCAGCCGTCCGCGGCACCGGCTAGGGTTTCGCGCTCCACAACCGATCTGCGCCGCAGACCTCCGGTCCCCGCGAGGGGTAATGGGTCCGGCCTCGAGAGCCCTGCTCCGTGAGGCAGCCCGCCGGACGAGGCGACTCCTCTGCTCGTCGGGGCGTCCCTCCCACGTGGCGCCCCGTTTCGTCGTGTCAGGGGAACTGCGCATGGCTCGGCCCGAGAAGGTCGCCGTCGTCACCGAGATCCGCGAGAAGCTCGAGGGCGCCGACGCCGCGGTGCTCACCGAGTACCGCGGCCTGAAGGTCGGTGAGCTCGCCGAGCTGCGCGGCGCGCTGCGCCCTGCGGGCGGCGAGTTCAAGGTGTTCAAGAACACCCTGGCCCGGAGGGCGGCCGAGGAGGCCGGCCTGGTCGAGCTGGTGCCGCTCCTGGAAGGCCCGACCGCGATCACCTTCGTCATCGGCGACGCCGTGGTGGCCGCCAAGGCGCTCAAGGACTTCGCCAGGGCCAACCCGACGCTCGTCCTCAAGGGTGGCCTGCTCGGCACCCGGGTGCTGGCGACAGCCGAGGTCGAGGCCCTGGCCGAGGTCCCGCCGCGCGATGTGTCGTTGGCCCGCCTGGCCGGAGGCTTCCAGGCCCCGCTCACCAAGGCGGCCGGCCTGTTCGGAGCCTTCACCCGCAACTTCGCCTACGGCTTGAAGGCCTACATCGACCAACGTCCCGCCCCCGCGGAGGCGCCGGCCCCCGAGGCATCCGCGCCCGGGCCCGAGGCCGGCGGATCCGAGTCCGAGTCCGAGTCCGAGTCCGAGTCCGAGTAAGTCTCGAGAACCCAGAAAGAGAGCATCACCATCATGGCGACGATGAGCACCGACGAGCTCCTGGACGTCTTCAAGAACATGACGGTCCTCGAGCTCAACGAGTTCCTAAAGGCGTTCGAGGAGTGCTTCGGCGTCACCGCGGCGGCTCCGGTCGCGGTCGCGGTCGGCCCGGTCGCGGCCGCCGGCGGCGAGCCGGCGGCGGCCGATGAGGACCAGGACGAGTTCGACGTGATCCTCGCGGCGGCCGGCGACAAGAAGATCCAGGTCATCAAGGAGGTCCGAGCGCTCACGAGCCTCGGACTGAAGGAGGCCAAGGACCTCGTCGACTCGGCGCCGAAGCCGGTGCTCGAGAAGGCCTCGAAGGAGGATGCCGAGAAGGCCAAGGCCGCGCTTGAGGGCGCCGGCGCCACCGTCGAGCTCAGGTAGCGCGATTTGAGCGGGCGTCTAACCTTGACCCCCGGAGAGGGGCGTCGTATCCTCCCCGGGCCGACAGGCACCCATGGGTGCCTGTTTGGGCCTGTCTGCTTGCGGATGCTTCCGCGCGCGGCTAGCATCCGCTGAGCCGTGTCGTCCCGCTCGTCCCGCTCTTGATTCCCGTCGTGCGGGCTTGCGCGCGCCCGCACGTCGTCTCGCACCCTGTCTCGCACCCTGAGGAGTGACGTTGATGCGTCTCGCGTCCCGGGAACGGTTCTCGTTCGGACAGCTTCGTGAGGTCCTGCAGCTGCCCAACCTGATCGCGGTGCAGCGCGAGTCCTTCGCGTGGTTCCTCGAGCAGGGGGTCGCCGATGTACTGCGCGACATCTCGCCGATCGAGGACTTCACCGGTCAGCTCAAGCTCGAGCTGACCGATCCGGTGTTCGACCCGCCGAAGAACTCCGAGGCCGAGTGCCGGGTCAACGACCTGACGTATCACCGGCCGCTGTTCGTGACCGCGCGGTTCATGAACGCGGGCACCGGTGAGATCAAGGAGCAGGCGGTCTTCCTTGGCGACTTCCCGGTGATGACCGACCGGGGCACGTTCATCATCAACGGCACCGAGCGGATCGTGGTGAGCCAGCTCGTGCGGTCGCCGGGCGTGTACTTCGACATCAACCCGGACAAGACCTCGCCGGAGAAGGACGTCGTCAGTGCCAAGATCATCCCGGGTCGGGGCGCGTGGCTCGAGTTCGAGGTCGACAAGAAGAACGTCGTCTACGCGCGCATCGACCGGAAGCGCAAGCAGCCGGTCACGGTCCTGCTCAAGGCGCTGGGCTTCGGTGAGTCCGAGGAGGAGCTCCTCAACCTTCTGCTCGACCCGCAGGGCCGGCCCTACGACTCGATGCGCAACACGCTCGACAAGGACCACACCGAGGACGCCGACGCGGCGTTCATCGACATCTACCGCAAGTTGCGACCGGGTGAGCCGCCGACACCGGACAGCGCGCGGAACCTGATCGAGAGCCTGTTCTTCAACCCGAAGCGCTACGACATGGCCAAGGTCGGGCGCCACAAGGTGTCCAAGAAGCTCTCCGACGAATACCCCAAGCTCGGGAGCGTCGTCCCCAACGCGGACCCCGAGGCGGGCCCGGTCGACTACACGCTCCAGCGGGCCGACGTCCTCGCGACGGTCTCGTACCTGGTGAAGCTCCACGCGAACGACCAGCCCAACGACTACTTCCCCGACGACATCGACCACTTCGGCAACCGCCGGGTGCGCTCGGTCGGCGAGCTCATCACCAACCAGGTCCGGGTCGGCCTGAGCCGGATGGAGCGGGTGGTGCGCGAGCGCATGACCACCCAGGACGTCGAGGCGATCACGCCCCAGACGCTGATCAACATCCGGCCGGTGGTCGCGGCGATCAAGGAGTTCTTCGGCTCCTCGCAGCTGAGCCAGTTCATGGACCAGACCAACCCGCTCGCGGGCCTGACCCACAAGCGCCGCCTCTCGGCGCTCGGCCCGGGTGGACTGAGCCGTGAGCGCGCCGGGTTCGAGGTCCGTGACGTGCACCCGAGCCACTACGGCCGGATGTGCCCGATCGAGACACCGGAGGGCCCGAACATCGGCCTGATCGGCTACCTCTCGACGTTCGCCCGCATCAACCGGTTCGGGTTCATCGAGACGCCGTACCGAAGGGTGGTCGACGGCGTGGCGACGGAGCAGATCGACTACCTCGCCGCGGACGACGAGGACCGCCACATCATCGCGCAGGCCAACGCCCACATCGACGTCGCGGGTCGTTTCCTCGACGAGAAGGTCCTGGTGCGCGCCGGGCGCGGCGAGCTCGCCTACGTCGACCCGCACGAAGTCCACTACATGGACGTCTCGCCGAAGCAGATCGTCTCCGTCGCGACCGCGCTGATCCCGTTCCTCGAGCACGACGACGCGAACCGAGCGCTGATGGGCGCGAACATGCAGCGCCAGGCCGTGCCGGTGCTTCGCCCCGAGGCGCCCTACATCGGCACCGGGGTCGAGGCCGCCGCCGCGCGCGACGCCGGCGAGCTGCTGATCGCGGAAACCGACGGCGTGGTCACCGAGGTCACGGGCAGCACCATCACGGTCGACTACCAGGGCCCCGGCAAGCCCGTGACCCACCGGCTCTCCAAGTTCCGCCGGTCCAACCAGGGCACCTGCATCAACCAGAAGCCGCTCGTGTCCACGGGCGACCAGGTGTCGGCCGGCGACATCCTCGCCGACGGCCCGTCCACCCACCAGGGCGAGCTCGCGCTCGGCAAGAACCTGCTCGTGGCGTTCATGCCCTGGAAAGGCCACAACTTCGAGGACGCGATCGTCCTCTCGGAGCGGCTGGTACGTGACGACGTGCTCACCTCGATCCACATCGAGGAGCACGAGATCGACGCCCGCGACACCAAGCTCGGCGAGGAGGAGATCACCCGCGACATCCCGAACCTGTCCGAGGACATCCTGAAGGACCTCGACGAGCGGGGCATCATCCGCGTCGGTGCCGAGGTCGGCCCGGGCGACGTGCTCGTCGGCAAGGTGACCCCGAAGGGCGAGACCGAGCTCACGCCCGAGGAGCGCCTCCTGCGCGCGATCTTCGGGGAGAAGGCCCGCGAAGTTCGCGACACGAGCCTGAAGGTCCCCCACGGCGAGACCGGAAAGGTCATCGACGTGAGGGTGCGCAGCCGCGATGACGGCGACGAGCTGCCGCCCGGCGTGAACCAGCTCGTGCGCGTGTACGTCGCGCAGAAGCGCAAGATCTCCGAGGGCGACAAGCTGGCCGGTCGTCACGGCAACAAGGGCGTGATCTCCAAGATCCTGCCCGTCGAGGACATGCCGCACCTCGCCGACGGGACGCCGGTCGACATCGTGCTCAACCCTCTCGGCGTACCGAGCCGCATGAACGTCGGTCAGGTGCTCGAGGCCCATCTCGGCTACGCGGCCCGCCACGGCTGGGAGGGCCATGGCCGGGCTCCGGCCAACCCGCGCAAGACCCGGCCGATCACCGAGCCCGCGGTTTGGGTGACCACGCCGGTGTTCGACGGCGCGCACTGGGACGAGCGCGAGGACGCGGGTCCGCACGGCACCATCCAGGACCTGTTCGCCACCCTGCACGCCGACGGGACGCACGGCGTGCGGATGGTCGACACCGACGGGAAGGCCACGCTCTACGACGGTGGGACCGGCGAGGCCTACGACAGTCCGGTGACCGTCGGCTACATGTACATCCTGAAGCTGAGCCACCTCGTCGACGACAAGATCCATGCCCGGTCGACGGGTCCCTACTCGATGATCACCCAGCAGCCCCTGGGTGGGAAGGCCCAGTTCGGCGGTCAGCGCTTCGGGGAGATGGAGGTGTGGGCGCTCGAGGCCTACGGCGCGAGCTACGCCCTCCAGGAGATCCTCACGATCAAGTCCGACGACGTGCTCGGCAGGGTCAAGGTCTACGAGGCGATCGTCAAGGGCGAGAACATCCCCGAGCCCGGCATCCCCGAGAGCTTCAAGGTGCTCATCAAGGAGATGCAGGCGCTCTGCCTCAACGTGAAGGTCATCGACGAGGAAGGCGCCGAGATCGTGATCCGCGAGCTCGACGAAGACGCCTTCCGCACGACGGAGAGCCTGGGTATCGACCTCTCCCGTCCCGAGCGAGGGACCGACGAAGAGGACGAAGCAAGGCGAATGGCCCCGTGAACACGAGAGAAGAGGCATAGGTGCTCGACGTCAACGACTCCGCCCGGCTCTCCATCTCCCTCGCGACCGCGGAGCGGATCCGCACGTGGTCCAACGGCGAGGTCAAGAAGCCCGAGACGATCAACTACCGCACGCTCAAGCCGGAGAAGGACGGCCTGTTCTGCGAGAAGATCTTCGGGCCGACCAAGGACTGGGAGTGCTACTGCGGCAAGTACAAGCGCGTCCGGTTCAAGGGGATCATCTGTGAGCGCTGCGGCGTCGAGGTCACGCGCTCGAAGGTGCGTCGAGAGCGGATGGGCCACATCGAGCTCGCCGCGCCGGTCACCCACATCTGGTACTTCAAGGGCGTGCCGAGCCGGTTGGGCTACCTGCTCGACATCGCGCCGAAGAGCCTCGAGAAGGTCATCTACTTCGCCGCGCACCTGATCACCTGGGTCGACGCCGAGAAGCTCCACACCGACCTGCCGTCGATCGAGGCCGAGATCAAGGCCGAGATGACCGACGAGGAGAAGCGGCGCGACCTCGACATCGAGAAGCGGTTCCAGGACCTCGAGGCCGACCTGGCGCAGGCGGAGGAGGCCGGCGGCAAGAAGGCCGACCTCGACAAGCTCCGCAAGGCCAACGAGCGCGACGTCGAGGAGATCCGCGAGCGGGCGCAGTTCGAACTCGACTTCCTGAAGTCGGTCTACGACACCATCCGGGCGCTGAAGAAAAAGCAGCTCATCGACGACGAGCGGGTCTGGCGTGAGATCCGGGCGCGCTGGGGCGAGTACTTCGCCGGGGGCATGGGCGCCGAGGCGGTCAAGGACCTGATCTCGCGCCTCGACCTGACGGCCGAGGAGGAGGAGCTCAAGGACGTCATCGCGACCGCCAAGGGCCAGCGCAAGGCGAAGGCGATCAAGCGCCTCAGGGTGATCTCGGCGTTCAACCGCGCCGGTGAGGACGGTCGGCCGGTCAACTCGCCGATGGGGATGGTGCTCGACGCGGTGCCGGTGATCCCGCCCGACCTGCGCCCGATGGTGCAGCTCGACGGCGGTCGGTTCGCCACGTCGGACCTCAACGATCTGTACCGCCGGGTGATCAATCGGAACAACCGGCTCAAGCGTCTGCTCGACCTGGGCGCGCCCGAGATCATCATCAACAACGAGAAGCGGATGCTCCAGGAGGCCGTCGACGCGCTGTTCGACAACGGTCGCCGCGGCCGGCCGGTGACGGGCCCTGGCAACCGGGCGCTGAAGTCCCTGTCCGACATGCTCAAGGGCAAGCAGGGCCGGTTCCGTCAGAACCTGCTCGGCAAGCGCGTCGACTATTCGGGCCGCTCGGTCATCGTGGTGGGTCCGCGTCTGAAGCTGCGCCAGTGCGGGCTGCCCAAGCAGATGGCCCTCGAGCTGTTCAAGCCGTTCGTGATGAAGCGGCTTGTCGACCTCGAGTACGCGCAGAACATCAAGTCCGCGAAGCGGATGGTGGAACGTGCCCGCCCGCAGGTCTGGGATGTGCTCGAAGACGTCATCAAGGAGCACCCGGTCTTCCTGAACCGCGCGCCGACCCTGCACCGGCTCGGCATCCAGGCGTTCGAGCCGGTGTTGGTGGAGGGCAAGGCGATCCAGATCCACCCGCTCGTCTGCGCGGCGTTCAACGCCGACTTCGACGGCGACCAGATGGCCGTGCACCTGCCGCTCAGCTCCGAGGCCCAGGCCGAGGCGCGGCTACTCATGCTCTCCGCGCACAACATCCTGTCGCCGGCGCACGGCCGCCCGATCGCGGTGCCGAGCCAGGACATGATCATCGGCGCGTTCTACCTGACCGAGCTGGTCGAGGGCGCGCCGGGCGAGGGACGTGTGTTCTCGTCGCTCGAGGAGGCGCGCATGGCCCACGAGCTGCGTGACGAGCAGCAGCGGCCCGAGCTCAACGTGCACGCGCGCATCAAGGTCCGCATGCCGGCGGGTCGGTTCCCCGAAGAGCAGTTCCCGACCCGTGACGACGACCCGGCCTCGCCGGTGCTCCGCCGCAACGAGGCCAACGGTCGCGAGGCCTCCGTCGTGGTCGAGACGACGCTGGGACGCCTGCTGTTCAACGAGGCGTTCCCACCCGACTTCCCGTTCAAGGAACGGGTCGTCAAGAAGCGTGACATCACCGAGATCGTCGGTGAGCTCGTCGACCGCTACACGAAGTCCGAGGTCGCGACGAGCCTCGACGCGCTGAAGGACCTCGGGTTCGAGTACTCGACGCGCGCCGGGCTCACGATCTCGATCGCGGATGTCCGCACCCCGGTCGCGAAGACAGAGATCCTCGCGAAGCACGAGGACGAGGCCGACAAGGTCGAGCGCCAGTACGACCGGGGAATCATCACCGACGACGAGCGTCGCCAGAAGGAGATCGAGATCTGGACCGAAGCGACGAACCGCGTCACGGAGGCGATGCAGACCGAGCAGCGCGCGGAGCAGTTCAACCCCATCGAGATGATGGTGGGCTCCGGTGCCCGCGGCAACGTGATGCAGGTCCGTCAGATCGCCGGCATGCGCGGATTGGTGGCCAACCCGCGCGGTGAGATCATCCCGCGGCCGATCAAGAGCAACTTCCGTGAAGGCCTCTCCGTGCTGGAGTACTTCATCTCCACGCACGGTGCCCGCAAGGGTCTCGCCGACACGGCCCTGCGTACCGCCGACTCCGGATATCTGACCCGCCGTCTGGTCGACGTCGCCCAGGAGCTCATCGTGCGCGACGAGGACTGCGCCTCGGCGCGCGGCATCTGGGTCGAGCACGTGACCGAAGACCCGGAGCACGCCCGCGCGCTCGAGACCGGCCTGCTCGGCCGGTGCCTCGCCGAGGACGTGACCGGCGCCGACGGAGAGGTCCTGGCCCGCAACACCGAGGTCACCGACGAGGTGCTGGCGCGGCTCAAGGCCGACGCCGGGGTCGACCGGGTGCGGGTGCGGTCGGTGCTCACGTGCGAGTACCCGCGCGATCACACGGGTGGTGCACCGGCCGACGACGGTGACGAGGGTGACGAGAAGTACCGGGCCGGGGTGTGCAGCCTTTGCTACGGCACGATGCTCGCCACCGGCAAGCTCGTGGACCTCGGCGAGGCGATCGGCATCATCGCCGCCCAGTCGATCGGCGAGCCCGGCACGCAGCTCACGATGCGGACGTTCCACACCGGTGGCGTCGCGGGTGAGGACATCACCCACGGCCTCCCGCGTGTGGTCGAGCTGTTCGAGGCTCGCACGCCGAAAGGCGCCGCGGTGCTCGCGGAGAGCTCGGGCGTAGTGCGCGTCGGCGAGAACGAGAAGGGCGAGCGCACCCTCACGGTCGTCGCGGACGACGGCGAGGAGGAGGTGCATGCCGTCTCGATGCGCACGCACCTCGCGCCCGGCGTCGTCGACGGCGCCGAGGTCTTGGCCGGCGCCCAGCTCACCGGCGACGCCAAGAGCTCGCGGGACCCGAAGAAGATCCTCGACATCGAGGGGATCCGGGCCACCCAGCAGTACCTCGTCGACGAGGTGCAGCGGGTGTACCGGGAGCAGGGCGTGTCGATCCACGACAAGCACGTCGAGGTGATCGTCCGCCAGATGCTGCGCCGCGTCGGCGTCTCCGAGCCGGGCGACTCGCAGTTCCTGCCCGGCCAGAAGGCCGACGCCCGCGAGTTCGCCAACGTGAACAAGCGGCTGGTGGCCGAGGGCAAGCGCCCGGCCGAAGGCCGTCCCGAGCTGATGGGGATCACGAAGGCGAGCCTCGCCACCGAGTCGTGGCTGTCGGCAGCGTCCTTCCAGGAGACCACCCGGGTGCTCACCGAGGCGGCCATCGAGGGCAAGAACGACGGTCTCGAGGGCCTCAAGGAGAACGTGATCATCGGCAAGCTGATCCCGGCGGGAACGGGCATGCCTCGCTACCGAGATGTGGGGACCGAGGCGCCCGACTACCAACCGCTCGAGTTCTACTCGAGTGACTACGAGGACGCTCTCGACCTTGCCGAGCGCCTGCGGGCCAGCCTCGACGACCGAACCGAGGCCGACGACCTTAGCCCGAGCTTCCTGGTCCCCCCGGAGAACGAGGCCACGGATACCTTCGCCCCACCGGCGGGCGGTCTGGTGCCCGTGCCGGACCCGACGTCCGAACCGGGCGAGGCGGCTGCCGGCGAGTAGGCGCCCGGCACCATCAGTGCACCGATCGAGGCGCGGCCCTGTGGCCGCGCCTCGATCGCGTGTGGCGCGGTTCCTCGCGGCGAGGATCCGGCCGGGCGGAGGGCGAGCGGTTCGGCCGGAATCCGGTCCGGTGCCGCTCCGGTACCCTCTCCGGCCGTGATCGGGTTCGTGACCTCCCTGCCGCATCCGGCGAACTGCGCGTCGTACGCAGCGCGCTGCGCGTTGATGGAGCCCACGCTCGCGTTCTTGCTGCGCCAGACCAACCCGGACATCCACCTGGTGATCGTGGCGAACACCCCGCCGGAGTGCACCCTGCCCGACGATCCGCGCCTCGAGGTCGTGCTCGTCGACTTCGCCCGCTCGGCGAGCACGCCCGGCCGGCCGAGCCTCGTCGGCATCGAGAAGGACAAGGGCGCGAAGCTGGCCGCGGGCACCTCGATCCTCACCCGCAGGGGCGCGTCGCACGTGATGTTCGTGGACTCCGACGACTACATCCATCGCGACATCGCCGCGTTCGCCGCTGAACGTCCCGGTCATCCGGGTTGGTACTTCGACTCGGGGTACTTCCACATCCGGGGCGAGCGGAAGGTGACGACCGTGACGCACGAGTACCACCAGCGCAACGGCACGAGCCACGTGATGCGCACCGACCTGCTCTCGGTGCCGGCCTATCTGGACCTGGCGCTCGACCGCGAAGCGATGCTGGACGCTGCGGGCCGGGACAAGACGACCCAGATCATGGGTCGCCACTGGCCGGTGGTGGACTACTTCCGGTCGATCGGCCACCCGCTCGAGCCGTACCCCTATCCGGCCGCGATCTGGGAGATCGGCACGGGCGAGAACTGCACGGCAGTCGTGGCCGCGTCCGGCACCAAGGAACCGATCGAAGGTCGGATCTCGGAGGACTTCGGATTGCCGGTGCCGAGCCGCGCCACAGCAGCCCGGGCGACCACGTCGGTGTTCCTGACCCGCGTCCGGCGGCACCTGCGGCCCGACTCCTAGCGAAGTCGGGCCCGACCCGGCCGACCGCGATCGTTGGGGTCCGAGTTGGGTCCCCGCCGCGTGGCGCTCAGCCGGCGGTGGGTCCGCGTACCTCGAGGTACCGGGCACGCATCTCGCTCGACCAGCTGTTCCCCGGGCGCTCGACCCGGGGTTCCATCTCGACCGTGACGGGAATCCCCAGCGCATCACCGAGCTGGGCGAGCTTGGCGGTGGGATTCGCCACGAGCTCCTCGTAGACGATCTCGACGGGCGCGACGCCGAGCCAGGCGAAGTAGCGCTCCCACCCGCCGTCGACCCGGTTGAGCCACTTCATCGAGCGGTCGATCTCGTCCGCGTCGAACGGCGAGTCCGGTCTCGGGGCCACGGTGGTGCCCTCGGGTTGGACCCACTGGTTGGTCTTGCGGGCCCGATAGTGCGAGATCGCCTGGCCGAGACGGTCACGGCGATTCACCCACACCTGGACGGGGTCCTCGAACCGCCGACTCAGGCTCCGCGCCGCCCGGAGTCCGGTGCCCATCCGCGCGTGGGCCATCGCGTTGGTCCGCGCGCCACGGACGAAGCCGACGCCCTGGTTCCAGTGGAGCTTCAGGCCGAAGGCGCCGTTGGGTGACGCGCGGTGGGTGAGCAGCCACGGGACGAAGGCGTCCCGGGTCCCGCCGGCCTCGGTGTAGAGCGCCCGGTAGATGGGCTTGGCGATGTCGAGGTACTCGTCCGGGCCGTCCGCCCGCCGGGGTCGCGGTGGCGAACGCCTACATTGCTGGCGTGATCGTCTCCCACGAGCACCGGTTCATCTTCGTCAAGACCCAGAAGACGGCCGGGACCTCGATCGAGGTGTTCCTCGCCGGCCTCGCCGGGGCGGACGCGGTCGTCACACCCGTCAAGCCGGCCGTGTCCGGTCACGAGCCCCGGAACCACACCGGGTGGTTCAATCCCCTCGCCCAGATCCGGCGGGAGCGTGACCCGCGCCCGGCGCTCGCGGACCTGCGGCGGCGGCGGCGGTTCTACAACCACATCTCGGCCGCCCGGATCCGCGACCGGGTCGGCGCCCGGGTCTGGGATTCCTACTTCACGTTCTGCTTCGAACGGGATCCTTGGGACAAAGTGGTCTCCTGGTACTACTACCGGCTCTGGCAGGACCCGGACATGGAGTTCGCCGAGTTCGTCCGGACCCAGCCGCTCCCGACCGAGTTCGACCTTTATGCCATCGACGGGGCGGTCGCGGTGGATTTCGTCGGCCGGTTCGAGGCGCTCGGTGCCGATCTCGCCCATGCGCTCGCGCAGGTGGGCATCGACCGCCCGGTGCTGCTGACCCGCGAGAAGGGCGGCTCGCGGCCCGCCGACGCCCGTCCGGGGGCGCTCTACACCCCCGAGTTGGACGCGATCGTCGCCCGGACCTTCGCTCGGGAGATCCGCGAGTTCGGGTACCCGGACCGTTCCGCGTCCGGGGCGGACTGAGCGCGCCGGTCCCGGTCCGCCCGCCGCGAATCCGGGCCCTGGTTTGAACGGGATCTCCACGCGCGCCTAGCCTTTTGGGGTTTGTGCGACCCTTCCGGTCGCGCAGGCGCCGGGGCGCCCGCCCTCGACGCCACCCCCAACAAGGGCCTTCGGGTCCGCAACTGCCAGGAGTGCTGTGCCCACGATCGCTCAGCTGGTCCGCAAGGGCCGCGAGACCAAGACCGACAAGTCGAAGACGCCGGCGCTCAAGGGTTCGCCGCAGCGGCGCGGGGTGTGCACGCGCGTGTTCACCACCACGCCCAAGAAGCCCAACTCGGCGCTGCGCAAGGTCGCTCGTGTCCGGCTCTCCACCGGTATCGAGGTCACCGCGTACATCCCGGGCGTCGGGCACAACCTCCAGGAGCACTCGATCGTGCTCGTGCGCGGCGGCCGGGTGAAGGACCTGCCCGGCGTCCGTTACAAGATCGTGCGCGGCGCGCTCGACGCGTCCGGCGTCGCGAACCGCAAGCAGGCCCGCAGCCGCTACGGCGCGAAGAAGGGTTAGCAATGCCGAGAAAGGGTCCAGCCCCCCGCCGCGAGCTGTTGCCCGATCCGGTCCACCGGTCCGTCGTCGTCACCCAGCTCGTCAACAAGGTGCTCCAGCGCGGCAAGCGCTCCACCGCCGAGAAGATCGTCTACGACGCGCTGTCCGAGATCGAGCGCATGACCGGTGGCGACCCGATCTCCACGCTCAAGCGGGCCGTGGAGAACGTGCGCCCCGCGCTCGAGGTGCGGAGCCGTCGGGTCGGTGGCGCCACCTACCAGGTCCCCGTCGAGGTGCGACCCCGCCGGGCGACGACGCTCGCGATCCGCTGGCTCGTCGGCTACTCCCGCCAGCGGCGGGAGAAGAGCATGGCCGGGCGGCTCGCAGCGGAGCTGCTCGACGCGAGCAACGGTCTGGGGGCGGCGATCAAGCGGAAGGACGACCTCCAGAAGATGGCCGAGTCGAACAAGGCGTTCGCGCACTACCGCTGGTAGGGGTTGCTCGTCGGGCGTCTGGGCCCGGGCCTGCTGCCGCCGTGCTCCGGCGCCCCGCCGGCGCCGGCGTCGGTCGGGGCGGCGCCCGGCCGTTCGCTTCGGGCAGTCGCTCGCTCCGCCTGTGGCTCCGCGAGCGCAACTTGCTCGGCGGCGCGGGCGGCGCCCCGACCGACGGAAGTGCTCCGGC
>Ga0194128_10000039_pt1 | contig 198233 bp, 209 predicted proteins | sample TA2KigCa65mmetaG_FD_148650 | JGI IMG/M metagenome (GOLD analysis project Ga0194128, IMG submission 148650) | Freshwater microbial communities from Lake Tanganyika, Tanzania - TA2015037 Kigoma Deep Cast 65m | ecosystem: Environmental > Aquatic > Freshwater > Lake | place: Tanzania: Lake...
CGCCGTGCGCCCGCACTCGAGCCTCGGCAACCTCACCCCGGCGGAGTTCGCCGAGCGGTGCTCAACAACGCAGCAGACAGAGGCCGTTCTCTAGAGGAATTAGGGCCGAGGATCTCAGGCAGGTCAGGTGCGTGGACGCAACCAAGAGCCGCGCGTCCAAGGCGGCACCTGGCGGTGAAGTCGGGCGCGCCGCACATGAGAACGCGTCCCCAGCGAAACCGCGCGACCCCACGCTGCTGCATTTCCGTCGAAGGAAGCGTGCGAATAGGCAGCAGCGAAGCGTGCTGAGGACGCTCCGCGCCGCCACGGCCTCAGCGGCGAGCGCCAAGAACGCGTTGCTTCGCAGTGTTTGCGGGAGCAAGATGGGCTGCGAGCGACGGCGTTGGGCTCTGTCGAATACCTGTTGGGCAGCGCGAAGATGAGTCAGCGCGAACTTGAACACCTGGGCGACCCAGATCTTGAAATCGCAGGGCTTCGGGTTTGGGTTCACGGCCGCCAGTTCCCCGACGCAACCGACTATTGGGACGGAAACTGGCTTCGCGTCACCGGGCGTTGCAACTACCCGGGATCAAGCGTGCGCGTCCACGGTTCGATCATCCATCTCGGCGAATTGGTTGGCCTGCTTCGCGGGTGTGAGCGTCTCTTGCAGACCCTCTCCGGTCGAGCAGAACTCGCCTGTATCGAGCCCAACCTTCGAGTCGAGCTCGAAGCAAAGACTGGAGGCCACATCGACGTGGCTATCTCCATCACCCCGGACCACATGACGAAGAAACACAGTTTCAACGACGCCTTCGACCAGACCTACCTTCCGCCGATCATCTCAGCGTGCAAGCGCATCCTCGAACGGTTCCCTGTTCGCGAAGGTGAACGGCTGCCCGCATGAGCGCGCTGCCCAACAAGGCGCTGCAGCTGACCGGCAAGGGCCGCGCTCCGATCAACCGCGGTAGAATCTGGCGTCGAACGTCGGTGCTCCGGTCCGCCACGGTGGCGGCCCTTGCCGGCAGCTGAGCGCCGATCCGTTATGCAGCACTCATGAGTCATGAGATCGGCGCTGGCTGCCCGCATCGTCGCGCAGCATCTGCTCTGCGCGCGCGAGTACGCGCTTCGCGCCTTCCAGCCGCGCGCGCGCCACTGCGACCGCGCCCTCCGCCGCGACCTGCGCTTCCGCGAGCTGCAGCTCGCTCGCACCCGTCGTCACGGGCGCGACCGCGCCGCCGCTCGCGAGCGGCGCGAGGACGTAGCCCGCGAAGAGCCGCGTGCGCGCAAAGGGTTTCTTTTCCGCGCGCTCGACGGCGATCGCGAGGCGTCTCTCCGCCTCGGGCGTGAGCGCAAGCGTGGTGAGCGCGCCCTCGCTCACGGCGTTCGCCACCTGCGACGGCGCCGGCGCGGAGGAGCCGCCGTCGGCGAACGCGGAGGAGGAAAGCGCCGCGAGCGCGAACGCCAAGGCGAGAGCGAGCTTCGATTTCATGGCTCCACCGGTGTGGCAGGAGTTGTTACGGGAGCGGCGCTCGCTTCTGACGCGAGTGCGAGGCGATGGCCGACAGCGCGCTCGAGCTCCGCGCGCGCGCGGCGCCACGCGGCGTCAGCGAGCACGAACTCGCGGCGCCCTTCGAGCATCGCGATTTCGGCCTCGAGCTTCGCGCCTGCGTCGATGGCGCCAGCCTCGTAAGCCATGCCCGCGCGGTCATCCCACTCTTCGAGAACGGAAAGGCGCTCGCGATGCCATGCAAGCGCCGAGATGCGCGCAGCTTCCGCACGCGCGTAGGCCTCGCGGACTTCGCGAGTCACGCGTTGCACCGCGGCCTCGTAACGTGCGCGTGCCTGCGCGAGCTTCGCGTCGGCGAGTGCGCGCGCTGCGCGGCCGCCGTCGAGCGGAATGCCGAACTCGGCACCGGGGCCGATCTCCGCATCGGCGCCCGACCCGTTCGCGTCGAGCACGGCGATCAGCTGAAGCACTTCGCGGCGCGCGAGTCCGGCGCGTGCGCCGGCGGCTTCCACCTCGAGTTCGGCGGCGCGCAGCTCGGGGCGAGCAGCGAGCGAGTCGCGCACGAGCTCGTCGACGGAGGGAAGCTCGGCGTGAGGGAGCGCTGTCTCCTCCCTCTCGCAGGGCCAGTCTGCGAACTGGAACGCGGTGAGCTCGGACAGGCGCGCGGTCGCGCCAACAACCGCGGCGTACTCCTGCGCGTGCCGATCGGAGGCGTTCACTGCTTGGAGCTTGGCGCGCGCGACATCGACTGCGGGAAGCCCACCCGCGCGAAACCGCCGCTCGGCATACTCGGCGAAGCGGCGATACGGGTCGCGAGTCTCGCGTAGGAGCGCGCGGAGCCTGGACGCGGCGTTCGCGTCCGCACACGCGACGCGCACATCGCGCACGAGATCGAGCCCGCTCGCGACGACGCGCTCTGCAGTCGCCGCCCAGTCGCGCTTCGCCGCAGCAACGCGCTTCGGTCGCAGCCAGAGCGCGTCGATCGGGAGCTTCGCTGCGTACTCGAGCTGTTTCGAGCCGAGCGGTAACAGCACGCTGAAGGTTGCGGGAGGCGGTGCGCCTGCGCGCATCCACTCCGCCTCCGCGACCCCGAGATCCGCGAGCGCCGCACGGAATTGCGCGCTCCGGCGCAGCGCGAACGCGACGAGCTCGTCTTCGCTCGGCATCGCGTCCCCGGGGTCCGCGAGGTCGGCGCGCTTCGCTTTCTCACCGCTGCGCTCCGTGAGCTGCGCGCGAATCTGCGCCGCGCCATCCGGCGGGCTCACGCAAGCGACTGCGAGCAGCGCCGCCGCTGCGAGCGCAACCGAGCCTATGACGCGACGCGCTGGCAAGTTGCTCCCTAACGATTTGTCTGCGCGATCACCGTCTCGCCGAAGCGCAGCATCTGGTCGCGCTTCTGCACCAGGGTGGAGCGCGGGCCGAGCGTGAAGCTGAACGGAAACGAGTTCGCGCCGGTCATGCCGTGCTCCTCGAGGCGCCGCAACGTGGGTGCTTCGAGAGGCGTCACGAGTGGCACGATCGTTTCGAAGGGGTTGCTCGCGCGCGCGCTCTGGGCGCGCATCACGCGCAACTTGCCGAGGATCTGCTCCGCCTCTTCCGGCGTGTTGCCCACGCCGAGCCAGCCGTCGCCCACGTACGTCGCGCGCTTCATCGCGACATCTGTCAGGCCACCGAACCAGATTGGAACCTCGCGCCCCGGCGCTGGGCTCATCTGCGCGGGCTGCAGGTCGAAGAAGCGGCCGTGGTGCTCGACCACGTCGCCGGTCCACAGCTTGCGCATCAGCGCGACCATCTCGTCCATGCGCCGGCCGCGCGTGTGGAAGTCGATGCCGAGCGCGTCGAACTCCTCGCGGATCCAGCCCGCGCCGGCGCCGAGCGCGACGCGTCCATCTGTCAGGAGCGCGAGCGTGCCGAGCGTCTTCGCGAGCTGAATCGGCTCGCGCAGCGGGAGGATGAACACGAAGGTCGCGAAGTGGAGGCGCTTCGTCGCCGCCGCCATCGCCGCGATCGTCGTCCACGGATCCGGGAACGGCGTGCGCCCGTCGAACATCGGCGCGCCGTCTCCCGAGTACGGGTACTTCGACGCGAGCGTGCCCGGGAAGAACAGGTGATCGGCCAATAACAAGCCGTGGTAGCCCGCCTCTTCCGCTGCTTGCGCGATGCCGACTAGCTGATCGGGCTCCGCGAACGAGATGGCTTGCCAGAACTTCATGCACACCTTTCGCGAGCTTCGCTCGCTGGATCGCCTGCGTTCCTCTTCTCGATTGTCGCGCTCACGCAGGCACGAAGCGGCTGATCGTGTCCACCACGCACGCCGGGCGATCGCTGCCTTCGATCTCCACCGTCACGCGCACCGTCACCTGCACCGCGCCGCCCTTCACTTCTTCCGCCGCGACGACTTCGCCGACGCCGCGCACGCGCGAGCCGACGCGCACGGGCGAGGGGAAGCGCACTTTGTCGCAGCCGTAGTTCACGCCCATCGAGACGCTGCGCACCTCGAGGATTTGCGGCAGGAACTGGTTCACGAGCGAGAGCGTGAGGTAGCCGTGCGCGATGGTGGCGCCGAAGGGGCCGCTTTTCGCGCGCTCGGGATCGACGTGGATCCACTGGTGGTCGCCGGTCGCGCGCGCGAACTCGTCGATGCGCGGCTGCTCGATCGCGAGCCACTCGCTCGCGCCGAGCGGTTTGCCGACCGCGCCGAGCAGCTCGCGCGGGTTCGAGAAGATCGTGGGCACTGCCGTCCTCCGCCGAAGGTGCGAGCGGCGGATTCAAGCTCGTTTCGCGCGCGGGCGCGATGGGCGTGCAACGGGGACGTACGTGCATCGCGCTTGAACGTGTGGAGTTGCACGTACGTCCCCGTTGCACGTTCAGCTGCGCCTCAGTCCGCGGCGGCACTCACGCAGCGCGTGCACCGCGCACGATCGCGACGAGCTTCACGCCCGTGACGAGCGCGCAGATCAGCGCCGCGTAGAGCACGCTCGGCGTGGTGAAGAGCGAGGCGACGCCGAGCGCGGCGTCGACGCCGATCAGAGCGAGCGCGGTGCGCGGCGCGCGCGCGCCGATGCGCGTTCGCAGCCAGCGGCCTGCGGCGAAGTAGAGCGGCGCAGCGAGCACGAACGCGACGATCGGGCTCGCGATGCGATCGTACGCCTGCGCCTCGGCCTCGGTCGTGTTCGCGTGGAGGAACGTCGACCACAGCCACACCCAGGCGAACGAGGCAGCAACGAGAATCGCGAGCAGCGCGAGTGCGCCCGCGATTGCGAAGCCCGAGTGAATCGGGGCGCGAGTCGCGCCGCGGCTCGAAGCGCCGGCGGCGGTCGTCGTCATGGCGCGTCTCCTTGCAGGCCGCTGCAGCCTGCGCCCGTGCCTGGCCCACGACTTGACGATTGTTGCTCCCCCGCGCGGGCGTGGCCCTCTTAAGATTGGGAGCGGAGGAAGCGTCATGCGGAGAGCCGCCACGATGGGCCTGCTGCTCTTCGCGATGAGCTGCGAACACACGCCGATGGCGGGCGAGCGTGAGCCCGAGCCGCCCTCGCCGGATGCGCGCGTGCTCGCGATCGCAGATGCGCTCGTGGACCAAAGGCTCGCCGACAGCCCTGCGACGCTCGCGCGCTTGCGTCCGCCGGGTGCGCGCCACGACGCGCTGCCCGATCAGTCGCTGGCCGCAGAGGCCGCACGCGATCGGCGCGAAGACGCGTGGCTCGCGGAGCTGCGCGCGACGCCGCGTGATGCGCTTGCGGATCCAGCGGCGCAGCACGCGCGCGATCTCGCGCTCGCGCTGCTCGAAGCGAACGCGGCGCAGCGCGTGTGCAAGCGCGAGCTCTGGCCCGTGAGCCAGGTCGGCCCCGCGCTGCTCGTGAACCTCGCCGACGCAGCGCTCGCGCAACCGCTCGAGACTCCCGAGCTGCGCGCGCAGGCGCTCACGCGCTGGACGCAGTTTCCGCGCGCGGTGGGCGACGAGATCGCGGCGCTGCGCGTGGGCCTCGCGCGAGGTGTTACGGCGCCGCGAGTCGTCGTCGACCACGTGCTCGCGCAGCTCGCGACGCTGATCGCAGCGCCGGACGCGGAGCTGCCGCTCGCGAGCCCCGCGTTCCGCGCGAACGACGAGGACTTCCGCGCGACGTTCCTCGCTCTCGTCGCGCACGACGTGCGCCCTGCCCTCGCGCGCTACCGCGACTTCCTACGCGACGAGTATGCGCCACGCGCGCGCGACTCGATCGCGATGGCGGACGGCCCCGGCGGCCGCGCTTGTTATGAGGCGTCGCTGCTGCTCCAGACGACCCTCGCGACCTCTCCCGAAGAGGTGCACGCGCGCGGCCACGCAGCGCTCGCGGAGATCGAAGCCGAGATCGCGGCGATCTCGGCGCGCAGCTTCGGCGGAATCCCGCCGCGCGAGCTGCTCGCGAAGCTGCGCAGCGATACCGCGTTCTTGTATCGCGACGAAGCGCACGTGCTGCGCGTCGGCCAAGCGGCGATGGATCGCGCTTGGGTCGCGCTTCCGCGCGCGTTCACGTTCCTGCCCCGCTCGCGCGCGATCCTCGAACCGATCCCCGCGTTCCAGGCGAAGACGGCCGCGGCGCACTACCTGCAGGCCGCACTCGATGGCAGCGCGCCCGCGGCGTACCGCGTGCGCACGTTCGCGCCCGAGAAGCAAAGCTGGGTGACGGGCGAGAACACCGCGTTCCACGAGATCGTCCCGGGTCACCACCTCCAGATCGCCCTCGCGAACGAACGCGACGACCTGCCGCGCATCGCGCGCCTGTTGTTTCGCAGCGGCTTCACCGAAGGCTGGGCGCTCTACGCAGAGCGCGTCGCCGACGAGCTCGGTCTCTACTCGAGCGACGCCGACCGACTCGGCATGCTGAACGGCCGCGCGTGGCGCGCAGTGCGCCTCGTGGTCGACTTCGGCATGCACGCGCTCGGCTGGAGCCGCGAGCGCGCGCTCGCGTTCATGCTCGAGCACACCGCGCTCTCGCCGGACCAGGCCGCGCAGGAGATCGACCGCTACATCGCGCGCCCGGCGCAGGCAGCGGCGTACTTGCTCGGTTATCAGGAAATCGTCGCGCTACGCGAAGAGGCCGAGCGTGCGCTCGGAGCGCGCTTCGACTTGCGCGAGTTCCACGACGTCGTGCTCGGCAGCGGCAGCACCACGCTTCCGCTGCTGCGCGAGCGCGTGGCGGCGTGGCTCGAAGGGGAGATGCCGCCGCCGGATCGGACCGAGGTCGGGCTCGAGAACGGCCCGTCGCCTGATCGGCCTCCGCCCTAATTCGGCCGAACCACAACCCTTGTCAGGGCCACGCACCGGCCGGCCGAAGAGCGCGAGCTGGAGCGAGTGGCGATGGCGGCGGCGACATCAGCGGCGGGCAGCGGGTCCGCGCAAGGGCACGATTCTTCTCGGTTCTTCGGTTTCGCCGCGATCTGCGTTCAGCTCGCGCTGCTCGCCCTCGCGATGCAGCGTTTCGGCATCGAGAACGCGGGCTTCCAGAACCTCGCGTGGCTCGCGTTCGCGGGCTTCGCGGTGCACTTCTGGCTGCCGCGCGCGTGGCGCCTCGGTTTCTTTCTCGCGCTCTCGCTCGCAGGCTTCGCGCTCGTGCTGGGCGTCGCGAACGCGGCTTGGCTCGTGGTGGTGACGCTCGCGCTGATCGGCGTATGCCACCTGCCCACATCCTGGAGCGTTCGCATCGGGTTGTTGTTGGCGGCAGGCGCCGGGCTCGCGTGGCTGCGCGTGCAACCGGTGGGCGCGCCGTGGTCGGCCTCGCTCTGGCCGATCCTCTCCGCGGTCTTGATGTTCCGCATGATCGTCTACGTGTACGACCTGCGGCACGACAAGAAGCCGGGCACGCCGCTGCAGGCGCTCTCGTACTTCTTCCTCCTGCCCAACGCGAGCTTCCCGCTCTTCCCCGTCATCGACTACACCACGTTCCGCAAGAGTTATTACGGCGCTCCCGAGCCCCAGCTCCATCAGCGCGGCGTCGACTGGATGGTGCGCGGAGTGGTGCAGCTGCTGCTCTACCGCGTGATCTATTTCCACCTGACGATCGAGGCGAGCGAGGTACGCGGCCCGTTCGAGCTGCTGCAGTACCTCGCCACCAACTTCCTGCTCTACCTGCGCGTCTCCGGCCAGTTCCACCTGATCGTGGGAATGCTGCATCTGTTCGGCTTCCACTTGCCGGAGACGAACCACCAGTACGCGCTGTCCTCCTCCTTCACCGACTTCTGGCGCCGCATCAACATCTACTGGAAGGACTTCATGCTGAAGGTCTTCTACTACCCGGCGTTCTTCCGGTTGCGGAAGCGGGGAACGAAGACGGCGCTCGTGGGCGCGACGCTGTTCGTGTTCGTGGTGACGTGGTTCCTGCACAGTTATCAATGGTTTTGGCTGCGCGGATCGTTCCCGGTCACCTGGCAGGACATCATCTTCTGGGGGACGCTCGCCGGGCTCGTCGTCCACGGCACGCTGCGCGAAGCCGATCCGTCGTTCCGCAAGCGCAAGCTTGGGGGCGAGCCGCTCTGGAAGCGCGCGCTCGCGACCGTGGGGACGTTCTTCGCGATCTGCACGCTTTGGTCGATCTGGACTGCGGACACGATTCCGGCGTGGCTGCTGCTCTGGAAGAACGGCCTCGCGTGGCACGGCGCACCGGAGCTCCCCGCGGCTTCCAGCTGGGCGCCGAGCCTGGCGATCGCGCTCGGCTGTGCGGGAGTGTTCTGGGCCGCGCGCGCACTCGGCCCGCGCGTGCTGCCGCGCGTCGCGCCGCAGGGCGCGTCGCTCGCCGCGATCGGGCTGCTGATCGTGCTCAGCGCGGGCAAGGCGCAAAGCGCGCTCGGCTCGGGCGGCGAGCTGCTCGCGAGCATCGAGCAAAGCCGGCTCAGCGCCACCGACATCGCGCGGCTGCAGCGCGGTTATTACGAAGAATTGATCGACATGGACCGCTTCGGCTCGCCGGTGTGGGAGCTCGAGCTGAAGAAACCGGCGTCGTGGCCGAGGCTGCACGCGACCGAGCTCGCGAGGCCGGTGCGCAGCTGGATGAAGGTGGAGATGAACCCGTCGGTTTCGATCGACTTCCACGGCGTGCCGACGAGCACGAATCGCTGGGGAATGCGCGATCGCCACTACACGCTCGAGAAGCCGCCCGGCACATGGCGCGCCGTACTGATCGGCTCGTCGCACCTGATGGGCTCGGGCGTGGCGGACGATGCGACGTTCGAGGCGCTCATCGAAGCGAAGCTGAACGAGACGCGCCCTGGCGGCTACGCACGCTACGAGTTGCTCAACTTTGGCATCGAGGGCTACACGCCCCCCCCCCAACAGCTCGACGACCTGCGAACGCGCGCGCTGCGCTTCTCGCCCGACGCCGCGATCTACGTCGCGCACTCGATCGACCGCACGAAGGCGCGCAACCACGTTGCCGAGGCGCAGAACCGCGGGCTCGCGATTCCGCACGCCTATCTGCGCGAGATCCTGACCAAAGCCGGTGCGCAGCCGGGCGAGAGCGAAGAGTCGATCAAGGAGAAGCTCTCTCCGTTCGCCGAGGACATTCTGCGCTGGAGCTACGCCGAGTTCGCGCGCACGGCGCGCGAGGCGGGCGCCGTTCCGATCTGGCTGCTGATCCCGACGCCACTCGACGAGACCGCGGAGCAGATGGTCGCGAGCACGACGCAGCTCGCGCGCGATGCGGGCTTCGTCATCATCGACGAAGTGCAGACTGCGTACGCGCATCTGCCGTGGGAAGAACTGGCCGTCGCAGAGTGGGACGACCATCCGAATGCGAAAGGCCACGCGCTGATCGCGGAGCGCACGCTCGAAGCGATCGTCGCGCGAGAGAGCGAGATTTGGCGCGCCGCGCCTTCGCAGGTCGCCCAAGAGATCCCTGACGCGGAAACCATGGAGAGCATCCGATGAGTCACGATGAAGCCTCGATCCGTAACGCTGTGCGCAGCTACATCCTGCGCGAGCTGATCCCGGGCGAAGCGCCCGAGAAGCTCGACGACGCGCTGTCGCTCAAGGAGGCGGGCATTCTCGTCTCACTGTCGACGCTGCAGTTCGTCACGAACGTCGAGGAGAGCTTCGGCCTCGAGCTGGAGCCGCACGAAGCGTCGACCGCGTTCAACTCGGTGAACGAGATCGTCGCGCTCGTGGCGTCGAAGCTGGCATGACGCTCGCGGCGGAAGTTGCGTCGCTCGCTGCGCTGCTCGAGCACTGGGCGCTGCGCACGCCGAATGCGATCGCGGCCGAAGATTCCGCGGGCCGCGCGCTCACGTACGCGCAGCTCGACGCGCTGGCGTCGCGCATCGCGCAGCGCCTGTGCGAGCGCGGCGTGGTTCCGGGCGACCGCGTGGGCGTGTGCCTGCCGAAGAGCCTCGCGTCGTTCGCGGCGCTGCTCGCGATCTCGAAGGCGCGCGCCACCTACGTGCCCGTCGACTTCTCCGCGCCGGCCGAGCGCAACCGCTTCATCTTCGCCGATTGCGCCGCTCGCGTCGTGGTCGCGGACGATGCCCGCGCTGCGGCGCTCGCTCCCGGCGACGACTTCTCCGCGCCACTGCTCGCGTTCACCGGCGATGCTGCGAATGGCGACGATGCCGCGTGGCTCGTAGGCGCTGGCGAGAGCTTCCGCTGCGCAGCGCCCGCCAGCGCGCAGGATCTCTCGTACATCCTCTACACGTCCGGCTCGACCGGGAAGCCGAAGGGCGTCGTGCACACCAACGCGAGCGCCCTGTCGTTCGTGGACTGGGCCGCGCAGCTCGCGCAGCCTGGGAGCGCCGACCGCTTCAGCAGCCACGCGCCGTTCCACTTCGATCTCTCGATCCTCGACCTCTACGTGCCGCTCACGGCTGGCGCGCGCGTCGTGCTCGTGAGCGAGGGATTAGGGAAGGATCCGCACGCGCTCGCGAAGTTCATCTCCGAGCGCCGCATCAGCGTGTGGTACTCGGTGCCGTCGATCCTCGCGGTGCTCGCGCAGCACGGAAAGCTCGAGCGCCACGACTACGGCGCTCTGCGGCTCGTGTTCTTCGCGGGCGAGGTCTTCCCGGTGAAGCACCTGCGCGCGCTGAAGCAGCTCTGGACCGCGCCGCGCTTCTTCAATCTCTACGGACCGACCGAGACGAACGTCTGCACTTATTACGAGATTCCTCGCACGATCGAGCCCGAGCGCAGTGCGCCCTTCCCGATCGGCCCCGCGTGCGAGAACTGCGAGGCGATCGCGTTCGACGACGAGATGCGCCCCGTGGCGCGAGGCGCCGAGGGCGTACTGTACGTGCAGGCGAGCGGGCCGGTGATGCGGGATTACTGGAACCTGCCGGAGCGAACCGCCCAGGCGTTCCGCACGACCGCGGACGGCCGGCGCTGGTACTGCACGGGCGACATCGTCGTCGCCGACGAGCGCGGCTGCTTCTCCTACGTGGGCCGCCGCGATCGCATGGTGAAGCGGCGCGGCTATCGCATCGAGCTGGGTGAGATCGAGGCCGCGCTCTACAAGCACCCCGCGGTCAAGGAAGCCGCCGTCGTGGCGAAGACGCAGGAAGACGGCGTCGCGATCTGGGCGTACGTGGCGGGCCACGGCGCGCCGCCGGGCGTGATCGAGCTGAAGCAGTTCTGCGCGAAGAACCTGCTCGCGTACATGAGCCCGGACCGCTTCGTCGTCGTGGACGCGCTGCCCCGGACGAGCACCGCGAAGGTCGACTACCAAGCGCTGCTGAAGAGCGCCTAGGCTCGCGGCGATGGACTTCTCGCTCACTCCGGCGCAGCTCGAGCTGCAGAACGCGGCGATCGACTTCGCCCGCGGCGAGCTGAACGACGCATTGCGCGAGCGCGACGCCGCATCGCAGTTCTCGAGAGAGGGCTGGCGCAAGTGCGCCGAGTTCGGCGTGCACGCGCTGCCCGTGCCAACGGCTCACGGAGGCCAAGGCGCCGACCTAACAACCACGATCGCGGTGATGGAAGGCATCGGCTACGGCTCGACCGACGCTGGCCTGCTCTTCTCGATCAACGCGAGCCTGTGGACCAACACGATTCCGCTGCTGCAGTTCGGCAGCGGGGAGCAGAAGGCGCGCTTCCTGCCGAAGCTGACGCGCGGCGACTGGATCGGCGCGAACCTCGGCAGCGAGCCCGAAGCCGGCTCCGACATCTTCGGCCTGCGCACGCGCGCCGTGCGCGACGGCGACGCGTACGTGCTCGCCGGCGCGAAGACGTGGGCGACGAACGCGCCCGTCGCGGACCTGTTCGTGGTGTACGCGACGCTCGATCCTGCGCTCGGGCTGATGGGCATCACCGCGTTCCTGCTCGAGAAGGGCACGCCCGGTCTGCGCATCGGCGGCGAGCTGCACAAGATGGGCCTGCGCACTTCGCCGATGGCCGAGGTGTTCCTGGACGACGTCCGCGTGCCCGTAACGAATCGCCTCGGACGCGAGGGGCGCGGCGCGGCGGTGTTCAACTGCGCGATGGATTGGGAGCGCGGCTGCATCCTCGCGACCTGCCTCGGCGCGATGCGCCGGCAGCTCGAGCGCTGCATCGACTACGCGAAGACGCGCCGGCAATTCGGCAAGGCGATCGCGGAGTTTCAGTCGGTGACGAACCGCATCGCCGACATGAAGACCCGGCTCGATGCGGCGCGCCTACTCGTCTACCGCATCGGCTTCCTGAAGGACCGCGGCCTTCCGAGCGAGGCCGAAGCCGCGCAGGCCAAGCTCTTCACCTCCGAGGCGTTCGTGCAGAACTCCCTCGACGCGATGCGCACGCTCGGCGCCTACGGCTACATGCAGGAAGCCGAGCTCGAGCGCGAGACGCGCGACGCGATCGGCAGCCTGTTCAGCTCGGGCACGAGCGACATCCAGCGCAACATCATCGCGAAGAAGCTGGGGCTGAATCCGTAGGGCCTGCCGACGACGACGGCCCCTCCTCGTTACGGGTGCTGACTGCTCACGGCGACGATCTCGCCCGTCATGTACGAGGCGTAATCGCTCGCGAGGAACACCATCACGTTCGCGACTTCGAAGGGCGCGGCGGCGCGGCCGAAGGCTTCGCGCTGCTCGAGCTGCTCGAGCAGGCCGTCAGGCGTCACTCTCGAGAGGAACTCGTGCATCGCGAGGCTCGGCGCGACCGCGTTGACGCGCACTCCGCTCGCGGCCGCCTCCATCGCGACGCAGCGCGTGAACGCCATCACGCCCGCCTTCGCGGCGGCGTAATGACTCTGCCCCGGTTGCGCGCGCCAGCCGAGCACCGAGGCGTTGTTCACGACCGCGCCGGCGCCGCGCGCGAGCATGTGCGGCAAGAACGCGCGCGTGACGCGCATCGTGCCGTTCAGCGTCACGTCGAGGACTCTCGTCCACTGCGCGTCGGTCATGTCGACGAGGTTCGCCGTGCCGCCGAGGCCCGCGTTGTTCACGAGCACGTCGACGCGCCCGAGCGCCGCGATCGCCGCGTCGCGCAGCGCATCCACCTGCGCCTGCTGCGTCACGTCACAGAGCGCGGTGGCGGGGCGTTTGCCCGTGAGCTCGGCGAGCTTGTCCGCGGCTTCGTCGAGGCGGCGCGGGTGGAGGTCGCTGATCAGCAGCGTCGCGCCTTCTTCCGCGAAGCGGCGCGCGGCCCAGAAGCCGATGCCGGTGCCGGCGGCGGCCGTAATCACTGCGGTCTTGCCCGCGAGGATGTTCTTGCCTTCGAGATACGCGGGGATGCTCTTGCTCACTTCACGGCCTCGGTTCGCGCGGCAGACCGAGCGCGCGCTCGGCGATCTGGTTGCGTTGAATCTGATTCGAGCCGCCGTAGATGGTGTCGCTGCGCGTGAATAGGAAGAGGCGCTGCAGCGGTGTGAGCTCGTACGGGAAGCCGGCGGCGACATCTGCCTCGGGGCCCAGCACGTCCATCGCGAGCTCGCCGAGCGCGCGGTGCCACGTCGCCCAATAGATCTTGTGGATCATGCCCGCGCCGGAGAGCGCGGTGTCGTCGCTCAGCGTGCGCAGCGCGTTCCAGCGCTGAATCTCGAGGCCGATCCAGGCGTCGGCGATGCGCTGGCGGATCAGCGTGTCCCGCGATTTCCCGTTCTGCTTCGCGATGCGGATGATCGAGTCGAGCTCGTTTCGGAACAGCATCTGCTGGCCGAGCGTGGAGACGCCGCGCTCGAACGCGAGCGTCGCCATTGCCACTCTCCAGCCCTCGCCCGGCGCGCCTAACAGATTCTCCTTCGCCGTGCGGGCGCCGTCGTAGAACACCTCGGAGAACTCGGCGTCGCCCGTGATCTGGCGGATCGGGCGGATCGTGACGCCGGGCTGCTTCATCGGCACCAACAAGTACGAGAGCCCCGCGTGCCGCTTCGAATCGGGATCCGTGCGCGCGACCACGAAGCACCAGTCGGCCCACTCGGCCCACGAAGTCCACACCTTCTGGCCGTCGATCACCCAGGTGTCGCCCTCGAGCCGCGCGCGCGTCTGCACGTTCGCGAGATCGCTGCCCGCGTTCGGCTCCGAGTAGCCCTGACACCAGATGGTGTCGCCCGCGACGATCGGCGGCAGGAAGCGCGCCTTCTGCTCCGGCGTGCCGAACGCGATGCAGGTCGGCCCGAACAGTGTGACGCCCATGTGATTGAGGCGGCCCGGCGCGCCCGCGCGCGCGTACTCCTCGAAGAAGATCACCTGCTGCGAGAGCGAGAGGCCGCGCCCGCCCGCCTCGCGCGGCCAGCTCACGCACGTCCAGCCGCCGCTCGCGAGCTCCTTCTCCCACGCGCGGCGCTCGTCGATGAGCGCGCTCTCGTCGCCCGGCCCGCCGCGATGCCGCACCACCGCGAACTCGCCGCTGAGCGCGTCGTCCAGCCACGCCGCGATCTCGCGGCGGAAGGCTTCGTCTTCGGGGGAGAAGTGGATGTTCACGGGGCCTCGCGGTCGCGCTCCGCGAAATCGCTAGTTCGGCGTCAGACGCCAAACCCTCGATTCCGCGCCGTCAGGCGTGCGGCACATTACGATACGTTCCGTCTCGTAGCGAGAAAAAGCTGAGCATTCACTGGGGGTTCCGCGCCGTGGCCCAGCAGAATCCGGATTGGCTCGAGATGACGATCCCGCGCACGCTCGCGCGCGCGGCGGAGCTGTGGCCGAGCGCGTCCGCGGTCGAGGACGGCGCGGGGCGCTTCACGTTCGCGGCGCTCGCGGCCGAGGTGGAGCGCGCGGCTCGGGCGATGCTCGCGGCGCGCGTGGCGCACGGGGATCGCGTCGCGGTGTGGGCCCCTAACAGCTGGGCGTGGGAGGTGGCGGCGCTCGGCGCGCAGTGCGTCGGCGGCGTGCTCGTCACGCTGAACACGCGCTTCAAGGCGCACGAGGCGGCGTACGTGTTAGGGAAGAGCGGCGCGAAGCTGCTCTTCACGGTCGGCGAGTTCCTCGGCGTGAACTACGCCGAGTCGATCGCGACGCAGCCGCTGCCGAGGCTGGAGCGCGTCGTTGCGCTCGCGGGCGTGGCGAGGAACGCGCAGCCGTGGAGCGAGTTCGTCGCCGCCGGCGAGCGCGTGAACGCCGTAGATGCGCGCGCGCGCGGGGCGGCCGTCACGAGCGACGACCTCAGCGACATCCTCTTCACGAGCGGCACCACCGGCTTCCCCAAAGGCGTGATGACCGCGCACGGACAGAACCTGAAGGTGTTCGACGCCTGGAGCCGCGGCGTCGGGATTCGCACGGGCGACCGCTACCTGATCCAGAATCCGTACTTCCACAGCTTCGGCTACAAGGCCGGCTGGCTCACGTGCTTGATCCGCGGCGCCACCGCGCTGCCGCACGCCGTCTTCGACGTCGCGACCGTGCTCGCGCGCTGCGCGAACGAGCGCGTGAACGTGCTGCCCGGCCCGCCCACGCTCTACCAGTCATTCCTCGCATTCCCGGACCGCGCGAAGTTCGACTTATCAGGCCTGCGCCTCGCCGTGACCGGCGCCGCCGCCGTCCCGGTGGAGCTCGTGCACCGCATGAAGCGCGAGCTCGGCTTCCAGAGCGTGATCACCGCCTACGGCCTCACCGAGAGCTGCGGAACCGTCTCGCTCTGCACGCCGGACGACGACGCCGAGACGATCGCCACCACCTCTGGCAAAGCGCTCCCGGACACCGAGGTGAAGTGCGTGCGCGAGGACGGCGTGGAAGCGCCGCGCGGCGAGGCGGGAGAAATCTGGGTGCGCGGCTACAACGTGATGCGCGGTTATTACGAGGACGCCGCCGAGACCGCGAAGACGATCGACGCCGAGGGCTGGCTCCACACCGGCGACGTCGGCGTGATGGACGCGCGCGGCTACCTGCGCATCACCGACCGCATCAAGGACATGTACATCACCGGCGGCTTCAACTGCTATCCCGCCGAGATCGAGAACCTGATCTACCAGCACCCCGGCGTCGCCCAAGTCGCCGTGATCGGCGTCCCGCACGAACGCCAAGGCGAGATCGGCATGGCGTTCGTGGTGCCTGCACCGGGCGCGACGATCGACCCCGCCGCCCTAATCACTTGGTGCAAGGCGAACATGGCGAACTACAAGGTGCCGGGCAGCGTGCGCGTGGTGAGCGCGCTGCCGATGAATGCGTCGGGGAAGGTGGTGAAGGGGGAGCTCCGGAAGGTGGCGACGGAGCGGAGCTGAAGCGAGGGACGAACGCGGTTCTCGTAGAGCACTTGTCGCGACGAGCCGAGCCGATAGGTTACATGTAACCCGGGTCAGGAAGGATCCACCGTGCCGTCCGCACCGAAGCGCAGGCTCGCACGTCGCAAGCCCGCCAAGCCCAAGACCTCCCGAGAGAAGGTCGAGGCTCACCGCCGCCGCTTGCGGGCACAGGGACTTCGTCCCCTCCAGATCTGGGTGCCCGACACGCGCTCTCGCCGATTCGCGAACGAGGCGCGCCGGCAATCGCTCGCAGTCGCCTCGAGTGCGGGAGCTGCGGATGACCAGGCGTTCGTCGCTGCCTTGGGCGAGCTGAGCTTCGAGTGAACCGGGGCGAAGTCTGGACCGCGTCCGCCGGCGGCGCATATGTGGGCAAGCCGCGCCCCGTCGTGATCATCCAGGACGATCGATTCGAAGGGACCGCCTCGATCAGCGTGTGCGCGTTCACAACCGATCCGACCGAGGCTCCACTGTTCCGCCTGCGCATCGAGCCCAGCGACGCGAATGGCCTGAGAGAAACGTCGAGCATCATGGTCGACAAGGTCACGACCGTCGCACGCGACAAGCTCGGGAAACGGATCGGGCGCCTCGCAGACGAAGACATCGTGCGGCTCAATCGCGCGCTGATGCTGTTCTTGGGATTGGTGGGGTAGGAATCGGGCGCAGCGTGACGGTTGGGAAGGGGTCGATCCGCGCGAAGCACTGATCTCACCGAGACCGCGAAGGTCGACGCCGAGGGCTGGCTCCACACGACCGCATCAAGGACATGTACATCACCGGAAGCTTCAACTGTTATCCGCCGAGGTCGAGAACCTGATCTACCAGCACCCCGGCATCGCGCAGGTCGCCGTTGATCGGCCTCCCGCACGAGCGCCAAGGCGAGGTCGGCATGGCGTTCGTGGTGCCCGCGCCGGGCGCGAGCATCGAGCCTGCGGCCCTAATCACTTGGTGCAAGGCAAACATGGCGAACTACAAAGTGCCGGGGAGCGTGCGCGTGGTGAACGCGCTGCCGGTGAGTGCGTCGGGGAAGGTGGTGAAGGGGGAGTTGAGGAAGATGGCGCGGATCGACCAAGGATGTCCCGGTCAGAAGGGCGGCTCGTTTTCGACCTCAACGTCTGTCGTGTGCGCTTGAGACCTAAAGATTGCGAGAGTCCGCTCAGCGATGCCGAGGAGTTGGTCGTAGGTCAGCACCTCGATTCGATGAAGGTGACCATTGAGGTTTCGAAGAGCTGATCGTTCCTTTGCACTTCCGTTCCTGCCAATGATCACTCGGGCGCGAATCTTCAACGGATCCTCGCCGTCGACCGCGATGATGGAGTTCCGGTCTCGCTCGATCTCCTCGATGTAGTGGATTGCCTGCCCGAGCGCGGCAGAGAGCTTTGCCGACGGGTGGAACGTGTCGTGGGACCGGTCGTGGATGAAAAGCGTCTCGGCCGGTTTCTTGATCTCAACGACTTCGAGGTAGGAGTCGACAGTTCGCCTGAGCATGTAGTCCTGCTCGCTGTCTCGAGTCCACCCTCGCCGATCAAGCAGCTCGCTGTACTCGCTCCCGAACATCCAAGGGTGATTCCGGAGATGCGCCTGCAATGCAGGCTCCAGCGTATCCCTCGCAGCAATCAAGCTCCGCAGCTCGGAGCATGCCCTCTCGTACTCGACCATCCGCGCGGCAAGACCGATGTGCCGCACCGCATCGGCGTTCCCGCCCTGGAAGGCGGCGACGAACTCGTCCGCGACGGAGGGCGAACCTTCAAGTTGGGACAAGATCGTTCGGACGAGAGCCAGCTTGTCGGAGGAAGCCAGGTTTGGCAGGGCGGTCAGCAACCGCTCAAGCCTTGCGTAGTCGTCTGAGCCGACAATGTGCACATCGCCAGATTTCTCAGAGAGGCTGCCCTCCATGAACGCCTTGAGAAACCTGAAGAGCCGCTCGATCTCGTTGGGGTCATCGCCCTCGAGACGGATCGACTTCTCTGGCTTCGCGAACCAGCCGGCCTTTCGGCGATCGATCGAGTCGATCCGGAGCGAGTAGTGATGGGAGGCGCTTGTTTTGGGATCGAGGATCTCGAACAAAGTCGCGATTCGAAAGGTCCTCGGGCCGTCCTTCAGGATTGCCTGCTGTACCCGCCCGACGTTCGGGTTCGTGTAGCTCTCGCGGATTCGAACCTTGACATCATCGAGCGACGCATCCCGAGGAAGCGGCATTTCAGGCGACCTCCCCTCGATGCGCCGCACTCCTCCCCGCCACTCTCCCGAACACCACCGCATTCGCGATCGAGTTGCCGCCGCCCACGTAGCGTTCCCCTAACACGTTGCCCGTCACCTCCCCCGCGGCGAACAGGCCGGGGATCGGGCGCTCGTTCTGGTCGAGCACGCGCGCGTCGGGGGTGATGCGCGGGCCGCAGCTGGTGAGGCACACGATCGCGGGGCGGATCTCGGCGGCGTAGAACGGCGGCGTCGCAATCGGGCGCAGCTCGCGCGCGTCCTTGAAGAACGCGCTGTCGCGGCCGGCGGCGCAGTCGGCGTTGTATCGCGACACGGTGCTCGCCAGCGCGGCGGGCGCGATGCCGGCGCGCTTCGCGAGCGCTTCGAGGGAGTCCGCTCGATGCAGCTTGCCCGCGTTGGCTTCGCGCTCGAGAACTTCGGCGACCCAGTTGAGCGGGATCACGCCGCTCGCGAAGGCGTCGGCGAGATCCGGGCTCGGCTTCGCCGCGGCGCGCGTCGCCTCGTCGAAGATCGCCCAGCAGCGGCCGCCCTGTTCCTTGATCACGCCCGCCATCACGGCGTACGCCGCCATCTCGTTCACGAAGCGGCGGCCGTCGGGGTTGACGTAGACGATCCAGCCGGGCACGTGGGCTTCGAGCTGTTTCGAGAATCCGGGAGTTGTTAGGAGCAGGCCGCGGCCGTGGCCGCCGATCGAGGCGCCGACTTGTTGGGACATGGTGAGGCCGTCGCCCACGCACGTTGGCGCGGAGATGCACCACGACCAGTCGCCGCTCGCGACGCCGTCTGGGTAGTAGCGCGCGAGCAGGTCCGCGTTCTGGCCGAAGCCGCCACTCGCGAGCACGACGCTGCGCGCGGTGGCGTCCTCGCCGTTCGCGCGCACGCCGCGCACGGCGCCGTCGCGGAATAACAACTGCTCCACGCGATTGCCGAGCGCGAGATCGATGGGGCGTGCGCGTATGGCGCGCTCGAGCGCGGCGGCGATCGCGGCGCCGTTGCCGCGCGCCGCGTGCCCGCGCGCGACGCTCTCGACGCCGCTCACGTAGAGATCGCGCGCGCGAAACTCGACGCCGAGCGAGATCAGCCACTCGACGCCGGGCGCAGCCTCGTCGCAGAGCACGCGCACGACCCCCGGGTCGACGCGGTGCTGATTCAGCGTGAGGTAGTACTCGTACATCGCGTCGGCGCTGTCGGCCGCGATGCCCGCCGCGCGCTGTACCGAAGTGCCGGCGGCGTAGTAGACGCCGCCCGAGATCGCGGTCGAGCCGCCGAGCGCGCCCGCGGCTTCGACGAGCAGCACGCGCGCGCCGGCGTCGTGCGCCTCGACAGCCGCGCACATGCCCGCTCCGCCGCCGCCGATCACGATCACGTCGTAGTCGTTCGCCATGGGCCGATGGTACGTCGGTCGGGCGATGTGCGGCGGTGTGCATGTACGTCCCCAGTGCGCGTAGATGTGCACGTACGTCCCGAGTGCGCGCCCTTGTGCGGGTACGTCCCCGGTGCGCGACGCTGCCTCGCTCATGCCCGCGCTCACGCACGTCACCGATCTCTGGCCGCTGCTCGAAGCGCGCGCCGCCGAGACGCCCGATGCGCTGTTCGCGCTCGACGAGCGCGGCCGCACGCTCTCGTTCGCGCAGTACCGCGACGCCGCGCTGCGCTGCGCCGCGGGGCTCGCGCGGCTCGGCGTCGCGCGCGACGTGCCCGTGTCGTGGCAGCTGCCGACGCGCATCGATGCGCTCGTGCTCACGGCCGCGCTCGCGCGGCTCGGCGCGGTGCAGAACCCGATCCTGCCGATCCTGCGCGAGCGCGAGGTCGCGTTCATCACGCGGCAGATCGGCGCACGCTGGCTGTTCGTGCCGCGCGTGTTTCGCGGCTTCGACTTCGAGGCGATGGCGACGCAGCTTGCGACATTTCGGCCCGGCCAAAATGTCCACTGCATCGACGACGGCTTGCCCGAGGGCGATCCCGCGTCGCTCCCGCCCGCGCCAGTCGTTACGGAACCCGCTACCGCGCCGGTGCGCTGGATCCTCTACAGCTCGGGCACCACCGCCGACCCGAAGGGCGCGCGGCACACCGACCACTCCGTCGCGTTCCCCGGCCGCGCGATGTGCGAGGTGCAGGCGCTGCGCGCGGACGACCGCGTCGCGCTCGTCTTCCCCGTCACGCACGTGGGCGGCGTGAACTGGCTCGTGGGCTCGCTGATGTTCGGCTTCACGCTGCTCGTTGTGGAGATCTTCGACGCGAAGCGCACGCCGCTCTGGCTCGCCGAGCAGCGCGCGACACAGCTCGGCGCGGGCACCGTGTTCCATCAGGCGTATCTCGCCGCGCAGCGCGAGCACGGCGCGCAGCGCCTGTTCGCAAACGTGCGCGGCTACCCCGGAGGCGGCGCGCCGAAGCCGCCGCAGCTGTTCTGGGATCTGCTCGCGGAGACGGGCGCCGCGATTCACTCCGGTTACGGGCTCACCGAGCATCCCATCGCCGTGATGGGCGGCGTGACCGACGCGCCAGAGAAGCTCGCGACGACCGAGGGTCGCGCGACGCCTGGAACGGAGCTGCGCATCGTGAAGCTCGATGGCGCGGAGGCCGCGCGCGGTGAGGAAGGCGAGGTGCGCGTGCGCGGGCCGCACCTGTTTCGCGGCTACGTCGATGCCGCGCTCGATCGCGACGCGTTCGACGAGCGCGGCTTCCTGCGCACGGGCGATCTCGGCGTGCTCGACGCCGAGGGCTACCTCGCGATCACCGGGCGGCTCAAGGACATCATCATCCGCAAGGGCGAGAACATCTCCGCGAAGGAGATCGAGGATCACCTTCACACGCATCCAGCTGTTAGGGAAGCCGCGGTGGTCGGCCTCGCGGACGCGGTGCGCGGCGAGCGCGTGTGCGCAGTGATCGTGGCGCGCGAGGGCGCGGCACCGCTCGCGCTCGCCGCGGTCGCGGCGTTTCTACGCGAGCGCGGCGTCGCGACGTACAAGCTGCCCGAGCAGGTGGAGCACGTGGCGGAGCTACCGCGGAATCCGTCGGGGAAGGTGCTGAAGCGGGAGTTGAAGCAGCGCTACGAGCGCTGAGCGAGCAGCGCCTCGCGCCAGAACCGCAGCATGTCCGCGCGGAACTCCGCCGCGAGCGTTCCCTCCGTGCCGATCCGCGCGCCTCGCTTCCCGTAGCCCGCCTTCATCGCGTAGATCATCAGCTCGCGATCCGTCAGCGCGGGATCCGGCTTGTTTGTTAGGGGATGCACGAACGCGCCGTCGTCCGCGAGGTACGCGGTCGGTGCAGCAGGCGCGACCGAGGCGTCGGCGACGAGCTCGATCTTCGTCTCGCGATCGAAGCTGTGCTGCGCGCCGTCGAAGATGCGCAGGCTCGCATCGCCACCGCGCAGCTGCATCGCGTGAATCTGCGCCTGCACTTGTTGGGGCAGGCACCACTCGTCGCGGTCGCCGATGACGGCGCGTAGGCGGGTGCGGCCGATCGCGGGATCGAGGAACTGGTGGCCGCACCATGGATACGCGGCGTAGGCGGCGGCGAGTCCACGACCCGCGCCGGCGACCGCATCGGCGAAGCGCCTCATCGAGGCGGTGACGACCGCGGAGCCGCCGCGACTGTGGCCTTGCGCGCCGATGCGCGCGGCGTCTACGTCGGCGCGGCGCGCGAGGGCTTCGTATGCGGCGAGCACGTCGTACGCGCTCGCGGCGAACGAGTACTGCGTTTGGTTCGCGACCGTCGACGTGACGCTGCGCGCGCCGAAGGGGTCGATCACGAACGCGGCGATGCCTTCGCTCGTGAGCGCTTCGGCGTGGGCGAGGTGCGATGGCGCGACGCCGAGGCTGCCCGGCACGACGACCACTGCCGGGGTCGCGCCGGTGGCGCGCGGCGGCCGGAAGAGCTTGCCGTCGATTGCGCGCCGCGGGAGCGCACGCGGCGACGCGATCGCCGCGCGGTAGTTGGCGGGATCGGCGCTGTCGACTTCGACGTGTTCACCACGCGCGCCGTTCGCGAAAACGATCTCGCGGTCTCGAAAGCGGGCCTCGCCGTTCATGGCTCCTCCGAGCGCGAGGGTGCGGCGAAGCGACGGCGAATGCGAGCAGTTGAGAGAAGCGCACGCGGCGTGAGAAGCTGCGTGCAATGCCGCGTCACTCACATCCCGCGCTGCTCGTTCTCGGCCTCGTGACCGCTGCCGGCGCCATCCCACATGCGATCGGCGGCTGGCCGCCAGCCGCCGTGGCACTAGGGACCGCCGGCGTAGATCCAGATCTCATCGGCGGCATCGCCGCGGGCTGGTACTTCGGCAGCGCCGCGATGCTCGCATTCGGCGCGATCGTCGTGCTCGCGTGGCGCGACGCACGCGCGGGCGGCGACTTCGGCTGGCGGGCGGCGCTCGCGGTGGCGGCGACGTATCTCGCGTTCGGTCTCGGGGCTCTCGCAGTGCGCGGCGTGAGGCCGCACTTCCTCGGCTTCGTCGCGATCGGCGCGGGGCTCGCGTGGACTTCGCTGCGCGCGAGGCCGGGTCGCAGCTAGCGCGACACCTGCACGCGCTTCGCGAGCTGACTCCCTAACACCTCGGCCGCTTCGCTGACCATCTCGGCGAGGATCTCCGCCGCGGGCCGCTGCTTCGTCACGAGGCCCGCGGTCTGGCCCGCTGCGTTCATCAGCAGCTCGTGCCGGCTCGCTTGCTCGATCGAGTACTGGAGATCGCGGATCAGCGCGCCCTGCGCGCCCATCGGCAGCGCCTGCAGACCCTCGCGCTCCCACGCTTCGATGAGCGGGTTCGTCACGTTGCGCATCGTCTTGCCGCTGTAGAGGCGCGTGATCACCGTGTCCTCCGCAGCGGCGGCGAGGATGCGCTGCTTCTGCAGCGCGGGCTGATTCGCTTCGTTCGCGACGAGGAACGCAGTGCCGCACCACGCGGCCTCGCAGCCGAGCGCGAGCACGCCGGCGAGCGCGCGTCCCGTCGTCACGCCGCCGGCCGCGATCACCGGCTTCGGCGCGACCGCTTCGATCACCTGCGTCACGAGCGCGAGCGTGCCGATCTTGCCCGTGTGCCCGCCCGCTTCGGTGCCCTGCGCCACGACGTAGTCCGCGCCGTCGGCGGCGACTTGGCGCGCCGCCTTCACCGTGCCGACGAGCGAGAGGATCGTCGTGCCATTCGCGCGCAGCGCAGCGGCGAACGGCTTCGGCGTGCCGAGACCCGACGCGAACACGGGCACCTGTTCCTCCAACAACACTTCCATCTGCGCACCCGCCCAGCTCTCGCCGGGCTTCACCCACGAGCCGCCGTCGCCGCGCGCGGGCGGCGCCTGCTTCAGCTCGATGCCGAGCGACTGCGCGATGCGCGCGATCGCGTCGAGGTGCGTCTTCGGCAGCTTGTCCGCGCGCGGCGGCGCAGCGGCAGCGGCGTTTCGCGGCACGAGGAAGTTCGGCGACAAGAGCAGGTCGACGCCGAAGGGCTTCTTCGTCAGCAAACGCAGCTTGCGGATCTCGCCGCGCAGCACTTCGGGCGAGTACGCGACACCGCCGATGATGCCGAGCCCGCCCGCGTTCGATACGGCCGCCGCGAGCTCCGCAGTCGCGACGGGCGCTCCGGTGCCTGCGACCGGTCCCATGCCTGCGAGCACGACGGGGTACTCGATACCGACGCGATCGCAAAGGGCAGTACGAAGTGTGGGGCGCGACATCTCAGCTCTCCTCGCTCTCGGGCGCCGCATGGTGCGTCAGCGCAGCGCGCCGCGCCTTCTTCTCCGCGGCTCTGCGGTCCTGCTCCGCGAGATAGGCCGCCACCGTCGCGCGCAGGTTCGCGTCGTACACCTCGACGTCGAACGCCACCGCCTTCGGCGGAAAGCCCACGCGATACGCGCTGCCATTGCGCGTGCGCTCGAGGTAGCCGTAGTCGACGAGCGTGCGGCGCAGCGCGACGTGATCGATCTCGATCGCGGGCGCAATCTCGCGCAGCCAGCGCTTCAGCTGCTCGTTCACCTCGCGCTCGCTGTACGTCGCCTTCTCGTCGAGCTCGAGCGTGATGCTCTTCATCAGAATCTCGCGATCGCGCCGCCCACGCGGAAAGCCGCGCGGCCCGCGATCGGCGCCGAGCTTCAGCACGCGCTCCACGAATTCTTCCAGCGAGATCATGGGGGCGTAGAGTAGGCGCAGCGCGAAGGAGACTCGATGCTGCGAGGCAGCTGTTTGTGCGGGCGGATTCGGTACTAAATCGACGGCGAGCTCGGGCCGCTCGGGAATTGTCACTGCCGGACGTGCCGCAAGGCGCATTCGGCCGCGTTCAACACCTCCGCGCGCGTGCCGCGCGAGCGCTTCCGCTGGACCGCAGGTGAGAGCGAAGTGGTCGGCTACGAATCGACGCCGGGCAAGACGCGGTACTTCTGCGCGCGCTGTGGCTCGCACCTGATCGCGGCGTGGAAGGATCAGGCGCACGTCGTGCTGCGCGTCGGCTCGCTCGACGACGATCCCGGCATGAAGCCGCGCATCCACATCTGGACTTCACACAAGGCGCCCTGGCACGAGATCACCGACGCGCTGCCGCAGTTCGCGGAGGCGCAGCCCGCGCCGAAGTGAATCAGCGCGCTGGCGCCTCCGGCGGCTTCGCCTCGGGATAGCGCCCCGAGTACGCGTGCCCGTAGCCCCAGCGGAAGTAGAGCGGCACCGCCGGATGGCCGCCGACGCGCACGCCGAGACGCATCAACTCGCCGTAGCCGGGACTCGTTACGGACGCGACGCACTCGCCGAGCTTCGCGTCGGCACGCTTGCGGTCCTCGGCAGAGCCGCCGCACCAGTAGGCGTAGTCGTGCTCTTCGCAGCAGTGCCGCCAGTCCGACTCGCCGAAGCGGTCGAGCCACCACGAGCAGCCGTCGAAGCGGAACGGAATCGTGGGCAGACCCGCGGGCTCGCCGTGCTCCGTGCACCACTCGGCGGCCCGCGCCTCGATCTTGGCGGCTTCGCCCGCGTCGCGGTCGTACGGCGGGGCCGTGTGATGCGAGAGGGACGTGCACGAGGTGAAGACGACGATGCCGAGAAACGCCGAGAGGGGGAGGAGCAGCAGCAAGGCTCGCTTCATCGCGCGAGCATAATCAGTGCGACGGGAGGCGCTCGCGATGCAGCTGCTCGACCACGTCTCGATCACGCTGCGCGACCTCGCGCGCGCGAAGCCGTTCTACCGCGCCGTGATGGCCGCGCTCGGCGCGCGCGAGGCGTACGACGAGCCCCGCGCGATCGGCTTCGGCGAGCGCAACTCGGGCCGAGACGACGCGCACTCCTACCTCAGCGTGTTCGAGTCGCCGGCCGCGAGCCCCGATGCGCGGCGCCACGTGTGCCTGCGCGCCGCAAGCCGCGCGCAGGTCCGCGCCTTCCACGCCGCAGGCCTCGCGCACGGCGGCGCGAGCGCAGGCGAGCCCGGCCCGCGCAGCGACTACCACGCCACGTACTACGCCGCATTCCTCGAAGACCCCGAAGGCAACCGCATCGAGGCCGTGTGCCATCGCTCCGAATGACACGAGCGGCGTGAAGAAATTTTCGCGGGCACCGGCGCACCGCCGCGCGGGCGGCGTAAGAATGCGCGGAGCCAACACGGTGCACGCGCATGCAGACCGACAGCGACAGCGTCCAAGCCAGCGATCTCGAAGACGCGTGGCCGTTCCTCGATTCTGAGGAGCGGCTCGAAGGCTTCCGCTTGCTCGCACCGCACGAGGCCGAGCGCTTCTTCACCGCGCTCGATGCGCGCGAAGAGTGCGCGCTGCTCGCGACCTTCACGCCGACCGAGCGCCAGCTTTGGATGCGGCAGCTCGAGCCCGACGACGCCGCCGACGTGGTGCAGGCCGCGCCGGCGGAGCAGCGCGAGACGCTGCTCGGCGCGCTCGACGCCGCCGCGCGCCGCGAAGTCGCGGCGCTCATGGCCTACGCGGAGGACGACGCGGGCGGCCTGATGAGCCCGCGCTACGTGCGCCTGCGCCCCGAGATGACGGTCGACGAGGCGATCGCGTACCTGCGGCGCGCGGCGCGCGAGCGCGTCGAGACGATCTATTACATCTACGTGCTCGACGCGGAGAATCGCCTGCTCGGCGTCGCCTCGTTCCGCGAGCTGTTCGCGGCGCCCTCGGACAAGCTCGTGCGCGACATCATGCGCACGCGAGTGATTACGGTGCGCGACGACCTCGATCAGGAAGAGGTCGCGAACGTGATCGCCGAGAACGACCTGATGGCCGTGCCGGTGGTGAACGCCGCGGGGCAGCTACAGGGCATCGTGACGATCGACGACGTGGTCGACGTGGTGCGCGAAGAGGCGACCGAGGACATCCAGAAAATCGGCGGGAGCGCGGCGCTCGACCTGCCATACCTCGAGACCAGCGTGCTCGACCTCGTGAGGAAGCGCGCGGTGTGGCTCACCGTGCTGTTCATCGGACAGTTCCTCACCACGGCCGCGATGGGCTTCTTCGAAGACGAGCTCGCGCGCGCGATCGTGCTCTCGCTCTTCATCCCCCTCGTGATCTCGAGCGGCGGCAACGCGGGCTCACAGGCCTCGACGCTCGTGATCCGCGCGATGGCGATGGAGGAAGTGAGGCTGCGCGACTGGTGGCGCGTGCTACGCCGCGAGGTCGTGATCGGCCTCTTGCTAGGAGTCGCGCTCGGCGCAATCGGCCTCGCGCGCGTCGTCCTCTTCCCCGGCGCAGAGAGCACGTTCGGCGAGCACTTCGTGGCGGTGGGCGTGACCGTCTCGCTCTCGCTCGTGTGGATCGTGATGTGGGGCGCGACCGCCGGCGCCATGCTCCCTTTCGCGCTGCGGCGCTTCGGCTTCGACCCCGCCAGCGCGAGCGCGCCGTTCGTCGCGACGCTCGTCGACGTGACGGGCCTCGTGATCTACTTCAGCGTCGCGACCGTGGTGCTGAGCGGGACGCTGCTGTGAGGACTTCGCCATGGCCACCGCCCGCTACCTCGTGCGCGACGTCGCCGCCGCAGTCGCCTTCTACACGCAGCGCCTCGGCTTCGCGCTGAAGCAGAGCTTCGGGCCCGCGATGGCGATGGTGGCGCGCGGCGACCTGACACTTTGGCTTGCAGGCCCGCCCTCTTCCGCCGCGCGCGCGATGCCCGATGGGCGCAAGCCGGAGCCCGGCGGCTGGAACCGCATCGTGATCGAGGTGAGCGATCTCGCCGCGCTCGTCGCCGAGCTGCGCGCCGCGGGCGTGCCGTTCCGCAACGAGATCGTGCGCGGCCCCGGTGGGCAGCAGATTCTGTGCGAGGACCCGTCGGGGAATGCGGTGGAGCTGTTTCAGGCGGGGTGAGCCGCGCTCAACAGCAGCTCCGCCTTCCCTCCGCCCTGCGCGCGAGCGCGCAGCGGACGCTGTGCGCGTCGCTTCCTACCTGCGTGACGCCGACGAAGCCGCGCAGGAAGTCGCGCAGCGCGGCGAGGAAGCGCTCGCCGCAAGCGAAGAGCGCAGCGAGCCGGAGGCGAGCGAGGTTCATCGCTGTGACCATCACGCCGCCTCCGCCATCGCCGGCACGGGCCTCGGCCCACCGCCGCGCAGAGTGCGCAGCCACACGCGCGCGGCGTCGAGCAGCACGATCCACACGATCAGCATGAACACGCCCGTAATCACTGCGTCGAGCGTGTTGTTGAAGATCACCACGTTCGTCTCGGCGATCTTCTCGGGCGCGATCGCGCCGGCGGAGAGCTGGCCCTTCAGATGCTCGGCCTGCGCGAGGAAGCCGATGCGGCGATCGGGGTTGAAGATCTTCTGCCAGCCCGCGGTCATCGTGACGGTGACGAGCCAAGTCAGCGGGATCGCGGTGCAGATCGCGTAGATGGGACGCGCGCCTTTGATCAGGATCGTGGTGCCGAGCGTGAGCGCGATCGAGGCGAGCAGCTGGTTCGCGATGCCGAACAGCGGCCACAGGGAGTTGATGCCGCCGAGCGGATCGATCACGCCCTGATAGAGGAAGTAGCCCCAGCCCGCGACGATCAGCGCGGAGGCGATCACGTTGCCGGCGAGCGAGGTCGTCTCGCCGAGCGGCTTCGAGAATTGACCTAACAGGTCCTGCATCATGAAGCGGCCCACGCGGGTGCCGGCGTCGAGGGTCGTCAGGATGAAGAGCGCCTCGAACATGATCGCGAAGTGGTACCAGAGGGCCTTGAAGCCCTCGCCGCCCATCGCCTGCGAGAAGATCTCGGCCATGCCGACCGCGAGGCTCGGCGCGCCGCCGGTGCGCGAGAGCAGGCTCGATTCGCCGATCTGCTGCGTGAGCGTCGTCAGGTGCAGCGGATCGAGCGCGAAGCCCCAGCCCGAGATCACGCGCGCGGCTTCTTCGACGGTGGTGCCGATGACAGCGGCCGGCGAGTTGATCGCGAAGTAGACGCCGGGATCCATCACCGCGGCGGACATCAGCGCCATGATGCCGACGAACGATTCCATCAGCATCGCGCCGTAGCCGACGAAGCGCGCGTCTCTCTCCTTGTCGAGCAGCTTCGGCGTGGTGCCGCTCGAGATCAGGCTGTGAAAGCCCGACATCGCGCCGCACGCGATCGTGATGAAGCAGAACGGGAAGAGCTTGCCCGAGAACACGGGGCCGGTGCCGTCGATGAACTGCGTGAGCGCGGGCAGCTTCACCTCGGGCTGCACGACGAGCAGGCCGCCGGCGAGCAGCGCGACCGTGCCGATCTTGATGAACGCGGACAGATAGTCGCGCGGCGCCAATAACAACCACACCGGCAGCACGCTCGCGGTGAAGCCGTAGACGATGATCGCGAGCGCGATCGTCTCCTTGGGCAGATCGAACCAAGGCCGCAGCGTCTCGCTCTCGCCGACCCACTGCCCCGCGACCACCGAGAACAGCACGAGCCCGAGGCCCCACGCGGTGGCTTCGAGCACGCGGCCGGGGCGGATGCGCACCATGTAGATGCCCATCGCCATCGCGATCGGGATCGTGGCGGCGACGGTGCTCGTGGCCCACGGGCTGCCGAACATCGCGTTCACGACGACGAGGCCGAGCACGCCGATCAGGATCACCATGATCGCGAGCACGCCGACGAGCGCGGCGGCGCCGCCGATCGGGCCGATCTCGTCGCGCACCATCTGCCCTAATGACTTGCCGTCGCGCCGCAGCGAGCCGACCAGGATCGTGAAGTCCTGCACCGCGCCGCCGATCACGACGCCGATCAGGATGTAGAGCGTGCCGGGCAAGTAGCCGAACTGCGCGGCGAGGATCGGACCCACGAGCGGCCCGGGCCCCGCGATCGCGGCGAAGTGGTGGCCGAACGCGACCCACTTGTTCGTGGGCACGAAGTCCTTGCCGTCTGCAAGGCGATGCGCGGGTGTCAGGCGCGAGTCGTCGAGCGCGAAGGCCTTGGCGGCGAGAAACGCGGAGTAGAAGCGGTACCCGATCGCGTAGACGCACACCGCGGCGACGAGGAACCACGTGCTCGAGATCGCCTCCCCGTTCGCGGTGGCGACGACGCCGAGCGCGCCGGCTCCGAGCAGCGCGACGAGGATCCAGACCACGACCTGCATGCGCGACCTCCCTGAGAAACGCGCGCATTCTCCGCGACCCCCGCAGGCCGCGCACCTGGGACGCACGTGCACCAAAGCGCGCACAGGGGACGTACGTGCACCGAGTCGCGCACATGGGACGTACATGCACTTCGGTGCGCGTGCGTCCCAGGTGCGCGCACAAGTGCATGTACGTCCCCTGTGCGCGCACATGTGCAGGTGCGTCCCAGGTGCGCGCAGATGTGCGTGTACGTCCCAGGTGCGCGCCCTAGGCGCGCCGGCCGCCCGCGCTCGTCGCGATGCTGCCCGCTACCACGCACGCGGCGCCGAGCCAACTCGTGGCGTCGAGGCGCTCGGCGGGCACCGCGCCCGCGGCGAGCGAGGCGATCGCGAGCGTCACGAGCGGGCCCGCCGCGAGCAGCGCGGAGACGCGCGAGGCCTCCCAGTGCGCGAGCGCAGCGGCGAGCGCGCCGTAGCCGAGCAGCGTGTTCGCCCCGCAGAACGCGACGAGGCCCCAGCCGCGCGCATCGAGCGCGGCGAGCTGCGCGGGCTCGGCGAACGGCGTGAAGCAAACCGCGCAGCCCGCGTAGAGCAGCAGCATCAGCGCCTGCGAGGGGAGCCGCACGAGCAGCTGCTTCTGCGCGAGGCCGTAGCCAGCCCACGTGATCGAGGCGAACACGATGAGCAGCACGCCTGAGAAGTAGCGATCGAGCTCGCTCGCGAGCTGTGCGAGCTGCGCCCAGCTGAACGTGACGAGGCCGACGACGAGCGTCGCGAAGCCGGCCCACTGCACACGCGTGAAGCGCTCGCCGAACACGAACAAGCTGCCGAGCGTGAGCAGCACCTGCGCGAGCTGGATCAGCACCTGCGCGCTTGCGGGCGTCGTGCGCTGCAAGCCCACGAGGTACGCGATGTAGTTCGCGGCCAGGCCGGCGACGGCGAGCGCGAGGAGCAGCCAGCCGCCACCTGCGAGCTTGCGCAGCTCGGGCAGCTCCCTGCGCGCTGCGAGCCACGCGAAGAGTGCGACGCTCGCGATCACGAAGCGCGCCCACGTGAGCGTGAGCGGCGTGACGCGCGCGAGCGCGCCGGCGAGCGCGAACGGCAGCACGGCCCACAACAACATCGTCGTCGCCGCGAAGCCCGCGCCGAGCGCGACCTCGCCGCTGGGCTTGTGCAGCGCGGTCTCGCTCACTCCGGCGCGTCCCCGTTCGGCCAGCTCAGCTCGCCGTCGCCTTGCAGCGACACCGACAGATCCACGGACTCGCACACGCCATCCGCGAACAGAAGGCCGAGGCCCGCGTCCTCGATGCGGTGGAAGCGCAGCGCGTCGTCCGATGCTTCCTCGTCGAGCGCGAGCGCGCCGATGGGCGCGAGCGCGCGCTTGGCCTCGGCCTCGCGCATGCCGATCGGCCGCACTCCGCGCACGGAGGTGCTCTCGGCCTCGCACACGACGAGCGTCAAGCGGCCTCCGAGGTCGGCGTCGAAGTAGAGCGAGAAGCCGAAACGCTCGTAGTGCCAACCGAAGCGCACGCCAGCGAGTTCGTCGTCTTCCTCGATGCGGTCGGGCTCACCCGCGCGCGCGCGGGCTTCGTCGCGCGTCATGCCGAGCCGCACGCGGCCGATGCCCCAGCGCGGGTGAATCTGCGGCTGCATCGTGTCTCCTCGGCGGCCGCCTAGCGTGACCGCGGGCCGCGTCGCACGCTAGGCGGCTCACGAGGAGCTGCGATGGATCTGCGCCTGTTCGCCACCGTGTTCGCGAGCGTGTTCGTCGCCGAGCTCGGCGACAAGACGCAGCTCGCAACGATGCTCTACGCCTCCGACCGCGCGCACCCGAAGCTCACCGTGTTCGCAGCTTCCGCGAGCGCGCTCGTGCTCACCTCGGCGCTCGGCGTGCTCGCGGGCGGCGTGATCTCGGAGTACGTGAGCCCGCGCGTGCTGCGCTGGGTCGCGGGCGTGGGCTTCATCGCAGTGGGCGTGTGGGTGCTGCTCTCTCGGGGAGACTGACTTGCTGAAGATCAAGCTCGACCACGTCGCGATCGGCGCGCATGCGATCGCCGATGCGGAGCCCATGCTGGAAGTCGCGCTCGGCGGCGTGAAAGCGGGCGGGCACGCGAGCGGGCCGCCGTTCGGCTTCATGCAGTGGGTGTACGCCGACGGCGGGCGGATCGAGGTGATCTTCCCGCTCGGCGACGACGGCTTCCTGCACCGCTTCCTCGCGCGCGGCGGGCCGCGCGTTCATCACGTCACGTTCAAGGTCTCGAGCCTCGACGCGATGATCGAGCGCGCGACGGCGATGGGTTACGGCATCGCGTCGCAGGACCGCAGCGATCCGTACTGGCAGGAGGCGTTCCTCCACCCGAAGCAAGCGCAGGGCATCGTGATTCAGCTCGTCGAAGCACACGAGCGTCCCGACGACTCACACATGCCGGACGCGACGGAGGCGCCCGGCGCCGCGTGTGTGAGCGGGCCGCGCCTAACAAGCACGAGCGCAGAGCTCGCGCGCCGGCAGTGGGGCGAGCTGATGGGCGGCAACGAGAGACGCAGCGGAAGCGCGCTCGTGTTCGCGTGGCCCGACTCGCCGCTCACGATCACGGTGGACATGGACGCGAGCGAGGAGCCCGGCCCGCGCTGCATCGAAGTCACCGCGCCGCGCGCGCTCGCGCTGCCCGTAGGCCCCGCGCCGAAGCTCGGGACGCGCTTCGTGCAGCGCCCATAGTCGGACGCCGCCCGTAACTTTGCGCGCCTCACGCCGCGCCGAGCCCGCTCCACTGCGTCAGCGCGAACACCGCGAACGCCGCCGTGCACGCGATCCCGCCGCCGCCGAGCCAGCGCCAGCTTCCGCCGCGGCGCCAGAGCGCGATGCTCGCAGCGACGAGCGCGGCGAGCTCGAACGCGAGGAACACGTCGCCGTGGTGCGCGGGATCCCAGTAGCTGACGGGGCTGCGAAACCGGTACTCGCTGAGCGGCCAGAAGTGACCGTGCGCGTCTTCGTGGTGCACTAACAAGTCCGCCAGGGAGTGGAGCGCCATGCTCGCGAGGCACGCGAGCCACGCGTCGCGGCGCGCTCTCCACGCGAGCAGTGCGGCGAGCGCGATCAGCGGCAGCGAGTTGAAGGCGTCGAAGAGCTGCTGCCACTCGGGCTCGAAGTACGTCTGCGACCAAATCACGCGCTCGGGCGTCGCGAGCCAGCCGCGCTGATAGGCGTAGAACGCGAACATCGGCGCGTCCGGCAGCAGCGCGCCGAGCGCGATCGCCCACGGATGCGCCGCGAATCGCCAGCGCCCGAGCGCGAACGCATTCAGCACGACGTGCGCGGGCGTGTTCACCGCGCGAGATCCAGCGCCATCGCCACGCGCCGCTCGCGCGCGAGACCGCGCGTTACTTCTGCCTCGAAGATCTCGCTCAGCTCGCCCGCCAACTCGCTCGGCGTCAACTCGACGAACCCGATCCGCTCGTACCAAGGCATGTTCCACGCCACGCCCCGAAACGTGGTGAGCGTGAGCCTCGGCGCGCCGTTCGCCTCGGCATGCGCGCGGACGCTTTGAATCAGCGCGCGTCCGACGCCTCGCCGCTGCTCGGCGGGGTGCACGTCGATCTCGTCGAGGTGCAGGCTTCGGTCGCCGAGCCACAGCGCGATCGCGTAGCCGATCACGCGGTCGCGCGCGTCGAGCGCGCACCAAAGCAACCCGTCGCGCCGGGCCGCCTCGAACTCGTCGTCGCTCGTGAGCGACGCGCCACGCAGCGCCTGCGGAAGGACGTCGAGTGGGAAGATTTCCTCCGCGGCGCGTTCCACCTCGCGCATCGCCGCGAAATGCTCTGGGCGGGCCGCGATCACCCGCGCGCGCGACATCAGCCGCGCTCGAAGCGCCAGCGCGTCGCATCCGCGCTGAACTCCTCGTGCACCTCGCTGAACCCGAACACCACGCTCGGGTCGATGCGAAACACCGGCGAGTCCTCGGGCAGCCCCATTCCGTACTTCGCGAGATACGCCCGTGGAATCGAAGATTGCACCTGCGAAAAGCTGAGCGCGCTCGCGACGCCCTCCACGATCACCGCGTGCGGGCCGCGCTCCGTGCTGACGCTGCACTCAGGCCGCGAACGCAGGTTCCGAGTCTTCCGGCTCTGCTCACCCGTCGAGATCCACAGCGCATTCGCTTCCCACACCGCCCACACCGGCATCGCATGCGGCCGTCCATCCCCGCGCGCTGTCGCAAGCCAATAGTTGTGCCCCGCTCGCAGAATCTCCTCGGCCCAGCTCCACGGCTTGACCCCGTGAACGTCTTCCGAGATTCCATAGCCCGGCATGTGCGGCCGCGTAGCAACGATTCGATTCCCCATGAGGCCACCCTATCACGCACACCAAACGCCACGACGACCGCGCAGCCGTGCGGAATCAACGCCTCTATGGCCCGCGGGCCGCCCCCTCGGTCGCACGCCGAGCAGCCACTCGATCACGAGCCGCATCGCCCACTCGAGCACCACAACAAGCGCGCAGCGTGCGGAATCGACGCCTCGACGGCGTCGATTCCGCCCCTCCCCTCCCCCCTCGATTCGTGAAGCAAGCAACGCCGCCACCCAAGCCCGCCAGGCCCGCGGGAGCGGGGGTCGCGGAGGCGAGCGCCAGGCGTCCCCGCGCACTCACGCCCCTAACAACTCACACCACCTGCGGCCCATGCCTCACCTGACCTGAGGAGAACCACCGCAAGCGCACGACGCGCCGAGCCGCAGCGACCCCCGCGCACGCGGGCCGCAGCTCGATCCTCCCTTGCAACCAACCAAGCCCTCGGTCGCACGCCGAGCAGCCACTCGATCACGAGCCGCATCGCCCACTCGAACACCACAACAAGCGCGCAGCCGTGCGGAATCGACGCCTCGATGGCGTCGATTCCGCCCCGCCCCTCCCCCCTCGATTCGTGAAACAAGCAACGCCGCCACCCAAGCCCGCCAGGCCCGCGGGAGCGGGGGCCGCGGAGGCGAGCGCCAGGCGTCGCCGCGCACTCACGCCGATAACAACTCGAACCACCTGCGGCCCATACCTCACCTGACCTGAGGAGAACCCCCGCACGCGCGCGACGCGCCGAGCCGCAGCGACCCCCGCGCACGCGGGCCGCAGCTGGATCCTCCCTCGCACCCAACCTCTTCACCCCCCCCCCCCCCCCCCCCCCCCCCCCCCCCCCCCCCCCCCCCCCCCCCCCCCCCCCCCCCCCCCCCCCCCCTCCCCCCCCCCCCCCCCCCCCCCGCGATCCTCCACCACATACCCCACACCCTTCACCGTGTGGATCAGCTTCCTCTCGAACGGCTTGTCCACTTTGTTCCGCAGATTGTTCACGTGTACATCGATCGCGTTCGAGAACGAATCGAACCCATCCCCCCACACGCGCTCCACGATCATCTGCCGCGACACCACGCTCCCCTCGTGCCGCATCAGGTACGCGAGTAGGTCGAACTCGCGAGGTGTCAGGGCGACCACCTTGCCCCCGCGCCGGACCTGGTGCGCGCTCACGTCGAGCGCGAGTTCCGCGATCTGCATGCGGTTCGCGAGCGGACGCTCGCGGCGGCGCACGAGCGCACGGATGCGTGCGAGCAACTCCGCGAGCGCGAACGGTTTCGCGAGATAGTCGTCGGCGCCGAGCTCGAGGCCGCGCACGCGGCTCGCCACTTCGCCGAGCGCGGTGAGGCACAGCACGGGTGTCGTGACGTTCGCTGCGCGGATCTTCTGGATCAGCTGAAAGCCGTCCATGCCGGGCAGCTTCACGTCGAGCACGAGCGCGTCGTAGGCGCGGCCGAGCGCGCGCTCGAGGCCGCGCCTGCCGTCCGGTGCGGTCTCCACAGTGAGCCCGTTCTCGCCGAGGAAACGCGCGATCAGCTCGCGCGCTTCGGCGTCGTCTTCGACGTAGAGGATCTTCACGAGCCGCCTCCGAGCTTTCGCTGAGAACTGCGCCGCTCGCTCGGCCGCGCGTGGCGCACCCGGTGCGAGGTGAAGAGCGGGAGCGACACGCTGAAGCGCGCGCCGCGGCCGGGCTCGCTGTCGGCCGCGATGTCTCCGTCGTGCGCGCGCGCGATCTAGCGCGCGAGTGCGAGACCGAGGCCGAAGCCGCCGCGGCCGGTCTGCGCCGCACCGCGCGCGAAGCGATCCCAGAGGCGCGCGAGATCTTCGGGCGCAATGCCGGGGCCGCTGTCCACGATCGTCACCGTGACCGAGCCGCCCGCAACGCGCGCGCTCAGCTCGACGCGATCTCCCGGCCGGGAGTACTTGAGCGCGTTGTCGAGCAAGTTCGAGAAGAGCCGCTCCAGCCAGCTCGCGTCGCCGCGCACGACGGCCTCCGGCAGCGGCTCCACGAGCACGAGCGCGATCGTTCGCTGCTCGGCGAGCGGCGCGAAGAACTCCGCTTGCGTCCGTAACAACTTCGCGAGCTCGACGGGCGCGGTGTGCGCAGGATCGAGCCCCGACTCCACCTGCGCGAGGCGCAGCAGTGCGTTCAGCGCGCCGCCGAGCGCTGCGATCTCCTCGCGCAGCTCGAGCAGGACGGCGCGCTGCGCCTCCGCGTCAGGTGCCTGCGCGAGCGCGGCATCGAGGCGCGAGCCGATGCGCTGCAGCGGCGTGCGCAGCTCGTGTGCCGCGTTCGCATTGAAGCGGTGCACGTGCTCCATGCCCTCGCGAATGCGCGCCAGCATCGCGTTGAGCGCGACGGCGAGGCGGTCCAGCTCGTCCTCCGTGCCGTGCACGGGAATCGCATCGTGCAGATTCGCGCTCGAGAGCTGCTCCGCGGCGCGCGCGATCTCGCCGACCGATGCGAGGCTGCGCCGCGCCAGCAAGAAGCCCGCGGCGCCGCTCGCGAGCAGCATCAGCGGCAGCGCCGCGAGCATCACGTTGCGCAGCTCGGCGAGGCCGTCGGCCCAGTGGCGCGTCGAGACGGCGACCTGCGCGAAGCCGATGGGCGCCGCGGCGGACGCGACGAAGTAGCGGCCGGCGCCGCGCAGCCTGCCCGCATAGATCTCCGAAGCGACGCGCCCCGTCGCGACTTGCTGCGGCAGCACGATGTCGACGCCGCGCAGCACGCCGACGTCGACGCGCAGGCGACCGTCGAAGCGCAGCAAGCGAATGCCGAGCCCGAGCTCAGGATCGGCCTCGGCGACGCGGCTCGCGAGGTACCGCGCACACCACGCTTCGTACTCGGCGGTGGTCCCCGTCTGTGCGCGCGCTTCGAGCGCGCCCAGCAGCTCGGTCAGCTGCGTGCGCGCGACGAGCCGCGCTGCGCGATCCGAGCGCTGAGACACGACGCCGTACACGACCGCCGCGAACACCGCGAGCGTCGCGGCCATCGCGACCGTGTACCTGAGCGCCCAGCGTGCCCCGACCGAGAGAACGAGCTGCATGTCGCGCCTGTGATGGGACGTGGCCAGCCTATCACCGCGGCGAGAGGCTCCGAACGCGCGCCTTCATGCTGGCTTCAGACACGCAGCGCGCGTGCAACGCTGCAGGCCGCGGCGTCTGGCAGCCGGTTCGCTTGTTATGTGGCTGCGCCCCACCGCCTGAACTGCGGCAGCCCGTCTGCGAGCGGCGCCCAGTCGACGCGGTCCGCCAGCAAGATGTGTCGCTTCGGCGGAAAGGCGGCGGGATCGTCGAGGCTCGCGGTAGTCACGTCGAGATCCGCGGGACGCCGCGCGTGCGCGTACGTCAGCGCGGTTCCGCAATCGCGGCAGAAACCGCGCTGCACGCGCTCGGAGGAGCGAAAGCGCGCGAGCTCGCCCTTCGTGACACGAAACGAGTCCGCGTCGAACGTCACCCACGCGACGGGCGAAGCACCGGCCGCACGCCGGCAGGTCGCGCAGTGGCAGAACACTTGGTGGCGGCCCGCCCCGCGCGCCTCGTAGCGAACGGCGCCGCACAAGCAGCCACCGCGGTGCACCGCTTCGCTCATCGCAGCGCTCCTTCGTGCGCGAGCAGCCAGCGCTTTCGCGGGGCGCCGCCCGCGTAGCCCGTGAGCGCGCCGCTCGCGCCGACGACGCGATGGCACGGCACGAGAATCGAGAACGGGTTGCGCGCGTTCGCATGCCCGACCGCGCGCGCGTGATTCGGCGCGCCGAGCCTGCGCGCGAGCGCGCCGTACGTGGAGGTGGCGCCGAACGGAATCTCCGTGAGGGCAGCCCAGACCTTGCGCTGGAAATCGCTGCCACGCGGTGCGAGCGGCAACGCGAACGCGCGCAGCTCGCCGGCGAAGTAGGCGGCGAGCTGCCTGCGCGCCTCCGCGAAAACGGCAGCGCTGTCGTCGCGACGTGAGTCCGCCGAAAGCGGCGCGAGATGCGCGTGCTGCTCGAAGCGCACGCTCGTGAGCGCAGCGCCGTCGGCCGTGAGCGTGAGCGCGCCGAGTGGGCTCGCGAGCTCGGTGTGAAGCGTCGTGGCGAGGGTCATTCGGGCCTCCTAGGCGAGCGAGCTCCAGAGGTGGAGTGCGGCGTACGAGCGCCACGGGCGCCATGCCTCGGAGCGCTCGAGCACTGCGCGCGCGTCGTCGATGCGCAGCGCCTTGCGCAGGCCGAGGTCGCCGTGCGGGAACGCGTCGGGCCACGCGACCGCGCGCATCAGTACGTAGTCCGCGGTCCACGGTCCGATGCCCGGCAGCGCGAGCAGCGCCTCGCGCACACGCTCCGGATCGGCGCCGGGCGCGAGATCGAGCGCGCCGTCGGCGCACGCGCGCGCTGCGGCGCGCAGCGTCTCGGCGCGGGCGCGCGTGAGACCGATGCCCGCGATCGAATCGACGCGCGCGCCGGCAATGCGCGCGGCGGTAGGTGTCAGGCGCGACAGCTCCGCGTGCGGCGTCTCGAGCGCTTCGCCGAAACGATCGGCGAGGCGTGCGGCGAACGTGGTCGCCGCCGCGACCGACACCTGCTGCCCGAGAATCGCGCGCGCGAGCAGCTCGAAGCCGTCGAAGGCGCCCGGCACGCGCAGCCCCGGGTTCTCGGCGACCCGCTTCGCGAGCGCAGCGTCGCCGGCGAGCTGCGGCGTGATCCGAGCAGGATCCGCCGCGAGGTCGAACAGCGCGCGCAACCTCGCGACGACAGGGAGCAGAACGGGCGCGAGCGAGGGCGACAGCTCTGCGCGCAGCGCGTTCGCGCGCTGCGAAGGCGCAACCCGCAGCCAGCCGCGCGCATCGCCGATCGCGACCGTGCGCGAGTAACGACCCTCGCTGACGTGCTCGACGCCGCGAATCGCGCGCGGCGCGAGGAACGCGAGCAGCGCGTCCCACGCGAGCGGCGCGCGATACGGCAGATCGAGCGCGATCGCGTCGTTCGCCTCGCTCGGCGCCCCCTTCGCGCTCTTGCGGAGCACACTCGGCGCGAGGCGATAGCGCTCTCGGAACGCGGCGTTGAAGCGGCGCACGCTCTCGAAGCCGCTCGCGAACGCGACGCTCGTGACGGGCATGCGCGTGTCGGTGAGCAGCTGCTTCGCCAGCAGCAGGCGGCGCGTGCGAATCAGCTCCGCGGGCGCGACGCCGAGCTCGCTCGCGACCGCGCGACGTACGTGGCGCTCCGAGACGCCGAGCGCGCGCGCGAGTGCAGGCAGCTCGCTCGCGCCGTCCTCGATGCGGCGCACCGCGCGCTGCGCGAGGCGCGACAGCGCGTCGACGCGCGCGAGCCCCGGCGCGAGCTCGGGGCGGCAGCGCAGGCACGGCCGATAGCCCGCGCGCTCCGCCGCCGCTGCGCTCGCGTGGAACGTGCAGCGCTCGAACGCGGGCGTCTTCGCCGGGCAGATCGGGCGGCAGTAGATGCGCGTCGTGCGCACGGCGACGAAGAGCCGCCCGTCGAAGCGCGCGTCGCGCGCGCGAATCGCTGCGTAGGCTGCGCGTGGATCGAGTGCGGTGCAGGACTCTGGCGCGTGCGCGGGGCCGCTCGCGGCGACGGAGGCGACGGCTCTCTCTCGGTCCATGCGCGCGATCCTACGCGAGCGCCGGGTGCGCACTGGCCGTTTTCGGACGCGATCGCGGGAGCGCGCGGCGCTCGGCTTCAGCCCTTCTCCCGCATCGACTTCTCGTCCCACACATGCACGCGATAGCCGTCGTGGTCGAGCAGCTCGGCGCCGTAGCCCCAGAAGAGCTTCTCCGGGGGCTTCGCGAATGCGACGCCTGCGGCCGTGAGCTCGCGATGCTTCATCTCCACGTCATCGACTTGCAGGAACAAATCGCAGGCGGCGAGCGCGGCGCGCTCGGGATCGCGGCCGAGAAAGATCGTGAACTCGGCGTCGTCCTTGATCGCGATCATTTCGCCGCCAGGAGCCTCCATCTCGATCGCGAAACCGAAGTTGCGGACGTAGAAGTCGGCGCTGCGGCGCGGGTCGGCGACGTAGAGGCCGAGGTGGTCGAGCTTCACCATGGATCTCTCCTCAGAGCGCGCGGTGCATCACCGCCGCACTCGCTGGGCACAGCTCCGTGAACTCGCGCGTGCGCTGGATCGCCGGCGGCGCGACGTCGCGGGCGATCGGCGCGAAGCCCATGCGCGCGAAGAAGCGCGGCGCGGTGGTCGTCAGCAGGTACGCGTCGCGCACGCCGCGGCGGCGCGCGTCGCCGAGCAGGGTGTCGCACAGTGCAGCGCCGAGGCCCGCGTTGCGCAGCGTCTCGGCGATCGCGACCGAGCGCACGAGCGCGACTTCGCCGTAGTACTCGAGGCCGGCGCAGGCGACGAGCGCGCCGCCTCGCTCGCCCACCAGGAACGCAGCGAAGTGCGGAGCGACGTCTTCCCAGGGAAGCTTCGCCTCCCGTAACAACTGCTGTGCTGCCGCGAGGTCGGCGGCGCGCGCGGGGCGAATCTCCATGCGCGGTCCTCCGCACACCAGCCTACCCGCGCGTCGCAGAAGCGCGGAGGCCGCGCGCGATCGGCGTCGAGCGACTCGTGCCGTACACCCGCGAGGGCGAGCGAGGCGAGGATCATCCACGCCGACGAGGCTGCGGATCACGAGCGCCATTCCGGTCTGAACGCCAGCGAGGTGCACCGAGAGACCCACGCCTGTTGCGAGATTCCTTTGCAGGAAAACGCCCGCTCCCCGAGCGCCGCTCTATCGTGCGCGCGAAGGAGACGCGCGATGCCCGCCTACGTGCTCGCCGAGCTGACGATCGAGGACCGCGCCGAGTACGGCCGCTACGAGGCCGCGTTCATGGACGTGTTCAAGAACTTTCGCGGCGAGCTGCTCGTCGTGGACGAGAAGCCCACGGTCGTCGAGGGCACGTGGCCGCACACGCGCACCGTGCTGATCCGCTTCCCCGACGCCGCCGAGGCCGAGCGCTGGTACCGCTCCCCCGAGTATCAAGCCATCGCGCAGCACCGCTGGCGCGCCTCGCGCGCGAACGCGGTGATCCTGCAAGGCCTCGCCTGACAACCTCGATCGACCGCTGGAGACGAACATGGCCGTGGAGATGAATGGGATCGCGCACATCCAGATCTCGGTGAACGACGCGGAGAAGTGCCTGCCGTTCTGGGAGCGCTTCTGCCACTTCCTCTCGATGAAGACGCTGATCAAGAACGCGGACACGATCTACTGCATCGGCTCGCGCACCGGCATCCTCGTGCGCGCGTCGGCGCCCGAGCACCGCGGCACGCGCTTCGATCAGACGCGCGCGGGCCTGCACCACTTCTGCTTTCGCGCGCGCAGCAACGAGGACATCGCGGCGGTGCACGCGTTCCTGAAGAACGAGCCGAACGTGAACATCCTGCGCGCGCCCGACGTCGGCCCGTGGGCGCCGGGTTATTACTCGATCTTGTTCGAGGATCCCGACGGCATTCGCGTCGAGGTGAATCACGTGCCGGGGCGCGGGCACTTCGGACCCGAAGGCCAGCTCGGCAGCGGCAGGGGGCCGATGGGGAAGCTGATCGGGACGTGAGCCTGAGCTCGCTCGGGGCCGAGAAGCTGCGAGCACTCGCGTAGCCGCCGTGATCGATGATTCGTGCGTCGGCGCCTAGAACAAGCTCCCCGGCTCCTCGTCGTCTTCGGGCGCAGGCGGCGGAATCGGCGGCAGTTCGGGCTCGCGCTCCAGCTGCTGTGCGAGCAGCCAGATCCCCGCGGCGACCGAAAGCGCGGCGGGCGCGAGCACGCTGAGCGGCGTCGTGTCGCCGGGCGCGTTGAAGCCGGGGATCGGCGCAAGGTGCGGGTACACGGTTGCTGCGACGCCGATCGCCGTGGTGCCCGCTTCGAGCGCGATGCAGGGCAGGATCGAGCCCGTCGCGAGGCGCAACGCGCCTAACAAGCCGCCGAGCACGAGGCCCTGCGCGGCGGCGCTCGCGAGCATGGCGGGCTGCGCCGGGTCGCCCGGTGAGAAGAGCAGCGCCTGCAGGAATGCGATCAGAGCGATGCCGCGCGCGCGACCGAGCGCGGAGACGCAGCCCTGCAACAGCACGCCGCGAAGGAAGAACTCGCGCACGATCGGCAGCAAGAGGACGGCGGTGAGGATCTCCTCGACCGGCAACGCCTTCGGCTTTCCCAGCTCGGCGCTTTGCTTCGCATCGAGCGCGATGCGGATCCAGTTGTCCGCCTCGGAGGTGAGCAGCACGACGGGCAACAACAACAGCACGAGGGGAAGCGCGCTCAGCGAGAGGGCGGTAAGGCCGAGGCGCAGCGGAGCGGGCTCGGGCACGTAGCGCGCGGCGAGCGTGCCGAGGCCGCCGAGCGCGGCGACGGAGGCAAACGCGAAGGCGGCGGTGCCACCGCCGAAGCCCGCGGTGAGCGCGAGCATCGCGAAGGCCGCGAGACCCGCGAGCCCGAACGCGAGCCCCGGCGTCGGGAACGGAGGCCCGGGCGCTTGCGAACTCATCTCAGAACCTTCGCGAGCGCGCGGCCGGTGTGGCTCTCGGCGCAGCGCGCGACTTCCTCGGGCGTGCCCGCCGCGACGACGCGGCCGCCGCCCGCGCCGCTTTCGGGGCCGAGGTCGATCACGTAGTCCGCGACTTTGATCACGTCGAGATGATGCTCGATCACGAGCACGGTGTTGCCGCGCTCGACGAGGCGCTGCAAGACGTCGAGCAGGCGCTCCACGTCGGCGAAGTGAAGGCCCGTCGTCGGCTCGTCGAGCAGGTAGAGCGTCGCACCCTCGCCGCGGCGCGAGAGCTCGCTCGCGAGCTTCACGCGCTGCGCTTCGCCGCCCGAGAGCGTCGTCGCGGGCTGACCGAGCTGCAGGTAGCCGAGGCCGACGTCGCGCAGCGTTTCGAGGGGACGCCGCACGCGCGGCACGTTCTCGAAGAACGATGTCGCGTCCTCGACGGACATGGCGAGCACCTCGGCGATGCTCTTGCCCTTGTACCGAATCTCGAGCGTCTCGCGGTTGTAGCGCCGAGAGCCGCACACTTCGCAGGGCACGAACAGGTCGGGCAGGAAGTGCATCTCGACGCGCAGCGAGCCGTCGCCCTGGCAGCTCTCGCAGCGGCCGCCCTTCACGTTGAACGAGAAGCGCCCCGGGCCGTAGCCGCGCGCGCGCGCTTCGGGCACCGCGGCAAAGAGCGCGCGAATCCCGTCGAACACGCCGGTGTACGTGGCGGGGTTCGAGCGCGGCGTGCGGCCGATCGGCGCTTGGTCGACGTCGACCACGCGCTCGATCGCATCTACACCTGTTAGGGAGTCGTGCGCGCCGGGCTCGGCCTCCGCGCGGTGAAGTCGTTTCGCGAGCGCGCGGTGCAGCGTGTCGTTCACGAGCGTGGACTTGCCGGAGCCCGAGACGCCGGTGACCACGGTGAGGCGGCCGAGCGGAATCTCGATGCTGACGTTCTGCAAGTTGTGCGCGCGGCAACCGCGGAGCGCGAGCTTGTTCGCCTCGGCGAGATCGCGCCGCGCCGGCACGCGGATCGCGCGGCGGCCCGAGAGGTACGCACCTGTCAGGGACGCCGCGCTCGCCTCGATCTCGCGCAGCGTTCCCTCGGCCACGAGCTCGCCGCCGTGCACGCCCGCGCCGGGACCCATGTCGATCACCCAGTCGGCACGGCGCATCGTCTCCTCGTCGTGCTCGACCACGATCACGCTGTTGCCCGCGTCGCGCAGCTTCTCGAGGCTCGCGAGCAGGCGCGCGTGATCGCGCGGGTGGAGGCCGATCGACGGCTCGTCGAGCACGTACATCACGCCCATCAGGTGCGCGCCCACTTGCGTCGCGAGGCGGATGCGCTGCGCCTCGCCGCCGGAGAGCGAGCTCGTGGGGCGGTCGAGCGAGAGGTAGTCGAGGCCGACGTCGCTGAGGAAGCGCAGCTGCTCGCGAATCTCCTCGAGGATGCGATCGGCGATCGCGCGCTGGTTCGGCGCGAGCGCGAGCGCGGCGAGCCATGCGCGCACCTCGCTCACTGGCAGCGCCGCGAGCTCGGGCAACGTGCGGCCCGCGATGCGCACGTTGCGCGCGATCACGCCGACGCGCGCGCCCGCGCACTCTCCGCACGCCGCTGCGCGCGAGTAGCGCGCGCGCTCCTCGTCCGACACTTCGCCCGCCGCGATTCTCCGTGACAACTCGCCGAGCACGCCGTCGAACTTGCGCTTCACGCTGCGCAGGCCGCGCTTGCCGTGCTTGAACTCGAGCTCGCGCGCGCCGGCGCCGTGGAGCACGACCTTTTGTGCGCTCTTCGGCAGCTCGCTCCACGGCGTCTCCAGCGAAACGTCGAGGTGCGCCGCCACGCCAGCGAGCAGCTGCGCGTAGTAACGCGGCGCGCGCGCGCCGCCCCACGGCGCAATCGCGTCCGCGAGCGCGCGCGAGGGATCGGGCACGACCTTCTCGGGATCGAGCTCGTCCGCGGTGCCGAGACCGCCGCACGCATTGCACGCGCCCGACGCGCTGTTGAACGAGAAGTGCCTCGGCTCGAGCGCGGGGTATGAGACACCGCAGTCGACGCACGCGCTCGTCTGCGAGAAGAGCGCTTCACCGTTCGCTCTCTCTCGCTCCCACGCCACGCTGCACACGCCGCCGCCGAGGCCGAGCGCCGTCGCGAGCGACTCCGCGATGCGCGCGCGCGCGGACTCGCGCGCCACGATGCGGTCGACCACCGCCTCGATCGTGTGCGCCTTCGTCTTCGCGAGCTTGATCTCGCTCGCGAGGTCGCGCAGCTCGCCGTCGACCCGCGCGCGCACGAAGCCCTTCTCCGCGAGCTCGGCCAGCTCCTGCTTGTGCTCGCCCTTGCGCTCTCGAATCACCGGCGCGAGCAACGTGACGCGCGCGCCGTCGCCGAGCGCGAGGATGCGCGCCGTCATCTGCTCCACGGTTTGGCTCGAGATCGGCTTCCCGCACGAGTGACAGTGCGCGACTCCCACGCGCGCGAACAACAAGCGCAGGTGATCGAGCAGCTCGGTCGCGGTGCCGACCGTCGAGCGCGGGCTGCGGCTCACCGTGGCCTGCTCGATCGCGATCGACGGCGAGAGCCCGCTGATCGACTCGACCTCCGGCCGCGCGAGCTGATCCAGGAATTGCCGCGCGTACGCGGAGAGCGACTCGACGTAGCGGCGCTGGCCCTCGGCGTAGAGCGTGTCGAACGCGAGCGAGGACTTGCCGCTGCCCGAGAGCCCCGTGATCACGACGAGCTTGTTGCGGGGAATGTCGACGTCGACGTCGCGGAGATTGTGGACCTTCGCGCCGCGAATCGAGATGGCGGCCGGCTCGCCGCGCGAGGCCGCTGAGGTCACCGGCGTCACCACTTCCGCCGCGCTCCGCGCAGAGATCAAGACTCGGGCGTTGCGCCCGCCGGCTGCGTGAACTCCTCGATGCTCGCGACCAAGCCCTTGCGTTCGATGTAGGTGTGCTCGCGAATCTCGGTGATGAACTTCTCGTACTCGCCGTCGAGCCGCTCGCCGTAGAGCTTATTCATGATCGCGCGCTGCGCGTCTTCGAACGCGACGGGCTTCACGTCGCGCGCCTCGACGAGCTGCACGAACACGCAGCCGAACGCCTCCTCGCTCACTTCGCTCAGTTGCCCGGGCGCGAGGGGGCGCACCGCCGCTTCGAGCCACGGCGCGAGCTTCGACTCGTGCACCCAGCCGAGCTCGGGATTCATCGTCGCGACGCCGTTCGCCACCTCGAGCAGGTCTTCCCCCGCGGCGACGCGCGCGCGCGCTGCGCGCACCGCGTCGCACGCCGCAACGCGCTGATCGGGAGCCGGCGGCGAGACGACGAAGCTGCGCGCGTGGAACTCGCGGCCGCTCTGGGGGCGACTCGCGAACTCGGCGTCGTAGATCTCCTTCACCTCTTCCGGCTTGATCTCGACGCGCGAGCCGATCACGCCGTTGACCACCTTCGAGTGCTCGATCTCGCCCCTGATGCGCTCGCGATACGCCGAGTACGGAAGGCCCTGCGCCTCCACGCTCGCGCGCAGCCGCTCCGGCGTGATGCCGTTGTCCGAAGCGATCTCCGCGATCGTGCCGTCGATCTCCTCGTCGGTCGCCTGCAGCTCCGCGCGCTTCACGACGATGCGCAGCAACGCCTTCTCGATCAGCCGCTCGAGCGCCTGCGCCTCGACCATGCGCAGGTCGCGCTCGCTCGCGCCCGCCGCCTTCGCGCGCGCGATGGTGGGCGCCGCCAGCTCGCGCACTTCGGACACGAGCACGATCTCCGCGCCGACCTGCGCCGCGATGCCTTCGAGCAACAGCGACGTCTCGGCGGCGGCGGCCTGCTCCTCCTCGATCAGGCCCTCGAGCGCGCCCTGGGCGAACGCGGGCGACGCGAGCGCGCAAACGGCGGCGAAGGCAGTGGGAACGACGACGCGGGAGAGCTGGGAGGTGCGCATGAGGGGGAGCACCTTAGCGCCGCGTTGCGCAAATCAGGCTTGGGGACGTTCTTGCTCGACTCGGCGCGCGGCTGGGGAGTTGAGCAAGACCAACTCCGAGTTACGCAATCCGCGGCCGCCACCCGAACCGCCGCAGGTCGATGCGCCCCCGCTCGTCGAACTCGATGCCCTCGCGTTCGAGCAGGACGCGCTGCACCCACTCGCCGCCGGGGTCGCTGCGCGGGCTGATCTCGCCGCGCGCGTTCACGACGCGCTGCCACGGGACGCGCGAGCCGCTCGGCAGCGAGGCCATCGCATAGCCGGCTTGGCGCGGCGCGCGCGGCAAGCCCGCGAGCTCGGCGAGCTGGCCGTACGTGACGACGTGCCCGCGCGGGATGCGCTTCGCCACGCGCCAGATGCGCTCGTACGTCGACTCGTCGCCCGCGGGATTTCTCTTCGGCTTCGCCGCGCGTTTCCGCTTCGCCGCCAAGCGGAGCTCAGTCCTCGCGCGCGACGGAACGCGAGCTCTTCTGCGCCATCGCGAAGAACTCCGCCAGCTTCGCGCGGCGCTCGGGCGGCAGGTACTGGAAGTTCGAGCCGCGGTCGGTGATCTCACAATAGTGGGGCGACACTTCGCGCTCGAGCTCCCGCGCGGGCGACATTGTGAGCCGGCGCAACGCCGCTTGCCTCACAAGTTTTGGGGACATCACACAAAACTCACGCGATCAGCCGCACGCAGCGAACCGCCCCAGTCCCGCGCATTCCCGGCACTTTCCGGCCATCCGCACAACTCAGAACCGTGTGAACTTCTTCACTCCAGGAGGCTCGCTTCCAGCCCGCCGCACCCGCGATTCCGCCGCGCCTTGCCCTCGCTCTGCCGCTCTACGAGCCCTGAAGCGAGCCGAGTCCGCGATGGCTCGCCACCCCGACGCCGCGAACGAGCGACTCCGAGAGCAACCCCTCACGCGCGAGTGATGCCCCTCCGCACGACCACCGCGCATTGACGCGCAGCAACCGAAGCCAGAACGACCTCGAAGTCGAACGCTCCGACCAGGCACGTCGGCCGAGGCCGCAAGCGAAGCGCGCAGCAAACCGCGGAGTCTGCGGAGCGGTTTGCGAAGTAAACAAGGAAGGGATGTTGCCCCTCTCCGCAACGAGCCGTGCACCTAACAACGCACGCTACCGATACCCGTCCACCACCGGCCTGCGCGGCAACATCCACCAGATCGCGTCGCACGCTTCGCGCAGCGAGTCGTCGAGCGTCATGTCCGCCGCCGCGAGCGAGGGCGCGAGCTGCGCAGGCTTGCTCGCGCCGATGATCGCGCTCGTGATGCCCGGCTGCGCGAGCACCCACGCGACCGCGACGCTCACGATGTCGACGCCGCGCGCGTCGCACTCCTTCTTGAGCCGCTCGACCGCCGCGAACTGCGCTTCCTGCCAGTAGCGGTGGCGGTACATCTTGCCCGCCGCGCCGAGCGTGAAGCGCCCGTGCTCTTCCGGTTCGGGCGCGAGCTTGTGCTTGCCCGAGAGAAAGCCGCCGGCGAGCGGGTTGTAGACGAGCACGCCGATGCCCTGCGAGATGCACAGCGGAATCAGCTCCGTCTCGATGTCGCGGTACAGCAAGTTGTATCGCGGCTGCACCGAGACGTAGCCCGCGGCGCCGAGCTCGCGCGCGGCCATCAGCGCTTCCGCGAGCCGCCACGCCGGGTAGTTCGAGGAGCCCACGTACCGCAGCTTGCCCGCGCGCACGAGATCTTCGAGCGCGCGCAGCGTCTCCTCGATCGGCACGTCGGCGTCGAAGAAGTGCGTCTGATAGAGGTCGATGCGATCCGTGCGCAGCCGGCGCAGGCTCGCGTCGCACGCCTTCAGGATGTGCTGGCGCGAGAGGCCGACGTCGTTCGCGCCGCGCCCCATCTGCCCGCGGCACTTCGTCGCGAGGATGATGCGGTCGCGGTTGCTCCGAAGCTGCATCCACTCGCCGATGATTTCTTCGGTGCGGCCGACCGTCTCGAGCGTGCCGCCGAGCGGATACACGTCGGCGGTGTCGAGGAAGTCGAGCCCGCCTTCGAGCGAGCGATCGAGGATCGCGAACGACGTATCGCGATCACTCTGCAAGCCGAACGTCATCGTGCCGAGGCAGAGCGGCGGCACGCGCAGGCCCGTGCGCCCGAGCTGGCGAGTCTTCATCGCGAGAACCTCCGTGGCGCACACGATGCCACGGCGCGCACCGGGGACGTGCGTGCACCAAGACGCGCACCGGGGACGTACGTGCTCTTCGTCGGCGATACCGTCGCGCGCTCTGTAGGAGCCACCGATGACAGCCGCACGCACGATCGAAACCGGTACCTCGCACCTGCTCGCGCGCGTCGAAGACCGCGTCGCGACGCTCACGCTGAATCGCCCCGAACGCCGGAACGCGTTCTCGACCGAGATGCTCGAAGGCCTCGGGCGCGCGCTCGAAGAGATCGAGCTCGCACGCGACGTCGGCTGTGTCGTGCTGACCGGCGCCGGCAGCGCCTTCAGCGCGGGCGGCGACGTGAAGGGGATGGACGAAGGCAACGCGCCCGGCGCGACGAGCGGCGCACGCGAGAACGTCGACGCGCGCATTCACGCAATGCGCCGACTGCAGCGCATCACCTCGGGACGGCTCTACACCCTCGCGAAGCCCGTGATCGCATCGCTGCCGGGCGCTGCCGCAGGCGGCGGTTTCTCGCTCGCGCTCGCGTGCGACCTGCGCATCGCCGCCGAGAACGCGCTGCTCGTCACTTCGTTCGCGCGCATCGGCTTCTCGGGCGACTGGGGCGGAACGTTCCTCGCAACGCAGATCGTCGGCAGCGCAAAGGCGCGCGAGCTCTACTACCTGAGCGACCGCATCGAAGCGCGCGAGGCGCTGCGGCTCGGGCTCGTCAACCGCGTCGTGCCCGCGAGCGAGCTGGGCGCGACGGTGCGCGAGCTGGCGCTGCGCATCGCGCACGGGCCGACCGTCGCGTACCGGCTGATGAAGGAGAACCTGAATCGCGCGGCCGACGGCGCCGGCATGCTCGAGTGCCTCGATCTCGAGGCGTCGAACCTCGTCGCGTCGAGCCTCACCGAAGATCACCGAGAGGCGACGCGCGCGTTCGTCGAGCGGCGCGAGCCCGTGTTCCGCGGGCACTGAGACTCGCTGCACTCTCGGCGCGATAGCGTCGGCACTCACCGAAAACGGAGGACTCACCATGTCCGCACGCACGATCGACACCGGCACGGATCACCTGCTCGCGAGCGTCGAGGATCGTGTCGCGACGATCACGCTGAACCGCCCCGAGCGCCGCAACGCGTTTTCCAGCGAGATGCTGAGCGGCCTTGCGCTCGCACTCGACGACGCCGAGCGCGCGAGCGATGTCGGCTGCGTCGTGATCACCGGCGCCGGCGGCGCGTTCTGCGCGGGCGGCGACGTGAAGGGCATGAACGAGCGCAACGCGGGCGGCGGCGAGGGCCCCGGCATCGACGCGCGCATCCACGCGCAGCGCCTCTCGCAGCGCGCGACTTCGGGCCGCATCTACACCATGCCCAAGCCCGTGATCGCTGCGCTGCCCGGCGCAGCCGCGGGAGCCGGCTTCGCGGTCGCGCTCGCGTGCGACCTGCGCGTCGCCGCCGACAACGCCGTGCTCGTCACCTCGTTCGCGCGCGTCGGCTTCTCGGGCGACTACGGCGGCACGTTTTTCTTGACGCAGCTCGTCGGCGCCTCGAAGGCGCGCGAGCTCTACTACCTGAGCGATCGCGTGACGGCGGACGAAGCGCTGCGCCTCGGCCTCGTGAACCGCGTGGTGCCCGCGAGCGAGCTCGCGAAGGCGACGCGCGAGCTCGCGCTTCGCCTCGCACAGGGGCCGACCGTCGCGTACCGCTACATGAAAGAGAACATCAACCGCGCCGCGAGCGGCGCGGACGTGATGGACTGCCTCGACCTCGAGGCCACCCACCACGTGCACACGGGGCTCACCGAAGATCACCGCGAGGCCGCGAAAGCGTTCGTGGAGAAGCGCGAGCCGAGCTTCAAGGGGCGCTGACAGGCAGGCCCGAGCCGCGGGGCGCCGCGGCTCAGATCTCGTGCGTCAGAGAGGCGCTCTGCGCCCGCGCGATTTCGTACGCCGGCCCGAGCATCACGCGCAGCAGTCGCTCGCTCGCGTAGAGGCGCTCGCCGGCGAGCATCGTCTCTCCGAACACGAGAATGCCGATGATGCGGTGCCGCTCGCGCGGCGCGCCGGGCAGCGCCAGATCGAGCCAGTACTCCTCGCCGAGTCCCTCCGCCGTCGCCCACTGATTCACGAGCTCGAAGCCGGCGATGTGCTGCTGAAACGAGCCGAAGAAGTGCTCGTAGTAAGTGCGCGCCGCAGCCTTGCCGCGGAAGGAGATGCCGAGCGTCGCAAGCTCGTAGACCGGATCGTGCTCGAGCGTCGCGAGCGTGGTCGCGAGATCGCCGCGCGCCTCGGCCTCCGCGTGCGCCTTCGCCACCGCCACGAGCGCCTCGTGATCCGCGCGCATCGCATCGCCTCCCGCACAGCCGCGCATCCTAAGGCAGCGCCATTCCCTCGCGCGGAAGTGCACGCCCGCGCGAGTGCGCTGACTTAGGCTGCGCGGCCCGAAGAGGAGCTCTCATGTCCGCCCTGCCCGCCCCCGTGCTGCAGCTCGTCGACGCCGCGATCGTGCGCTCGCCTTACGGCAAGCTGCTCGGCCTCGAGCTCGTCGCTGCCGAGCCCGATCGTGTGCGCGTGAAGCTGCCCTACCGCGTGGACGTGACGACGCTCGGCGACACGGTGCACGGCGGCGCGATCTCGGGCCTCGTCGACTCCGCCGCGACCGCCGCGTTCTGGGCGCATCCCGGCGCTTCACCCGGCGCGCGCGGCACCACGATCGGCTTCAGCATCAACTTCGTGTCCGCGGGGCGCGGGCAGGATCTCGTCGCCGACGCGCGCGTGCGGCGGCGCGGCAAGGAGATCTGCACGGGCGAAGTGAGCGTGACGGACGCCGCGGGCCGCGAGGTCGCGGTGGCGCTGGTCACTTACAAGATGTCGCTCGGGGGCTGATTCGAGCGAGCCGCGCCTGCGTGCGTCGCGACGACGGCACGCCACGTCTTCGCGAGCTCGCCGACGAGCCCGTCGAACGCTTCCGATTCGGCCTCGATGCGCTTCGCGTCGAGCTGCCGCGCCAGCGGGACCCCTCGCTTGCATCTCCGGAACGACTCCGACACGCGCAGAACGCCGAACCCCCGCGCGTACTCATCGACCACGTGCGAGCGAGAGTCCGCGCCTGCCGCGGGGCTTCGCTGAAGACAGCGCGGCGCGCTTTCTCCCGTCTCGCCCTTGAAGCGGGGCGTCGTCGCAGGGCGGGGTGAGACATTTCGGCCCGGCCGAAATGTCTCACTGGCGGCACCGCCCGCCGGCAGGCCGGGCGCCACGCTTGAACGTGCCGAGCACGTTCCCTAGCGATGCTTTTGCACGCCTTTTACAGGGAGGGCTCCGCATGGCGAACACACACTCGCTGCGCGCGATCGTCACCGGCGCAAGCCGCGGCGTCGGGCGCGGAATCGCGGAGGCGCTCGCTGAGGCGGGCGCGCGAGTCGTGTTGGCCCGGCGCGACGAAGCGGCGCTCGCGGAGACGGCGGCGTCCGTAACAACTCTCGGTGGCGCCGCGCTCGCGGTGCCGTGCGACCTCAGCGACGACGCGCAGACCGAGGCGCTGTTCGCGCGCGGACTCGCGTGGCTCGGTGGCCTCGACGTGCTCGTGAACAGCGCGTGGGGCGGTTACGAGCGCATGGCGGAGAACGGCGAGTTCACCTGGCCGAAGCCGTTCTGGGAGCAGCCGCTCTGGCGCTGGGACGCGATGCTCGGCGCGGGCGTGCGCGCCGCGTACCACGCCTCGCAGCTCGCGGCCCGCGCGATGCTCGCGCAGCGCCGCGGCCTGATCGTGAACGTCTCGTTCTGGGCCGCGCAGAAACACATCGCGAACGTCGCCTACGGCGTCTCGAAGGCGGGGACGGACAAGCTCAGCGCCGATTGCGCGCACGAGCTGCGCCCGCACGGCATCGCGGTGGTGTCGCTCTACCCGGGCCTGGTGCGCACGGAGAAGGTGATGGAGTCCGCGGCGTTCCTCGATCTCTCGAACAGCGAGTCGCCGCGCTTCACCGGGCGTGCGGTCGTGGCGCTCGCGCGCGACGGCGAGTTGTTACGGCGAAGCGGTGAGACGCTCGTCGCCGCCGCGCTCGCGCGCGAGTACGGCTTCACGGACGTGGATGGGAAGCAGCCGCGGGCGCTCTCGCTCGAGGAAACGTGAGGCTCACTCCTCGGATGCGTTCTTCTCGATGTCCCGCATGAGATCTTCGAAGCCCTGCCCGAGACCGAGCATGGCTTCGAGGGTGTCGAGCTCCTGCATCTTCACGAACCAGCGTCCGGCAATCCGCACGGTCGTGACGACTTCCACCACACCTTCCTGATGAGCCACGTCGTCCTCCGTTTCCGAGCGCACGACGACGTGAGCAATCCGATCACCCTCGGCAACCGAGCCGAGTACGATCGCGTTGAGCCGCCGGCCCCCCGGCATGGGCTGGAAAGCTCGGCCGTAGAGAGTCCTCGGGTCCAGCGTGCGCGCTTCCTCGCCGCTGAGACCTCCGAGCCGGAGTGGATCGCCTGGCCCGTCTCCGAGTGCGCGGAGGACCAAGTCCTTGTACTTCGCGAGGCTCTCGTCGTCATAGAACAGGGCGGCGGCACCGGGGTCCTCCGCAACCGCGTCGATGTATCGCTTCACGACGCGCTCGGGCGACTCAACCTCGGCGAGCACAGAGCCCGGAAGAGCAACGAGGATCATCGCGAAGACCCAGCTGCGCATTCGCCTCTCTCCGTTTCGCGATGCCGAAGTCCTCGGCGACTGCGCACTGTGCGCCATCCTCAGTCGAACAACCCGCCGAGGCTCGTCACGCCCCCCACTCCCTGATTGTTCTCGAAGAAATCGAGGTCGATCGACACCGCGGCGCAGAAGATCGTCGCGCGCTCTTCGAGGCTCCACGTCGCGCGCGAGAGATCGACGCCGAACGTGTCGGCGTCCATGAACACTTCGCGCAGCATGCCGCCCCACTTCTTGCCGATCGTCGCCTCGCGTCCGTCGTCGGCGCGCAGCGGGAACGTCCAGATGCGCCAGAACGGGCTCGACACGCGCGCGAAGGTGCGGCCGAACTTGTCGCGCAGGTCGTACTTGCGGCGCAGGATCCCGAAGCGGCGGTGGATGCTGCCGAGCTTCACGCCGCTGCCGTCGGCGACATCGAGATCGGAGAAGAACCAGAAGAACTCGCGGCTGAGCCGTAACAACACGGCGCCCGCGCGGTCGCACACGATGGCTTCGAGCGGGCGATGCGAGCGCAGGAACCAGCGCCAGAAGATGCGCGTCCAGCCGCCCTGCTCCTCCGCGAGCGTGCCCAGCTCTTCGCCGCCCGCGCCGCGAATCGCGTACTGATTGCGCGTCTCGAAGTCGATCAGGATCTCGACCCACTCCTTGCGCTGCTTCAGCGAGAGCTGCGGCTGCGTCGCGATGAAGCTCGAGGCGAGTGCGGTCATGCGCGGCTCCTCCGGGCGTGAGCCGTCATGCCCACGCGCGCGGGATCAGGTTCTTCTCGCGCGCCTCGCGCTCGAGGCTCTCGCGGAAGTCGGGGTGCGCGATGCCGATCAGCGCCTTTGCGCGCTCGGGCACGGACTTGCCCTTGAGGTTCACCATGCCGTACTCGGTCACGACGTACATCGTGTCGGTGCGCGGCGTCGTCACGATGTTGCCGGGCGTCAGCGTCGTGACGATGCGGCTCTCGCGCTTGCCGCCCCGCTCGTACACCGAGGACAAGCAGATGAACGACTTGCCGCGCTTCGACTGATACGCGCCGCGCACGAACTGCAGCTGGCCGCCGGTGCCCGAGATGTGGCGGTGCCCGCTCGACTCGCTCGCGGCTTGGCCCTGTAGGTCGATCTGCGTGGTGTTGTTGATGGACACGACGCGCTCGTTGCGCGCGATGTTGTCGGGCAGGTTCGTGTAGTCGACCGGATAGCTCTGCGCGCCGGGGTTCTGGTGGATGAACTCGTAGAGCCGCGGCGAGCCGAGCGCGAACGTGAACACCATCTGTCCGCGGTTCATCTGCTTGCGCGAGTTGGTGATCAGGCCCGCTTCGTAGAGCTCGATCATGCCGTCGACGAGCATCTCGGTGTGCACGCCGAGCTCTTTCGCGCCGGCGTCCTTCAGCATGCTGCACACCGCGTTCGGCATGCCGCCGATGCCGATCTGCAGGCACGACCCGTCCTCGATCTCCGCGGCGATCAGGCGCGCGACGGTCTTGTCGACCTCGGTCGGCGGCGCTGCGGGCAGCACCGGCGTGGGCGCGCCGTCGCCGTCGATCACGAAGTCGACCTCGCTCGCGTGCACGCCCTCCTCGCAGCCGAGCACGCGCGGAAACGACGGGTTCACCTCGATCACGATCTTCTTCGCGCGCTCGGTCATCGCCTTCAGGTACGTCACCGCGGCGCTGAAGTTGAAGTAGCCGTGCTCGTCCATCGGCGGGGTCTGGATCACCGCGACGTCGACGCGCTCGATGAAGCGGCGATAGAAGTCGGGCGACTCGCCGAAGTTCATCGGGATGTAGTGCGTGCGGCCCGCATCGTGCGCCTTGCGATCCGCGCCTGAGAAGTGCCAGGCGAGCATGTGGAAGCTCTCGCCCCGAGGATCCGCTTCGAGCACCGCGCGCGGCTTCAACGCGAGGCCGGCGCGAATCTTCACGCCTCGCAGCTCCTTCGCGCGAGCCGCGAGCGCGCGGTCGAACACGACGGGCTGCGCCCCGTTGATCGCGTAGTCGACCCAGTCGCCGGACTGCACCAACGCAGCGGCCTCTTCGGCGGAGATTTTCGGCGGAGACGAGACAGGCACGGAGGCGACTCCTTTGGCGGGAGGCGCTCAGCTTCGAGGAAAGAGCGGCAGCTTCGCCAGGGTGTCTCCGTAGATCGTCACGATCGCGAGCACAGCCACGAACCAGACGGCGATCGGCATCCACCCATCGCGCTCGTGTAGCCCATGGTGGTTGGACAGGTGGTCCGCGAGCGGCTCGACGAGCGTCTTTCCCATCGCGAACAAGAGCACCGCAAACGGATAGACCCAAGGCGCACCCACCACGAAGCCGTTCCCCCGGCGACCGGGGACGTACACGTGGCCTTCGAGCAGCCCCCACCATGCGAGGGTCAGAAACAACAAGCTGCCGAGCAGCCCGAGGATCGCCTCGAACGCAGATCCCAAGTACGACCGCTTCGCCCTCCGCTCGCGGCGCTCGAGCCTCCAGCGCAGCAGCCTGCCCGGCACGTACCCCGGCTCGCGCGACGGCATCGCGTCAGCGCAGCGGCGCGAGACGCAGCGCGTCCTCGGGACACGCCTCGACGCAGAGATTGCACGCGTGGCAGTCGCTCGGCTTCACCACGAACGCCTGCTTGTAGCCGTGCGCCCAGCCCTTCATGCGCCCGAGCAGCGAGAGCTGACCGCGCTTCGCGGGGTCGAGCACAGCGATCTCGAACACGCCGTAGGGGCAGACGCGCAGGCAGTCGGCCTTGCCCTCGCACTTGTTACGGTCGACGACGGGCGCAACGCGGCCCGGTTCGCCGCGGCACGCCTCGCTCATGCGCCGAGGAGCTCGGGCGCGATCTTCGCTTGATCTAGGTACCTCGCGAACGGATCGCGCGCGGCGTCGGTCTGCCACTCGTACTCGGTGATCGCCGCGATCTGCTCCGCCGCGGCGCGGCCCCACAGGCGCGCGATCACGGCGAGCGACATGTCGGTGCCCGCCGAGACGCCCGACGACGTGACGTATGCGCCGTCTTCCACCCAGCGCGCCTCCTTCACCCAATTCGTCTTCGGGCCTGCGGCCGCGATCGCCGAGAAGAACTGCTTGTTCGTCGTCGCGCTCTTGCCGTCGAGCAGCCCGGCCGCGGCGTAGAGCGCGGAGCCCGAGCACACCGACATCGCGACCTCGCACTGCGGCGCGCGCGTGCGGAGAAAGTCGAGCAGCGCGGTGTTCTTCAGCTGCGGGAAGGTCCCGATGCCGCCGGGCACGAGCAGCAGGTCGCAGGCCGGCGCGTCCGCGTACGAGAACTCCGCGTGGGTGCTCGGACCGGGCGTCGAGCGCACGGGCCCTGCCTGATCCGCGATCGTGACTATGCGCAGCGCCTCGCCGAGGCAGCCGAACATCTCGAGCGGGCCGTAGAGGTCGAGCAGCTCGAACTGCGGGTAGAGAACGGCGCCGAGCGTGCGAGTGCGTTGCGTCACCTGATAACTCCTTCGTGCGCGCGAGAGCGGCGACTCTAACCCGTGTGCTCGCGTCGTCCCGTTCTCCAGAAGGGAATCGCCGCCGCTGCGCACGCGGCGGCCAGCGCGAGGCTCGCGCGCGCGTACTCCGCGTCGGGATTGAGCACGCTCCAGATCACGTGTGAGAGCGCGACGTACGCGAGGTAGAGGCCCGTCGCGCGCGGCGCCCACGCGCGCTGCGTCCACCACGCCCACGCGCCGGCTGCGAGCAGCGCCCAGTGCAGCGGCGCGCTGATCCGCGCCGCGCGCCCGCGCAGCGCAACGCCGAACCACACCTCGGTGTCGCGCACTTCGGGCAGCGTGAGATCGCGCGCGGCGATGTAGAGCGCGGATGCAGCGAACAGCGCGGACATCGCGAGCGCGAGCCGCGAGCGGGGCGCGGCGTTCACTTCGCCTTCGGCGCGCTGAGCTGATGCGGCGTATCGACGACGATCTGCGGCTTCCCGCGATACGAGGAGATTCGCCCGCTCACGCAGATCGTCTTTCCTTCGTGCGACTCCGGCGGCGGCGTGAACTTTGCGCGGTGCTTTCCCCAAACGACCGCGGTGAAGGCGTGATTCGGGTACGCGCCGCCGAAGTTGAGAAACGTCGGCTCGCCCCGAACGTCAGGGCGATACGACGCGTCGCTCACGACGCCGCACACGGTCGCCGCTTCGCCCACGTGCGCCGCAGCCTGCGCGGGTGTGAGCTCCTTCGCCGAGGCGAGCGCCGCGGCGAGCAGCACCGCGATCGTTAGGGCGGCCGTGCGTCTCCCGAGCGCGCGCATCAGTCCGCTCGGGCCGGCTTGAACACGCGCTTCGTGCTCGCCGGAAACTTCGCGAGCTTCGCGGCCGAGCGAATTGGCCGGCGCACGAGCTCGCCGCCGCAGTTCGGGCAGGCGCCGCCGAGCTTCGCGTCCGCACAGTCGCTGCAGAACGTGCACTCGAAGCTGCAGATGCGCGCGTCACGCGACTCCGGCGGAAGATCGCGATCGCAGCGTTCGCAGCCGGGCCGAAGCTCGAGCATGGCGTGCCCCTCCTCGCGCGAAGCTACTCGCCTCGGCGCCGCGCGATCAGAGTCGCGACCGCTCCGGAGGCGAAGCCGATGACGAGGACGCGAGGCGAGTAGAGAAAGAAAGCGAGCCCGAGCACCTCCACGGCGCTGCCGCCGAGTAGCCACAGCGCGAGCGGCACCCACGCCACGAAGCCGAGTGCGGCCCCGAGCAGGCCCGCGACGAATGGGCGCTTGCCGCGCGCGCGGCGCAGCGCGAGCACGCTGCCGGCGATCGTGAGCAGCGCGAACCAGAGCTCGGTCTGCGCGACCTGGCGCGTGGTGCGCCCGCCGCCGCCGCCGGGTCCGAACGCGAGCGCCGCGATCGGCAGCGCGAGCAAGAGCGCGACGACTGCGACTTGCCGCGCGCTCATGGATTGGCGCGCAGGCGCAGGGCGAGCTTCGCGACGCGCGCCCCTAACAGCTCGCCGGTGCGCAAATCGGCCGCGACGACGCCGGGCGGATTCGTCCCGTAGTCGGCCTGCCCCGCCGCGCCCATGTACACGCTCAGCCGATTCGGCGCGCTCGGGTCGCGCGTCGTCTCCTCCACCCCCACCCAGATCATGCCGAGCTGCATCGCGGTCACGGCGATCGACGTGAGCGTGTTCAGCTTGTCGCCGCTCGGCGTCGCCGACACGGTGAATGCGGCAGCGAGCTTGTTCGCCCACGCGCGCGTGACCCAGCGCGAGACGGTCGCGTCGAGAAACGCCTTCAGCTGCGCCGATGGCCCGCCCATGAACGTGGGCGAGCCGAAGATGATCGCGTCGGCGGCGTCGAGCTGCGCAAACAGGGCGTTGTTGCTGAAGCGCCCCTCGCGAATGTCGTCGCCCACGATCGCGTGGAGCGAAGCGCGCGCGCCCGCGACGCCGCCCGCGCCCACGTGCACCGCCTGCGCGAGGCGCTTGGTGGTGCCGGTGGTCGAGTGATAGACGACCGCGATCTCCGTCATCGCGCGCTCACTTCTTCTCGGCGCTCTCGCCGTTCGCCTTCGCGAACACTCTCATCAGCGCGCGGTGCACGATGCGCGCCGTGTCGGGGCCGGCGGACACGATCTCGCCGTAGCTCCGCTCGCTGTTCCCGTAGATCCACGGCGCCTCCGCGTCCCACTCGCTGCGCGGGATGATGTACCCGAGCGCGTCGTTCGCGAGGTTCACCATCATGTTCACGCGCCCGCGCATCGCGCTGCGCAGCGGCGGCGTCTCGACCGGCGCGACCTCGTAGTCAGCGCCCGGCGGATTCTCGATGCCGCCGATCGCGATCTCGGGGTAGAGCTCGCCGGGAATGCACGCGATCCAGAGCTCGCCAACGCGCACGAGCGCGACCTCGCTGTCGGTGTCGAAGCCCCAGCGCAGGTCGACGTCGCGATCGAGCACGCCGAGCGAACCCGCCAACACGAGCGGCCAGTTCGAGACGGGCACGTCGATGTCGCGCTTCACCACCGACACGCGCGGAGCTGCCAGGCGCGCGAACTCGCCCGACGCGCGCGCCTCGAGCACGGCCTCCGCGATCTGGTAGCCCTGCGCGCGCGCCTTCTCCTGCGACGGCTTCGCGATCAAGTCGCCCGTGCGCGGATCCATCACGCCGGTCTTCGGCGTGGTGGTGATGAGGCCGCCGATGTTGCCCGTGAGCCAGAGCGTGGTGCCGCCGAGGCCGGGCTTGTAGAGCGAGCCGTCGTAGGCGAGCCCGCGATCGAGCCCGCGGCGCGCCCAGCCCGCGACGTCGGCGGTCAGCTCGAAGTTGCGATCCCACAACAACTCGACGTGGTTGCCGAAGTTGAGCAGCGTGCCGAGCACGTCGCCGCCGCCCGCGCGCGTCACGATCGCGACGCGCAGGCCGTCGTCGATCACTTCGGGCTTGCGCGTGTCGATCGTCGCGATCGCACGGTCGCGACCGCGAATCTCGGCGACCTCGATGTCCGCGGGCTCGAGCCGCCGCACCGCCTGCGCGAGCGCGGTGCCCATCTGCTTGCGCAGGAACTTCAGGTAGCCGTCGGGCACGCCATTGCGCAGTCGCGAGCGCCCCCAGATGCCCTGCGTGTCCGGGCCCTGATGGTTGTGCGTCGCGTGCACGAGCAGGTAGTCGAGCCCGAGCTCCTCGGCGTAGACGTCGCGCACCTTCTCCACGAACGAGTGCGAGAGCCCGACCACGTCCGCCGCCACGATCCCGACCCGCGTCGCGCCGTCGTCGAACACGACCGCGACCGCTTCGAGCTCGTCCGCAACGCCCGCCGCGGGCCGCGGACTCTGGAAGCCCGCCATGTAGATCGCGTCGAACTCGCCGTTGCCGTTCAGGTCCTGATAAGTGTCGACGTCTTCGTCGTACTTGCCGTTGCCGTCGACGTCGGTCCACGTGTCGAGCACCCGCGGCGTGATGGGCGCGCTGCCGAAGCCGGCGCGCAAGCTGGGCTCTGCGGCCGGCACGAGCGCGTTCGCGAGAAGTGCGCAGGCGAAGGCGAGGAACGCTCGCGTCGCTCGGCCGAACAGCGTCAGATGAGCACCGCAGCGCGCCGCACGTTCACCGGAATCGCGCTCTGCCGCGCCATCCCCGTGATCGGGTCGAAGTCCACCTCGTTCGAGATCAGCGCGTTGGTCGACGCGCCGATCTCGCGCACTTCCTTCGGGTTCGCAGCGGGGTCGCCCCACGCGTGCGCCATCGAGACGACGCCGGGCATCACATCTTCCGCGGCTTCGGCGACGCCGTAGATCATCGCGTGGGCGGACTCGATCTCGAGCACGTCGCCCGAGCGCACGCCCAACTCCTCGAGGTCGTGCGGGTGCATGAACGCGGGGTTGGTGGTGCCGCGCGCGCGGCTGTCGGGCAGATCGCGGCCCGAGGAGTTGTAGACCTGACGCATGCGGCGGCTGATGAGCCGGTGCGAGAACGGCTCGACGAGCGACTCGCGGCGAACTGTTGCGAGCTCCTCGATCACTCCTTCGGGCGTCATCTCGAAGCGCTTGTCGCAGCTCGCATCCGCAGGCTCCACGAACTGCTCCACCTGCGCGTACACCATGCCGCCGCGGTTGTTACGGACTTCGCGGAACGGGATGCGCCCGCCGGCGAGCATGCAATCGAGCACGTCCTCCTTGCTCGGCTTGCGGTCGAGCGGAAGCTCGCCGCCCGCAAGGCGAATCGGCGTCCCGAGGCGCGCGGCGAGCTCCCAGTAGAGCTCCCACTCCTCGATCAGCTCGGAGCCTGCGGGGCCGTCCACGACCGCGGGCGTGTACTGCGTGTAGGGTGCCTCGTACCAGGTGTCGCAGAGGACCGGCACGTCGGCGCGCTCGAGGCACATCTTGCCGGGCAGCACGTAGTCGGCGTGCTTCGCGGTCGCGGCGCGCTTGATGTCGACGCACACGAGCAGCTCGAGCGCATCGATCGCCTTCATCGACTTCTGCTGATCGGGCCACGCGACGAGCGGATTACCGCCGACCGCGAACAGCGCCTTCACCTGGCCTTCGCCTTCGAGCACGATCTCGTCGCTGAGCGCCGCGCTCGGCATCTCGCCGATGATCTCGCCGAGGTTTCGCACGCGGCTGCGCGGGCCGTGGCCGAACATCGGGAACGGGCCCGTCGGCTGCGCCTTCTTCGGCGTCACGGGCGTGAGGACGCCGGGGTTCGGGACCTTCTCGCCCGCGCGATTCACGCGACCGCAGATCAGGTTCAGCGCGAGCACGAGATGCTCGGTGAGCGTCGGATGCGGCGACATGTCGGGGCCCGTGCCCGTCACGGCGACGCCGCGCTTCGCGCGCGCGAACGTGCGCGCGGCATCGAGGATCTGCTGCTGCGGCAGCCGCGTGCGCTGTGACACGTAGGCGAGGTCGTACTCACTCACCGCGCGGTGCAGCTTGTCGAGGCCGTTCATCCACTGCGCGCAGAACGCTCGGTCGTGCAGCTGCTCGTCGAGGATCACGCGGATCAGGCCGGCGAGGAACGTCGGGTCTTCGCCGGGGCGAATCTGCAGGAAGAGATCTGCGCGGCGCGCCATGTCGGTGCGGCGCGGATCGACCACGATCAGCTTCATGCCGCGCGCCTTCGCGTCGCGCAGCTCCTTCACCGGATTCCACGGCGGCGTGCCGCCGAACGGCGTGAACTGCGACACGATGGGGTTGTTGCCGATGTGCATCACGACATCGCTCTCGTGGAAGCCGTGCATGCCCGCGCTCCACGCGCCCGCGCGCGACGCGGCGATCGCCTTGCTCGGCTGATCGATCGTGACGCTCGTGTAGTACGACTCGCTGCCGAAGCCCTTGTGCCACGCCTTCGAGACCGCGAGCGCCGCCGAGTTCATGAACGCGTAGGTGCCGCAGTAGCTCGCGATCGCGCGCTTGCCGTGCTTCGCCGCGATCGCCTTCACGCGCGCGGCGATCTCGTCCAGCGCCTGCGCGAGCGGGATCTCCTCGTACGTGCCATCGGGCATGCGCTTCAGCGGGCGCGTGACGCGCTCGGGGTGCGCGTGCGCCTCGGGCAGCTGGCGACCCTTGATGCACGAGTAGCCGCCGTAGATCGGGTCGCTCGCGTCGCCGCGCACCGCGACGGCGCGGCCGTTCTCGATGTCGACCTCGAACGCGCAGTAGTTATGGCAGAAACGGCAGTAGGTCTTCTCGGTCGTGACGGCCATGTGGCGCTCCTCGGCGGTGCGGATCGCGAGACGGCGGAGTCTACGACGGGGTGCGGCGCCGCTGCGATGTGATTTCGCGCGCGGCACACTCGGGCGCTGCGAAGGAGCTCCACATGGCCGCGCCCGCGTTCGACTTCCTCGACCCCGAGACTTCCGGCAAGCCCTACGAGGCGTACGCGCGGCTGCGCGAGGAGGCGCCGGTCTACCGCGATCCGCGCACGGGGTTCTTCCTGATCACGCGCTACGACGACGTGCGCAGCGTGCTCCTCGACACCGAGACGTACAGCAACGCGCGCTGGCAGACGGACGCGAAGACGCAGGTGCTCGGCGATCGCCAGAAGCGCATGCGCGATCTCTACAAGGAGAAGGGCTGGCTGCCGGCGCCTTCGCTCGCGGGCTACGACGACCCGCGCCATCGCGAGATCCGCGAGGTGTTCACGAAGGCGTTTCGCGCGGGGCGCATCAAGCAGCTCGACCCGTTCGTGGAGAGCACGGCACGCGAGCTGGTGGATGCGTTCGCGAAGAACGGCTCCTGCGAGGTCGTGCGCGAGCTCGCGGTGCCGCTGCCGCTGATCGTGATCGGGCAGCAGATGGGCGTACCGAAGAGCGACATCTGGCAGATCAAGGCGTGGACCGACGCCTGGATTCAGCGCCTCGGCATGATGCAGACCGAGGAGGAAGAACGCTGGAGCGTGCTGCAGGAGATCGACGCGCAGCACTACTTCCAGAAGATCTACGAGCGGCTGCGCGCGCAGCCCGACGACACCGTGCTCTCCGATCTCATCAACACGCCGATGGGCGAGCGCCCGCTGAACGACAACGAGCTGCACTCGCACATGATGGCCGACACGTTCGTGGGCGGGAGCGAGACGACGACGAACGCGCTCTCGGGCGGCGTGTGGTTGTTATGCCAGTTCCCCGAGCAGTACGCGAAGCTGAAGGCCGACCCCGACAAGTACCTGCGCACGTTCATCGAGGAAGTGCTGCGGCTCGAGTCGCCGGTGCAGGGGCTGTTCCGCGTGGTGGCGAAGGACACCGAGCTGCGCGGCGTGAAGATTCCGAAGGGCGCGACGGTGAACGTGCGCTACGCGGCGGCGAACCGGGATCCGGAGCAGTTCGCGAACCACGACACGCTCGATCTCGAGCGCAAGAACGCCGCGACGCACCTCGCGTTCGGCACGGGCACGCACCACTGCCTCGGTGCGCCGCTCGCGCGCCGCGAGCTGCACTGGGGCTTTGCCGCGCTGCTCGAGCGCACGGACGAGATTCGGCTCGACGCGGCGAAGAACGACTTCGCGATCGCGCCGAACTACTGCCTGCGCGCGCTGAAGCAGCTGCACATCACGTTCGCGCCTCGCTGAGTCAAGGCGACGCGTCGGGCGCAGGTGCCGGTGGCGCGGGCTCCGCGGGTGGACCGGCGCCGACGTCGGGCATCAGAGCCTCGAACACGCTCGCAGCGGGCGATTCGTCCGTGACAACTGGCGCACTCGCGTCGCCGGTGGCGCTCGCATCGCCGGCGGCGATGGCGGCCGCGTCGACCTCGGGCTCCTTCGGCTTGTACGGCGAAGGCACGAACTTCGCGCGTCGCAGCTCGCGGTCGCCGGCCACCGGCACCCAGCCCGGGTACTGCACGGGGCTGATCACGCGCGCGCCGGTCTCGGGATCGACGCCGGCCCACGCGAGGCCGGGCGGCTCGCGGAAGTCGCTCGCCGGCTCCTCGCGCAGCACGGCCTCCATGAACGCGGTCCAGATCGGCAGCGCTGCGCCCGAGCCGGTTTGATCGCGCGCCATCGGCGTGCGGTCGTCGTTGCCCACCCAAACGCCGGCGACGACCTGCGGCGTGAAGCCGATGAACCATGCGTCGCGGTTGTCGTTCGTGGAGCCGGTCTTGCCTGCCAGGTTCTCGCCGAGCTTCGCGGCCGCGTGCGCGGTGCCGTACCACGCGCGCACCGTCTCGTGCAGCAAGTAGGTCGTCAGGTACGCGTCGACCTCGCTGATGCGCCCCGCGGCCTTCGCCTCGGGCAGCTCGGCGCTGCGCAGGCTCTCGCGCAGCACGTCGCCGTTCGCGTCGCGCACGCGCAGCACGAAGCGCGGATCGCGCTGCTTCCCGCCGCGCGCGAAGGTGCTGTAAGCGCTCGTGATCTCGAGCAGCGTGACTTCGTTCGTGCCGAGCGCGATGCCGAGGTCGCGGCCGAGCGGCGAGCGGATGCCGGCGCGCCGCGCGAAGTCGATCGTCGCGTCGATGCCGACTTCGTCGACGAGCCGGATCGTGGCGTTGTTGAGCGAGCGCGCGATCGCCTCGCTCATGATCACCGGGCCATTGAAGCGGTTCGTGTAGTTCTTGGGGCGCCAGAGCTTGCCCGTCGCCTTGTCGCGGTGTTCGTACTGGTAGTCGTAGAGCGTGACGTTGGGCGGGAAACCCGCTTCGAGCGCGGCGCCGTAACAAAACGGCTTGAACGCGGAGCCGGGCTGGCGGCGCGCTTGTACCGCGCGGTTGAAGCGGCTCGTCGCGAAGTCGCGGCCGCCGACCATCGCGAGCACGTCGCCGGTGCGCGCGTCGATGGCGAGCAGCGCGCCCTCGGGAGCCACCTCCTTGCCGGCGCGCTTCGCGCGCAGCTCCGCCGCCGCGAGGCCCTTCTCGACGGCGGCGAGCGCGGCGCGCTGCGTGCGCAGGTTCAGCGTCGTCTCGATGCGCAGGCCGCCCCTCAGCACGGTCTCGGCGCCGAGCTCGTCGAAGAGCTGCTGGCGCACCTCCTCGACGAAGTACGCGGCGTCGGCGTAAGCCGCAGGAGCGGGCGGGGGCGGCAGAACGACGGGCTTGTCTGCGAGCGCTGCGTGCGCAACCGCTGCATCGATGCGCCCCGTGTCGCGCATGCGCGCGATCACGAGCTTGCGTCCGGCCTCGGCGGCGTCGGGGTTCGCGTGCGGCGAGAAGCGCGAAGGCGCCTTCGGCAGCGCCGCGAGCTGCGCCGCCTCCGAGACGCTCAGCTGCGCGAGCGGCTTCCCGTAATAAGTCCGCGCGGCTTCCGCCACGCCATAGGCGCCGCTGCCCAGGTAGATCTGATTCAGGTAGAGCTCGAGAATCTCGTCCTTCTCGAGCGCCCACTCGAAGCGCCCCGCGAGCGCGACGTCTTGCAGCTTGCGCACGAAGCTGCGATCCGACGTGAGGAAGAGGTTCTTCGCGAGCTGCTGCGTGATCGTGCTGCCGCCCTGCACGACGCGGCGCTCGCGCAGGTTCGCGAGCGTCGCGCGCCCCATGGCGAAGGGATCGAAGCCGGGGTGGCTGTAGAAGGAATCGTCCTCAGCAGCGAGGAACGCGTCCTGCACGACTCGCGGCACTTCGCGCAGCGCGACGAGCTGCCGGCGCTCCTCGACGAACGTGCCGATGGGTTTTCCGTGGCGATCGAGCACGACGCTCGGCAGCGGCGGCCGGTAGGCCGCGAGCCCGTCGATGCTCGGGAGCGAAAGCCAGAAAGCGACGAAGCTGACCAACGCAATCGCGGCGAGCGAGAGCGCGAGCCAGTGACGGCGGGAGAGTTGGTCGAGTTGGGGCGGCATCGACAGGGGAGGTGAGTGGCCGACACCGTATGGGAAGTGCGGCCCTTCGCCCGTCAAGGTGCGCGAATGCGAATAGCTGAGGGCGGCTAGCGGCGAGCGGCGCACCGCCGCGCGCGGCCAGGCGGAGTCTTCTGGGCCGAGCGGAGATCGAAAGACCTCGCGGGCGCACCCCGGATGACCGTGCGTTCAGCTACTTCGGCGCCATCTCCTTCGCGACCTGCGCGAGCGTCTGCTCCACCGCCGTGACGAGCCCCGCTGCGCGCGGGTAGCCCGCGTAGTTCGCGACCGTGATGACGACCTCGCGCACCTGCGCCGGCGTCAGCTCGCCATTCTTCACCGCAGCGCGCGCCTGAATCTGAAACGTGTCGCGCTCGCCCAGCGCCGCGATGATGCCCATCAGCACGAGCCGCCGATCGCGGATGCTGAGGATCTCCTCTCGCGACCACACCTCGGCGAAGAGCTGCTCGAGCATCAAGTCGCTGAACGGCATCACGCCGGCCGGCGGCGTGACCACGTCGCCGGCGTAGACCTTCTTCATCATCGCGACGCCGCGCTCGCGGCGGGTGGAGTCGGACATGGGGGGCTCCTCGAAGGGAGCGCACGCTAACTCGGCGTCAGCGCCGCGCGACGATCTCCGCCGCGCGCTCCACCTCGGCGAGCTCCGCCGTCGCGGGCACGAGGAAGCACTCCTCGCAGCCCGCGGCTTCGAGATTGCCCAGCGCCTCGCGCACCGCGTCAGGCGTCGAGCGCGTGACCATCTTCGCCATCGCGCGCCCGGCGGCTTCGCCGAACACGCGCGTGTAGTCGAACACGTACTGACTGAGCTTCGCTTGCGCGTCTCCGCTCGCGAGCGAGAGCCAGAAGCCCCCGATGCGGCGCGGCGCGGTCGTGCGCTTCGCTTCGCCCCAAGCCGCGTCGGCCATCTGCAAGAAGCGCGCGATCTCGTGCTTCTCGCCGTTGCCGCTCCACACGTACACGCCGTCGGCCCACTTCGCGGCGCGCGCGAACGCCTTCGGTCCCATCACGCCCGCGAAGATCGGCGGGCCGCCGGCGCGCGAGGGGCGCAGGCCGACGGGATCCGCGCCCGCGAACGGAGGCTCGCCGCGCCAAATCGCGCGCATGCGCGCGACCTGCTCGTCTTGGCGCGCGTGGCGCTTCTCGAAGCTCGCGCCGACTGCGCGGTAGTCGACCTCGCGCCCGCCGACGCCCACGCACACCTCGACGCGGCCGGGGCCCGCGAGTGCATCGAGCGTCGCGATCTCGTGCGCGGCGGCGACGGCGTCGTGCATCGGCAACACGTAGAGCGTGGGCACGATGCGCACGCGCGAGGTGACGGCCGCGGCGGCGGCCAGCGTGGCGCCGAGCGAGACGGTGGGGCCCGTGACGCGCTCGCCGCAGGAGATCGCGTCGAACGGGCCGGCCTCGATCGCGCGCGCCCAGCCGAGCAGCGTGGCGCGATCGAGCCCGGGCTTCATGTAGGGGAGACAGACGCCAACCTTCATGGTTCTCCGTTCGCCTTCGGCTCACTGCGCGCGGCGATGCGCCGCTTGCTGAGGTCGCGAGCTCCGTGTGAGAGGAGTGCGCGCGTTGCTAGCGCGAACACGGCGAGCGTGCGCGGTTCCCTCGCAAGGAATGGCTCTCGCGCGTGGCGCCGCGCTAGCGACCCGACATCACTCGTGAGGAGAGTCGCAATGAACGCGTTTCGCGCCTGGTTGGTGCTGATCCTGGTCGTCGTGGGCGCCTACACGGCGCTCGTGATCCGAGACCACGGGATGACCCTCTACCCGCACTTCTTCGGGGACATGGCGAAGCTCGGTTGGCCCGGCCAGTTCAACCTCGACTTCCTGTTCATGCTGTCGCTCTCGGGCCTGTGGGCGGCGTGGCGGAACGGCTTCAGCGGAGCCGGCCTGCTGATCGGCTTCGGCGCGTTCAACCTCGGCGCGCCGTTCCTGAGCGGCTACTTGCTCGTGCTCCTCGCGCAGACGAAGGGCGATCTGCGCCGCACGTTGCTGGGCGTCCACGCCTAACAAGCGAAGCGCCGGCGAACGCGGACGCTACGGCTACTTCGCGCGCGCCTTCGCCAGCGCGTCGCGCAGCTCGCGCTTCAGGATCTTGCCCGCCGGGTTGCGCGGCAGCGCCTCGGGCTTCCACTCGATCACGCTCGGCACCTTGAAGCCGGCGATGCGCCTCGTGAGATGCGCGCGCAGCTCGTCCTCGCTGAGCGACATGCCCGCGCGCAGGTGAATCGCCGCGGCGACCTCCTCGCCGAGGCGCTCGTGCGGCAGGCCGAACACCGCGCACTCGTACACCGCGGGGTGCTCGTAGATCGCGGCCTCCACCTCGGCGCAGTACACGTTCTCGCCCGCGCGCAGCACCATGTCCTTCGCGCGGTCCTCGACGTACACGAAGCCCTCGTCGTCGATGCGCCCGATGTCGCCGCTGCGCAGCCAGCCGTCGACGATCGTCTGCGCCGTCGCTTCAGGCTTGTTCCAGTAGCCGCGAATCAGGTGCGGGCCCCGGGACCAGATCTCGCCGACCTCGCCGGTCCCTAACACCTTGCCTTCGGGGTTGGTCACCCGCACTTCGACGACGGGCACCGTGCGGCCCGCGCTGGTGGGCTTGCGCACGTAGTCGTCGCCGGCGTTCTGCGGGCCGTACGCGTTCGTCTCGGTCATGCCGTAGCCGATGTTCGGGCGGCCCTTGCCCTTGAACGATTTGTCGATGCGGTGCACGAGCTGCGGCGGCGCCGGCGCTCCGCCGCCGCCGACCGACACGAGACTCGACGTGTCGTACTTCCCGAACGCCTTCGACTCGAGCAGATCCCACGCCATCGTGGGCACGCCGACGAAATTCGTCACGCGCTCGCGCTCGATCAGCTGCAGCGCGCGCTCGGGATCCCACTTGTACATCATCACGAGCTTCGTCCCGGCGGCGAACGAGGTGAGCATCACCGCCACGCAGCCCGTCACGTGGAAGAGCGGCACGGTGAGGATGAACGCGGTGGGATGCGTCTGCGCCTCTTTGTCTTTGGGGAAGCGCATCGCCTGCACCGCGGCGCGGCACGCGAACGCGCCGAGCGAGGAGAGCACCGCGCGGTGCGTCGAGACGGCGCCCTTCGGGTGGCCCGTCGTGCCGCTCGTGTAGAGGATCGTGGCGTCGTCGTCGTAGGTGATCGCGACTTCCGGCAGCGGCGCGCCGAGCTTCACCACGTCCTCGTAGCGATCGGTGCGCGGCGGCAGCGGCTTGCCTTCGCTGCGCACCGCGAGCGCGCGAATGTCGAGGCGCTCCAGCGCGCCGGCGGCCCGCTCGATGCGCTCGAGGTCGCCGACGAGCAGCTTCGCGCCGGAATCTTCGAGGCCGTACGCGAGCTCGTCCGGCGTCCACCACGCGTTCAGCAGCACGGCGATGCCGCCCACGCTCGTGATCGCCGCGAAGGCCGCGATCCACTCGGGGAAGTTGCGCATGCCGATCGCGACGCGGTCGCCCTTCTTCACGCCGTAATGAGTCACGAGCGCGTTGCCGATCGCGTCGACCGTCTCGGCCACGCGCCCGAAGGTCCAGCGCTCGTCCTCGTACACGAGGAATTCCTGCGCGGCGCGCAGCTTCGCGAGCGCGAACAGCATGCGCATCGACGGCGGCGTGCTCTTGAACACCTTCATGCGCGTGCCGCGCACGTCTGCCTCTGTCACTTCGAACATGCCGCCGGGCTTCGTGAGCGCCTCGACTGCCGCCTCGTACGCGATCGTCATGCCGTCCTCCGCCAGAAAGGCGCGCACTCTAGCCGTGGGATCGCAGCGAGCGGTTAGGCTCGCGCGCCGCGCCCCGCGGAGATTTTCCATGCCCCGCCTCGCTCTCGCGCTCTACGCGCTCTTCTTCGCCCTCGCGTTCGGCTGGCGCACTTGGCGGCAGCTCCGCACCACGTGGCGCTCCGGCTTCGCGGGCATCTCGCGCGGCAGCGCGCTCGAGCGCATTGGCGGCGCGCTGTTCGTCGTCGCGCTCGTGCTCGGCGTCGGCGCGCCGATCCTCGCGATGCTCGGCGCCTCGCCCGCGCTGTTCGCGCCGCTGCCCGCCGTCGGCTGCGCGCTCTACGCCCTCGGGCTGGCGCTCACGCTGTGGGCGCAGTGGACGATGGGCGCGTCGTGGCGCATCGGCGTCGACCCGAGCGAACGCACGCAGCTCGTGACCACGGGCGCATTCGCGTTCGCGCGCAATCCCATCTTCACGGGCATGCTCGGCGTCGCGCTCGGGCTCGCGCTGCTGCTGCCGAACGCGCCGGCGCTCGCGGCGGTGGCGTCGCTCGCCGTCGCGCTCGAGCTGCAGGTGCGCCTCGTCGAGGAGCAGTATCATCATCGCGCAGCACGGCGAGGCGTATCTCGGCTGGGCGCGGCGCGTCGGGCGCTTCGTCCCGGGCGCGGGGCGCCTGCGCTAACGCCTCCGCTTCTCGCAGCGAGGAGATTCCATGCAGCGCGCCGTTCTCGTCTTCTTGAGCCTCGCGCTCGCCGGCTGCGGCGGGGGCGATCTCTATGCGGGAATGCCCGACCACGTGAAGAAGCGACACGTGGCGCTCGAGGGCGCCGCGAACTTCCGCGATCTCGGTGGCTACGCGACGAACGACGGCCGCACGGTGAAGTGGGGACAGCTGTTCCGCAGCGACAACCTCGCGCACCTGACAGACAGCGATCTCGAGAAGGTCAGCGCGCTCGGCATCAATCTCGTGTGCGATTTCCGCTCGGCGCCCGAGAAGGCGGAAGAGCCCGATCGTCTGCCCGCGAACGATCCGCCCGCGGTCGCGGAGCTCGAGATCGGCGTCGACGGCTTCATGGTGAACGACCTGCGTGAGCGCATCATGTCGGGCGACATCGAAGGCCTCGATCTGCGCGAGATGCTGATCGAGGGCAATCGCCAGTTCGCCACGAAGCAGGCGCCCACCTACGCCGCGATGTTCGAACGCATCACGAAGCCGGAGAATCTGCCCGCGCTCGTGCACTGCACCGCCGGGAAGGACCGCGCGGGCTTCGCCGCCGCCGCGATCCTGAGCGTGCTCGGCGTGCCGCGCGAGACGGTGATGGCGGACTTCCTGCTCACGAATCACTACACGGCGGCGGCGACGGACCGGCGGCTCCTGATGATCGAGCTGTTCTCGTTCACGCGCGCCGATTCGGATGCGCTGCGCCCGCTGTTCGGCGTCGAGCCCGCGTATCTCGAAGCCGCTTTCGCCGAGATCGAGAAGAGCTACGGCGACTTCGACACCTACCGCCGCGACGGACTCGGCCTCGACGACGCCGAAGTGGAGGCGTTCCGCGCGCTCGCGCTGGAGTAGTCAGGGCCTCGCACTTTTCAGGAGGCTGTCGAGCATCTCGTCGCCCGGGTGCTTCGCGAGCGCGGCTTCGAGTCGCGCACGCGCGGCGTCGCGCAGGCCGCCTTGGAGCTCGCTCGTCGCGAGCAGCGCGATGACCTCGATCCGCGCGAGCTCTTCGGCGGGCACGCTCGCGAGCAGCTGGGTCGCGCGCTTCTCGTCGCCCGCCGCGAGCCGCAGCGCCGCGAGCTTCCAATGCGCGGCGGCGCTGCCCTCGCGCGAAGCGATCGCGCGCTCGTAGGCCTGTGCTGCGCCGGCGGCGTCGCCCTGCGCGAGGCGCAGATCGCCGAGCACCACGTGCGCATCGGACTCGGCGGGGTCGGCTTCGATTACTCGCGCGAGCGCCGCTTCCGCTTCCCCGACTCTCCCTAATGACCCGAGCGCGTTCCCGAGCGCGATCCAGCAGTCGCCGTAGCCGGGCGACTGCTCGGCGCAGAGGCGGGCGTGCATCTCGGCGCGCGCGAACTCACCTGCGTACTGCGCCGCGATCGCTCGCTGTGCCGAGATGAACGCGCCCTCGCCGGGGTACGCCTCCGCACGCGCGAGCGCGCCCGCGTAGTCCTTCGCCTCGATCAGCGCGCCGATGATCTCGTAGTCGCGCAGGTGCGAGATGACGTCCTTCGAGTCGATGCCGCCCACGCGCAGGTCGACCTCGCGCGCCGGCGCGGTCACGACGTAGCCGAGACTCTCGAGCTGCTCGCGCTCCTCGCCCGCGGGCGCCGCCTTCGCCCACGCCAGCGGCCGCGCGCGCTCGTGCACGCGCTCGATCTCGCGATCGAGCTCGGCCGCGACCGCGGGCTCGCTCGCGGCGAGGTCCTTCAGCTCGCGCGGATCGCTCGTCAGGTCGTACAGCTCCGGCCGCGGCGCGCGGATGAACTTCCAGCGCTCGCTGCGCACGCCGTAGAGCGGGCTCCAGCCTTGGCTGAGGCGCGCGTCGAGCGATTCCACGTACGCGATGCGTCCGCCGCGATCGCGGCCGCGCAGCGCGCCAGACAAGTCGACGCCATCCGTGTCAGCGAGCGGCTCCGCCCGCGCGAGCGAGAGCAGTGTCGGCGCGACGTCCGCGAGCCGCGCGACGTTCGTGACGACCGTGCCGGGGTCGACTCCGGGCCCGGCAAAGATCAGCGGCACGCGCTGCGTCGCGTCGTACACGGTGAAGCTGTGCGCGGGCTCGCCGTGCTCGCCGAGGCTCTCGCCGTGATCCGCGGTGACGGCGAACAGCGTGCGGCCGTCGCGGTGTCGTGTCGCGATGCCGTCGAAGAGGCGCCTCAGCTGCGCGTCGGTGTACGCGATCTCCGAGCGATACGCGTCTCCGGCGACGCGATTCGCCCACTGCGGCGGCGGGTCGTAGTTCGCGTGCGGGTCGTACACGTGCACCCACACGAAGAAGCGCGGAGGCGCGGTGGCGATCCACGCGAGCGCCGCGTCAACCACGGCCTCGGCGCGGCGCTCGGCGTAGCCGCCCGAGCGGCCGCCCGCGCGGCGCAGCGACATCGCGTCGTCGTAGGTGTCGAAGCCGCGCGCGAGTCCGTAGTGCCGATCGAGAACGATCGCGCCGACGAACGCTCCGGTCGCGAAGCCCGCTGCTCTCATGCGCTCGGCGAGCGTGGCGACGTCGCTCGGGAGAGCGAACACGCCGTTCGCGCGCACGCCATGGCGCGGCGGCTCGAGGCCAGTCATCAGGGTCGCGTGCGCGGGCAACGTGATCGGGACGGGCGAGATCGCCGCGTCGAAGCGCGCACCCGCCGCTGCGAGCGCGTCGAGCGCGGGCGTCACCGCGAGCGCATCGCCATAAGCGCCGACTCGGTCGGCGCGCAGCGTGTCCACCGTGACGAGCACCACGCGCTCGGGCGCCGGCGCGCGCGAGCACGCGGCGAACGCGGCGACGATGAGCAGCGAAGCAGCGAGGCGCATCGGCGCGCAGCTTCGCGGGCGCGCGCGCTCAGTTCGAGTCCTTCTTGCCCTCACCGCGCAGACCCCTGCCGATGCCGCGCACGAAGTCGCGCGTGCTGTGCCCGATCGCCTTCACGACGTCGCGCGTCCCGTAGGCGCTCCGTTCGATCCGCGCGCGCTGCGGGTGGCTCGCGCGCTGCCTGCGCGCCTTCACCGCGGCGGCCCCGCGCCCATCGCGCTGAGCACGTTCGCGCGCGAACCGAGCGTGTGCGCGATGCCGGAGAGGAACGAGAACACGCGGCCCACGAGCACGAAGTCGCTCGGCACGCGCACGACGGGATCCTCGCGGATCGCCTCGAACAGCTCGTCGGTCATCTCTTCGGTGAACTCGCCCTCGAACGAGCCAGTGTCGCTGCGCGACATCATGCGCCGCGCGATCAGGAGGAACGTGTTCGTGTCGCCGGTCTTCGTCTCGAACCCTAATTCCTGGAACGCGCGGATCATCGCGGACTCGTTCATCGTCATCATCGAGAACATCAGCTCGAACAGGCCGAGGCCGTAGCCGTCGGGCAGCTCCTTCGAGAGCCCAAAGTCGAGCACGATCAGGCGGCCGTCGCGCGTGACCATCAAGTTGCCGGGATGCGGATCGGCCTGGAAGAAGCCGGCAGCGAGGATCATGCGCACGTAGACGCGCATCAGGTCCTGCACCACGTCGGCGGGGTCGACGCCAGCGGCCTCGAGCGCGGCCTTCTCCGTGACCTTGATTCCCTCGACGCGCTCCATCACGAGCACGCGCCCGGTCGAGAGCTCGTGGTGAATGCGCGGGATCCACACGCGCGCATCGTCGGCGAACAGCGCGCGCACCCGATCGCACGACTGCGCTTCGCGGCGCATGTCGAGCTCCATGCCGATGTGCGAGGTGAGCTCGCGCAGCAGCGGCAGCAGCTCCATCGGCTGCGGGTCGAGGCGCTCGTAGACGCGGCAAGCGCGCTCCATGTTGCGCAGGTCGGTGCGCACGATGTCCTCGATGTCGGGGTACTGGACCTTCACCGCGACGGCTTCGCCCGACAGCAGCCGCGCGGCGTGCACCTGCGCGAGCGAGGCGGAGGCGATCGGCGTCTCGGAGAACTCGGAGAACACCGCATCGAGGGGTTTGCCGAGCTCGCGCTCGACCGCGGCACGCACGATCGGGAACGGCTTCGCCGGCACCGCGTCGTGGCACTTCTTCAGCTCCTCCACGAACTCGGGCGGGAACACGTCGGCGCGCGTCGCGATCGCCTGACACATCTTGATGATCACGCCGCGCATCGAGAGTGCAGAGGATAGGATCCAGCCCGCGGCGATCTCGTGGCGGCGCCGCTTCGTCGCCTCGTCCGGCTCGCCGCGCCGTAACAGCTTTCCCCAGTACTCGGGCAGCTTGTAGTGCGCCCACAGGCGCGCAGCGAGCACGCCCACCTTCGCTGTGCGGCGGAGCCGCGTGACAGGATGCATCTCTTGCCTTTCCGCCCCGCCAGCGGATCAGTCGCGACGCCCTGCGTCGCCCTTTGCATCCGCCCAGCTCCGCAACCGCGCTGACTCCGATCGAGTGCTACGCCGCGATCGGCTCGAAGCCCGTGCGCTCCGGCGGAGCCCACTTCGATTCGAGCGCGTCGAACTCTTCGACGAGGCGCGCCGGGTTCGCGACGCCCTTCATCGCCTCGGTGAAGCTCGCGCGCAGGTCCTCGCGCTGATCGCGCGGCCGATCGCGCGTGATCGTGCGCAGAATTAGGTGCATGAGGCCGTCGACGACTTCGCGGCCCGCGATCGTCTTGCCGTCCACCGTGCGCAGCGTGCGCGCGCGCGTCTCGCTGAGCGCGGTGCGCAGGTACTCGACGTGCGGCTTCTCGTCACTCTGGATGTGGCGAACCATGTCGCCCGCCGCCTTCGGCGCCGCCGACACTTCGGGGTCCGACAACAAGTCGACGCCCCATTGGAACGTGCCCTCGGCGAACACCTCGACCACCATCACCTGCGCCATCATCGCGAGCATCCGCTCGAGCGTGGGGTCGAGCATCGGATACGGGCGCTCTTGCGGCGCGCCGCGCCCGCCGCCCATGCGGCCCATCATGCGCATCATCACGTCGGCGGGAATCTTCGGCTTCTCGAGCGCGAGGTCGCGCGCCGCTTCCCACATCTGCTTGTGCCCGCCCTCTTCGCGCCAGCCCGCCTCGTCGCGCGCGTGCGCCTCGAACAGACCGCGGCCGAGATGATCGAGCGCGGTGCCTTCGAGCGGCTCGACGAAGCAGTCGGCGAGCTTCGGCACCTTCACGTCGCGGATGATCGCGCCGAAGCCCTCGACGATGGAGATGATCGTCAGCGTGCGCACGATCGGATCGCGCACGCCGTTCCTCAGTAACAACTTCGACTGCGCGACGTTCGGGTACTGCGGCGGCATCAGCGCCGCGGGCACGTCCACCAGCGCGTGCCCCTCGCGCGCGAGCCGCGCCTGCCACGCCGCCACCGCCGGCCCGCGATGCAGCGTGCGCGGCGAGCGGTAGGCGCCCGTCGCGTCGAAGCCGCCGTGACAGCGCACGCCGCCGGCGATGAGCGGGGCTTCGTACGCGCCGGAGTCGAGGATCTCGGCGTCGGTGAAAGTGAGTCGCTGCGGATCGAAGGACTGCGTCGTCTTCATGAGCACCTGCATCGGGGGCGCGAGCAGCCCACGTTAGCCGCGCCTCGGCGAGCCGCCTGCGCGAGAAGCGGCGAACGGCAGCAAGCGATCCGTCGTCCATCGCGTTACAAGCTCCGCACATGCACGACGCGCACGAATTCCTCACGGCGCTCGCGACCGTGCTGTGCGTCGCGGGCGTGATGACCGTGGTGAGCCAGCGGCTGCGGCTCCCCGTCGTGGTCGGCTACGTGCTCGCGGGGCTGGTGGTCGGCCCGCACGTCCCGATCCCGCTCGTGGCCGACCGCGCGATCGTGCAGACGCTCTCCGAGCTGGGCGTGATCCTCGTGATGTTCTCGCTCGGCCTCGAGTTCCACCTGACGAAGCTCGCGCGGGTGGGGCCAGCCGCGGGGCTCACCGGCCTGATCGAGTGCAGCGCGATGTTCTGGCTAGGCTTCAGCGCAGCCGACCTACTCGGCTGGAGTCCGCGAGAGAGCCTCTTCACGGGCGCGCTGGTCGCGATCTCCAGCACCACGGTGATCGTGAAGGCGTTCGAGGAGCGCGCGGTGCGCGCGCCACTGCGCGAGCGCGTGATCGGCATCTTGGTCGTCGAGGATCTCCTCGCGATCTTGTTGCTGGCGCTGCTGCCCGCGGCGGCGCTGGGCGAAGCGGTGAGCTGGCAGGGCGTCGCCGCGTCGCTCGGAAAGCTCGCGGGCATTCTCGGGCTCGCACTCGCCGCCGGGCTCTTCGTCGTGCCGCGCGCGATGCGTGCAGTGCTCGCGCTCGGCCGCGCGGAAACCGCGCTCGTCGCGAGCCTCGGCGTGTGCTTCGCGGGCGCGCTCGCCGCGCAGGCGCTCGGCTACTCGGTCGCCCTCGGCGCGTTCCTCGCGGGCTCGCTCGTGTCGGAAGCCGGCGATGCGCCCGCGATCGAGCGGCTCGTGCACCCCGTGCGCGATCTCTTCGCCGCGATCTTCTTCGTCTCGGTCGGCATGCTGCTCGACCCGCGGCTCGCGCTGGAGCACTGGCCAGCGGTCGCCGCGATCACGGCGGTCGTGATCGTGGGCAAGCTCGCGAGCGTGGGCTTCGGCGTGTTCCTCACCGGCGGCGGCACGCGCACCGCGGTCGAGAGCGGCATGAGCCTCGCGCAGATCGGCGAGTTCTCGTTCATCATCGCCGCGCTCGGCGTCACGACGGGCGCGACCGGGGAGTTTCTCTTTCCCGTCGCCGTCGCGGCATCGGTCATCACGATGGTCGCCACGCCGGCGATGATCCGCGCCGCGCCGCGCGCCGCCGCGTTCCTCGATCGCAAGCTGCCGCGCCGCGTGCAGACCTTCGCCGCGCTCTACGGCAGCTGGGTCGAGAAGCTGGGCGGCGCGACACAGCGCGAGCAGACGCTCGGCGCGAACCTGCGCCGCCTCGCGGGCTGGCTCGCGCTCGATGCGCTGTTGTTAGGGACGATCGCGATCGGCGCGTCGCTCCGCGGCGCCTCGCTGTCGCTGTGGCTCGCAGGCGCACTCGGCATCGGCACTGCGCTGGCGAACGCGATCGTCTTCGGCGCCGCGCTCGCGCTCACCGCTCCTTTCGTGCTCGGCATCGTGCGAATCTCGAAGCGCATCGGCATCGCGCTCGCGCGCGTCGCGCTGCCCGATGCGCGCACGGGCCAGCTCGATCTCTCGATCGCGCCGCGGCGCGCGCTCGTCGTCACGCTGCAGCTCGCGGCGGTGATGCTCGTGGGCTTGCCGCTGCTCGCGCTCGCACAGCCCTTCCTTCCGAGCGGCGCGGGCCCAGCCGCGCTCGCACTCACGCTCGCGGGCCTCGCCTTCTCGTTCTGGCGGACGGCGGCGGACCTTCAGGGCCACGTCACTGCCGGCGCGAGCGCGGTGATCGAGGCGCTCGCGTCGCAAGCGAGAGGCGGCATGCGCCCGGTGCATGCTCCCGCGCTCGGCGAGCTCGCGCGCGGCCTCGGCGAGCCCGAGGCGGTCCGCATCGCGCCCGGCTGCGCCGCGTGCGGCGCGACGCTCTCGGCGCTCGACCTGCGCGGCCTCACGGGCGCCACCGTTCTCGCGATCACGCGCGGCGAGCGCGCGATCGTGTTCCCGAGCGCGGGCGAGCGCCTCGAAGCGGGCGACCTGCTCGCGCTCGCGGGCACGCGCGAAGCGGTGGATGCCGCGAAGGCGCTGCTCGCGCGCGCCTAGACCGCAAAGGCCACTTGGGTCAGGCACGAAGTGGCCAAAACGGTCACTCCGTGCCTGACCCCGATTGGTCTCCGCGCCCTAGCGCCGAAGCGCCGTCACTTCTTGCTGCAGCTTCCCGATCGCGCTGCAGATCTCGTCGAGGCGATCGTGCAGCTCGCGCATCTCGCTCGCGGCGGGCTTCGCGCCCTGCTGCGCGCGCGCCTTCAGCGCGGCGTAACAACCGCGCAGCATGCGCCCGCTGTCTTGCTCCTCGGCGATGTAGCGGCCGAGCAGCTCGCCGGTGCGGATGTCGATCGAGGTGTCCTCGAAGACGCGCGCGAAGAGGTTCGTCTCTTCGCGCTTCCCGTAACCGAACGCCTCGAACTTCTCGAGGTCGCTGCAGTCCGCGTTCGCGATCTCCATGCTCTTCGCGAACGACGGATCCGGCCGGTCGAGCACGCCGTAGCCGAGCTCGCACAGCCGCTTCGTGAACGCGTGCGAGTGCTCGCCTTCGCGGATCGCGACGGTCTGCAGAATTTTCTTCACGTCGGGGTCGGTCGTCTTCGCCGCCCAGCAGTTCAGGTACTGGTGCGCGCGCCCTTCCCCGAGCGCGATCGCGTTGAGAAGACCGAGATACGAGGGCTTCTTGGCGTCCATGACGGAGCTCCTTGGTGTTGGGTCACGAACGGGTAGCGCAGCCGTCTCAGCGGCCGCCGCGGCCCGAAACGGCAGCGATGTGCGCGCGCCTCACAGCACCGCTCCGCGCGGCGGCGGCGGATCCTCGAGCGCGCCCGCGGCGACCAGCGCCTCGATCTGCGCGTCGCTCATGCCGAGCAGCGCGCGCGCGATCTCGCGCGTGTGCTGGCCGAGCTCGGGCGAGGGCGCGACGTACACGTCGCTCATGCCGCTCGCGGCGAACGCGGGGCCCTCGAGCGCCATGCGGCCCACGCCGGGCTGCTCGATGAAGCGCGCATAGCGCCACTGCTGATAGTGCGCGTCGTCGAGTTGGTCGGTGCCGGCGAACATTGCGCCGCACGGGACGCCGTGCTGCTGGAGCAGCGCGGCGATCTCGCGCTTGTGACGGGCGCGCGTCCATTCGCCGATGCGCGCGTCGAGCTCGTCCTGCGCGGCGAAGCGGCCCGCGGCGCTGGCGAAGCGCGCGTCGCTCGCGAGCGCGGCGTCTCCCAGCGCGGCGCACAGCCGGCGCCAGTCGTCGTCGCCGCGCACCGTGATCACGCACCACTGCTGCTCGCCCGCGCACGGGTAGGCGCCCCACGGCGCGCCTTGGTCGCTGCGATTGCCGCGCGGCTTCACGCTGCCCGGCGCGAGGCCCTCCTTCAGCAACAACTCCGCGAGCATGCCCGTGACGCTCTCGATCTGCGCCACCTCGACCAGCGCGCCGCGGCCGCTGCGGTCCCTGCGCAGGAGCGCGGCCATCGCGCCGAGCGCGCACACGCGGCCGGCGAGGTGGTCGGGGAAGATCGCGCCGGAGCCGGCCGGGAAGTCTTGGTCCGCGTAGTTCCAGAGGTGGACCATGCCGCCGATCGGCTGCGTGCTCGGCCCGTAGCCGATCCAGCTCTTCCACGCGCCGTTCGCCCCTAGCAGCTGGCTCGACACCATCACGCAGCGCGGGTTGATCTCGCGCACCGTGTTCCAGCCCACGCCCATGTCCGCCATCGTGCCCGTCGCGCTGTTCTCGACGATCACGTCGGCTTGCGCGATCAGCTGCTTCAGGGCCGCGAGTCCCTCCGCGTGCTTCACGTTCACGCCGAACGAGCGCTTGCTGCGGCTCGACGACGTGAACGAAGGCGAGGTCCAGCCACCGGTGACCGTGCGGATGAAGTCGGGATACGTGCGCGTCTCGATCTTGATCACGTCGGCGCCGTACTCCGCGAGCAGCCGGCTCGCCTCGACGCCCACGCCGCCGATGCCGAAGTCGAGCACGCGCAGGCCCGCGAGCGGAAGTGCGGGCGCGGGGCGCGCGCCGCTCGGCGCCGCGCGCTCCTCGGCGTTCGCGGAGAACGCGGCGAGATCGTTCTGCCCGCGCGCGGGCGCCGGCGTGCGGAAGCCTTGGCGCGCGCCATCGACCGAGAGGAAGCCGCTCGCGATCGGCGCGGCGGGGAGCCCGTCCGTGACGACTGCTTCGACGAACGTGCCGCGCGAGCGCAGGTGCACGTTCTCGAGCACCTCGCTCGGCCGCAGCACTGGCGTGCACACGATGCCGCGCCGCTGCGCCTCCGCGGACACCTCCTCCATCGTGAGCTCGGCGAAGTGCGCCTCGTAGCGCTTGGTGAGGATGTCCGCGTTCATGAGCCGCGCCGGGAACTGCTCCCAGTGCGCGTCGGCGAACTCCTCGGGCTTGCCGAGCCACTCCCACATCGCGCGCCACTGCCGCGGCGAGAGGATCACGAGGCGCACGTAGCCGCCCTTGCACTTGTAGATCGTGTAGACGGGCCCGCTGCCGTTGCGCACTTCGGCGACGGGCAGGCCCTTCTCCCGTAACAAGCTCGCGTTCGAGAACGACCAGTCGGTGGTCTGCGCGGTGCCGAGCAGCAGCGAGAAATCGAGGTGCTGGCCCCAGCCCGACGCGCGGCGCTGCCAGAGCGCGAGCAGCGTCGCGTAGGCAGCCGTCACGGACGCCACATCGTGAGCGAGCGGAACCGGCGGAATCAGCGGCGGCTTCGAGGGGATGCCCGCCTTGAACATCATCCCGCTCATCGCTTCGAGCACCGCGTCGGTCGCGATCCAGTCCGCATACGGGCCCGTGAGCCCGAAGTCCGTGAGCGAGACGTGCACGAGATGCGGATGCTCCGCCGCGATCTCCGCGGGCGCGAGCTTCTGCGCCGCACGCGCTGCCTTGTCCGCAGACTCGAGCAGCACGTCGCAGCTCGCGAGCAGCGAGCCCAGCGGCGCGCCCCCCACTGCGCTCGCGAGATCGAGCGTCGCGCCGCGCTTGTTCGCGTTGCGCCACGCGAAGTGGAGGCTCACGCCGTCGTGCAGCGGAACCGTGGCGCGCGAAGCGGCGCCGCCGGGCTTCTCGATGCGCAGCACGTCGGCGCCGAGGTCCGCGAGCAGGCGCCCGCACAGCTCGCCGCGGCCGTCGCAGAGGTCGACGATGCGGACTCCTGAGAGCGGGCGGTCAGCGGCAGCTTGCGACATGGGGGCTCCTTCGCGCTCGGCGGGCCGGCATCATATGCGCGGCGCTTCCCCGCGAACCAGAGCGGCGCGCCCATTGCCGCGCGCCCGCTTGCTGCCTGAACATGCGCCCTTCGCCGCTTCCGGCGTCCGCTCGGAGAACGTGCCCGCATGGAGCTTCAGGACATTCGCGTCGAACGCCGCGGCGAAGTCGAGATCCTCACGCTCGACCGGCCCGAGCAACGCAACGCGCTCACCTTCCGCACCTACGCCGAGCTCGAGCACGCCGTCCGGCACACGACGGCGCGCTGTCTCGTCATCACCGGCGCCGGCACCGCGTTCTGCTCGGGCGACGACGTGCGCCAGGTGATGGGCGGCGGCGAGCGCAAAGCCGGCGAGCGCCTCAGCGCTGCGGCGCCGCGCCTGACACCTGCCGCCGAGGCGCTGCTCACGAGCAACGTGCCCGCGATCGCGGCGGTGAACGGCGCCGCGGTCGGCTGGGGCATGGAGCTCGCGATGATGTGCGACCTGCGCGTCGCGTCCGAGCGCGCCAAGTTCGGCGAGCTGTTCGTGCTGCGCGGCCTGTGCTGCGACGTCGCGGGCCTCTCGCGCCTCGCCTCGCTCGTGGGCCGCGAGAAGGCCGCCGAGCTGCTCTACACCGGCGACGTGATCGACGCGAAGGAGGCGCAGCGCATCGGCCTCGTCTCGCGCGTCGTGCCCGACGCCGAGTTGCTCGAGACCGCCGTCGCGCTCGCGGCCAAGATCGCCGCGAATCCGCCGCTCGCCGTGCGCCGCCTCAAGGCCGGCCTGCGCGAAGCGCTCGATCCTGATTGGAAGACCCTCGGCGAGTGGGTGAGCCGCTCGCTCGGCGAGCTGTTCCAGACCGAGGACCATCGCGAGGGCGTGAAGTCGTTCCTCGAGAAGCGCGCGCCCAAGTACGTCGGGCGCTAGGAACAGGTCATGCGGCCGAAGCGCGACATGCGATTGCTCACGCGAATCATGATTCGCAATTACAAGAGCATCGCCGCCTGCGACGTTCGGCCCGCACAGCTCTCGTTCCTCGTGGGTCCGAACGGGTCGGGCAAGAGCAACTTTCTCGACGCACTCCGCTTCGTCGCAGACTCGCTTCGGTACTCGCTCGATCACGCGCTTCGAGACCGCGGCGGTATCAACGAAGTTCGCCGTCGTTCGAGCGGTCACCCCACGCACTTCGGGATTCGGCTCGAGTTCACGCTTCCGAATCACTACGGCCACTACGCGTTCAACGTCGGCGCGAAGAAGAGCGGCGGCTACGAGGTGCAGCGCGAAGAGTGCCGAGTAATCGGGATCTCGAGTGCGTTTTACGAGGTGGAGTCGGGCGTCGTCCGCGCGTCGTCTCTTGCAGCCCCGCCCGCACCAGCGAAAGATCGCCTCTATCTCGTAAGCGCTTCCGGGCTCGAAGCGTTCCGCCCGCTCTACGACTCTCTCTCGAACATGGGCTTCTACAACCTCAATCCCGACCAGATCAAAGATCTACAGCCGCCCGATCCGGGTGAACTGCTGAGCCGAGACGGGAGCAATCTCGCGAGTGTTGTCGCGAATCTCGCCACGCACGCGCCCGAGCTGAAGACGAGAATCGAGGAGTATCTCGCGAAGGTCGTGCCGGGCATCGCAGGTGTTGACTCGAAGACGATCGGCCCAAAGGAAACGCTCGAGTTTCGCCAGGACGTGCGAGGCGCCAAGCATCCTTGGCGCTTTCTTGCCGCCAACATGTCGGACGGAACTTTGCGCTCCTTCGCTGTTCTCGTCGCGCTCTTTCAGGGAGGAGCGAGCGGGGCCGCCGCGCGACGCCTGGTCGGGATCGAGGAGCCCGAGGTCGCGCTTCATCCTGCAGCGGCGGGCGTACTGACCGACAGCCTTCAGGACGCCGCCGAGCACGCGCAGATTCTCGTGACCAGTCACAGTCCAGACTTGCTCGACAACGAATCGATCCCCGATGAGTCGATCCTCGCGGTGTTCGCCGAGCACGGCGAAACGAAGATCGGGCGGCTCGACGAAACAGGCCGCTCTGCGCTTCGCGAGCACCTGTACACGGCTGGCGAGTTGCTTCGGATGGATCAGCTTCGCCCCGACCCTGACCAGACGCGCCTCGATCCCGAACAGCTCGAGTTGTTTGGGGACGCGAGACCCGCATGAGGCTTGCAACGATCGTCGAGGGCCATGGTGACGCCGAGGCCGCGCCCGAGTTGATTCGGCGGATTGCAGTGTCGATCTCACGCGAGGTCGAAGCGCTGCGGCCCATTCGGATTCCGCGGCAACGGCTCCTCAAGGCAGGCGAGCTCGAGCGCACGGTCGAGTTCGCTGCTCGCCACGCAGGCGCTGGTGGCGGCGTTCTGATCCTGCTCGACGCCGACGACGATTGTCCGGCAGAACTCGCGAGCGAGCTTCTCGCGCGAGCCCGCGCAAGACGCGGTGACCGTGAGATTCGTGCCGTCCTAGCAAAGACCGAGTTTGAGGCGTGGTTCCTCGCATCGGCGACGTCGCTTCGGGGGAAGCGCGGGTTACGGTCAGACCTTTCGCCGCCGGCTGATCCCGAAAGCATCCGAGATGCGAAAGGCTGGCTATCGAGCGCCATGCCGGCGGATCGCTCGTACCGCGAGGTGCTCGATCAGCCTGCGTTCGCAGCAACGATGGACCTCGACGAGGCGAGGCGAGCGCCGTCGTTCGACAAGTTCTGGCGAGACGTCGAATCACTCCTCCGGACGCAAGTCCCCACATAACAACTCGAAGGAGACCCCCATGGGCGTGCTCACAGGCAAGATCGCAGTCGTCACCGGCGCAGGCCGCGGCATTGGCCGCGAGATGGCGCTGGACTTTGCGCGCGAGGGCGCGCGCGTCGTCGTGAACGACCTCGGAGGCGCGCCCGACGGCACCGGCGGCACGCGCATCGCGGACGAAGTAGTGGGTGAGATCAAGGCGCTCGGCGGCGAGGCCGTCTCGAACTTCGACAGCGTCGCCACGGTCGAGGGCGGACAGCGCATCCTGAAGACCGCGCTCGATGCGTTCGGCGCGTGCGACATCCTGATCAACAACGCGGGCATCCTGCGCGACAAGACGATCTACAACATGGAAGAGTCCGACTGGGACGCGGTGATCGCCGTGCACCTGAAGGGCCACTACGCGTGCTCGCGCCCGTTCGCGAACTACATCCGCGCGAACAACCGCCAGGGCTGCCGCATCGTGAACTTCTCCTCGGTGTCGGGCCTGTACGGGAACTTCGGGCAGGCGAACTACGGCGCCGCGAAGGCGGGCATCGCGGGCTTCAGCCGCGTGCTCGCGCTCGAGCTCGCGAAGTACGGCTGCACCGTCAACACGATCTCGCCCGGCGCCGCGACGCGCCTCACGATTCCGCTGATGCAGGGCCGCGGCGAGCCGGACCGCGCCAACGCGCCGTCGCAAAGCCCCGCGCAGATCGCGCCGGTGGTGAGCTGGCTGTGCTCGGCGAAGGGCCAGGGCTTCACGTCGCAGATCATCAACGTGATGAGCGGCGAGGTCGGCATCATGCAGCAGCCCGCCGTGATTCGATCCTTCACGAAGGGCGGCGCCCCGTTCACGCAGAACGATCTCGACGCGGTGATGCCGCAGCTCCTCGCTGCGCGTCAGGAGAACCTCGCGCGCGCGAAGAAGGAAGGCGCGGCGGAGAAGATCTGAGGCGCGGCGGGGGACGCGCGTTTCGTCGACTCGCGAGGGGCCGGCGCGCAAATTGGGCGCGCCGACTCACTCCTTCGCTTGCGAACCCGCCTTCTCCTCCGCGCTCCACGTCCTCGGCGCCAAGATTGAGCTCAGCAGGTCCGGCTTCGCTTCGTCGCGCACGAGATGCGGGTGCCGCGCGCCGCCGCGGTAGTCGACCTCGTGCGTCGTGAAGAAATCCGCGTTCTTCACGAGCAGCTCGATCGGCGCGCCGCTTTCCTTCGCCGCGGCCATCGCGTCGGCCAGCACGTCCGCGTTGAACGCGCGCGAGTTCACGGCGACGACTTCGGCGCCGACGCCGATGCCGGCGCGAGCGAGGGGCGAGCCGGGCACGAGGTCGGCGACTTTGGCCTCGCCCGATAGGTAGGCGCCGAGCGAGTCGAGCAGGTTCAGCGCGCCCTCGGATTCGGCGGCGCAGGCCTCGCCGAGTGCGTTCGGCTCCTCGCTGTAGACGAGCTTCCAGCCGGCAGCTTCGATGCCTTCGAGCGGCGCGCCCGGGCGTAGCCCGTCGATGCGCTGCGCGAAGAACGCCTCCCAGTCGCGCGGCGCGACTTCGTTCAGCGCAGCGACGAGCTCGGCGCGCGTGTACGGCTTCACCTCGGGACCACCGCTCGTGGCGCCGCCGAAGAACGCGCGCGCGAAGTCGTCTAGGGACTTGGCGCCGCTCGTCTGCGCGCGAATCAGCGCGTCGGCCTCGAGCCACACGAGCGCGCCTTCGCTGTAGAAGTCCACGCCGCGGCGCCAGCTCGAGCCCTCCCAGCGCGCGCCGAACAGGTGCTGCACCTCGCGCGCGGTATCGACGAGCGGTCGCCACTCGCGGCCCTTCGTGTAAGCGAGGCCCGCCGCGATCCACGCGAGGCTGTCGCGTTCCTGCTCGGGCGTCACGAGCCCCGCGCGCGCGGCGAGCACTTCGGCCCAATAACTCGTGAGGCCCTCGTACACCCACAGCAAGTCGCCTTCCATCGGCGTCGTGAAATCGCGCGCTGCGAGGCCGGCGGGGCGGCGGTACTTCGCGTTCCACGAGTGCACGAACTCGTGCGGGAGGAGCCACGCGCCCGAGAGCGTGCTCGCCTCCTCGAGGAACGTGCGCTCGGGGAGGCGGTTGTCGCTCGACTCGTGGTGCTCGAGCCCGAAGTGCGCGACGTGATCGGAGAGCGCGAGCAGGAAGTCGTAGCGGCGATAGTGATGCGCCCCGAACAGCGCATGCGTCTCGGGCACGAGGCGCGCGAGCGCCGCGAGCGTCTCGGGCTTCAGCGCGAGCGCGGCTTCGCTGTCGGCCATCAGGTGAAGCACGTGCTCGGGCGCGCCAGCGGGCGCCGCGAGCGGAATCGGTCGGTAGTGCGCGCCCGCGAGCAGCGGCGAATCGACGAGCGTCTCCAGCGAGACGGGCGCGTACTTCACGCGATGGCCGCGCTTCTCCGTGATGCGCAGCGCCGTCGCCGCTTCCCAGCCCGCGGGCGGCTCGATCTGCGGCTCGAGCTGCAGCGCTGCCGGCCGCTCGCCATCCGGGTAGAGCAGCACGGTGTTCCAAGCGAGCATCGCGAGCTTCGCGGAGGTCGAGGGCGCGTTCGTGAAGCCGTCGCCCCTCGAAGGCGCGAGATAGTCGAGCGCCACGTCGATGCGCGTCACACCTGCGGGCACCGTCACGCGGAAGAGGTGCAGGTCGACCGAGTCGCGTTGCCACGCGAGCGCCTGCTTGCCCGCCGTGATGCGCAGGCCCGCCATGTCGACCACGGGACCGCTCGGCGAGTGCTCGCCGGGCAGCCACTTCGCATAGCGCAGCGCGAGCGGTCCACTCGTTACGGGAATCGTCTCGCGCGCGCGCAGGATGCGCTGGGGCGCCTCGCGCAGGTCGACCGTGAGACGGATCGGCTCCGCGCTCGCCGCGCCGAGGGTGGTCAGGAACGCGGCGAACAGGAACGCGATCAGTTGCACAGGCTCACTCCATTCGCGCTCTCGCGAGCGCCTTCACGTCGCGAAACGAGACCAGCTTCCCCGCCACCTCGTCCCACAAACCGAGCCGAAAACAGCGAATCGCTTCGCCGAGCGCCAGTCGGTTCAGCTCGGCGAGCTCGGGATGCGCCTCGATGCAGGCCCGCAGCCGGTAGTTGGGAATGCGCGGACACAGGTGGTGGACGTGGTGAATGCCGGTGTGCCCTGTGAACCACTCGAGCAGGCGCGGCAGCGCGAGGTACGACGAGCCGAGCAGGCTCGCATCGCGGTGACGCCAGTCGGGCGGCTCGGCCCAATAACCGTTCTCGAAGTTGTGGTGGACGTAGAAGAGCGCGACGCCCGCGGCGGCGGCGAGCGTCATGGTGGGCAGGTAGATCCAGAGGAATTCGCCGAAGCCGAGCGTCGCGTGAATCGCGAGCCCGAGCGCGAGCAGCGCCGCGTTCATGCCGAGAATGCTCAGCCGCGCCTCGCGCGCGGGCTCGGGCAGATTGAACGGCAGGCGGAAGCGCAGATAGAACTGCCACGACGGCCCGACGCCTAACAACCCGAGCGGATGCCGGTAGACGCGGTAGGCGAGTCGGCCGAGCCACGACATCTCGCTGAACTCGCGCGCGGTGAACACGTCGATCTCGCCGATGCCGCGCTTGTCGAGCCGGCCGATCGTGGCGTGGTGCGTCGCGTGCGCGCTGCGCCAGTACGCGTAGGGCACGAGGCTGATCACGCTGAGCGCGCGCCCGGTCCAATCGTTCGCGGCGCGCGAGTGGAAGAAGGCGCCGTGGCCGCAGTCGTGCTGGATCGAGAACAGGCGCAGCGCGAAGCCCGCAGCCGGAATCGCGAGCACGAGGCTCGCCCAACGACTCGTGTCCGCGAGCTGCCACATCGCGACGAAGAGCGCGAAGAACGCCGCGAGGTTGCCCGCGAGCTGCGCCGCGCTGCGCAACGTTTCGGGCTCGGCGTAGGCGGTGAGAACGCGCTGCCACTGCGCGGACGACATCTCTGCTGCGCTCAAACGAAGCTCCCCGATCGTGGCGACCGAGGCGATGGGGACGCAGCGGGCGCGAACGGCGCATGGGTAGAACGCCGACCGGAGCGAGGCGACGGCGCGCGCGGCTTTTCACAAAGAAGGCACAAAGCGCGCCGGACCTAGGGGCGAGCGAAGCCAAGCTATGGGGTCGCAGGCTTCGGCGGCGACTTGCGCGCCACCCAGGCCTCGACGGCCTTGCGGCAATCGTCGAGATCGCGCTGCGTGAGCTGCGTCTCCACGACGATCAGCGCCCGCCGCGCGCTCGGATGACCCGAGCGCGTCGCGATCTCGAGCCAGCGGCACGCCTCGACGGGATCGCGCAGGGCACCCTTCGCCTCCGCGTGCAGCGTGCCGATCGCGTACTGCGCGTCCGCACTGCCAGCCTCCGCCGCCCGCCGGTACCAGGCGAGCGCCTCGTAGTCGTCCTCGCGCGTTCCGATGCCCATGTCGTGGCGGAAGCCCACTTGGTACTGGTCGATCACGCTGCTCTGCTCGGCGGCCGCGCGATACCAGCGCAGCGCCTCGGCTGCGTCCGCGGCGACGCCAACGCCGCCATCGAGCCGCTGCGCGATCGCCGACTGCGCCTCGACGTCGCCCTGCTTCGCCGCCTCGAGGTAAAGCCGCGACGCCTCGGCGTCGTCTTTCGCGACACCGCGGCCCTGGGCATACATGCTCGCTAGCTGACGCTGCGCCGACTTGTGGCCGAGATCCGCCGCGACCTTCAGCCAGCGCGTGGCGTCACTCGCGCTCGCAGGACTACCGACGCCGAAGTCGACGAGCACACCGAGCCGGTACGCCGACTCCGCATGCCCCCTTCTCCGCCGCCGTGCGGTACCAGCGCTGTGCCTCCGCGTGATTCACCCAGGTCCCCTGGCCCGTCTGATACATCTGCCCGACGACCGACATCGACTCGACATCGCCCGCCTTCGCGCGCTTCAGGCTCTCCGCGAACGCCGCCTCGAAGCCCTGCTGCTGCCTCTCCGCCGTCCGCTCCAGCTCCGCCACCGGATTCGCCGGCACGCAAGCGAGCGCGACCAGCGCGGCCATTAACAACGCGAGGTAGGCGCGCATCGAGTACCCCCGAGAGACGAGACGCAGTCTCGCAAGCCAACGCACTCCTTGGAAGCTCCCCGAACTCTCGAAAGCGCCGGAACGCCCTCGAAGTCGAACGCACCTCCAAAGCGTGTCGGCCGAGGCCGCAAGCGAAGCGCGCAGCAAAGGCCGAGTCTTCGAGGCCGATGCGAAGTAAACAAGGAAAGGGCGACCTGCTCGGTCGCCTTGACCTGCACCCTAAGCGCGCGGCACCCAGAGCAACGCGACGCCATCCACGCTGAGGTCGCCCTTTCGCGGCGCGACCGTGATCTCGCTGATCTCGAGCGCCTCGACGCCGCCCGCGGTGCGGAGCGCGTCGACCTCGGCGTTGAACGCGGCTTCGAGCTCCTTCAGCTGCGCCGCGATCGCCTCGGCGCCCTCCTCCGCGCGCGCGATGTCTTCCTTCTGGCGCGCGGCGCGGCCCACGCTCTTCGCGACGCTCGCGGCGCGCCCGACGTTCGTGGCGCTTGCGAGCTTGCGCCCGAACAGCGCGCCGAGCACCGACGCGCCCATCGAGACCGCGGTCTCGAGCTTCTTGCTCGAGTACTCGTCCTTCTCGCGCTCGGCTCGCTCCTCGGCGCGGCGCAGGCGCTCCTGCAGCTGCGCGAGCTTCGGCGCCCACTTCTGGCGCAGCTTCTCCAGCTCGAGGTCGCGGCTCTCGTGGAGCTTGTCGCGCAGTCGCGCACGGAAGTCCCCGAGTGATTCGCCGGGGTTCGATGTCGCCTTCAGGGCTCTGCACTCGTAAATCGTGAGCGGGCGCGCCTGGAACAGCTTCGACTCGAGCATCTTCGCCCAGCGCGCGTAGCTCGCAGGCCGCTCGGCGAGCGCGGGCAGCGGCGCAAACGACGCGCCGGGCGCTGGCCCCGCTGCGAGCGCGGGCTTGCCGGGCAGCTCCGTGAGCGCCTCCCACGGCGCATCCGCGCTGGCTTCGTCGAGGCGCGAGCTCAGCGCGAGGCTCTGCCACGTATCGAGCTTTGCGGCGGCGTTCACGTAGTGCGCGCTAGCGGTGGCGAACAGGTGCGGCTCGTACGCGAGCGCGCCGCCCGTGCCCGTGGCCGGCGCTGCGGCGAAGCGCTCCTCGATGCCCGTGGGCAACGTGGGGCGCGCTGCGGGCGCCTCCGCGGCAGGAGCCGGAGGCGCGCTCGGCGCGGCCGTAACAACTCCGGGCGCGGCGCTCGGCGCGGGTGTGCTGGGCGCCGTGAGCTTGCGGATCTGCTCGCGCGTGAGCGGCCCGCGCAGGTACGAGAGCGCCCAGCGCGACTCGAACAGCGTCGGCGCGTCGTCGTGCACGTTGTGCATCAGGAACTTGCGATTGCCGAGGCCGGCGAGCACTCGCTCCATCGCACCGCGATCGAACGCCTTGCCGGTCGCGGTGCTCGCGCCTTCGAGGCCTTCGAGCACGCGCAGCTTGTCGCGCTCCGTCTGCAGGCGGCCGAGGAACCACGTGCCGGTGTTGGCGAGGCCCTTGTAGTCGAGGTCGACGGGGTTCTGCGTCGCGAGCATCACGCCCACGCCGTAGGCGCGCGCCTGCTTCAGCAGCGTGAGCATCGGCTGCTTCGACGGCGGATTCGCCGTGGGCGGGAAGTAGCCGAAGATCTCGTCCATGTAGAGCAGCGCGCGCAGCGACTGCGTGCCCGGCTGTGCGCGCATCCACGCGATCAGCTCGGAGAGCAGCAGCGTGACGAAGAACATGCGCTCCCCGTCGCTGAGGTGCGCGATCGAGAGCACGCTGAGGCGGGGCTTGCCCTCGGGCGTGTAGAGCAGGCGCGCGATGTCGAGCGGCTCGCCCTCGAGCCACGCGCCGAAGCTCGGCGAGGCGAGCAGGTTGTTGAGGTTCATCGCGAGCGCCATGCGCTCTTTGGCGGGATAGAACGACTCGAGGTCGAACACGCCGACGCGCTCGAACGGCGGCTGCTGAATCGCGCGAATCAGGCTCGCGAGGTCGAGGTTCTCGCCCTTCGACCACGCGGCGTTCACCACGTTCTGCAGCAGGATCGACTCGCGGCTCTGAATCGGATCCGCGTCGACCCCGAGCAACGCGAGCAAGCTCGCCACCGCGGCCTGAAGGCGCTCGCGCACGGCCTCGGCGTCGCTCGCGAGCGCGGGCGGCGGCGCGTCGAACGAGCGGAGCAGGCGCAGCGGGCGGCCCGCGGTGGAACCGGGCGTGTAGATCGCGACGTCGGCGGCGCTGCGGAACGCGCCGATGCGCTCGGGCGCCTGCCCCCAATCCGCGAGCCCTTTGCGCCAGCGATCGGCGACGGTCTTCGCGTAGTCCGCCGGCGTCGCACCCGCGCGCGCAGCCTCGGCGGGGTCGATCCACGGCGCGAAGTCCTCCGCGCGCAGCTGCGGGAACGTGAGCAGCAGGTTCCCGAGATCGCCCTTCGGGTCGATCGCGAGCGCGGGGATGCCGTCGATCGCGGCCTCTTCGAGCAGCGCGAGGCAGAGGCCGGTCTTGCCGCTGCCCGTCATGCCCACGCACACGCCGTGCGTAGTGAGGTCCTTCGCGTCGTAGAGCAGCGGCGCGTCGCTGGGCGCACCGTCCGCACCGATCACGCGGCCGAGGTAGAAGGAGCCGAGCTTCTCGTAGTCGTCTGCGCGCAGCATCGCGGGATTACATCGCGCGCGTGGCGGCGGCGGCAACCCAAATCGTGTCGCGAGGGACTCGCGATTCGGCCCCGCCTTGGTTTTCGCGCGCGGCTGAACTACCCAACTCCGTTCTTCTGACGCGGAGCTGACGTGCCCGATCGCATCGTGCAGGAGGAGCTGGAGCTGCTCGCGCGGGTTCGCGAGACGCTCGGCGCGAACGCCGAGCCGCCGCCGCCCAACGAGTCCGGGCTCGTGCAGGACCTGCACGGCATCCGCGATCAGCTGCTCGAAGGTGCGCCCGACCTCTACGACCAGACGCAGCTGACGCAGCGCTTCCACGTGCAGAGCTCGGTGCTCGATCAAATCCGCAAGTCGCGCGGCGCGCCGCGCGTCGACGGCGCGTCGCCGTACTTCGCGCACCTGCGCCTCCGCGAAGGCGGGCGCGTGCGCGATCTCTGCATCGGTAAGGCGACGCGCCTCGACCACGGCCTCCGCATCGTCGACTGGCGCAACGCGCCGATCGCGCAGCTCTTCTACCGCTACCAGCAGGGCGACGAGTACGAGGAGGAGATCAGCGGGCGCGTGCAGGCCGGCCACGTCGAGGCGCGGCGCACGGTGACGATTCGCGCGGGTGCGCTCGAGCGCGTCGAGTCGCCCGAGGGCGTGTTCGTGCAGGACGCGAGCGTGGACGAGGGCTGGCGCGTGTCGGCGAAGACGCTGCCGCGCCTCGCGGGCGGCGAAGGCGCGGCGCTGCGCGTGCAGGAAGGCGAAGGCGGCGCGCGGCGGCTCGGCACCGACCCGAGCGGGCGCGCGCTGCGAGCGGACAAGCGCCTGCCGGACATCGCGGGCCTGATCGATCCCGCGCAGTTCGACCTGATCACGCGCCCGAGCGCGGGCCTCGTCGTGATCCGCGGCGCTGCGGGCTCGGGCAAGACGACCGTTGCGCTCCACCGCATCGCGTACCTCGCCTACGACGACGCGCGCATCGACTCGAACGAGACGCTCTTCGTCGTGTTCTCGCAGGGCCTGCGCGACTACGTGAGCCACGTGCTGCCCGCGCTCGGCGTCGCGCGGGTCGCCGTGCGCACCTTCCACCAGTGGTCGAGCGAAGTGCGCCGCCGCCACTTCCCGGGGCTCGCCGAGAACGTGCGCGACGACACGCCCGCGCTCGTGACGCGCCTCAAACTGCATCCCGCGATGGAGACGGCGCTCGAACGCCAGGTCGCGCGCGCGCCCGCCCAAGCCACGCGCGGCCGCGTCGTCGACGACTGGATCACGGTGCTGAGCGATCTGCCGTTCCTGCAGAGCGTCTTCGCGGAGGTCGCGCCGGACGCGTTCCGCGCGGGCCACCTCGAAGAGGCCGTGGCGCATTGCCGGCGCCAGCTCGAGGCGGTGCAGGCCTACATCTCGGGCGACCACGACGCCGAGGCCGAGCTCGATCCCGAGGACGACGCGCTGTTGTTACGGGCGTGGCAGCTGCGGATGGGGCCGCTGCTCGCGCAGAACGGCGCGCCGCTCGAGCTGCGCCACATCGCGATCGACGAGGTGCAGGACTTCTCGCCGCTCGAAGTGCGCGTGCTGATCGAGTGCGCGGGCGAGCGCCGCAGCGTGACGCTCGCGGGCGACACGCAGCAGCACGTGATGCAGGCCGCGGGCTTCACCGATTGGTCGCAGTTCTTCCGCCACCTCGGCCTCGAAGCGGCGCACGTCGACACGCTGCAGATCAGCTACCGCTCCTCCGCCGAGATCACGCGCTTCGCGATGGAGCTATTAGGTCAGCTGCGCGAGAAGGACCTCGCCCTGATGACGACGCGCTCGGGCCCGCCCGTCGAGATCTTCCACTACACCGAGCACGGCGCCTGCATCGCCTCGCTCGCCGATGCGCTGCACGCGCTCGCGAGCGCCGAGCCGCTCGCGTCGGTGGCCGTGCTCACGCCGTCGCGCGAGCTGAGCGAGATCTACTTCCGCGGCCTCCAGCAGAGCGACGTGCCGCGCCTGCGCTGGGTGCAGCAGCAGGACTTCGCGTTCACGCCCGGCGTCGAGGTCACCGATGTCGAGCAAGTGAAGGGCCTCGAGTACGACTACGTCGTGCTCGCCGGCTGCGACGCCGCGCACTTCCCGCCCGACGCCAAGTCGCGCCGCGTCCTTCACGTCGGCGCCACGCGCGCCGTGCACCAACTGTGGGTCACGTGCGTGGGCGAGCCGAGCCGCGTGATCGAGGAAGCCGAGCGCGCGTGCGCGGTGGGCGGCGTAGAGAGCGCTTAGGCGATCGCCGGGCGTGCGAGCTCGCGCAGCGCCGCGCGCGAGCACGACGCCCACCCGGCAGAAAGCGAGCGCCATCGCGACGACGGTGGCCCGTTGATGGAGAGCTCGGCTCCGCCTATTCAGGTCCGCCGCGCCCTCTCGAGTCGCGCTCGCCGAAGTCCACGCCGCGGGGCTCCCCCGGATTTGGGGAGTCGCCTTGCGGAGTGTCGCCTCGCCCGCTGAGGAACCGCTGGAAGCCGTCCGGACGCAGTTCGTCTCGCAGCCGCTGCCAGCGGCTCCTGCGTTTCGGTGCGCGGCGCAGAGCGCTGGCGAACCAGGCGAGCGCGAGGATCAGCCCGGCGCCTAACAACACGACTCGCCAGCCGAGTTCGTCCATCGCAGGCCTCCGCTGCGCAATGCGCGAGTGAGTCCTTAGCCGCGAAACCTCAGAGCGCCCGCTGCCACCACCCGACGTCCCAGTAGCGCCCGTGCTTGCGGCCTACCTCGCTGTAGCGGGCGACCAGCGCGAAGCCGAGGCGCTCGTGCATGCGCACCGAGGCGTCGTTGGGCAGCGTGATGCCTGCGAGCAGGCGGTGCACGTCTTCGCCGCGCAGCGCGTCGAAGAGCGCGGCGTACATGCGCGGGCCGATGCCGCGCGCGCGTTCGGCAGCGTCGACGTAGATCGTGACCTCGACGCTCGTCTCGTATGCGGCCTTCGGGCGGTACTGCATCGAGCTCGCGTAGCCGATCACGCGGCCCGCACGCTCGGCGACGAACAACTGGTGCCGCCCGCTCGCCGCGAACTGCGCGAGCCAGGGCTCACGCTCGGCTTCCGTGTACGGCTTCACGTCGAAGGTGATCGCCGTCGTCTCGACGTAGTGGTTGTAGATCTCGACGATGCGCGCGAGGTCTCGGCGCTCCGCGCGGCGAATCTCGACTGCGAGGTCCGTGCTCATGCGCGGAGAGTATGCGCAGCGCGGGCGCACGAGCCGAGCCGCGTGCAGCGCGACGTGCACGGATCCGCGCGCCGGAGCCGCGGCCGGCGCAATCAGCTTCGGCGCGAGCGCGGCCGATGCGTGCGCCATGACCGAGTGCCCCAAGTGCGGCTTCGAGACCGGCTTCGAGAGCGAGTGCGCGCGCTGCGGCGTCGTGTTCTCGCGCTGGCGGGCGCCGGCGGTCGCGACACCCGAAGCGACTCCGGAGCCTTCGCTCGAAGCAGTCGCGGAGCCCGAGCCTGCGCGCGGGCCGCACGTCGATTCGCTCGGCTGGGCGTGCTTCGGCGGAGGGCTCGTCGCCGCGTTCCTCGCGCTTCAGTTCTGGCCGACGCAGGCCGCGCTCGGCGCGATGACCACGCTCGTTCACGAGATGGGGCACGCCGCGTTCGGCTGGCTGTTCGGGTACCCGTCGATTCCCGCGTTCGACTTCAGCTACGGCGGCGGCGTCACGCTGCAGCAAGACCGCATCGCGCTGCTCGGCGTGGGGGTCGCCGCCGCGCTCGCGTACGCCGCGTACGCAATGCGCGAGCGCGCGCCGCTGCGAAACGCCCTGCTCGCGGCGCTGGCGCTCTACGTGCCGCTCGCGCTCACGCGCGGGCACGAGGCCGCAATCCTCGCGATGGGCCACGGGGGCGAGCTGTGCTTTGCGACGCTCGCGCTGCACCGCGCGCTCTCGGGCCGCGGCTGCAAGCTCGAAGCGGAGCGCCCGCTCTACGGCCTGATCGGCTGGTTCATCGTGCTCTCCGACGTGCGCTTCGCCTGGCAGCTGCGCACGAGCGCCATCCACCGCGAGCTCTACGAAGAGGCCAAGGGCGGCGGGCACTGGATGGACTTCTCGCGCCTCGCGAACGAGTTCTTCCACGTGCCGCTCGACACGATCGTGGCCGTGTTTCTCGCGCTGCTCGTCGTGCCGCCGCTCGCCGCGCTCGCGCTGCAGCGACTGCGGCGCGATTGAGGCGCACGCGCGAAACTCGGCGCTGCTTCAGGAGCCGTGCGTGAGAGAGCTGCGCGACATCTTGGCGGCCTACGAGCAGCTCGCGGCGCGCGGCGAACGCGGCGTGCTCGCGAGCGTCGCGGGCGTTGCGGGCTCGACCTACCGGCGCGCGGGCGCGCGCATGCTCGTGCTCGCGGACGACACGATGGTCGGCCTGATCAGCGGCGGCTGCCTCGAGGGCGATCTGCTCGAGCACGCGCGCGCGGTGCGCGAGACCGGTACGCCGAAGCTCGTGCAGTACGACCACCGCGGGCAGGACGACATCGTGTGGGGCCTCGGGCTCGGCTGCGCCGGCGCCGTGGACGTGTGGCTCGAGCGCGTCGACGCCACGCAGCCAGGCCCGCTCGCACAGCTCGGCGCGTGGAGCGAGGCGCGCACCAGCGGCGCGATCGCGACGGCTCTCGATGGCGCGCGCGCGGGCCAGCGCCGCACGCTCGACGCGCAGGCAGGCTTGTTAGGGACGCTCGCGGTCGCCGAGGTCGACGCCGCGCTCGAAAACGCGCTCGCGAGCGGCCACGGGCGGCGCTTCACGAGCGCGAGCGGTGAGTCGATCTGGCTCGAGATGGCGCGCGCCCCGGTGCGCCTCGCGCTGTTCGGCGCCGGCCCCGATGCGATTCCGCTGTCGCGCATCGCGCGCGAGCTCGGCTGGGACGTGGTGGTGAGCGACCACCGTGCGGCCTACGCGGTCGCCGAGCGCTTCCCCGGCGCCGACGTGCGCCACGTCGAGGTGGCGCAGTCGGTCGTGCGCGCCGCTGTCGATGCGCGCACGCACGCGATCGTGATGACGCACCACTACCTGCACGACCGCGCGATCCTCGCCGCGCTGCTCGCGACGCCCGCGCCGTACATCGCGGTGCTCGGCCCGAAGCAGCGCACGCACGACCTGCTCGCCGAGATCGCCGCGACCGGCCCGCGCGTGGGCGACGACGAGCGCGCGCGCGTGTTCGGCCCCGCCGGCCTCGACATCGGCGCCGACGCGCCCGAGGAGATCGCGCTCTCGATCTGCGCCGAAGTGCAGGCCTTCGCGAGCGGCCGCAGCGGCGGCGCCCTGCGCGAGCGCAAAGGCCCGATCCACGAGCCCGCGGCGTAGCGGTAGTGCCCGCCCGAATCCCCGCGCGACGCAACTACGCAGGGTCTGACCCCTTCCGAGCGGCGGGATGCCCGTAACCGCGGTGCTTCTCGCTGCCGGCGGCTCGCGGCGCCTCGGCGAGCCCAAGCAGCTGCTGCGGCTCGCGGGCCAGACGCTCATTCGACGCGCAGCGCTTGCGGCGCTGGGCTCGCGCGTAGGGCGCGTGCTCGTCGTGACTGGTGCGCGCGCCGCCGAGGTGGAAGCGGCGCTCACCGGGCTCGCGGTGGAGTGCGTGGGCTGCGAGCGCTGGGAGGCGGGGCTCGCCGCTTCGCTGCGCACGGGCGTCGAGGCCGCGCTCGCACGCGGCGACGAGAGCGTGCTCGTGATGCTCGCGGATCAGCCCGCAGTCGATGCTGCGCTGCTCGACGCGTTGATTGCGCAGCACGCCGCGGGCGCCGAGATCGCGGCGTGCGAGTACGGCGGTGAGCCCGGCGTGCCCGCGCTGTTCTCGCCGCCCTATGCGCGCAAGCTGCTCGCGCTCGAGGGCGACCGCGGGGCAAAGGCGCTGCTCGTGCGCGAACGCGCCCACCGCGCGCTCGTGCCGTTCCCGGACGGCGCGCTCGACGTCGACACGCGCGACGACTGGGAGCGCGCGCGGCGGATTCTCGAAGCGCGAGCCGCGGATCGCGCGTGACGCGCAGGCGCAGAGTCGAACGCTGGCTTACGGATCGGTTGCGTTGGAAGCTGTGCTCCGCCCCGAGGTCGCGATGACGCAGCGCAAGTCCTGGGATCTCTCGTTCGACTCGTGGATCGACGCGCAGATCCGCGAGGCGAAGTCGCGCGGGCTGTTCGACGAGTTATCGGGCGCGGGCAAGCCGCAGACGAATCTGCGCGACGCCGAAGACCCGATGTGGTGGGCGAAGCAGTTCTTGCGTCGCAAAGAGGTGTCGTATCTACCGCCGGCGATCGAGGTGAAGGTGCGCGCGCAGAAACTGCGCGAGGTGCTCGCGGGCTTCCCGAGCGAGCGCGCCGTGCGCGAGGCGGTGGACGCGCTGAACGCCGACATTCGCCGCGTGAACCGCACCGCGACCGACGGGCCGATGACGACGCAAGCGCCGCTCGACGTCGAGGAGCTCGTGACGCGCTGGAGCGCAGCGCGCTCGGAAGCGAGCGGTGCCGCGGCGCCGGGCAGCGCCACGCTTCATCTCGAAGCGCGCGAGGGCGACGGCAGCACGCGCGCGAAGCGCCGCGCACTCTTCGAGATCAAGCCCACGAAGCGATGATCCCGCAAGCGGAGCGCGCAGCGAAGCAAAGCCGAGCGGAGGCATCCCGACGGGAGCCGAGCGAAGATCGAACAGTGGCTCGCGGTGCGTGGAGTCTCGTCGTCGGGTCTCCGCGCATCTCGAGTCGGTCTCCCAACAAGCGAGGCCGCGATGGCGAAGCTCGAGTTCTTTTTCGACTGCAGCAGCCCGTGGACGTACCTCGCGTTCCACAAGATCGAGGGCGTCGCACGCGCGCACGCAGCGCAGCTCGTGTGGCGGCCGATCCTCGTGGGCGGCGTCTTCAACACGGTGAACGACACGGTCTACGCCGCGCGCGAGAAGCCGAACCCGCGCAAGGCGAAGTACAGCTCGAAGGACCTCCAAGACTGGGCGCGCCTCTACGGCCTGACGATCGCTTGGCCCAAGGTGTTCCCGGTGAACAGCGTGAAGGCGATGCGCGCGGCGATCGCGCTGGAGGAGCGCGGCAAGCTGCCGGCATGGTCGCGCGCCTGCTTCGAGAGTTATTGGGGGCGCGGCGAAGACCTCTCGCAGGACGCGGTGCTCGAAGCGATCGCGAAGCAGCAGGGCCTCGACGCGAGCTGGCTGTTCGCGCGCATCGCAGCGCCCGAAATCAAGGAGCAGCTGCGCAAGAACACCGACGAGCTGATCGCGCGCGGTGGCTTCGGCTCGCCCACGATGTACGTGAACGAGTCCGACATGTTCTTCGGCAACGACCGGCTGCCGCTCGTCGAGGCGGCGCTGAAGCGAGCGGGGTGACCCCGTGCACGGCGAGCTCTCTCCTCTCCGCGTCCGCGCGACTCGGCCCTCGAAATCGCGGCGCCTCCACCAGCGCGAAGCGCTGCAGGCCGCGCGCCGCGAGCCGTAGGCGAGCCAAGACAGCAACATGTGCGACACGTTCGTGCGCGTGCTTCCCGATCGCGTGCTGTTCGCGAAGAACAGCGACCGCGATCCGAACGAGGCGCAGCTGCTCGAGTGGCACGCGCGCCGCACGCACGAGAGCGGCGCGCGCGTGCGCTGCACGTGGATCGAGATCGACGAGGCGCGCGAGACGCACGCGGTGGTGCTCTCGCGCCCGTTCTGGATGTGGGGCGCCGAGATCGGCGCGAACGAGCACGGCGTCACGATCGGCAACGAGGCCGTGTTCACGGACCAGCCGTACGCGCCGAGCGGCCTCACGGGCATGGACTTGTTACGGCTCGCGCTCGAGCGCGCGGAGTCTGCCGAGCGCGCCGTCGCCGTGATCGGCGAGCTGCTCGAGACGCACGGCCAAGGCGGCGGCTGCGGGCACGAGAATCGCGCCTTCACCTACCACAACAGCTACCTCGTCGCGGACACTCGCGGCGCGTTCGTGCTCGAAACCGCGGACAAGAATTGGCGCGCGGTGCGCATCGGCGGCGCGTACGCGATCTCGAACGCGCTCACGCTGCCCGAGCTTGCGCGCGAGCACGCCGATCCCGTGCGCGGCCGCCTCACCGCTGCCGATACACGCCGCGCGTGCACGCTCGCCGCGGCGCAGCGCGCGGAGTCGCTCGCCGATCTCGCCGCCGCGCTGCGCTCGCACGGGCCCGATGCCGGCGACTCTCCTCGCTACCGCTGGCACAACGGCGGCCTGAACGCGCCGTGCGTCCACGCGGGCGGGCGGCTCGCCGCGTCGCAGACCACGGCCTCGTGGATCGCGGAGCTCTCGCCTCGAGGGGTTAGGCACTTCGCGACTGCGACCGCCGCGCCCTGCACCTCGCTGTTCAAGCCCGTGCGCGTGAGCGAGCCGCTCGATCTCGGCGCGGCGCCCGAGGATCGCTTCGATGCGAGCACGCTCTGGTGGCGGCACGAGCGCCTGCATCGCGCCGTGTCGCGCGATCCGACGCGCCTGCTGCCGCTATTCGCAGACGAACGCGACGAGCTCGAAGCGGGATGGTTCGCGAGCGGCGCGAAGATCGAGCCGAGCGCGGCGTTCGCGGAGGGCGAACGGCACCTCGCGGCCTGGACGGCGCGCGTGCTCGACGCGGCGGCCACCGCGCCTCGCGACGCGCGGCCGGGCTTCGTGCAGCGCTATTGGGCGAAGCGCGATGCACGGGCGCGAATGCCGGCCTGAGCGCGAGCGAGCCCCCGCGTCCTTCGCTCGGCTTCGCCTCGAGGCGGTTCGTGCATGTGCGCACTTCCTCGGCACCGCGCGCTTGGGACGCACGCGCCTCGCTCGCGCGCGCTAGAGAGTGGGTGCATGCAGCGGGTTCCTTCGCGCGAGGCGCTTCTTCGGTACGCGGCGTTTCAGCTGCCGGGCATTGCACTGGCGGGTGCGCTCTCGTTCGCGGCTTGGGAGTGGTTCGCGGTGCCGGCGTGGGCGGTGAGCGCGGCGTTCGCGCTGTGGGTGGCGAAGGACGCCGTGCTCGCGCGGTTCGTGGCGCATGCGTACGAGCCGAGCGCGCGCGGCGGGCCGCACGATCTTGTGGGGAAGCGCGGGGTGGCGGAGACGGAGCTCGGGCCGCACGGGACGGTGCGCATTCGTGCGGAGCGCTGGCGCGCGACGTGCGCGCTCGGCGTAGATCGCATCGAAGCGGGCGCAGCGGTGCGCGTGGTGGAGATCGAGGGGCTGACGGTGATCGTCGAGCCGGCGGGTTGAACTCGCTGCGGGCTTCGCCGAAGTTCCGGCGCCGTGCCTAACACCAAGCCGCGCCGCTCCCCACTCGACAAGCTGCTGAGGCTCTTCACGCTCGACCCGCTCGACCGCGATCTCTTTCTCGCCGAGACGCCGAAGGGCGAGGGGCGCCTGTTCGGCGGGCTCGTCGCCGCGCAGTCGGCGCTCGCGGCGAGCGCGACGGTGCCGGCGGATCGCGCGCTGCACTCGCTGCACGCGTACTTCCTGCGCCCAGGGCGGCACGACGCGCCGATTCGCCTGCTCGTCGACCGCATCCGCGACGGGCGCTCGTTCACGACGCGCCGCGTGGTCGCGCATCAAGCGGGCGAGGCAATCTTCAACCTCGACGCGAGCTTCTGCGTGCACGAGCCGGGCGTCTCGCACCAAGATCCGAAGCCGGCTGCGCCGCCGCCCGAGGGCCTGCCCGATTGGGAGGATCTACGCGCGGAGATGCTGCACGACACGCGCGCGAAGCGGCGCCAGGCGGTCGAGGTGCGCGTGTGCGACCCCGACGACCCGAGCGGCGCGAAGCAGCCGCCTAACAAGCGCGTCTGGCTGCGCACGATCGAGGCTCTGCCCGACGACCCGCGCATCCACGAAGCGATGTTCGTGTACGCGAGCGACCGCACGCTGCTCTCGACCGCCTCGCGACCGCACGGCCTGCCCTGGGGCAAGCGCAGCGTCGCGAGCCTCGACCACGCGGTGTGGCTGCACCGCCGCGCGCGCTTCGACGGCTGGATCCTCTACGCCTCGCACAGCCCCGTCGCCCACGACGCGCGCGGCCTCGTCTACGGCGCGATGTACGACGCGAGCGGCGCGCGCGTCGCGTCGGTGGTGCAAGAAGGCTTGGTGCGCGTGCCGCGCTGAGCCCTCAGGCGCGGCGCCGCACGAACAGCGCGGCGGCGGCAGCGCCCAGCATGGCGAGCGCCGCCGGCTCGGGCACGCTGTTCACGCTGACGCGCAGGTTGTCGATCGCCCACGACTCGTCGTCGAGGCTCTGGTTCCCCGGGCCTTGCATCAGGAACGTGATCGTCACGCTCGATGCGGTGTGGGGAATGTTCGAGAACACCGGGTCGGCCCCCATGTCGTACGCGGAGTCGGTGAAGAAGCCGCCGGGACCGCTGCAGCCGAGGTCGACGTGGCGCGCGAGCGTGACGCCCGGCGGCGGCACGTAGCTCTGGACTTGGGTCGGCAGCGCGTTCGCGAAGGACTCGTTGAAGATCTCGACGCCGTCGACGCTCACGACGAAAAAGTCACCGGACGGGAAGGAGCCGGTGCCGTCCAGCGAGTCGATCGCGGCGAACAGGAACGCGAGCGAGAGCGAGTCGTGCTGGGGAAGGTTGTTCAGCGTGAGGGTGATCGTGTTCGCAGGAATCGTTCGCAGGAAATTCCCACCGAACTGATTGCCGCTCGCACCGAGGCCGCCACTCAGCGCGACTGGCACGCCGTTCAGCGTGGCGGCGAGCGTGCCCGGCACCAATCCGGCGTCGGTCACGATCTGCACCGTGAAGCTCGGCGTCGTGACCGTGGCGTTCTTCGCGGGAGACACACTCACGATCCCGAAGAGCCCGCAGCCCCCGCTGAGGGAGCTGAGACCGAACAGGACCGCCAGCAACAGCGAACGCAGCGAACGCACAGGGGCACCTCCAAGACGCGAACGAACGGAAGCGCGCAGTATATGAGCGGTCGAGCCGAGTCTGGGCTCGTATTGGCGTAGGCGAATCCCGGCGGACGGGTCGATCCATTCCACACGAGAGTGCGAGCCCTTGCGAAACCATCGAGCCGCGCGGCCGCCTACAGGGAATGAGTCGCGCGACGGAGCGGGCCTGCGGGCCCCGGCAACCGGCGGGTCGAGCGAGGCGAAAGTGCTCGCGATCGCAGCGATGCGAACGCGTGGACGGATCCTCGGGCAGGACCGGCGCGCCCGAACCGTGCTCGCGGAGGCGGATGCGCGCCTCATTGCCGCGTGCGGAGTTTTCCGCCTCGGATCGCGCGAAGTGCGAACCCGCCGGGAAAGTGCGTCGTAGCCGCTTCGTTCGGGCTCGCCCGTCCCGACGTGGAGGCATCGATGACGCACGGAACCGACGAAGCGCGCGAAACGCTGCGCAACCTGCACCGCAACCGCCCGGAGCGGCGCATCGCCGGCGTGTGCGCCGCGCTTGCCGATCACCTCGAGCTGCCGCTCGCGGTCCTGCGCGCCGCGTTCCTGATTGGCGCGCTGCTGCCCTCGATCAACGGGCTCGTGATCGCGCTCTACCTCGGCATCTGGTTCCTGACGCCGCCCGACTACGGCGCGCGCAGCGGCATGGACCGCGTGCTCGACGCGCTGCGCGATCTCTTCGGCGGCGACGCGCCGAGCTCCTCGAGTCGCTGACGATCGAGTCGGATGCGCGGGCTGCGCGCTCCGCTTGCCCGGTCGACTCCGCTCGGCTCCGCCTCGCTGCGCGCTTCTCTTGCTAGCTCCGGTGGTTGGCCCAGCGATCCCAGTGTGTGAGGCGCTTGCCGGGAATGCGCTGGGCGCGCTGGAACGTCTCGCCCTTGAACCACGCGACGGGCAGCAGCGCGACCTGCGTGAAGCGCTCGAACGGAATCCCTAACAGCTCCGCCGCCTCCTTCTCGAACGGGAGGTGCAGCGTCGTCCAGGCAGAGCCGAGCCCGCGCGCGCGGGCCGCGAGCATGAACGACCACACCGCAGGCAGGATCGAGCCGTACACCGAGGCCTGCGCGAACGCGGGCGCATTCTCGACACGCCCCTCGATCAGCGGGATGAAGTGCACGGGCACCTCGTGCAGGTGCTCCACGAGATAGTGCGCGGAGTCGAGCACGCGCGGCCGCTGCGCGGCGCGCGGATCGCCCTCGCCGTACTGCGGCTGCTCCTTCCGGTTCACGTACGGGAGGAACGCCTTCTTGTAGAGATCGGCGAGCGCTTTCCGCTTCGCCGCGTCGGTCACGAACAGGAACTGCCAGCCCTGCGAGTTCGAGCCCGTCGGCGCCTGCAGCGCGATCTCGATGCACTCCTCCAGCAGCTCCGCCGGCACCGGGCGCGCGAGATCGAGGCGCTTGCGCACGGAGCGCGTCGTGGTGAGAAGCTCGTCTGCGGCTTTGAGATCGATCGGCATGGTTCACTTCCGGATCGGGTGGGCGACGCGAGTCGGGCTCGTGGTCGCGCTGTTTCCGCGCGTTTACCACGAACGAGCCTGCTTCGCCGCGCGTGTGGCCGCGTTCGCGCTGCTGGAGGAAGGATCCAGCGTGTTCGCGAGCGGCGCTGCGTTCGCGTTGAACCGCGTCGACTCGGAGCCATTCGGAGTAACCTGAGCTCGCTGCTGCGATGTCGTCACGACGGAAGCGAAAGCGTGAACTGCACGAGCTGCGAACACCAGAACTCTCGGGGCGCTCGCTTCTGCGAGATCTGCGGAGCGCGCATGCCGCGCAGCTGCGCAGGCTGTGGCGCGGCGCTGTCGGGGGCCGCGCGTTTCTGCTCGCAGTGCGGGCTGCCCGACGAGTCGAACGTCCAGGGTGCGCCCGTTGCAGCACCCGCTCCGCGCGCGGAGCCCGCCCTCGCACAAGGGACCACCGGCGAGCGCCGGCAGCTCACCGCGATGTTCTGCGACATGGTCGGCTCGACCTCGCTCGGTCAACGGCTCGATCCCGAGGAGCTGGGCCGGGTCATCTCGGCCTATCAGGGCGTTTGCTTCGAGGCCGTCAGGCGCTTCGAGGGCCACGTCGCGCAGCTGCTCGGCGACGGCGTGCTGGTTTACTTCGGCTACCCGCAGGCGCATGAAGACGACGCGCAGCGCGCCGTCCGCGCCGCGCTCGAGATTCAGCGTGAGCTCGAAGCGCGCAGCGCCGAGCACAAGCAGCGCGGCGAGCCGGAGCTGCGCGCGCGCATCGGCATTCACACCGGCCCGGTGGTCGTCAGCCGGCTCGGCGGCGAAGCGCACCAAGAGACCCTCGCGCTCGGCGACACGGTGAACGTCGCGGCGCGGCTCCAGGCAATCGCCGAGCCGGGTTCAGTCGTCATCAGCGACGCCGCGCTGCGCCTCGTGGCCGGTCTGTTCGTGACGCGCGATCTCGGCGCGCCCGGCTTGAAGGACATCGCGCAGCCGATTCGCGTGCACGCCGTGCTGCGCGTGGCAGGCGTGCGTGCGCGCGATGCCACTGCGCGGAGCGACTTGCCCCTGCTCGGCCGCGACCGCGAGGTCGACCTGCTGCTCGATCGCTGGGAACGAACGCGCGAGGGCTTCGGGCAGGTCGTCGCGATCACGGGCGAGCCGGGCATCGGCAAGTCGCGGCTCGTGCGCGAGTTCAGCGAGCGCATCGCCGCCGACGCGCACACCGCGCTCGATCTCGCGTGCTCGCCGTTCGCGACGGGCAGCGCCTTCCAGCCCGCGATCGAGCTGTTCGAGCGCGGCTTCGGCTTCGCCGAGACCGACGCGCCGGCGGAGCGGCTCGCGAAGCTCGAAGCCGCGCTCATGCAGATCCCGGGCGTCGAGCCGAAAGATGCGGTGCCGTATCTCGCAGCGCTGCTCGGGCTACCGCCTTCAGCGCGTTTCCCGCTCGAGCACATGAGCCCGGAGCTGCAGCGCGAGAAGACGTTGCAGGCGCTCTCGGCGCCAGCGCTCGCGATGCTGCGCATGCAGCCGCTCGTGATGTTCGTCGAGGATCTGCACTGGAGCGATTCATCGACGCTCGATCTGTTAGGGCGGCTGATCGAGCAGACCCCCGCACAGCGCCTCATGCTCGTGCTCACCTACCGGCCGAGCTTCGAGCCGCCTTGGTCGCTCGCGCGCTCGTACGTGACGCCGCTCGCGCTGTCGCGCCTCAACCATCGCGCGACGCTCGCGATGATCGAAGCCGCCGCGGGGCTGAAGCTGCCCGAGCGCGTGCTCGAGGATCTCGCGGAGCGCACGGACGGCGTGCCGCTGTTCGCCGAAGAGCTTGCGCGCACGCTCGTCGAGTCGGGCGTGGGCGTCGCGAGCGAGGGCCGCTTCGAGCTGCGCGGCCGGCTCGCGGAGCTCTCGATCCCGACCACGCTGCAAGGCTTGCTGATGGCGCGCCTCGATCGCCTCGCCGCCGGCAAGCCTGTTGCGCAGCTCGCGGCGACGCTCGGGCGCGAATTCTCCTACGCGCTGATCGAAGCCGTCGGCGAGGTCTCGCCGGTCGAGCTTCGCAGCGGACTCGAACAGCTCGTGAACTCCGAGATTCTCTTTCGCCGCGGCGACCCGCCCGACGCCACGTACAGCTTCAAGCACGCCCTGCTGCAGGACACGGCGTACGAGTCACAGCTGAGGAGCCGTCGGCGCGAGTTGCACGCTCGCATCGCTGACGCGCTCGACCAGCATTTCGCCGCGCGCGTCACGGCGGAGCCGCAACTCGCGGCGCATCACTGCGCAGAGGGCGGCCTCGTCGAGCGCGCGATCGGCCACTACGCGCAGGCGGCGCGCCAGGCGATCTCCCGCCTCGCAAACCCGGAGGCGATCGACTACTTCGGCCGCGCGCTCGATCTGCTCGCGACGGTGCCCGAAAGCGCAGCGCGCGACCAACAGGAGATCGCGCTGCGAATCGCGCTCGCGGGGCCGCTCTCGCCGCACGCCTATGCGCCGGAGACGGTCGCGAACTTCACGCGCATCGAGGCACTGTGCGAAGCGCAGAGCCCCGGCCCAGCGCGGCTGCCCGCGCTGCTCGGCCTCGCGGTGCTTCACCAAACGCGCGCCGACTCTCAGCGCTCGGCGCGCTGGGCGCAGGAGCTGTTAGGGGTCGCCGAGGCGCTCGGCATCGTTCCGCTGCGGGTCGCGAGCCACGCGATGCTCGGGACCTCCGCTTCCACGCTAGTCGGCTGGGCCGAGTCGTGTCGGCACTTCGAAGAAATGACGCGGCTCGCAGCGGAAACGGAGATGCCGGCGCCATCCGCCGCGTTCGACCTCGACGTCATGGGGGCGTTCGGCGGCGCGTACGCGATGAGCCTCGTACTCTTCGGCAAGCCCGATCGCGCGCTGGCCGTGCTCGCAGGTGCGATCGAGCGCACGCGCAAGCTCGGGCACGCCTTCTCGCACGCGTACGCCTGTGTGATGGGTGCCGGCACACACTATTTCCTCGACGACCCCGAGCGTGCGCTCGAAGTCGGGCGTGAGGGTCTCGGAGCCTCCCGCGGCCGCGGCTTCGCGATCCTCGACGCTACCTCCCACACGATCTGCGGGTGGGCGCGCGTCAAGCTCGGCGACGCGGACGGCGCGGACGAGGGCGAACGAGGCCTCGCGCTCCACGGCGGTGGCAGCAGCATCGCCGGCATCGAACACCTGCTGATCGTGGGTGCGGAGATCTCGCTCGAGCTCGGACGCTACGAACGTGTGACTGAGCAACTCGATCGGGCGTACGCGTTGAGCCGCCGCGTGGAGGGCAGAACGAATGGGCCGAGAATCCCCTCGCTGCGCGCGGAGATGCTCTTGCAGACGGACGGCGACCTCGCTGAAGCGCAGCGCCTGCTGCTCGAAGCGATCGCGGGCTGGCGCGACATCACATGCCCATGGATGGAGGTACGCTCCGCGTGCCTGCTCGGAGAGATCGCGCTGCGCACGGGCGACCGCGCGCCCGCACGCGAGCGCCTCGCCGCGCTGCTCGCGACCCTCGACGAGGGCGCGAACACGCGGCGCATCCGCGGCGCGCGCGAGCTGCTCGCGAAGCTGAGCTAAACCCGCGCGATTACGCCAGCTTGCGCACCAGCGGCTCGCACTGCTCGATGAAGCGCAGCGCCTCCGCCTCGCCGCGACCGGGCAGCATCAGGATCAGGCGGTCGACGCCGAGGTCGGCGAACGCGCGCGCGCCCGCCTCGTCGACGGGGCGCGGCGGCGTGATGCTGATCTCGAGCGCGCCGAGCGCCGCGGGCCGCTGCACTTCCGCGCGCGCTGCGGCGATGCCCGCGAGGTCACCCTTCGTCGCCGCGAGATCGCGCGCGAAGCCGTACCAGCCGTTGCCGCGCAGGAGCGCGCGCTTGAACGCGCTCGCGCTCATGCCGCCCACGACGATCGGCGGATGCGGCTTCTGCACCGGCCGCGGCTGCGCGTCGACGCCGCTGAACTTCACGGTGCGCCCCGCGAACGCGGGCTTCTCCAGCGTCCAGATCGCGCGCATCGCGTCGATGTACTCGTCGGCGCGCGCGCCGCGGTCTTCGAAGCGCGCGCCGAGCGCGTCGAACTCGGGCTTCAGGTAGCCCGCGCCCAGCCCGAAGATCAGCCGCCCGTTCGAGAGCACGTCGACGCTCGCGAGCTCCTTCGCGAGCACGAGCGGATTGCGCTGCGGGAGGATGATGATCCCGGTGCCGAGCTTCACGCGCTGCGTGTGCGCGGCGAGGAACGAGAGCGACGCCGCGGGATCGAGCATCGGATGCTGCGGCGGCGCGGGCGACGGCAGCGCCTGCGGATCCGGCAGCACGACGTGCTCGCCCGTCCATAATGACTCGAAGCCGGCGGCCTCTGCGGCGCGCGCCACCTTCGCCGAAGTCTCCGGCTGCGCACACGGGCCGGTGTTGATGCCGAACAAGCCGAAACGCATGGGGGGTGCTCCTCGCGGGCCAAAGTACCGCGGCTCGGTGTGCGGGCGCGCGGGCGGGGACTGCGAGCGAGGGGTGCGGCTGGAGCCCGGTCGTCGCGAGCGGGAAGCGCAGCGGATGCAGCTGGCTGGCGCTGCGCGCCGCAGCTGATCCGCTCTGTGTGGCGCCGTGTCGAGCGCGGTTGCGCGTGGCACGCTGCGCGAGATGTCGGCGGAATCCGAGGTGCTCGCGCTCGAGCGCGCGGCGTTCGAGGCGTGGCAGGCGGAAGAAGTCGCCGCGCTCGGGCCGTGGCGGCTGCGCTTCATGCACGGCGTCACGGGCCGCGCGAACTCGGTGTGGGCGGCGTCAGGCGAGCCGCCGCAGGGCTTCGCGCGCGCGACCGACGAGGTCGAGGCGTGGTACGCGGCGCGCGGTCTCGCGCCCACGTTCCAGCTCTCGCCGATCAGCGACGCGCGCCTCGACGCGCTGCTCGAAGCGCGCGACTACGCGCGGCTGGATCCTGTGAGCGTGCAAGTCGCAGACGCGGCGCGCGTCGGAGAGCTACTCGCTGGGCGCGACGGAGTCCGCTGCGAGAGCGCGCTCGACGACGCGTGGTTCGAGCTCTCCGGAACGCGCGGGCGCTTTCACGGCGCCGAGATTCACGTGTACCGCGCGTTCCTCGAGCGCATCGCGCCGCGCGCCGGCTTCGCGCTCGCGCGCGACGAGCGCGGCGCCGCCGCAGCGGTGGGCCTCACGATCGTGGCGCCTCCGTACGCGGGCGTGTTCTCGATGCTCACGCTGCCCGAGCAGCGCCGGCGCGGGCTCGCCGCCGCGTTGTTAGGCGAGATCGCGCGCTTCGCGCTCGCCCGCGGTGCCACGCGCCTCTACCTGCAGGTCGAGATGCAGAACGCCGGCGCGCTGACGCTCTACGCGCGCGCCGGTTTCACCGAGTCGCATCGCTACTGGTATCGGCGCCGCGCCTAACTACTTCTTCCCCGCCGCTTTCTTCTTTGCGCCCGCCTTCGCCTTCACGACACGCGCCTTCTTCGCGCGCGGCTTCGGCGGCGCCGACGTCTCGGGCCGCGCCGTCATGCTCGCCATCGCCGCGTTCATCTCCTCGAACGAGACGTCGCGAATGCGCGTGTGGAAGAACCACTGCTGCCCCTCGAGGTCGGTCGCGTTGTAGACGCGATCGCCATAGAACATGTCCGCCGGCTCGCTCGTGACCTTGGCGCCCGCCTCGCGCGCGCGAGCGCAGTGCGCGTCCACGTCGTCGACGTACACGAGCACCGAGCCGTGCCGATCCTTCAGCGCGCGCCTCGGCTCGTACCCCTCGGGCGTGCCGAGGTAAATCACCGCGTCGCCCAGCGCGAGCTCCGCGTGCATCACGGCCTCGCCTGGACCAGGCAAGACGCTGCGGACCTCGAACCCGAACGCCTTCGCAAGAAAGTCGATCGCGCTCTTGCCCTTCTTGTACGAGAGATACGGAACGATCCGCTGCGTGTTCGGGGGAAGATTCGCCATGAGGCCTCCACTCGAGTTGTTACGAAATCGGGCGACCGCGTCGCGCCCGCCCAAGTATCCGCGACCACCCTACACCCGCTCCGACGGCGCAAGGCAGCGATTCACACGGTGCACGTACGTCCCAGGTGCGCGATTTCGTGCACGTACGTCCCATGTGCGCGTTTTCGTGCACGTACGTCCCAGGTGCGCGCGGTGCGCAGGATGCCCGCCGCGAAGCTCGGGGGCCTCGATGGCCCCCGAGCTTCGCCATTCCCACGCAAAGCAAAGCTGTCGCGCCCGGGCGTCCACGATGCCCGCCGGCGCGAGTGGCGGGCGGGGCGGACGGGCGTCGGAGCGGAGCCCCGGGCCTTAGCGTCCAAACCGGCGCGCCTCGAACTCACTGCCAGTGGCGTGAGCGCGAAAGCACGCCCAGGTGCAGCGCGTTCGCGACACTCAACCCGGCGAACCAACCAAGCAAAGGGGCGGAGTCCCGACCCTCCGCCCCGCCCGCCACTCGCGCCGCCTCGATACTCTGAGTCCTCGCGCGGCGAGTCCGCGACGCCGCGCGATCCGATCTCTTACTCCGAAAGCTCCGCCGCACTAAACCCGTACGCCGCCGCCATCTCGCCGTCACGCCGCGCGATCAGCTTCCCGAGCCCCACCATTACCTTGCACTGCTTCACCGTCGCGTCGTCCTGCATCTTGCCTTCGATCATCACGGTGCCGGAGCCGTCGCCCATCGCGGCGATCACCTTCTTCGCCCACAGCACCTCGTCCGGCGGCGGGCTGAACACGCGGCGCGCGATCTCGATCTGGCCGGGGTGCAGCGACCACGCGCCGACGCAGCCCATCAGGAACGCGTTGCGGAATTGGTCCTCGCACGCGACGGAGTCGGCGATGTCGCCGAAGGGGCCGTAGAACGGCAGGATGCCCGTCGCGACGCACGCATCGACCATGCGCGCCATCGTGTAGTGCCAGAGATCCTGCTGCGCCTTCGCGCGCGGCGCCTCGGGGTTGTTAGGGTTCGGATCCTCGCGCACGAGGTAGCCGGGATGGCCGCCGCCGACGCGCGTCGTCTTCATGCGCCGGGAGGCCGCGAGGTCCGCGGGGCCGAGACTCATGCCCTGCATGCGCGGCGACGCGAGCGCGATCTCCTCGACGTTGGCGACGCCGAGCGCGGTCTCGAGAATCGCGTGGATGAGAATCGGCCGCTTCAGCTGATGCTTCGCCTCGAGCTGCGCGAGCAGCTGATCGACGAAGTGGATGTCCCACGGTCCCTCGACCTTCGGGATCATCACCACGTCGAGCTTGTGCCCGGCTTCGCCGACGATCGTGAGCATGTCGTCGAGGAACCACGGCGAGTCGAGGCTGTTCACGCGCGACCAGAACTGCGTGTCACCGAAGTCCGTCGCTTGCGCGATCTTCACGAGGCCCTCGCGCGCGGCGAGCTTGTTCTTGGTCTCGATCGCGTCTTCGAGGTTCGCGAGCAGGATGTCGACCTTCTTAGCGATGTCCGGAACCTTCGACGCCATGCGCGGATTGCTCGGGTCGAAGAAGTGGATCATGCGCGACGGGCGTACCGGAATCTCGAGCAGCGGCTTCGGCGCTCCGATCGCGAGCGGCTTCGTGATGCTTCGGGGATTGCGCATGGGGACTCCTACCGGATTGAACTTCGCTCGGCTCCGAAGACTCCGCCTCGCTGCGCGCTTCGCTTGCGTCGCGTTGGAGCGGTGCAGATTAGGCGAGTGATTCCGCCGGGCTACGCCGTCGCAGGATCGCGGCGCGGCGGCGCGATCTCTTCCGCCGACGCCTTCTCACGGTCCCAGAGCTTCCTGCGCAGCCACGCGGCCGCGTCGTCGAGGCCGAGGTAGAAGACCGGCACGACCACGAGCGTGAGCACCGTCGACGAGATCATTCCCGCAACCGCGGCGACGGCCATCGGCGCGCGCGCCTCTGCGCCGGGCCCGATCCCGAGCGCGGCGGGCAGCGCGCCGAAGATCATCGCGATCGCGGTCATCAGCACGGGGCGCATGCGCACCGGCGCCGCGGTGCGGATCGCGGTGAGCTTGTCCATGCCGCGCCCGCGCAACTGATTGGCGTAGTCGACCAGCAGGATCGAGTTCTTGGTGACGAGCCCCATCAACAAGATGATGCCGATCAAGCTGAACAAGTTGAGCGTCATGCCTGGCTTGTGCATGACGCCGAGCTCGTGGAGCGTGTCGAAGAACTCGAGGCCGCCGAGCGCGCCGACCATCGCGAGCGGCAGCGCGAGCATCACCGTGAGCGGATGCACGAGGCTCTCGAACTGCGCCGCGAGCACCATGTAGATCACGAGGATGCCGAGGCCGAGCGCGAAGCCGAGCTGGCTCATGCTCTTCACCATCTCCTCGGTGCCACCGGCCGGGAGCATCTTCACGCTCTCGGGGAGGATCTCCGCCGCGAGCGCGTTCGCGTCGGCGATGGCTTGCTGCAAGTCCTTGCCATCGAGGTTCGCCGAGATCGTCACCGCGCGTTGCTGATTCACGCGCGAGATCGCGCTCGGCGCGGCGCCGCGCTCGACGCGCACGAGGTTGCGCAGCTCGACCGTGTCGCCTTGCCGCGTGCGCACGTAGAGGCCGAGAATCGCCTCGGGGTCCATGCGGTCCTCGGCTTCGAGGCGCACGCGCACGTCGTAGCGGTTGCCGCCCTCGTTGAACGTGGCGACGTCCATGCCGCCGATCATCGCGTTCACCGTGGTCGCGAGCTGATCCGCGTCGACGCCGAGCGCCGCAGCCTTCTCGCGATCGGGAATCACGCGCACCTCGGGGCGCCCGAGCTTGAGGCTCTGATCGAGGTCGACGAAGCCGCCTTTCGCGCGCAGCCCCTCGACGAAGCGATCGCCGAGCGCCGCGAGCTCGTGAATGCCGAGGTTGCCCTGCAGCTCGACTTCGAACTCGCCGCGATCCGACGACATCATCATGCCCGACATGTCGCTGATGCGGACGACCTCGCCGGGAATCTTGCCGAGCTTTTCGCGCGCCTCGGGCACGATGTCGCTCACGCGGCGGTCGCGCTCCTTCAGGTTCTTGAGCATCACGAACATGATCCCGCGCGTGGGGTCGGCGCCGCCGTCGGGACCTGAGAAGCCGACGCCCGCGAACACGCCTGCGACTTCGGGCAGGCTGAGGATGATCTCCTCGTTCTGCTTCATCAGCTCGAGCGCGGCCTGCGGCGACGTGCCGGGCGGCGTCTCCATCGAGACGAACATGCGCCCGACATCCTCCGGCGGGAACATCTCGCCGCCGAGGTTGTTAGCCATCACGCAAGAGAGCGGCAGACTCAGGAGAGCAACCACCACCGTCTTGACGCGGTGCTGGAGCGTCCACTCGAGCACGCGCTTGTAGCGCGCCTCGAGCGCGACGAACCAGCGCTCGAACACGTTGTAGATGCTGCCGTGCTCGCGCTCCTTCGGTGCGGGAATGCGCGCCGCGAGCATCGGCGTGAGCGTGAGCGCCACCACGAGCGAGAGCAGCACGGCGATCGCGACGGTCGCGCCGAACTCGCCGAGGAAGTTCCCGATCATGCCGTCGACGAACACGACGGGGATGAACACTGCGGCCACCGAGATCGTCGCGGCGGTCGCCGCGAACGCGATCTCGCGCGCGCCCTTCGAGGCCGCCTCGCGCGGGGCTTCACCGTTCTCGCGGTGCCGCTCGATGTTTTCGAGCACGACGATCGCGTCGTCGATCACGACGCCGACCGCGAGCGTGAGCCCGAGCAGCGTCATGGTGTTCAGCGTGTAGTCGAACATCCACATGAAGCCGAACGTGGTGATGAGCGAGATCGGGATCGCGAGGCCGACGACGAGCGTCGGCCGGAAGCGGCGCAGGAAGACGAGCACGGTGAGCGTCGCGAGCAGCGCGCCGAACCAGAGCGAGAAGATCGCCTCTTCGACCGACTCCTTGATCGAGCGCGAGAAGTCCGCGACTCCGTCGCCGAACTTGAACTTCATGTCCCCGGGCATGAGCGGTTCCATCTCGCGCATGCGGCGCAGGATCTCTTCGACGATCGCGACGGTGTTGCCGTCGGACTGCTTGATCACGCCGATGCCGACCGCGGGCTTGCCGTCGTAGCGCGCGAACGAGCGCTGATCTTCGGAGCCGTCCTCCACGCGCGCGACGTCGCCGAGGCGCACGGGCGCGCCGTCCACGTACGCGATCACCATCTGCGCGAGCTCGCCGACCGACGCGTACTCGGCGTCGGTCTTCACCGTGAACTCGATGTTCTTGCCTTCGACGATGCCGCCTGGGCGCTCGACGTGCTCGCGGCGAATCGCGCTGATCACGTCCACCGCAGCGAGGCCGCGCGCGCGCAGCGCTTCGCCGTCCACCCAGATGCGCATCTGGCGCTCTTCTCGCCCGAAGATCTCGATGCCGGCGACTCCGCTCACCGTCTCGACGCGCGGCTTGATGAAGTCCTTGACGTACTCGCTGGCCTCGACGGCGGGGCGCTCCGTCATGATCGGCGCCCACATCACGGGGAAGCCCGACACGTCGAGCTTCTGGACGATCGGCGGCTCGACTTCCTTCGGCAGATCGAAGCGCGCGCGATCCACGCGATCGCGCACGTCCTGCGCCGCGCGATCGAGATCCTCGCCGATCTCGAACTCGATCGAGATCGAGGTCTGCCCCTGCTTCGACTTCGACGTGAGCTTCTTCACGCCCTCGATCGTGTTGAGCTGCTCCTCGAGCAGCTCCGTCACGTCCTCTTCCATCACCTCGGGGCTCGCGCCCTCCATGATCGCGAGCACGTTGATGCGCGGGATCTCCATCTTCGGGTACTGGTCGACGCCGAGGCGGCCGAAGCCGAGCACGCCGAAGACGACGAGAGATAGTGTCAGCATCCACGTGAGCACGGGACGCTGGATGAACGTGTCGATCCAATTCATCAGCGTGCGCTCCCGGCAGCCGCGGCGTCGCGCGCGATGCTCGCGCCGGGCGGATTGTTAGGGGCCGGCGCCTGCTGCCTGCGCGTGACCGCCGCACCGTCCACGAGGCCGGCCTGGCCGGCGATCACCACCTGGTCCTCGCCGGAGACTCCTTCGACGATTTCGATGCGGCCCTCGCGCTGCACGCCCGTCTTCACTACGACGCGCTTAGCGCGGTCGTCGGGGCCCACGATGAACAGCACCTCGCCGTCGGCGCGCTGCAGCACCGCCTCCGCGGGCACGAGCACGACGTTGCTGCGTTTCGCGACGCCGAGGTCCGTGCGCGCGAAGAGGCCCGGGCGCAGGCGGCCGTCCGCGTTCGGGATGCGCGCCTTCACGCGCATCGTGCGCGTGCGCGGATCGATCACCGGCGAGATCGCGTGCACCTCGCCCGCGAAGCGTTCGCCCGGATACGGCTCGACGGACACGCTCACGGGCTGACCGACGGCGACGCGCGCGGTGTCGCGCTCGGCGACGGCGAACTCCACCTCGATCGGATCGAGCGCGACGACCTCGAGCAGTTGCTGGCCGGGGCGCACGTAGTCGCCGCGCGAGATCTCGCGCTTCGCGACGAGGCCCGCGAACGGCGCGCGGACGCTCGCGTCCCGTAACAACTTCTCGGCCACGCCGCGCGCCGCGGCCGCGCTGTCGCGCCGCGCCTGCGCGCGCGAGAGCTCGGTGCCGCGCAGGTCGAGCACCGAGTCCGACGCGATGCCCTGGTCGTGCAGCGCCTTCGCGCGCTCGTACTCGCGCTGCGCCACCTCGTAGGCGGCGTCCGCGTCGCGCGACTGCGCGCGCGCCGAGTCGGCATCGAGCTTGCGCTTCTCGGGGTCGATCGTGAGGAGCACGCTGCCGGACTGCACGCGCGCGCCTTCGTCCACGAGCACGTCGGTCACGCGGCCGTCCACCTCGGCGGCGATCAGCGCGCGATCGGGCGCGGCGAGCTCGCCGGTGCCCTCGATCTGCTCGACGAGATCGCCGACCTGCGCGGGCTCGACGATCACCGGCGTCGCGAGCGTGGCCACGGCCTGCTCCTCGCCACCGCAGGCGGCGAGCGCGAGCAAGCTGGTGAGGGCGAGCAGTGTGCGGCGGGTCATGGCTTCTCTCCTGCGGTGCAGGTCGCGGCGTCGTCGGGCGAGACGAGTCCGCGCAGCAGCGCGTCGATCGCGTCTTCGTTCAGCGTCTTGCCCCACGCGTAGTCGGGGCGCGAAATGCGGCTCCACACGAGGCCCTGACAGAGCACCGAGAGCGCCTGGCCGGCGGTCTGCATTTCGCCGGTGCGCAGGCGACCCGTTTCCCAGAGCGCGCGGAACGTCTCCTCGAGGAACTTGCGGGCTTCTTCGCTCGAGGTCGGTGGCTTCTGATCTCCGGCGCGCGGCGTGAACAGTACCCGGAAGTGCTCGGGATTCTTCAGGCCGAACTTCACGAACGCGATCGCGAGGCCGCGGATGTTCGCGACGGGGTCGTCGCCACGCGGCACGCGGCGCAGCTGCGCCATCAGCTTCGCGAAGCGCTCGTCGATCAGCGCGTCGAGCAGGCCGTCCTTGTCGCCGAAGTAGTGGTAGATGGAAGGGGCCGCGTAGCCGCAGCGCTCGACCAGGCGCCGGATCGAGAACGCGTCGAAGCCCTCTTCGAGCAACAGCTTGGCGGTCGCGTCCAGAATCGTGCGGCGCGCGGAGTCGCGCTGCGCCTCGCGGCGCTGCTCGTGGGTCTCGGAAGACATCGGGGAGGGTTCTCGCGGCGTCTCGCTAACGCCGTGTAGGAGGATGAACGGCGTTCAGGTTAGTTAACGCCGTTACAACGGCAAGCCGCGGGCTGAGACTGAGGGGTGGCCATCCGTCCCAGGCACGGATGGCCACGGTTGCTTCAGTCCGGGCGCGGGATGGCCATCCGTGCCTGGCACCGATGGCCAACGCCAGCGGCGGCTCAGAACTCGCAGTAACCCGGTACGCGCGGGAACGGGATCACGTCGCGGATGTTGGCCATGCCGGTGGCGTATTGGACGAGCCGCTCGAAGCCGAGGCCGAAGCCGGCGTGCGGGACCGAGCCGAAGCGCCGCAGCTCGAGATACCACCACAGCTCTTCGCTGCTGACGCCCATCGCGGCAATGCGCGCGCGCAGGCGGTCCTCGCGATGCTCGCGCTGCGAGCCGCCCACGATCTCGCCGATGCCGGGCGCGAGCACGTCCATCGCGCGCACGGTCTTCCCGTCGTCGTTCTGGAACATGTAGAACGCCTTGATCGCAGCGGGGTAGTCCGTAACGACAAGCGGCCGCTTCACGTGCTCCTCGCACAGCCAGCGCTCGTGCTCGCTCTGCAAGTCGATGCCCCAGCGCACGGGGAACTCGAACGCGCGCCCGCTGCGCTCCAGCGCGAGGATCGCCTCCGTGTACGTCATGCGAGCGAACGGCTTGCTGACGACGTGCTCGAGGTTCTGCACCACGCCCTTCTGGATGCGCTCGTCGAAGAAGCGCATGTCTTCGGCGCCGCGCTCGAGCACGCGCTTCAGCACGAACTTCAGGAATTCCTCGGCGAGCGCCGCGTTCCCGTCGAGGTCGCAAAAGGCCATCTCGGGCTCGACCATCCAGAACTCCGCGAGATGGCGGCTCGTGTTCGAGTTCTCGGCGCGGAAGGTCGGCCCAAACGTGTAGATGTCGCGCAGCGCGAGCGCGCCGATCTCGCCTTCGAGCTGGCCCGAGACAGTCAGGCGCGCGGTGCGGCCGAAAAACTCCTGCGAGCCCGCGATCTCGAACATCTCGCCCGCGCCCTCGGCGTCGGCGGCCGTGAGAATCGGCGTGTGCAGCCACACGAAGCCGCGCTCTTGAAAGAAGTCGTGGATCGCGCGCGAGGCCTCGTTGCGCACGCGCAGCACCGCGCCGAGCGTGTTCGTGCGCGGGCGCAGGTGCGCGATCGTGCGCAGGTACTCGAACGAGTGCCGCTTCTTCTGCAGCGGGTAGTCGGCCGGCGCGTCGCCGACCACCTCGATCGCGGTCGCGCGCAGCTCCACGCGCTGACCCTGCGCGGGCGAGGCGACGAGCTCGCCCTCCGCGCTGATCGCGGCGCCGGTGCCGAGCGCCTTCAGCTCGCGCTCGTAGTTCGCGAGCTCGGGCGCCACGACGACCTGCAGGCCCGCCATGCACGAGCCGTCCGAGAGGTCGAAGAACGAGACGCCCTTCGAGTGGCGCGCGGATCGGAGCCAGCCCTGCACACGCACGCGCGAGCCCACTGCCCCGTCGCCAAGGATGTCTCGAACGCGCGCGCTGCTCATGTCCGGCCTCCCGACGCGGGCGGGAGATAGCAAGCACGCTCGGCCCGGCCGGCGGAAGCAAGAACCACGCGCGCGTGGCGCGGGCTCGTTGTTAGGAACTCTCGAGCGCTACGCGCTCTTGTAGATGTCCATGATGTCGTGAAGCAGCGCGATTCCGTCGGCCTTCGCGCGCTGGAACGAGTTGCGGCCCACGATCGAGCCGAAGCCGCCGCCGTCCGCGATGCCGCGGATCTCGTTCAGCACTTCGTCGCGGCCCTTCGCTTCACCGCCGGAGAAGATCACGATGCGGCGGCCGTTGAACGCGCTCTGCACGACGTGGCGGATGCGATCCGCGAGCGTCGCCACCGGAATCTTCTCGCTCTCGTACACCTTGCGCGCGGCGTCCTGCTCGATGTGCTCGGTCGGCGGCTTCACCTTGATGAAGTGCGCGCCGAGCTGCGCCGCGATCTGCGCGGCGTAAGCGACGACGTCGATCGCCGTCTCGCCCTTCTTCGAGATGCCCGAGCCGCGCGGGTACGACCACACCACGACCGCGAGGCCCTTGCGCTTCGCCTCTTCCGAGAGCGCGCGAATCTGCGCGTACATCGTGTCGCGCGCAGCCGAGGCGGGGTAGATCGTGAAGCCGATCGCGGAGCAGCCGAGGCGCAGCGCGTCGTCGACGCTGCCCGTGATCGCGGGGCACGGATCGCTCCCGCCGTAGAGCGAGTCCGAGTTGTTGAGCTTCAGGATGGTGGGGATGTCGCCCGCGAACTCGGCGGCCCCGGCCTCGAGGAAGCCGAGCGGCGCGGCGTAGGCGTTGCAGCCCGCCGCGATCGCGAGCTCGAAGTGGTAGCGGGGGTCGTAGCCGGCGGGGTTCTTCGCGAACGAGCGCGCGGGCCCGTGCTCGAAGCCTTGGTCGACGGGCAGGATCACGAGCTTGCCCGTTCCGCCGAGCCGCCCGTGGTTCAGCATGCGCGCGATGTTCGCCAGCGTGCCGGGCGAGTCGCTCGAGTACCAAGACAAGATCTCTTTGACGCGCTTGCTCATGACCGACCGAACCTCCGTCGAAATTGACGCCCACCCTCATCGGACGGGCGGCGTTTTAGCCGGGCGAATATCCGTCCGCATCGGGCGCTCGAACTGCGCGTGAGTGTCCGTGGCGCCGGAAAAGGGGGAGCTTACGATGCCGCGCGCTTCGCGCAATCACGCGCGCTGCCAAGAAATGTCGCCAGGAGAGTCGGAGTGACGAATTCGCGCAGGTCGGTGTTGGTGCTTGCTCTCGCGTTGCCGCTGCTCTGCCTCGCCCCGAGCGACGCACGCGCCCAGAGCGCAGGAGCCAAACCCGTGGTCGTACTGACGACGACGCTCGGCGAGATCGAGATCGAGCTCGACGAGGCGAAAGCCCCCATCACCGTAAAGAACTTCCTCGCCTACGTGGACGAGGGCTTCTACGACGGGACGATTTTCCACCGCGTGATCCGCGACTTCATGATCCAAGGCGGCGGCTTCACGCCGCAGATGTCGCAGAAGAAGACGAAGGCGAACATCCAGAACGAGGCGGCGAACGGCCTCAAGAACGTGAAGGGCTCGCTCGCGATGGCCCGCACCAGCGCGCCGCACAGCGCGTCGTCGCAGTTCTTCATCAACCACAAAGACAACGCGTTCCTCGATTACCCGGGCCAAGACGGCTGGGGCTACGCGGTGTTCGGCCGCGTGACGAAGGGCATCGAGGTGGTCGACAAGATCGCCGCCGTGCAGACCGGCGTGAAGGCGGGCATGAGCGACGTGCCCACGCAGACGGTCGCGATCGTGAGCGCGCGCAGGAAGAAGTGAGGCGCGACGTCGTCGCTCGGGGTCAGACCCCGAGCGCGACAGCGAGCTGAAACGAGAACGCCCCGGAGCCTCGCAGCTCCGGGGCGTTCGTGTTTGCGGAGATGCGCGCGCTCGCGCGCGGCGTCTCAGCGGACGCGCATTACATGTCCATGTCGCCCATGCCCGGCATGCCGCCCGGCATGCCGCCACCGCCGCCCGCCGGGGCCTTCTTCTCGGGCTTCTCGGCGATCATCGCCTCGGTCGTCAGCAAGAGGCCGCTGACGCTCGCGGCGTTCTGCAGCGCGGAGCGCACGACCTTGGTCGGGTCGATCACGCCGGCCTTCACGAGATCTTCGTAGGTCTCGGTGCGCGCGTTGAAGCCGAAGTTGCCCTTCCCGTTCTTCACGCGGTCGACCACGATCGAGCCCTCGACGCCCGCGTTCTCCGCGATGCGGCGCAGCGGCTCTTCGACGGCGCGGCGGATGATCGAGACGCCCGCCTTCTGATCCTCGGCGAGATCCTTCTCGAGTCCCTCGAGCGCAGCCTGCGCGCGCAGCAGCGCGACGCCGCCGCCGGGCACGATGCCTTCTTCCACCGCAGCGCGGGTCGCGTGGAGTGCGTCCTCGACGCGCGCCTTCTTCTCCTTCATCTCGGTCTCGGTCGCGGCGCCGACCTTCACCACCGCTACGCCACCCGCGAGCTTCGCGAGCCGCTCTTGCAGCTTCTCGCGGTCGTAGTCGCTCGTGGTCTTGTCGATCTGGCTGCGGATCTCGGCGATGCGGCCCTCGATCGCCTTCTTCGCGCCCGCGCCGTCGACGATCGTGGTGTTGTCCTTGTCGACCACCACCTTCTTGGCGCGGCCGAGGTCCTTCATCGTGACGTTCTCGAGCTTGAGCCCGAGCTCTTCGCTGATTACCTGGCCGCCGGTGAGGATCGCCATGTCCTGCAGCATGGCCTTGCGGCGATCGCCGAAGCCGGGCGCCTTCACCGCGCACACGTTCAGCGTGCCGCGGATCTTGTTCACGACGAGCGTCGCGAGCGCTTCGCCCTCGACCTCTTCCGCAACGATCACGAGCGGCTTGCCGCCGCGCGCGACCTGCTCGAGCACCGGGAGCAGGTCCTTCATCGCGCTGATCTTCTTCTCGCTGAGGAGAAGGAGCGCGTCTTCGAGCGAAGCCTCCATCGAGTCGGGGTTCGTCACGAAGTACGGCGAGATGTAGCCGCGGTCGAACTGCATGCCCTCGACCACGTCGAGGGTCGAGTCCATCGACTTCGCCTCTTCGACGGTGATCACGCCTTCCTTGCCGACCTTCTCCATCGCCTCGGCGAGCATCTTGCCGATCGCCTCGTCGCCGTTCGCGGAGACGGTGCCGACCTTCTCGATCTCCCCGCTGTCGCGCGTGGGCTTGCTGAGCTTCTTCAGCTCCTCGGCGATGGTCTCGACGGCCTTGTCGATCCCGCGCTTCAGGTCCATCGGGTTGACGCCCGCCGCGACGAGCTTGCTGCCCTCGCGGAAGATCGCCTGCGCGAGCACGGTGGCGGTGGTGGTGCCGTCGCCCGCGATGTCGGAGGTCTTCGAGGCGACCTCCTTCACCATCTGCGCGCCCATGTTCTCGAACTTGTCCTCGAAGGAGATTTCCTTCGCGACCGTGACGCCGTCCTTCGTGACCGTCGGCGAGCCCCAGCTCTTCTCGATCACGACGTTGCGGCCCTTCGGGCCGAGCGTCACGCGCACTGCGTTCGCGAGCCCGTTCACGCCCGCGAGAATCTTGTCGCGCGCGGCCTGCTCGTAGCGAATTTCCTTGCCTGCCATGTTCGTTCTCTCCTGGTTCCGGAATTACTTGCCGAGCACCGCGAGGACGTCTTCCTCGCGGATGATCAGGTGCTCTTCGCCGTCGAGGGTGATCTCGCTGCCCGAGTACTTGCCGAACAGGATGCGATCGCCGACGGCGACCTCGAGCGGGATCAGCTTGCCCTCGTCCGTGACCTTGCCGTTCCCGACGGCGATCACGCGCCCCTCTTGGGGCTTCTCCTTGGCGGTGTCGGGGATGATGATTCCGCCCGACGTCTTCTGTTCCTCGTCGACCCGCTTGATCAGAATGCGGTCGTGGAGGGGACGAACCTTCATGGAGCCTCCTGCGGTGGTTGCGTTGAGCTGAGCGCGCCGCCCGAAACCGAGAAGTCCACTCGGACTTGGCAGTCGAGGGGCGCGAGTGCCAAAACGGCGGCGGCACCTTGGGGACGAGGCGGGGAGAGGTCAAGCGCAGCGAGAGAGAAAAATCGCTCGCAGCGCAACTTTGCACGGTCTGACCCCGCGGCTCAGCCCCGGAGCAGCTTCGCGAGCCGCCGGGCCGCCTCGATGGCTTGGTCGGGCGGCACCACCGTGAAGCACAGGCGAATCCACGTGCCGTAGGCCTCGCCCGCGCTGCTGCCTGGCGCCACGACGACGCCCGCGCCGAACGCGTCTTCGAGGAAGCCGTGCAGTCCTCGCGCGTCCAGGCGATGCGCGGCGTTGGCGAAGAGGAAGCAGCCGCCCGCCGGCGCAGGCACCCCGAGCTCCGCGGCAACGGCCGCGCCCGCGCGTTCGTACTGGGCACGCGCGTTCGCGACCCAGGCGGCGCCGCCCTCGAGCGCGCGCAGGCCGGCGAGCTGCGCCGCGGTCGGGGCGTGGTAGGCGCTGTGCACCGAGACCTTGTGCGCCTCGGCGATCGACTCGGCCGGGCCGACCAGATAGCCGGCGCGGTTTCCCGCCATCCCGTACGCCTTCGAGAACGAGAACGCGGTGATCGTCCGCTCCGGTGCGAAGCGCGCAGTCGAGACGTGCTCCCCCTGGTAGACGTAGTCCTCGTAGACCTCGTCCGAGAGCAGCCACAAGTCGCGCCGGCGCGCCCAGGCCGCGATCGCCTCGAGCCATTCGCCCGGGAGCACGCGGCCGGTCGGGTTCGAGGGCGTCGCGAAGTAGAGGGCCACCGTGCGCGGGGTGAGCTTCGCTTCGAGCGCGGCGATGGCGTCCGCGATCGAGTGCACGCGATCGAAGAACGGCACCTCCACCGGGACCGCCCTGAGCGAGCGCGTGATGCCGCGAATCAGCGGCCAGAACGGAGCGAGGATCAGCACCTCCTCGCCCGGATCCGCGAGCGCGGAGATGGCGCAGGAGAGGCCCGAGGTCGCGCCCGCTGTCACCAGCACGTTCGAGCGCTCGCACGAAAGGCGATTGCGTTCGCGTACTTTCAGGGCGATCGCATCGAGCAGCGCCGGGATGCCGCGCGTCTCGACATAGCGGTGCATGCCTGGGTGGTCGCGCTCGGAGAGATCCTCCATGCGCGCGCCGGCGAACGGCTCCATCCAGGTGTCGCCGACGTGCAGCGCGATCACGGGCCGCGCCGTCTTCGTGAGATCGAAGGGCGTGTAGACCGCGCCGGGCATGGCGGCGACCGCGGCGGCGGCCCGCTGAACGGACGGCTTCGGCATCGCCTACTCCGCGACCACGGGCGACGATGGCAGGCCCTGCTCGAACAGCGTCCGGAGCAGCGCGCCGATCTTCCGCGGCGCGAAACGCTCGCTCGACGCCTCGATCTCTTCGAGCCGCCACCAGCGGTACGCCTCGATCTCGCGCCGTTCCGCCTCGGTGGGAATCGCGGCGGCGCTCGGCTCGAAGCGCGGCGTCGGCGTCCAGAAGTAGGTCTCGCGCTGCACGAAGGGCGGCTCCGCCCACGGGATGGGCACCGAGCGCGTCCACACCGCGGGCCCGATCGTCGCGCTCGCGAGCCCGGTCTCCTCCGCCACCTCACGCACCGCTGCCTCGCGCTCGCTCTCGCCCGCCTCGATCCCGCCGCCGGGGGTGATCCAGTACGCGCGCCCGATCGCGTGCGCGAAGTAACGCACGAGCAGGATCTCGCGCTCGGGCGTCACCAGCAGCGCGCGCGCGGTGCTGCGAACTCGGGTGATCTCCATCGTGGCAAGGATGCCCAAACGAGAGACTCGAAGGCAGACCCACCTCCGAGGCCACCGCAAGATCTCCGCTCGGCTCCGAGGGCTCCGCCTCGCTGCGCGCTTCGCTTGCCGTGGCACACTCGCACGCCTCGCAAAGGAGAACGCGGCCATGGCCTTCACGACGCTCGACATCAAGCGCGACGGTCCCGTCACCTGGTGCACGCTGAACCGTCCCGACTCGCTGAACGCGCTCTCGCGCCAGCTCGTCGAGGACCTGCACGGCTTCTACGACGAGCTCGCGCGCGACACCGAGACGCGCGTCGTCGTGCTGCGCGGCGCTGGGCGCGCGTTCTGCGCCGGGCTCGACCTGAAGGAGAGCGGCCAGCCGGGCGAGCGCGGCGACATCGGCGCGCAGCTGCGCGGCCAGCACCGCATCGCGGAGCTCTCGATCAAGATGCGCCGGCTCGCGCAGGTGTTCATCGCGCTGGTGCACGGCCCCGCCTGCGGCGGCGGCTTCATGCTCGCGCTCGCCTCGGACATCCGAATCGCCGGCGAGTCGACGCGCATGAACGCAGCCTTCATCAAGCTCGGTCTCTCGGGCTGCGACGTCGGCGTCTCCTACCTGCTGCCGCGCCTCACCAACGCTTCGGTCGCTTCCGAGCTGATCCTCACCGGCCGCTTCATCCAAGCCGATCGCGCGCGCGAGCTCGGCCTCGTCTCGCAGGTGGTCCCCGACGACCAGCTCGAATCGACGGGGCGGCTCCTGATCGAGGACCTGCTGCTCACCTCTCCGCTCGGCCTGCGCCTCAGCAAGGAGGCCCTCAACGCGAGCCTCGACATGAACAGCATCGAGTCCGTCGTCTCGATGGAGGACCGCAACCAGATCCTGTGCGCCCAGAGCAGCGACTTCCGCGAGGGCATCCGCGCATTCCTCGAGAAGCGCAAGCCGGTGTGGGGCAAGAAGGCGTAACGCGCGGTCGTCGCGTGACGTAGCTCTCAAGCCCGCGGGGCTGGGGGGGGGACGATTCCCAGGAGCGGCGGGCGATCATTCTGGCCGGGCCGAAATGCTCGGGTTGGAACGGCCCCGCAGAGTGCAGGGTCTGACCCAGGAAGGGCTCAGGAGCTTCGGATGCGTTCGTTCGCGATCGCGGTGGTGATGACGGGACTCGTGGCAGGTGCGGGCTATCTGCTCGCGCCGGCGCCGCGCGCAGCCTCGGTGCCCGCCGCCGATTTCGACGCGCGCGTTCCCGACGCCGACGCGCCGCTGCCGGATCCGAGCCTGCTCGCCGCGGCGGACGAGGCTCCGTCGCGAAGTGACGCCGCGAAGCCGAGCGCTGCGGCGCGCACCTACTACCAATGGACCGACGAGCGCGGCGTCGTGCGCTTCGCGCAGTCGCTCGACGCCGTGCCCGCTCAGTGGCGCGAGCGCGCGGGCAAGATCGAGGTCGACGCGGGCGCATACCTCCCGCAGCCCACGCGCGCTCCGGCACGCGGGCGCAGCGCGCCGCCTGCCGCGATCTCGGGCGCGGAGAGGGGCTCGCGCTTCGCGGACGTCACGGTCTACACCGCGCCCTGGTGCGGCTGGTGCCGCAAGACGCTCGCGTGGCTCGACGAGCGCGACATCGACTACACGAACAAGGACATCGACGCGGACGCGGACTACGCCGCGGAGCTGCAGGAGAAGACCGGCGGTCGCTCGATCCCGCTCGTCGAGATCGATGGCACGATGATTCGCGGATACAACCCGCACGAGATGGCCGCGCTGCTCGAGTAGTCGCCTAACAATTCCGCGCGGCTACGTTGCGCCGCGCTTCCCCTCGAGAGGAATCGCTTTGCAGATCGGGGCCGGGGACCGCTTCGTCGTCGAAGGCGGCCGCAGCGTCGGCGGCGTGATCACACCCGCGGGCAACAAGAACGAAGCGCTGCCCGTGCTCGCGGCGGCGCTGCTCGCCCCGGGCACGTCGCGCATCGGCAACCTCCCGCGCATCCGCGACGTCTCGACGCAGCTGGAGATTCTCGGCGAGCTCGGCGTGCGCGCCGTGCGCGATCCCGAAACGTACGAGACCGTGCTTGACACGAGCGACCTCGGCGCGCGCGACGCGAGCACCGAGCTCGCGCGCACGATCCGCGGCTCCTTCCTGCTCGCGCCGGGCCTCCTGCACCGCACGCGCCGCGCCGTGCTGCCGCGCCCCGGTGGCGACCGCATCGGCCGCCGCCGCGTCGACACGCACCTGACGGCGCTGCGCATGCTCGGCGCCGAGATCGAGACGCGCGAGCGCCACTACCACCTCTCGCTCGCAGGCCGCTTCCGCGGCGCGGACATCTTCCTCGACGAAGCCAGCGTGATGGCGACCGAGAACGCCGTGATGGCCGCGAGCGTCGCCGAAGGCGCGACGCGCATCGCGAACGCCGCCTGCGAGCCTCACGTGCGCGGGCTCTGCAACTACCTCGTCGCGATGGGCGCGCAGATCCGCGGCATCGGTACCAACGTGCTCGAGATCGAGGGCGTGCCGGAGCTGCGGCCCGCGCGCCACCGCGTCGGCCCCGACCACATCGAGCTCGGCTCGTTCGTCGCGATCGCCGCGATGACCGGCGGCGAGCTCACCGTGAACGGCGTCGTCGCGGACGACCTGCGCATGATCCGCATGGTGTTCCGCCGCCTCGGCGTCGAGACGCGCCTCGGGAACGGCGCGCTGTTCGTGCCCGCGAAGCAAGAGCTCGTCGTCCAGGACGACCTCGACGGCGCGATCCCGAAGGTCGACGACGCGCCGTGGCCGGGCTTTCCGAGCGATCTCACCTCGATCGCGCTCGTACTCGCGACGCAGTCGCGCGGCACGGTGCTGATCCACGAGAAGATGTTCGAGAACCGCCTCTTCTTCGTGGACCGCCTGATCGCGATGGGCGCGCGCATCGTGCTGTGCGACCCGCACCGCGCACTCGTGACGGGCCCCGCGCGCCTGTACGGCGAGACGATCACGTCGCCCGACATCCGCGCCGGCATGGCGCTGATCGCCGCCGCAATCTGCGCCGAAGGCCGCAGCGTGATCATGAACGCGCATCAGGTGGATCGGGGGTATGAGAGGGTCGACGAGCGCTTGCAGCGGCTTGGCGCGTCGATTTCGAGGAGTTAGGGGCGCGGGGGGGGGGGGTGCGGGCGCTGAGGTGTTAGGCGCGCTCGGCACCGAGGGGCGCGTTTTTCCTTGTTTACTTCGCATTCGCCTCCGAGGACTCCGGCGAATGCTGCGCGCTTCGCTTGCGGCCTCGGCCGACATGCTTGGGAGCGGCGTTCGTCTTCGAGGATGTTCGGGCGTTCTCTCGGCGCGTCAGCCTTGGTTGCCTTGCCTACTCGAGCAGCCAATCGCGCAGGGTGCTGATTTCTCGTTCCGACAGGTTTGCTCTCTCGCGGGCGAAGGCTGCGGCTCCGCCGTGGTTGGCTTCGAGGTGATCGAGCGCTTCCTCCATCGCTTCGCGGCGCGAGGAGAGAACGTGCGCGGCGCGTTCGGGATCGATGCCGCGTTCGGCGAACCATTGGTCCGCGGCGGGGATGCGGTTGCCGGTGTAGAGGGCGGTGAGGGAGTAGTCGCCGACCACCACGTCGCGCGGAACGCCTAACAAGAGCAGCAGCAGCGCGGAGATCACGCCCGTGCGGTCCTTGCCCGCGGTGCAGTGGAAGACGGCCGGCGCCGGCGCGGCCGCGAGCTCCTTCAACACCGCGCCGACTTTGTGCGGGCGTTCGTCGAGCGTGCGCAGGTAGCCGCGCACGAGCCAGCTCGCGTCGATCTCGCCGAACTCGCCGGCCTCGAAGCGGCGCGCCCACTCGCGCGGCGTGAGGCCCTCGTCCCCCGTGGGCCGGCGCAGGTACGTGAAGCCGGCGCGGCCGGCGAGGCGATTCGGGTACTCGCGCACTTCTTCGTCGCCGCGCAGATCGATCACGCGGGAGAGGCCGAGGCGCTCGAGGTACGCGATATCGGCGTCGGTGAGGTCCGCGAGCGAGTCCGCGCGGAAGACTTGACCCCATCGCACACGGCGGCCATCGCGCGTGGGGTAGCCGCCGAGGTCGCGGAAGTTGCGCGGGCCCGCGAGCGGCAGCTTGCGCTCGGAAATCTCGATGCGGCGCCCCGCCTCGTCTTCGAGCGCGAGCACGTGGCGGAAGCGCGCGTCGAACGGACCGAGCACGGCGTGCGCACCTTCGCGAATCACCGCGACCGTGCGCTCGCCGGCGCGCACCGTGAGCGGCGCAGCGACAGGCCGCGCGAGGTGCAGCACGAGCGCATCGCCGTCGCGTTCGAGGTGCCACTCGCTGCGCGTCGCATCGAGGAATTGCTTCGCCATGCGCGCAGGTTCGCGCGGCGCGCACTGCTTCGCTCGGACCCTGCGCCCAGGTTCTCGCGAAACTCGGGCCGCGCTCGTACTGTGCTTCGCCCCATGAGCTCGCTGCGCAACATCGTGATCGTCGGCGCTTCGCTCGGCGGCCTGCGCGCGGCGCAGGCGCTGCGGCGGCTCGGCTACGACGGGCGGCTCGTCGCGCTCGGCGACGAGCGGCACCTGCCCTACGACCGCCCGCCGCTGTCGAAGGAGCTGCTCGCGGGGAAGTGGGACGCGCCGCGCACGCACTTGTTACGGCCGGAGGACGACGCGCTCGGGGTGGAGTGGAAGCTCGGCCACGCGGCGAGCGCACTCGATCTCGCCGCGCGCGAGGTCGTGCTCGCCTCGGGCGAGCGCGTCGCGTACGACGCGCTCGTGATCGCGACGGGCTCCGGGGCGCGGCGCATCCCGAACACGCCCGCGCTCGCGGGCATTCACGTGCTGCGCACGCTCGACCACGCGCTCGCGCTGCGCGCCGAGCTGGAGCGCGCGCCGCGCGTCGCGGTGATCGGCGCGGGCTTCATCGGCATGGAAGTCGCCGCGACCTGCCGCGCGCGCGGGCTCGAGGTGTCGGTGATCGAAGCGCTGCCCGCACCGCTCGAGCGCGGGCTCGGCCGCGAGCTCGGCGCGTACGTGGGCGAGGTGCACCGCGCGAACGGCGTCGACCTGCGCTGCGGCATCGGCGTCGCGCGTTTCCTCGGCAGCGAGCGCGTCGCGGGCCTCGAGCTCGCGGACGGCTCGCGCGTGGCGGCGGACGTCGTGCTCGTCGGCATCGGCTCGGTCCCCAACACCTCGTGGCTCGCGAGCTCGGGCCTCGAGCTCGCGGATGGCGTTGTGTGCGACGCCGCGTGTCGCACGACGCGCGCGAAGAACGTCGTCGCGGTGGGCGACGTCGCGCGCTGGCCCAACGCGCTGTTCGGCGGCGAGAGCATGCGCATTGAGCACTGGACCAACGCGACCGAGCAGGCCGACCACGCCGCCGCCGCGCTGCTCGCGGGCGACGCGGAAGTCGCGCCGTTCGCGCCAGTGCCGTTCGTGTGGTCCGACCAGTTCGACTGCAAGATCCAGATCGCGGGCCGCATCGCGCCTGGCGACGAAGCGAGGCTCGTCGACGGCTCGCTCAGCGAGCGCAAGTTCGTGATGGCTTTCGGAAGCAAAGGCCGCCTCACCGGCGTGATCGGCATCAGCCGCCCGCGCGTGGTGCTGAAGCTGCGCGGCCAGATTCGCGAGCTCCGCGCGTTCGCGGATGCCAGCGCGGCGGGCTGAAGCCTCAAGCGCCTGCTTCGCGCGGTCGATTCGCTCAGCGGAGGGCGCGGCCGTGATTCTCACCAACACCGAAGAAGTCCCCGGCAAGCAGATCCGAGAGTTCTACGGCGTCGTGAGCGGCAGCACCGTGCGCGCCAAGCACTTCGGCAAGGACTTTCTCGCGGGCCTGAAGAACATCGTGGGCGGCGAGCTCACGGGTTACACCGAGCTGCTGAACGAGGCGCGCAAGGAAGCCATGTCGCGCATGGTCGAGGAGGCGCGCGGCCTCGGTGCGAACGCCGTCGTGAACGTGCGCTTCGCGACGAGCTCGGTGGCGCAGGGCGCGGCCGAAATCTTCGCGTACGGCACCGCCGTGCGCGTCGACTGACGCGCTCGCCGCATGGAGCTGATCATCATGCTCGTGCTGCTCGTGGTGGGCTTCACCTCGGGCAAGATCATCGAGCACCTGCACTACGAGGACCTCGCGAAGCGCGAGCGGCGGCTGCGGCGCGTCCCCGCGCTCACGACGAGCCGCATCCCCGCCGACTGGCGGGTCGAAGACGCGATGCTGCTCACGGGCACGGTCGTCATCTCACTCGACTACTGGAAGCGCTTCGCCGCCGGCTTCCGCCAGTTCTTCGGCGGCAACGTGCGCTCCTACGAAACGCTCTTCGAGCGCTCGCGGCGCGAAGCGATGCTGCGCCTCAAGGAAGCCGCCGCGGCGAAGGGCTGCGACGCGCTCGTGGGCGTGCGCCTCGAATCTGCCGAGCTCGCGAACATGGGGAGCAACGGCAAAGGCACCGCGGGCGTCGAGCTGATGGCGGTGGGAACGGCGCTGCGCACGAAGCGCTGAGCCGATGCCCGAGCTGCCGGAAGACCCCACTTCGGGGGGCGCAACCGTGCTTGCCCGTGAAATACGTAGACGATCACCCCTAACGTGAGTGCGATTCGCGGTGCGTTGACCACGAACGCAGAGGCCACGCGATGGAAGATCGTAAGCGGGTGCTGTCCAAGCTCGACCTGTTCGCGGGGCTCAGCGATCGCGAGCTCTCCGAGGTCGCGCTGATCACGCGCAGGAAGTCGCTGCACGACGGCGACTTGTTATTCCACAAGGGCGACGAAGGCGGCGATCTGTACGTCATCGTCAGCTGGCGCCTGAAAGCGTTCGCGACGGGCCCCGGCGGCGACGAGATCCTCTTCCGCTTCATGGGCCCCGGCGAAGTCACCGGTGACCTCGGCGCGTTCGCGGAAGGCAAGCGCACCGCCAGCAACATGGCGGTCGGTGACTGCGAGCTGCTGATGATTCACCGCCGAGAGCTCGTGCCGCTGCTGCGCCGCATGCCGGACATCGCGGTCCGCCTCGTGGCGGCGCTCGCGACGCGCATGATCAAGCTCTCCGAGGCGCTCGAGGACAACAACTTCCGCTCCGTGAACCAGCGCCTCGCGAAGTGCCTGCTCCTCTACGCCGACCGCTGGGGCAAGCCCGTTCCGGGCGGCGTCGAGATCGACCTGCGCCTCTCCCAAAGCGAGCTCGGAGACCTCGTCGGCGCCACGCGCGAGAGCGTGAACAAGGCGATCCGCGACTGGAGGAACGCCGGCGCGCTCGACATGCACGAGCGCACGGTCACGATCCGGAATCGCGCGGTGCTGGAGAAGCTGATCGAAGTGGAGTGAGCGCTGGCATCAGCCTACGCACTCACTCGCGCCGCTCCCCCCAGCGATTCCAGTACGTCACCTCGCGCGCCGGCTTCCTCGCCGCCGGCTTCAGCACCGCGCCCTGCATGTAGCCGACGGGCAAAAGCACGGTCTGCGTGACGCCGCTCGGAATGCCGAGCGCAGCGGCGGCTTCTTCTTCGTGCGCCGTGAGCAGCGTCGTCCAGGTCGCGCCGAGGCCGCGGGCGCGCAGCGCGACCATCAGCGACCACGCCGCGGGAAGGACGGACGCGAAGAACGCGACCTGCATGGCGCGGTTGTCAGGGTCCGGCACGCCCTCGCTGCACACGAGGATGAGCGCGGGCATCTCGTGCAGGCGCTCGGCGAGCTCGTTCACGCTGGGCTTTTGCGCGGCCTCACTGCGCGTGGTGCGGAAGCGCGCGAGCGCGCGGCGATAGAGCTCGGCGACGGCGAGCTTCGGCGCGGGGTCGGTCATCACGAGAAAGCGCCACGCCTCGGCGTTCGCGCCCGTGGGCGCCTGCACCGCGACGTCGATCGCGGCTTCGAGCACTTCGGGCTCGACCGGGCGCTGCCAGTCGATCTTTCGCCGGATCGAGCGCGTGGTGGAGAGCGCGAGATCGACTGCGGCTCTGCTCGCGTCATCCATTCGATTCGGTCCTCTCGTTGCGGTCGGCCACGATCTGGCGATGCAGCGCGGCGAAACCGAGCGTCGCGGTCGCGCTGAGCGCTGCGGCGAGGATCATCATCCAGCCGCCGATCGCCGGCAGCGCGGGCAGCGAGATGCCGCCAGGCAGCTCGCTCGCGCTCACGCCCGCGTAGAGCGCGATGCCGACGAACGGCGCGATCGCCCCGCGCAGGCCGGTGAGCGTGGCGTGGAGGCCCATGTACGCGCCGGCGCGCTCCGGCTTCGCGAAGTCGTTGTGGCCGATGTTCCACGCGAGCGTGCCGCCGCCCCGCGCGATGCCGAGGATGATGCGACCCACGGCGACCCACGCGAGCGAGCCGAGCAGCGCGCCGATGCCCGTCGCGGCCTGCGAGGCCCCCCACAGCCAGCTGTGCTTCGCACGGAACTCCGCGACGTGCATGCGGTCCACGAGCGCGGCCCAAAGCGGCAGTAACAACACCCCGAGGCCGACGGGAATCGCGGTGACCAGCGCGACGCTCGTGGCGGTGCTCGCGGCGAGCTCGCGCGAGACGAGCACCACGACCGCAGGCTCGATCATCATGTTCGAAGCGCCGAGGATCGACTGCCACACGAGGTAGCGCGCGTAGTGCGGGTCCTCGCGCAGCACCGCGAACACGGAGCCGCGCGGGCCGCGCTCGCGATGCGAGCCGAGCGGCGGCGCGCTGCGCACTTCCTCGCCGCGCATCGCGATGCCGGAGAACGCGAGCGCGCCGGCGCCGCCGAGCAGCGCGCCCAACAAGTACGGCTCGCGGAACGAGAGCCCGCTGCGGTCGAGCCACTCGCCGGCGGCGAGCGCCGCGAGCGCGAGCACGCCTTGCCCGAGGAAGGTGAGCCGTGCGGTGACGCGCGCGCGCACGCCACCGTCGTAGTTCTGCGTCCAAATCACGCTGCGCAGCGTGACGATGCCGCCGCGCACGATGTGCGTGGCGATCAGCGCCGCGATGAACAGCTGCCCGCCGGCGCTCGTCGCCGGAATCAGCGCGATCGCCGCGCACAGCGCCGCCACGGCGAACTGGAGCGCGTTGATGAGCGGCACTTTGCGCGTGCGCTCGCCGAGCCACGCCCAGCCCGCGCTCGCGAGATTCCCGAACAGCTGCGACGCGCTGATCAGCGCGATGCCGAACGGGCCGAGGTGAAAGACCTTGTCCGCGACGACGCCGACGAAGCCGCCTTCGAGCAGCGCATAACAAGCGGGCAGCAGCGCCTCCGCGCCGAGCTCGCGGCGGTAGCTCGCGAGCGAGAACGCGGAGATGTCGGGCCTGCGCAGCCAGCCGTTCGCCACGCTCCGAGGCTATCCGCCGACTGCGAAGAAATCTCTTCTCCGGCGAGCACTTAGGCCGCGCGATCACATCGCCGCGAAAGTTCCTTGCGCGTTCGACCGAGCACTTAGGGGTACGCGGGAAGGAGATGCGTCATGCAGCTCGTCCTCGGACTCCGAAGCTGGCTCGGGCTCGCGCCCGCGAGCGGAGCCCCGCTGCCGGCGCCGCCTGAGCGCTTCCGGCTCAGCGAGCGCGCGAAGCGAATCCTTCGCCGCATCGTGTGGGCGATCGCGTTCGTGCTGCTCGGCGCGCTCGGAGCGCTGCACGGCGCGAGCGTCGCGATCGGCGCGGACGGCGTGAGCTCGCTCGCTGCCGGCGAGAGCGACGCGCAGGCGATCGCGCTGCCGAGCGGGCGCCGCGAGCGCGAGCTGCACGGCGAGTTCTGGCGCCCGGCCGGCTCGGACGCGGAGCGACCGCCCGCGAGGATCGGCCCGCGCGAGTGGCAGCCCGAGCCGCAGTAACAACTCGCCGCGCGTGAAGCGCGCCGGGGCTACAGCTCATAGGCGCGACTTCGCTCGCGCACGAACTTGGCGATGCGCGCTGCGGCCTCGGGTGCGCCCGGCGCGAACTTCACGCCCATGCCGAGCGGCGCATTCGGGCGCTGTAGGTTGCCCGGTACGTTTGCGAACACGACGCTCGCCGGAATCGCGATCGCTCCGTCGACGAACTCGATCGAGAGCGTGATGCGCCCGCCGGGCATGCCCGCGCGCTGTGTCTCGATGAACGCGCCGGTCGCGGAGAGGTTGGAGATCATCCCGGCCTTCTCGCCGGCGCCCGACTTCACGCGCACCACCACGTTTGCGGGCACGCGCGTCGCAGGGCGGTGCTGGCCGCGCGTCTCGTCATACAGCGCGGCGTTGAGCACGAAGCCCAGCTCCGCGTCGTTGAAGCCCTTCCACAAGCAGTACTTCACGCCGTCGCGCTTCAGTGCGGCGATCTCTGCGGGCTCGGGCTGCGCGCCCGACACGATCGCGCGCAGTCCGAGCGCGCCTGCGCGCTCCGACATCGTGCGCAGATCCTGCGCGCGGCTCTTGAACGGAGCGTTCGTGGCGAACATCAGCACGCGCACCGGCTGCAGTTGGCGACCGATCAGCTCGAGCGCGTCCTCGACCTCGGCCGCGCGCAGCGTGCGGTAGCCGAGCACGACGACCCGGCCCGCGAGCTCGTCGTGTGCCCGTCCGAATCCGAACAGCAGAATCTGGCTGCGCTCATTCCGCACGCGAGTTGCATCGGCAGGACGCCTTGCAGACTGAGACGCTGATCAGGGCTGAATCGCGACGACGCGAACCAACGGCCCCTCGGGAATGGCGCCCTCGCGCAGGTCGACCTCCCCATCGATCCAGCCCTGCGCCACCCCGTGCTCGCCGAGCAGGGTGTGCTGGGCGCGATACAGGCGGGGCGCGAACTGCTTCACGCTCGTGTGATGGCCGCGTCCGGCCGCCGGGTCGAAGCGCAGCTCGCCGTGCGCCTCGAGGTATGGGCGCAGCTCCGCAGCGAGGCGGACTCCGTCCCAAGGGTCCGCCTCGTCCTGGCGGATGTGCTTCGCCGCCTCGTCGTAATCGCCCTCCGCGAGCGCGCGTACGAACGCGCGCAGCTCGGCGTGCACCCGCGCGCGCAGCGCCTTGGCATCGTGCGCGAGATCGCGCCGCGGCCTCCTGCGCTCGCGCCCGGGCGCGGCCGCGCTGGCAGGCGCGGGCGCCGCTGGCGCGCTCGCCGCCGTCGGCGTTCCGAGGCCCTCCCACGCGGCGAGCAGGCTCGAGTCGGTGCCGCGCACGATCTCGCGCAGATACGCGATCGCGTCTTCGAGCGCCTCGGTCTTGGCGGCGTCCGGCACGGACTGATCGAGCGTCGCGTGCACTTGCGAGAGGTAGCGCAGCAAGACGCCCTCGCTGCGCTGGAGCCCGTAGCGCCTGACGACCCCGTCGAACGTCGCGTCGTGCTCCACGATCTCGCGCGCGATCGACTTCGGGTGCACGCCCTCCTCTGCGACCCACGGGTGATGCTCCGCGAACACGCGGAACGTGGCGTAGATGAAGTCGGCCTCGGGCGCTGGCAGCGTCACCTCGTCGAGCTTCGCGATGCGCTCCTCGAACGGAACGCGGTCCGCCTTGAGCTGATCCATCAGCTCGTTCCTCACCACCTTGAGCTGCTGCTGGAGGATCGCGTTCGGGTTCTCGATCACCGCCTCGGCGACGCCGATCACCTGCAGGTGGTAATCCGCGGCCTCGCGATCGAGCGCCGTGATCGCATCGACGAAGTAGAGCGAGAGCGACTGGTGCAGCGAGAAGTCGGCCTGCAGGTTCGGATCGACGCGCGCTTCGTGATTCGCGATCTGCACGATGCCGGCACGGCGCAGCGCGCGGAACAGCACCGCGGCATCGCGGGTGAGGCGGCGCCGGCGCGACGCGCCCTCGTGCGAGCGCGCGATCAGCTCGATCAGTGCGCCGTAGCCGCCGCGCCTCCCGGTCTCGGCGCGCGTGCGCTGCAGCAGCGAGACCATCATGCCGTGCGAGACGCGGAACTCCGAGCTCAGCGCTTCCGGCTGCCGCTTCACGAGCTGATCGAACGTGTCCTTCGTCCAGCTCACGAAGCCCGGCGGGGGCCGGCGCTTGTGCGGCGCCGACTTCTCGCGCCTGCCGTGCTTTTGTGCGCGCTTCGCGAGGATCAAGTGCTCCGGCGCCTGGCACACCACGCTGCCCCGAGTATCGAAGCCGCGCCGGCCCGCGCGCCCCGCGATCTGCTTGAAGTCGCGCGCGCTGAGGATGCGCACCTTCTCGCCGTCGTACTTGCTGAGCTTCGTGAACAGCACGGTGCGGATGGGGATGTTCACGCCCACGCCGAGCGTATCGGTCCCCGAGATCACCCGTAACAACCCCTCCTGCGCGAGCTGCTCCACGAGCAGCCTGTACTTCGGCAGGAGGCCCGCATGGTGCAGCCCGATGCCGTGCGAGACGATGCGCTTCATCTCCTTCCCGAACGGCGTGTCGAAGCGCACGAGGCTCGTCAGCTCCGCGATGCGCTGTCGCATCTCGCGCGTCGCGATCTTCGCGCTGGTGAGCGCCGAGGCGACCTCCACCGCTTCGCGTTGCGTGAAGTTCACGACGTAGATCGGCGCGCGCTTCTCGTCGAGCAGGTCCTCCACCGTCTCGTGCAGCGGAGTCTCGTGATAAGCGAAGTCGAGCGGCACGGGCCGGTCCTCGCTCCACACGTGCGAGACCTTGCGGCCGGTGAACGCCTCGAGCCGCTCCTCGATCGGCGCGGTGTTGCCGAGCGTCGCCGACATCAAGAGGAACGTGCTGTTCTTCAGAGTGATTAGGGGCAGTTGCCACGCCCAACCGCGGTCGCGGTCGCCGTAGAAGTGGAACTCGTCCACCACGACGTAGGGCGCGTCGAGCCGCTCGCCCTGCCGCAGCGCCATGTTCGCGAGCACTTCCTGCGTGCAGCAGATCACCGGCGCCGCCCAGTTGATCGACGCGTCGCCCGTCATCATCCCCACGTTCTCGCGCCCGAGCGTCTCGCACAGCGCGAAGAACTTCTCGTTCACGAGCGCCTTGATCGGCGCGGTGTAGAACGAGCGCTTGCCCTCGCACAGCGCCTTGAAGTGAAGGCCGAGCGCGACGAGCGACTTCCCCGACCCCGTCGGCGTCGCGAGCACCACGTGCCGACCCGCCGCGAGCTCGAGCAGCGCCTCCTCCTGGTGCGCATAAGGTGTTAGGCCCGTGTCCGCGACCCAGCGCACGAAGCGATCGAGGATCGCGCCCGCGTCCGTGATCGATGCGCCGAGCGGCACGCGATCGATCAGGCGCGAATTCCCGCTGCGAGCTTCATCCACCACGACCGCACCTTAGGCGCAAACGACCTCGAAGCCCGCTGCAAGAGGCGCGAGCGAAGCGATGCGCCGCTCCGAAGAGTGCGGAGAGCGCGGGTCAACCCCGCGCGATCCGCAGCCAACTCCCAAATCCCGCGGCGCGAGTCCTCGAAGCGCCCACTCAGTGCCGCCTCCCGGCTCCTCTCGAGCGCGGCGAGGAGCGGCCGGGCGGGGTGGGGACCGCGCCGCCGAGGTAAACCGCAGGCGGGGCCGCAGAGAATGCGCGCCTTCAGAAGATGCGCGCATCCGCCCGAACGGTGATCCCCACCAAAGGCCCCGACGAGGCACGAGGCGCCGCGGCCCCCACCCCGCCCGAACGCGGCGCAACGACGAAGCTGTTACGCCCGCGTCACCCGTTCTTCTTCGCGAAATCTCGAAGGAACGCAGCGAGAGCCTCGCAACCAGCCAGCGGGAACGCGTTGTAGATGCTCGCGCGCATGCCCCCGACGGAGCGGTGGCCCTTGAGCCCGGACATCGCCGCCGCTTCCGACTCCTTCACGAACTTCGCGTCCAGCTCCGGCGACGGCGTGCGGAACGTGATGTTCATCAGCGAGCGCGAGCCCTCGCCGGCGTGGCACTCGTAGAAACCGCCCGCGGCTTCGAGCGCCTGATAGATCACCTCGGCCTTGCGCCGATTGTGCTTCTCCATCGCCGCGAGCCCGCCCTGGCGCTGGATCCACTTCAACACGAGGCCCATCAGGTAGATCGCGAAGGTCGGCGGCGTGTTGTAGAGCGAGCCCTCCTTCGCGTGCGTGTCGTAACGCAGCATCGTCGGCAGCTCGCGCGCGCGGCGCTCCACGAGATCGCGGCGCATCGCAACGAGCGTCACGCCCGAAGGCCCGAGGTTCTTCTGTGCGCCGGCGTAGATCACGCCGTAGCGCTTCACGTCGAGCGGGCGCGAGAAGATGTCGCTCGACGCATCGCAAACGAGGAACGCTCCCGCGGGTGGAGCCGGCGGCTCGCTCGCCCACTGCGTGCCGAAGATCGTGTTGTTCGAAGTGAAGTGCGCGTAGACGGGCGACGCGCTGTAACGAATTTCCTCCGCGCGCGGGATGCGGCGGTAGTTGCCCTCGGCCGTCGTCGCCGCGACGTGCGTCTTGCCGTAGAGCTTCGCCTCTTTCAGCGCCTTCTCGCTCCACGCGCCGGTGAGGAGGTAGTCCGCGGTCTGCTCCGCGCCTAACAAGTTCGCCGGCAGCTGGAAGAACTGCGTCGAGGCGCCGCCCTGCAGGAAGAGCACGGCGTAGTCGTCGGGGATGCCCGCGAGCGCGCGACAGTCGGCCTCGGCCTGTTGGATCACGCGCTCGAAGGGACCGCCGCGGTGGCTGTGCTCGGCGATGCCGATGCCCGTGTTCGCGAAGTTGGTGAGCGCGCCCTTCGCCTCCTCGAGCACCTCGAGGGGCATCACCGCAGGACCCGCAGAAAAATTGAAGATGCGCTCGCTCGGCACGGCAGCCTCTCTAAGTTGGGCCGGGCACGCCGAACCCGGCTCGCACAAGATCGGGCTCTTTAGCGGACGCGAAACATGGATGCAGTCGTCGAAACTCGAAGCGGTCGCGTGCGCGGGCGCGCGCGCCGCGGCGTGCTCGCCTTCCTCGGCGTTCCGTATGCGCGCGCGGCCGCGGGGCGGCTGCGCTTTCTCGCGCCGCAATTGCCCGAGGCGTGGCCGGGCGTGCGCGACTGCTTCGAGGCCGGCCAAGGGGCGCCCCAGCGCAGCGCGCTTCCGACGTGGCTGCAGGGGCTCGCCGGGAACCCGCGCGGCACGGGCGAGGACTGCCTGCGCGTGCACGTCTTCACGCCCGCGTGCGACGGCGCGAAGCGGCCCGTGCTGGTGTGGATCCACGGCGGCGGCTTCGTGTTCGGCTCGGGCAGCGCGCCCGTCTACGACGGCAGTGCGCTCGCGCGCGAGCACGACGTCGTGGTGATCACGCTGAACTACCGGCTCGGCGCGCTCGGCTTCGCGCACCTCGACAGCGTCGCGCGCGGCGGCCCCTTCGCCTCGAACGTGGGCCTGCGCGATCAGCTCGCCGCGCTCGCGTGGGTGAAGGAGCACGCCGCCGCTTTCGGCGGCGACCCCGCGAACGTCACGGTGTTCGGCGAGAGCGCCGGCGCGATGAGCATCGGCGCGCTGCTCGGAAGCCCCCTCGCGCGCGGGCTGTTCCAGCGCGCGATCTGTCAGAGCGGCGCTGCGCATCACGTCTCGTCGCGCGACGGCGCCGCGCGCATGGCGCACGCGCTGCTCGGCGCGCTGGGCCTAACGAGCGCGAACGCCGAGAAGCTGTGCGACGTGCCGCTCGGCGCGCTCGTCGACGCGCAGCTGCGCGCCACGGCGAGCCTGCCCGCGCCGTGGGGTCTGCTCCCGTGGCAGCCGTGCCAGGACGACGACGTCCTGCCGCGCATGCCGCTCGACGCGATCGCGGCCGGGAGCGCGCGCGACATCTCGCTGCTGCTGGGCACCAACCGCGACGAGTACAACTTGTTTCTGTTGGGCGGCGCCGTTCGCGCGATGGACGAGGTGCGACTGCGCAGCGTGATCGCGCGCGTGCTCGGCTCCGCGCGCGCCGCCGACGCCGACGCGCTCTACCGCGAGCTGCTGCCGCGCGCGCTCCCGATCGAGCGCTGGAGCCTCCTGCAGACGCACCGCGTCTTCCGCGCGCCCGCCGAGCGCCTCGCCTCGGTCGCCTCCGCGCACAACCCCGAGACGTACGCGTATCTCTTCACCTGGTCGCCGCCCCTGACGCCTGCCGCGGTCGGATCCTGTCACGCGATCGAGATCCCGCTCGTGTTCGGCACCTACCGCCAGCCGCCGATGCGCCTGCTCTACGCCACGGCCGGCGCGCTCTCGCGCGAGATGCAACGCAACTGGATCGCGTTCGCGCACGGCGGCTCGCCCGACGACCCCGAGTGGCTCCCACACACAGCCGCGACCGCACCCTACGTGTTAGGCACTCGCGACGAGCGCGCGCAGGAGCGCTGGAAGAAAGCGCGCGCGTTCTGGGCGGAGGCGGGTTGGGGGCCGCGGGAGACGTGACAGGTACGTCCTCGGGCCAGGCTGAGAAAGGAGAGGCGATGCTGGCGTTCTGGATCGTGTTCGGTCTGCTCGCACTCAACACCATCGCAAGCCTCCACTGGATCTCGAAAGCGCTCGCGATCTTGCGAGAGCGCTATGAACCCGTCTGGAGCGAGCTTGGAAGGCCGTCTCTCTTTTGGAACAACAGCCCGCAGAATGTCGTCGCGCTTCAGGGCTTCCTGTGGTCCGAACGCGCGGCGGCGCTCGGCGACTCGGAGCTCGATGCGCTCGCACGCCGAGTTCGCGCCGCAACGGTGCTTCAAGTGCTGCTGCTGCCGGTAGCCGCGCTGTCGATGTTCGTCGGAGCGTCGTTCTAGAGCCTGCTTCGCCCTCGTCCCGCTGGCCGCGCCCGCGCGCGTGGGGCGGCCTTCACGCGCCCCGCACCACCTCGTCGTACACGCGCCGAATCGCTTCCGTGTGCCGCGCGTAGTCGTCGAGTAGCGGCACGCGCGACGTGCCGGTTCGAGCGCTCGGCGCGTAGCCGAGCGAGCGCGCGACGCTGTCGAGGTCGGCGCGGTCGGCGCCGAGGTCGGCGATCGAGCGGTTCTCGACGATGCGCAGGCGGCTCGCGAGGCGCGCGAGGAAGGACCAGCCGTCCCGCAACGACTTCGCCTGCTCGGCGGTGAGCAAGCTGCGCGCGGCGCAGCGCTCGATGACTGCCGCGGTGGTCGCGACTTCGTGGAGGTCGCCGCCGTGCTGCAATGCGAGCAGCTGCACGATCGTCTCGACGTCGAAGATCGAGCCGCGGCCGAGCTTCAGGTTGCGCTTCTGTGCGTTCTCGTTCGCGAGCTCGCTCTCGACGCGGCGGCGCACGCGGTCGATCTCGCTCGCCGCGTTCGCGGGGAGCTCGCGCGCGAGCAGGCGCGCACGCAGCGCCTCGAAGCGCGCGGCGAGCGCGGTGCTGCCGCCGACGGGCCGCGCGCGCAACAGCGCCTGGCGCTCCCACAGCTGCGCCTGCGTCTCGTGGTGGCGCGCGAAGCCGGCGAGCGAGGTGACGAGCACGCCTTGGTTTCCGGACGGGCGCAGCTGCGCGTCGACCTCGTAACAGATGCCCTCGCCGGTGCGCTTCTGCAGCGCCCAGCTGAACTTTTGCGCGAGGCGCACGAACGCTTCCTGTGCGAGCACCGCCTCGTCGTCGGGGGCGCCGGGCAAGTCGAACAGGAAGATCACGTCGAGATCGCTGCCGTAGCCGAGCTCGCGGCTGCCGAGCTTGCCCATGCCCACGACGAGAAACTCGCCGCGTTCGATCTGGGCGTGCGCGCGGGCCACCCGCGCGAGCTGCGCGCGCGCCACCTCGAGCGCGGCGCCGATGCACACCTCGGCGACGTCCGTGAGGGCGCGCTCGACTTCGGCCTGCGGGATTTTCCCTGATAAGTCGAGCAAGCCGATGTTCACGAGCTGGCGCTGCTGGAAGAGGCGCATCGCCGCGAGCGCGGCTTCCTCGTTCGCAGCATCTCCGCGCGACTGCTGCTCGCGCAGCTCGGCGAGCTCGACCGCGAGCTGCTCGCGCGTCGAGAGGAAACGCGTCGGATCGCTGAAGATCGGCTCGATCAGGCCGGGCACGCGCGCGATCACGTCGGAGAGGAAGCGCGACATCGCGAACATCGAGACGAGCCGCGCCACGAGCTCGGGCCGATCGAGCAAGAGCCCGAAGTAGAAGCTGCGCCCGCCGATGCCTTCGACGAAGCGCATCCAGTTGTTCGTGGCGCGGGGAGGATCTGGCGACGCCGCGATCTCCGCGGCAACGCGATCGGCGAGTGCGCTCAGCTGATCCGCCATGCGCGGTGCGGCAAACAAGCGCGGCGCCTTCTCGCGCAGGTGACCCAGCAGGTGCGCGCCGCCGCCCGGCCGCTGCACGAGCGCCTCGAAGCGCGCGCGCACGGCGCTGCGCACGGCGTCGAGGCGCGCGTCGAACTGCGCGAGCGCCGCGTCGCCGCTGTACAGCGTGCGCGCGAGGCGCTCGCGCGCCGCGCTCCCCGCTGGCAGCGTGTGGGTCTGGCGCTCGTCCTCCATCTGCAGCCGATTCTCGACGCGACGCAGGAAGCGATACGCGTCGAGCAACTCGTCGCGCATCGCCTCCGGAATGCACTTCGCCTCGGCGAGCGAGACGAGCGCGCGCGGCGCGGAGCGGCCGCGAACTTGCGGCGCGCGCGCGCCGTGCAGCAGCTGTAGCGCCTGCGCGACGAACTCGACGTCGCGAATGCCGCCCGCGCCGAGCTTGATGTCGGCCTCGGCGTTCGCGTGCTCGCGCTCGATGCGCGTCTTCATCTCGCGGATCGAGTCGACGCCCGCGAAGTCGATCTTCGACTGGTAGATCATGGGATCGATCTGCCGGGCGAGGCTCCAGCCGAACGCGAGATCCCCCGCGACGGGCCGCGCCTTCATGAACGCCGCGCGCTCCCAGGTCGCCGCGTAGCCGTCGTAGTAGAGCAGCAGGCGACCGGAGGACGGCACGAGCGGACTCATCGTGCCTTCGGGCCGCAGATCGAGGTCGACGCGATAGAGGAAGCCCTCGGGTCCGCGCTCGGCCATCAGCTTCCCGAAGCGGCGCGCGAGCTGCGCGTAGTAGTCGGCGGGAGCGAGCTCGCGCGGGCCGCCCGAGAGCGGCTCCGCCTCGGGAGGCGGGCTCTCGTACACGTAGATCAAATCCACGTCGGACGAGTAGTTGAGCTCTTCGCCGCCGAGCTTGCCGAGCCCCAACACCACGAAGCGCGGCGCGATCTCGCCGCCCTGAGCGGTGCGCCAACGCGGCGCGCCCAGCTCGGCCGCGAAGTCTGCGGCGACGCGCGCGAACGCGCGCGACAGCACCGACTCCGCGAGCGCCGACAGCTCGCGCAGCGGCTCCTCCACGCGCGCTTCGGGCACGAGCGCGGGCTCGGCGTCGCGCACCGTGATCCGCGCGAGCTCCGCGTACTTGAAGCGGCGCAGAATCGCGCCGACCTCTGCGCTTGCTGCGCCCGCGAGCGCGGCGTCGAGCGCAGCGCACATCTCGTCGAACGTGCGCGGCTGCGCGAGGTCGCCCTCGGCCAGCGCGAATAACAACTCGGGCTCACGCACGAGCGTCGCCGCGAAAAACGGCGCGGTCGCGCAGAGCGCGCGCAGAACGCGCGCGAGCCCCTCGGGCCGCTCGGCGCGTTGGCGCGCAAGTCGCGCTGCATCCGCGCGCTGCGCCGACTCGATCACGCGCTCGGCACGCGCAGCACTGCGCTCGGGCTCAGGGCCGGCAGCGAACAGATGCGCGAGACCGCTCGTCACACGCGCATGATGAAAGGGGGCCACCCCATGAGCAACGCGGCCACGGCTTTCACGATTTCGGATTCGACGACAATGCCGACGCTTCGCGGCGAGAGCTGCGCGTGGGTTGCCGCCGCGCGAGGCGCTTGGAGCGACACCTGCTCCGTGCTGCGAGGTACTACCGGAATCATGAGCCACATCCTCCCGAAGCGTCGCAGCCTGATTCCCAGCTCGTTCGTCGTGCGTGCGTTGACCGCGCAAGGTCGGCGCTTCGCGTGCACGAACTGCGGTGAGCAGATGTTCGTGCGCTACGAGTCGGGCCTCTGCCCGCACTGCTACAACGGCCGCCGCCCACTGCGCGGCACCGAAGCAGTCCGCGAGGTGCCCGTGAACCTCGCGCTGGCCGGGATCGACGACTGCTACGAGCTCTGATCCGGCCGAGCCCCGCGGCAGAGGATCCCCGCAGCCGCGCGCCAGCCCACGTGCGCGCCGCGGCTCGATGACTGACGCGCAGCCTGCGCGCTGGAACGACCTCGCTGACGAACGCTACTCACTGCGTGTCGTCCGAGGCCGCAAGCGAAGCGCGCAGCAGCGGGCGAGTCCTCGAGCCCGATGCGAAGTAAACGTGGAGAAAGCGCGCGCCTCCCCATCCCCGAAAGAAGCTCGTGTCACCGATCTACCTCATCCGCCACGGCGAAACCGCGCTCAACGCGAACCGCACGCTTCAGCCCCCCGCGACGCCGCTCTCCGAACGCGGCCTCGCGCAGGCGGAGCGACTCGGAGCGCGCATGGCGCCGCTCGGCATCGCGCGCATTCTCGCGAGTGATCTCGCGCGCGCGGCGATGACGGCGGAGGCGGTGCGCAAGACGACGGGTGCGCCGCTCGAGCTCGACGCGGAGCTGCACGAGCGCAACTTCGGCGACTGGCGCGGCACGCCCTACGAACAGCTCGGCTTCGACCCGTTCGCTCCGGGCATGAGTCCGCCGAACGGCGAGACCTGGGAGGTGTTTCACGAGCGCGTCGTGCGCGCGTGGCGAAACGTGCTCTCCGTCGCGGCGCGCACCGACGGGCCGCTCGTGGTCGTCACGCACGGCCTCGTGTGCCGCGGCGTGATCGCCTTCCACGCGCCGCCCGCCCCCGGCCTCGCGCAGCCGGCCGGCTTCCGAAACACCTCGGTCAGCGTGCTGGAGCGCGCGCCGAGCGAATGGCGCGCGACGCTGATCGACTGCGTCGCGCACCTCGACGATGCGCGGGAGACGGGCGCGGCGTAGCGGGTTGCCCGAAGACCGGGGGACGCGAAAACCGGGGACGTTCCGCAAGTAGGTAAAGGACGACTTTCTTTACTTACTTGCGGAACGTCCCAGAATCCCCGCGCGGCCTCGTACGCCGCGGCGTGATCGCCTTCCACGCGCCACCCGCCCCCGGCCTCGCGCAGCCGGCCGGCTCCCCCGCAACACCTCGGTCAGCGTGCTGGAGCGCGTGCCGAGCGGGTGGCGCGCGACGCTGATCGACTGCGTCGCGCACCTCGACGATGCGCGGGAGACGGGCGCGGCGTGCACGTTGCCCGAAGACCGGGGACGCGAAGACCGGGGACGTTCCGCAAGTAAGTAAAGGACGACTTTCTTTACTTACTTGCGGAACGTCCCCGATTCCGGCTGCATCCGCTCCCGTCCGCCTACGCCAGCGCCTTCGCGTTGCGCAGCTTCGCGACGTCCTCGTTCGCGATGCCCCACTCGCGCAGCGCTTCGTCGCCGAGCTGCCCGGGGTGCGGCGGCGGGCGCTTGATCTCGCCCGGCGTGCGGCTGAAGCGCGGCGAGGGGCCGGGCTGCGTCACGCCGCCCACCTCAACGAACGTCTTGCGCGCGATGTTGTGCGGGTGCTTGTACGCCTCGGGGATCGTCAGCACCGGCGCGAAGCACACGTCGCTGCCTTCCATCAGCGCGCACCACTCGTCGCGCGTCTTGGTCTTGAAGAGCGCGGTCAGGCGCTGCTTCATCGCGCGCCACTGCGTGCGGTCCATCTGATTCGGCAGCGTCTCCTTGTCGAGCCCCGTCTTCTCGAGCAGCTCCGCATAGAACTGCGGCTCGATCGAGCCGAGCGAGACGTACTTCCCGTCCTTCGTCTCGTACGTGTCGTAGAAGTGGGCGCCGGTATCGAGCAGGTTCGTGCCGCGCTCGCCCCAACCGCCGGCGGCGTAGAAGCCGTGGATGAACGCCATCAGCGTGGCGGCGCCGTCGACCATCGCGGCGTCGACGACCTGCCCCTTCCCCGAGCGGCCGCGCTCGACCAGCGCCGCGCAGATGCCGAGGGCGAGCAGCATGCCGCCGCCGCCGAAGTCGCCGACGAGGTTGAGCGGCGGCAGAGGCTTGTCGCCCTCGCGGCCGATGTGGGCGAGCGCGCCGGCGAGCGCGATGTAGTTGATGTCGTGGCCCGCGGCCTGAGCCATCGGGCCCTCTTGGCCGAAGCCCGTCATGCGCCCGTACACGAGCTTCGGATTGCGCTTCAAGCAGACTTCGGGCCCGAGGCCAAGCCGCTCCATCACGCCGGGCCGGAAGCCTTCGGTGAGCACGTCGGCCTTATCGATCAGCTTCAGCACTAGCTCGACGCCCTCGGGATTCTTCAGATCGACGCCGACGCTGCGCCGGCCGCGCGCGAGCACGTCGTTCGAGGGCTTCTCGGGGAGCGGCGAGCGCACGGTCACGGAGCGGTCGATGCGCAGTACGTCGGCGCCGAGGTCGGCGAGCATCATCGCGCAGAACGGGCCCGGCCCGATGCCGGTGATCTCGACGACCTTGATGCCTGAGAGCGGTCCTGCCATCTGCGTGTCTCCTGTGCGTCGCGTGCGCGTCGCGTGCGCGTCGGCTGTTAGGGCCGCGCAGGATACTTCAGCAGCGCGCTCGGCCGCGGCCGAGTCTCCGCGCGACGCGCGTCACCAAGCGCTCGGAAGGACGGCCCGATGCGCCGGACATGCACGAGACGCCACCGGACACGTCGGAGACGCGCGAGGAGCGCGCTCGCTGCGTCGGCAAGCGAGACGCAACGAGCGGAGAACTCCGCGGAATCGCAAAGGTTTTCCCGGCGTTCGCCGAAAACTGGGCGTCACTCGGAGTTCGTGATGGCCGACACACGAGCGTCCGGCTGCGCTCGATAGCGTCCCTATCGCTCAGGGATTCGGATGCGAGGCCGCTCCGGGTTTCGACGAAACAGGATCACGGTATGGCCCACGACCCCACACAGCTCGGCCCCGGAGCGCTCGGCGAGAGCCTCGGCCAGCCCATGCTTGTCCTCGGGCTGGTGCATTCGCACCTTGATCAGCTCGTGGTCGCGCAGCGCGGCGTCGATGGCGCGAATCACGGCTTCGGTCGCGCCGCTGTCGCCGACCTGCACCAGCGCGTTCAGGGGATTGGCGAGCGCGCGCAGATGGCGGCGCTGGAAGCCCTGCAGTCCCGTCTCGGTGCTCATCGCACGCACTCTACGAGTCGCCGGACGCCGCTGCTCGGCCTGCTGACCGCGTTCGTGCTTTGGTTCAGCGTCTCGTGCGCGACGACAGCGCCAATCGAGCCCGCGCCTTTCGCGCCGGTACCGCGCGCGGCCGAAGCGCCCAGCGCGCACCCGCCGGTTGCGATCGACGAGGTGGAGAACACCGACCCCGCTTCGCTGCTGGGCCGCGCGGTGCCCGAGAGCCCGAGCCTCCTTTTCGCGCGCGACGTGCTCGATCGCAGGGCGGCGAAGCTGAGCGCCGTGGAGCGCGAGGGCGTGGCGCGCGAGCTGGTCGTGGCCGAGGCCGAGCACGGGATCTCCGTGCTGTTCTCGCTCGCGCTGATCGAGCAAGAGAGCCGCTTCGATCCGCGCGCGAAGGGCCCGACGGGCTCGATTGGGCTGATGCAGCTTCAGCCGCTGACTGCGCGCGAGGTCGCCCGCAAACACGGCCTCGCTTGGCAGAGCGAACGCACGCTCCACGATCCCGTGCAGAACGTGCGGCTCGGCCTCGCCTACCTCGCAGAGCTGCGCGCGAAGTTCGGCAGCACCGACCACGCGATGGCCGCCTACAACATCGGCCCGAACGCGCTGCGCCGGCTGCTCGACAAGCGCCCGCTGCGCCACGGCCCGTACCTGAAGAAGGTGCACGCCAAAGCCGAGGCGATGCGCGGCGAGTTCACGGTGCCCGAGATCGCAATCGGTGGTTGATCCGAGCTGAGCGCGCGAACTTGCGCGCCATGCCGCGCGCCGCGCTTCGCGAGAAAGCTGCCCGCATCCAGCACGTGCTCGATGCGCTCTACCCCGCGGCGCCGATTCCGCTCGAGCACGAGGATCCGTTTCAGCTGCTCGTCGCGGTCGTGCTCTCGGCGCAGTGCACCGACGCGCGCGTCAACCTCGTGACGCCCGCGCTCTTCGCCGAGGCGCCGAATGCTCCGGCGCTCGCGCAGCTCCCGGCTCCGCGCATCCTGCGCCTGATTCGCACCTGCGGCCTCGCGCCGACGAAGGCGCGCAATCTGAAGGCGCTCGCGCAGCGACTCGTCGCCGAGCACGGCGGCGCGGTGCCGAAGACGTTCGCGGAGCTCGAGGCGCTGCCCGGCGTCGGGCACAAGACCGCGAGCGTCGTGCTCTCCCAGGGCTTCGGGATTCCTGCCTTCGCGGTCGACACGCACATCCACCGGCTCGCCACGCGCTGGGGATTGACGAGCGGGCGCAACGTGGCGGAGACCGAGCGCGACCTGAAGAGGCTGTTCGCGGAAGAGAGCTGGGGCCGCGTGCATCTCCAGATCATCTACTTCGGCCGCGAGCACTGCCCCGCGCTGCGCCACGATGCGAGCGCGTGCCCGATCTGCGCGTGGGCTGCGGTGAAGCGGCGCGCACGCGTTACCGTGAATCGCGCGCGCAAACGCGCCTAACAAGTCGAGGAGACCGCGATGCCGAAGAAGGTCGAGTGGTACTACCACCGCATCGGTTGAACGAGCTGCACGCGAGCGTCCAAGTTCATGGACGCCAAGAAGGTCGAGCCCGCCGAGACGGTGAGCGCGTCGAAGAAGCTCTCGCGCAAGGACGCGGAGGAGATCGCAAAGAGCGCGAGCCGCGTGGTGGTGGCGAATGGCAAGAAGGTCGAGGAGTTCGAGACCGCCGGACGCGCCGCGAAGGCGGTCGTCGACGCGATGCTCGGGCCGACTGGGAATCTGCGGGCGCCGGTGGTGCGATCGGGGAAGACGGTGCTCGTCGGGTTCAACGACGAGGCTTGGACGAAGAACTTGGCGTGAGGCCTTGGTTCGTTCTCGTTCGTGACTCCGAGCGCGCGCGGGCGCCGGGGGCGGAGGGTCGCGACTCCGGCCCTTCGCTTGGTTGGTGTGCGCCTTTGGGTGTCGCGAACGCGCTGCTCCTGGGCGCGCTTTAGCGCCCACGCCGCTGGCAGATGACGCGAGGCGCGCCGACATGGTTGCGAAGGACCGGGCCTTCGCTGCGACGCCCGTCCGCCCCCCGGCGCCCGCGCGCGCTCTCGTGCTGGATTCGTCGCGGCTCGCGCCGGTTTGGGAGGAGTTGGCGCGGCTCGGGCCGCATCGAGCGGCCCGAGCCGCGCTCTCCTGAATTGCCGAGATCGCTGCGGTCGAGTTGTTACTGCCGCGCCGCCGTCACGATCCAGAGCGGGTCGGCGCCTTCCGGCGAGCGATCGAGCTGTTCCGCGGGAGCGAAGCCGCCGGCTTCGGCGAAGTATCGAGCGATCGCGTCGAGGCGCTGCCGCGGTGCGAGGACGTGCCAGGCGCGGATCGCCTTGGTCGGGAAGCAGCGATGCGAGGTGGCGATCACGGCGCGGCCGCCGGGGCGCAGCACGCGGGCGAGCTCGGCGAAGACTTCGATGGGGCGCGTCAGGTACTGGATCGAGACAGCGCACAGCGCGAAGTCGAAGCTGGCGTCTTCGAGCGGAAGGCGCGGATCGTCGTTGAGGTCGCGCACGTGACACTGCGAGAGCCGCGGGTTCTTTGCGAGCTCGTCGGCGTTCATGCCGATTCCGACGACGCGCCCGAGCGGGAGCGCGCTCGCGGGCGGCAGGTGCGAGACCCAGCTCGACATCAGATCGAGCACGTCCGCGCCGGGGCGCAGGATCTCGCCGTAATGACTCGTGAGCGCCGCGATGGTGGCGTCGTCGATGTGCGTGACGAAGCGCGGAAACGCGTAGAACTGCGCGTCGGGCGTCTCGTCGAGGCGATCGAAGAAGCCGGGCGGGAAGGCCGTGCTCATCGGCAAGAGAGGTAGCTCGCTCCCTCGCGCGAAGGCCCGAGCGGCAAGCGATCGCGTGCGCGCGCTAATCACGCGTGATGACGAGAACCCATCTAAGAATTCCGGACCGAGCCCGGCCCGGCGACGGGAGAAATCTCGAGATGGGCTCTAGTGCGCCCAATCCGTACGCGCCGCCCACCGCATCGCTCGACGAACCGCAGGCCGAGGCGCCGCCGCTGTTCGCCGTCAGTGCGGCGAAGCTCCTCCTGTTGTCGTTGTTCACCTTCGGCCTCTACACGACGTGGTGGTCGTACAAGAACTGGCGCGCATTCGACGGGCGAGACGGCGAGCGACTCATGCCGATCCCACGCGCGATCTTCTCGGGCTTCACGAACTTCTCGCTCTTTTCGCGCACTCAACGCTGGGCCACGAGCAAGGGGACTCACACCCGCGTCCCGCACGAGCTCTTCGCGATCGCTTCCCTCGTCATGAGCGTCGCCGTGGGACAGTCCCCATTTGGGACCCTCTGGCCGATCCTTTTCATCATGGGCATGGGCGCTGCCCATCTCCCGTCCAACGCGCTCGCGGCGCGCGTGAACCTCGCAGTCGCCCCGAATGCCGCACCGACCGTGGGCTGGACGACGATCAACATCGTCGGCGTCGTACTCGTTGGGATTCTCGTCGCACTCGTGGGCTTTCTCGTACCGCGCGGGGACGCTCAATGACGGCGCTGCTCGGGCTCGGCCCGCTCCAACAAGTCGCCCTGCCCTGCACCGACCTCGCTCGCGCGGTCGCGTTCTATCGAGACTCGTTGGGTCTGCGCTTCATCGCGCAGTACGACCCGCCCGGGCTCGCATTCTTCGCGCTCGGCGATGTGCGGCTCCTGCTCGATCGCTCGGACGAGGCAAAGCCTGGCGGCGGCGTGCTGTACTTCCGCGTCGCGAACATCGCGGCAACGCACGCAGAGCTCGCGGCGCGCGGCGTCGCCTTCGATCAGCCGCCGCACGCGATCTTCCCTGACGACGCGGGCACGTTCGGGCCTGCGGGCGAGACGGAGTGGATGGCGTTCTTTCGCGATCCCGACGGAAACACGCTCGCGCTGGCGTCGCGCCAGCGATGACGCGGCGCACGCTCCTCCTCGCGCTCTGCACCCTTGCGCTCGCGTGCGCGCCGAGCGGCGATGCGGGCGACGTCGATGCCGCGACCGACGTCGCGACCGAGTTCTTGCGCGCGCTCGACGCGGAGCCCGCGACTACGTGGCGCGCGCTCGCCTCGCCGCTGCGCGCGAGCGTGCCCGAGGCGCAGTGGCCCGCGCAGATCGCCTCGATGCGCGCGCCGCTCGGCGACGCCGGCACGCGCGACCTCGCGAGCGCGCTCTTCACCGAGACGCTCGAAGGTGCGCCGCCGGGCAAGTACTTCGTGGTCGAGTTCGAGTCGCGCTTCCCGAAGGCGACCTGCGGCGAGCGCGTGACGCTGATGTTCGAGAAAGGCGCGTGGCGCGTCGCTGGCTACTTCGTGCGCAACACGCGAACGCACGCGCCGTGACCGGCGTCTCGCTACGCCCCGCGCTCGCGAGCGACGCAAAGTTTCTGTTCGCGCTGATGAAGGCGGCACTCGGGCCGTACCTGGTCGCCACGTTCGGTCCGTGGGACGAGGGGGCGCAGCGCCAGAGGTTCTTCTCCACGCTGAAGCTCGAGCATCACCAGATCATCGAGCACGCCGGCGAACGCATCGGCTGCCTCGACTGCGAGCGCCTCGGCTTCGTGGTCGTTGGCGAGATCGAAACGCACTTTCTGATGGAGCGCGCTGCCTCGCCTCGCTAGAACGCCGCGATGCGCGCGCTCTTCTTCGACCTCGACGGCACGCTCACCGACTCCGCGCCGGGCATCACGCGCTGCCTCGCGCATGCGTTCGCGGAGCTGGGTGCGCACGTCCCTGATGACTCCGAGCTGCGCCGCTGCATCGGGCCGCCGCTCGATCACACGTTTCGGCGGCTGCTGCCCGAGCTCGGCGACGCGGAGATCGCGCGCGCGATCGCGCTCTATCGCGAGCGCTTCGTCGCGCACGGCATGTACGAGAACGCGGTGTACGACGGCATTCCCGAATGCCTCGCGGCGCTGCGAGACGAGGGGCTGCGGCTGTTCGTCGTGACCGCGAAGCCCGAGCGCTTCGCGAAGGAGATCGTGCGGCACTTCGCGCTCGGCGGGTTCTTCGAAGCGGTGTACGGGCCGAGCGAAGACGGAGTCCTCCACGACAAGGGTGTGCTGGTGGCGCACGTGCTGCGCAGCGAAGGCATCGCAGCCGAGCGCGCGACGATGATCGGCGACCGCGCCCACGACGTGCTCGGTGCGCGCAAGAACGGCGTGCGCGCACTCGGGGCGCTCTGGGGCTACGGCTCGCGGACGGAGCTCGAAGGCGCCGGCGCGCACGCGCTCGTCGCGCATCCCGCGGAGATCGCTCGCGCGCTGGCGCGTTGACGCGCGCGCCGCGACGCTCGCGCGATGACGACGCCCACGCACGACCGCTCCCGACGCGCCGCCGCGCTCGTGTTCCTTGCGTTGGCGCTCGTCACGGCGGGCTGCGATCAGGCGGCGAAGCACATCGCGCGCGAGGCGCTCGGTGACGGCGCCGTGCACGAGTTCCTCGGCGGCGTCGCACGCTTCCAGCTCGCGCACAACCCGGGTGGCTTCCTCAGCCTCGGCGCGCGCCTCGACCCCGAGCTGCGCCACGCGATCTTCGTGTTCGGCGCGCCCGCGCTGATCGCGCTCTTCCTCGCGGTGTCGTACCGCGCGGCGCTCGCGAGTCGCCTCGCGCTCGCGGGCCTCGCGCTCGTCGCCGGCGGCGGGCTTGCGAACTGGGCCGATCGGCTGATCCACGCCGGCACGGTCACGGACTTCGTCAGCCTCGGCGTCGGTGCGCTGCGCACGGGCATCTTCAACGTCGCCGACGTCGCGATCATGCTGGGTGCGGCGCTGTTGTTACTGCCCGCACGTCAGCGCGAGGAAGCGCGCGATGGCTGACGCCGCGCTGTGCGCTCACCTCGCGTCGCTCGCGCCCGGCGCGGGGATGCCGGAGATCGCGCACGCGTTCTTGTTCCAGAGCGGCGCGATCGACGCGGTCGTGCGCTGCCCGGAGTGCGGCGCCCACGCGCTGCTGCGCATGCTCGACTGGGCGCCGCCCGCGTACACCGCGCGCGTCTACTCGCTGGCCGCGCTGCGCGAGGCCGACGTCGCGCTCTACCTGCGCAACCTCGCGCGCGGCAGCTGCCAGGTCTCGCGCGCGAGTGCGGAGCTCGACGCGCTGGTCGCGTCCGCGGGCGCGTGCGAGCGCCTCGTCGCGCTCGACGTCGCGAGCGAGCGCCTGATCGCGAGCGCGCCGCTGCCGCAGGGCCTGTCCGGCGAACCCGCCTTGTTCCCCGCGCGTCTCCCGCGAGCAAACGACGAGCGCTGGTTCGCAGCGCTCGGGCTCACGAAGAGCGAGGTGAGATCCGCCGCACGATGAAGCTCGAGATCACCGCGGTCGACCTGACGAGCAGCTCCGACGTCGCGGCGCTGCTCATGCTGCTCGATGCCTACGCGCGCGACCCGATGGGCGGCGAGAAGCCGCTACCCGACGAAGTGAAGGCACGCCTCGTGCCCGACCTGCGCGAGCGCATCGCGCGCGGCGCCGCGGTCGTGCTGATCGCTCGCCGCGAAAGCGCGCCCGTGGGCGTGGCGGTGTGCTTCGCCGGCTACTCGACCTTCGCCGCGCGCCCGCTCCTGAATCTCCACGATCTCGCGGTCGTGCCGGCAGCGCGCGGCGCCGGTGTGGGGCAGGCACTGCTCACCGCCGTCGACGCGCAGGCCCGCGCGCGCGGCTGCGGCAAGGTCACGCTCGAGGTGCGCGAGGACAATGCGCGCGCGCGGCGGCTCTACGAGCACACCGGCTTCGTCGACTACTCGCCTGGCGGCGAGCGCACGCGCACGCTGTTTCTCGAGAAGAAGCTTTGAGCGCCGATCTCGCGCTGTTCGTGGTCGCGGCGCTGCTCGTCGCGCTCGGGGTCGCGGGGTTGTTGCTGCCGGGACTGCCCGGTGCGCCGCTGGTATTCGCGGGCCTCGTCGTCGCCGCTTGGGCGGAGGGTTTCGCGTACGTCGGCTTCTGGTGGCTCGCGCTGCTCGCAGCGCTTGCGGCACTCACGTACGCCGTCGACTTCGCGGCCAGCGCGCTCGGCGCGAAAAAATTCGGCGCCTCGCCACGCGCAGTCGTCGGCGCGGTGCTCGGCGGCTTCGCAGGGCTCTTCTTCGCCCCCCGCGGCCTCTTGTTAGGCCCGTTCGCCGGTGCGCTCGCCGCCGAGTACAGCCTGCACCGCGACTGGGAAACGGCGCAGCGCGCGGGCTTCGGCGCCACGCTCGGCCTCGTGCTCGGCGGCGCTGCGAAAATTGCGCTGGTCAGCGTGATGATCGGCATCTTCGTCGCGGTGCGTTTCTTCGGCGGTCCGGAGTGAGCGCGCCGCTCGGGAAGTAGCGCTGCGCGTCTGCGCCCCCGCGGCGTAGGATGCGCGCATGCGCATCCTCCTCCCCGCCGCGTTGTCTCTGCTGATCACGCTCGCCGCAGCCGCCGAGTCGAGCGACTCGCCTGGCGCCGTCGTCGAGGCCTATCACGCCGCGCTCGCTGCCGGCGACGCGGCCGCCGCGGAAGCGCTGCTCGCACCCGACGCGATCGTGCTCGAGAGCGGCTACGCGGAGACGCGCAGCGAGTACCTCTCGCACCACCTCGCCGCCGACATCGAGTTCTCGCGCGCGATCGCGCAGCGGCGCAGCAACGTGCGCGTCGTCCGCGAAGGTGACGTGGCGTGGGTGAGCTCGACCTCGCGCGCCGAGGGCGAATTCCGCGGCAAGCCGGTGAAGAGCGAGGGTGCGGAGCTGATCGTTCTGTCGCACACCGAGGGGCGCTGGCGGATTCGCGCGATCCACTGGTCGTCGCACGCGGTGAAAGCCGCGGAGTGAGCGCACGCCGCGGCTTCGCGATCGCGTGCGCCGCGAGCCTCGCCGCGACCCTCGGCGATTTCGCGATGCTGCTCGTCTCGACGGCTGGCCACTTCGCCCGCAGCGTGGAGGCGCCCGAGGCGCTCGTCTGGCTCGGAGGCGCGCTCGGGGTGATTTGCTTGCCGCTCCATACGCTCGGCTACGCCGCCGCGGCGCGCAGCGTGTTTGCGGGCGCGCCGATCGCAGCGCGTGTGACGCGCATCGCTGGGATCGCGGCATCGCTGCTCGGCGCCGTGATCCACGGACTCACGGCGCTCGCGATCCAGGCGCAGCTCGAAGCCGGCCCGGGCGCAGCGCCCGCGATGGCGCCGCTCGATGCAGTCGCGCTCTCGCCCGAGCTCGTCGCGCTCTGGAGCGCGGCAGGCCTGTGCGCCCTCGCGGCGTGCGGAGCGATCACGCTCTGCGCGGCCAGAGGCCATAACAAGTGGGCGCTCGCCACGCCACTCGCGCTGAGCCTCGCGCTCGCTGCGCTCGGCAGTGCGACTGAGCTCGGGAAGTGGCTCCTGCTGCCGGCCGCTCCCAACCTCGCGCACCTCGGATTCTTCGCGCTCGGCTGGTCGCGCACGCGCGGCTCCTGAGCGGCGCGCGGCTCTGCGCGACCCGTTAGGTTGCGCGGGAAGGAGCCGCGATGTTCAAGACCTGCCCGAGCTGCGGAGACGAGTTCGTTCCGCACGTCGAGCTGTGCCCCGATTGCCGCGTGCCGCTGCGCGCGCCGGGCGAGAGCACGCCGGCCGCGAGCGCTGCGCCCGCAGGTGAGCTGCGCGAAGCCGTGATGCTCCGCGCTGGCGACGTGAGCGAGCTGCGCGAGCTCGCCGAGCGCCTGACGACTGCGGGCATCGAGTGCGCGATCGACACGGATCCGCCGGGCCAGAACCTGGGCGCTGCGACGTCGCGACGCGCCGCGGTGGGCGCGCCCGCGCGCCTCGCGCTCTACGTCGATGCGAACGACGCGCAGGCTGCGGTCCGGGTGCATCAAGCGTGGATCGCCGACGTGGTTCCCGACTCCGGCAGCGCCGGCGAGGTCGGCATCATCGAGGCGTGTCCGGGCTGCAGCGAGCCGGTCGCGGTCGGCGCAGCGGCGTGCGCCTCGTGCGGGCTCGAGTTCCCGGAGCTGCAGGTCGCGTGTCCGCAGTGCGGCCAGGGCGTCGAGCCGGCGGCCGATCACTGCGGGCACTGCGGATATCGCCCGTGAGGCAGACGCTCGGCGCCGCGTTCATCTCGTTCGCAGCGCTCATCGGTCTGCTCGCGCTCCTCAGGGAACCTCCCGCGCCCCCGCCGCCGGGCGCGCGCGGCGTCGAGGACGTGGTGCTGCTGCACGGCCTCGGCCGCACGGATCGCGCGATGCGTCCGCTCGAAGACGCGCTCACGGGCGCGGGCTACCGCGTGCACAACCTCGCGTACCCGTCGCTCGCGAAGGCGCCGGCCGAGCTTGTTACGGACATCGCGGCGCAGGTGGACGCCTGCTGCGCGCGCGCCGAGAAGCTGCACTTCGTGACGCACTCGCTCGGCGGCCTGCTCGTGCGCGCGCTGCTCGCGGAGCGCGCGCTGCCGAACCTCGGGCGCGTGGTGATGCTCGCGCCGCCCAACAACGGCAGCGAGTACGGCGACCTCGCGCGCGAAGCGAGCGCGAGCGCCGCCGAGCTCGTGCCTGCGATCGCGGCGCTCGGCACCGACCCCGAGGGCTTCGCACGCACCCTGCCGCCGCCGCACTACGAGGTGGGCGTGATCGCGGGCACGCGTAGCGTCAACCCGCTCGACGTGAGCCTCGTGGCTGGCGAGAGCGACGGCGCCGTGTCCGTGGCGAGCACGCAGCTGCCGGGCATGGCCGACTTCATCGCGCTCGACGCCACCCATTCCTCGATCCGCCGCAAACCCGATGTGCACGCGCAGGTGATCGCGTTCCTGCGCGAAGGCCGATTCGCGAGCGAGCCGCAGCCGGTGAGCGCAGGCGTGCTCGGAACCAGCCCGCGCTGACGCGCGCGGGGTCTGACCCCATTTCGTTGCACCGCGATCGGCCACTTGGGGTCTGACCCCTTTGTGCCATCGCGACGGTTTCGGGGCCGCCGTTTGCGTTCGCTCGCGTCCGCTCGTGGCATGATGCGTCCGCTTGCGCCCGCCGAGGTCTCGATGACGAACGCCCCCGCGCTCGTTCTGCACATGTTTCCGTCGTCGCACTACAACGAGAAGGCGCGCTGGGCGCTCGATTGGAAGGGGCTCGCGCACACGCGCATTCCGTACCTGCCCGGCCCGCACGCGCCGCAGATTCAGCGACTCTCGCGCCAGCAGGCGACACCGGTGCTCCAGATGGGCGCGCGCGTGATTCCCGGCTCTGCCGCGATCATCGATGCGCTCGAGCGCGAGTTCCCGCAGCGCGCGCTCTACCCCGCGGATCCCGTGCAGCGCGAGCGCGCGCTCGAGCTGCAGCGCGAGCTCGACGAGGAAGTCGGCCCCGCGGTGCGCACGGTCGTCTTCTCGGCGCTCGTCCCCGAGCTCGACTACTTGTGCGCGATGTTCACCAAGGGGCAACCGCGCTGGAAACGCGGCGTCTACCGCGCACTTCTTCCCCTCGTGAGCCCCGTGATCGCGAGAGCCAACGGCGTGACGGCAGAGAACGTGCCGCGCGCATTCGAGCGCACGCAGCGAGCGCTCGACGACGTAGCGCGGCTCGTGGGCCCGAGCGGGCAGATCGTGGGCGACGCGTTCAGCGTGGCGGACCTAACAACCGCCGCGCTGCTCGCGCCGATCGTGCGCCTCGAGCATCCCGACATGAAGCAGCCGCAGCCGATCCCCGCGCGCGTCGCGGAGCTCCTCGCTCGCTTCGAGAAGCACGCCGCGGTGCAGTGGGTGCAGCAGCAATACGCGAAGCACCGGCCCGCCTCGTGCGCGGTGGCGTAGCGCGCATGAAGGGTCTGCACCGCTTGCTGCTGATCCTCGCGCTCGCTCTTCCGGCGCTCGTGCTCGCGACGTACGTGCTCGGCGAGATCGTCCCGCTCGGCACGCTCTACACGCGCGACGCCACCGGCGAGCTGCACGCGACGGAGCTTTGGGTCGTACAGCACCGCGGCTCGCTCTGGGTGCGCGCCGCCCGCCCCGGGCGCAGCTGGTTCGAGCACATCGAGGCGAACCCCGAGGTCGACCTCGAGCGAAGCCGCGTGCGCGCGTCGTTCCGCGCGGTGCCGCACCGCGACGACGCGACACGGGCGGCCGTCGACCACGCGTTCCGCGAGCAGAACGGCGCGATCGATTGGTGGTACGGCGTGCTGCTGCGCAGCGACGCGATTCCGATCGAGCTCGTCCCGAAGCGCTGACGCGCAAACTTCACCGGCGACGCGCCGCAAGCCGTGGAAGCTTCCGCATCGCACGCGCGGAGGCGGGATGCAGAAGTACGTGGCCGAAGCGGTCGGCACCTTCGCGTTGGTGTTCGCGGGGACCGGCGCGATCGTGATCGATGACGTGACCGGCGCGGTGACACATCCCGGTGTCGCCGCCGTGTTCGGGCTCGTGGTCGCAGCCATGATCTACGCCGTCGGCGACGTCTCGGGCGCGCACTTCAACCCCGCCGTGACGTTCGGCTTCTGGCTCGCGCGAAGGCTGCCCGCGCGCGAGGTCGCGCCGTACGTCGCGAGCCAGCTGGTGGGCGCGTTCACCGCGAGCTTCGCGCTGCGCCTCCTGTTCGCGTCGCACGAGACGCTCGGCGCGACGTTGCCGGCGGGCAGCGAGCTGCAGAGCTTCGCGCTCGAAGTGGTGATCACGTTCGTCCTGATGTTCGTGATCCTCGGAGTCACCGCGGGCCCGCGCGAGAACCCGCTCGCGGGCGTTGCGATCGGCGCCGCGGTGTGGCTGTGCGCGCTCTTCGCGGGACCGATCTGCGGTGCGTCGATGAACCCCGCGCGTTCGCTCGCGCCGGCGCTCGTGTCGGGAACGCTCGCGAGCCTCTGGCTGTACGTCGCCGCGCCGCTGCTCGGCGCCGCGCTCGCGGTCGCCGCGACGCGCCTTGTCAGGGGAACCAGCGAGGCTCAGCCCGGGCTCCACTCGTAGCGCACGTCGGGCTCGCTCTCGGGCGGCGGGCTCACGCCGAACGCGACGGCGCGGAAGCCACGCGCCTCGTAGAACGCGCGGGCGCGCTCGTTGCGTTGGTGCGTAAAGAGCCAAACGCCGCCGGCGTGAAGACGCTTCGCGTGATCGAGCAGCGCGGAGCCCGCGCCGCGGTCTTGCGCATCCGGGTCGATGAACAGCTGGTCCACGTGATCGCCCTGAAGCGCCATGAGCCCGACGACTCTGCCCGCGCGCTCGGCCAGCCAGATCTCACCGCGCGCGCACAGCACGTCGCGGAAGAACGCGAGGTCTTCCTCGGGCGTGTGCGCCTGCTCGACCGCGATCCACCAGAGCGCGCGCTTCTTGCTGCGCGTCCACATCGCCACCACGAGCTCGAGCTCGTCCGCGCGCATGAGCCTCAGCGTGTACGAAGTCTCGTCAGCCATCGCGGCGCGGGTGATAGCGTGCGCCGGGTCCGCGAGGAGGCGCGCATGGCCGACGAGATCCGCGTGGAAACCTGGACGCCGGAGCTCGCGCTACGCGGCGAGGACTTGATCTACGAATTCAACGTGGCCGCGACGGGCATCACCGACGGCGGAATGTTCGCGTTCACGGTAAGAGGCGAGGAAGGTCGTCTACTCGGCTGTGCGCTCGGCCACACTTGGGGCGGCATGTGCGAGCTGAAGACGCTGTGGGTGGAGCAAGCGCTGCGCCACCGCGGCCTCGGCCGCGCGCTCGTGCTGCGCGTGATCGACGAAGGCGAGGCGCACGCGTGCACGCAGCTGCTGCTCTCGACGCACTCCTTCCAAGCACCGTCCTTCTATGCGCGGCTCGGCTTCCGCGAGCTGTTCCGCGTGAACGACTACCCGCGCGGCCATGCCATGGTTTTCATGCTGCGCCATCTTTCGCCGCGCCCTAATCACTCGCAGTGAGCGCTCGCCTCGCCGCTCGCGCGCCGAAGATCACGGCCGCGAGCACGCCGACCACCGCGATGGTGAAGAGCGCGTAGACGAGCCAGTTCGCCGCGGGTCCGCCGGGCGCGAGACCGCGCACCTGCGCCGCCGCCGCGAGAGTCGCGGCGAGGATGTTCCCGTAGCCCGTCGCGAGCGCGCCGAGACGGAACCAGCGCTCCTCGCTGCCAGCGAAGCGCAGCAGCGGCGTCGCGGCGCCGAGCAGCACGACGAGCATGCCGTTCAACAGGCCCTCGAGGTGCGCCGTGCGCCACGCGCGCTCGGCCTCGGCGCCCCAGCTCTCGTTGATCGCGCTCGCGTAGGGGAAACCGACGAGCAGCCCGAGAAAGATCACGACGAGCCCATGCATCACGAGCGTCGCGGCGGTTCGCTTCTGCATCGCGCCCCCCAGAATTGTTAGGTAATCCGAGCTTCGAGCCAGCGGTGGAACTGCCAGTTGCAGCGCTCGAGGTGCGAGAGACGCCCGCGCGTCGCGAGCGTGCTGCGCAGCCCCTGCTGCACGCTCTCGCAGGCGCGGACGTCTTCGCGATGAATCGCCTCGAGCGCGCTGCGGAGACCCATGCGCTGCTCCTCCGTCGCCTCCGGCGGCGCGAGCGGGTGAATGCGCAGCGTGAAGCGGTCGGCGCTGTGAGGAAGGAGCTCGTACCAAACCGCCGAGTCCGGCGTTACCGCGAAGAGCTGCAGCGGGAACGCGCAGCACACGAGGAAGTCGGCGAGCTGCGCGTGGCTCAGTCCGGGAGTCACCGGGAGGAACGCGGCGCCCGGCTCGCCCGTGCGCGTCGGGTTGTGCAGCACGGCCCACGGGCCGCCGCCGTTCTCCTCGCCCCACGTCACCGCCCCCGGAAAACCAGGCTCGAGCGTCTCGGGGTGGATGCTCGTGACGTGATAGCTCTCCATGAAATTCTCGATCATCAACTTCCAGTTCCACGGCGAGTCGAGCTCGAGCGGCGGTAGCGAGCGCATGCGCCCGGGCTGATAAGGCGCCACGAGCTTCTCCATCCCCGACAGCTGAGGCGCGAGCGGCGCCGCGCTCGCGTCGAAGCTCAGGTAGAGCCAGCCGAGCCAGCTCTCGACGCGCAGCTCGGGGAGGCGGCAGCTCGCGCGATCGAAGCCCTCCGCGCGGTCCATCTGCGGCGCCCCTAACAAGCGGCCGTCGAGCGCGAACGTCCAGAGGTGGTACTTGCACTGAAGCGCGCGCGCGTTGCCGCGGCCCTCGGCGACGCGGTGCCAGCGGTGGCGGCAGACGTTCGAGAGCACGCGAACGCGGCGCTCGTCGTCGCGCACCGCGACCAGCGGCTCGCCGAAACGCTCGAACGCGAAGTAGTCCCCCGCGTCGGGCAGCCAATCCTCGCGCCCGAAGCAGATCCAGCCGCGCCGGAAGACGCGCTCGACATCGCGCGCGTAGTGCGCGGGGTCCGTGTAACACGCGGGATCGAGGGTCTCGGCGCGTTCCAGTCGCTCGGCGACCCGCATCGCTCAGCGCCCGCGGTACTTCGGCTCGCGCTTCTCGGCGCGCGCGCGCTTGAACTCCGCGTAGTCCTGCGACGCGAACACCATCGCCTGCGCGACCGACTCTTCCTGCATCGACTCGCGCACCAGCGGGTTCGCGATGCGGCGCAGCGTGCGCAGGAACATCGCCACGGTGAACTCGGGCGCGCGCGCGATCGCGCGCGCCATCTCGAGGGCCGCGCCGTCGAGCTCCGCATCGGGCACGACGCGCGAGACGATGCCGTGCCGCAGCGCCTCCTGCGCATCGAGCACGCGGCCCGTAAGGGCGAGATCGGCGACGAGCCCGGGGCCCGCGATCTGGAACAGCCGCGCCGTTCCGCCCGAGTCCGGCACGACGCCGTGCATGATCTCTGGCAGCCGCATGCGCGCGCTCTCGCCCGCGATGCGCAGGTCGCAGAGCAGCGCGCGCTCGAAGCTGCCGCCGATCACGTGGCCCTTCAGCGCCGCGATGATCGGCACCGGCAGCGTGAAGAACGCCTGTGTGCCCGCGTGCCCGCGCTCGATGAACGCGAAGTCGCTGATGTCCTCCGTGCGCACGCCGAGCTGCGTCGTGTCGCGCCCCGAAGAGAACGACGCGCCCTCGCCGCGCCAGATCACTGCGCGCAAACCGGGCTTCGCGTGCAGCGCGCCGAGGATCGCGAACAGCCGCGCATCCATCGCGTCGTTCGCCGCGTTGTGCTTCTCCGCGCGGTCATAGGAGATGACGGCGATCGGGCCGTCGTAGGAGAGGCGAACTGCATCTGCGCCGTCGGGCATGGAGACTCCTGAAGACTGCGCAGGTTATCCCGGCCAAGCGCCTCGAGACTTTCTGGCGCGCAGCGGGACGAAGCTCCCGCGCGCCGATCGCTACCGCCCCTTGAACACCGGCGCGCGCTTCTCCGCGAACGCCTTCACGGCTTCCTCGTAGTCCTCGGTTCCAGCGCCCTGCACCATGCGCTCCGCCTCGATGTCGAGCACCGACTCCAGGGAGTCTGTTAGGGCGCGGTTCAGGTTGTCCTTCATGTACCGCAGCGCGATCGGCGGGCCGGCGGCAATGCGCTTTGCGTAGTCGAGCGCGGCCTCGGCGAAGCCGGCGTCGGCGAGCACGCGGTTCGCAAGGCCGAGGCGATCGCAGTCGGCGGCGGAGAGGCGCTCGCCGAGGAACATCACTTCGCGCGCGCGCGCGGGACCTAACAAGCGCGTCAGGAACCAGCTCGCGCCGTAATCGCCGGAGAGGCCGAGCCGCGCGTAGGCCGTGGTCGCGAACGCGCTCGCCGCCATCACGCGCAGATCGCACGCGAGCGCGAGCGCAAAGCCCGCGCCTGCTGCCGGGCCCGGCAGCGCTGCGATCGTGGGCTTCGCGAGGCGATGCAGCGCGCGCGGCGTCTCGTGCTCCCAGCGCAGCTGGCGCTTGCGATCCTCGGGCGACGGCGGTCGGCCCTCGCTCGCCATGCGCTTCGTGTCGCCGCCCGCACAGAACGCGCCGCCCGCGCCCGTGAGCAGCACGCAGCCCACGTCGGGGTTCGCGCCGAGCTCGGGAACGAGGCGATGCAGCGCGCGCTTCATCTCCATCGTGAGCGCGTTCTTCGCGTCGGGGCGATTGAGCGTGATCACGCCGACGCGCGCCTCGATGCGGCAGAGGACCTCGGGCGTTCCGGTCTCGATGGCGCGCGTGTCGCTCACGACTTCTCCTCGCGAGCGGCGCAGTCTACGCGCGCTGCGAGATACTGCGCCTTCCCTCGCAAGTGGAGCACGCATGGGCCTTCCCGAACCGCCGCCGCTCGGCGCGCACGCACTTCCGGCCGGCGCCTACGCCGGGCAGACCGTCGCCATAACAGGTGGCGGCACCGGACTTGGCAAAGCGATCGCGCTCGAGTTCGCGCGGCTCGGCGCGAACGTCGCGATCCTCTCGCGCGGCGAAGAGCACCGCGCGGCGGGCGTCGCCGCGATCGAGAGCATCGGCGGCAAGGCGATCGCCGTCGCGTGCGACATCCGCCAGCCCGATCAGGTCGCCACCGCGTTCGACCAGATCGCGCTCGCGTTCTCGCACCCCGCCGTGCTCGTGAACAACGCGGCGGGGAACTTCCCGGTGCCGGCGGAAGATCTCTCGCCGAACGGCTGGCGCACCGTCGTCGACATCGTGCTGAACGGCACCTTCTTCTGCTCGCGCGAGTTCGGTCGCCGCCACATCGCCGCGGGGACGAGCGGCGCAATCATCAATGTCGGCGCGTCGTATGCGTGGACCGGTGGGCCCGGCTTCGCGCACTCCGCCGCGGCGAAGGCAGGCGTGAAGAACATGACCGAGACGCTCGCGGTCGAGTGGGGCCCGTACGGCATTCGCGTGAACGGCCTCGTGCCGGGCCTGTTCCCGCACGAAGACGAAGTCGCCGCGATCAAGGCGACGCCCGGGCGCGGCGACCGCGCGAGCGAGGAAGCGAGCTGCCCCGCGCTGCGCACGGGCCGCCTGCGCGAGCTCGGCTGGGCCGCGACGTTCCTCGGCTCGCCGTACGCGAGCTACATCAGCGGCCACACGCTGGTCGTCGACGGCGCGAACTGGCAGCGACGCGCGATGCGCCAGCCGGACTTCGTGCCGATCCGCACGCAGATGGGCAAAGGCGCGTTCGAGCTGAAGTGATTAGGTACTCGCGCGGAACGAGAGCACACGAGAGATGTAACGACAGATCGCGGCTCGGGAAGCGCAAGCGGCCCAGTGCTGGCGAAGCCAGCGCAGGCCGCGCGCAGTGAGCCGAAGGCGAACGGAGAGTCGCAAATGCCTGAGACGTACATCCGACTCGAGCGCGAGGGCCCGATCGCGACGCTCGTGCTCGATCGCGCCGAGAAGCTGAACGCGTGGAGCTGGGAGAGCGCGCGGCAGATCGCGGCGCGCGCCGACGAGCTGCGCTTCGACAACGAGGTGCGCGTCGTGATCGTGCGCGCCGAGGGCCGCGCGTTCTGTGCCGGCGTAGACCTCGGCATGCCCGAGGACCGCATCACCGGCCGCTCGCCGGCGGAGAAGGTCCGTAACTACTACGAGAAGTTCCGCTGGGTGCACGAGCGCTTCCACGTGCTCGCGAACCTGCCGCAGCCCGTGATCATGGCCGTGCACGGCTACTGCCTCGGCGCCGGCCTCGAGCTCACGATGATGGGCGACATCCGCATCGCCGCCGACGACGCGCAGTTCGCACTGCCGGAGCCGCGCGTCGGCGTGGGCATCGACGCGGGCGGCGACATGCGACTCGTTACGGAGCTCGGCGCCGGCTGGACGCGCCTGCTCGCCTTCACCGGCCGTCGCATCGACGCGCAGACCGCGCTGCGCATCGGCATCGTGCAGGAAGTGGTGCCGCGCGATCAGCTGCTCGCCCACGTGCGCGCGCTCGCGGGCGAGATCGCCGAGAACGCGCCGCTCGCGGTGCAGACGATCAAGCGCACCATCAACAACTGGGCGGAGCGTGGGCTCGCCGAAGCGCTGAAGTTCGAGGCCGCGAGCGCAAGCGTGAACTTCGTCAGCGACGACATGCAGCTTGGGTACAAGGCGATGGCGGGGAAGGAGAAGGCGAAGTTCGAGGGGAAGTGAGGAAGGATCTACTTGTCATCGCTCCCTCTATCTTCGCTCGACTCAGGAGCAGCGCTTGGATCGCCGGTAGCTGAGGGCGTAGGTGCGGGCGGGCGCGCCGCACTCGGATCGCGGAGGACTCCTCCACGGGAGATGAGATTAAGTGTCTCTTGAATCTGCCTTAGCTGCCCCGACATGTCCGCTCGGCGCAATTCTTCTTGTACACGCTCGGTGGGAGTGCGAACAGACTCCAAGATCTGCTGCCAGAGCGGATCAGAAATCTGGCGCTGGATCCCGCGGAGTGTGTCGCCCCAAAGTGCCCCGGCCGGTAGACCACCTCGATCAAGCGACCCCAAGGGCAGCTGAGCCGGCCTCACGGAAGGGCCGCCGATGGGGGAACCAATCGACCTGCTGTTATCCAAGAACTGTTGCTCCTCCGCCTCTTCGTCCTTTGAGACCTTGATGCCGGCCGCTCTCAACCCCTCAGCGAGCCGATCCGTCATCGTCAGTCTCCGCTTTCGGCTCACTCGCTCGCGAAACTCCTGAAGCAGCCAGTCGTTAATGATCATGCCTCCGTCGAGTTGCACCCCGAAGTCGTTGTCCCGCTAGACTATGACCACATCATCACCTGACTCACTCGCGGATCGAACGATCCACTCCCAGTTGACCGCATCTCCGATCGATGTGTCGTCTCTCTTGCGTGGCGGGTACCCAAGCATGAAGCGCTTCCGAGCAAGTCGGCGAATCTCGAATCGCACCTTCTTGTCGCGCTTCAGATTCCAAGGGCTGTCGGCGCGGAAGAGTCGCTGTGCCGTTCGGTAGACGACATCGTGTGTCGTGGGCTGACGCAGCACGCGGGTGATTCTCTGCTTCATCGTCGCCGTCATCTGACGAATCTTCTTCTCGGTTGTTCGGACTCCCGAGGATTGTTTTGAGTCCGCGAGAAACGCCGGCAACTCGCTTAGCCCTTCAAAGGAAGGTGACTTGACAAGCGCGTAAGAACTAAGAATCACCGCTTGCCTGTTTTTCTTGAACTCCATCTCGACCTGCGCCGTTGAGATGAATCCATGATGGGTGACGGCATTTATGTGCTCGAGGATCGACAACGCACGCTCGCGTGTCCGCACTCGATAAAAGTCGAGCCAAATGTTCGTGTCGATAAACACGAGCGATTTCACACTCATACCCCAACCATCGCCTTCACCCGCGCATGCGGCACCAGCGTTCCCTCCCTTCGCCGCACCGCCGCGAAGGCTTCCTCAGCTGCGCCTAACACCTCGCGCACATCGTCTTCGCTCAGCGCCGCGCACACGAAGTTGTTGTGCCACGGGTGGAGGTACACGCCGCGCTGCACGAGCTCGCCAGTGAACGCGAAGCCGCGCCGGAAGTCGGGGTCGTCCGCGAACAAGATCTGCGGCATCTGCGGCGGGCCGGTTTGGCGCAGCGTGTAGCCGGACGCGGCGGCGGCTTTGGCGAGGCCTTCGCGGAGTTGCGCGCCTAGTCGCTGCATGCGCTCCAGGTAGTCCGTCTCGCGGATGCGGCGCAGCGTGGCGAGGGCGGCGGCCATCGGGGCGGCGGCGAACCAGAAGCTGCCGGTGGTGTAGATGCGCGAGGCCGCGGCGCGCGCGACTTCGCTCCCTAACAACGCCGAGAGCGGATGCCCGTTCGCGAGGCACTTGCCCCAGGCGCTGAGGTCGGGCTCGACGCCGAGGTGCGTCCACGAGCCGCTGCGCGAGAGACGGAAGCCACCGCGCACTTCGTCCATGATCAGCAGCGCCTTGGCGCGGTCGCACACGCTGCGCACCGCGTGCGCGAACGCGCGCGCCGGCAGCTCTTGATCGACGAAGCCGTCGTGCTTGAACGGCGAGACGAGCACGCCCGCGAGGTCGCCCTCCGCTTCGCGCGCGGCGCGCTCGAGGCTCGCGACGTCGTTGTACGCAAACGGGATCAGGTGCGCGCGGTCGTCGGGCAACGTGCCGATCGGGTTCGGCGTGCACCACGCGGCTGCGCCGTGATACGCGCCCTTCGCGACGAGAATCTTGCGCCGCTTCGTGTGAGCGCGCGCGACCGTCACCGCCATCGAGGTCGCGTCCGTGCCGTTCTTGCAGAAGAGCGCCCACTGCGCGTGCGCGACTTGCTGTGTGAGCTCCTCTGCGAGCTCGACGATCAGCGGCGAGGGCCCCGTCATCGCATCGCCGTGCGCGAGCTGCGTCGTGAACGCGGCGTCGATCTCGGGATCGCAGTACCCCAACAAGTTCGGGCCGTACGCGCACATGAGGTCGATGTACGCGTTGCCGTCGGCGTCCCACAGCCGCGCGCCCTTCGCGCGCGAGAAGAACTGTGGGAACTCGGCGGGAAGCAGCGCGGTCGACTCGTGGCCGTACATGCCGCCGGGAATCACGGCGGCGGCGCGTGCGCGAAGGGCGGCGTCGGCGGAAGTGCGTCGCGTCATCGTGGACCTCGCTTTGACGATCTTTGGCGCACCGATCGCACCGCTGCGTCGCGTAGGATCGTGCCCGCTGCGACCGGACCCGTCACACGCGCAGCTTACGCTGCGAGGCATAAGAGGGGGGAACGCGATGGCGGTGCGATGGCTTCAGTGCACGGTGCGGCCGGGCATGTTCGACAGCGAGTTCATGGTGGGGATCGAGGTGCCGGGCAAGGGCGAGCTCACGGCGATCTTCGTCGACAAGAGCCTGGTGCGCGTGAGCGAGCAGCCCGAGCGCGGAAGGCCCGTGATCGGGCACGTGCGCGTGTACGCGCGGGAGGACGGCGAGGAGGCGACCTGCACGCTGCCCGTTCAGAGCGTCGAGTTCGGCATGAACATCGGCGTGCCCACTTCGTTACTGGCGGCTCAGGACGACGTGCTCGATCCGGTCGCGAGGTGAGCGATGACGGTGCTCAGCAATCGCGCCCTGATCGAGGCGATGGATGCGGGGCGCCTGCGAATTGATCCGCGGCCGGCGCCGACGCCCGAGGTTCGGGGCTCACCGTTCGGGTCTTGCTCGGTCGACCTCCACCTCGGGCGAACGATCTTCATCCCGCGCAGGGGTCTTCAGGTCACGCTCGACATCCGCGGCGCGCTCACGCCCACGCTGGACGCGCTCTACGAACGGCGCGAGATCGCTGACGAGGGCTGGGTCCTCGAACCTGGGCGCTTTCTGCTTGGGAGAACGATCGAGGTCGTCGATCTACCCCTCTCCGGGAATGGCCTCGCCGCTCGCATCGAGGGCCGCAGCTCGTTCGCGCGCGCAGGACTGCTCGTGCACTTCACTGCGCCGACGATCCACGCTGGTTTCACCGGCTCCATCGCGCTCGAGATCATCAACCTCGGCGAGTTCGCGTTGGTTCTCCGGCCCGGCTCGGCGATCTGCCAGCTGATCGTCGAGACCGTCGAGGGCGAGCCGATCCGCAGCGACTCTCAGTTCCAACACCAATCCGCACCCACCGGAGCCGCGGCGCCCTAACACCTCACGCCTTCGCGCTCGGCCGCGCGCTCACCTCCGCGTGCCAGCGCAGCAGGTTCTTTTGCGACGGCTCGGGGTGCAGCTGATTGAGCTGGGCTGCGAAGTCGTAGGTGGTGAGCGCGAGGATGTCGGCCATCGAGTAGCGATCGCCGGCGACGAACGCGCGGCTCGCGAGCTGCGCGTCGAAGAACGCGAACGCGTTGCGCACGAGCACGCGCGCCTGATCGGCCATCTCGGCGATCTGGTTCTTCACGACGGCCTTGGTCAGGGGCGAGCCGTGCACCCACACCATCCCCACGGCCTGCATGAACGTCATCTCGACGCGGCGGTTCCACATGTCGATCCGGCCGATCTCTTCGGGCGTGCGGCCGAACAGGCTCGGCTCGGGGTGGAGCGCCTCGAAGTAGCGGCAGATCGCGACGCTCTCGGCGATGTGCGTGCCGTCGTCGAGGGCGAGCACGGGCAGGCCGCCGAGCGGATTCACGTTCGCGAGGAACTCCGGCGTGCGGTTCGCGCGCGTCATGATGTCCACCTTCTCGAACGGCACCGAGATGCCTTTCTCCGCGAGGTAGATGTGCACGCGGCGCGGGTTGGGCGCGCCGGGGTAGGTGTAGAGCTTCACGATCGCCTCCTGTGGATCGCGCACGATACGCCGACCGCGCGCGTTCTTGTGGCACCAGATCTGCCACAATCTCGGCGCTCGCCCGGAGACCTCGATGCGCTTTCACCGCCCCTTCGTCGCGTGCGCGCTGCTCGCCATGACCGCACTTCTCGCTGCGTGCGAAGGCGCGCAGGATGCGCTCGTGCGCCGCGTCGCCTCACGCGCTGCTGCGCAGGACGACTCGCTGTTCGCGACCGACGCGCTGCGCGTTCTCATCTGCGGCAGCGCCTCGCCGCTGCCGCATCCGACGCGCGCGCGCCCGTGCACGGCGGTGTTCGCGGCGGGCAGGCTGTGGGTCGTGGACGTGGGCCCCGGCTCTTGGAATCGCATGGGCGGTTGGCGAGTGCCGCCGAAGCTCGGCGCCGTGCTGCTCACGCACTTCCACAGCGACCACATCGGCGAGCTCGGTGAATGGAACCTGCAGAGCTGGGTGAACGGACGCGAGGCGCCGCTCACCGTGATCGGCCCTGAAGGCGTGCAGCGCGTCGTCGCGGGCTTCAACGAGGCGTACGCGCTCGATGTCGTCTACCGCGCCGCGCATCACGGCGCGGACTTCATGCCTCCGGGAGTCGGCGTGATGAGCGCGCAGCCCATCGCGTTCGCGGAGAGCGCGACGAGCGAAGTCGTGCACGACGCCGACGGGCTTCGCATCACCGCCTTCCTCGTCGATCACGCGCCGATCGCACCGGCGGTCGGCTACCGCTTCGACTACCTCGGGCGCTCCGTCGTCGTGAGCGGTGATACCGTCATGAGCTCGAACCTCATCACTGCGGCGACGGACGTGGATGTGCTCGTGCACGAGGCGCAGGCGAATCACATCGTGAAGTTGCTGCAAGAAGTTGCGACAGAGAGCCGGCCGCGCGCGGCGAAGATCATGAGCGACATCCCCGACTACCACACGAGCCCCGTCGAGGCGGCGGAGGTTGCGAACGAGGCGAACGCGAAGCTGCTCGTGCTGAGCCATCTCACGCCGCCGCCGCCGAACGCGCTCCTGGAGCGCATGTTCGTGCGCGGCGTCGAGGACGCACGCTAGGGCGAGTGGGTACTCGCCGACGACGGCATGCTCTTCACGCTGCCGGCGAGCTCGCAGGAAATCACGAGAGACTCACTCGAATGAAAGAGCTCGCCGCCCGCCGCGAAGCGACCGTGCGCACGCGCGCCGATTACCGGAGCAAGCCATCTCGGAGCTGCTCGCGCAGCACCCAGAAAGGCGCGGGCCGATGACGAGCGAGGCGCAGCTCTACCGCGCGGTGAACGCGGTGCTCGAGCCGGCGATTCGCGCGGGGCTCGGTGCGCCGCTTCTCTCGCCGGCGGGCTTCGTAGTGGTCGAGATGACCGGCGCAAAGTCGGGGAAGCTGCGCCGCGTTCCGCTCGCGGCGCTGCGCATCGGCTCGCACCTGCTGATCGGCACCGTGCGCGGCGAGCGCTCGCTCTGGGTGCGCAACCTCGCGGCGAACGGCGACGTGCGCGTGTGGCTCGCAGCGAGAGCAAAGCCCATGCGCGCGTTCGTGCTGCGCCCCGGCGCGAGCGCACGCAGGCCGCGCGCACTCGCGACGACTCTGCGGCCGCTCTGGCGCGCGCTCGCGTCCCTAACAGACCGCGGCTTCGCGTTCGCGCTGCTCGCGCCTGCGCCTAAGCGCGCAGCTTCGCCTCGAGGCCGCGCTTCACCTCGGGCCACTCGCTCGCGATCACGCTGAACCACACCGAAGTCCGCAGCGAGCCGTCCGGCATCACCATGTGCGCGCGGAAGCGGCCCTCTTCCTTCGCGCCGATGCGCGCGAGCGCCGCGCGCGACTTCTCGTTGCGCTCGTCGGTCTTGAACTCGACGCGGTTGCAGCCAAGCACCTCGAAGCAGTGCGTGAGCTGCAGCAGCTTCGCCTCGGTGTTCACCGCGCTGCGCTGATGCGAGGGCGTGATCCACGTCGCGCCGATCTCGAGGCGCCTGTGCGCGGGCTCGATCGCCAAATAACAAGTCGAGCCGACGACTCGCCCGGTCGTGCTCTCGATCGTCACCCAGGCGTGCAGCGTGCCTTCGCGCATGCGCGCGAGGCTGTGCGCGACGTAGGCGCGCATCTCGTCGGGCGCCTCCATCGACATCGGGTACCAGCGAAACAGCCCGAATCCGCAGCCGGCCGCGACGAGCGCGTCCGCGTGATCCGCGCGCATCGTCTCGAGGCGAACGTGCGTTCCTTCCAGCGTGATCGGCTCGGTCTTCACGGCGTGCATATCCCGCGCGCGCGCAGCAACATCGCGTCCCTCGAAGGAGCTGCGCCATGCCCATGCCGAAGGGGATCGGAATCGTCGATCTGATGCTCGGCTTTCCGATCACGGACCACGAGAAGATGTACGACTTCCTGCGCCAGCAGGCGAAGGACTCGTGGTCGAAGGAGAGCACGTTCCCCGTCGAGTACATGTTCAAGGGCGTGCCGTACGACTGGGGCAAGGGCCGCGATCCGATCGAAGTGACGATCGAAGAGATGGACAAGTGGGGCATCCAGTGGGCGCCCGCGAGCGTGCTGAACGAGACGGGACGCAAGGCGCTGACGAAGCACCCCGATCGCTTCTTCGGAACGTGCCAGGTCGATCCGAACACGGGCATGGAAGGCGTGCGGCTCGCAAAGAAGGCCCACGCCGAGTTCGGCATCAAGGCGCTCTCGACGTTCCCGGCGGGCCTGCAGCCGCAGGTGCCCATCAACGACAAGAAGTTCTACCCGCTCTACGCGACGGCCTGCGAGCTCGACATCGCGTACTTCGTGAACGCCGGCGTGCCCGGCCCGCGCGTGCCGATGATGTGCCAGCACGTCGAGTTGTTAGACGAAGTATGCTGGTTCTTCCCCGAGCTGCGGCTCATCACCATGCACGGGTGCGAGCCGTGGGAAGATCTCGCCGTGAAGCTGATGCTGAAGTGGCCCGGGCTTCACTACTGCACGAGCGCGTTCGCGCCCAAGCACTACCCGCAGGCGATCATCAAGTACGCGAACACGCGCGGCGCCGACAAGATCATGTACGCCGGCTACCACCCGATGGGCCTCTCGCTGGAACGCATCATGACCGAGATGCCGAGCGTCGCGTTCAAGGACAACGTGTGGCCGAAGTTCCTACGCGAGAACGCGATGCGCGTGCTCAAGCTGGGGAGCTGACGCGGCGGCGCCCGCGAAAGGCCCACCACACGCCGTAAGCGATCAGCGCCATCGCGCCGATGTCCCACGCGCACAGCTTCGCGACGCGGTAGTAGGGCATGTACTGCCAGAGGCCGTAGCGGTCGACGATCGTCTCTTCGAACAGCACCCAGGTGTTGAAGAAGGTCAGCCAGATCGCGAAGCGCACGAGTCCGTGAGGCTTGGCTTTCGCCGCGAGATCGGTCATCGCATCCTCCGAGCGCGTGCGCGAAACGGTACGACTTGAAGCTCACTGGAGGTCAAGGCGATGCGCGCACTCTTGATCGGAGAAGTTTCGCGGCGCGCGAAGCTGAGCCCCGCGGCACTGCGGTACTACGAGAGCCTCGGGCTGATCGCGGCCAGCGATCGCGTCGGCGGAAAGCGCGTCTTCGCGACGACCGTGCTCGAGCGCCTCGCCCTGATTCGGCTCGCGCAGCACGCGGGCTTCACGCTTGCGGAGATCGCGGAGTTGTTGCGGTCGCGCAGTAAGCGACGTCGCGGGGCCGGGGACTTCTGGAAGCGAGCAGTCGCCCGGAAGCAGGTGTCGATGCTGGAGCGCGCTGCTCAACTGGATCGGACGCTTCGCGTCCTCGCGGCGCTCGAGAGCTGCGAATGCACCGCGCCCGAGCAGTGCGCGCGCGAGTTCGAGCGGCTCAGTCCCGCCCGGCACTGAGCCGGATCCCGTCGACCCACACCGTGCCCGTGCCTTCCACCACGACGTTCAGCTTCGCGCGCGTGGGCTCCTGATCTGCCTCGAGGAAGAACGGCGCCTCGTGCGTGCTCCAGTCGCTGGTGCCCGAGATCTGCGAGTGGAGCGCGCGCGAAAAGAACTCTCCGTGGTTCTTCACCGTGACCCACATCTCGAGGTACGCGCGGCCCGCGACGTTCTCGCCGCGCAGCTTCGCTCGATACGAGACGCGGGGGAGCTTCGGCGCCTCGATCGGCACGTCGGCGAGATGAATCACGGTGCGCTCACCACTCGCCTCGATGCGGAAGGAGCCGCGCCCATCGACCGACACCGCGGGATCGAACGTGAGGCCCCGCTGCGGCGCGACGCTGCGCTCGCTGTCGAGGCCGTCCGCATAGAGCGCCATGTCGGGCAGCTTGTTGGGTCCGATGTCGCACGAACAGAGCGCCGCGAGCAAGAGCAGTGAGATGCGCTTCACTTCGACTTCTCCCCATGCTGCAAGCTGCGCAGCGCGCCGACGCTCGAGTAGGTCGAGACGCAGTACGGCACGAGCAGCGTGAGCGCCATCTTGAACAAGCGCGTCGCGTCGACCTCACCGCGCACGAGCGCGTCGCCGTGGTTGATCGTGATGAGCAGCGCGCCGACGACCACCGCCATGAGCAGCGCGCGGCGCACGACGCCCGGCGACGTCGCGAGCGCGAGCCAGCTCTGTGCGTGCGCGCTCATCGTCGCGATGCCGCCCATGCGTCCCAGTTCGCGGCACGCTCGCGGCGCTCCGCCCGGAAGTTCGTCACTTCGAGGCGCAGGCCGTCGGGGTCGCTCACGAACGCGGCGTAGTAGTCGGTCGCGTACTCGTGGTAAAGGCGCGGCTCGGAGACCGCGATGCCGGCAGCTGTCAGGGACGTGGCGACGCGATCCACTGCAGCCGCGTTCTCGACGCGAAAGCAGAAGTGGTGCAGCCCCGCGGCGTAGGCATCGTGCGCCATCGTCGTGCGAGCGGGGCGCAGCGCGACGCTGAAGTGGCGATTCACGTAGTGCACGTGCGGCTCGCCGCCGATCGGCGCATGCACCTTCACGTGCCCGAGCGCGGTCACTAGCAATGCGTCGTAGAAGCGCTCGATGCGCGCGAGGTCGCGCACGGCGAAGTAGACGTGATCGATACCGAGCACGTCGCCAGGTTCGCTTGCCGTCACCGCCTCACCTCGAATCCCGCCTTGCGCGCATCCCACGTCTCGGGCGTGACGCCGCGCTCGCGCAGCTTGTACTTCTGCACGCGCCCCGTCGGCGTCTGCGGCAGCTCGCTCATCAGCTCGACATAGCGCGGCACGAAGAAGTACGGCGCCGTGTCGTTCACGAAGCGGCACAGCTCGTCGGGCGTCGCGCTCGCACCGGCCTTCAGCACGACGCACAGCTTCATCTCCGCCTCCGCCGCGAGCTGCTCGCTCACGACCGCGTGCGCCGCGCACTGCTGCACGGCGGGATGCGCCGCGAACGCGGCCTCTACCTGGAAGGAGGAGATGTTGCGGCCCTTGAAGCGGATGAAGTCCTTCTTGCGGTCGACGAAGTAATAACTTCCGTTCGCGTCGCGCCGCGCGAGATCGCCCGTGTGGTACCAGAGGTTACGCCACGCGCTGACCGTCGCCTCGGCGTTGTTGAAGTAGCCATTGAAGATCTGAAACGGCGCGGTGGGGCGCACGCAGATCTCGCCCGGCTCGCCCGCGGCGACCTCGCGGTCGTGCTCGTCGAACAGCTTCACGTCGATGCCCTCCGCCGGATCGCCGAGGGCGTTCTCCGGATACGCGACTCCGGGCCGGCGCGAGAGCAGGCCCATCACCTCGCTCTGCCCCATGCCCTGATGAATCTCCTCGATGCCGAAGCGCTCCTTGAACGGGCCGATCAGCTTGTCCGGCATCGGCACCATCCCGGCGACGCGCACCGGGTTGTCGCGATCGTCGGCGCGCGGCGGCTGCTGCCACAGGAAGATGTGCATCGCCCCGAGCGTGAACACCATCGTCGCACCGTAATGACGCGTGCGATCCCAGAACTCCGTGACCGAGAAGCGCGCGTCCATCGCGACGGGCACGCCGCACACGAGCGCGCGGTACACGTTCGCCACCCACGCCGCCGACTGATACATCGGGAGGCAGCTGTAGATGACCTCGCCTTCGCGCAGGCCCGCGTTCACCGCGCCGTCGAGCGCCGCGCGGATCCACACGTTGTGGCTCTGCATCACGCCCTTCGACTTCCCGGTCGTGCCCGACGTCCAGAGAATCGCGGCCGTGTCTCCGTAATAGAGCTGCGCGTCGTCCGGCTCAGCGCCCGGCGCCTGCGTCAGCTGCTCGAGCGGCACGATCGAAGCGCGCGCCTGTATCTCGCTCGGCACCGCACCGCGCACGATCACGCGCTCGAACGGCAGCTTCCCGCCGCACGCCTCGAGCGCCCGCGCGAGCAGCGCGCCATCCGCCACGAGCACGCGCGCCCGCGCATCTTCGAGCGACTCCCGCAGCCACGCGCCTTTGTAGTCCGTGTTCGTCGGCACCCAAATCGCGCCGAGCTTGTTCAGCCCGAGCGTCGTCCAGATCCAATCCGGACACGTGTCCATCAGAAACGCGACCGTGTCCCCGCGCGCAACGCCAAGCTCCACGAACCCCCGCGCCGACGCATTCGCGAGCTCGTTCACGCGCCCATACGACCACCGCTCATCACCCCAGCGCACGAACAAGTCATTAGGAACCTTCTCCGCCTGCCGACGCAGACAGCGCCCCAACAACCGATCCGCCGAATCCGAAAGCTCGAGCTTGTTCACACCACACTCTCCGAAGCGCGAAAGCCTCGCAGTCTAGTTACGCCGCAACGCCGAAGGCACAACACACCGCACACGGAAGCCTCACACAACGCGCGACAGCGCCGCGGGAGGCGCGGCTCAAAGCCGCGCCGATCCGCGCCCGCGTCCAAAGAAGCGCACGACCGAGCGAATCCAGCAACAGCAGCCGGCGGGGGCCGCAGCGGGGGTCGCCGCAGCGAGTGCCCAGGCGCGAGGCGCGCTCACACTCGGGCGCATCGCGAGACCCCACGATCGCCGCACGGATTCGCTTGACGCGCCCGCGCGGTCGAGCGAAGGCGAACCCCCGCGGAGGCCCGCGCCGGCTGCGCTGCCCGCGCGAGAGCTCCACGCACGACCTCAGTCTTTCAGCTCGATCAAAATCTCGTGGTACTCGCTCCGCCCGACATTCCGCGCCGCCTCCACCCCGCCGCGCCCCACATAGAAAACCTGCCCCGGCGCCACATCCGCCTCCAGGTACTCCCGATACGGCCCCGCCGAGTCCGCCTCAGGCACCACCGCCATGCGGTCCCCCGAGATCTGAATCAGCAGATGATCGAGCTCGTGCCGATGCACCGGGCCCGTCTCGCCCGGCGGCATCCGCATCTCCCACACGCGCACGCGCTCGTTCTCGAACAGCACGCGCGTCGCGATTGCACCGAGCTTCCGTTCCATCGCGTTCTCCCTAATACCCACGCTCGCGGTCGACGAGATCGCGCGCGAGCAGCGGTTTGCCGGCGGTCCAGCGCGCGAGATTGTCGAGGAACGGCTCGAGCAAGAGGTCGAGCGCGCCCGGCATGTTCCATGAGATGTGCGGACTGAGTCGCACGCGCGGATGCGCGTAGAGCCAGTGTCCCGCCGGCGGCGGCTCGGGCTCCGTCACGTCGAGCGACGCGCACGCGACGCGTCCGTCGTCGAGCGCCTCGCGGAGCGCGTCCTGATCGATCAGTGCGCCGCGCGCGATGTTCACGATGTGCACACCGCGCTTGACCCGCGCGAGCGCATCTCGACCGATCAGGTGCCGCGTCTCCGCCGTTGCGGGTGCCGCGATCACGGCGTGGTCTGCGTCTCGTAACAACTCGCCGAGGTCGCGCACGACCTCGACCCCCTCCATCGCGCCGCCTTCGCTGCGCCGCATCGCGCGCACGCGCATGCCGAACGCGAGCGCGCGCTTCGCGACCTCGCGCCCGATGCCGCCGAAGCCGACCAGCGCCAGCGTGCGGCCGTGAAGCCCGCCGAGCTCGCGGTACTTCCAGCTCTCCGCGTCGCGAATGAACACGTCGGGGATGTGCTTCTCGAAGGCGAGCATCGCAGCGAGCACGAACTCCGCGATCGGGATGCCGCTGCCGCCGCGCGAGCACGTGAGCGGCGCATCGCCGAGGTGCGCGAACGGGAATCGATTCACGCCGGTTCCGTAGGCGTGCACCCAGCGCACGCCGCGCGCCATCGCGTCCGCGAAGTTCGGGCTTCCCCAAGCCTGCGTGAGCAGCACGTCGCCGCGCACCCCGGCTGCGATTGGCCCCTCCTCGGGGATTTGCACCACCGACACGTCAGGGAAGCGCTTCAGCACTTCGCCCAACAAGGTGATCGGCACGTGTGTGAGGACCGCCGTCGGCTGCGTCACGAGCGCACTCCGTTCGCGATGCGCTCCACGAGTAGCGCGCGCTGAACTTGCCGCGTCGCCTCGGTGCGCGGCAGCTCCCGCACGAGCTCGAGGCGCCGCGGGCGCTTGTAGCCCGCGAGCGTGCCCGCGCAATGCGCGCGCAGTGCATCGAGCGTGAGTGCGGCGCCGGGCTTCGGCACGACCACCGCGCACACCACCTCGCCCCACTGCGCGTCGGGGATGCCCACCACCGCAAGCTCCTCGATGCCGGGCGCATCGCGCAGTGCGGCCTCGACCTCGGCGGGCGACACGCTCTCGCCGCCGCTGCGAATCACGTCCTTCTTGCGCCCGACGATCGACAAGTAGCCCTCCGTGTCGAGCGCGCAGAGGTCGCCGGTGTGGAACCAGCCGTCGCGCAGCGCCGCGCGCGTCGCCTCGGCGTCCTCGAAGTACTCGCTCAGCAGAAACGCGCTGCGCACGAGCAGCTCGCCGTCCTCCGCGATGCGCAGCTCCCCGCCAGGCGGCGCGGCGCCGACGCTGCCCGGCTTGCGCAGCACGTCCGCGTGCGAGAGCGCGCTCGCGGTGCCGGTCTCGGTGGCGCCGTAATAAATGCGCAGCGTGCACGCGGGGAAGCGCGCGCGCAGCGCGCGCACCAGCTCGATCGGCACCGCGCTCGTGCCGGTGTCGAGCTCGCGCAGCGAGCTGAGATCGAAGCGCGAGAGGTCGCGCTCGAGGATGCGCGTCCAGATCAGCGGGATGCCGTAGAAGTGATTCGCGCGGCGGCGCTCGATCGCGCCGAGCAGGGCGTCCGGCGTCGGCGACGCGACGAACGCGATCTCGCCGCGCGTCTGCCACGCCGCGAGCGCGAGCGTCCAAGGTGCCATGTGGAACATGGGAAACATGCAGACCGTGCGGCGCGGCTCGTCGCGGAACACGCCCTGGAAGCTGCGCAGCCAGCTCACGCGATGCGAGAGCACGACGCCCTTGGGCCGGCCCGTACTGCCGCTCGTGAAGAAGATCACGTGCGCTTCGTCTTCGCGGAGCGCGGGCTCGCTCACGTCGCTGTCGTCTTCGGGAAGCGCGGCGTGCGAGACGTCCGCTCCCAGGCCCGGACCAAGCTGCGCGAGCTTCGCGCCGCATCCGTCCGCGAGCCGCGCCGAGTCCTGCGCGCGCTCCGCATCGACGACCACGACGCGCGGCCTCGCGATGCGCGCGACCTCGGCGGCCTCGCGCGCTCCGAGCCGCGCGTTCACCGGCGCGAACACGGCGCCGAGCTTCGCGCACGCGGCGAACAGCGGAACGAGGTCGAGCGAGGTGTCCGCCCAGGTGACGACGCGGTCGCCGTGCGCCACGCCGAGCGCTCGCAGCGCGCGCGCCGTGCGGTTGGCGGCGCGGTCGAGCTCGCGGTGCGTGAGCGTGCGCTCGCCGAGCGCGGCGGCGACGCGCCCTGGCACGACGGACGCGTTGCTGCGGAACACGTCTCCGATCAGCAGCGGCCTCGGCGGGTTCGTGGTTGCCGTCATCGCGGGCGCAGAATAGTGTTCCTGATATGCGGAATGCCATTCTCGATTCCCGGAAACGCATTCTCGGCGTCCCTCTCGCGGCGACGCGCGCCGTGGACCGTGCGCTCGAGCGGCAGCGCGCGACTTACGCGGCGGAGACCGAGAAGCTCGTGCAGGCCGCACTCGCGCTGATCCGCGAGCGCGGCGATCTGGAGCCGCCCGTCGCCGCCATCGTGCGCCGCGCGAAGCTCTCGAATCAGGCCTTCTACCGGCACTTCCGCAGCAAGCACGAGCTGCTCGTGGCGGTGCTCGACCACGGCATCGCGCTGCTCGAGGAGTACCTGCGCGAGCGCATGGCCGCGGCCCCGAACGCGGCGGAGCGCATCCGCGCGTGGCTGCGCGGCATGCTCGAGCAGGCGCTCAACTCACGCGGCGCCGAGGCGACGCGCCCGTTCGCGCTCGCGCGCAGCCAGCTTGCGCGGCACTACCCCGAGGAGGTCGCGGCTTCCGAGCAGCGCCTAACAGCTCTCGTTCGCGAAGCGATCGCCGACGCGAAGCGCTCGGGCGAGTTGCCGCACGCTGATCCCGAGGCCGACAGCGAGGCGCTCTATCACCTCGCGATGGGCTGGCTCGAGACGCGGCTGCTCGAAGACGACCCGGCGGAGAAGATGCAGGCGAAGCGGCTCGAAGCGTTCGCGATGGCGGGCCTGCGAGCGAGCCCGCACCCAAGCCCTGCAAGCGACCGAGCAGCACGCAGTGCTGCCGGGCGCGCGCAGCGAGGCATCGCCGAGCGGAGCTCTTGAGGGTGGAGCGGGAGATTCTGCTCACGGGCATTGGCGGCCAGGGCGTGCAGCTCGCCGCGCAGGTGATCGCGCGCGCCGCGGTTCTCGAAGAGCGCCACGTGATGTCGCTCGGCACCTACGGCGGCACGATGCGCGGCGGCAACACCGACTCGACGCTGATTCTCGGCGCCGCGCCGATCTCGTCGCCGCCGATCGTCGCGAAGAGCTGGGCGGGGATCGGCGCGCATCCGCGCTACTGGGAGGCAGTGCGCGCGAAGCTGCGCGCCGGCGGGGTCGCGGTGTGGAACGCAGACCTCTTCGAGGCGAGCGCAGATGCCGGCGCAGCGCGCGCGCTTCCCGTGCGCGCGACCGCGCTCGCCACCGAGGCCGGCGCAGCGCAGGGCGCAGCGCTCGTGCTCGTCGGCGCGCTCGCGGGCGCGACGGCGCTCGTGGGCCTCGACTCTCTCATCGCAGCGATGGAGGAGGCGCTGCCGCCGTATCGCCGCGAGCACGCGGCGAAGAACGCGGCGGCGCTGCGCGCGGGCTTCGACTCGGCGCCGCGGGACTTCGCGCGGGCGTGGAGCGCGGCATGAGCGTCGTGACGCGCGGCACCGTGGTGATCGCCGAGGAGCGCTGCAAGGGCTGCGAGCTGTGCGTGCCCGCCTGCCCGCCGCGCGTGCTCGCGATGAGCGAGCGCCGCAACGCGATCGGCGCGCGAGTTCCGGACCTAATGCCTGGCTGCACCGGCTGCGGCGCGTGCCTGCTGGTGTGCCCCGACTTCTGCTTCGAGGTCTACCAGTACGACGAAGCCGTCGTGCACGGAGACGCGCGATGAAGCGGCGCTTGATGGAGGGCAGCGAAGCGATTGCCGAAGCCGCGATCGCCGCGGGCTGCAAGTTCTTCGCGGGCTACCCGATGACGCCGTTCACGGAGCTGCTCGAGCACTTCGCGGCGAAGCTGCCGACCGCGGGCGGCGCGTGCGTGAACGCCGAGAGCGAGCTCGAAGCGATCGGCATGGCGTGGGGCGCCGCGGCGACCGGCGCGCGCGCGGCGACGGGCTCCACGGGGCAAGGCCTCGCGCTGATGCAGGAGTCGCTCTCGGAGCTGGTGCGCGCGGAGCTGCCGCTCGTCGTGTTCAACATGGCGCGCGGCCAGTTCGACTACTTCCAGGCCACGCGCGGCGGCGGCCACGGCGACTACCGCCTCGTCGTGCTCGCACCGATCGACGTCGCCGAGGCAGTCGATCTCACGCAGCGCGCCTTCGAGATCGCCGAGCGCTGGCGCAACCCCGTGCTGATCTACGGCGACTACCTGCTCGCGCACACCGCGGAGGCAGTCGACGTGCGCGCGCTCGACCTGACGACGCACGCGAACGAGTGGCGCGCGGACGGCACCGGCCGCGCGCGCGGCGGGCCGCGGCACGTGTCGTCGATCGGCATGCAGCCGGGCGCTAAGGGCATCGACGCGGAAGTGTTTTGGAAGCGCCTCGCCGCGAAGCACGAGCAGATCGCCGCGAGCGAGGCGCGCTTCGAGGCGGAGCACTGCGACGATGCGGAGCTGCTCGTCGTCGCATTCGGCTCGCTCGCGCGCTTCGCCCGCCACGCCGTGCGCGAGCTGCGCCGCGAAGGCGTGCGCGCGGGCTACTTCCGTCCCGTCACGCTGTGGCCGTTTCCGAGCGAAGCCCTCGCGCGCGCAGCGGGCGGCGTGAAGCGCGTCGCGGTGCTCGAACAGAACGCGGGGCAGATGATCGACGACGTGCGCCTCGCCGTGCTCGGGCGCGCGCCGGTCGTCGCGATCGGCGGCATCTCCACCGACGCGCACGGCTTCGGCATCGGGCGCTTCTTCGATCCCGAGCAGGTGCGCGCGCGCATCGAGGGCGCGCTGCCTGAGAGGCACGTGGCATGAGCACGCGCATCGCGACCGACCGAGCGCCCGGAGTCGCAGCCACGAAGACGGGCGAGTTCGCACCTTCACTGCAGCTGAGCGTCGACCACGACCTCTGCCCTGGCTGCGGCGAGCCGCTCGCGCTGCGCCTCGTGCTCGAGCTGATCGAAGAGCTCGGCCATGCGCATAACGCCATCTGCGTGGTCGGGATCGGGTGTTATACGGCGCTCGGCTCGTCGATCGGCGTCGACATGATCCAGGCGCTGCACGGCCGCGCGCCGAGCCTCGCGACCGGCGCGAAGCGCATGCGCCCCGCGACCTTGCTCTTCACGCTGCAAGGCGACGGCGACATGGTGAACGAGGGGCTCCAGGAGGTGATTCACACCGCCGCGCGTGGCGAGAACGTGACGTGCGTGCTGCTGAACAACGGCGTGTTCGGCGAGACGGGGGGCCACATGACCGCGACCAGCGTGCTGGGCCAGCGCACGAAGAACACGCTCGAGGGCCGCGACGCCGCGCGCCACGGCCACCCGATCTCGCTCGCCGAGATGCTTGCGCCGCTCGGCGGCGCTGCTTACGTCGCGCGCGGCTCGGTGCACGACGCGCCGAACATCGTGCGCACGAAGAACATGCTGCGCCGCGCGTTCGAGGCGCAGCTCGCGGGCGAGGGCTTCTCGCTCGTCGAGATTCTCACGATGTGCCCGACGGGCTGGTTCGTGCCCACCGCGAAGGGGCCGGGCTACCTCGACGAGGTGATCGGCGCGGTGCACCGCATCGGCGAGATCAAGGCGAGGACGCGATGAACGACGCACTGAAGGATCTCTCGGCGCCCGGCCGCTGCGCCGTGCTCGTGATGGAGCTGCAGCGCGGCGTCGTCGGCGACCTCGCCTCGATGCCCGCTCTCGCGAAGACCGTGCAGGAAGCGGGCGTGATCTCGGCAACCGCGCGCGTGCTCCACGCTGCGCGCGCCGCCGGCGTGCGCGTGATCCACTGCCACGCCGCGTTCCGCCGAGATCGCGCGGGCACGCCGCGCAACGTGCCGCTCGTAAACGGGTTGTTACGGAACCCCGATCACATGGTGGTGGGTGAGCCGACGGTCGAGAGCGTGCCGGAGCTCGGGCCCGACCCGCGCGACCTCGTGTCGCAGCGCTTCCACGGCATGTCGCCCTTCACCGCGACCGAGCTCGACGCGTTCCTGCGCGCCAAAAGCACGACGACCGTGATCGCGACGGGCGTCTCGCTGAACGTGGGCATCATCGGCCTCACGATCGAGGCCGTGAACCACGGCTACCACGTCGTGATCCCGCGCGACTGCGTGGTGGGCTACCCGCGCGAGTACGGCGAGGCGGTGCTCGCGAACACGCTGTCGCGGCTCGCGCACTTCACGACGAGCGCGGAGTTGGTGGAGCGATGGCGAGGTTGAAGAAGAAGGATCCGGGCGCGGCGCGCCAGCAGCAGGTCGAAACGCTCGCCGACCGCGGTTTCGCCCTGCTCGAAGAAGGCGAGTTCAAGAAAGCCCTCACCGTCGCAACGCAGCTTAAGGAGCTCCGCTGGTCGGGCGGATTCGAGATCGAGGCTCGTGCGCACGCAGGGCTCGGAGACCTCGCTCGTGCGACCGCGTGTCTCGAAAGCGGAGTCGAAGTCGCGCCGGACGCGTGGGCGAACTGGCAGCTGCTCGGGAGCTACCGCTCCGATCGCGGTGACTTCATCGGTGCGGAGGTCGCCTACACACGGGCGCTCAGCTGCCCAGGCGCCGACCAGGACGCGATCACTCTGAATCGCGCGATCCTCGCTACGCGTCAGGCCGATCCCGAGCGGGCGCTTCGGCTCGCGAGCGAGGTCAGACACCCTGACCTTGCGGCACGGACGATCTCGGTTCGAATGCGCGCGCTCGAGCTGTCGGGCAAGACGCGCGAGGCGCTCGCGATCGGAGTCGATGCGACTCGCCCAGATGCCGGGATCAGTCCCGACGACGTGCGGATGCTCGTGTCGAGAGTCGTCCATCTGCGCTTGGTGCTCGGAGACAACCGCTTAGAGATCCGCACGTTCCTTCGTCGTCATTGGTCCCCCGACATCGACAGCGCGCACCTGCTCGCGGCATTCCGTGAGCTCGACGGCGTCGAGGCGAACGAACACTGCGGCTACTTCTACTTGCTCGTTCAAGCGCGGCTCCTCCCCGGTCATCCTGAGGCCACTCACGCCGAGGGCTACTTCGCGAGGTTCCACGCCGTCGCACCGAGTGCGAAGGAGGCGCTCCCGTTCGTCGCGCGGCTGCTCGACGAACGAGCCGAGCTTCGCGTCTCAGAGAGCGAGCGCCTCGAGGCTCGGAGCCAGGGTTTCCAAGGCGTGTATTGGAGCGCGCCCGGGCGCACATACTTCGAAACGGCCTGAAGCGGCTCACCCCACCCGCACGCCCACGCTCTTGAATCCGCGCACGTTACTCGAATGCATACGCGCGGTGCTCGTCACCTCGTAGCGCGGGAATCTGCGCAAGAACTCCTCGATCCCGATGCGGGACTCCATGCGCGCGAGGTGCGCGCCGAGGCAGACGTGGCGGCCGTAGCCGAAGCCGAGGTGGAGATCGATCTCGCGGCGCACGTCGAAGGCGTCGGGGTCCGCGTACTTGCGCGGGTCGCGGCCACTCGCGCCGTTCACGAGCGCCACCTTCGCGCCCTTCGGGATCGTGACGCCGTGCAGCGCTACGTCACGTGTCGTGACGCGGCCCTGGTACTGCGACGGCGGATCGAAGCGCAGCGCTTCCTCCACCGCGTTCGCGATCCAGCGCGGCTCGCGCACGAGCACGTCGCGCTGATCGGGGCGGCGCCACAGCTCGTGCAGCATAGTCGCGAGCAGCTTCATCACGGTCTCGTTGCCGGCGGTCGCGAGCAGCACGAAGAACATGCGCACGTCCGAGTCGTCGAGCCGCGAGAGCTCGCCGCGCTCGTCCGCGACCTCGACCTGCGTGAGCCGCGTGAGCAGGTCGTCCTGCGGGCGCGCGCGCCGCTCGGCGATCAGCTTCGAGATGTACGCGAGCAGCTCGCCCGACGCGGCGATCGCCTCCTGCGTCGGCAGCGGATTCCCCGGTTCGCGGTGCAGCATCAGGTTCGACTTGCGCTGCACCTCGCGCCGATCGCTCTCGGGAATCCCTAACAACGCGCTGATCACGTCCATCGGCAGGCGCGACGTGAAGTCGCCCACGAGATCGAGCTCGCTTCGCCCCGCGAGCGCGTCGAGGTGCGCACACGCGATGCGGCGCACCTCCGGCTCGATCTCGGCCATGCTGCGCGGCGTGAACGCCTTGCTGACGAGGTTGCGGTACCGCGAGTGGCGCGGCGGATCCATGAAGATGATCAGCCCCGAGTCGGGCTTGGGCGTGTCCATGAACTCGAGGCTGGTGCCGTTCAGCGAGCTGTACGTCTCGCTGTCGACGAGCGCCGCGAGCACGTCGTCGAAGCGCGTCAGCGCGAAGAAGTTCTGACGCGCGTTGTAGTAAGTGGGCGCCTCGTCGCGCATGCGCGCGTAGACCGGATACGGATCCTCGTCCTGTTCGTAGGAGAACTGGTCGTACTCGAAGTCGAGGTCCGTCATCGGCGCACCCTCGGCAGCACCTCGCTCGCGAGCAGCTCTAGGCTCTGCCACGCGAGCTTCGGCGGGAGGCCGCCGCACAGTGGCTGGAGCATCAGCATGCCGTGCTTGCGAATGCGCTCGGCGGCTTCGTCCGGCGTGAAGATGCGGTAGTTGCCGTTCTCCGCGCGCAGCGAGACGACCGAGAGCGCCGTCGACTTCGTGATCGTGTCCATCTGCTGGAACCAGCTCGCGTACATCGCCGCGTCGTGCAGCATGTACGGACCGATCTCGCGCCACGCCGCGTCGACGTCGCGCGCGATGAAGCACGTGTTCGGCGAGTCGCCGACGGGATTCACGAACAGCTGCGGCTGCGTGCCGTACTCCCTGCAAGCGGCCTGATAAATCGCGTCGAGCCCCGGGTTGCCGCCCATCGTCATCATGCCCATGCCCAGGCGCGCGGCGCGACGCACCGCCTCGGGCGCGTTGCCGCCCATGAAGAGCGGCGGGCCGCCGGGTGTCAGGGGTCGCGGCGTGACGTGCACGCGGCGCCCTTCGTACTCGAAGGGCTCCCCCGCCCACGCACGTTTCATCGCGGCGAGGCACGCCTCCATGCGCTTCCCGCGCGTGCGGAGGTCGCGCCCGAACATCGCGTACTCCTCGGGGCGATAGCCGAGCGCGCACACGTAGGAGACGCGCCCGTTCGAGACGATGTCGAGCACCGCCATCTGCTCGGCGAGCTCGATCGGGTCGTGCAGCGGCACGAGCAGCGCCGCGATTTGGATCGGCAGCTTGGTCGTGCGCGCCGCCAGCGCGCTCGCGAGCACGAGCGGCGCGGGGATGTAGCCGTCGCTCGACGCGTGGTGCTCGCTCACCATCGCGATCGCGGCGCCATTCTTCTCGCCCCACTCGGCCATCTCGATCGCCGCGCGATACAGCGCGGGGGCGCTCGCATCGCCATCGCGAAGCCGCATGTCGAAACGCAGCGCGAACATCAGCTTCTCTCTCCCGAAACGCCTGGGGTGAACGAGATCGGCAGCGCCGCGAAGCCGCGCACGTTCGTGCTGTGCACGCGCACGATGCCGCTCGCGTCGACGCGATAGTCGGGCAAGCGGCGCATCACCTCCTCGAGCGACACGCGCGCTTCGAGGCGCGCGAGCGCAGCGCCGAGGCAGAAGTGGATGCCCTTCCCGAACGCGAGGCTCTCGCTCGTGTCGCGGTGCAGGTCGAACACTTCGGGGTTCGCGAACACGCGCTCGTCTCGGTTCGCGGAGCCGATCAGTAACAACACCTTCTCGCCGCGCCGGACCTTCTCGCCGTGCAGCTCGAGGTCGCAGCTCGCGGTGCGCGCCATCAGCTGCGTCGAGTTGTCGTAGCGAAGCGTCTCCTCGATCCAGTCTGAGGTCAGCGCGGCGTTCGCGGCCACTTCCGCGCGCGCCGCAGGGTTCTTCTCCAGCCAGTAGAGCGCGTTCGCGAGCAGCTTCGTCGTGGTCTCGTTGCCGGCGATGATCATCAAGAAGCAGAAGCCGATGATGTCGCGCTCGTCGAGGCGATCGCCGTCGATCTCGACTTGCAGGAGCGCGCTCGCGAGGTCGGCGCCCGGCTTCTTCTTCCGCTCGGCGACGAGCTGCACGAAGTACTGCAGCAGCTTCATCGACGCAGCGATGCCCTCGGGCGGAACGCCGCGAACGCCCTCTTCTCGATGCAGCACGGTGTCGGACCACGCGCGCAGCTCGTCGCGATCGCTCTCGGGCACGCCGAGCATCTCGCTCACGACGTCCATGGGCAGCCGGCCCGCGAAGTCCGCGACGAAGTCACAGCGGCCCGCGGCGATGAAGCGATCGATGTAGCGGGTTGCGATCGCGCGAATGCGAGGCTCGATCTCCGCGACGCGGCGCGGTGTGAAGCCGCGCGAGACGAGCCCGCGCATGCGCGTGTGCTTCGGTGGATCCATGCCGAGGAACGAGAGCGTCGCCGACATGTCCGTGCCGAAGTCGCCCATCTCGAGCGAGATGCCGCCGCTGTTCACGAGCCGCTCGTGATCCTTGAAGCCGGCGACGACGTCGGCGTGGCGCGAGAGGGCGAGGAAGCCGAACTCGGGGTGGCGATACACGGGCGCGTGCGCGCGGAGCGCCGCGTAGGTGGGATACGGGTCTTCGTGGAAGTCGTAGGCGAAGGGGTCGAACTGAACGTGCGTCATGACAGGTCTCACCCACGCTTCAGGTGCGGATGCACCTCGCGCTCCCAGAGCGCGAGCATCTCGTTCGCGAGGTGCGGCGCGATGCCGGCGAGCAGCGGGCTCAGGTAGAGCACGCTGTTCGCGCCGAGCTTCTCCGCGAGCGCGAGCGTCTCGTCGGGCGTCAGCACCTGATAAGCGCCGCTCTGCTTCACCGTGTCCGGCGTGATGCCGCTCGCATAGGGGCCGCTCGGTTTGCCGTGCGCCTCGATCGTCCAGTCGCTGTAGCTCCGTAGCTGGTGCAGCGCGTGTGGCAGCAGGCGCTCCCAGTCCTTCGCGGGCTCCTTCGACAGCCACAAGAAGATCGGGCCCTGCTTCGGGTACTCGCCGGGATCAGGCTTGCCGAGCGCGCAGCACTCTTCGCGATAGGGCTTCCACAGGCGCGGATCGAGTGGCGGAAACCAGCCGTCCGCGATGCGCGCCGCGCGCCGCGCCGCGGCGGGCGACTCGCCCCCTAACAAGATCGGCGGCGGCGGATCGGGCACTGGGGTGATGTGCATGCGCCGGCCCTGCCACGTGAAGGGCTCGCCGCGCCACGCGAGGCGCGCCAGATCGATGAGCTCGCCGATCGCGCGCCAGCGATCTTCGAGCTTGCGCCCGAACATCTCGAACTCGGCGGGCCGGTAGCCGCCGCCGATTCCCAACAACAAGCGACCGCCCGTCGCGAGCTGCGTGACGGCCGCGTCCTCGACGAGCTTCACCGGGTCGTAGAGCGGCGCGAGCGCGACCGAGGTGCGGAGCAAGATGCGCTTCGTGCGCGCGCCCATCGCCGCCGCGAGCACGAGCGGCGAGGGGTTGTAGCCGTCGGGCGAAGCGTGGTGCTCACCGAGGCCGATCACGTCGAAGCCGAGCGCGTCCGCCCACGCCGCCTGATCGAGCGCAGCGGCATAGAGCTCGCGCGCCGGAGCGCCGAAGCTCGGAGCGCGCATGTCGTACGTCACGACGAGCTGCATGGGCTACGCCTCGCGGTCCTCGATCGTGGCGTACCAGTCGAACGTGTCGCGGCGCACCCAGCCGGGCATGTTGGTTCGCTTCTGCAGGCGCTCGATCATCTTCGGCGTGAGCTGCTGGTTCTTCGCCATCTGCGCGAAGACCTTGCCCGCGTTCGTGTGATCGAAGAAGTCGCGCTGCCAGGTCCATTGAGAATTCCCGCCGTAGCGGAACCACGAGCCCCCGGTGCCGCCGATCTCGTAGGGCTTGCCGTCGTCACCTGAGACGGGCGCGACCTGCCGCCAGATTCCGATCACCTCGCCCTTCTGGTCGTCGATCAGCGTGCGGACGTACGGGTACGTCCACTTCTCGAGCCCCTCCATCTCGGTGCCGAACACCCAGTCGAGAATCTGCTGCCGTCCGCGCGCTACGAACTCCCAGCTCGCGCCGTTGTTCCAGGTGTAGACCGCATCCGGCGCGTAGAACTGCGCGAGCGGCGCCCAGTCGCCCGTGCGACCCGCTTCGTCGTTCGCGGCGACGAAGCGGCGGATCATGTCTTCGAGCTCGGCACGGGGGAACGCGGGCATGGAGGCTCCAGTTGTTATGGGAGTCGCTTCACTCTTCGAGCGCGAGCGCGCGCGTCGGGCAGTACCTCACCGCGGCCTGCACCTTCGCGCGCAGCGCTTCGGACGGATTCACTTGCAGCACGATCACGACTCCGTCCCGCTCGTTCACGTCGAACACTTCGGGCGCCTCGCTCTTACAGGCGCCGTGGCCTTGGCAGAGGTCCGCGTCGACGCGAACGCGCATCAGGCTTTCTTCCCCGGCAGCCCGATCACCTTCGTCTCGAGGTACTCCTCGAAACCGAGCTCGCCGTTCTCGCGGCCGAGGCCGCTCTGGCGATAGCCGCCGAACGGCGTGTCGGGATGGAACCAACCGCCGCCGTTCACGCTGAGCGTGCCCGTGCGAATCCCGCGCGCGACCGCGAGCGCGCGCTCTTCGCTCGCGCTGTGCACGGCGCCCGAGAGGCCGTAGATCGAGTCGTTCGCGATGCGCACTGCGTCCGCGTCGTCCGCGAACGGAATCACCGCGAGCACCGGCCCGAAGATCTCTTCCTGCGCGATCGTCATCTTCGGGTCGACGTCTACGAACAAAGTGGGCTCGACGTAGAAGCCCTTCGGCAAGTGCTTCGGCACTCCGCCGCCGACCAGGCACTTCGCGCCCTCGCGCTTGCCCTTCTCGATGTACGCGAGTACGCGCTCCTGCTGCTTCTTGCTGATCTGCGGGCCCTGCAGGTGCGCGGGGTTGGTCGGGTCGCCGTACTTCCAGCTCTCGAACGCGGCCTTCACGAGCGCGACGCCTTCGTCGTAGCGCGAGCGCGGGAGCAGGAGGCGCGTCGTGATCGCGCAGCCCTGCCCGCCGTGCACGCACGTCATCGCCGCGCCGGGCAGCACCGCCGCGAGCTTCGCGTCGTCGAGCACCACGTTCGCGCTCTTGCCGCCCAGCTCGAGGAACACCTTCTTCACCGTCGCCGAGGCGCGCTCCATCACGCGCCGGCCGGTCGCGGTGGAGCCGGTGAACGTGACGACGTCGACACGCGGATCGGTCGAGAGCATCTCGCCTAACAAATGGTCCGATGAGGCGACGATGTTCAGCACGCCCGGCGGAATGTCGGTGCGCTCCGCCGCGAGCTTCGCGACGTGCGTCGCGCTCCACGGCGTGTCGGGCGCGGGCTTCAGCACGATCGTGCAGCCCGCGGCGAGCGCGGGGCCGATCTTCGCGATGTTGAGATAGAGCGGCACGTTCCACGGCGTGATCGCACCCACCACGCCCGCTGCCTCGCGCCGTAACAAGCGGCGCTGCGGCGCACCGAGGAACGAGATGTCGCTCATCGTGCGCTCGTACTCGTAGGACGACGCCTTCGTCGCCCAGTACTTCATCATCTCGATCGGCTCGTCGACGTGCATGAAGCCCGTGAGCGTCACGCACGCGCCGGCCTCCGCGACGACGATCGCGCGCAGCTGCTCCTTGTCTGCCTTCAGCGCGTCGTAGAGCTGCCCAACGCACTTCGCGCGGAAGGCGGGGTCGCGCGACCACGCGGTCTCGTCGAACGCGCGCCGCGCCGCCGCGATCGCGCGCTCCATGTCCTCCTTCGTGCCGTCCGCCGTCACGCCGAGCACTTCTTCCGTGGCGGGGTTCACGTTCTCGAACGTCGCGCCGTTGCTGGCGCCGACGAGGCGGCCATCGATCAGATTTTGCGTTCCGGGAGCGAGCGGTGCGAGCGCCACGAGATGACCTCGATTGTTAGGGGCGGCTGATCTGGCCGCCGTCCACGTTGACGACTTGGCCGGTGATCCACGACGCCGCGTCCGAGAGCAGGAACAAGAGCGTCGGCACGTGATCCTGCGGCGTGCCCACCCGCGCGATCGGCAGGCCCGCGACCATCGGCTTGATGAACGCGTCGGGCACGACCGAGTGCAGCGCGCTCGTCTCGGTCGGCCCCGGTGCGATCGCGTTCACGCGAATCTTCTGCGGCCCGAGCTCGCGCGCGAGGCCTTGCGTGAGCCCGTTGATGCCGAGCTTCGCGAGGCTGTACATGCCCGCGCCCATCCATGCCGCAGTAGAGCTCTGGTTCACGATCGCGCCGCCGCCACGTTTTTTGATGTGCGGCACACACGCGCGCGCGCAGAGCAGCGCGCCGTGGACGTTGATGTTCATGAAGCGCGTGTAGTAGTCCCAGTCGACGTCCATGTAGGCCGCGACTTTCATGCCGCCGAAGAGCGCGGCGTTGTTCACGAGGAAGTCGATGCCGCCGAAGTGCGCGGCCGCGCGCTCCGCCATCGCGCGCGTGCTCTCGGGCGACGCGACGTCTACCTCGATCGCGAGCGCGTTCGCCCCGATCTCGCGCGCCACGCGCTCGGCGCCGTCCTTGTTGATGTCCGCGATCACGACGCGCGTGCCCTGCGCCGCGAGCCCGCGCGCGTACGCCTCGCCGATGCCGCCACCGGCGCCCGTAACAACTGCGACCTTGCCGCTCAGTCCCGGAAGCTCCATCGCGATCTCCTTCACGCCGCCGCAGCGAGCTTGCGGCTTCGGTAGCGCACGCAGAACGGCTGCTGCGGGCGCACGACCATCGCCGAGTAGTTGTCGACGTAGCTGCCGGGTGCGGCGCTGAGCTCGAACTCGAAGCGCCGCAGCAGCACCGAGAAAATCGCCTTCTGCTGCATCGTCGCGAAGTTCGCGCCGAGGCAGCGGTGGCGGCCGCCGCCGAACGGCACGTACGCCCACGGATGCTTCACGTCTTCCTCGCGCGGCGGCGCGAAGCGGTCCGGGTCGAAGCGCAGTGCGTCGGCGAAGCACGTCGGGTCTTGGTTCGAGAGCGCGATCGACATCGCGACGATCGAGCCCTTCGGCACGACCCAGTCTTTGTAAGCGAAGTCCACGAGCGCGGTGCGCGGGAGCCAAATCAGCGGTGGATGCAGGCGCAAGGCTTCCTTCACCGCGTTCTCGAGGAGTGGAATCTCGCGCAGCGCCTGATACGAGACGTCGCGGCCGTCGGCGTAGATGTGCTCGACTTCGCGCTGCACGCGCGCGAGGTAGTCGGGCTTGCGCAGCAGCTCGACCAGCGTCCACGCCATCGTGCCAGCGCTGGTGTGGTGCCCGGCAAAGAGCGTCGAGATCAAGATCCCGCTGATGATCTTGGGCGGGTACTTGAGCGAGCCGTCGTCGCGCTTCAGCGAGAGCAGGATCCCTAACAGGTCCTTCGGCGGGTCCGCTTGCGCGAGGCGCTGCTCGATGATGCCAGCGATCACCTCGTCGAGGCGGCGCTTCGCGCGATCGCGGCTGCGAAAGTTCTCGATGTCGACGCGCGAGTTGAGGTAGCCGATGCCGTCGGTCCCGAGCTCGAGCTCGAAGTAGCGGCGACCGAACTCGGGCGTGAGCTGCTCGCGGAAGGGCTTCCCGATCAGGCACGAACTCGAGGTGTAGATCGTGAGCTCGGCGGCGAAATCGAGCAGATCGATCTCGCCCGCGTCACCGAGCTTGTCGCACATGCGCTCGGTCTCGGCGGCGATCACCTCGGCGGAGGCGCGCAGGTTCGCGTCGCGCAGCGCGGGCGAGCGAATCATCTCGCGCCGCTTCTCGGGCGGCGCGTCGTAGACGACGCCCTCGCCGAAGATCGGCCGCATCAGCTCGTTCGAGGTCGGCTGCGGATCGAGCACCTCGTCGGGCTGCCGGAAGAACGCCTCCTGCGCTTCGGGGCCCGTGAAGAACACCACGTCGCGATCCAGCAGACGGAACTTCCCGATCTCCCCGCACTCGCCACGCAGGCGGCGAAACAAACCGATCGGATCGTGGCGAAGCTGCTGCAGATGGCCGAGGCGGCTTCCGCCGCCCGAGAGCTCGGGGATCGCTCGCGCCATGGGGGCTCCTGGGATCGAGCGACGCTATCAGACAAAACATTTCGCGTGCAATGTTTCTCTCGCCCCGTGATACGGTGCCGCGCGAAGGAGGGCGCGATGCGCGTTGCCTACATCGGACTGGGAGACATGGGCGCATCGATGATGCAGCGCCTCACCGCGCAGGGCGTCGACACTACCGTGTACGACATCGCGCCCGCTGCGCTCGAGGCGTGCGTCGCGAAGGGCGCGAAGCCGGCGGCATCACCCGCAGCTGCGGCAGCGGGCTGCGACGTGATCGGAGTGTGCGTGCCCGAGGACGATCACGTGCGCGCCGTGCTGCGCGGCGCGAACGGCGTGCTCGCGGGCGCGAAGCGCGGCGCGGTGATCGCGGTGCACAGCACGATCCTGCCCGCGACCGCTGAAGAACTCGCGCGCGAGGCGAGCGCCGCGGGCGTGGACCTGCTCGACGCGTGCGTGACCGGCGGCGCCGCGCGCGCGGTGCAGGGCAAGCTCGTACTCCTCGCGGGCGGCGACGCGGACGCCGTCGCGCGCATGAAGCCCTACTCCGACGTGTGCGCCGAGCGCGTCGTGCACGCCGGCGCGATCGGCAGCGGCGCGAAGCTGAAGCTGTGCATCAACCTGATCACGTACTTGCAGTGGATCGCCGCGTTCGAGGCGCTCACGCTCGCGAAAGCCGCCGGCCTCTCCCAACAAGTGCTCGAAGACGCGGGGCGCGGCAACGGCCAGATCACCGAGCTGATGATCCAGTTCATGGCGCTGCACAAAGGGCCCGAGGCCGCGCGAAACAGCGACGGCATGAAGAAGTTCCTGCGCACGCAGCTCTTCAATGCGGAGAAGGACCTCGCCTGGGCGCTGAAGCTCGCGCGCGATAGCGGCGTTGCGCTGCCGGGCACCGCGCTCGCTTCGCAGCTGATGGCGCGCGTGTACGCCGTCGAGGACGCGGGGAAGAGGTAGCGCGTGGCGGCTGGCGTCTCCGTAACAACTCGGCGCTCGCACGCGCGCAAACGTGGTGCAAGCCGCAGCCGCGCGAAGCGCAAGCGCAGGAGCCAGAGCGAGCGCACGAACGAGACGCGCGCGCGCATCCTCACGGCGGTGCATGCGTGCATCTCCGATCTCGGCTTCGCGCGCACGACGGCGGCGCAGATCGCGAAGCGCGCTGGCGTGACGTGGGGCGCGGCCCAGCACCACTTCGGTGACAAGGACGGGATCCTGATCGCGGTGCTCGAAGACTCGTTCGAGCGTTTCGCCGCGAAGCTCGCCGAGGTGCCCGACTCGGCGCCGCTCGAGGAGCGCGTCGCGCAGTTCGTGGACCGCGCGTGGGAGCACTTCTCGAGCCCGCACTACCGCTCGACGTTCGAGATCCTCATTCACGCCGCGGACGCGCTGCCGCGCAGCTCGAACTGGCGCGCGCGCATGGAAGTGGCGTGGTCGCGCATTTGGCGCGAGGTATTCGCGAGCGAGAAGCTGCCGCGCCGCCGCGCAATCGCGCTGCAGCAGTTCACCGTCGCCGCGCTCGCGGGCCTCGCGTCGCTGCGCATGCTCGAAGGCGACGCCGCGCAGGAGCGCGATGGGGAGCTGGCGGTGCTGCGGGATGCGTTGTTGCGGGAGCTGAGCGCGGCGTAGCTGCCGCGGCATTCACTCTCTGCGTTCTAGTTCGTCAGCTGTCGTTCTTTGGAAGAACGCAACCCAAGCCTTCATCATCTGTTCGGGGATGTAGAAGGCTGCGGGCGAAAGTTGCGCATTCCTTCGCGCCAACCTCCGCATCAGCTCTTCGGGGTCGACGCCCTGGAAGTGAATCTCGCTGCTCGCTCCGAGCTGCCGGGCCCCCGAGCGATGGTCCTCGCGCTCTTCCGAGCAGTCCCTGAGCATGGAAGTCCAACCATCAGGTGGAGGGTCGACATGCGTCTCCTCCATTCACGGCTCGCCGCTCAGCGCCGGCTCGCCTTGCGGCCCGCCGCTCGCATCACCTTGTTCGCGGGCTTCTGTGCACCGGCGATGGCGAGGCGCTTGTCCCCGAACTGGGCGACGAGCTCCAGTGTGCCGCCGAGCGCTTCGACGTAGCGCCGCAGCGTCGTGACGAGGCAGTCATCGAAATCCGAGCGCGCCTCCAGGCGCGAGATGTCTGCTTGATCGATGAGGGATTGCTCGGCGACATCCACCTGCGTCTTGCCGGCAGCCTCTCGCAAAGTCTTCAGGGATAGATGGACGCCGCGCGCAGCGCCAAGGCCACGGCCGAGAACGCGCACAGGCTCGGTTCCAGACGCTGACCGGCGCTTCGCTGCTTGACTCATGGATTGCCTCCCGTCTGATAGACGTCTCGCTCGGCGCGCGTTGCTGGCCGCGCGCTGATGATTCGATCTCGCGCACCACGCTCGACATGAACGACGTACAGCAACCGCTCTCGGATCGATCGGCCGAGGATCACGACTCGATCCGTGCTGGATCCGTCGTCGAGGTACACAGCGGCTGGACCTGCGAAGACTGTGGCCGCCTCGGGGAAGGAAACGCCGTGCTTCGCGAGATTCGACTCGGCCTTCTTGTCGTCCCACTCGAAGTCGCCATCGATGACAGTCGCCACAGCACGACACAGTATGGAGTGCGTCCCATAGGGCGTCAAACCGCCGCGAGGTCTTCGTAGGCGAGGGGCCGCTGTCGCGCCGTGTAGTTGCCGGCCTGTGATGCTCCGCTCGGCGTTGTTGCGGGAGCTGAGCGCGGCGTAGGCTCTGAGCTCGCTCGGAGGCGCGCATGCCCAGCTACGACCTCGTCATCGCCGGCGGCACCGTGATCGACGGGCTGCGCACGCCGCGCTTCACCGCGGACGTCGCGATCCGCGACGGCCGCATCGCCGCGATCGGCTCGGTCGCGCGCTCGGACGCAGCGCGCGTGATCGATGCGCGCGGGCAGATCGTGTGCCCCGGCTTCGTCGACCTGCACACCCACTACGACTCGCAGGTGTTCTGGGATCCGTACTGCACGATCTCGGGCTGGCACGGCGTCACGTCCGTCGTGATCGGAAACTGCGGCTTCGGCTTCGCGCCCGTGAAGCCCGCGGATCGCACGCGCTCGATGCTCACGATGGAGCGCAACGAGGCGGTGCGCGCGACGACGATGGCGGCGGGCATGCCGTGGGACTGGGAGACGTACCCGGAGTTTCTCGACAGCCTCGATCGCACGCCGAAGGGGCTGAACCTGCTCAGCTACGTCGGGCTGAACCCGCTGATGACCTACGTGATGGGCCTCGACGCCGCGAAGAGCCGCGGCGCGACGGCGAGCGAGCGCGCCGAGATGGCGCGCCTGCTCGGCGAAGCGCTCGACGCGGGCGGCTGCGGCTTCTCCGCGCAGCTGTTAGGGCCGAACTCGGTGCAGCGCGACTTCGACGGCACGCCCATGATCACCGACACGATGTCGCACGACGACCTCGTGTTCTTCGCAGGCGTGCTGCGCGAGAAGGGGCGCGGCTTCATCCAAGTCATCGGCGCGGACGCGAAGCTCACCGAGAGATTGTGCGAGGCGAGCGGGCGCCCCGTCGTATGGAACGCGCTCGTGCTCGCGGCGGACCAGCACGGCATCACGTACGGCCAGTACCGCGACGTGATCCGCTGGATCGACGACGCCAACGCGCGCGGGCTGCGCGTCTTCGCGCAGGCGCTCACCTGCCAGAACAATTACGAGTTCAGCCTCGACGAGTGGAACCTGTTCGACTCGATTCCCGCGTGGCGCGCCGTGACGATGGGCACGCCTGCCGAGCGCGCGGCGAAGATGCGCGACGCCGCGCATCGCGACGCGCTGCGCGCGAGCTTCGACCCGAAGCAGACGCTCGTGGGCGCAACCGTCACGGCGATTCCGGATCTCGTCGTGAGCGAGGTCGGCAAGCGCGAGCTCGACGAGTACGTCGGCTTCTCGGTCGGCGAGATCGCGGCGAAGCTCGGCGCGCACCCGGTCGACGCGATGCTCGACCTCGCGCTCGCAGACGACCTGCGCACGCGCTTCGCGACGCCGCCGCAGAAGATCGACATGACCGCGATGCGCGAAGTCGTGAACTCGAGCTTCGCGCTCCCCGGCGTGTCCGACGGCGGCGCGCACATGAAGTTCCTCACGCTCGGCCGCTACCCGACCGAGTTCCTGAGCCTGCTCGTGCGCGACAACGGCCTCATGGATCTGGAGCAGGCGCACTGGCGCCTCTCCGCATATCCCGCGCTCGCCGCCGGCATTCGGGACCGCGGCTTCCTGCGCGAAGGCGCGCCTGCGGACGTGCTCGTGTACGACCTCGAGCGCCTACGCATCCTGCCGACCGGGCGCCTCCACGACTTCCCCGCCGGCGACTGGCGCATCGCGTGCAAAGCCGACGGCTACCGCTTCGTGATCGTGAACGGCGAGATCACGTTCGAAGACGGCGTATGCACGGGCGCGACGCCGGGGAAGCTGCTGAGACACGGGCGGTCGGGTTGACGGTGCAGGTTTCTCCGCTGCGCTAGCCGAATCAAGTCGGCTGCCGCCCTCTCGCCGAGCGCGCCGCCAGACTCTACCGAGGTGGATCGGAGCGCGGCCCTTGACGTTCAGCTGCAGCGCCTTGTTAGGCCGCACCTTCATCGTAGATCCTCGAATAGTCAGCGAACTGGCTGTCCTGGAGATCATCTTCGATCACGCGCTTGGCGACATCGAAGTCGACGACGTAGCAGCACACTTCCATGGTGCCCGAACCAATGCTCCCACCATCACAAAACCCGAGGCCGCGGCGCCCGACAAGAGCATGGGCCCTACAACTCGTCGCGCATCACCATGCCAAGGAATGTGTAGATCGCGGGCAAGCTTGCCTTCGGATCAGATTTCTTCAGAACGAGCGAGGACTCAACAGACCCTGCTCCGACGACGCCACCGCTTGCGTCCTGTCCGGATAAAGAAAAGAACTCCGAGTCGCCGACGCGATACTGCTCGGAGATCTCGATTGAGCCAAGGCCCCTCTCTGCAAGCGACGCGCGGAACTCGCCGACTGAAACGGGCTCGAAATCTTTCTCCACAGTTCCGTTGTGAAGAGCACTGAAGAGAAACGCAAACCCCGAGTACGCGAGCACGAGGTCCTGGTTTGTCAGCTTGTCGTATGGAAGGTCGCCCGCGAACGACCAGGTGATCGGATTCACGAAGCCCTTGCCTCGCGAACCGTCGGGCATCTCGTACTCGACGACATGAACTGGAATCGGCGCGGCCTCGCCTGCGATGGTCGCGGGGATCGTCTCGATGAACCTGACGCTCTTCGGCTTCACCCCAAACTCCATAGGATGAGCCAACCAGTCGGAGAGCGTCGCCTCTGCCTCCTCATTGCTCACGGTCGCGGCCTCCGGTGCTGCACCCAGATGGCATCCCGAGAAGACCAAGGCGGCGATTGCACGCGAAAGCCTTCTCAAGTGAGAACACCTCCGGGCGCGGCGTTCTACTGCGGCCGCCTAACGGATCGGCAATAAGCTGCCGGCCGCCCGTGAACCTACCACGCGTGCTCCGGAGGCCGGCCGCGCGGCGACCCCGGACCGGCAGGCCGACGGCCCCGCTCGATGCGCACCTGTGAGCGGAGGCCGGTCAGCGTCATTGCCTTGTTGGGCGGCGTGCGACGGCTGTCCGTGGACCGACACATAGATCCGCATGCAACCCCCGAGTAGGCCTAACTTCTTGAGTAGCGCCCGATCTGGGATCGCCTTCTTGCCCGTGCGGTCTGTGGTGGTCGAGAGAGCCGGCCCGATGTTCATGTAAATGCTGGGATGCCTGTCGAACGCGTGCTGCAGGGACTCGGCGTCGGCTCGAGCTTCGGGTGAGCACACCGTGACCTGCTGGCCGATTCTCGGACCGACTGATTCTTGAGAGAGAATGGCTTCCGACGGAAAGGAAGCCCCCATGAAGAAGAGTCGGTTTACGGAAGAGCAGATGGTGAAGATTCTGCGCGAGGCGGA